>CXWL01002631.1_pt1 | contig 92245 bp, 81 predicted proteins | sample 590931 | NCBI WGS metagenome assembly CXWL01 (sample SAMEA3498368, study PRJEB10139) | groundwater metagenome | biome: water well; material: biofilm material | place: Germany | collected 2015-04-27 | reverse complement strand
TTGATAACCGCATCCAACATGGCGAGACCCAGGCCGGTGCCTTTGCCTTCTTCTTTGGTCGTAAAAAATGGTTCAAAGATCCGACGGCGGACCTCCTCAGCAATCCCGCTGCCGGTATCCTCTACCGAGACTTCCACGTACCTGCCTGGAAGAACCACAGCGGGAATGCCGTGGCCGGCCGGAATCGTATTGACCACCGCGGTTCGAAACCCGATGCGTCCTCCCAGCGGCATGGCATCTCGCGCATTGATGGCCAGATTCAGAAGGCTTTGAAAAAGCTGGCCAGAATCCCCCCACACCACCGCCGACTCATCGGTATGGCTCTGCGTAATCTCAATGGTCTTTGAAATAGTCCGGTTCAGGAGCGCCACGACTTCCTCTACGGTGGTATGGACGTCCACCAAGCCCTGCTGCTCACACTCGGGTCTGGCCAAGCCGAGCAATTGCTTCGTCAGTTGGGCCGCCCGTTTGGCCGTCCGCTCAATGGAGGCAACGGCATGGGCCAACCGCTCGGCGGTAGGCGGGCGCTTCAAGAGATCGGCGTACCCTAAAATCCCTGTCAGCAAATTGTTAAAATCGTGCGCCACCCCACCGGTCAGCTGCCCCAACGTCTCCAGTTTCTGCACATGCCGAAAATGAGGATCGGTCATCAGCATGCCCAACCCCGGCTTCAGCACCCCCACATAACACTGAATGGCTCCATCTGCCCCACACCAGGGAGTCACCGTCGCCACCTGGGACAACGGCTCCCCTGTGCCGAGATCGACATCGATATCGCCGCTCCACAGCCTGCGATTGGCCATCGCCGTGTCAAAGCCCTCTCCGCCCTGCTCAGCACGAGGGTGCACGCACCGACCCAGGAACACCTCTCGCTCCAATCTGGAGACCTGTTCATACGCAGGATTGACGTACAGCACGCATCCTTCGATATCCCAGATGAGCACCCCGTCGCTCACACGCTCAAACACCGACATCGCTGCAGGATGGATGGTGGCGCATGCCGCCTTGGACAACTCAATCGCCATATCAGATGTGCTCTTCTAAGCGTCTCTCGTGAAACGTCGTGCGCTGCGTCGAGTTTCACGTTTCAAGGCTCGGGTTTCAGGTTTCAGGTTCCGACAACGTGAAACATGAAACGTGAAACCTGAAACGTATGTCGTTCCAGATTCGGACGCTTCACGCTTCACAAACGACGCGAATTACGGGGACGCAGGCCCCTCATCCGGGGTACTGATCACGAGTTCCACGCGACGATTCTTTCCCCGCCCCTCCGGGGTGCTGTTATCCTCTTTGGGTCGAGAGTCCCCATACCCCGTGGCCGACAGCAACTCAGGCGGCACATTGTAAAGTTCAGACAAGACACGCACCACCATCACCGCCCGAATGGTCGACAATTCCCAATTCGTCGGGAAGAGCGGCGAATGGATCGGCACATTATCGGTATGCCCATCCACCTTCACTTCCTTGCCGTTCTCGATTAACACCTCGGCCAAGGCTTCCATCAGCGGCAAGGCCTCGGGCTTGAGTTGGGCCGATCCGCTCTCGAACAGGACGCCGTCATCCAAGGAGATCACGATTCCCTTGTCGCCTCCTTGAGCGGTGCCTTCCGCCTGACTTTTTCCACCCGCACCGGCACTCCGCGTCCCGGCCGACTCGTTCCCGGCATAGGCCGCATACTTCGGTCGTCCTTCTTTCTGATTTTTCTTATCGAAATGCTCAACGGACGCGCCTTGAGGCACCAGGCGTTTCAGGACAATCTCAGACTTCTTCTTTATGATGGCGTACTTTTCCACGCTCTTCGACATTGATTTGGGCGTATACGTCCCAACGGCAAAGGGAATCGGCGAGGACGGTGGAGACCGAATCGGATCCAGGGCCTGTTGCAGGGAATCACTGACGACGCGGAATTTCCCTTCGTTCACCGAGGACACGGAATACATCACGACGAAGAAGGCGAACAACAGCGTGATAAAGTCGGCGTACGACACGAGCCAACGCTCGTGATTCTCATGTTCCTCGTGTTTATGCTTCGCCATCTAGTGCTTCTCTGTACTACGTTCGCTATGAGGCAGATACCCTTCGAGTTTTTCTTGCAGCTGCCGGGGATTTTCACCTTGAGCAATGCCGATCAGACCTTGAATAATCACATTCTTGCCTAACGCCTCTTTCTTGATCTTCAGCTTGATCTTGGTAGCAAAGGGCAGGAAGAACAGGTTCGCAGCACCGACGCCATAAATGGTGGCCACGAAGGCCACGGCGATACCGCCACCCAGTTTGGATGGATCCGATAAGTTTTCCATGACGTGAATCAGGCCCATGACGGCGCCAAGAATCCCGACGGTGGGGGCATAGCCACCCGCCGCTTCCCAAAACTTCGCTGCGGTGTTGGCAGACTCTTCTTCATGATCCACTTCCACTTCGAGAATCCCCATGATCACCTTGGCTTCCATCCCATCGACCACCAGTTGCACCCCCTTGGCAAAAAACGGATCGGGAATATCCTTGATCTTCCCCTCCAACGCTAACAACCCCTGTTTCCGAGAAATATTGGAGAGTTCGACGATCTGGGTGATCGTCCCTTTCAGGTCACTCTTTTTGTCGAAAAACACCATCATGAGCATCTTCTGCGCTTCGATGACCACGGGCAGGGGGTATTGCATAATGCACGCCCCAAACGTCCCGCCCATGACGATCAGAAAGGCGGTGCCTTGCATGATGGAGCCCATGTGCCCGCCTTCGAGGGCCTGTCCACCCAAAATCGACCCAATGGCCAACACAATGCCGAGAATCGTTGCGAGATCCATAATTCTCCCAACCAGGTTGTCCCGTGAAGCGGGAAGAACAGTGCTCCGGGTGGATGCACAGATCCACGCGGTTCGTGTCGTTCTTTACTCGGTCTTTTTCGGCTTGTACTGAAGAGCGTGAAGCGTCGTTCGTGAAGCGTGAAGCGACTCTCGTGAAGCGGGTTTCAGGTGGGAGGTTTCAGGTCTCACGTTTCAGGTTTCACGTTGTCGGAACCTGAGACCTAAAACGTGGCACTCGAAGCAGTGCCCACGGCGTGTTGAACAAAAATCGAGAGTCTCCACAGCTTGCTGGAAGACCAACACCGTCGTGTTACTCGTGTGTAGGAAGAAGGACGGTGGGAGGAGGCGCTCCCGTAGTGTCAGATCACGCTGGGATACGCCTCCGATGCTCTCACCCATTCACTCAGGATACTCGAAGTACTCTCCGCTTCACCCCCGGACGCCGACAGGCCTCAGACAGCTCCACCCCGGTAGCGATCGATGCGTCGGTTAACCCTTCACCCCGTCGCAGGCGCTCTGCTCACTCGCCGTCAACAACCGGTTCAGATCAAGCAGATTCAGGAGTCGATGATGCAATCGGCCTACCGCTTGAATGAATTCCGCACCGATCGACGTCCCGAGCGTCGGCGCCGGACCGATGGACGACCGGGAAATCCGCAGCACTTCCGACACCGAATCCACGATCAGGCCCACGACTCGACTCCGCACCGTCACCACCACAATGCGGGTCTGGGCCGTCAGGGGCGCCGGGGGCAACCCAAAGCGCCGCCGCAGATCCAGCACCGGCACGATGCGGCCTCGTAGATTGATCACCCCTTCCACAAACTGAGGGGCCTTGGGAACCCGAGTAATGTCCACCATGCGGTTGATCTCCTGCACGCTGAGGATGTCGATCGCGAATTCCTCCCGATCGACTTTGCAGGAGACCAACTGGGAAAACTCATCGGTGGCTCCATCGAGCTTGTCCACCGCCTCGCCCACCGCAGTCTCCGCCACGGCGGACGGTCTATCACCTTGCATGCCCATGGGTGCCGACCTCCTTACCGTTTATTCCCGACCTTGAACTGCCCCACGATGCCCTGCAGCTCCGTCGCCAGCAGGCTCAGATCGTGGCTGGCTTTGGCTGACTCGGTCGCCCCGCTTGAGGTCTCCTTCGTCACCTTGGCCACGTTCTCCAAGTCATTGGCAATCTGCTGGGTCGCCACATTCTGCTCTTCTGACGCGACCGCAATCTGACGGATCATGTCGGCGGTGCCCGTCACCATCTCCGCAATGGCCGACAGCGCTTCGCCGGTCTTATTCACCAAGGTGACCCCACTCACGGCCCGTTGGCTCCCCTCTCCCATTGACCCCACGGCCACCTTCGTATCCTGCTGGATATGCCGGATCATGTCGCCGATTTCCTTCGTCGCCTTGGTCGTCCGTTCGGCTAACTTCCGCACTTCGTCGGCCACCACGGCAAACCCTCGGCCTTGCTCACCGGCTCGGGCGGCTTCAATGGCCGCATTCAACGCCAGCAAGTTGGTCTGGTCGGCAATTTCCTCGATCACGCGGACGATTTCGCCGATTTGGTCGGACGATTTACCGAGCGCTTCGATGATGGTGGCGGATTGGGAGACTGCATCAGAAATCTGCTGCATCCCCTGGATCGTCTCGTTGACCACATCCCGGCCCGTTTGCGCCTTCTGCACGGTGTCCTGGGCCATCTGAGCCGCCTTACTGGAATTCTGAGCCACCTGCCCGACCGTGGCATTCATCTCCTCAACCGCCGCAGCCGTCTGATTCGTCCGTCCAGTCAGGCTTTCTGCGCCTCTCGCCATTTCTTCCGCCGTCGCGGACAGTTCGACTGAGGCCGAGGCCACCCGATCCGTGACGCCCGCCACTTTGCACACCGCAGTTTCGAGCTTCTCAATGAACACGTTGAACCACTTGCCCAACTCGGCCATCTCATCCTTGCCGCTGACCGGCACCCGTTTGGTCAAATCACCCTCACCCTCGGCAATGTCGCGAGAAATGGCGGTCATATGGGCCAATGGCTTCAACACGAAAAACTTGAGCAGGGCATAGGTCATCCCCAGCATGGCGATCACCATCGTGACCAACACGAGACTCGAATTCCGAATCGAGTCATTGGACGACTTCTTAATACTCTCCATAGGAATGGAGACGGTCAGGACGCCCAACACATCGTTGATCTGCTTGCCGGCATGACAGCTAATGCAGGCTGCGGCCGAAGCCCGATCAGGCGTCGCCCGACGAAAGGTAATCGTGCCGTTGGCCTCCTCAATCCGAGAGTAGGATTCGGCACCCGTCATAATGGCCCGCAGGGCCTCGTTTTCGAATGGATCCTTGGGAGTATTGGCCGGATTCACCGGCGACTGGCTGACATACTTGGCGTTAAACACCCCGTTCTTCGACAACTCTTCGGAAATCTCACGGGCCGCGGTGGCCGGGAACGGAAGGGCCTGCGGATTGTCCGCATGATCTTTGCTGAACGTAAACTCAGATCCTCCCTTTGGCGCATTCTTGATCTTCGCCACGTAGTTCTTGGCGATATACGCGCGGGACGCTTCTAATTGTAATTGGATGACGCGGCCGCGACCATCCAACAACATGTCGATTTTACTCTGCTCCTGGGTATAGGTGACAAACAACCCCACGCCCATGACGACCGCAGCGGTGGCCGCCATTATGATCAAGAACTTCGGTCCGATCTTCATTGACTGCAACATAGCCCCTCCCTGGTTAGAAAATCCTCGAATCATCGTTCGTGAAGCATGAAGCGTCCGAATCTGGAACGACATACGTTTCAGGTTCCACGTTTCATGTTTCACGTTGTCGGAACCTGAAACCTGAAACCCGAGCCTTGAAACGTGAAACTCGACGTAGCGCACGACGTTTCACGCCGAACGCTGCCCTTAGATCATGTTCGCCATTTCTCCCGCGATCAGCGACAACGGCACCACTTTGTCGGCTAGCTTGGCATCCACAATGGCTTTCGGCATGCCGTAGACAATGCAGGTGCTTTCGTCCTGCGCAATCGTTCGCCCTTGTGCCGCTTTCAACGCCTTAATCCCTTCGAGCCCATCGTGCCCCATACCCGTCAGAATGATCCCCACGCCTCGCGTCCCATACACCTTCGCGACGGACTCGATCATGATGTCCGCTGAGGGGGCATGCGCATGGTTCTCCACATTCGGAGAGAGGGTCACAATGATTTGAGTCGCCCCTCGACGGGCCACACGACATTGCGTACCCCCAGGAGCGATTAAGGCGACTCCAGGCTCGATCACATCGCCTTCCTTGGCCTCACGCACCTTGATCCGACATAAACTGCTCATCCGTTCGGCAAACGGCTTGGTAAAGAATTTCGGCATGTGCTGGACGATCAAAATGCCGGCCGGAAAGTCCGCTGGCAACTTGGGCAACACCTCCTGCAAGGCTTGAGGACCTCCTGTGGAACACCCGATCGCAATGATCTTGCTCCCACGATTGTTGACCGAGGCGCTGCTGATGATCACGGTTCCTGGCGTTGATTTGGCAGTTCCGGAAGGAGGCACCCCCTGCGACAAGGCGATCTTCGCGAGTTTGGCGCCCGTACCAGCGGCCGCCACCACTTTGGACAGCAGTTCCTCTCGAATGGTCGTGATGTTCATGGCCACGCCGTCGAGTTGCTTTGGCAGGTAGTCCACTGCGCCGCAGGCCAGCGCCTCCAAGGTGGTTTTAGCGCCTTGGTCCGTCAGCGAACTGACCATGATGACAGGAGTCGGCCGCGTACTCATGATCCGCCGCAACGCGTCCAACCCGTTCATCCCGGGCATTTCAACATCCATGGTCACGACATCCGGCTTGAGCTTCTCCACCAACTGCACCGCTTCGAGCCCGTCGTGCGCCACTCCGGCGACTTTGACCCGTTTGTCCTGTTCCAACATCTGGGTCAACATCTTCCGCATGAACGCGGAATCGTCAACGACCAGGACTGTAATTGGCTCGGCCATGGGCTATCTCCCCGCCTCAACAGGCTTCAAGGCATGCGTCGAAATCTTCTCTACGAGTTGTTTCGGATCGAACTTCGTCACATAATCGGTCACCCCTACGGCTCGCCCTTTCTCGACATTGCAACTGCCGGTCAGCGAGGAGTGCATGAGAACCGGAATTCCTTCAAACCGCGGATCGGAGCGAATATTTTTTGTCAAGGTGAACCCGTCCATTTCAGGCATCTCGATATCGGTGAGGATGATGTTGATGACATCCCGCACCGACTTCCCTTGGGTCTTGGCCTTGTCCGCCAAGCCTTTCAGCAAATTCCAGGCTTCCAGTCCCGTCGTGCCACACTCGTAGGTCATGCCGACTCGGTCGAGCGTGGCCGCGATCTGTTTCCGCGCGGTATGCGAATCGTCGGCGTAGACCATGTGCAGCCCCTTCAACGTCGCATCTTGCGGCACGCCCAAGAAGAGTTCTTCTTCTGCTTTCGGACAGATCTCGGCTAAGATTTTCTCGACATCCAGAATCAACACGGTTCTGGAGTCCTCGAGGGTGGTCACGGCCGTCACGGCGCCACCGGACTTTCCTCCGAAATTCCGCACGAGCTTCGGGGGCGGCTTCACCTGTTCCCAGGACATCCGAATGATACGGTCCACATGGGCCACATGCAGTCCCTGCAAGACGTTGTTGTACTCGGCGATGATCAGATGCCCAGCCCCTTCCTCTCCATCTCCAGAAATGGGCGGCAATGCCAAGGCCTTCGCCAGATGGATGACCGGAACCATCACCCCTCGCAAATTCGTCATCCCTTCGATACGGCCGTCCGCCTCGGGCACGTGAGTCAGCGGGGGAATCTTCATCACTTCCCGGACCTTAAACACATTGATCCCATAGAGTTCTTCTCGCCCCAGATGGAACAGCAACAGTTCCATCTTGTTCGCCCCAGCCAATCTGGTCCTGGCATCGACTTCGGACATCCAGTTCGACATCGCACGCTCCTCAGCCTTCGTGGTTGGCATTGGTATTTCCTATCCCCCAATCTCTGCGGGCTCGAGCGCGCCGGTTCCCGACTCTTCGACTCCACCGAAAAGATCCGTACGCTTATACCGCGCAGAGGTCACAAACTCGCCCACATCCAGAATCAAAATGACTTTCCCATCTCCGGTAATCGTGGCCCCCGCAACACCCTTAATGTTGCCCAAGAACTCGCCCAGGGACTTGATGACGACCTCTTCCTGAGCATGCAGCCGATCGACAATGATTCCCAACCGCCGGTCACCAGTGGCAATCACCACCACATACCCTCGATCCCTGGCCCGCTCGGCATTGGGAATGTCGAATTCGTCTCCCAATCGGAGGAGCGGAATCACGCGATCTCGTAACGTCATCACTTCTCGTCCGCCGACCGACTTGATATGCCCCTGACTGATCTTCACNNACCGCGCCGTTGATCTTGCGGATGTTCGTCCGCACCACATCCATCCCCACGCCGCGACCGGACACGTCTGTCACGTGTTCTGCCGTGCTGAACCCCGGCAGGAAAATGAGGCTCATGATCGCCTTGTCGTCCATGACGGTCAGCTCGGATTCGGTCACCAGGCCTTTTTCTAGCGCCTTGGCCTTGATTCTTTCGACTTGCAGGCCACGTCCATCGTCGGTGATCCGAATCACGATGCTGTTGCCTTCTTGGCAGGCACTGAGTTTGATCAGCCCTTCCGGAGGCTTCCCAGTCGCGAGTCGGTCGGCCGGCATTTCGATGCCATGGTCGATGGAGTTCCGGACCAAGTGCACCAGCGGGTCGCCGATTTCATCCGCGACGGATTTATCCAACTCGGTATCTTCACCTTCCATTTCCAACCGCACCTGCTTCCCGAGTTGCTTAGATAGATCCCGTACCATGCGGGGAAACTTCGCTAACACTTTCTTGATCGGGAGCATGCGGGTCTTCATCACGGCCAGCTGCAGATCGGTGGTGACCAGGCTCAACCGCGCCAAGGTCTCTCCGAGTTCCCGCGCCAGGGGATCGTTCTCATGGGCGGATTCGAGGCCCGCCCCAATCTTCATCAGACGATTCCGCCCCAACACCATCTCGCCGACCAGATTCATGACCGAGTCGAGGCGTCGCGTTTCCACGCGCACCGTTTGGTCCTCTTCGGATTTGACCGGCTTCGCCTGTTTGGCCGCGTCGGACGCATCGGTTACGGGGTGGGGCGCTTCTGACTTCCGCTCGACTTTTGGCGTCGTTCCCACGGCAGCCGGGATCAATTCGGCGACCTCCGGCACAGACACGGCCTCAACCGAAAGGGGATCTGGCGCCTCGGCGTATTCGGCAGCCGATGGTTCCGCACCCGCGTCCGCCGAGCCGGCCACCGTAGGAGCGGCCTCCTTGGGAAAATCGTCGGATAAGATCAAATCCAGTTTATTCGCCACCGTATCCGTCGGAACATGCAGGTCGGTCCCCGTATCCTTGATATCCGCCATCAGTAATTTGATCACGTCCACGGCTTCGAGGATGATCGTCACGATGAAGGGGTCAAGAGCCATCTCGCCCTGACGCACCTTATTCAAAATGCTTTCCCCTCGGTGCGTGACATTCACGAGATGCGTGAAGCCGAGAAATCCCGCAGACCCCTTCATGCTGTGCATCGCTCTGAATATTTCGTTCAAGAGCTCGCTGTTGGTGGGGTCTGACTCCAAGGCAATAAATCGCTGGTCGAGGAGGTCCAGCATTTCATGGGACTCGACCAGAAAGTCGTTGAGAATCTCCGCCATTTCATCGCTCATAATCTCCGCCTCCGACCGTTCGCCCCGGCCCGCTCCTGTCCTACGACACGAGCCACGCCGTCCCGCCGGTCCTGTCGTTCGCCCCTGGGCCTAGTTGAATCCGTACTGTGCCAAGATATCGTCGACCAAATCCTGCTTGAGCATTACGGTCTTGGACTCTTCCAATTCCTTCAGCATGGCGCCGGCTCGCCCCGTATCGTGCACCTGAGCCGTATCCTGCTGGTCGCCATGCGTGACCACCATCTCCAGAAGTCGTAACTGCACATCGTCCACGATCGTGACAATTTTCCGAATCCGTTGCGCGACCAGGTCCTGAAACGAAAGGGCGGTCACAATCTCCATCAGCTTGGCATCGTCCCCTGCCAACATCCGACCGACTTCGTTGAGCTTCGCCACGCAGGGGTCGGCCCCCTTGATCTTCCAGAGTTGGGCGATACACTCTTGAATCGTTTTGGCCATCAGCGCATGCGTATCCTGAATCTCTTCGGTCAGTTTCATGACCGTATGGGTGCCGTCCTCGGTCAGGCGTTTCAAGTCGGTCAAATGCCCCGATTGCGTCAACGGATCGACGCTCTGGCCTTTGGCGGAGGCTCCATCGCTGAGTTCGCACAACGTCTGTTGTACGTGCCGGGCGAGGACGCCCATTTCCTGATACATGGTCTTGCCGCTCTCTTCCACACCGACCTCCTTTTGGCCGTCGCGCATAGCCAAGTTATTTAAAAATTTTTCCCATTTTTTCTTGCAGCGCCTCGGCGGTAAAGGGCTTGACCACGTAATTGTTGACCCCAGCCTGCACCGCTTCGATAATGTTTTCTTTTTTCGCCTCGGCCGTCACCATGAGCACGGGGATGTGCTTGAGCCCTGCATCCGCTCGGATATTGCGCAGGAGATCGATGCCCGTCATCACCGGCATATTCCAATCCGACACGACGAATCCGAAACTTTCGGCCTTTAACTTGGTCAGGGCGTCCTGGCCATTTTCCGCCTCTTCCACATTGACAAAGCCGAGTTGTTTGAAAATGTTTTTCACGATCCGGCGCATCGTAGACATATCGTCCACGACTAAGATTTTCATGTTCGGATCCGCTGGCATTGCTAGTCCTCCTTGTCCCGTGTGAGCATCTCAATACGTATGTGCTTCTCTTGGTTCTGGATTAGGCCGTCTCCATCGACGTGGGATCATCTTCCCCGCCGGAGGGTTCGGACAGCACAGCGGGCTGCAGATCGATCAGGCGTCGAACTTCTTCCAGCAACCTGCCCTGAGCAACCGGCTTGGTCAAATACGCGGACACACCTGCAGCAACCCCCTTCGCTCGCTCTGATTCGGCATTTTCCGTCGTTAACATGAGCACCGGGATCGCTTCCAAGGTCGGATCCTGTTTCAACGCTCTCGTCAACGCCACGCCATCCATCCTAGGCATGTTCATATCCGTGACGATGAGATCGACGGCCCCCTGCGCCAACTTCTCCAAGGCGTCGAACCCATTTTCGGCTTGAACGAGCGAGTAGCCTGCCGACTTCAGGTACATCGACACCAAGCGGCGAGTCGTCAGGCAATCGTCAACGATGAGTACCGAATGTTCCATAGTCATCACCTCTTTCCCCTACTCCGTGTTCCTCTGTCATCGACTCCGTCTGTCGGCTCCGTCCTTCGGCTCCTGCCCTGATTGTTACAAGCGTTTGTAGACCACCGACTTTGCGGCATGCAGGGGCATGAAGGCCCGCGAAAGATTGTGCAACGATTCAGAAAATCCAATGACGAGAAACCCATTGGAGCGTAGCGATTCATAGAAACTGTTGAGAATTTTCGTCTTGGCTTTGTCATCGAAATAGATCAGGCAATTGCGACAGAGAATCACATCGTAGCCGCGTATCAATTTCAATCGCACCGAGTCATATAGATTGAGATTAATGATCCGCACCAGCGCTTTCACCTTGGGAGACAACACATACTGTCCGTCCTCTACCGTAAAGTACTTCTTCAGCAACATTGGAGGGATGTTGCGTACCGCATACTGGCCGTACACGGCTTTCCGAGCGGTCGCCAGCGCCGCCTCACTGATGTCGCTCGCAAGAATTTCAATCGTCCATTTCGACAAGACCGGATGTTCCAACAGCATCATCGCCAGGGTGTAGGGCTCATCTCCAGTCGAACAGGCGGCGCTCCAAATCCGCAGCGTCTTGGCTCCCTCGTTGGCTTTCATCACGGCCGGCAAGATCGTGTCGGTAAACGCTTGGAGTTGAGGAAGATCCCGATAAAAGAACGTCTCATTCGTGGTGACCACGTTGAAGAGGGAACTCAACTCTTTGTCCCGCCACGCATCGGATCGAATGAGTTTGTAATACTCTTCATACGTCGCGCAGTTCCGCTCCTTTAATCTCGGCTGCAAACGACTCTCCAACACGTATTTTTTGTTGTCGGCAAACGCAATGCCGCATTGCTCGTAGATAAACGTCTTGAATTGGCAAAAGGTTTCCGTCGTCAGTTCCACAGCCGGCATTACTCCTTACTACCCACGGACATGGACCGCGTCATCGTTTCCCCATCCGCTCGGCGGCGGGATCTGGACGACATTCACGCAACGCCTGTTCTGCAGTGGCGCGCAGGTCTTCATCTTCGTGCACGACTAACGCCGTCAACGCGGCCTTGGCTTGAGGTCCGCCGATCTGCGCAAGCGCACTGAGCGCGGCGCGTTGCACGAGCCGTGGCTCGCGCTTGCCACGCACCACCCCCACCAGGGCTGGAATGGCTTCGACCACACGATGGAATCCGAGGCGTTCTGCCGCGCGATACCGCACCCACACGTCTTGATCGCGCAATCCCTGCTCCACCAGGGCCATGCGCGCCGCTGCGGTGTTCCATCTGGCCAGTCCGTCGGTGGCAGCCACACGCACTTTTTCATGGTCGTCCGACATGGCCAGCAGGAGTGAATGGACCGCGCGCGCATCGTCGTAGGAGCCCAACGCTTCCATTGCCGCGCGCCGTACTCGCCATTCCACGTCGTTGCCGGCGGCAATCAGCACATCCAACCCTTCCAGGGGCTTCACGAGCCCCAAGATGGTCGCGGCGGCTTCCCGAGTTTCGGAGCGAGGGTGCGACATCAATTCCAGCACCTCGTGGACCCCCTCATTGATCCCAAGACGCACCACCGTGTTGACGATCTCGTCGCGCACCTCTTGATACCGTTCTGATTTCAGTCGCGTGAGGGCGTTGGCGAGTGCAGGACGATGGCCGCAATCTCCCAGGAGGCGGACCGCCACCTGTCGGACATATCCTGTCTCATCGTTGATGGCCTCGATCAACCCGGCGAGGGCCTCTTGCGACGGCATCATCGCCAACGACCGCAACGCCACCCGCCGGCGTTTCCAGTCTTGGCTGGTACGACGCACCCCGATCAAGGCTGGAATGGCCTCCAACGCGCGCAATTGTCCCAGCGCGCGGATCGCCATGGTGCTGACGGCTTCCTGCTCCAGTGCCACCGCCTCAATGAGACACTCGGTCTCTCCAGTCCCCACCAGCGCTCGCACCGCTTGATCCATCACCTCTTCCGATGGCTGCTCTAGCCAACGCAGCATATCGATAATGGGTTGGGTCCCCTGCCGATCGCCGAGCAAGCCTAAACCGGTCATCGCGGCCACCCTGGTCGGCAACTCATCGTCCTGCAGTAACGCGACCAGCATGGGCACCCAGGTGTCTCGATGGCAGCGGGCCCAGACATCCGTTCGACTGGTCTCGGTGAGCTTCACCAGCGTGCGAATCACGGACGGACGCAGGTCATCGCCGGCGGATGTCGCCAGCCCCACCAACATCGGCAACGTTTCCCCTCTCCGGTCGAGATCTCCAATGGCCTCGATCGCCGCAGCGCTCACCACGCCGTGAGATTCCCGAGAAAGCGCTAACAACGGCTCCAAGGCTGAGGGATCGCCGATTGCCGCAAGGGCCTCGATGACCGAAAACACCACCCATTCCTCGTCATGTAACAAATTCACCAGCGTGGGCACCGCCGTCCTGGCGCGCAACCGCCCCACCGCTTCCGCCGCCGCCGCTCGCACATTGGGGTCTGGATCGGAGAGGAGCGCGGTCAGGGAAGACATGGCCCGAGGATCGCCGCGTTTCACAAACATATCGACGACGAATTTTCTGACGTGGGGATCAGGAGAATGGAGCGACGACACGACGGTTTCGAGATTCTCGGGCAGGACCTGCTCGATCACCTCGATCGCCATGTTCCGCACTTCGGTCGTATCGCGCAGCAGCCCGAGCAAGCGTTGGACCACGGAGCGGTTGGCCGACGCAATGAGCCCGTGGACCGCTTCCTGTTGCACTCCAGGATGGGTGTCCCGAAGCCCGGCGATTAAGACCTCGACGGCCTCGTCCCCGCCTTGCTGGGCCAGCGCTTGGAGTGTTTCTCGCCGCGTGTCTGAATCTTGAGCCTGAAACCACTCGGGCGTCACAGGCTGGAGCATCTCCGCCATAGGGTCTCCCCGTTACGGATCTCGGTCGACTCGAAGATCCCTCGACTCAGACGGATCAGTCACCCTTCATGCCGACTCGGCACGGAGACTGCCCGCAGCGGTCGAAGCATCCCGAAGACCTCATGACAAGTCCCACCCCTGACGATCACGTATCCCCTCCAGGGCCTTATGCCCTGGAGGACACGGAACGCCTCATTCCGCCTCAGCCTTGTGGGCTTACGCGAGTGGAGCGAACTGATTGCGCATCCAGTCCTGGATGTCCCGACGGAGGAAGCGCCAATGCTTGCCCACTTTCGACGCTGGGAGCTGGTTCATGCGAGCCAGCTTATACACCGTCGATTTGGGCACCCGCAGAAACCTGGCGACTTCCAATACCGTGAGAATCTCTCCATCCAGGCCGGTACGCCGGTCCGATGCTGTGCTGATTGTAGAAACCGTTGTATCGTTCATGGTGAGCTTTATCGGCGGCGGGCCTGGGAACTTGAGACAACCTCGAGTAACACAAAGGAGGGGCGTGGATTAGCAGAAATCGTTGTGGAAAACCGGGAGACCTATAGTAGCCTAAGCGAGAGAGCAGAAAGGGCTTGGGACTCCCGAAAGGCGACCGAGTCAAGCCACAACCGCAAACACCTATTCATAACAAAGCACACCATGAGCACAATCATCTCCGTAGCGTCCGGAAAAGGCGGTGTCGGAAAAAGCGTCGTGGCGGCAAACCTCGCCCTGTTGCTGTCTCGCAGAGGCCTTCGCGTCACGCTGGCCGACCTCGACATCGGCGGGGCAAACCTTCACGTGATGTTTGGGGTCTTTACCCCCCCGACGTCGATGACCGACTTCCTGACCCATCAGGTGAAGACGCTTCAGGACGCGGCGTATCCCCTCGACGCCACCAACCGGCTCTTTTTACTCGCAGGAACGGGAGATACCCTGGCGACCGCCAACATGCCCTATGCGAGAAAAAAACGGTTGATCCGGAATCTTCGGGAACTCCCGAGCGACATCGTCGTCGTCGACGTGGGTGCGGGCACCGGCTACCATGCATTGGATTTCTTTTTGATGGCGGATATTCATCTCGCCGTCGCCACCCCGGACCCGACCTCGGTTATCGACGTCTATCGTTTCATCAAATTGGCAGCGATACGCCACGTACTCTCGGCATTTTTAGCTCGGGATGCGATGACCGACGCGTTGTCAGATCGGGATTTCAGTAGCGTGCAAGAGGTCTTGGATACGGCCGGTCAGACCGATGCGGCAGGTCAAACGATCGCTGCAGATGCCTTACGGCACTTTAGGCCCTGCTTGGTGCTGAATCGAATGACGAGCCGCTCACGGATCAACACCTTGCAGTTGAAGAAGCTGCTGAAAGATTACATTGGCGGGGAGCTGACGGTGCTGGGAGAAATTCCAAACGATCCTGCCGTGGAACACTCTGTCCGCAGTTACTTACCGGTCGTGGATACCGCTCCCGAGTCGCCGGCCTCCGTAGCATTAGCGACCATCGCCGACGCCATTCTTGCACGAATCCAACTCTTGGAACGGGTCACTCCGCAGACCGCAGCTCCGGCTCCGCCGATTCCCGCTATCCCCTAACCGGCAACGTTCAGGTTTCAGATCTCGGGTTTCAGGTTTCAGGTCTCAGGTTCCGACAACTTGAAACATGAAACCTGAAACCTGAAACTTCACCCGTGAAACCTGAAACGTGAAACACGCTTCACACGCATATCGTGGGAATTTACTCGTAGCCCAGATGACGGGCACGCAGACGCTCGGCCTGGCATTGAAGAATATGGCGGATCAGACGCTCGCGGTCGTCCGGGGAAATGGATGTGAACCGCGTGGCTACAACGAATTCGTGTTCCTGATTGTCGGTCGGGGTCGCACGCAACACCTCGGCCTCGGCATGAATCGGCATGAACGGGGGAAGAATCAGTTTCAGTTCCAATCTATCGTGATGCTTAAACCGCCGATCGGCTGTGAAACGAACCCCGCCTCCACCGATATTCACCTCCATAAGGCGAGGAATGTGGACCGCCCCCGGCGACATCCGGCTCATTGCCTTGAGCACCAATTGTAACGACCAATCGATTTTCATCAGCCACTGGACGAGTGCCGAGTCGTTCTGATCGCCGCTCAAACGATTGACCAGTTCGGAAGCCGGCTGGCCAATAAACGCCCCGATCGCCTCTTCCGGCGACCCGTGCTTGACGACTGGGGCCGTCTGCTCGTCTTCGCCGACCAACCGATACTCCACGAAGAGCGTGTGATCACTCCGCAACGAATCGCGTCGATCGTCGTCCAATTGTGCAGCGTCTCGCGCCAGCATAGTTTACCTTTCGCGAATAATAGTTGACCGCTTCGCTTCCCTCACAGCCAAGGCCGGTTCTAAGGCCTCGCCCGCACCAACGGCAATGGAGGGACTCGACGCCACCCCATGCTCGTCATCCAACTCGGAGGCCAGCACCACCCGATTGCGCCCCGCCTGCTTTGCCGCATAGAGGGCGGTATCAGCCATTCCCACAAACTCCTCCACGGTCGAAAGTTTTACATGGGGGATACGGGCGATTCCCATACTGATCGACAGCCGAATCCCTCCATCGGCATGACAGAATATCGTGCGTTCGACTCGGTCTCTGATCCGGTTGGCAAGGATGGCGGCCTGCGACAAATCGGTGCGGGGAAGAATGATCGCAAACTCCTCGCCCCCATACCGAGTCGCCACATCGACTGACCGAATCGACGCCTTAAGCAAATCCCCCAGTTCTTTGAGAGCCCGGTCTCCCGCCACATGCCCATAGCGATCGTTCACCAGTTTAAAGTGGTCGATATCCACCATGATCAGACAGACCGGAGTGCGGTACCGTTCTGTCGCCCGCACTTCACGCAGCAGAATATTGGAAAAGGCCCGCCGGTTGAGGAGGTTGGTCAGGCTATCGGTAACCGCCAAGCTTTGGGCCTCACCATGCGCTTCTGCGTTGCGCAGCGCCAACGCGAAGGACGTCGCCACCGTTTTGAGCAGTTCCAGTTCTTGCGATTCGAACGGCGTGTGGAGACCCCGTGCCAGGCACAGGACTCCCATCGCACAATCCGCCACCATAAGCGGCAGACACAACGAGCCTTGTGCCCCTTCTTGCTCCGGGGCTTTATTACCACATACGCCCAGGCAAGGCTGCGACTCCGATTCCGGCACCCACTCGCTCGACTGCACACGCGTGATGGTCTCCAGCAACTGCCGGCGCATCGGCTCAACGTCTCCCACTGGGCTCTGTTCCCCTGCCGACACCCACACCCGCTTGGACTGAAACCACGCCACCCCCATGATGTCGTAGGACAAAATCTCCCCCAGGCGAAGACGCACCGTGTGAACGATCTCCTCCATATCCAACGTCCCGGCGATCGCTTGCCCCAGGTGATTCAGCCCGACCAGGTTGCGATTCCACCGTGCCAACGAGTCCCGTTCGTGCGCGAGGTCCTTATTCGCCTGCGTAAGCTGCTCGGAGAGACGGCGGACCTGGAAGTAGGACTCACGTACGTCCAGCCCCTGTACCAACGCGTCCTCCAATCGCCCCGCTCGAAGCGGCTCGGTCAAATAATCGTAGGCCCCTCCACGAAGAATGCCGGCCGCCACCTCGGCGCCGCAATCGGGTCCCACGATCAGAATGGTCGGATCCGTTTGGATGTCACGAATCTTGGCAACAATGGATTGGGCCTCGCACGCGGCATCGCTCACCTGCCACACCACCGCGTCAATGGCCCGCCCTCGCAACGTGGACTCCAGGACCGCGCACTCCTCCACGGTCTCGACGCAGTACCCCGCTTGCGCAATTCGCTGGGCCAACGCGGAGGTCGACTCTGGCTCCCGCCCTCGTACCAACACCGTGTGTACCGTGGCTTCTTGTCCCATCGAGCCCTCCCTACCAGGATGCTGAAAAAGTCCACCAGCTTCGTTCTCGCTTCGCTCAGAAGCTCAACGTACCAAAGTACGTCTCGCCTCTTCTCTCGCTGCGGCCTTGCTGGACGGCCTTTTTGAGCATCCTGCATACAGTGTGCGTGTTGTCCCACACGTGTGGACCATCGAAGTTCTGGCGTGCCCACATATTTGTTCCGTTGCCTGTGTGGCCGTTGCCCTACACAATGCAATCCTAGTGCCAGACCTGGTGCCGGTAAGAAACGCCCATTATCAAGCAATTGGCGCATGAGAAAGCACCGGGAGCCTCACAAAAGATTCCGAACGGGCAATTCTTGCCGACCCGCAGTTCGTTTTTTTCCACATCAAGAGCAGAAGGGAGCCGAAGGCTACCGTGAGGCGTATCTCGTGAAGCGAGTTTCAGGTTTCACGTGTCAAGTTTCAGGTTCACAATTTCAACAATCTGAAACCCGAGACCAGAGACCTGGAACTCGAAACAGCGACCGACGCATGAACCATGGGGCCGAATAGAAGAGGCGTTATTGACCGGGCGTGAGGGCCTGGTCTGAGGACGGTTCGGCCTCTTGGGGAGGAGGCACAGGCGGAACTTCCGCGTCACGAAGACGTTCGCGGGCTTCCGGAGAAATCGTGACCGAATCGCGGGCCTGGCCTGCCTTTTGCGTGCCCCTAGCAGGCGAGTCTTTTCCATCCAGCGACAAGACACGCTGGTAGGTTCTGATGAGATTATGAATATCGCTGAACTGGATACTCATGACACACACCTCCGATAGCGCAGCGTACTCAAAAACCGTGAAACGTGAAGCGTCGTTCGTGAAGCAAGTTGCAGGTTCAACGTTTCAGGTTTCATGTGTGACGTTTCAAGTTTCACGTTTCACAGGTGAAGTTTCTGGTTTCAAGTTGTCGGAACCTGAAACCAGAGACCTGAAACTCGAAGCCACGAACGACGTTTCACGACCGAAGTCGTCGGCACACTCACTGTTTTCTGACTGAAACCGGCTTGTCGACATCCTTCCATCCGAACCGGAGTTCTTCAAGGAGACCGGCAATTTCATCGATTTTTTCGACATCGTTGTCATAATTGGCAATGGTCAGCGTATCGAGACTGTAGGCATAGAGAGAGTCGAGCCTCTTGGCGATCTCACCGCCCTTTTGCTTGTCGAGCACGGTCTGGAGTTCGGTAATGATATCCACCGTCTTGCAGACGGCCACCGACTTTTCTTGCACTCGCCCCTCGCGCATACACCTGGAGGCCGTTCGCAGCAAGAGAATCGCTCGATCGTAAAGCATCACGACGATCTGGACTGGCGAGGCCTGCAACACTTGGTTCTGTCTATAGGCCTCAGCACGTGGTTGTGCAAACATCCAAACTCCTTTCCCAGGTTCAGTACGAAAAAGATACCGACTCTCCATCCGTCAGCCCGCCATAGCCCCGAAGCGCGCGGGTTCCGCTCTCTACCGTACGGGATTCGCCTCCGGATTCAGCCGCCCACTGAGCCAACGCCGCCTGACTCACGCCATGTTCCACTTGCACCGCTTCCATCACGCTTCGCAAATACGCCAACTCCGGCGTGAGCACCACCCGACCGGAATCCGCCGCGTAAAGATAGGTTTCCAGGAGAGTCCACCCCCCCTGAATATCCTGGAGAATCGCAGCACAATCGGCTTCGAGTTGCACGACGGCCTCTTCAGAGCGATCACGAACGGCGGCTCCCACGGCCCGCAGAAGTTGCAGGTAGCGGCCGTATCGTTCAATGAGAGCCGCAATCACCTCGCTTGGCATGGCTTCGGATTCCACATGTCCCGCACCATCCGGTTCCACCAACGACCACTCATGAGATACAAACGCCATGACAGAGGACCTCACCGCTTACTGATGGTGACCGCCAGGTTCGAGAGCGACGAGAGCGAACTCCCCACCGACTGGCTCTGCACCTGGAACTTCGCCAACGTACTCTCCAGTCTGGCGAATTGCTCCGTGAGGCGTTGCTGCAACCGCCCCAGTTGCTGATTCTTGCGAGCGATGTCTTTATCGATGCGACCGATCTCGGAGCTGATCCCGTTGACGCGCGTCTCGATTCGCCCTTTGGATTTCGTTGCCGTGTCCAGGAAGGAGGCCAGCCGGTCCGCCGCTCCGGACGACACCGCAATCGTGCCATAGCTACCAACCGTCGTCACAGGCGCTTTGAGTTTCAAGCCGCTTTCAGGAAAACCAGACTTGCTGGTGAGCGTCTCGCCCACACCGACAGCCGGATGGCCATTCAGCAGCCCGGCAATATCGACACCCTGAGACGACAGCGTGGTGGTGCCGATCCCCGATTGATTCGTGGCGGCCTGATTGGAAAACGCCACAATCTTGAAATCGTCGCCATAATGAGTCCCTGTCAGCACGATCTTATTATCTGAATTTTTCGACGCACTCACCGCCATGCCCTTCGTGGCAAACGCGCTATTCAAGGCATTCACAATGTCGCTGGCCTTACTTCCCGCCCCCAGGGTCACACTCGCAGCCAACGGGGTGCTGGTTGAATTGGTCGCATCGGTATACAGGCTCACGGTTAGAATTTCAGAGGACGTGATGCCTCCCGCCGGCACCGCCCCGCCTCCCGTGATCGTCGCCTTGGTTGGAACGGTCGTCACCTGAATGGAATAGGTGCCAGGACGTGTATCGTTCGTTTTGCTCACAAATTCGATCGACGCATGACTCGCGACACCAATGCCGGAAAACACGCGTGTGACATCGGTCAAGCTTTTGCTTAACGCGGCGCTCAAGTCCGCTTCATCCAACGTCAACTGACCGCTGCCCTTGCTGGAGGTCACCCCGACCGCACTTAAGCTATTGAACTCCGTCCCAGCGCCAGGAACCGCACTCGTGATCGTATCTTGAATCTGCTTCTTCAGGATCGTGGCCGTGCTTTCACCCAATAACGGCTTGGCCCCAGCGACCTTCGGATCGAAGGTCAACTGATCGTTCACATACTTGATGGCGGCGTTATAGGCCGTCACAAAATCCTTGACCTTGTTCCGGATGCTGGTTGTATCCTTCTTAATCTGGAGATCGATCGTCTCGCCGCTGTCCGCTTTGAGCAGATTCAAGGTCACACCCTGAATCGCGTCGTCGACCGTATTAGTGGGCCGCGTCAACGTCGAGTTACCGACTTGAATGACCGCATCTTGAGCCGACTGCAGGGTGGGATTAAACACATCGACGGTGAACACGTCGTCGGCGGCTAAGGTGCCGGCCCCAAACGCAACCTTCACGCCCTCATTGGTGGTATTCGACGACGCGTTGCTGTCGATGTAGTTCGTCAAGGCCGCTTGGCTGGTGATGGCGTTGGTTCCGTCGTAGGCGGCTCCGTTGGCGCCCTTGAAGGTAATGCCGCCATCGATGGAATACTTGTAGGTCGCCACCCCCGCCGCGCCCGCACCGACGATCTTGACCAGCAACGACTTGTTGGTCGTTCCCGTATAGGTATTGCCTTCATTGGAGCTGACCGTTCCGGTGAAACTGTTGGTCGTCGCCGCATAGGCCGCCTCGACCTTTTTGTTGGTGAAATCGAGCGTGGTTGGATTGCTCGTGATGGTAACTGTTTTGGCGCCCCCGGCATCGTTGCCCGACAAGACCAGCCGGTAGGGATTAGACCCCGACCCGTCATTGAGAATCGACGCGCTGACATCCCCGCCGGCGGAATTGATCGCATCGCGCAATTGGGTCAACGTGGTCGTGGTGCCCACAGAGATCGTGGTGTCTTTCCCGCCTCCCCCGACCCGAAAACTGAAGCTGCCGCTGCTGCTCGCCACGGCCGTGGTCGTCTGATCGACAAACCCCTGAGAGGCTAACGAATGTGCCTGGGCGAGTTGATTGACATGGACTTGATACGACCCTGCGACGCCCGCTTTCGACACCGTCGCCGACAATAACTCAATCCCGGCTGACGTTTTGGTCGTGGATACGGTATTCGGATTAAATGAGGAGATCGAAGCCAGTGAACTCGACGCCCCCTTGAGCGTCGACAGTTGGAGGCTCAACTTGTTGTACTCCACGGACACCGTCTGAAGGGACGCCTTCCGCTCTTGGAGCAACGTGATAGGCCCTTGTTCGATTTCAAGGCTCTTGGCGATGAGGTCTTGGTAATTGATCCCCGATGCCAGGCCTGACGATGCGACAATCCCCATCCGTCTCTATCTCCTCTTAGCAGGATGCTGAAACACTCGATTCTTGATCGACAAGCCGTCGTTACGGTTTCGGGTCAAAGGTTTCAGGTTTTAGGTCGTTGAAACTGTCAACCTGAAACCTGAAACGTGAAACCTGAAACGCTTTACGCCCGTTGATCGAACACCACCCCCAGGGGGTCGCGTAATCGGGCAGAGAGGCGAAGACTCTCCTCGCTCGGCAACTGGCGAATCACATCGCCGGTTGTATCGTCGAGCACCTTCACCACAATTTCACCCGCCTGTTCGTCCACGCTAAAGCGAACCGACACCGATTTGGCTTCTAGTGTCCGATTCAGGTGTTCCACCGCATCCTGAAGCGCGACTTTCTGCTGTTCCGCCGATTGCTCCTGAGTCTCATCGGTCGGCTCCTGCCCAGGCAACTGTGGCAGTTTGGCTGCCGGCGCCTTGCCGGTGATGCTCTGTGTTGCAAGTATCTCTTCGGTCATAGCGTCGCCTCACTTGAGGTTCTTGGTCGATTGTTCTCGTTTTTTTTCGACTCGACCCTCCCCCTCACCTTTTCAGAGTTCCAGGTTATGAGTTTCAGGTGTCAGGTTTAAATTTTCAGGGACATTGAACTTGACACTTCAAACCTGACACGCTTCACACTTCACCCTTCCCGCTTCAAGACCCGCCTCGGAGTTTCAGATCTCAAGTTTCAAGTTGAGGATTTCAAACATGAAACCTGAAACGTACAACCTGAAACCCTTCCCGATTCCCGCTTCCCGCTTCACTCTTCACTCTTCACCCTTCAGAGCCCGCCCCGGAGGCCGGGGGCTCCCGAATCGGAGGCCCCCGGCTCCCTGTCCTGCGTCTCGATTACCGCAGCAACTGCAACGCCACCTGAGCCGTGGTGTTGGCTTGGGCCAGGATGGCCGTTCCAGCCTGCACCAGGATCTGGTTCCGCGTGAATCGCGCGGTCTCGAAAGCAAAGTCGGCGTCCCGAATCCGGGATTCCGATGCCGTCGTGTTCTCCGACGCGATCTTCAGGTTACTGACCGTGTTTTCCAACCGGCTTTGAATCGCGCCGATGTCGGCTCGAAGCTGGTTGACCCGGTCCAGCGACGCGTCAATCGTCAAGATTGCCGCGGCGGCGCTTTCCTGCGTGCCCAAGTCCACGGAACTCAGCCGACTTGTCAAATCGGCAGTATAGGTCTTGGCCGTGATCTCCGTGCCCAATTCAGTCACCCTCGATCCGCTCACCTTGATGCTGTTGGCGGAGTTGAGGGTAATGCTTCCCCGCTGGGTGTTGTTGGCGTTCGTCGTGCCGCCGACACCCAAGGCCGTATTCGCCCCCGTGCTCAGCCGCAACGAGATATTCCGGCCATCGGAGGCCTTCAACACCAATTTCCCGTCGTTATTGACGGAGGCGGTCACTCCCGTCGAGGTCGTCTTGGCATTAATGGCGGTCGCCAAAGCGCCGGAGGAGTCGTTCGCATTGACCGACACCACACCGATATCCACCCCGTTGATGTTGATATCGCCTGCCGCGAAGTTCCCGGCCGTGATGGCCGCCGACCCGGTCACCGTGGAAGCATTGGCCGTCGCCGACACGCTCGTGCTGCCCTTAATGGCATTCACGGCCGCCGCCTTGCCCAATGCCGACGACTGACCGTTGTAGGTGACGGTCGTTCCAGCGCTGGTGGCATAGGTTGCGGACAGACTAATGTTGGTCGCAATTCCCGATCCCGTGCTCTTCAACGACAAGTTCACACCCTTGGTGGCCTGGATGTAATACTTGTGCGTGATGGCGCTGGCCCGCGCGATTCCCACGGCCTGTACGCTCGTGACCGAGGCCGCGTTAATGTCCGCCACAATTCGCGAAATGTACGAGGCAATGGACCCCGCCGAATCGAGGGATGCTGCCGTGAAATTCACATACGTCCCGTTGATTTCGAGCGTACTGCCCGAGACGCTTCCGAACGCGGCGTTCACGGTAGCGAATTTGTACGTCGCATTGGCCAACGCGATCGTCGAGACCGAGGCATACGTAAAGGTGGAGTTGGCCACCGTGACCGTTCCAACTGCGACAGCCGTTCCGGTCAACGCCAATGAGGCATAGCTCGAGATCAGCGTGAAGCTCAACGCCGTCGCGCCGACGGTCGAAATCGTCGTCGCGGAATCGCCGATAATGAAGCTGGCCACATAGGTCTGCGAGGCCGCCACCGTTGTGCTGGTATACAGTACACTCCCGACGATCGACGTGTAGGCGCCGGCGTCATTCGACTGAACGCGCCCACTGAATACCAAGGACGCATTGGTTATTGTTCCAGCACTGGTTGTCCCCGCATTGGCGCCGCCGTTAGTGGCTAAGCCCCCTCCCGTCGTTCCGATCACCGACAATGAGGCATAGCTCGAGAACAACGTGAAGCTGACCGCCGTCGCGCCGGTGGTCGAAATCGTCGTCGCGGAATCGCCGATCGTGAAGCTGGCCACAAAGGTCATCGATGCCGACGGCCCCGTGCCGCTGAAGAGCACACTCCCCACAACCGACACAAAATCGCCATCGTCGTTCTTCTGAATGAGCCCATTGAATACCAGGGACGCATTAGTCGTGGTCCCAGCATTGGTCGTCCCCAAGGCGGCGCCGCCGTTGGTGGCTGTGATGGTCGCCAGGGATTGCGAATAGACTTCCAGCACCGAGACCTGATCGTCGCCATCCGACGTCACGACGTTCTGGTCGTTGATCTTCACTTCGCCGCTGGCGATATTGGCGTTGACCCCGTTGTCCGCCCCATCCGTCAGATTTCCCGTCGCTGTGGCCCGTGACCCCAAGGACTTGGCACGCACATCGCCCAAGCTGAACGAGAGAGTTTGCCCGAAATTCGCCCCGATCTGGAACAACTTGCCGGTATAACTGCCGTCCAACAATGGAGACCCGTTGAATTCCGACGTCGTCGATGTTCTGGACAATTCGGCTAACAACTGTGTGGCTTCCGAGTTCAAGGTCTGACGGTCACCGGCGGTGTTTTCGTCTGAGGCCGCCTGCACGGCCAACTCACGAAGTCGCTGGGAGATGTTCGTAATCGTGTTCAGCGCCCCTTCTGCCGTCTGGACCAAGGACACCGCGTTGTTCACGTTCCGCACGGCCTGGTTCAATCCTCGGCTTTGGGCTTGCAACCGCGTCGCAATGGACAGACCCGCCGGGTCGTCACCGGAACGATTGATACGAAGCCCGGACGAGAGCCGCTCCAAAGATTGGCCCAACTGACCGGATGACACGTCCAAATTCCGTTGCGCGGTAAGACTGTGGATGTTGGTATTAACGATAAGAGACATTGACCTTCCTCCTTGCCTAGTGATTCCGTTGCATCCTTGCGATTCTTCCTACCCACCCTACTGCCCCTCATTCCCGTTACCGCATTCCATTGCGGATCACGACCTCCCTTCGCACGGGAACCTGGGTTGCTTCCATTATCGGCCCCCACGAGAGCCAACTTGAGTGGTTCTCGAGGACGGATGGTAAACACGGCAAGCGGGAGAGAACGGAACAGAAGAAGCGGGAAGGGGAAAGCGAGAAAGGTTCCAAGTTGCAGGTTTCATGTTTCAGGTTTTGAATCCTCAACGTGAAACTCCGAGGCGGGTCGTGAAACAGGAAGGGTGAAGGGTTTCAGGTTGCAGGTTTGGAACCCTCAACGTGAAACGTGCAACCTGCAACCCCGAGACGGGCACGGAAGCGAAAAGGGGTTCAAGTTTGTGCTCCTCAACGTGAAACCTGAAACCTGCAACTCCCTTCACGCTTCCCGCTTCCCGCCCCTCACACCGAGATGACCCCAGCGGGAACTCGACTGCTGGGAGGCGCCACGGACAGCTGCCGAGCCTCGGCCAGCAACTCCTGACAGAACCCGCCAAACCGCGCCAGCAGGTCTTGCCGATCGGGATACAGTTGCACCAGTTGCTCGAAGACCTCCACTGCCCGCTTGAAATCGCGTCGACGCTGGTACAGCGAGGCCAGCAAATCATGGAGGTAGGCATCGTCCGGCCCAAGCGTCAACGCTTCCATCCAGAACTGTTCGGCCAATTCGTCCTGGCCGTTATCCACAGCCAAGAGGCCTACATCCCGATACAAGACCGGATTCTCCGGCGCCAACCGGATCGCGTGCTCCAACATTTCAACCGCCCGATCCCGGTCTCCCCGAGCGATGTAGGCATGGCCCAGGTGATAATAGCCTTCCGAGGTCGGCGTCGCCTCGATTGCGCGGGTATACCGGTCGATCGCGGCATCGTAGTCCGCAAGACGGTAATAGAAATGTCCGTTGTCCAACGGATGTTGCTCGACGTATTGCGCCACGGCATCGGTTCGTTTCTGCTCCCATGCCTTGGCTTTCTCCTCGCACTCCTTGGCCAATCCATCCCGACGCATCGACTGTTTTCCCGAAGGCGCCACCTGATCGAGCAGCGCTTGGGCCTCGGCAGGATGATGCAGGGTCACCTGCATCTCAGCCAAATGCATGGCGGCTTCGAGATGCCCCGGCCGCTCGCGCAACACCGCCTCGGCCAAGGCCATCGCCTCCTGGAAATAGCCCAGCCGTTTATAGCGGGCCAGCGCCTTGAGCTTCTGCTGCACCGTCTCTCGTGGCCATCCTTCCACCTCTTGCCATTCTTGCACGCGTCCCTGGAGCGTTTTGACGCCGTCGGCAAAGGGCCGAAGTACACGTAAGAGTCCGCGATAATAGACGTAGGCACGGCCGACCTGTTTGCGAAAGCGTTCCCGTGGATCCTCGATGTTGTCCACGTCGATGATTCGCTGGCTGTTCATGTACAGCTCAAGCGACACCGCATACTCTCCGAGCAAATTGAGCACCTTCTGCTTGTCGCGCACACGGATCGTGTGCCGTTCCATGACCTTGGACAAACGCTCGATCTGTTCGCCGGCTGACTCCTTCGACTCATGTTTCAACATCCGTTTCGCGCGCCGCACGTCGCGCAACACCTTCTCGGAATCCTTGATGACTTCGTCCGCGCTCTTCTTCGCGCTCTCCAGTTCTTTCTTGAGCCGCGCCACGTTGATCTCCCGCTCTTCCCCGCCGACGCGTCGAACTCTATCCGTGATCCCTAACGGCTCACCCTGGCAGTAGCGATCGATCGCGTCGCGCAACGTCATCACGGTGGTGCCTTTCAGACCGATCCCCCCCTCCGTGGCATTGATGCACTGCGCCCGACTGCGTTTAATCAAATCCTCCATCAACACCTTGAAACTTTGGAACAAGGTTTCCGTTTCCACCGGAGCCTTGAAGATGTCTTCCGCCGGTACGGTTTTCTTTTTCCCCTTCAGCACACGCCGTTCCCAAGGTGACCCCTTGCTTAAGTGCCCAGCATATTTCCGGTTGTCATAGAAGCACAAATCTTGTCCCACGAAGATAATCGGATCGGCGCCCAGCAGCACGGCCAAATTGAAAGCCATATGGGCGACCGACTGCGTTCCGGCATCGAGCTGCCCTTTCTCCGGGCAGCACGACGACAGCCACCGATAGATGGACATGTTCGATCCGATCGCGAATTTCCTCCCGGCAAAGGTCCGGATCATGTCGGGATAGTTGATCGGATGGCACACGATGGCCGATTGCGGATCCATCGGAATGTCGCGGAACTTTCGGTAGGACATCTCCTGCGGATCGGCCGTCACGGTGAAGTCCGGCACGATGCCGTTCGGCACCAGCAAGCGCAAGACGGTGTCGCAGGCAATAATCACCGCCCGCCCCTGCGCCTCTTTTAATAAGGCTAAATTTTTCTGTAAGGAAGGCCCGGCGGAGACGATGATCGCCGGCTTGCCTTTGAACAGATCTTTTAGTCGATTCACCCCCGGCAGGCGCATAATCTGATGCATGTTCTCCAGAGAGTTCTTCAGCATCAGGTGTCCCAATCCCATCCGCGTGTTTTTGTTGACTTGGATGACCTTGAGCCGCTCCCCGATCCGCTCGTGGGCCTTCTTGTAGCCGGCGGGATCCCACTTGCAGGCCATCCCTTGCTGCAATAACGCCAACCGGCCCGTCAACATGTACTTGGTGCTGTGCTGTGCCAGTACATGATCCAACCGCCCAAGATCGTCTCCGATGACAAGTTCTACCCGTTTGTCCCTCAAAAACACCGTGAGATCCACATGCTCCAGCGCCACCTTCAGAAAACTCTCGCACCGCTCGTAGATGACCAATACATGGCCCTTGCCCAGACGGTCGAGCAACAGCTTCTGCATATAGCCCATGGCCAAGCCGAACACGATCACGAGGCCTTCCGAACCGAAGGCATGCTTATCCAAGGCTTTGTTCGCTGCTTCGAACGGTTCCCCGCCATAGAGCCAGTGGCTCTTCCCTTCTTTTGTCCGGAACTTCACATTGACATAGGTCTCGCTCGGTTTGACGGCCTCGATTTCTTCCAACGGCAGGTCGTAATCCATTCGCTTGGCCAAGGCCGGCCACCGTTCTTTCAGCGCCGACAGATTTGTATAGTAAAGACTCTCCTTATCTCTCCATCGCTGGTAACGCACGACAATGGGTTCGGACACTCCGATTGGCGCATTCATAGAAACGGACGCGGCGACGGCTGCCGGTTTCGCCAGTGCCATCACGCCCTTGAAATCGCAGTCGGATGCCACGACCTCGAATCCTTCGCGTTGGAGCAACCGCGTGAGAGTGGGCAGCGAGAAGATCCACAGATGCGGAGCCGCCAGCGTATTCGGATGCACCGGACGTTGCGGCCGCATCAACGTCGGGACTCCCACAAACAGCAACCCGCCATCTGCCAAGGCTGCCCGGCAATCCCGCAACATCTGCCCTGGATCCATCGCATGTTCCAACACCTGCGACAACGTAATCACGTCGAACTGCTGACCAGGAAACGTCTCCTTCGTATAAAACCCAGGCACGATCTCAATTCCAAACCGCGTGCTCCCGAACTCGGCATAGGCCGCCGTCGGCTCGACTCCGGTGACCTCCCAGCCCCGTTTCTGGAAGGAATGCAATAGCATCCCGGCCCCACAGCCAACATCCAAGACCCGCTTGTGATCCATGACCGTCGGGAGATGCGCTTCGATCCAGGCCGCACGCGCGTCGGTAAACTTGGAGTTCTTGCCGATGAACGTCTCGTCGGGTAGCTCCTTGCGATACTTCTTCCCGTACATCTCGTCCAATTCCTGCGCCTCCAGCATGGGATTCTGATAGACCAGGCTGCACGAGCGGCAGACGACATAACTCACCGACTTGTCGGGCAGGTGTTCAAGCCGGGCGAGATACGGATCGTCCGCAAAGGTCTCCAGATGGTCGACATCCTGACTTCCGCACAGGTAGCATGGCCGCGTTTTCATGATTGCACTCCTTGGTTCGTCGCCGCACAGACATCGGCGACCGGAATCCTGTACCCCTCGCGATAGCGCAACAGCGCCTCAAAAAACACCAGGTCCACTTCGTGATCGATATTGACTGCTCGTTCCGGCTCAATAAACACCCCGCGCACATCCCGTCCCAGCGCAAAGTCTTTCCCGCTCCACTGCTCCAGCACCTGGCGTCGACGCACGTACAGCCCACCGGTAAACCCATGGGCTGTGGGCCGATCCTGTTTTTGCAGATACCGCTCGCTGGTATACTCCGTGAACGGAGACAGCCGCCCCTGTGCAAACGACATGGCGCGAAACGGGTGGTGCTGAAGAATCTCCGTCACTCCGACCACCGAGTCGCAGCCCGTCTCCTCCAACATCATGATGGCTCGATCGATATCGCGAGCCTCCAACAACGGGCTGGTCGGTTGAATGGACACGACGACATCGGGCGTCCACCCCTGTTCGTCACACCACCGCATGGCATGGTCGGCCACTGGAATCAGTGAGATGTGATCCTGGGCCAACTCCGGTGGGCGAAGAAACGGCACGTCAGCGCCCCACGAACGTGCCACGTCGGCAATCGCCTCGCTCTCGGTCGACACGATCAGGCGGTCGATCCGCGACGCCGCCAGCCCAGCCTCAATAATGTAGGCCATCAGCGGTTTCCCGCCGACCATCCGAAGGTTTTTCAGCTTGACCCCTTTGGACCCTGCTCGCGCCGAAATTACCGCGAGGACCTTCATGCCGTCACCTTCAACGACACAGAGTTAATGGTCGGTGTGGTCCATCGCCCCGATTCGAAGAACTTCGTCATCGGCTCATATCGAGCGCACCAGGGTTGAGATCGATCGGGATCCGTGACCACCCGCGTGTTCGAGGCAGCGGCATGCCAGGCTCGTAAGACCTTGCCAATCTCCATTCGTGAGCCCACGTATAACAACACACGGTCAGACGCCAGTAATGCCGTCAGGTCGGACGTGCGGAATGCGGCCAGCGCCACGGCTGGGTCCGGCTCATAAATCGCCAAGCGGCCGTTTCTGGGGGCCAATACGTTCCACCACTCCAACGCCCGATATCCCAAACCTAGCCCCACTTGAATCACCAACGTCCCCTCCTCGATGGCGTCCTGTGAGGGATCGGGCTCATCGACCGTGAGTGCAGCCGCTCCACTGAGAAACATTCGTAGCACTCCTTTCGGGGTCTGCTTTTCCAAGTTTTGCCTGGAGCCCGCCTCGTCGACGAGACGATACGGCTGCATAAGCGCCTTCGCACTGACCCATTCCAACACCGGTGCCCGATGCGGCAACAAGGCCGCAAGGTTTTTCTCTAACAGACCGGCATGCGCAGGACGCAAGAGGCCTCGATAGAGCGCCCTGAGCATCTTCCAGTCATCCCGGCCTGGGTCACGAAGAGTCTCGGTGGCACGGCGTTTCCGCGCGAGAATCCGCATGCCCCTGGGATACCAATGATCCAGCACCTCGACCGTAAACCCCATACGGTGGAGCAGCCGTGTCACCGTTCGCGGGGAATACAGCACCACATGCGGTCCAGCCATCAGCTCGGGATAGACTTTTCCAGGACGAGCCCGGAGGACATCCGGAATCCCGATAAACAGATACCCGTCCTCGTCAAGAGCATCTCGCAACGTCGTAAGAATGGCCTCAGGCTCCGGGACATGTTCGAGAATGTGGGAAAAGAGGATCAACGAAAACCGTTGACCGGGGAAACTCCCGCGATCGTAAAACCCCGTCTGTAAATCCAACCCCAGGGTCGTCCGTCCCCAGTGTGTCCAGCGGGAATTGGCATCGATGCCGGTCGTCTGCCATCCCTGCTCACGGAAGGTCTCGAGGAACAGACCGGCGCCGCATCCCACATCCAAGACCCGCCTGCCGGATGGAAGCCCAGGAAGATGGCGCTCCACCCAGGCGGCCAGCACCCTAGCAAGCGTTCGTTGATCCCGCAGATAGGGAACAGTCGGATCCATCGGACGGTAATCGACCGAATACAAGGCCGTGAGATCCTGTTCGTCCAACATCGGCGATTGGCATACACAACCGCAGTCTTCACAGACGACATATTGCAACGGACGATCCTTCAAGGCGGGGATCGACCTGAAATAGACGTCGTGGCGAAACTGGACAAGCCCCCGAAACGCTCGCCCTCGACACACGACACAGGTGACTAGTTGTTTCACGCCTTTTGACTCCTTATGCACCACAACGATGCACCCCGAATTTCGTCGCTGGTCTCCTGAAAACCTAGCATTCTGTTGTCATGCAATGCGCCACACCATGACCGGGAAAGCTTGCAGGATGCTCAACATGGCCGTCCTCTTCGTTCGCGGCTTCGAGTTCCGGGTTTCAGGTTCCACGTTTCAGGTTTCAGGTTGAGGACCCAAACGTGAAACCCGACGCGTTCAACCTGAAACGTGAAACCTGAAACTCCCATCACGAGAAATGCGACTCCGCGCAAGAGGACGCCCGAGATCCAGGATGAGCCAGGAGCGCTTCCGCACCTTCCACATCCGCAATGGTCAGCAACTCGCCCTCGCCCACATCCCGCGACACTCGAAGGCCGATCACCCGATCGAGCATCGCCGACGGCAATCCGGTGCCGGGGCGTAGCTGGGTCAACATCTCCACCGTTAAGACCTGCCCCTTGGCAATCACCACTGCCGCCGCCAGACTTCGGCGCATTGACAGCCGATTGGCCGCCTCGCCTGCCGCCGGAGCTTTGTCGCCGGTCCCCAGCATGGCCTCGATCCGACGCACACCGGTGACAAGAGCTGTAAGATCAGCCGGATCGGCTGACAACTGATGATCCCTGAACGTGCTTCGCGATTTATCCAGCGTGAAATGTTTCTCGATCACCCGCACCCCCAAGGCCACCGCCGCCACACAGGCTTCGATCCCCAAGGTATGATCGGAATACCCGACCATGCGGCCAGTGGTGGCCTGAAGCCGTCGAATGGCCAACAGGTTGGCCTGCTCATCCGGCGTGGGATACGCAGAGACGCAATGAAGCAAGGCCAGCGGCGCCCGCTGGCCGAAGGGGCTGGCCTGTTCGATTATTTCGATGGCCTCGTAGATCTCCCCCATGTCGGCCATCCCAGTGGACAAGAGGATCGGCTTTCCCTTGGTCGCGATATGAGACAGCAACGGACCACAGGTGAGATCGCCTGAGGCCACCTTGAACGCCGGCATGAGCGGATCAAGCATATCGGCACTGTCCCTATCGAACGGCGTGGACAGAAACACGAGACCGCGTGCAGCGGATTCCTGCGCCAACCGACGAAAGTCCGCATCGGTCAACTCCAACCGTTTGAAATGTTGTCGCCGCTGGATTTCCGAACTCGCGACGATTTTCTCAGCCCGATACGTCTGGAACTTCACCGCATCGACACCACACTGCGCGGCGGCCTCGATCATCCGAAGCGCCTCCTCGACGCTCCCCTCGTGGTTCGCCCCGATTTCCGCAATGATGAACACCTGGTTTTCTAACGCGATGGATCCGATCTTCATGACACCCCTCCTGTTTCTTGATAGACGCCAGACTCAACGGTCGTCGTGGTGTGCGCCCGATATCGTTCAAGTTCCTGGCCGAGTGTCTGGAGAAATGCACGTGCCCGATGAGCCGGCGCATGGGTGGCCATAAACCGTCGATACCCTTGCTGAGCGATCCGTCGCCTGGCCGCCTCGTGGGTGAGATAATAGCGGGCCAAGTCAGGCACCTCGTCGACATCGCGGTACAGCACGATCTCCCTGTCCGGTTCGTACAACGCCGGCACATCGTCTTTCCATTCGTGCAGCATAAAGGCCCCCGACGCCGTGGCCTGGAAGACTCGTTCGTGACAGGCACGAGGAAACTGGGTGCAACAGAGATGGATTATGCCGGATCGATACAAGGCCGGCAGCTCCGTATGTTTGTCCAAGAATGGATGGAACAGGATCTTCGGTCCGAAGCGTCCCTGGTTCTCCGGTTGCGGTTTGCGACGGTACCCCTGTTGAAACCCACCATAGACGTGGCAGGTCTGCCCAGCCTGCGTCAGGGCACGAAATAGCAGTTCTCGTTCGTTCCATTTTTGGTGATACAGGAGGCGATCGGACAGTTCCACGCCCTCTTTGCTGGCCACGTTCATACGCGTCCGCAAAAACCGATAGACGTCCAGGTAATCACGCGACGCTAAACGCTCAGTACAAAACTCTCGGATCATGCCATCCCACTCCGGTCCCCAGGCCACGGCCTCTTGCCCTACGAACACACGCTCGTGAGGTTTCGGGCGGAAGAGTGTTCCGGCAAAGCAAAACTCGTGCGCATACTCCGGCGTCGCCGCGCCGGGATTGAAAATGCCGGGGTCTGTATAGGCATAGGGGAAGTAGGACGCCTGGGGATAGCCCAGCTCGTGCAGATCCTGGACAACCTGACTATCGAATACGAGCATCGACACGTGCGTCTCCTGGTGGTTCTTGAGAAAGTAGAGGAATCGCAACGGATTCGAATCCCACATCGTCACATAGGGAAAGTACGGCAAAATGGCATCGGTGATCCCGGCAAGGGACAAGCCGCAGTAGCTCATGCAGAATAGCAGCAGCACATCCGGACGGAATCCGTCAGGGAACTCGCCCTTGGCCAGACCGGACCGGGTTTTCGCTGACAACTCCCTGCCGATCCTATAGCCCCTCACCTCGTGACCCAAATCCCGGAGCACGGCGAGGAACGCCACGCGGTGCTCGGTCACTTGCCGATTAGGGGTCACAATCGCGATTTTATAGGTGGGGGTCTTCATGATCGTGTCTTCTCCGGCTCCTTCTTTACCGTATCGTCGTGGCCTGAACACCTGTGGCAGTCCGTTCCAGTAGCTTCTCCGCCAACCAAAAGTCATACTCTCGGTCAATCTGCACGCTGCACTCCTCAGGCATCACCACATGACCGATCGTCCCGCCGACAAAACTGTCGTTCGTGATCGTCTCCCGCCGGGACACATAGACAGCCCCGTTCTCAGAATAGAGCGCCGACTTTTCCAACCGCAGTTGTCGTTTTTCATACAGCGGCGTGAGCCCCGTCGCACGATGCTGATAGTGGAACATCCGGTCTTCGCACACCGTTACCACACTATCCGTCTTGAAGATCAGCAAGGTATCCACCGCCTCACAGATATGTTCCGCCTTCTTGAGCGGGGACGACACATGCATCAGCGTGACGATATCCGGGACATACTGCTTTTCAGCCAACTTGCCCAGCGTGAACCACACGGTCGGCTCGATGGGCACATTGGCTCTTGCCAAGTTTTCCGGTCGCAGAATCACATCCATCTTGGCCTCGATCGCATAGCGAGCGATGTCCGTATCCTCCGTCACGAGGATGATCCGATCGAAGACCTCGGCGGCCTGCGCTTCTTCGATGGTGTAGGCGAGCAACTGTTTGCCCCCGAGATCGCGCAAGGCGAAGGGGCCATGCGGGGTGTTCTTCCCTCGAACAGGAATGATACCGAGCACTTTCGGCATGGCGTTCCCGAATCGCTCCTTCACGTAACTGCGCTTGATCAGGCGGCGAGCCCGCAGCAACTGGTCGGTATTTTCGGTCAAATTCTGTCCATGCCGACGGTAGTAGAACAGCGGCAAATTGACATTCGCGACACCGAACCGGTCGATAAAGCGAATCCATAAATCGTAGCCGTCCTGACAGCGGACAATTTCTCGGTACCCGTGCAGTTCTTCCAGACAGCGGCGGCGAATCATCGTCCCCGCTCCGTGAGCCGGAAGATCGAGGAGATGGACTTCCTCATGCAATTTCTTGCGGCGGACGAGTTCGATCACGTCCCCCTTCGCATCCACATGGTAGTAGTCGGGATAGACCAAGCCCGCCTCCGGTTGCCGATCGAGCGTCGTCGACAATACCAACAAGGCGTTTTCGTCGAAAAAATCGTCGGCATCGAGGCGGACGATGTATTCGCCTCGCGCCATGCCCAACGCCATATTGGCGCAGGCCACCAAGCCTTTATTGGTCTGATTCCTCACCACACGGATGCGGGGGTGCTCCTCATAGCGGGTTAAGACCGTCGCGGTTTCATCGGTGGATGCATCGTCGATGACGATTAATTCCCAGTCTTGCAGCGTCTGCCTCAACACACTCTCGATGGATTGCTGCAGATAGAGCCCATAGTTATAGGCCGTGGTATAGACTGTGACTTTCGGTGTGGTCTCAGCCGACATGCGCCACCTCTTTCTTCAGCTTCAGGGCTCGGGTTTCAGGTTTCACGTTTCTGGGCTCGGGGCTCGGGTTTCAGGTTTTAGGTCTCAAGTCGTTAAAACTTGAAACCTGAAACGTGAAACCCCCTTCCCCTTCCTCACCCAACCGACACTGGCTCCCGCTTCAACTTGACGTTGAGCGCCTTGGGGAGCGCTTTGCTGGGCACGGAGGCATTGCGACGAGCCACGTCGGGATGCGCATCCAGCCAGGCCACAATATCGCGCACCGTCAGGTCCACTGCAGGGCGGGCAATCCCCCCGACAACGGCTCTGAGCACGTCGAGATCCTCGGCATAATCGAGCGTCAGTCGATACTGCGGACGCCGCACCGCCTCCTCAATCGGTAGCTCGCGGATGGTGAACACCTCAGGCACTTTGAGATACCAGGTCATGTATTCACTCCACGACGAGTCCTCCGCCAGGGCAAATGCCTTCCGCAATGCGGCCATCGAGATAACCTCGCATTCCACGCCCTTCGGCAGCCCCGGCATACAGGAATAATCCGCACCTTCGGTGATGTGATGGAGAAGCAGACGGTCCAGATACTCCGGATCGACGAGCGGATCGTCGCCTGTCACCCGAATGACATAGTCTGCCTGTTCGCGATCTCCTGCTTTCAGAAAGCGATCCATCACATCGTCTTCACTCCCGGCAAAAAACCCAATGCCGTGCCGTTCAGCAATCGGCTGGAGGACTTGATCATTGGGATGGATCGAGGTACACAGCACCACCCGTTTGGGCAGAGTCGCCCGCTTGGCTCGTTCAATCAGGAGCTCAATGCCCGGTTGCCCGCCCAGCGGCAACAAGGCTTTACCGGGAAGGCGGGTGGAATGCATCCGCACCGCAATCATCACCACCGCATGCCACTCAATATTCTCCGGACAGACCGGCGTATCAGTGGCCACCGCACGGCGAAGGCGATGCCCGAGCGCCCGTGGTAAAAGATCAAGCGACAGCCCGCTGTCGGCACGTTTTCCCGTCACGAGCGAATGGGTCAGCACCTCACCGGCCTCACAATTTCGTGTCGTTACCACCACCTTGCGCACTTGTTTCCGGTACTGGCGCTCAGCGTCAGAGAGGCTCATCTCTGCACGGCCGCACAAGAGTTCGGCATCGCGAATGCGTTTCACCATCAGACGGAACTCCTCCGGTTCGAGCGCCGAGTAGTAGTCGATGCCCTGCGCCGACCGATTCAACGTCAGATGCTTTTCCACCATCACGACGCCTTGTCCGACCGCCATCAATGGAGCCAATTGGGCCAGAGGTGACTGCCCATCGAGATGGTCTTGAATCCCCACCGGCACCTGAAACCGTTCTCGCAGGGTCGCGATCCGTCGCAGGTGCAAATCCCCCGGATCGGTCGGATAGGCTTGGTAGCCATGTAAAAGCACGACTGGACAGGGTCCCCACTCCTGGAGTAACTGAAGCGTTTGGTGAATCTCGGCCTCCAGGGCTCCGCCCACCGACACCAACACGGGTAAGCGCGTCTGGGCCACCCGACAGATCAATGGCTCATTACAGGTATCGCTCGCGTGAATTTTGAATCCGGCGACGCCCAAACGCACCAGGGTGCCTACACTCTCCACATCAAACACATCGGCCAACACCGGAAGCGTGCCCCGTGTCGCGATGGCAAACAGTGCGGTCCATTGTCTGGTGGTAAATTCCAACTTCTGAAAATGCGCATGCCGGGGATGGCCGGCGACCACCAAGCCGTCCGCGCGAATGAATTGAATCTTGAGCGCATCGGCCCCGTGTTCGACGGCGGCCTCACACAAAGCCTGAGCCTTCTCAAACTGTCCTTCATGCGCATTGGCGATTTCGGCGACGACACAGACTGGGTGTCCCGGTCCAAACATCCGACGCCCCAACGTGAACATTCCGTCCGTCATACCTTCTCCTCCCATTTCTTAACCTAGCAGGCTGCGAAAAACTCGGTTGTGGCTCAATGAGCCGTCGTCACGGCTTCGAGTTCCAGGTTTCATGTTTCAGGTTATTGGTCTCGGGTTTCAGGTTCCGACAACTTGAAACATGAAACGTGAAACGTGAAACCCCCTTCACGAGAAACGCTTCACGCACGACGCTTCATGCGCACGAAGAAGCGGGTTTGAGTTCCGACACAGGCACCCATTGATAGGTTTCTTTAAAGGGACATTGTCCGCAGATCTCCACTTGATCCACCTGCCCTTCTAAATGATGACGCCGCACGTCATTGAGGGCCTGACCGTCCCAAATCTCCTTGAGCGTTTGCGCGCGTGATGGCGGGACGGTGTGGCGCGTGGGCAAGGTCAGGTTGGGCATGCGATCAAAGCCCGGCGCCCGGCGCGACGCTTTGTCGATCGTGATCAGATAGGGCTCCAAGCCCTCTTCCCACGCCTGCGAATCCAGATAGCCCACCGGATGTTCATTGCCCCAGTCATAGCAGCACATGCTGACGCTGCCGTTGTAGGTGACCATCAATCGTTGGAAGACTTGTTCACACGGGAGCCGTCCAGTGGAAACAAAGACTGTCCCCGTTCGGTCCCGCCAATAGGGGGTATCGGCAGGCATCGCATGCGCATCCAGAAAGGTCCGCACCTCAGTCCGTGTCTCAGGATCGAGATCGGCCAGGGAGCCTCCTCGTTCCGTGTACGCCTTCACGGACACGTCATCCACACAGTCTTCGAACAAGGCAAAGAAGGCTTCTTGCTCGGCATGCGTCTCCGCCGTGAGCACCATCTGAATTTGGGTGCGAGGGAACGGCGAGTTCATCTCAGCGCGGATTCTGGCAAACCGGCGAATGTTCTCGTAGACATCCTCGAACCGATTGGGCCGGAACCGACCTGGGCGCATTTTCTCGTAGGTAGCCTTGGTCCCGCCGTCAAATGAGTAGATCAGCAGATCGAGTCCCGCGCCGATCAACGCCCGTGTCTTCTCCTCCGTCAGGGTCACGGCATCCGTGTTCATGATCGTCTCAAGAATCCCTCGCCGCTTGGCCATCTCGACAAACTCAGGCAATTTAGGATTCAGGAGCGGCTCCCCTCGCCAGTTGAACTTGACCGACGGCACGCCCAATTCGGCGCACTGGTCGATCACCTTGAGAAACAGTCCAGGCCGCATCAACCGATCAGGCGTAGCGATCGACTGGCGGAAACAAAAGGGACAGGCCAAATCGCAGTTCGCCGCCGTTTCAATATCGACGCTGAGCGGTGAAAATCCGGTCTCACGATAGAAGGACTCATGCAGCCCTCGCTCGATGGCGGTACGCGGATTCGCACGCCAGGCTGTGCGATAGTCCTGGTAACGCGCCCGGAACTGCGCCAACAGCGCCCCTGAGGGATCGCCGCCTTCCCGCTCGCAGGCAACGCGATAGGCCCGGTTTGCCCCCATGTGCTCGATCATGTGGGCGACCCGACGCGCTTCAAGATTCTGACGACCTTCAATGGCATACCGACGTGCTGTGGTCGACATCGCAGCTCCTCCGACTATTCCAGCGTGCCCCAAGGGCACGCTCAGAGTTTAGAAACGGCAATCCCCTTGTCTTTGAGACATTCGATCTGGCGATAAATTTCGTCTCCGCACCGGCTGGCGGCGATGATGACGCCGTCGGGATGCCAGCCTTCAATCGCCTCGGGACTCTCCACCAGCAAGCCCCCAATCACGGCTCGGTGTTTGAGGGGATCGTTGTCGACCACACCCAGCACCGTCATGGGCGTCTCTTGCGAGGCCGACCAGGCTAACTCCCCACTCTCAGCGGCTCCAAACAGGACCACACGACGAAGGCCCTGTCCATAGAGCCGCAACAAGCGGGTCCGGCATTCCACTTTTGCGATCCGATACAGACGGGCCATCTCGCGGGCGTACTCGGAGCCCAACTGCTCCACTCGCCGCTGTCCGGCCTCGGTCAGGGTGTACTGCATGCACCGGTTATTCTCTCCCTGCACGGACACCAGCCCCTGGTGAATCAGCCGCGTGACATAGTGATGGGCCATCGTGGGTCCGACGCCAATGTCACCAGCCAGGGAATACTGGCTCACCGGTTTCCCCTCATCGAGCGCCAGCAAAATCAGCATCTCGCGAAAAACCACGGTTGGCTTAAAAAACTGGCAGGGTAGATCCACAAGCACTCCGTATCCCCTCCACTCTTCACTCAGTGACTAATCACTGTATCGACCGGTCATGGCTGGAACTAAAGTCCGGTTCCATGTGTTCTATGGCAAGAGGCGTGCCACGAGCACGGTGGGAAGCCGACAGGGCGAACAGTCTCGTGAAGCGTGAAGCGTATTTCGTTCTGGATTTGGACGTTTCACCCTTCACGCGCGACGTTTCACGCTTCACGCTTCACGAACAACGCGAAGAGGACGGTCTGTTTCAGCATCCTGCGAGGAGGGACATATGGGAGGTGGCGCGGTGATGCCTCGGAGACTGCTGGGAGAAGTTGCCTAGCCACTAGGCAAAAAAAGCTCGTGAGAGGGACAGCAGACTGCGGAAACACGATAGTGGCGCGCTAGCGCTTCGATGGTCCGCACGTGCGGACAACAACACTGTAGGCAGAATGCTCAAACAGGCCGTCCTCTTCGCGTCGTTCGTCGTTCGTGAAGCGTCTGAATCCGGAACGAGGAACGTTTCACACTTCACCCTTCACGGGCGCCGCGAGAACGCCGCTGGCGGCCTGTTTGAGCATCCTGCTAGAGGAGAATGGGATTCTGATCGTCGGCCGCAATCAATTCGAGTTGATCCATGATGTACCGATCCAGGTAGCCTTTCAGCGTCGCCGCGCTCCCCGTGCGATCGAAATGGACCCCCAAAAATAGATGGGCCGGGATCTTGTCCTTTTGCGGCTTGGAGATCACGGCTTTGATAGTCCCTTTGAGGCCGCGCATAGAACCCATCCCTGGCAGCATGAAGTCCAACGACACCGTGGTCTCCGGCTTGACGGTCCCCTTCCCCTGGGCCTGCCCCTCGGCCTCGAACCACCGAATGCCACAGCCGGTGGCACTCAGATCGCCGATCGTCGCCTCCACGCCATCGGTCGTGGAGTCTCCGAACAGGATCGTCACGGGAAGATTGGCCAGCACGCGAGCTTCTTTGCGAAGCGCCAATTCCTCGACCTCTTTGGGATAGGTCAAGAACAACAGGGGTTCCGGGGAGAATTGCCCCTTGATCGTCTCCACCCTCGCCCCACACGCCATGCCATTGACAACAAAGCGAACGATGCAGGGCACTCCGCCTCGAATCTCCAACGCCCTACCATTGTGATACGGCATGTCGCACAACAGAAAATATTTGTCCTTCCAGCCCAGCAACCGGGAGTAGGTCGACACACTGGTCGCGGTCTCGCCACGTCTGACCGCCATCGTCACCCGGAGTACCGTCCCCACACGCAAAAAGGTGGAGACCGTCTTCGAGGTGCTGACCTCCGTGCCCTTTCGATCCTTCACACTTCCTGTGGCGACACCGACGGACTCGGTCGTGGTCTCAAGCGCCGTGGCTTCCTCTTCCAACAAACCGTGGTCTGTGCCCCACTCGTCCAGCGGCTGAGTCTCTTCCCGCTCCACCGGTGTCCATTCATCCAGCACCTTCGGTTCGGCACTGTTCTCCTCTTGGACATCCAGCCCCTCGGAGATATCGATCTCGACCACTTTGACGTTCGCCGCCTTGAGTTTCTCGATCTCGTCCTGCGTGGTCAGGGTAAACTTATGACGCAGAAAGGGGGTCGCGAGCCACGACTTATCCAGGCCCACCAAAAACATACCCAGGGTCACTTTCTCGATCGGAATCTTTTTACGCATGCTCCTCCTGATGGCCGAGCCACTGCGCCGGATCGATGCCGAGGGTTTTGGGATCCAGCACCTCGGTGATGCTGAGGGCAGTGGGATCCTCGCGGGCCAGATCGAGCTCACGTGGCGGATCGATCGACACCCCGCAGCCGTCGCGGACCAGCAACACACTCGGTCGTACCTCGGCTTCTTGATGCACCTGTCGCACTATGGCGATTTCCCCCGTATTCAGGGACACCACCGATCCAACGGGATAGACGCCGACGCACTGAATAAAGTGCTGGACCATTCTGAGATCGAGATGGCCTCGCTGCCCCAACACATAGAGAAATTGCAACGCCTTGTGAGGCACCATGGCCTTGTGATACACGCGGTCGCTGGTCACCGCATCGTAGACATCGACCACCGCGCTGATCAGACCGAACATCGACAGTTGTTCGTGCGATTTGCGATGCGGATAGCCCGTGCCGTCCACACGTTCATGATGTTCTAAGGCCGGCAAAATCGCTTGTTCGCGAAGCCCCGTGGTCGTGGAGAGAATCTCCGCGCCTCGCATGGCATGTTGCTTGATGATCTCGTATTCACAGGTGCTGAGCTTGCCGGCTTTATTGAGAATCTCCGCCGGGATGGCCATTTTTCCGATGTCGTGCAGCAGCGCCCCGGTTCCCAGCAATTGCAAATGATCCCGCTCCAGCCGCAGCCGACGGCCCAAGGCCACGGCCAACACGCAGGTATTCACGGAATGGAAAAACGTATACTCGTCGAAGCTCTTCAAGCGCGAGAGACTCGCGATGGCATCAGGATTCCTCAAGACGCTCTCGGTCATCCGACTGACCACTTGATCGATCACGTCCATTCGCACTTCCCGCCCCATCCGCACATCCTGCATCGCCAGCGACACGATATGCTTGGCGTCCCGGTAGACCTCTTTGGCGACTTCCAGTTCTTCGGAATACGTCTGAGGATCAGCTGAGGCCGGCGCCTCAACTTCGCCGGCCGACGGCAGCACCGGAACCGAATCCTCCTCGACCTCCACGAACTTCACGCCGCACGATCGCATCGACTCGATCTGCGCCGGTTTGGAAATACGAAAACTATTGCGCAGGAACGGCGTCTCAATCCAGGGCTTGTCCATCCCCACGACATACATGCCGAGCGTCAGTTGCTCTAACGGAATCAACTTATTCATGCCGCCCCCGAATTCATGCCGCCCTCCGAAGCGTGTCCTGACTGACAGCAAAACGCTTGGAACAGGTTCACTGTCCTCACCATCAACTACACCTATCGGCAGCAACCGGCATGACATTGAGCTCTAAGCGTGAAGCGGGTTTCAGGTTTCGGGCCTCGGGTTTCACGGTTCAGATGGAGGGTTTCACGTTTCAGGTTTCAGGTTGAGGATCGAGTAGTGTCTCAGTCAGCACGTTACAGTCCGTTCGTGGCGTCGAGTTTCAGGATTCAGATTTCGGGTTTCAGGTTCCGAAAACTTGAAACTTGAAACCTGAAACTTCACCCGTGAAACCCGACACTCGCTTCACGAACGACGCTTCACGCTCCTTAAACGATAAGGACGCCCAGAGGCATCAAGTAGCCGCTCGTTTGCACCGAGAAAGATTCGATGACACCCAGCCCTTGCCTGGCCCGCCATCGAGGGTTCGGTCGTCGAGTTTCACGTTTCAGGTTTCAGATCTCGGGTTTCAGGTTCAGAAAACTTAAAACGTGAAACCTGAAACTTCACCCGTGAAACCCGAAACTCGCTTCACGCGAAACGCTTCACGCTAGTTTCGGAGACTATGCGCAAGACCATCGGCATTCACCAACTTATCCCAGGGATGTTCGTGGTAGGAGTGGACCGCTCCTGGCTCCACACGCCGTTCTTCTCGCATCGACGCCGAATCACCAAGCAAGAGGAGATCGACCAGCTTCGTACGAGCGGGATTCGTCAGGTCGTCATCGACACGGCGTGCGGCACCGATCTTGAGGACATGGCACAGACCGCCACGCCTGTCTCCGGAACCCATGAACGACCAACGCGGGATACCCTTCTGGGAGCAGAGGCTCACACACTTGCCTCCGATACACCCCATTCACGCACCGACGAGACCTCGGGGCGCGACGCCCTGTTGGACACCGACCCCGACTCGGATAACCCCGCAGCGCACATGGCTCACACGCTGCAACAAGACTTTGCCAGGGCCCAGACCATTCGACAGGACATGAGTCATGCCATCCAGCGGGTGTTCGACGGCATCAAAACCGGAGCGCCGATCGACAGTCAGGCGCTTCGCACCATTGTCTCGCAGACGATAGAGGTCCTGTTGCATCACCAGACCGTCCTGACGAGTTTGGCGATGATCCAGCGGCTGCAAAAAGGTCAGCCCGATCTCTATGTGCATGTGTCGGACACTGCCGTCTTAGCGCTCACCATCGGCTCCGAACATGGGTTGGAGGCCCCGGCACTGGAGCACCTTGGCATGGGCGCCATCCTGCACGATCTCGGGCAGATCCGGCTGCCACAAAACCTCTTTCATAAAACCACGGCGTATACCCCTCCGGAATGGGATCTCGTCCGGCAACATCCCCAACTGGGCGCCGACATGGTGCAGGACGCACCAGACTTCCCGGAGGATTCGCGCCGCATCATCCTGGAACACCATGAACGGCTCAACGGATCCGGCTATCCCCATGGACTGACGGGATCCGCCATTAGCCCACTCAGCCAGTTGACCGCGCTGGTCGACGTCTATGACGCATTAGTCGTGATGCGAGCCGGCCGGCCCTCCCTCTCTCCATCCGAGGCGATGCGGGAACTGTATCTTTCCGGCCAGCGAGGCGAATTCGACAAACCTCTCGTCGAACGCATGATTCATACGTTAGGCATCTATCCGGTCGGCAGCTGCGTGGAACTCAATGACGGCCGACGGGGCGTCGTGGTGTCCGTCAAGCCCGGACGCGGGCTCATGCCGGTGATCAAACTCCTTCCTGCTACGTCTAGACCTCCGGTCATCGGTGGGAACTCGATTGTGGATCTCGGCAACGCCCGTCACCCTCGGCTGAGCATCGTTCGAACGGTGGAACCGGAACCGGGGGTATTGGATCCGGCGAATCTGCTGCAATTCCCATCAATGCCTACAGGCCCATACTCATGAAACACACCATCCCCATTGAACAACTGAGGCCGGGTATGTTCGTCATTGGCGTCGATCAGTCCTGGTTACACACCCCCTTCTTTCTCCACCGGTGGACGGTGAAAGACGAGCAGGAAATTACCACCCTCAAACAGTCGGGAATCCGCCAGGTCACGATCGATCCCGAACGCAGCGACACACCGACAGGCATTGCGATCGACACGCAATCCCCAGCGAATGACGGTACGATTCCACCGAACGATCCGAACGGCCCGAACGGCCCAATCGTCGCTCCGTCTCAACAAGACGGCTGGGAGGTCGTCAATCGAGTCCGCACACAGGCCGTCAGAGCCGTGCAGCGCATTTTCGAAGGGATCGCCACGGGAGTCCAGATTGACGCGCCCGCCTTACAAACAACAGTTCTTCAACTGATTGACAGTACGACGGCGCATTGCTCCGCCATGATGCGGCTGGTCTGCCTGCAACAACTTGAGCGGGTGGACAATAACCTCTACGCCCATTGCGTCGATGTCGCCGTCATGGCGCTGATCGTGGGGATCGAACGCGGGCTGCCTCAGGCCGACCTCGAAGCGTTGGCGACAGGCGCGTTGCTCCACGATGTCGGGAAAATTCGTCTCCCGGCCAACCTGGTTCGAAAGGGCGATGGACAGACGGAGGCAGAGCGGACACTCTTGGAGTTTCACCCCTCCCTGGGCATTGCAGCCCTCGCTCAGACGGAAGAACTGCCCGAACCGATTTTCCGTATTATTCTCGAACATCACGAGTTGCTTGACGGCAGCGGCTTTCCCTCACACCACGTCGCCGAACACATTTTTCCTCTGGCCCAGATCGTCGGGGTGGTCGACCTGTACGACACCCTGTCCACCAGTCGCGGGGGACGTCCAGCCTTTCCCCCCACCCAAGCCGTAAGTCAACTCTATCAATTGGCCCTCCAAGGCAAGTTCGATCGTTCACTCGTGGAACAGTTGATTTACTGTCTGGGCGTGTACCCCATCGGCAGCCTTGTCGAGCTGAATACCGGAGAATTGGCCGTCGTCATGGCGCTCAACCCTCAGAGTCGGATGAAACCCACGGTAAAAATCGTTCAGGACCAACGAGGCAAGCGACTGGAGTCGCCTCGTGTGCTCGATTTATCCCACGAAGACGCACCGCCGCTGACCCGCACGATCCAGCGCGTCCTTGATCCAGAGCAGCAACAGGTGGCGGTCTCACATTATTTGGAAGGGAGTTAAGGCGCGCCATGGCCTTCCCGGTCTTTCGAAAATCCGCCTCGCAGCCTCACGCAGCCGTCTCGCGGACGCTCATGGAGACGCTTCCCATTGCGGTCTGCATCGTGGACCAGCAGGGAACCGTGGTCTCCATGAACTCGGAGGCGGTGCGCCTCATGGGCTGGACCGAAACCGCCTGCCAAGGACAGTCGTTGCACGACCGGCTCCATTGCCTCGTGGACTCGGATGCCGGACCCGACAGCCCGTGCCCCATCACCTCCGTGTTACGAACCGAACGCCCGGTGTGGTCATCCCATGCCATCATCCACACCCGGAACGGCGCACCCCTGCCGGTCGAATTCAAATGCGTGCCCTTCAGCGAAGAGGACCGCAAAGGTGCGATCTTCACCTTTCGCAGCCTTGAGCACCAACTGCAACTAGAACAAGACGTCCGCCGGTTGGCCACGATTCCCGAGGAAAGCCCCAACGCGATCGTGGAAATCGACAGCGACGGCACCCTGCTCTATGCCAACCCTGTCATGATCGAAATGCTCGCCACCTTCGGATACTCCAGCTCCGGCACTCCCGCCGTGCTGCCCGACCACATCCACGCCATCGCAACCCAGGCCTTGGACACCGGGGAACGCCAGGCCAACCATGAGGTGCAAGCCGGAACACGATGGTACTCCTGGACCTTCTGTCCCAACCAAGCCAGCCGCCTCGTGCGCGGCTACGGCATGGACATCACGGGTATGAAGGCAGCGCAGGAAGCCATGAACCGAACGGCCGAGGACCTTGCCAGAAACAATACCGAGCTGGATGCGGCCTTACAGCAAGCGGAAATCGCGGTCCAGGTCAAATCCACATTCTTGGCCACCATGAGCCACGAAATCAGAACCCCACTCAACGGGGTCATCGGGATGATCAATCTGCTCCTCGACACGCCACTCTCGGACGAACAACACGACTATGGTTCGATGGCCGGCCGCTCCGCCCAGTCATTACTGTCCACGATCAACGACATTCTCGACTTCTCGAAGATGGAAGCGGGGAAACTCGACCTCGACCCGATCGCCTGCGATGTCGGCGCCCTCGCCGAAGACGTGACGGAGCTCCTGATCGAGGCAGCGACGAGGAAAGGAATTACCTTGCTCTCCTCCATCGCACCGAATACGCCTTCCCTTGTGCTCGCAGACCCGGTCCGATTGAAACAGATCCTCGTGAATCTCGTCGGGAACGCCGTCAAGTTCACGGACCAGGGGGACGTCGTCCTCCGAATCTCCCGCTGCGACGAGGATCCGACCCAACCCGTCCTCCGGTTCGAGGTGAGCGACTCAGGCATCGGGATTTCACCGGAACACCAAGCCAACTTGTTCACCGCCTTTGAGCAGGGCGATGGTTCCACCACTCGCCGCTATGGAGGAACGGGGTTGGGCCTGGCAATCAGCAAACAACTCGTCGAAATGATGGGAGGACAGATCGCGGTTCGGAGTGAAGTACAGAAAGGCAGTTGTTTTATCGTGACGCTGCCGATTCACCTCCCCGAGACCGCTGAGGCTCAGGCGATCACACCGTCCCCCCTGTGCCGTGGAGCCCACATCCTAGTCGTGGCCGAACACCTGCCCACCAGGGACGCGCTGCTGAATCTTGTTCGCAGAGCCGGATTCACCGGAGCCTCCTCACATGGCACGACAACCGGGGAGGCGCTCCAGCACGCGACCACACAACGCCAGCCGTTTCATGCGGGCATCTTCGTGCTTGGCCCTGAGGGCGAGTCCCTCGCGCACTCGGTCGAGGAAGTCAGACATACACCCGGCTACACACACCTGCCCATGCTCCTCCTGACTCCCTTTCGTGAAATCCACGTGGGATCAAAGGTCGACAGGCTGCCTGGTGTAACCCGTGTCCGGGCCCCGCTTCGACAGGCACAGTTGGTGACCGCCATCACCGCACTGCTCGACCCGAATCGACCGGACGTGCCGGCGTCTGAGCTGCCGGCTGGACGACCTCTGACAACAGCACCACACGCCGGCCTTCCCTCCTGTGATGTGCATAAGTCCTCGGCCACGAGTACCTCCGACCTATCTCCCTCCCCGATCGAGCCGACCACGAACGGGACGGATCAGCTGAATATTTTGGTGGTGGAAGATAATCCCGTGAACCAAAAGGTCGCGGTGAAAACGCTCAAGAAGCTGGGGTTCCGAACCGATGTGGCTATGAACGGCCTCGAAGCCCTCACGCTGCTGGGGACGACCCGATACGACGGGGTGTTGATGGATTGCCAAATGCCGCTCATGGACGGATTCGCCGCAACCAGAGAAATCCGGCAACGGGAGCAGTCCGGCACCTGGACAGGACATCTCCCCATCATCGCCATGACCGCAAATGCCATGAAGGGCGACCGGGAACGGTGTTTGGAAGCGGGCATGGATGATTATCTGTCGAAACCGGCCAAACCGAACGATCTCCTAGCAACCCTCCATCGCTGGATCCCCCAGGCCATCAAGACCGCAACTGACTCCGCGGCTCCGGTCACGACCCCGTTGCCGTTCAGCAGCCTACAAGATCACTTAATTCCTACTCAACAAGCCGACGTCTTGTCAGGCGCTCTACCACGACCTGAACCACGCACAGGAGGCTCAAACAGGCTGTCCAGCAAGGCCGCCGCAAGCGACGAGACGACGCGTACCCTGGCGGTACGTGAAGTCTCCGAGCGCCGCGAGCACGCAGCCGGCGGCCTGTTTCAGCCTCCTGGGAGTAGAACCTTTGATTGCCAAGCTGCGCTGTGCCACCTGGAAGGAGATCTCTCCCTCCTCCTCGAACTCTCAGAGCTCTTCCTGGAACATGGTCCGGTCATGCTCCACCAGATTCAGGACGCCATGGCCAACCACAACGCGGAGAATGTTGAGCGCACCGTCCATACCTTAAAGGGAGCGGTGGTCAACTTTTGCGATGTGCAGGCCATTGATGCGGCCAAACGCCTTGAAACCCTGGCACGGAATGGCCATCTGGAGCAGGCCGATACGGTCCTCCAACAGTTGGTCCACGAAATGTCGCGATTGCTCGCCGAACTCAAAACCTTTATCGAGACAACGCCATGCGCATCTTAATTGCCGACGACGACCCCATTTCCAGCAAGGTATTGGAAACCAAAGCCCGCCAATGGGGGTACGACGTCGTGTGTTGCACAAACGGCATTCACGCGGTCGAGCTCATCACCAGCCCCAACGGCCCAGAACTCGCCGTCTTGGATTGGATGATGCCGGGACTCAGTGGGCTCCAAGTCTGCCGAGAAGTCCGTCGACGGACCGCCGTGAGTCCCTATGTGTATATGATTCTTCTCACGGCCAAGGATCGCAAGGAAGATCTGCTGGAAGCCCTCGCAGCCGGAGTCGACGATTACCTCACCAAACCCTACGACCCCCACGAGATGAAAGCGCGCCTCTGGAGCGGCCAACGCATTTTAAACCTCCAACGCGAACTGATTACGGCGCGTGATGCCCTCCATATTCAGGCCACCCACGACACCCTGACAGGCCTTCTCAATCGAGGAGCCATCTTTGATATCTTCGAACGGGAACTGGCTCGTTCCCAACGCGACCACACTCCGCTGAGCCTCATGCTGATCGATATCGATCACTTTAAGCAGGTCAACGACTCCTACGGACATCACTGTGGCGATACGGTCTTGCAAGAAGTCACCGCGAGATTGAAGGGCGCGGAACGCTTGTACGATCGGGTGGGGCGGTATGGTGGTGAAGAGTTTTTAGTGGTCTTGCCGGGTTGCGACCTGGCTGACGCCCGTCAAGTCGCCGAACGCATGCGCGAAACTATTGCCCAGCAGCCCTTTGCACTGTCGACCCACAACCTTCCCGTGACGATCAGTCTAGGCGTGGTCTCGATTTCTGGTTCCCAGGACACTCACGACCCCGACGAATTGATCCGCGCGGCGGATCGCGCCCTGTACCACGCCAAAGAACGCGGTCGCAACCGCGTGGAAATCGCCGCCATGGCTCGATGCCCGTGAAGCGTGAAGCGGATTTCAGGTTTCACGGTTCAGATGGAGGGTTTCAGGTTTCAGGTTGTCGGAATCTGAAACGTGAAACCTGAAACGTGAAACCTGCTTCACAGGATGCTCAAACCAGCGCTCTCGTCGTTCGTGAAGCGTATTTCGTTCCGGATTCGGACGCTTCACGCTTCACGAACGACGCTTCACGAACAGGGAGGGCGTCCCGCTTGACGCAAAGGGTACAAGAGACAGCACCAGCATGTGGTGGATGGGAAGGGGTGAGGCCGGAGGATGAGAGAAAGATGCAGGTGACGCGTGACTCTAGTGTCGAGTTTCACGTTTCACGGTTCAGATGGAAGGTTTCACGTTGAACGTTTCAAGTTTCATGTTTTCCCAACCTGAAACGTGAAACCTGAAACGTGGAACCTGAAACTCGCTTCACGCTTCACGAGAGACGCTTCACGCTTTCAGCATCCTGCTAGGGGCAGCCCACGGCCAGGGGAATCGATTCCTCTTCTGATGGCGTGGCCGGGCGAGTCTTGGCTGATGCCGGAAATACCTGATACCGCGTCGGCCACTCGTCCATCAACACGACCTGCATCCCAAGACGCGTGCGTGAATTCACGACCAAAGGTCCGCGCAAGTTAGCGGTAATGCGGCTGGGATCTCGTCCGGGGACCGTCAAAATCACGAGTACGGCCGGAACGTCGCCGCCCTGCACATCAATTTCGCCCGTCTGGGCATCGGTTAACGACATCGTATAGTCTGCCTTAAACACGCCGGGGTCGATGACGACGAAGGCCAAACCCGGTTCATCTACTGACTGAAGCCATTTAAATGGGGCCTCACGGTCATGATCGAACAGCACATAGCGAGAGGATTCTGGGAATCCGATGATGCCCGAAGGAAAGGTCAAGATCGACTGGTCCGGCACCTCGATATCGCCAAATCGTGACGTCGTAATCTTCATGGCTCTCCTGACGGTTAGTGGCCGAACTGACTCATCGGCTTGATCGCCCGCACGGCGTCCAACTCTGATGACGCCGCCTTCTTGTTCTCTTCGAGAATCTTGGCGTAGATCTCATCTCGATGCACTTGAATGTTTGGCGGGGCCGTAATGCCCAGCCGAACTTGGCCCCCTTTGACCTCTAATACCATCACCCTGATGTTTCCATCAATGGTGATGCCCTCGCCCAACTTCCGTGTCAGGACTAGCATCTGTTCCTCCGCTTATAGTCTTATGATCTGTATCGGCTGTTACTCCCCCGACTAAAGTGCCCCTTGCGCTCGAATGCGACCCTCTCTTCCGTCTCCTGCAACATTACTTGAGAAAATTCAACAAGGAGTTCTCGAACAGCCGACTGGCGGTTCGAGCCGCCGCTTCTAAGACCAATTGGTTCGAGCTCATTTCGGTGATCAATGTCGTCAGATCTGCGTCTTCCTTGTTCGATAGGGACTCTTGGACAAAGGTTTTGGCGTATTTGAGCACTTCGGACGATCGGGTCAACTGGTTGGTCCGAGCCCCAAGCGTGCCTCTGGCCTCCGACACCTGGTCGATCCCATCGTCCAACCCCCCAAGCCCGTCTTCGATCCCGCCGCCGTAATTGCCGTTAAGCGCAGTGAGAAGGGTCTTGATGGTCGCAAAGATGTCGACCGTCGAGCCGGTCAACACCTCGTCTCCCGTCACATTGCCTTTCACCGTCTGGTGATCGGCCACTTCGATCGTGGAGGTATTGGAATCTCCCTGATATTGCACCCCGGTTCCCATATGAAAGAGATCGTTCGCCGCCGGCGCCGCAGCACCATCGGTAATCTTGATGCGGAGCCCCTTAAAGTCGATGTTCCCGCCGGACGCATAGGTCTGGTTCGTCGACACCGCCTCGGCAGACAGCGCCGCCGTAAACGTATCCCCGTCATGGGCGGTTACAGAACCATCCTGAATCACCACTCGCAACCCGTCGAAGTCGATGTTGGCCCCAGACACGTAGGCCACCGTGCCCGCATCGAAATCGCTGGTGTCCGTGCCGGCATTTGCCACGGTGGAGTCGGTCGCATCGAACCCCAGGATCGACCGAGCCGTAGCCGACGCGTTCGACCAATTGAACGTCACCGCCCCCCCGGTCGAATTCGTGATGGCAAAATTCTTCGCCGGACGACTGGCGCCGGTGCTGTACGCCACCGCGTACCCCGTCCCCAGCTTCGATTGAAGCTGGGTGGCTAATTCGGATCCTGTGTAGGTGCCCTCGGTCAACGTGATGGCGCTGCCACCCCGATACAGAGTGTTGTTCGAGGAATCGATGGTGAACATGGCCGAGGACACCGCGGAGTCGGTATCGGTGACGCCATAGACCAGCGTCGCCTGTGAGCTCGTGTCGGCCCCGGTCGTCGAGGACCCGGCTGACACCGCCGTGGACGAAGAGCCGAAGCCCAGCAACCCTTCCATCGTCGTCGACGCGTGATCGAAGCTCAACGTTAACGCGGTGGAATTCCCGGAGTCGTTTTGGATCGTCACCTTCCCTGTCGAGGCCGCATAACTGACCGTATAGGTATAGCCGGAGGCAGCCGTTTCCATGGCAGTCTCCAACGCACTCGCGAATTGGCTTCCCGTATACTTCCCGGCGGTCACCGTTGCCGTAACGGCCGTGCCGGTTCCCGGATCGAATCTCAGGCTATTATTGCTGCTGCTCACTGAATATACATTCTGAAAGGCCACATCATAGGAGTCCAACCGCAACTTACCGGCATCGATGACCCCATTATTGGCCGCGACCGCCCCACCCGTATTCGAGGTGCTCCCGGTTGCGGTCACGGGCTTCGACACATTGTAGATGTCGTAGGTGGTCGCCCCGCTGAACTTGATGAGATAGTCGTCGAAGGTCACGGCGTGGGGATCGGTCACGACCCCTTGCGACACAATCCCGCCGGTATTGCCGGAATCTGCGCTCGTGTTCGCATAGAGGGCGAAAGGTAATTGCCCGGTCGTGGTCGATCCGCCCAGGAACCCCAGCGTCGATCGAGACGTCCCGCCCGTGACCTCAACGACCGAGTCACTCCCGTGACCGTCTGACGCAATCACAAAATGATCGGTATCGAATGTCACCGTGACACTGAGGTCTGCAGCAGCCAATGTCGCGTCGGCATTAATGGCGGTCTGGATATAGCCCGCTAACGTCGCACCGCTCGTCACACTCACCGGGGACGTCAGACTATTCGCAGCAATCAGATTGATGGTACCGGATGTCGTCCCATCGACCTTGACGACGAGCGTATTGTTTGTTCCCGTCGTCAGCGTCACGGGAGCACTCGACGAGGGAGCGGTGATTTCGGTTCCTGTGGCTCGCCCATGGGTGGCTGTTCCCGTGAAAATCGACTGCCCATTAAATTCGGTATTGCCTAACTGCTGGAGCTCTCGGAGCAACTCGGTGACTTCTTTGGCTCCGGTGCGACGGCCCTCGAGCCCATTCCCATCGTCACGGAGCTGAACGGCCAATTCCTTAAGGCGAGTCAACACCGTCGTCGCGGAGTCGAGCGAACTATCGGCATGATCCAGCCGTGAAGAGCCCAGTTCGATGTTCCGAATCCGCTGATCGGTGAGAGCCAGTTTGGCCTTATCCATCACGATCGACCCATAGTTCGTCGGGTCATCGGACGGTCGATTCACCCGGCGATTCGACGAGATTTGGGCCTGCAGTTCGACGAGCTTCGAACGGGTCTGTTGAATATTGTCCAAAAAACTAGAGAAGATCTCCCGATCGGTCACCCGCATGACGAGGCCTCCTTACTTGCCCAGGGAAATTAACGTCTGCAAGAGTTCGTCCGCGACGCTGATCAACCGCGCCGCGCCCTGGTACGCCCGCTGAAACTTCACCAGATCGATCAACTCTTCATCCAACGACACACCGGACACCTCCGCTCGAAAACCTTCGAGCTGATCGTGCACGACTGTTTGGGTCTTCAGGTTGTCGCCGGCTTGTTTGACCGACGCACCGAAGTCGCCTGCGATCGTGCTGTAAAAACTGTTGAAGGATACATTCCCCAAATCGGCAATCTGCTTCGATTGCAGAGCCGCAAACGTTTCGGCATTCGCGTTGTTGAGGGGCACCCCGGACTTCGTGGAGGAGGCGGCAATATCACGAGCATCGGTCAGACTCACCGTCAAGTTCTCTGCCGCATCCTGGTGGGCACTAAGGGTGTACGTGTCCCCGCTCGTCGGGGTCGACCCTGCAAAGGTCATCGTCAGCCCGTCGAACGCCGTGAGTGTCGTGGGCCCAGGGCCTGTGTAGGTTCCCGCAGCCGCGCTGGTTCCGGTCGTCGCATCGACAATGGTATAGGCCCCAGCGCTCCCGAACGTCAGCGTGTAGTCATGATAGGTGAGAGACGAGGCTGTGGAGATGGTCCCCGTGATCGTCAATGATCCTGTGTTGGCAGACCCGGCGGACGAAGAGACACTCAAGGCATCGAAAAACACGCTCCCCACTTCCTGATCTAAATCATACCCAGCCGTCTGCACCTGATTCACTTCGTTGACGATCGCGGCCGCCAACCGATCCAGCGAATCGTTGAGATCGGGAATCGTCGTGTCTCGTGCATCCAGCAAACCCTTCAACTCACCGCTGGTCAAGGCCGATCCGATGGGCAGCGTCGAGGAGCCGCCTGTGGCGATCTCCACATCGACGAACCCGTTGTTCGACGAGTTGGCCGCCCCCGACAGGTCGAAGGAGGTGGTGCTCAACACCAACGCTTGCCCCTTCCCCACAAAGACGTTCAGATTCCCCTCCGAATCTTCCACCGTCGACACCTCGATCCGTGTCGCCACGTCGTTGAGCGCCCGTTGACGGGTATCCCGGAGATCGTTGGCCTGCTGTCCACGATTTTCCGCGTCGACGATCTTGCCGTTGAGCTCGGCGATCTGGTCGGCGAGATCGTTAATCTTGGTTAACGTCTGAGTGATCTGCTTGTCCAGCCCCTGACGATGATCGTCTAACCTGGTCACGGTATCGTTGAACCGAGACGCCAGCGCGTTTCCCCTCGCCAACAACACCGATCGAGGAGTGAGGTCGCTTGGCGCGTTGGCGACATCATGTGCCGCGGTGAAAAACTCGCTGATAGCCTTCCCCAACCCCTCGCCTTGCGCATCGGGAAACAGGCTTTCGATCTCCTGCAAGGCGGAATGATAGACATCGTACTGGCCGAGTTTCTCGGTGGATTCCGTCAGCCGACCCTCAAGTTGCTCGTTGACCGAGCGACGGATACTCGTCACCTGCGCCCCTCGGCCGATCTGACCGGGAGCCCCATCGAGCGGGGTGCGGTCCGACACGATCGCTTCCTGTTTGGAATACCCCGGGGTGTTGACGTTCGAAATGTTATGCGAGACGACCGCGAGACTTCGCTGCGCCACATCCAGCGAGACCTTGCCGATATCGAAAATGTTCAAAATGCCCGACATGTCCTACCCCCTCCGTCGAAGCAAGGCCGCCTCCGGCGCGGACGATTGCGGAGTCCCAAAGGCCGAATAGAGTTGTTCGCCCATGTCCACCGGCGAACGGACGCTCAGGCACTGGTCAAGCACCGTCGCGGAGACCTCGACGATTTGCCGGTTGAGGGCGCTCTCATCCCGCACTTGATCGACCAATTCGCGCAAGGTCTCGCGAATCGCCAAGAGCCTTCGACCCTCTTCTCCCCCGATCTGCTCCGCCGCTTCCGCCAAGGTCACGGCTCTTGTCGCCCGGCTCCATTGGGCAGCCAGATCCGCGAGCAACAATTCCCGCTGAGCCTCGAAGTCGCGAAGGGTCTCAAAGAGTGAGAGCTTCTTGTGGTGAAGCGTGAGGAGCTTCTGCGCCGAACGGGTCCGCAGCGCCTCTCGCTCAGCAGAAAGCAGCGGAAGCAGTTCGCGGAGCGAACGGGATTCGTGTTCGAGTAGAGTCAGCAGCGATACGCTGCCGGCACGTGTGGCTGGCATACTCCTCCCTCCTGTCTGGTGGCGTCGGTGGTGACACCCTGGGGCTCACGATCGCCCCCGCCCAGCCCAACAAGAGGGAGGGACGGTTAGAGGACGGAATCGATGAGCACGTCTTTAATCAGCGAGTCCGCCACCTTGCGGCCGCTCACCGAATAGGTCCCGGCATCCACGGCTTGCTGGATGCGCGCCACCTTTTCTGTCCGAGCCGGGTCGTCTTCCTTGGCCAATCCCCGGACGCGTTGAATATCCTTCGCGACCTGGGAAATTTGGACCTGATCCTGTTGGTTGGACGAGGACCCGGCCTTCTTGTCGACAGGTGGCTTGTTCTGGTCCTGTGTACCCAACAGAATCTTGGCAAGATCCTGTGAGCGTGAATTCCCTGAAATCTCCATCATCAAACTCCTTTTCTCCCCCACTGTTTAGTCGGGGGAACCTGGCCTATAGAGAGGGGCCTCACTCGATACACTCTACTTCCTCAGAGTGTGTATCGGCGCCTCCCCACCAAAACTTAAGGGGGCCGCAGGGGTTTTATTGGGCTCGAACTGCTGGTAATGAGCCGCAATCATCTTTGCATACCCCAAGCTGCCTTGAATCGCCCCTAGCCGCCCGATCTCCTCATCGTAGAACGATTCGAAGACCTTGCCCCCCTTGTTTGGAATCAGCCCGGCTGGAATGGTGTCTCTCATGGTTTTCATGAGATACGAAATAAAATAGGCCTCAAACTCCTGGGCGGCGTGAACCAGATCCCGTCCACCGGCCTGCGCTGTCGTGCCCTTGGCTGCGACTGCGCGAAGCGCCTGGGGGACGTTGTCGCCCCCGGCCATACCAGTCATATCTGTATGCGGTGATATCATCATGATCTGTCCAACACCATTATCCACAGAAACTCCTCAACCGCCAACAAAATCATCAAATCGTATTGAGCACCATGCTGAACGATTCTATTCTTCTTCAACAAGCCGTCGGGACATTATCCCCCACACCCCTACCTGAACACTCACAGGATGCTCAAAAAGGCCGTCCAGCAAGGCCGCAGCGAGAGAAGCACCGAGGCGTACCCTTGGGTACGTTGAGGGGCTGAACGAAGCGAGAACGCCGCTGGCGGCCTTTTTGAGCATCCTGCTAGATCACTTCCAACGCGGCTTGCAGGGCGCCAGCCGCTTTAATAGCCGAGAGGATCGCCACCAGGTCCCGTGGGGTAATCCCCACCGCATTCAGCGCCCGGACGACCTCGCCCAGCGTGACCGTCTCATCCACCAACAGCAGGCGCGCCGGCTCTTCTTTGACTTCGGTCTGCACATCCGGTGTGACGACGGTCTGGCCACCGGTGGATCCCACGAGAGGAGCCGGGGGTTGTGACACGTTGAAATTCGTCTTGATACTAATCGTGATATTCCCATGAGCCACCGCACAGGTGGAGAGCCGGACATGCTCGCCAAGGACGACCGTCCCGGTGCGCTCATTCACCACCACTTTGGCGGGAATATCCACCGAGACATCGAGCGCTTCTAACGTCGCGATATACTGAACCACGCGACCTTGAAACGCGGCGGGGACCGCGGCTCGCACCACCCCTGAACTCACCGGAACCGCCGTCCCTGGACCGAAGACGCCGTCAATCGAGTCTGCCACGCGAATCGCGGTGGTAAAGTCCGCGTGCCGCAGCATGATGGTGACCGAATCCCAGGACGCGAGATTCGAGACCACCTCTCGTTCCACGATAGCCCCCCCCGGCACGATCCCTGCGGCTTGATGGTTCTTGATCACCGTCCCGCCGGCCGCACCGCCGAGAAATCCTCCGATGGAGACCGGCCCTTGCGCCACGGCGAACACCTGTTGGTTCGGCGCCTTCAGAGGCGTCAGCAACAGCGTGCCGCCTTGCAAACTCTTGGCATTCGCCATCGAGGACACCGTCACATCGAGCGTCATCCCCGGCTTGGCGAACGGCGGCAACTTGGCGGTGACCATGACGGACGCAATATTTCGAGTCAGCAGCTGAATGGGATCGATCACGAGATTGATGCCCATCTTGTTCAACATGGACATCATGGCCTGAATGGTGAACTGACCACCGACGACCTGGTCGCCGGTGCGGTCCAGACCGACCACCAACCCGTACCCGATCAACTGATTTTCGCGCACCCCTTCGAAGTTTCCGATATCCTTGATTCTCGCAGCCTCGGCGGATCCAGCCAGCAGGCACACCGTCGCCAAGACCCACGTCATCCGCTTGCCCATCCTGTTCGCACACCGCACGTTACACATTCTCACGTTGTTGCTCCCTTACAAGGTCAGCACTCGTTGTTTGCTCAACCAACCGTCGGCACTGCTTCGAGTTTCACGTTTCAGGTTTCAGGTTGGGAAAACATGAAACTTTAAACGTGAAACCCTCCACCTAAACCGTTAAACCTGAAACTCGCTTCACGAGATACGCCACACCAACACCGGGACAGCCGGCAGGATGCTCAAAACAGGCCGCCAGCAAGGCCGCAGCAAGCGAGGGGACGACTCGTACCCTGGCGGTACGTGGAGTCTCCGAACGAAGCGAGAACGCCGCAGGCGGCCTGTTTTGAGCATCCTGCTAGAAGGGACTGATCCAGTCCAAGATGCGCACCAACCAGCCAGGATGCTGCACATCGTCCACCACGCCCAGCCCGGCATACTCGATATGGGCATCCGCAATGGCCGTGGATAAGACGGTGTTCTTGGTATCGACATCCACTCGGCGGACCACCCCGCTGATCGTCATTTTTTGGGTTTCCATATTCACTTTCACTTCCCGCGTGCCTTTGATTCGGAGATCGCCGTTCGGCATGAGTTCGATGACCGTGGCCGACATCGTGCCGGTCAGCGTATCTTCGCGGTTCGTGTTGCCTTTCCCCGCGAAACTATTTTTCGAACTCGCATTCACGCCGAGACTATTCAGGAGTCGCTGTCCGATCCCAAAGAACGGGATACCCGTCGCCTGCCCCGTCACCGCCGTATCCGCCGTTTGCTCACGCTCCGCTTTGGTATCGCCGCTCTTGGTGCCCTTAAATTTCTCGACGATCTTAATGGTGAGGATGTCTCCCATTCGCATGGCCCGCAGGTCCTCATACAAGTAGGCTCTGCCGTTCTCCTCTTGCCAGAGAGACCCTGCGCTCAAGGGTTCCTTGAGCGGAGGCAACGTCAGCGTTTTGATCACCTGCGGGCGCTCGCTGCAACCGACCAACAACGCCACACACAGGATGGCCAGTGGACCAGTCGACCACCGTCTCTGCTGTCCGTTCCACTTCGTTGCTGCCAACATCGTTACGCCTTCCATGAGTCTGTGATTCATTACGCTATCGCCAGCGGCATGCTCGTGAAGCGTGAAGCGTATTTCGTTCCGGATTCGGACGTTTCACGCTTCACGAACGACGCTTCACGGTTCTTCCGCAGCCTGCTAATACTCGACGCGTACGATACCTGGGGCGCTGACTTTTGCCCGGATGTCTCGTCCGGAATCCTGATTGGTTACCACGACCGTTTGCCCGATTTCCGCCGATCCCTTAATGACACCGGATGCCTGAATGACCAGGCCGCCGTGCCGGGCTTCGATCGTCACTCGATCGCCTTTATTCACGACATAGGGCGGGGCCAGGGCTGACACGCGCACGGGCGCATGGGGGCGCACGGTCTTCGCCACCCGTCGCCCGATCGCGGAATGCGTATCCGTCACAAAATCATGGTCCACTGAATCCAACACCACCCGGACGACACTCACATCGTCCTGGGCAATGATCTCGTCCGCTTTGAGCAACCGTGCGGCAACCACCACATCCGTAATCAACGTGACATCCGCCACGATATCGAAGGTCCGAACCGGCTGCCGGTCCACCGTCACCATGACCCGAAACGATTGACGACCAGCGGCATCACCCAGTCCTTGGGGACTCACCACCCGCAATTCCACCTTCCCCGACGGCAGACGGAGGGCGGGGGGCGACGTGAGCATATGCACATGGACTTCGTTGATCCGGCCTTCCAACTGGTCGTCCAGATATTTGCTGATCGTCCGTTGGACGTGATCGGCAAAGACGTCCGCAGGTCCAGCCTCTTTGGCTTCGGAAAGAGTCGCCGTGCACAGCGTCGCACCGAGCAGTAGACCGAGGACCAATTGGATTGTTCGCATCATTCCTCCTTACCCCTTACCGCCGAAGATTATTGGCGATTCCCATCATTTCATCGGAAGCCTGAATGGCCTTGGCATTGACCTCATAACTGCGCTGGGCAATGATCATGGCAACCATTTCTTCGGCCAAATTCACGTTCGACGTTTCCAAAAACCCCTGCTGCAACACACCAAACCCGGTCGAAAATCCAGGAGTTCCCTGAATCGCCGGCCCCGATGCGAAACTTTCCAACAGAAGATTGTTTCCCATGGCCACGAGACCCCCGGGGTTATCAAATCGCACCAATTGCAATTGGCCGACCTGTGACGCCTGCGTGACACCAGGCAAGAGCACCGAGACCGTGCCGTCCTGGCCGATATCGACCTTGAGGGCGCCGGAGGGAATGGTCACGACCGGATTCATCAGGTCTCCGTCTCCGGTCACCAGGTTGCCGACGTTATCCTTCTTGAACGACCCATTGCGGGTATACATAATGGTCCCGTCTGGTCTCGTCACCTGGAAAAAACCGATTCCGTCGATGCCGATATCCAGATCGTTTCCCGTCTGCCGCAAATTTCCCTGTCCAAACTCCTTCGCCACGGTCACCGGACGCACACCGCCGCCGACCTGTATGCCGGTAGGAAACACGCCGACGTTCGACGCGCTCGTACCGGGCATCCGCTGGATTTGATAGATCAGGTCGGCAAACTCGGCGCGACTCCGCTTGTAACTGTTCGTATTGACGTTGGCGAGGTTGTTCGAGATGGTATCGATATTCAGTTGCTGCGCGGTCATGCCCGTCGCCGCTGTCCACATCGCTCGAATCATAAATATCCCCCTCTAAGCGTGAAGCGTCGTTCGTGAAGCGTCCGAATCCGGAACGAAATACGCTTCACACTTCACGTTTCACGTCCGCATCCTACTAGGCGACTCGCCCTAAATCCTGAATCGCCGTTTCCGTCATCTTATCCATCGTCTGCATGACCTTCTGCGCCGCTTCGTACGAACGCATCACTTCGATCATCCGCACCATTTCCTTGACCGATTCCACCGTGGACTCTTCGATATGCCCTTGAAGCACCGTGGCGTTCTTGCTCACCGTTGGTTTCTCGCCAAGAAGAAACCCATCTCCGACCTTCTTGATCGTGGTCAGATCCGCGAATTCCACGACCTTGATCCCCCCAACTTCACTCTCGCCCACAAACACTTTCCCGTCTGGGCTGATGGCAGGATCCCCGACCGGCAATTTCAGTTCCCCTTTCAGGCCCATGACGGGAAAACCCTGTTCGGTCACAATTCGGCGTTGTCCGTCCAAATGGAAATTGCCATCGCGGGTATAGCGNNGTGCCCCGAATTCGCCCGGCTTCAAAGATCGTCTGGAGCCCCCGCATCGAAGCAAACACGCGCTGGGCGCTCGACGGAGGGCCGGAGGGAGGCGCCATTACCCCATTGGCGACAGACCCGGACGGCATACCGCCGATCACTTTCCCCAGGATCGCCTGAAACAGTGGCTCGTCTCGTTTAAACCCAGTGGTATTCACATTGGCGATGTTATTGGAGAGCACTTGCAAGCGACGTTCTTGCACCAGCGCGCCAGAGAGAATGGGGTAAATACCGCGATTCATCCGATGAACCTCCGTGTGTCCGTGGTGTGGGTCATCCCCACTGCCCGACTCATAGCGGGGGAAAAGCAACATGCGTGCCACACTGAGTCGGCAGGGGAGACGAGGCCTCTCATGAGAAACCCCTTGTCGTTACTGCACATTCGTCATGCTTGTTGACCACTCCGCACGCCCCCTACCAATGCGGTCTACACAAAAACCAATCGGGACCGGTCAATCTTGCCGCAGTAGGAAGAATTTTCCTGATGGAAGCGATGCAGTCGTGGAGCAATGAGCGGAAATCGCACCTAGCGGACACACTCAAGCGAGTGAAAACAAGGCCCGATACATCAGACGGATTGAGAACAGTATTACCTGACGGCGCCACACTATGCTTGGTCTCCAAACGCTCACCTGTGCTCCATGCAACCTGCCCTCGGGGCTCATCAGCCGAACACAATTCGATCAGGTCGTGGAGACCTTAAAAAACGCCCCGTCCGCCTCCACGCCCCTGGCCATACTCTTTCTCTCCATCGACCGGTCTCAATCGATTCGAGACACCTTTGGTCCCGCCTTATGGGCACAGACCCTCGACGCCCTCGAAGCCGTGTTGGCTCAGGTTGGTCACAGTCGGTGCATCACGCGGTACGACGTCGATCGCTTCGCCGCCCTCTTGACCGATGCCAATGCCGCTACGGTCGACCAGTTCCTGAATCAGGTACTCTCGGCCTCAGAACACACGAATCAAACAGGGGTGCTCCCCAGCTTGATGCACGTCGCCGCGGGTTCGGCTATTGGCACATCAGGGCAGATAGACGACCTGTTGCGCGAGGCCACCAACAACTTGGACCATCAGCTCCATCACGCGACCCTGACAACCGACCCCCCGCAACCCTGCCGGGCCTTGGACACCTCCGATCCCCCATCGATCACGTTGCCGCCCCTGTCAGGAGCCTTGAGGCCCGCCGTGGTCCTTCTCGTGGACGACGATCTCGCCATCCTGACATTCGCCTCGGACATATTGGCTGAATCGGGGTTCGACCTTCGGGTGGCCAGCCGCGGACCGGACGCGGTGCGCGCACTGAAGAAGGACATCGTCGATGTGTTAGTGACGGATATTCATCTGCCGGGCGTCGATGGGCTGACGGTGTTGGAAGAAGCTCGACGACAAGACCCTGCCGTCGGGGTGGTGGTCATCACGGGAGCCCACGACCTCGAACTGGCGGTTCGGGCCATCCGCGGAGGCGCGGACGATTTCGTGGTGAAACCCTTCTCGCCGGCCGACTTGCGTATCAGCGTCTCTCGCGTCCTGCACAAACGACGCTTGATTCAAAACGGGCAGGCCTATCAAGCCCTGCTCCAAACGCAAGTAGAAGTCCGCACACAAGAACTCGGACAGGTCATCCGTCACCTGGAATCCACCTACCGAGCCACATTGAAAGCGCTAGGAGCGGCACTGGACACCCGCGACGTGGAGACCCATGCCCACTCCGAACGCGTGGCCAGTTATGCCCTGAAGCTGGGCGGGCTTCTGGACCTGTCCGAACCGGAACTCACCACGTTGGAGCGAGGCGTCTACCTGCACGATATCGGCAAAATCGGTATTCCAGACCGAGTGCTCCTCAAGCCGGGCAAGTTGACACCGGATGAATGGGACATCATGCGTCGCCACTGCCGGTTGGGCTATCGGCTCGCCTCTCGAATCGATTTCCTCAAAGACGCCTCCAGCATCATTCTCACCCACCATGAACGGTGGGATGGCCAGGGCTACCCGCAAGGGTTGCAGGGCATCTCCATCCCCTTTGGGGCCAGGATCTTCGCTGTGGTTGATACCTTAGATGCGATCACATCGGACCGCCCCTATCGCAAAGCCAAACCGTTCGGAGCGGCAAGAGAAGAAATTCTGCAGTACAGCGGAAAGCAATTCGATCCAACCGTGATCGAGGCGTTTCTGTCCGTCCCCGACTCCACCTGGAACGACATTCGAGAGACCGTCAACCAGCATACGCCGGCTACCCAGCAAGACTGATCGGCGACGACTATTTCAGTTCCTCCAATCGCCCCTTGAGACGCAACACCGCCTTGGTATGAATCTGACAGACACGTGATTCCGTCACCTTGAGGATCTGGCCGATTTCCTTCATCGTCAATTCTTCGTAATAGTACAAGGTCACCACCAGCCGCTCTTTTTCCGGCAACTCGCCGATCGCTTTGCCCAGCAACGATCGCACGTTATCGGCAATCACGGTCGAGAGCGGATCCGGATGGGTCGTATCCACCAACATATTGACGATCTTGTGCCCATCGGCCTCTTGTAAGCCGAGGTCATCGATGCTGATCATCACCGCTCCTCTTGCGCGGGACAAGAATTCGTCCAGCTCCTCGGGAGCCAAATTGAGCACGTTCGCCACTTCCTGATCCGTCGGCGGACGGCCGAGTTCTTTCATGAGGTTGTGCTGGGTGCGCTGGAGCAACGAAATACGCTCGTGCACCGAGCGCGGAATCCAATCCATGGAACGAATCTCGTCGAGCATGGCCCCACGAATCCGAAACTCCGCGTAGGTCTTAAACTTCGTTTCTCGGCCAGGGTCATACTTGGTAATGGCGTCCATGAGGCCGATGACCCCAGCAGAAATGAGATCATCCGCATCCAAATGCGCCGGCAACCGATACGCCAGCCGGTGCGCAATCGCCCGAACCACAGGCGCAAATTCCTTGATCATCCGCTCCTGTTCGGCATGCACACTGCTCAGTGAGCGTTCGGGTGCCTTCTCCGCCTTCTCTTCGACCGCAACCGCTTTGGTGGATTTAAGTATAGGCACGTAACGATCTCCTCTGTTCATGATGTTCGTGCAATCATCCGTTGCCAAAAAAACTGTACGGTGCCCTTGGGCATCGTGGAGGTCCCCCAGGTGTCGACCGTCCGAGCCAGCCGCTGAAACTCTTGACTGGCCGGAGCCTGAGGAAAGAGGTCAACGACCGCCCGCTGGCGGCAGACGGCCATCGGCACGTAATCGTCGTTGGGCACATACCCGACATAATCAATTGAAATATTGAGATACCGATCCGCCACCGCCCCGATTTTCCTGAAAACATCAAGTCCCTCTCGCTGGCTTTTCGCGCGATTGACTAACAGCCGGAAATACTTTTCTCCATACCGCGTCGACAGCACCTTCATCAGCGCATAGGCATCGGTAATCGCGGTGGGCTCCGGCGAGACCACGACCAGGATCTGTTGCGCAGCCACGGCGAAATAGGTGACGTTCGACGAGATACCCGCCCCCGTGTCGATCAGCAAATAATCCACATCCAACGCCAGACGATCGAGTTCATCCACCAACAAGAGCTGCTGATCAGGTGTCAGGACGGTGAGATCCTGAATGCCTGAACTCGACGGCAAAATCATCACCCCTTCCGGACCCGCCACCATCACCTCGGACAAATGCCGTTCCCCACTGAAGACATGTTCGAGGGTGAATCGCGGCACCACCCCGAGTAACACGTCCAGGTTTCCTAATCCCAAGTCGGCATCCATCATGAGGACGCGTTTGCCCGACGATGCCAGCGCGATCGCGAGATTGGCGACCACATTGGTCTTTCCGACTCCGCCCTTCCCGCTGGTCACCGCAATGACCTGCATGCGGCTCTGGGGGGCTTCCCTGGAGTCCTCGACCATCCGCCGTAGGGTCATTGCTTGGTCCACTCGGTTCCTCCTTCACTATTCGTTCTGCTTGCAATTCTCGCGCCGCTGGTCCGCTTCAATGCTGCGCGACCCTCCAGCAGCAACTCCGCCAGCCGTTCGGGACTGGCCAACTCGAGATCTTCGGGCACACATTGCCCCATGGTAAAGTACGAAAGCGGCAATTTTGTCTTGAGCATGAGGTCAAAGATGCCGCCGAACGTGCTCGTTTCATCCAATTTCGTCACCAGCAGCCGATTCACCGGGATGCCATGGTAGGACGGCCGGTCGCCCTGCAACCGTTCGGCAATGTCGTGGAGGTGTGCCCCCGCCGCCACCACCAGATGGGTTTCCAAGGGGTGGTCCACCGCCACGAGCTGTCGCACTTCTTCCATCCCCGCTTCATCCAGAGGGCTGCGCCCCGTGGTATCGATCAAAATCAGCTCGGACTTCTGCCGACGCCGGATAAACTCCACCGCCTCCTGCTTGGTCAGGGCCACATCCAACGACACCCCCATCACTTTCGCATAGGTCCGTAATTGTTCGACCGCGGCGACTCGATACGTATCCAACGTGATGAGCGCCACCTGCCGCTTTTCCTTGAGGGCATAGTGGGCCGCCAGTTTCGCCAGGGTGGTGGTTTTCCCCACGCCGGTCGGACCGACCACAATCACGGTTTTCTTCCATTCACCAAGACCCAGGAGCGGCCCGCTCACGTTGATCTCGCAGAGCACACGGCGCAGAAAGGCCGCACGCACCGCCGGTTCCGACTCCGCTTCGCTTCCCGGCAACGAGGCCTGCACCTGCTCGGCGATCGCCTGAGCGGACTCCGCGCTCATGCCCTGGCGCAACAACTGGTGATACCGGCCGGCAATCCGAGGCGGCAAACGGCGACCGGTGCTCACCCGTTCCCGATCTCCCACACGCCCTTCGCGTAACGAGTTTTCCATGAGCGACCGAAGGCTCTGAAGTTCTTCCCGGATCGTGTGCCATTCCTGTCTAGATTCCGAGTCAGGGTCGGGTTTCGATCCCGCCTGCGTGGGAGGCCCAGCCAGGGGGGGAAGCCCCGCTAGGGAGGGAGGCCCCGCTAGGGAGGGAAGCCCCGCCAGGGAGGAAGGCCTCGCCCGTTCAGGGGCTGCCGTCTCATACCGCTTGGCCTGCGCTTCAGGCGTATGCGTCGCGGCCATGGACTCGCGAAGTTCCTGCTCGAATCCGAGCGTCTCCAGCCAGGGCCGCGCCGTGGAAGGCCCGCTCTCCTTAGTCTTGGCTGGAGGATTCGAGACTGTCGACCTGGCCAAAGCCTGCCCATTGGCCAGGGCCGGCTCGGCTACTGGAGGATGGAGATCGACTGCCGCCGCGACTTCGATCAGAGGACGGCCGAATATCCCCAGCATGCCGTTGCCCTGTCGCACATGTCGCGTCGACAGAATGACGGCATCCGGACCCAACTCCTCTTTAATCGCCTTGAGCGCATCCTGCATCGTGGCTGCCTGAAACATTTTGATTTTCATCGTGTCCTCGCCTTCCTCCTCAGAAGCGCCCTATCCCAGTCCACAAGCCTGACGAGTGATGAGTGAAGAGTGACACGTGATGGGTAATGACACGCCCACTACTGTTCGGCCCCGTCACCCATCACTCATCACTCATCACCCGAAACCGTCACTCATCACCCATCACGCGTCACTCATCACTTCCGCTACGCGGCTTCGTCACCGAGCCGAATGGTTTCCAACGCCTTGATCCGCGCCATGCTGTCAATTTCGTTAATCGCTAAAATCGGTACCGTCGTCATCACCCGCTCGGTCAACCGTCGCAGGTGCCGCCGCAAGATGGGCGAACAGAGAATAATGGGCTGATGGCCTTTCGCCGCCACACGCTCCGCCGCCTGCTTACAGGCCAGCACCAAACGCTGGGCGATTCCCGGGTCCAACCCGGCCATCGGTTGCGCCAGCATCTGCTCGTTCAGCTTGCGTTCCTGACGGGGATCGAGATTGATGACCGGCAAGGTCCCATCGGGAGTGAGATACTGCCGCGTAATCGTCCGTGAGAGCGCCTGACGAGCAGCTTCCGTGAGCGGGTCCGGATCTTTGGTCAGGGCAGCCTGATCCGCAACCGCCTCGAGAATCGTGCGCAAGTCGCGCACCGGCACCCGTTCACGCAACAAATTCGCCAACACTCTCACGAGCGTGCCCAGCGGAATGAGCGTGGGAATGACTTCCTCCACCAACTTCGGGTTCACCTTGCTCAACTCCTCCAATAACCCTTGGACTTCTTGACGGCCGATCAGCTCATGCGCATGGCGCCGAATGAGCTCAGACAAATGCGTGGCGATAGCCGAACTGCCGTCGACGACCGTATACCCAGCCATCTGCGCTTGATCTCGCGCCCCCTCCGGCACCCACAGCGCGGGAAGCCCGAACGCCGGCTCTTTGGTGGGAATGCCCTGCACCAACCCCTTTTGGGCCGTCCCCGGATCGATGGCCAAATAGTGGTGGGGCAAAATGTCGCTCTTCACCACCTCAATCCCCTTAATTAAAATCGCATACTCATTGGGGCGCAGTTGCAGGTTGTCGCGAATATGGATAGGGGGAACAAGAAACCCCATCTCGGTCGCCATCTGCCGACGCAACCCCTTAATCCGCTCCAGCAAGGCCCCCCCTTGGTCCCCATCCACCAAACTGATCAGACCATAGCCGACCTGAACTTCCATGAGATCCAGGAGGGTCACTTGCGTCAAGGGTTCAGATGGCTTCACCGCCGCCGTCTCCTTGGCCGTCTCCGCCACTTTGGTCTGTTCCTGCTGATACAGCTCATAGGCCATCCAGCCGACGATCGAGCCAATCACGAGGAACGCCAGATGGGGCAATCCCGGCACCAGCCCCAGGGTCAACAACACGCCAGACGCTGTCCCTAACACCTTGGGGGACACGAAAATTTGGCGAGCGATTTCTTCACCCAGGGCATACTCCGACGCCGCACGGGTCACCACCACACCAGCCGCCGTGGAGATAATGAGGGCCGGCACCTGTGCCACCAAGCCTTCACCGACCGTCAACAGGGTGTAGGTTTGCGCGGCAGCCGCGAGGCTCATTCCCTGCTGCAACACCCCGATCGTCAACCCGCCGATGATATTGACGAGAATGATCACCACGGCCGCCATGGCATCGCCACGGACGAACTTACTGGCACCGTCCATCGCGCCGTAAAAATCCGCTTCGTCCGCCACTTCTTTCCGCCGCCGTCTGGCCTCAGCTTCGTTGATGAGTCCTGCGTTCAAATCCGCATCGATGGCCATCTGCTTCCCAGGCATCGCGTCCAAGGTGAACCGGGCCGCCACTTCGGCGATACGCCCCGCACCCTTGGTGACCACCACAAAGTTGATGATGACGAGAATCGTGAACACCACCAGACCAACCGTATAGTTGCCACCGACCACGAAATTTCCAAACGCGTGGATGACTTCACCCGCTGCACTGGGGCCTTCGTTGCCGTGCAGCAAAATGAGACGGGTCGCTGCAATGTTGAGGGACAGCCGCAGCAAGGTCACCATCAACAATACGGAGGGAAACACAGAGAATTCCAAGGGCTTGCGGACCTGCATCCCCACCAACAACACAATGAGGGCCATCGTGATATTGAAGGCGAGCAGAATATCCAGGGCAAACCGGGGCAAGGGCAGCAGCATGATCATCAGCACCCCGACCACGCCCAGGGACATGATCAGGTCAGGCTGCCGCAACAGCGGCGAGTTCCAAATACTGGTGGTTTTCGTCGGCATCAGTCGGCGTCGTTCCCTTCGCTATCCAGCCAGCACACGGCCCTTCAGGCGATACACAAACGCAAGAATCTCTGCGACCGCCCGAAACAGATCCGTCGGCACAATGTCTCCAATCTCCACCAGCTTGAAGAGCGAACGCGCCACAATTTTGTTCTCCACCACCGGCACGCCATGCTCCTTGGCAATCTCTTTAATACGGGCCGCGACAAACCCAGCCCCTTTGGCGACCACCACCGGCGCGTCCATACGCTGGTGGTCATATCGCAAGGCCACGGCCAAGTGCGTCGGATTCGTAATGACCACATCGGCTTGAGGAACGGCGGCCATCATGCGTTTACGCGCCATTTGCCGCTGCAGACTCCGCACGCGCGACTTGAGGCGAGGATCGCCTTCCGTCTCCCGGTGTTCTTCCTTGACCTCCTCCTTGCTCATGCGCAATTTCCGCTCCCACTCAAATCGCTGATAGGCATAATCCGCGGCGGCGAGCACCCCCACCACGCCCCCAATCCAGATGGCCATCTTGAATGCCAGCCACCCGATCATGTCGAGCATCTGATGCAATTCGAAGCCCACCAGGGAAGGGAACCCCAAGACCTCGTGCTTCACCGCCATGTAGCCCACCCATGCGATCACCACGATTTTGAGCATGGATTTCAGCAATTCCACCACCGAACGGAGGGAGAACAGTCGTTGAACCCCGCTCAGCAAGCTGAGCTTCGTCAAGTCAAACTGCAGGGCATCCGGCCTCCACAAGAGGCCCGTTTGCACCGCATAGGCGCTCGTGCCGACCACCGCCAGACCGACAAGCATCGGCATGAGGAACACGACGATGTCCGTGCCGGCCTGAAGCAGAATGCTACGCACATGCTCCTGATCGAGATGCTCGATGAGGGCCCAATCCGTCGCCTGATTGAACCATCGCCGATCCATTTCCACCATATGTTGCATGGCCGGTCCCATCAGGACATACAGGCCGGCGATTCCAGCCACCAACATCGCCGCCGTCGGCACGTCACGACTCAGGGGAATCTGTCCCTTTTTCCTGGCTTCGGACTTGCGACGGCTTGTCGCGTGTTCTGAACGATCGCCTGCGTCCTCTGCCATACCCTTAGCCCCTCAGCATTCCCTGGCTCGCAGCCAGCCAGAACGTCATCGACGCTGCCCTAGAACTCTCATGACGCCATCGATCGTGTCCTGTAAGCGCACAAACTCGTCCTGATACAACGTGACCGACCAGGGAAGACTGGTCCCAAGCGCGACCAGCCCTCCCAGAATGGTCACCACAAAACTCATCGCGAACACATTGAGTTGCGGGACGGTTCTTCCAAGGATGGCGAGTAGAAGATTGATCAACAAGATGGTCGCCATCACGGGAGCCGACAGTTTGAGCGCCACCACAAACATCCCTTGGGACAGATGCAGCACATCGTCCATTAAGGCCGGGGACAGCCCTGCCCCGAATGGCGGAATCATGTCGAAACTATTTGCCACCGCTCGTATCACCCACAGATGGGCGTTCATCCCCAGAAAGATGAGCGACGACACAATCACATTGAAATTCCCGATGAGCGGGATCTGACGCGAGCTCGTCGGATCGAGGAGTTGGACCACTCCCAGGCCCATCTGCGTCCCCATCAACTCGCCCGCGAGCTCGAACCCCGCAAACAAGAACCGGACACACAGCCCGATCACCAGCCCAACCAACGATTCGGAGAACATGCCCATGGTGAGAAGCAGGGGATCCTGCGGCATCCCGCCAAGGTGCACCAGGGGCATCAGCACCAGGGCCAGCATCACCACCAACACCACCTTGACCTGCGCTGGAATTGTGCGACTCCCGATCACGGGCCAGACCGCCAAAATCCCGGTCAGCCGAAACAGCACGACCATCAAGGTGTCGAACTGGGGCAATGCAAAAGGCAGTAATGCGTTCATGTCAGTGTGCGATATCCGGAATACTCGTGAGTAATGCCGTCATAAAACTGATCAACACGCCCAGCATCCACGGGAAAAACAACAAGGCCGCCCCAAAGAGCGCCAGGATCTTCGGCACGAAGGTCAGCGTCGCTTCGTTGATCTGGGTCATCGCTTGGAACATGCTCACCAGTAACCCGATGACGAGGCTCAATCCCAACATGGGCGCAGAGACCAACAACATGGTCTCAATCGCTCGCTGCCCTAAATCGATGACGTAATCCGGTGTCATGCGTGTTGTGTNNTGAAAACTTTTCACCATGGAACCGACCACCAGATACCACCCATCGGCTAGGACGAACAGAATCAGTTTGAACGGCAACGAAATCACGACCGGCGGCAAGAGCATCATGCCCATGGACATCAGAATGCTCGCGACGACCATATCCACGATCAAAAATGGAATGTAGATGAGAAACCCGATCTGAAAGGAGATCCGCAGTTCGCTGAGCATGAAGGCCGGAATAAGGGCATGCGTCGGCACGTCATCCGGCTTTTCCACTTTGGACACTTTAGCGAGATCCGTAAATAGCTCCAGATCTTTGTCCCGCACCTGTTTCAGCATGAAGGTCCGAATGGGCACGATCGCCTTGGTGAATGCTTCTTCGTGAGAAATTTTGTCGGCCATGAACGGTTGCAGCGCCTCGGTTTGCACCACTTGCCACACGGGCTCCATGACGAAAAATGTCATGAACAGCGCGAGACTAATGAGAATTTGATTCGGTGGAACCTGCTGCGTGCCCAGCGCTTGGCGAAGAAAGGACAGTACGATGACGATTCGGGTGAAGGACGTCACCATGATAAAAAAGGCGGGGGCGAGGGAGAGGACCGTCAGTAACGCGAGAATCTGCAGCACAACTGCTGTACGACCCCCTCCCCCGGCGCCGCCTAAATCGATGGTAATCGATGGATTGCTTGCCGACACGGCCGCACCGGCCGCCCAGGCCTCCTGCGACAGCACACCCATCACCATACTCACGACACACAGCATGACCGGCAACACGCCACACGGCACCCACCACCGAGGCGCCCTCATTGCCCCAGCCTTTGCAGCTGCCCTGCCCATCGGACGACTCGAGCCTGGAAGGAATGTGGCCGTTCTACACCCGTCTCGGTGACGGACGATTGCTGATCGACTCCCACAGCGGAAGCTGGATTCAGACACCGCTGCACCTTGTTCGGATCTTGGATCCGTCCCAGCGGCACCAATCGGTCTGCCGTCGCACCCACGAGGAACACCTCCCCAGCGACCGCGAGCAACGATACGGATTGCTTGGGACCCAAATAGGTGGTGCCCAGGACTCGAATCAGCGGCTCTCCGGCCAGCGCGACCCCACGCCCACGCAACCAATACGAGGCGCCTTTTCCAACCACGGCCATCAACCCCAGCACAATGGCCAGTGCCACCAGCATCCGAATCAGACTCTCGCCAAATTCCACGGTCGTCTCGCTTTCGTCAGGTGCCGTCAGGAACAGGCCGTCCTCTTTGCGTCGTCATTCGCGGCGTCGAGTCCCAGGTTGCAGGTTTCACGTTTCAGGTTTCAGGTTTCAGGTTGGGAAAACATGAAACTTTAAACGTTCAACGTGAAACCTGAAACTTGCTTCACGGGTGTCGAGCACGCCGCTGGCGGCCTGTTTCACCATCCTGCTTACGACAGTTGCTGAATCCGCTCGACTGGGCTCACCACGTCGGTCAACCGAATACCGAATTTCTCGTTCACGACCACCACTTCACCACGGGCTACCAATTTGTTATTCACCATGATTTCCATGGGCTCGCCGGCAAGTTTCTCCAACTCGACGACTGATCCCTGCCCCAATTGCAGCAGATCGCGAATCAGCATTTGTGTCGATCCCAACACCACCGAGACGTGCATGGGAATATCGAGTAAAAAATCGATATTTTTAAATGACACGTCTCCGGGTTTTGCTTCAATGGGGGGGAAAGTGGCCGGTTCGGGAGCTTTGGCTGCCCCCGCTAAACCGGCGTCCCATTTGGCCTGTTCCTCGTCCACGTCTGCCATTGAGATTCCTCCCTCGTGGCTCACCCGCAGTCAGTCCAGGCAGAGGCCTAGGCCTGAGGCGGCGGGATCACCTGCGTAATACGAAACGCCTGATTGCCTTTGAGCACACCCGCCGCGCCTAAAAACTTGGGTAATCGTTCGACCGTACAGGTCAGCGGATCGCCGGGACTCTGCTCCAGGACCAGGACATCGCCCGGACAGAAATGCATCACGTCTTTTAAACTCAACTTGGCCGTCCCCAACTCAACCGTCGCTTTCACAGGACAGTCCTTCAGGGCTTCCTTAAAGCGGCCAGACCAACCCGAATCGCTCTCCGCCTGATCGGCAAAAAATCCCGACGTCAGCTTGTCTTTGTGCGGTTCCAGCATGCTGTAGGGATAGGCCACGTGAATGTCCCGCGAGAACTCTCCAATATGGAGCTTAAAGGTGATCGCCAGCACGATCTCGCTCACCGACACGATCATGGCGAACTGAGGATTGCTTTCCGACCGGACGAATTGCACCTTCAACGGCATCAACGGCGACCAGGCCTTCTCCAAATCAGCAATCGCCTGTATGACCACGGTTCGAATGATTCGCTGTTGCACCAGCGTGAAATCCCGCCCTTCCGGCTTCACGTGGGTTTGCCCGGCGCCGCCGAAAAAGTGATCCACGAGGACATACACGAGGAAGGAGTCCATCACGAACAGGCCGTGGCCCCGAAGCGGATCCATGGAGAAAATCGTGAGCGACGAGGGCAGCGGGATTTTCTTGAGAAACTCGCCGAACTTAATGACCTGGGTGCCGACAATACTCAGCTCGATCGGTTTGCGAAGCGCGGTCCCCCACGAGACGGCAATCAGGCGCGCGAACCGATCGTTGATCATTTCCAACGTCGGCATGCGCCCGCGGATGATGCGCTCTTGGTTGATCAGATCGTAGGATTTGCACCCTTCGGTCTCGTCCTCAACGGGCGCCGTATCCACATCGCCGGACATCACGCCCCGCAACAACGCATCGACTTCGTCTTGGGAAAGAATCTTATCCATCGGCGATTACAACGTCTTTCTCAAGGCCCAGAGCCTCGTCACGATTCACCCTGTGACGCGACCGGCCGTTACTGAACCACAAACTCCGTGAAATACATGGTCCGCACCCCGCCCTTCGGCAAGGTCGTGTTGATCCGGTTGGTGAGTTCGTCGCGTAATTGGAGTTTTCCCTGCGTGCTATGGACGCTGGCGGAGTCCTTACTGGACAGCAGGATCAAAATGGCATCCCGAACCTGAGGGGTCCGGGCGGTGATCTCGGCTTGGATCTCGGGCCGCTCCAACTCCAGCTTCAACGTCACCTTGAGATACCGCACCTCACCGGCATCGGCGAGATTGACGACAAAGGGATCGATATCCATGATCGTCCCAGGCCCCTTAGCCTCCTTCGACTCTTTCGCCTCACCATGCCCCGGCTTCTCCGATGCAGCCGCCTCGGCTTTGGGTTCTTCTGGATGCGCGGCAAACAACTTGAAGTAGGCAAAGGCCCCGCCCAGGCCGACCAGCAGGGCGGCCGCCACAATCATCATCACCAACTTGATCGGCATGCCACCCGAGGGGGCAGCAGCCGGTTTTTCATCAGCAGTCGCAGCAGCGTTAGCCATCACTCAATCCTTTCGTTAGGAATCACCCGAGGTGGGAAGACTGCAATGGATATGCCACTCAAAGAACCAGCAGGAACCAACTGATCTTTTCCACCCTCGGTGGCATCCCACATCGGCAAGTCAGTGATAATGATGGGTATCCAGCGGTCCTGGTGTTGACACCACGCGCGGGCCACTCACATCAGAACAGACGGTCGCCCCCTGGAGAGAGGCCAGCGCCTTGACAACGTCATGTTTCTGACGAATCTTCCTTCTGTGCTCAGGAAACAAAAAAGCCCGGCCTATGCCGGGCTTTTTCGACAGAATTTCAATCGGTTAGCTACCGTCGAAGGTTCACCAATTCCTCCATCAACTGATCGGTCGTCGAGATGACCTTGGAGTTGGCCTGAAACCCACGTTGCGCACTAATCATTTCGATAAATTCTTCGCCCAAGTCCACATTCGAGAGCTCGACTGAACCGGCAATGAGCCGACCCGCGCCCCCGGTATTTGGCGCGCCGATACTGGCGGCTCCGGAATCGGTCGTCTCGGCAAACAGGTTTTTTCCGATCCTGGTCAACCCATTGGGGTTTTGGAACCGGCCGAGTACTACCTGCGCCAGGCTCCGAGTTTGCCCGTTCGTATAGCGCCCGGTAATCGTGCCATCGGTATCAGCCGACACGCTGCTTAAGGAACCGGATCCGTAGCCGTCTTGGGTCTGCGCCGTCACGGCAGAGGCCGACCCGTATTGCGTCATCGTGCTGAGATCCAACGAGATAGACATGGCATTGGCGCCATTGGTGGGCGTGGCGACCACGGCATTCAAACTGGTAGCTGCGGCACTGTAGACCCCTGTCCCACCGGCGGCAAACCCCAGAGTACCCCCTCCATTGGCTGCCGATAAGGTGGTCCCGTCGAACGCCGTTCTCACTGTCCACGCATTCGCTGCGGACTTGATGAAGTACAGGGACACGGTATGCGACTCTCCTAACGAATCGTATACCGAAAGCCCCGTGGAAAAGTTATACGTCGTCGCATCGCTCGCGCTGAAGGCCGAGGCAATGGCAGAAGACTGGGAGTTGAGGTTGGCCGTAATATCCACGGCCGTGGTTTCATTCGGAGCCGCCGTCGCCGTGGACAGCGTAATGTCATCGATGGAGCTGGTAATCGCGCCGCTGGCATCGGCCTGATACCCCTGGAGAAAATTGTCGTTCGGATCGACGACCTTACCATCTTTGTTCACGAGAAATTTTCCCGCCCGAGAAAAGTAGTTGGTCCCATCGGCGGAATTAACGCTAAAAAACCCGTTCCCGTCGATCGCGAAATCGAGCGCGTTACTGGTCGTGCTCAAGGACCCCTGCGTAAACTGTCCCTGCACGGAGGACAAAAACACACCGCGACCCACCTGGTCCTTGCTGGACCCGCCGGTTAAACTGCCGGCCACCAAGTCGGAAAAAATGCTTCGGCTGGCCTTATACCCATAGGTGCCGATATTCGAGATATTGTTGCCGATGACCGAGAGCTGATTGCCAAAGGCATTGAGGCCACTGACGGCCGTATAGAGTGAAGTCAATCCCATTGTCCGTACCTCCTGTGATCCATTCGCCTACTGGCCTTCTTCCCTGAGCCTGCCGGTTACGCCGTGGTTGTCTGACTGCCGGACTCCTGCTGCGCTGGGTTCGCTGCTGCTTGATAATCCACCAATTTCTGTGTCAAGGCCACGAGCGTCGAGGTCTGGTCCAACTGACTAAACGTCGCCATCTGCGCAATGAACGCCTCATTATCCATGGGCTTGAGCGGATCCTGGTACTGTAACTGTGCGGTGAGCAACTGCAGAAACTCTTTTTGCCCCAGCGTTTTCGTGGCCTTGACGACGGGCGTCTGCAACACATCTTGCTTCACGGGAATCTGCGAAATCGGCGTTTCGATAACAGCCATCTTGTTGATCCTCCCTCTTTATGCAAAGACACTCAAACCCTGGTTCGATGTACGTGACAGAGATGCGCTGGCCGCGCCGGCCGCTGCGGGCACGACACTCACGTCGGACGGCGTCGATGGATGCCAGGCACCATCCCGTTGGACCTGGCTGTTGAACTGTTGCTGCCCCGCCTGTTGTCCATTCTGGCCGAGATCGACCTGAAAGCCGCCCATGGAAAACCCGGACGAATTCAGACTCGTCTCTAGACTTGAGGCCTGCTTCATCAAGAGGTCGCGGACTCCGGGTTGTTCGGTCGTCACATTGGCATAGACCGTACGGTCCGACAGGGCCACCCGCAACCGCACGCGGCCGAGTTCCGGCGGCTCGATATCGAAATGCACCGCAGTGGCGCCGGTGGGGTTCATCTCCGGCTCAGCCGGAAGCGGCGTCGCCGCCACGCCAGCGGGCCCCTCTTTAGCCCCCAGGCCCTGACCCCTCTCATGGCTCACCCCTTCCAGATGGTTGATGAACCGATCGAATCCCTGGGACGCCTGACTTTGGGGCAAGGCCTGAGCCGGAGAACTCGCCCGATCTCGATCGAATCCGTCATGGTCTCCATCCGACCTCCCCTGGGTCGAATCGGCATGCGTCGTCTGCATCACGACAGCCCCCCCGTCGCCCTTCCCCATCATCAAGACATCCTGTTGAAGGACCGAGTCCTTGGCGGCCGCTTTGCCTGCTGTCACATGGTCTCCAGGATTCGTCACAGAGGGGTTGACAGGTTTCACCTCACTGAGGAGATGCGCGAGGGATTCGGGTGGCTGTTGGTCTTGGGCCTGTGAATCAGACTGTACCGCTTGCACTTGAGCATTAAGCGCGTCCTTCGCTTGCGCCTGTATCTGAAGGGTTGGATCGGCCTGGTCGGTTGGCACCGGCTGAGGTGGGAGGCCCGTACCCGGCTCTGCCTCTCCTTGAATCGCCAAGTCTTGTTCGGGAAGCGACGCCTGATCGGGCGACGGCTGCACCACCTGAGTGACTTGGGCCGCTTGAGCGATCTGAGCGACCAGTTCCCCGGTTGGATGGGCAGCCTTCGCCTTCCCCTCGTCCTCCTGCTCGTCGGGTTTCACTTTGTCTTTCCTATCGGCGATATCTTTGGAGCGGATACGCGAGCGCGGCTCGTCATGCGGGGCTGAGGCCCGGGACGATCGTGGTTCTGATGCGGGCTGGCGCTGCACCGCCTGGAATTCCTTGTGAAACTTATCGTGTGAGAACGCCTCATGCCCCGCTTCTGGTCGAGACGCGTGCATCGCCTTCCCCATTCGATCGAGCAACACCTGAACGTCCATCGGTTTCTTCTCCCTGATTCGTTCGGCGACCACCTGCGGTGGCCCGGTTGCTCTGAAGACTATCAAACTTCGTGCCAGACGCACGCGCTCGCGGCTCATCAAATATTTCAATAAGTTAGAAAGAGAGGCGCGAATCAGACCAGGCCAGGCCAGGCAAAATGTGCCTGTTCGAGCGCGATCCGTCGATCACAGGGAAGAAACTGCCAGAGGGCACTTACTTGGTGGTGTTGGTTGGTTTTTGTGGAAGGATGAGGAGCGATTCGGTCAGCTTCGCGGCTTTATCGGGACGCACGGCAGCGAGAATGGCGCCTGCCGTCTTGCCTTTGAGATGCCGGAGGATTTGTAGGGCTGCGGCAGGGGGCATCTTCTCAAGACGAGCCGCCGCTTCCTCGGCCGGCATCGTTTCGTAAATTTTCGTGGTCTGGGTCAACCCGGAGAGGCGGACCTCTTCCTCTTTCTTCTCGTCTCGCTCTTTGCGGGCCGCCTCGCGTTGTGCGATCCCCTGTTTGGTTACTTCTGTTTTCTTCAGCAACTCTTCTTGTTTCCCCACCAACTTCTCTAATTCAGCTCGCAAGGTCGTGAGCCTGGATTCGTTGGCCAGAATGCTCGCTTCGCGTCGGTCGAGGGCATCCCTCCGGTGATTGAGCATCTCCAGAATTTCCTTCGGCTCGTCGAAGGCCGGCCCTTGCAACTCCGGCGGTTTGAGGGATGCCGCAACCACGGCGGATGAGAGTTTCGCCTCACCAGCAGGATTCACCGAGCGAGTCCCCAGCGGGAGAGCTAATTCAGGCGGAACGACGGTCTGCGGAACGACGGTCTGATTGGGATCGGGCGCCGAGGGGTCTTGTGCCAAGCCGACGGAACTCTCTCCCAGACAGACCAACAACGCCGCACCCATCACGCGGCGACACCACGTGGCACAGAAGGCCCACGCGGACGGCCCTCGACCCGAGTCCATAGAGCGGAACGATGCTTGATGTCCCCTGTCGATCACGCGCGATCCTGCATCCGGCGAGCGGCCGCTTCATCCATGAGCTGCTGTTCCCGCCTGAGTTCCTGCGTCTGCTCTCGCTTGGCCTGCTGTTCAGCCAACAGATCGAAGCGACGACTTTCCTGTGCCGCCTTGAGCACCTCGGCCATTTTGTCGTTCCACCGCTGACCAGCCTTCGCCAGACGATGTTGCGCCTGACGGATCGTCGTCATCGCCCCGTCGAACTCCGCATAGCGCGAGACCATTTCATGCGACGAGACCCCCTCATAGGTTTGAGCGACAAACCGCTGGGTATCGCGATCGGACGCCTTCTGCAAACGCCCGACACACTCTTGAGCCTCATTTAGCTCGCGGCGTAAGATTTCCACTTCGATCCGAAGCGCCTCTTCAATCTGATGGTGATACCGCTGCAATACCGTAAAATTCATTTGGCGGCCTCAGCCAATTTCATCAGGGCCACCACCGAGTCCGTCAGGCTGGACTTCTCATTGACCTCTTGACGAAGGAACTGATTCATCGCGTCGATCAGGGTGACGGCTTTGTCCAGCTGCTTGTTATGTCCCGGCTTATAGGCGCCCAAGGTAATCAGATCCTCGGATCGTTTATAGATCGCCAACAGCTCGACAATGGCCCGCGCCGCCGTTTGGTGCTGGGGGGTCGTAATATCTCGCATGACCCGGCTGGTGCTCTGGAGAATATCGATGGCTGGAAAATGGTTGCGCGCGGCAAGCTCACGCGTGAGCACGATGTGCCCGTCGAGAATGGCTCGCACGGAATCCGCGATGGGATCGGTCAAGTCGTCCCCTTCCACCAGCGTCGTGTAGAGCCCCGTAATCGAGCCGACTCCCGCACAGGTCCCCACCCGTTCCAGCAGGCGCGGCAACAACGCGAAGACCGAAGGCGTATAGCCCTTGGTGGTGGGTGGTTCGCCGATGGCCAAGCCCACTTCGCGCTGCGCATGCGCCACACGCGTAATCGAATCCAGCATAAGCAGGACGTTCTTGCCCTTGTCCCGAAAATACTCCGCAATCGCGGTGGCCACGAACGCGCCGCGCAACCGAACTAACGGCGGCTGATCGGACGTCGCCACCACCACCACCGAACGCTTCAACCCCTCGGCGGTCAGATCGCGCTCCAAAAACTCCCTGACTTCGCGGCCTCGTTCGCCGATGAGGGCGATCACATTCACATCGGCCTTGGTGTAGCGGCTGATCTTCCCGAGCAGCACGCTCTTGCCCACGCCGGACCCGGCGAAAATACCGACCTTTTGCCCCACCCCACAGGTCAGCAAGCTGTTGATCGCGCGCACACCTAAGTCCATCGGCTTCGCGATACGGCGACGACTGAGAGGATTCATGGGTGTCGCATACAGAGGATAGCGCGCTTCGACCGGTACCGGCCCGAGACCATCCAAAGGTTCTCCCTGTCCGTCCAACACCCGACCGAGCAAGCCCGCCCCGACACCAATGTTGGCCTGTTGCCCTCTCATACTGATACGACTGCCAGGACCGATCCCGCGCATCTCTCCCAGCGGCATGAGCAGAATGCGCTCCCCGCGAAACCCCACCACTTCAGCCAGCACGCTCGCACTGCCGTCTTCGCGCGTCACTTCGCACATTTCCCCGATCGAGGTGACTTGGCCGTAGCCTTCCAGCACGATCCCCACGGCTTGCGCAATCCTCCCATGGACAGACAACGTATCGAGCTGATCGAGCCACTCAATGGATTTCACAGCAGGCTCCTCTTCTCGCAGGATGCTGAAACAGACCGCCGGCGTTGCGCGTGATACCCGTGAAGCGTTTCTTGCAAAGCGAGTTTCAGGTTCAACGTTTCAGGTTTCATGTTGGGGATCTTCAACCTGAGACCTGAAACTCGAATCCGAGAGGAGACGACGCAAAGAGGACGGTCTGTTTGAGCATCCTGTATCCTGCCGTGGTCGTGGTGTGACCCAGAACATCCAGATGGCTTGTTGCGTCTGCCTTGCCTTTTCTCATCGTGCCCTTTTTTTCCGGAAGCCCTCGCCAAGGCGTAGCAACTGCGCTTCGATCGTGGCATCGATCAACCGCGTGCCCGTGTGCACCACACAGCCCCCGACGGACACGGTCGGGTCAGGATCGAGAAAAATCGAGACGGGCCCTTCAAACACCTGTGCGAACTCGGCTTTGGCCGCTTCCAGGATCGGCAGGTCTTTGGGATTGACCCGAATATGGGCCTGGGCACAGTCCTTCACTCGTCCCAACGCTTCCCGCACCTGCGCCTTCACCACCTCTTGATTCGTGTCGGCGCATTCCCGGATGACCTTACAGGCGATCATGAACGCCAGGCCCGCGACTTCGTCGTCCAACGTCGCACGCAGATGAGCCACCGTCTCCTCCAGCTTTTTCATCACGGTCTTGAGCAGCGCATGTTCGCGGTCCCGTTGCGCCCCTTCCCGTTCACGGAAACGGCGTTCGCCTTCAGCCAATCCGCGTTCGTAGGCCCGGCGCTCGGCCATCGAGGTGCTGACGCCCCGCTTGTCTTGCCCAAGACTGTCAGGATCGATTTCCTCCTGCTGAAACGCCATCAGACGAATACCGCCGGCCTTCAGGATCTCGGATTTCAACACGGAGTTTTCCTGCCGTAACCGTTGCAGCTCCACGACCCGCCGCACCGTCAACAGCACGACATCCGTATCGAACGGCTTGGTAAGAAAATCGACCGCACCGGCCTTCATCGCCTTCACGGCCAGATCGATGCTGCCATGGCCCGTCATCACGATGGCCGACGTGGACGGCCGTTCCCGGAGAATCATGTCGACCAAGTCGATTCCGTTCATGTCCGGCAAACGCACATCGACCAGTATGACGTGGACAACCCCGGCCCGGATCAGTTGCAGGGCTCCCTGGGCGTCTTCGGCTTGGCTAACCAGGAACCCCTCCTCGGTCAGCAACTCCCGCAAGATCTCACGAATCGGTTCGGCATCGTCAACGACGACCACATGCACCGGCGAGCTGGACCAGGCCTGAGCAGACGCCGACGTGGCATCCGTCCGATGGAGGGGCGAATTTGCCGAGGCCTGCGTCATACGGTTTCTTCTCCCCCACCGCCACCGATGACGATCTTGCCCTCCTCCTCAAGCTTGCGGACCAACTTGAGGATATTCTGCTGGGCCTTCTCGACATCTTTAAGTTTGACGGGACCGCGCGCTTCCATATCTTCATTGAAGGTCTGCGCGGCGCGGGTGGACATGTTTCGGAGAAACAGGTCGCGCACTTCTGGTGCGGCGCCCTTCAAGGCCACCGGGAGATCTTCTTTGCTGACCTCTTTCATCATCTCCTGAATGCCGCGAGAATCGATCTTGACGAGGTCGTCGAAGACAAACATCAGGGAGCGAATGCTCTCCGCCAAGGTGGGATCCTTGCTGGCCAACTTGCCCATCAGGGAGGTTTCCGTCGTTTTGTCCAGGCGCGTCATCATTTCGGCCACCGCCTTCACGCCGCCGATGGCCTTGGCCGCCCCAGCCGTGTTGGACTTGAACAACTCCTGAAGCACATCGCTGAGGGTCTGCAGCACTTCCGGCTGCACACCGTCGATGGTCGCAAACCGCAGCGTCACATCGGCACGCAGAAAGTCCGGAAGGAGGGTCATGACCTGCCCGGCTTGATCTGCGTCCATATGAGCGAGAATCACGGCGATGGTTTGGGGATGCTCCGTTTTAATCATCTCCGCCACGGCCTTCGGTTCCAGCCACTTCAGGGACTCCAGCCCCGGGTAGTTGACCGAGGTCATCGTGTCCAGAATCTGACCGGCCTTGTCTTTTCCCAGGGCCTTGGTTAACAGGTTCTTGATGTACTCTTTCCCCTCGAATCCGATATCCCCCGAGTCCCGAGAGCTTTGAAACTCCTTCATGACATCGGTGCGAACATCGGCCGCAATGCCGGACAGCGCCGTCATATGCACGCCGATTTTGCGAATATCGCGAGGGTCGAGAAACCGCATGACTTCGCTCGCCACATCCTCCCCCAACGCTTGCAGAAGGATCGCCGCTTTTTCTTCCCCAGACAGAGTCTTCTTCGCCATGGTCTCTCTTAGCCGCCCGCAAAAAAGTTCGTTACTTCCTCAACCGCCCAACCTCGGCAGCTCCCAGGGATGCTCAAACAGGCCGTCCAGCAAGGCCGCAGCAAGCTCGGAGATTCCGCGTACCCTGGCGGTACGTGGAATCTCCGAGCGAAGCGAGAACGCAGCTGGCGACCTGTTTCAGCATCCCGCTAGGCTTCCTTGGGGTTGAGCCATTTTTTGACAACCAACGCAGTCGATTGGGGATCGGATTTGGCCATTTCAATAATCTTGGCAGGATCATCCCCCTGCGTGGCCTGTTCGATTTGACTCACGGTCATCCCCACGTTTTGGGGTAAAGCCATGGCGGCGTTGAGTTGTGTCTCCGACTTGGCCGTGAGCGTGGCCACCAGAGGTCTCACGACGAGGAAGAGAATCATGATGAACAGCAAGGCCCCGACCCCATAGCGAATGTACGGCGCGTACAGCGTGAGCACCGAGACGGACGCATCGGCCGTCGTCGCCCCTGGCTCCTCTCCATCGAAGCCGAAGGGCATGTTCGCCACTTCAACCTGATCCTGACGGTCGGACGAATACCCCATGGCCTTCTTCACCAGTTCTTCGAGCTTCTTCATATCCTGCTCGGTGCGAGGCACATACTTCCGTTGGCTCTCGTCTGCGCCTTGACCGGCTCCGGTATAGCTTCCATCCACGAGCACAGCCACCGACAATTTCTTGATCGTCCCATAGGGCTCGACGATTCGCGACACCGTGCGGCTGATATCGTAATTGATCGTTTCGTTCTTCGATTGCGAGTCGTTCCGATTCGAGGGTCCCCCATCCAACGCATCCCCTGGGGGCACGTTCGACGCCACGCCAGGAATGCCCCCGCCCGTACTATTGGTGCCGCTCGCTTTCTCTTGCGACCGATTTTCACTCCGCACCACCTGCCCATTGGGGTCGAACCGCTCTTCGGTCAACTCGACCTGGCGCAGATCGAGCATGGCCGAGACGCGCACCACCGCCTTGTTGATCCCAACGATCGGTTCAAGAATCGTCTTCACCCGCGTCTCAATGTCGGTTTCCAAATTGCGTTGATATTCGAGTTGGGACCCGGAGAGCCGCGTAGGCCCGTCCGCGCCCGCCCCCTCGGACAGAATGCGCCCATGCCCATCGATCACCGTCACATTCTGAGGCTGAAGACTCTCCACACTGCTGGCCACCAAATGCACCACCCCTTGCACTTGGCCCTTCGTCAGTTGTTGGCCACGACGAAGCGAGAGCACCACCGATGCCCGCGCGCGATCCTGCTCGGTCGCAAACAGGCGGCGTTCCGGCACCGCAAGATGTACCCGCGCCTTCTCCACTTCCGGCATTTGGGCCATCGTCCGCGCGAGCTCGCCTTGCAACGCCCGTCGATAGTTCAACTTCTGCACGAACTCGGACATCCCCACCGTCGTCCGGTCGAAGATTTCAAATCCGACGCCTCCCCCATGCGGAAGCCCCTGCCCGGCCAGTTGCAGACGCAAATCATGCACCTGGGGAGAGGGCACATGGATCGAACTGCCCCCGCCGCCAATCTCATAGGGCACTTTCAGTTCCTTCAGTTTCTCGACAATCGCCCCCGCGTCATCCTGAGCCAAGTTGGCAAACAGCACACCCATTTCAGCCTGCTGGGTCCACATGAAAGCCCCCGCCAAGGCCGCCAGCCCAGCAGCCAACACCATGAGGATTCCGAGCCGTTGCCCGATCGGAAGTTCGGTAAATTTCCCCAGCATGGTCGTCCTTTCCTCTGTCCTCTTCCCTCTTCCCGCCTCGTGGTCCCGAACGCCCGCTGTCGTCGACTCAACCCAGGCTCACCCAGGAGCCGTAATCGAGAGTGCAATCGATATGCCATCGATTCCTGACGACATCTTTTTAAAATTCCTTTATTTTTCAATGAATATTACAGACGCAGCCAGGCGACCCTGACGCACCAGGCCATCAGGATTGTTGACAATGCCAGATTCTTGACGAACGAAATGATAGTACGGAGAGCAGACTAGCAAGCCAAAAAGAAACCTCAACGTTGCTGGCAGGTAGAGGAGCGAAACGACACGATTCCTATCTCAACACGCTGGCCGCGCGTGACCCACCTCCCTACCCACCGGGATAGCGGGCAGGAGGCTCAAAAAGGCCGTCCAGCGCGGCCGCAGCAAGCTCGAAGACGCCGCGTACCTGAGCGGTACGTGGCGTCTTCGAGCGCCGCGAGAACAAAGCTGGCGGCCTTTTTCAGCCTCCTGCTACTGTTGGCGGATGGCGCCAAGAAAGAGCTCGCCATACTCGGCCCATTTCTTGGGGCCGACACCGGACACGGCGCGCATCTCCTCCTCATTGGTAGGCCGGCGCGAGACCATGTCCATGAGTGTGGCGTCGGAAAAGACCATATAGGCAGGAACCTCGCGAGCGTTGGCGAGCTGCTTCCGCAGCGCCTTGAGTAAAGACAGAAGCGTCGACCCCTCGAAGGTGGAGGTGTCATCGAACGGGCTGCGGACACCATAGGTGGCGCGTGGCGTCGTGGGTGTTGCGCGGATCGGGTCAAATTCCGGAGTGAAGGGGTCCTCGGATGGGCTGCGCCGGATGAGCGAGGCGCGTTTCGTGGGAACCGTCGGCGACGCACTCACGGGGTCGAAGCCTGCACAGATGTCACAGGACGACCCGCACGCCGCCATCGCCTCTCCCAAATGCCGCGCGAGCATCTGGTGGCGGCAGTGGCGTTGGTCCATGGTGCGGAACATCTCGCGGGCACGAGAACGGTGCCACTCCGCCTGCACCGCGTCCTGATCGGACACCAAACGCTCATAGTTCATGACATCGGCCCACGAGTAAAACAGAATGCACTCGCTCGGCGCCCCGTCACGACCCGCACGGCCCACCTCTTGGATATAGGCCTCAACCGAACGCGGCATGTCGCGGTGGATCACGAAGCGCACATCGGGCTTATCGATCCCCATGCCGAACGCGACGGTCGCCACAATGACATCCGCGTCGTCTTGCTTAAAAGCGTTCTGCACACGCTCGCGCTCGGCCGCATCCATGCCCGCGTGGTAGCCCAACGCCTTGACCCCGCGTCCAACCAAAAACTCCACCATGGACTCGACGGATCGGCGTGACAGGCAATACACAATGCCGCTTTCTCCAGCATGGGCACGCACCAGACGCAAGATCGAGACCTTGGTGTCGGTGACGGTCCCCGCACGCGGAACCGCTTTCTCCCCTGTCTTCAAATAGGCCGTGAGGTGGAGGTTCGGTCGAAAGCATGACCCGCGCACACGGAGCGGCGCATCCATCGCCAACTGCTCCACAATATCGTCGGTCACCTGCGGCGTTGCCGTGGCGGTCAAGGCCAGCACGGGCACACCGAATCGTTGTTTGAGCCCTTTCAGGTTGCGGTAGGCTGGCCGGAAATCATGGCCCCACTGGCTGATGCAATGCGCCTCGTCCACCGCAATCAGCGCGAGCTTGGCTCCCGACAAGGCAGCACCGGCTCCGGCCTCCAAGCCTTCTGGTGCAGCGTAGACCAGTTCATAGTCACCACGCCTGAGGCCCTCGATCCGCGCGCGGCGCACGTCCGGCGTCAGGCTGGAATTCAAAAAAGTCGCACGCAGACCAACCGATACCGCCGCGTCCACCTGGTCCTTCATCAACGAGATCAGCGGGCTAATCACCAAGGTCGCCCCGCCTAAGAGGCGCGATGGAATCTGGTAGGTCAGCGACTTGCCCGCTCCAGTAGGCATCACCGCCACACAGTCCTTCCCCGCCAACACCGCGTCGATCACTTCGCGCTGTCCGGGGCGGAACGAGGGGTAGCCGAAAATATCTTTTAACGCTTGTTCAGGCATGACGGGCACATCTTACGATGTTTCAACGACGTTTGGGGAGGGATAAATTTTATAACGTGGAGAAGGGCCTGTCCACTGTGTCTGCTCGGGTCGGGACGGCCCCTCGCGTCATCTTACCCCTTGGCATGCGGCTTCAGCTGTTGGCGATGACGTTGATAAAACGCGTCGACTTTTGCCCGGCTGCCACAGCCTTTCATACTGCACCAGCGACGGCTGTGGTTGTTAGTGCTGTCGTAGAAATAGAGCACCCATTAAAATCGTCGATGCCAAAGACCCGCCAGACGTCGTCGAAAAACTACGCGTCCTGAACTACGACGCCACCATCGAACGCGCCATGCTCTTACACCTGGAAGCCTTCGATTGGAATTACCCACAACACATCACCCCACGATTCACCGTGGAATAGATCCGGGCAATGAACGCGCCGCTCCACGAACACGTCGCCACACTGGAAGCCGAACTAGCCCGACTCCGAGCACCACACAGCGAATCAGCAGCGCGCTAGCCTGGAAAAGGAGGATGAAAAGGGGCAATCCATGAAGAGGGATTCATTGAGTGAGACAGGGACCGGAGGTCGAAATAGCTATAGGCTAACCGGGTTCGACCGCGCAGTCGGCTGCACCATGCCACGATCTGTCGCATTATCAAGACAAGGGAAAATACATCATATTACAAGATGTGACCCCTTTACTTGCCTGGCTCCTTGAGGGCTCCGCAAATGTCCGGCAGCGCGAGGGTGACGAACAGTGCGCCAAAGAGATTGCCATCCCGCACTGAAGTCCGAATGGAAGATGTAAAGCACTTCATGTGTGACCCAGTGGGATCTGACGCCTANNGCGAGGTTCGGATCAAGGGGAACCATTTCGGCAAGCAGAGTCTCCGGCGCAATGTCCTGTTCGTGAGGCCAGGTGACTGCCCCGAACAGGATGTCCACCTGATTGAAGTAATGCACATCCCGAAGCTCGCGAAATACGCCAAAATCAAGATAGGGCTTTAGGTCAAACATTCCCTTTCGCCCATCCTCGATCTCGACATAAATACGATAGTCCGGCAACGGGTGAACGGTTTTGACATCCCAGTACATGGTTTCACCTCACAGGGGATCGATTTTGTAGGGGGTCTCGCCACTGACCGCCAGCTCCCAATCAGCTACCAGCTCATCGCGGTGAAGCTCGATCCATGCCTGCACCAGCCTCAACTGCTTGCGGGGCAACTCACCAGAGAGGACTTCGCCATCTCCAATTGCCAATGGATGCCTCAAACTCGGCGTACTTCGCGTGGATGTGCGGCAGGTGGTGATGTTTATTGTCGAGGAGATACAGGCGAATGATGATCCCGTAAAACATGGAAATGATTGGCATGGATAGAACCCCTTATAATCTCGCAACCTGTTGTCGCCTCACGGAACGGCATCAGGATTTTCCTCGACGGGACCCTCCATGTCAACATGAGCCTCTTCCAATACAAGATGAGTCTGAAGCCAGGGTCGTATTTCCACCGAGAAATGCGTCTGAACGGCGTCCGTGCTGACTCGGTCATGATGCGAGGCCTGGTGATCGACAGGGAAGACGCACGGCTACACACCTTGGCACAGATCAAGGCCTTTCTGGACGGGACCGCGGAGGGGGCCTTCCGCGTCCCCAAGGAGAAAAAGAAAAGGTGTCGGGAGTCTTATTCCATTTCTGGGGGTCATCAAAGGGGTCACATCTTGTAATATGATATTTTTGTGGGACACTCTACGCCAGGTCGGAAGAAGAAAAGGGGGTCGGGAGTCTTAATTACCCCTGGGCTACTCAACTAATTACCCCTGAGCTGTCCAGAAAAGACGCCCGACCCCATTGTTTCCCCCCTACACCTTCACTCAACTGGACCAATGCCACCTAGTCAGAAGGAACGAATCCCCCAGCATAACTCCTCATGACTGCCTAGCTGCGTTTGCCTTACGAACTTTTAGCAATTCGCTCTTCTCAAATTCCGCACATTGAAGTAACATCTCTCGTGCCAATTGAAGAGCATTCTTCTGCTCTGCCTCGCCAGCTAGGCTGGATAAATCAGCAACAACGATTTGCCTGCATGGGTAGCTGAGGTTGACATTCTCGCTATTGTACAGATACCTGCGTATTCCTATACGAGCACTTAAAGGGTGAACTGCGTCTAATTTGAATTCTGTTGGACGTTCCGTAACCACTAGAGACAAAGAAAAACCATCGGGGAATTCGTCCAACTCGTCGCCATACTCATCTAGCCACTTTTCGTTCAAGGGGCGCGGTTCAGAAATGTATGCTGATACAACTTCATAGCTGGCGACCACTTCATTCCCGTCTACATCTTCAAGGGGGAGATACAGCAGGTTGTAATCACGAGTCTTGTATTCTCCGTGATCTGAAGCAAAACCCGTTGTTCCAAATACCTCTTGCACGAGAACTTCAGCCCGCTTCCAGAATGAATGCTCAAGGGCGACACGTCTAGATTCATGTTGAAGGGCGGTGAGGATTGAGGACCACCCATCGTCTAGTGAATCACGGCAGTCAGCATACAGCAAGCCACGGACTTCTGGTGGTAGCGGGGTTCCTCCATCAATCACTATCGGAATAACTCTGCACAACCCTTTCACCATGCGTTCTGTCGCAAGATTCAACTCGTACCGTAGCCATTTCGAGTTGATAGAAGCAGATGAGACTATTACGAGGACCACGCGAGCTGCTGCGAGTGCTTCACTGATGCGCTCTGCAAGCGGATCGCCTACAAGAAGCGAGCGTTCGTCAAGCCACACACCAAAGCCGTTCTTTTCAATCCAGTTAGCCATTGTCCGGACGAAAGGCTTGTCAGTTTCCGTGTGCGAAATAAATATTTTGCCAAGGTGTGAGTGCATAAGATCTCGCCTGCCTGCCAGGCCTTATTCGCAGATCCCGGAACGAATAGCTAAAAGGGACGCTCCGTTAAAATTCAGGGTGGTATTGTAGATTGAGTCAATAAGAGGCGCAAGACAGAGCCTTGTAGAGCGCATCAAAGGGATCACATCTGTAATATGATATTTCCGTGGCAGACTTGCGCCATGGCTCGCCCCCTCCGCCTCGAATCTCCCAGCGCCCTCTACCATGTATCACGTCACCTCGCACACAACAAGCCTTGGGTGTTTGCTTGACCTTGCACCGCTCCGTCCACTTCGCGTTTCTTCCGCCGTCCCTGACGTCTCCAAACTGGTGCGGCCCAGAGTGCCGTCACGAAAGTCGGCGAAGAGAATTCTCTCGGCTTTGTCTCGATCCTGCCCGCCGCTGCTTCCGGCCAACAAACAGCCTCGCTTTCTGACAATCGCATCGATCACGCCCACATCATGCCTCATGTGCCTCTCACCCTTCCAAGTCCGAATTCAGCCGACTCGCGAATTGCCCATCCCTTCGCTCACGCGGCACATACACGTCCAACGTCTGACACGTCTCGACATATTCACGCCGTGCTAGGTATCTTGGCCACCATCCACTATAATCAGAACACTTCAACCCGCTCCGCTTCGGAGGAAAGGCTGACGGACCATGGCAGTGAGAAGCTATACGGCGATTATCGAGAAGGAAGGGGCTGGGCATGTCGCGCTCTGCCCGGAACTCGACGTGGCCAGCCAAGGGGACACGGTTGAATCCGCCACCGCCAATTTACAAGAAGCCGTCGAACTGTTTCTGGAATGCGCCGATCCCGCCGAAATCGAGCGCCGACTCCACACACAAGTGTGTGTCACCCGCTTTGAAGCGGCACAGGGGTAAGCTCAGCAGCCTCTCCGGGCGAGACGTCTACCGTATCCTCGAATAACACGGGTTCCACATCGTCCGCCAGCGCGGCAGTCCTATTGTGCTGTCAGGGCGAACCGACGCTGGCACTATCACCGTGCCGGTCCCGGATCACGCTGAAATCCGCATTGGCACACTCCAGTCCATCATTCGCCAAAGCAGGATTCCCCACACCGCCTTCGAAGCCTAACGCAGGGGTGTGGTCATTGCACTTGCACCCAAAAGGGTCATATCTCGTACTATGATGCGGCGCGCAACGACCCGATGGCTCTGGCCTATCTGGAGCACCACTCTACGCTCACCGAGATCGGCCGCGCAGCCGGCTTGCACTATGCCACCGTCCGTCGCATTATCAATGCGAGAGAAAATACTTCACAATACAAAATATGACTCTTTTACTTTAGGCGGTTAAGGGAGAATTGTGATGCGCGATGAGGAAGACACGAAACGTCTCAAGGTGGTTGCTGAAGAACTGCATAAAGAACTCTCGGGACGGCTTGGCAGAATGATCCGTTTGCGTACCGTGTTCCCGCTGAAAGAGTCTTACACCAACGGGTGGCGTGTTGAACTTGGATCGTTGGGGCTGGGAGAACCCCGATTAGAGGTATGGTGCTGCGAATGGGCCAACAAACCAGGCAAAAGACGAGTGTGGTACGGTTTGTATGCCACGCAAGCGGAGAAGCTGCGGAAGAGAGTCGCCGCACTGCCAGAGTCCCTTCGGCCTGTGCGACGGTTGAGCGAGAAGGACATGCGGCCAGCGACTGGCTCTAAATCAGACTATGTGCTCAGAACACCTTTGGACGCTAGCGAATATGACCGCCCTATCTATGAGGAGTATGAAGAGAATGGGAGCGAACAGGCCTACTACGGGGCGTATGATTCGGCCCTTCCAGAGAACAAGGAGAAGGTCCTAGGCATCGTGGCCCGAGCCACCAGCTTTTTCGAGACCGTCATCAAGAGCCAGCAGCCCGACGCACACTCCAACGAGAAAGATGGCGATCCCGAGGAAACGTACGTTCACTATGAAAACCGCCACGTGGTACACCAGCACCTCGCCCGTGAACAGAACCGCACGTTAGTTGCACAATGTCACAAACGGGATAATTATCGGTGCCAGGTGTGTGAAATGACTTTTCGTGAAGTGTATGGGGACATTGGAAAAGCATTCGCCGAAGCGCATCACATCATCCCCCTCAACCGCCTGGCGAACACCGTGGAGTCTTCTGTCAGTGATCTGGCCACCGTGTGTGCGAATTGCCACCGCATGCTGCACAAACTTGATGGAGGAGAAGAGGATATGGCGAAGCTGAGAAGAATGCTTCACCGTCGGTAAAGACACACACCTCACGTGACGCTGCCGGAGGCATTGCTTGCCCTCGCAACTTCAGGCCCTCCCCAGCCTGGCCTTCACGGGGTCACACATAAGGGGGCATATCTTAAATTGATATATTCGTGGTACACGCTGCGCCATGGCTCGCCCCCTCCGCATCAAATTTCCCGGCTCCTATCACGGCACCGGATACTGACAGAAGACAGCGGATGAGAGGGACGATCGGTCACACCTGCATGCGTTGGATTTCCTCGTAGGCGCCGACGATCTTGTTCCGGATCTGCATCATCAGTTGGAACGACACGTCGGCTTTTTGGAGGGCGACCATGGTTTGATGGACG
>CXWL01001224.1_pt1 | contig 93063 bp, 75 predicted proteins | sample 590931 | NCBI WGS metagenome assembly CXWL01 (sample SAMEA3498368, study PRJEB10139) | groundwater metagenome | biome: water well; material: biofilm material | place: Germany | collected 2015-04-27 | reverse complement strand
CCCCCGCCCCCGATGGACCCGCCCGGTGGCTACATGCCGCCCCCGCCGATGAACTCGGGCAATGCGCTTCAGAAGCTGGCCGGCCCAGCGATCGGCTTGATGGTGACGGGAACTCTCAGCCTCCTGTATGGTCTTTATGCGCTCGTTCAGCACCTAATGGGTTCGGGCCAGGCTGCACTCGATCAGCTGATGAAGGACGAGAACACTCAGGCTTTTCAGTCCTTCGTCAAGCTAGGGCAAGCGGCTGGGATCTTCTGGATCATTGGAATCCTCGTGGCCGGTGCGTTCCTGATCTGGGGCGGTCTGCAAATGAAGCAGGGGCGGAGCTGGACAATCAGCTTGGTGAGCAGCATCGTCGCGATGATTCCATGCGTCTCTTGCTGCTTCATCGTCGGCATCCCGATCGGCATCTGGGCCCTCGTGATTCTGATGAAGCCGGACGTCAAGGCTTCCTTCACGGCATGACGTCGACGGTCGCGGACTCCGCGACTTCGCGCCTCGGGGGTGTCGGAACGCCCCCGAGGCCGGCTCGCTGGCACCACTGGATGGCGATCTTCGCCTGCGCCGGGATCTTCCTGATCGCGGCACTCCTCGAGCCGGGCGTTCCAGGTCGGTCGGGCCTCGCTTTCGGCGGTCGGCGCCTGCCGGAATCCTGCCTGTTCCTGCGCACTACCGGTCTGCCTTGCCCGGGTTGTGGCCTCACCCGCTCTTGCGTGGCGGCCGTCCACGGTCGGGTCGGCGAGAGCCTGGCCTTTCATCCAATCGGCTTCACGGTCCTGCTTTACGCTTTGCTCCAGGCCGGCCGCCATTCCGCTTGGCTGGCGGCACCGCGGCTCCGATCGCGGGTCGACCACTGGGGAGGGCGGCTCGACTACGGCCTCGTCGCCCTGCCGGTCCTCATGGTAATGGTCTGGCTCCCGGGATTCCTCCACGAGGCCTGGCATCGGCTTTAGACTCTTCGTCCGTCGCGGACCTCCCGCGCGTTCTTTCGAGGAGTCGGATCATGAAGCCCCTGTTCGCCGTTCTCAGTCTGCCGTTGTCCGCGTTGATCCTCGTTTGTTCCTCCGGCGCCGGCCGGGTGGCCGCCAGCGCGCCGGCACCGGCTCCGTCGCCCGCCTACGGCGCACCGTTCTGGGACCACTGGGGGGACGGCCTCGCCGAGCTCTCGGGGTACGACTCGACCTTCACTCGCTACGGCGCCCCTCGTCAGGGAAGCGCGGTCACCATCTTCGTCACCGAGAGCTTCGCGGGCGGCGAGCGGGTCAAGGCCGACGGCCCCGGTTCGGACGTCTTCCCGGTCCTCAAGCTCAACCTGGTCCGCGACTTTCCGACCGGCATCTACGACTACAACTTGATGACCTCGACCTTCGTGGCACTTGAGGGAGAGAACGGACGGCCCGCCGGCGTGCCCACCAAGGTGTCGTTTTCGAGCCAGGAATGGTGCGGCCACGCCTACCAGCAACTGCTCTTCGACGCGAGTGGCCAGCTGCGCGACATCTCCCACAGCTACTTCCAAGGCGAGGCCGACCAGAACCGGGTGCTCGCCGCGGCGGCGGCCACCACGGCGGAAGACGCCCTGTTCGTCTGGGCGCGGGGCCTCGCCTATCCGCGGGTCGAGCCGGGGGAGTCGGTGACCGTTCCGGTGGCCCTGGCCCTCGACCGCTCGCGCCTGCGCCACGTCGAGGTCGGTATCGAGGAGGCCCGACTCGGCCGAGCCGCCGCGACCCGCACGGTCACCGTGCCGGCCGGCACCTTCGAGGTGCGCGACGCCACGGCGGTGGTGACCGGACCGACCGGCGACCGCACCTGGACCTTCTGGGTCGAGGTCGCCGCGCCCCACCGGCTGATCGGTTGGGAGTCCACCGACGGCGAGCGCGCCGAGCTTCTGGCCTCGACTCGCCTGCCCTACTGGAAGCTGAACGGCCCGGGTGGAGAAGCGGAGTTGGTGAAGCTGGGCCTGAAGGTGCGAACGCCGCGAACGACTTGACCCTCTACCGGAAGTCGTGACTCTTCGCCGCCACCATCTCGGTCAGGCTCCAGAAGCGCTCCGCCTTCACCGCGGACGAACCGTCCTTTCTCTGCACAATGCCCTCGATCACCAGGCCGGCGTTGCCCACGACGAGTTTGCGGTGCTCGCGGAAGAGTTCGGGGGAGACGATCGCCTGGGCCATGCCGGACTCGTCCTCGAGGGTGATGAACAGCACGCCCTTGGCGGTGCCCGGGCGCTGGCGGACGATCACGCTGCCGGCGAAGCGGATGCGCTGGCCCGCGGGCAGGCGGTCGACCTCCGCGGCGGGCACGACGCCGTGGCCGGCGAGCCGCGGGCGCAGGTGCTCGAGGGGATGGCGGCCGGTGGTCAGCTCCGTCGCGTCATAGTCTGCCAGGGTCTCCTCGAAGGGCGTCATCTCGGCGAGCGGCGAGGGGCTCGTGTCCGGCTCGCCGGCGAGCAGCGGGCCCACCGGGCGGGTCACCCGCGAGGCCTGCCAGAGGGCCTCCCGGCGGGTGAGCCCGAGGCTCGCCAGGGCACCCGCGGAGGCCAGGGTGGCGAGCTCGTCCTCGCGCAGGCGGACGCGGCGGGCGAGATCCTCGGTCGAACGGAACGGTCCCTCGGCGGCGCGGCTCGCCACCAGCCGCTCGCCCGCCTCGCGGCGTAACCCGCGCACGAAGCGCAGGCCGAGCCGCACGGCCCCGGCCGGCCCGGGCGTCGTCGCCGGCCGCTCCACCCAACTCGAGCGCCAGTCCGAGTGCTGGACGTCCACGGGGTGGAAGAGCACCCCGTGGCGCTGGGCGTCCTTGATCAGCGTCGCCGGGTGGTAGAAGCCCATGGGCCAGGCATTCAGCAGCGCGAGCACGAAGGCGGTGGGGTGGTGGGCCTTGAGATAAGCGCTGGCGTAGGCGATCAAGGCGAAGCTGGCGGCGTGGGACTCGGGGAAGCCGTAAAGGGCGAAGCTCTGGATGGCCTTGAGCACCTGTTCCTGGGCGGCGCCCACGATGCCCCGCTCGGTCATGCCGCTCTTCAAGCGGGCTTCGATCTTCACCATCTTGTCCATGGAGCGTTTGAAGCCCATGGCCCGGCGCAGCTCCTCGGCTTCGCCGCCGGTGAAGCCCGCGGCGGCCATGGCCATCTTCAGGATCTGTTCCTGGAACAGCGGAATGCCGAGGGTGCGCTCGAGGATCGGCTCGAGGCAGGGGTGGGCGTAGGTGACCGGCTGGCGGCCCTGGCGACGCTCGAAGAACGGATGGGCGAGGTTGCCCACGATGGGCCCGGGGCGGATGATCGCCACCTGGATGACCAGGTCGTAGAAACGCTCGGGCCGATTGCGCGGCAAGCTGGCCATCTGGGCGCGGCTCTCGACCTGGAAGACCCCCACCGTGTCGGCCCGGCGCAGCATGGCGTAGGTCTTGGGGTCGTCCGGCAGCAGGTGGGCGAGGTCGATCGCCACCCGCTCGTGGGTGCGGATGGTCGGCACCACTTCCTCGAGGGCGTTCAGCATGCCGAGGCCCAGGAGGTCGACCTTGACGATCCCCAAGTCCGCGCAGTCGTCCTTGTCCCACTGGACGACCACCCGCCCTTCCATGGCGGCGGGCTCGAGCGGCACCACCTCGTCGAGCCGGCCGGCCGCGATGACCATGCCGCCCGAGTGCTGGCCGAGGTGGCGGGGGAGGTGCTGGATCTCCTGCCAGAGCCGGGCGAAGAGATGCACCCGCGGCTCCTCCGGATCGAAGCCGGCGGCCTTCAAGTCGGTTTCGACGGCCCGCACGTCGCCCCGCTTGCGGTCGTAGCCGAAGTGCCCCAGGGTCTTCGACAGCTGGTCCACCTGGTCGCTCGAAAAGCCCAGGGCCTTGGCCGTCTCGCGGGCGGCCGAGCGGTCGCGGTAGGTGATGACGTTCGCGGTCATGGCCGCACCGTGGGGGCCGTAGCGGCCGTAGACGTACTGGATGACCGATTCGCGCTTCGCCCCCGAGGGCAGGTCGAGGTCGATGTCCGGCCACTCGCCGCGCTCCTCGGAGAGGAAGCGCTCGAAGAGCAGATCCATCTTGACCGGGTCCACGGCGGTGATCGACAGGGCGTAGCACACCGCGCTGTTGGCCGCCGAGCCGCGGCCCTGGGCGAGCACGTCGTGCTCCTTGCAGAAGCGCACCACGTCCCACACGATCAGGAAGTAGCCGGCCAGGCCGAGTTTTTCGATCAAGGCCAGCTCGCGCTCGATCTGGGCCTGGGTGCGCCCGGTCAGGGGGCGAAAGCGCGCCCGGGCGCCGTTCCAGGCGAGGTGGCGCAGGTAGGAGTCCGGCGTTTCCCCGGGCGGCAGGGGGTAGTCGGGGAAGCGGTAGCCGAGATCTTCGAGGGTGAAGGCCAGCCGCTCGGCCAGCTCGGCGCTGGCGGCGACCACCCGCGGCCGGTCGGCGAAGAGTGCCGCCATCTCCTCCGCGCTCTTCAGGTGCCGCTCGCGGTTTTCGGAAAGGCGGCGGCCGGCGCGATCGAGGGGCAGGCCGTGGCGGATGGCGGTCAGGACGTCCTGGAGCTCCTTGCCGGCGGATTTGGCGTAACGCACGCCGTTGGTGGCCACGAGGGGCAGCCGCGCGCCCGCGGCCAGCTCGATGACGGCCTGGTTCCGATGCTCCTCGCCGCGCCGGTGGTGGCGCTGGAGCTCGAGGTGGAGGCGGCCCGGGAAGATCGTCGCGAGCCGTCCCAGGAGGCGCCGGCCGGCGTCGAGGCCGCCGCCCTCGAGGGCCGCGGCGAGGGGGCCTTCGTCGCCGCCGGTCAGGCACACCAGCCCCTCGGCGTGCTCGGCCACCAGCTCCCAGCTGGCCACCGCCTGGCCCTTGGGCCGATCGCGTGCGGCGGCGGTCAGCAGCCGGCACAGGTTCTTGTATCCCTGGCGGCTCTCGGCCAGCAGGGTGATGCGGTTTTCGAGGAGCGGCGGCGCCAGCGTGGGGATCGCCTCGGGTGGCGGCACGAGCCCCAGCGGCCCGCGGCCGACCCGCGGCGGATCCCCGGCGACCAGCACCACCTCGGCCCCGACGAGCGCCCGCACGCCCGCGCTCCGGGCCGCCCCGTGGAGACGCGGGCAACCGTAGACCCCGTTGCGATCGGCCAGCGCCAGGGCCGGCAACCCCAGCTCCGCGGCGCGCTCGATCAAGTCCTCCGGCGCCGAGGAAGCGGCCAGGAACGAGAACGCCGAGGCCACCCGCAGCTCCGCGTACCGAATACCCACCCGCCCCTGCCGCAAGGGCATCGGCCGCTTCTGCCGCGCCTCCTTGCGCGCCCCGGGCGAGCTGTGCAGGTGCGCGATGCCGTACGCCATCTCCCGCGGCGCGGGCGCCGGCACGGCAACTTCCTCCCGGTCTTCGCCGGGAATGCGGTGGGACATGGGGAGAAGGATAAGGCGTAAATGAGGCGGAAACAAGGTCTCGTGGAATCTTGCCGACCACGGGCAGGGCACAACGGGCTTGTAGGGGCGGGTCTGTGACCCGCCCCCGTCGCCGAGCTGGAGTTCGGCGGTCCCAGGCGCCCCACCCGGGAGGGCGACGCATGCGTCGCCCTGTCGGCAGGGCAAGGTCGATCTTTCGTCGTAGCCTCAGGACGGAGGGCGACGCATGCGTCGCCCCTACGGAAGGTGGGTGTCGGGGGCCGAAGAGGGCGGACACATTGGTCCGCCCCTACGGGACATCGTGGATTCGGCCGCAGGTTGGGGACCAGGGTTGCCTGCCCTTGTCCCTCCCGCCCTCCGTTTCCGCGATGAAAGGTGAGGAAACGGTAAGCGCCCCGAGAGCTCTCGATCGCGGTTTCCTCAGGCTCAAGCCCCACCCAGAGGAGATCTCGATGCGCTTTTCGACTTTTCTGCTTCTGTGTCTGTCCCTCGCCTCGCCGTTGGCCCTCGGGGCGGCGACGATCCAGGTCAACTCGTTCGTCAACGCCTCCGTCGACGACGGCAACTTCACGTTGAGCGAGGCGATCTCGGCGGCCCTCTTCGACAGCGCCCAGGACGCCTGCGCGGCGGGCTCGGGGGCGGACGAGATCGTGCTGCTCGATGCCGGCACCTACCCCGCGACCAATGCACCGTTCATCAGCGGGGGCCAACCCCTCACGATCCGCGGAGACCGGGCGGCCGGAGGGCGGAGCAGCTTCGTCGTCGACCTCGGCTTCCTCGACCGCTTCCTGACCGTCCAGAACGGCGCGGACGTGACGATCGAGAACCTGACGATCCGCCGCGGTGAGCCCCACTTCGAGTTCGGCGGCTGTCTGGTGGCGCGGGAATCCAGTCTCACCCTGCGCGACGTGGTGCTCGAGGCCTGCGTGGCGCCGACCGGGGGAGCGCTGTTCTTCCGCGGCAGCGGCACGGGTCATCTGGTCGTCGAGCGGACCACCTTCACCGGCAACGCGGCCCGCTTCGTGCCCGGGGCCGGCGGCCAGCGGCTGGGCGGCGCCGTGGCCCTGGACCTGAACGGCAGCTCGACGGCGCTCTTTCGGGATGTGGAGTTCACGGACAACCAGGCGGACTGCCTGGGGGCGGACTGCGGATCGGCCTTCGGCGGTGCCCTGCACGCGTTCCAGTTCGAGAGCTCCGGCTTGACCTTGACGCGGGTCGTCTTCACGGGCAATCGCCTGCGTTTCGATGCCGGCGAGTCCGGCACCGGGGGCGCGGTCTACTTGCAGACGGGCGTCGGGCCGGTGGTGGTTGAGGATTGCCTGTTCACCGGCAACGGCATCGAGGGCAGCGGCGCGTTCTTCGGCGCCTCGGCGTTCCAGGCCGATCTCGGCGGCCCCTCGCGGCTCGACCGGCTGAGCTTCGTGGGCAACGACCCGGGCTTGCCGGGGCGGCTCCACGTCGACGTCCGGGCCACTGTGGACGCGGTGGTCGAGCTCACCAACGTGCTGATCGCCCGCGGTCCCGAAAAGGGCCTGCATCTCGACTCCCAGGGCAACGGCGACCTGACCGCCGGCAACCTGACCGTGACCGGCCACTCGGCCCGCGGCCTCCAGGCCTTCGTGCCCTCGGCCACGGCCACGCTGCGGCTCGACAACTCGATCGTCTGGGGCAACGGCGTGGACTCGATCGAGACCTTCGCCACGCCGGCCACGATCGATCCCAGCAACTTCATCGGCATCGACCCCGTGTTCGTCAACGCCGCCGCCGACGACTACGAGCTGGGCTTCACTTCGCCCGCCCGCGACAACGGCAACGGCAGCCTCGCCTCGGTCCGCCGCTACGACGCCCTGCATCGGGTGCGCATCGTCGGTCCGACGATCGATCGCGGCGCCCTCGAGCGCAACGCCCTGTGGAGCGACGACTTCGAAAGCGGCGACGCGGGAGCGTGGACGTTCGCCGTCCCGTGATGTCACCCGGGGGTGAGGAGGAGGGAAGGTCGCAGGGGAGGGCGGGTCGCAGACCCGCCCCTACGGCGCTCCGTCGCGGTCCGGTGCCACCAGCGTTCCCGGCACCCGCCGGCCGCGCAGGGCCTCGGCCAGGCGGCCCGGCACCTGGCCATCGAAGATCACCGAGGGAATGCCCCGGCGGGCGAGGTCGAGCACCGCGGCGAGGCGGTGGCGCATGCCACCGGTGACGTCGGTCCCGGCGCTGGCCCCGGCCGCGGCCTCGGCTCGGTGGGAGGCGTCGACGGCGATCGTGGGGAGAAGCTGGCCGGACTCGTCGAGCACGCCCGCGGTGGCGCCGGCCCAGAGGGCTTTGGCGATGGGCAGCCCGGCGTCGGCCAGGGCTTGAAAGACGGTCTCGGTGGAAGCGATGGCGACGCCCTGGCGGCGGTCCATTACCACGTCGCCATAGACGACCGGGAGCAGGCCCGCGTCGAGCGCGAGGCGCAGGGGCTCGAGGTGCACGCTCACGCCCCGGCCGTCCGCCAGGACCAGCGCGCTCGAAGGAGCGATGGAGTAGGGCAGGGCGCCGGCCTGGGTCAGGGCGGCGACGACGCGCCGGTGCAGCTCGACGGCCCGCTCGCGGGTGGCGACGACCCCGCGAAGGCGCTCGGGCGAACCGAGACCTGCGGCAATGCCCGACTTCGCCGCCGCCGCGTGGCCGAAGGAGCCGCTCCCGTGGCCGAGGACGAGCCGCGGTGGATCGGGCTCGGCGAGCACGGCGGCGATTTCTCCGGCGAGGCGCGCGAGAACCTCGGGGCGGTCGGTGTCGTCTCGGCCCTTGTCGGTCAGCAGGCTGCCGCCGAGCTTCAGGAGGACGACTCTGCTCACCGGGGAGTCTCCAGCAGATCCACGTCCTCGGGGCGCGGACCGGTGCCGACGCGGTCGCAAATGAGCTCCTGGACGCCCGGCACCGCGCCGAGGCTGGCGGCCACGGCCTCGGCCGCGGCGGCGGGGCACAGCACGTGGACGTTGGCGCCCGCGTCCAGGGTGGCGGCGGCGGGGATGCCGGACGCGCGCAGGTGGCGCACCGCCGCGAGCACGGCCAGGGTGGCCGGGTTCCAGTAGAAGATCGGCGGCACCGAGGTCATGGCGATCACATGGAGGTCGATGGCGTCGAGCTCGAGGAGCGGTGCCAACTGCTCGAAGCTGCGTTCGGCGATCGCCCGGCGCACGGCGGCCAGCCGCTCGGGCACCAGGGCGCGCCGGAGCTCGAAGTAGGGGCTCGTGGGCGCCCGGCGGTGGCCGTCGAGGGACGAGACTTCCTTAGGACCGGATTCCAGGATGGCGATCACATCGGCCAGGTCCCAGTCCTCGGCCCGGGCCAGAGGGGCGATCCAACCGTCCTCGGCGTGGGGACCGGCGGGCCACTCGACGTAGCCGCCCAGGACCGAACGGGCGGCAGAGCCCGAGCCCGACAGCCGCGCCAGGACCGACAGCGGCCCGGGCTCGAGAGCGAGACCGAAGGCCCGGGAGACCGCCACGGCCAGGGTGGCGAAGCCGGAGGCCGACGAGGCCAGCCCCGCCGAGCTGGGGAAGCTGTTCGCGGTGGCCACCCGCAGCCGCTCGGTACGGCCGAGCTCGCGGCGCAGGGTCTCGAGGTGTCGGGCGGCCTTAATCCGAAAGCTGCCGGTGGCCGGTACCCGCCGGCCGCCATCGATCCACCAGATCTCGTCTTCCGACCGCTCGGGCGCCAGCTCCACGGTGGTCGTGGTGCGGCAGACTTCGAGCGACATCGAGATCGAAGCGTGGTAGGGGAGCACCCGATCGGTGTCCCGGGTGCCCCAGTACTTGATGAAGGCGATGTTCGACGGGGCGCTCCAGGTGACGCGGGGGCTCACGGGGTCTCCTCGTGGGTGATCTCGACGCGGGCTCCGGGAGCGCCGAGCGCGGCCCGATAGCGGGGAAGCGCGGCGAGCTCGGGGATGCGTTCGAGGCGCTCGGGATCGGGATGATAGACGAGCAGCGTGCCCCCGCCCGAGCCCGTCGAGGCCCCGGCGCCGGAGATCTTGGCCGCGCCGCCGGCCGCCTCCACGGCTCGCACCCGCTCGCGGGTGGCGGCGGGCACCACACCCAGCTCCTCGAGCCCACGCTCGGCCGAGCGGATCGCGTCGAGCACGTCCGCCGGGTCTTCCGTCGCGAGCGCGACCTGGCCGCGCAGGCGCAGCGTGGCGGCCTCGAGCGCGTCGAGCACCCGGGCGAAGCGCTCGGGATGGGCCGCGCCCCAGGCGCCCACGGCCGCCACCACGGCGCCGGTCGATTCCGCCGGGGTGCCGCTGCCGTAAGCCTGGAAGCGCGACAAGAGGCCCTCCGCGGGCGCTTCTACTCGTTCGACGTCGAGATCGCCACCGCTTCGGCGCAGGGCGAGCACCCCGCCGTGAACGATCGTCGTGGTGTCGATGCCCGAGGGGCTGCCGTGCTGGCGGCGCTCCGCCTCGAGGGCCAGCCGCAGCAGCCGCTCGGGGGGCGCCGCTTCCCCCAACCAGGCCAGGAGGCCGGCCACGATCGCCACCGCCGCCGCGGCGGAGCTGCCGAAGCCGGAGCCCAGCGGCAACTCGGAACGGAGAAACAGGTGAAGGGGCGGGGGTTCCTCCCTACCCAGCTCTTCCAACGTCTCCCCCAAGGCCACCTTGACCAGATGAGCCGGATCTTCCCCCCGCACCCGAGCGAAGGTGTCCGGAGAGGGTGCCGCAGCGAAGTCGTCCCAGGCGGCCCGAGCGGCCCGGGAATAGTCCGCGATCGCGGACCAGGGCACGGCCTCCGCGATCCCCAGCTGGGGCACCTCGAGGGCGACCCCCGGCCCTCGGCCCGGACCCATCCGGGCCACCAGCGGCATTCCGGCCGCCGCCACCAGGGCGGGCCGGCCGTAGACCGCGGCGTGCTCCCCACACAGGATCAGCTTGCCGGGGCAGGTGACGCGGATCATCGCGCCGTCAGTGCTGCTTGCCGCGCGACAACCGCTCGTGGGCGCTGGCGAGGTCGTCCGAGGTGAAGGCCGCCATCAGCGACAGCTCGCCGGCCAGGACCACGGCGCCCAGGATCTCGGCCAGGCGGCCCACGGCGTTGCCGGGTTGGTCCTCGCGCACCTGAACGCCGAGCATGGCCAAGGCCTCGCTCTGGGTGTCGAGGCCGGTGCCGCCGCCCACCGCCCCCAGGGGCACCACCGGCAGGTAGATCGACGCGTAGCAGTCGCCGTCGCCGCGGGGTTCGAGGCAAGTGACCCCCATGGAGCCCTCGACCACGTGGGCCAGGTCCTGCCCGGTGGCGATGAAGTACGCCGCCAGGACGTTGGCGAAGTGGGCGTTGAAGCCCGCCGAACCGGCCGCCACGGAACCGAGCAGGTTCTTGCGGTAGTTGACCTCGGCGAGGGCTTCGGCGGTGGTCTTGAGGGTGCGGGCGAGCACCTCCTTGGGGATCACCGCCTCGGCGAAGATGCGCTTGCCGCGGCCTTCCTGGAAGTTGATCGCGGCGGGCTTCTTGTCGACGCAGTAGTTCCCCGAGAGCGCGATGCACTCGGCGCCGCCCATGGGCTCGATGAACTGGCGGACCACACGGTCGCAGGCGATGGTGGCCATGTTCATGCCCATGGCGTCGCCGGTCAGGAACCGGAAGCGCAGGTACACCGTCGTGCCGAGCGTGTAGGGCCGGATGTCGAGCAGCTTCAGGTAGCGGCTGGTGCCCTCGGCGATCGTCCGGATCTCGTCGAAGTGGCTCTCGACCCAGGCGAGGAACCGTCGGGCGTCGTCGATGCCCTTGGTCTTGAAGGCCGGTGCCCGGGTCATGCCGCAGTCGTCGACCCGCACGGTGACCCCGCCGGCGCGGCGCAGGGCAGCGCAGCCGCGGTTGGTGGAGGCCACGAGGGCCGCCTCGGTGGTCGCCAGGGGGACGTAGACCTCTTCGTCCACGTGCTCGCCGTGAACCACCAGGGGACCCACGATCCCCAGCGGGATCTGCACCGCGCCGTAGAAGTTCTCGCAGTGACGGCTCGCCGCCCGCTCGTCGTCCAGGGCGTAGGCCCCGGTCTTTTCGAGGGAAGCCCCGGTCATCGCTTCGAGGGCGGAGCGCCGAACGTCGGCGGCTTCTTCGGCGGTGAGGTCGTCGGGCACCTGGTGGAAGCCGATCTCGCGCGTGACGAGAGCCCGGATCAGCGAGTCGCGGCGCGAGGGGAGTTGAGCCACCGGATTGATCTTTCTCATCGGAGGGACCTTCTGTGGACCGGAGTCCGCTGGAGCTCGGCGATCGACCGCGCGCCGACCGCCAGCATGGCGATCTTGAGCTCGCGGACGATGCGATCGATGGTCGCGGCCACCTGATCCGAGGATTCGGTGGCGGGTTGGAGGAACGGAAACGCGAGTCCCGCGAGGCTGGCCCCGAGGGCGATCGCCTTGGCCACGTCGAGGCCGCTGCGCAGGCCGCCGCTGCCGATCACGGTGACCCCCGGGACGCTGGCCACGGCCCGGATCGAGTCGGGGGTCGGAATGCCCCAATCGGCGAACAGCTCGCCCAAAGGGACGTCGCCGGAGCGCTGAGCCTCGATGCGGACCCAATTGGTGCCGCCCTGGCCGGCGGTGTCGAGCACATGGACGCCGATCCCGGTGAGGCGTCGCGCCACGTCGGCCGAGAGGCCGGCGCCGACCTCCTTGACCACCACCGGCACCGTCAGGCGGGGCACGATGCTCGCGATGGCCGGGAGCAGGCGTGCGAAGTTGGTTTGCCCCTCGGGCTGAAGGGCTTCCTGGAGGACGTTCAGATGAAGCACCAGGGCGTCGGCGCGGATCATCTCCACCGCCGCCCGGCATTCGTCGACGCCAAAGCCGTAGTTGAGCTGTACGGCGCCGAGATTGGCGAGCAGCGGAATCGACGGCGCCAGGGCGCGAACCGTGAAGCTGGCCACCTGATCCCGATCTTCCAAAGCCTTGCGCTGCGAGCCCACGGCGAGGGCCACCCGTCGCGCCTCGGCGCCGCGGGCGAGGTTCTCGTTGATCCGCCGGGCCAGCTCCGTACCGCCGGTCATGGCGGAGATGAGGAGCGGCGCCCCGAGGCGTTTGCCGAGGAAGTCCACCGAGGTGTCGATCTCGGCGAAATCGATCTCGGGCAGGGCGTTGTGCTCGAACCTCCAGTCGTCGAAGGGCGACGGACCCGGACCTTGGAGCGACTCGTCCAGGGCCAGGCGGATGTGCTCGGCCTTGCGGTCGCGGACCTCGGCGGGCGAAGACAGGGGCGTGTTCATCGGTCTCGCTCCCGTAGAAAGGCCACGAGGCCGGTGAAGAACGTGCGGCCGGTGGCGGTCAAATCGGTCGCCTCGAGCGCCGCCAGGGCGGCGTCGAACCGGGCCTCGACCAGGGCTTCGATCTCTTCGCGGGCGCCGGTCGCGCGGATCCGATCGAGGGCGCGCTGGAGCTCGTCGGTCGTGAGGTCGCTCTCCCCCAGTCGCGCCAGGAGCCATTGGCGATCGTTCTCCGCGGAGCCTTCCAAGGCGCGGTGGAGGAGGAGCGTGTACTTGCCCTCCGAGAAATCCCCGCCGACGCTCTTGCCGGTGTCCGCCGGATCTCCGAACAGGCCCAGGAGATCGTCCTGGAGCTGGAACGCCTCGCCCACGGCCCGGCCGTAGGCCGCGAGGCCGGCGAGGGTCGCCGGAGCGGCGCCGGCCAGCCGAGCGCCCAGCTCGATCGGCCGTTCCACCGAGTAGCGACCGGATTTCAAGCGCAGCACATTGAGCAGATCGTCCTCGCTCGGTCGCTCGCCTCGACGGGCCGAGAGGGGCAGGCGCATCTCGAGATACTGCCCGGCGATCACCTCCGACGACATCTGGGCCCACGTGCGCGCCACCGCCGCGGCGTCGGCGGGCCGGGCGCCACGGGCCCGGTGGGCCAGGTCCGCCGCCCAGGTGGCCGCGAGGTCGCCGGCCAGGATCGCCAGAGCCCGCCCGTGCTCGGCGGAGTCGCCGGGCCAGCCGGCCGAGCGGTGGCGCTCACGCAGTGCCGCGTGGACGGTCGGGGCGCCGCGCCGCAGCTCGGCGTGGTCCATGATGTCGTCGTGGATCAGCAGGTAGGTGTGGAGCAGCTCCGCGGCCTGAGCCAAGGGCGAAACGGCCTCGAAGTCGGCGCCGCCGCAGGCCTGGTAGCCGGCGACTACCAGGGCCGGGCGCAGACGCTTGCCACCGCTTCCGACCAGGCGGATGACCTCGTCGACCAGTTCGGCGGCCTCCGGCGCTTCCGCCACGAGCTCCGCGCGGCACAGGGCGAGAGTCTCGCCCAGGGCGGCCTCGACCCGTTCCCGGAGGCTGTGCAGCTCGGTTTCGAAGTCCCCGCCCAGCGCGGGGGCGACCACCGTGGCGGTCGCGGAAGAAGAATCGTCCATGGCTCCTTCTCGTGGATCGACGGGGGGCGCCGCGGGAATCGCGGAATCCCAGGGGCGACCGCTGGCCCTTGCGGGGCCGTACGGTCGCGAGTGCCGTCACGAAAAGGAGATCGAGCCTTCTTGCGTGGTGGAACGGGGCAGGCCGTGGACCATGCGGACCCGGGCCTGGTGACCGAAGGGGCGGGCGGCCAGGGAGCGCACGGCAAGGGCCGCGCTGGTGCCGATGGCGCCGATGAGTCTCTGTTTGACGAAGCGCTGGACGAACCGATCGGCGGCATGAATCGCCGGCCGGAGCATGTCCGGCAAGCGCATCAAGAAGTGGATCAGCACGATCCGCCGGGCGGTCAACAGCACGCGGGTTCCAGTCCTTACGAAGAGGGAGCCCCGGCAACCCGGGGCGAATTCGCGGCAGTTTAGCATGCCGGGGCGGCCGCGGCGCCAAACTCCCGCCTCGCCGCCGGGATTTGCTACACTTGCGGACTCGAGAATTCGTCTCGTCCACGATGCCCACCGACTTCCCACCGCGGCCTATTCCTCCATGAGTCTGGTCACTTTGCCCGACGAGGGGATCGAAGCCCTCTTCGGCACCCACGATGAAAACCTGCGGCGGATGGAGCGCGCCTTCGGCGTGACCGTCTCGGCCCGCGGCACCGAGCTCCACGTCGAAGGGGACCCGGCCGGGGTCGCCGCCGTCGAGCACCTGGTGGGCCAGGTCCACGCCTTGGGTGCCGCCGGTTACCGTCTGAAGCCCGGCGACGTGCGCACGGCCGTGCGGGTCGTGCAGGACGACGCCCAGGCCAACCTGGTCGACTTCTTCCAACCTCAAGGCCTGCTCGGCTCGGTGGTGCGCACGGTGTCGCCGCGCACCTTGCGCCAGCTGCTCTATTTGAAGGCCATGGTCGACGACGACATCGTCATCTCGATCGGCCCCGCCGGCACCGGCAAGACCTACCTGGCGGTGGCCATGGCCGCCACCTGCCTGCTCGAGAAGAAGGTCCGGCGGATCATCCTGGCCCGGCCGGCGGTCGAGGCGGGCGAAAAGCTCGGCTTCCTGCCCGGGGATCTGGTCGAGAAGGTCAATCCCTACCTGCGGCCCCTCCACGACGCTCTTTACGACATCATCGGCTACGACAAAGTCAGCCGCATGATGGAGAAGAACGTCATCGAGGTCGCGCCCATCGCCTTCATGCGCGGCCGCACGCTGAACGACAGCTTCATCATTCTGGACGAGGCTCAGAACACCACGACCGAGCAGATGAAGATGTTCTTGACCCGCATCGGCTTCGGCTCGAAGGCCGTGATCAACGGCGACGTGACCCAGGTCGACCTGCCCCAGGGCCGGCTGTCCGGCCTCAAGGAAGCCGAGCAGGTGCTCCACGGCATCGAGGGCATCACCTTCTTCCGCTTCGATCAACGCGATGTCGTCCGCCACCCGCTGGTGCAGAAGATCGTCACCGCTTACGACCGCTTCGATCGCCAGAAGGCCGAGCGGACGGCGCCGCCGAGGCAGGTGGCCACGGATGCCGATCCATGATCCATCCATGAGTGCAGAAGGCCGAAAACCCGGGGCCTGCGAGGTCGCGCTCCAGAACCCCAATCGATACCCCGAGGGCCGCGCGGCCCTCTGGCGACCCTGGCTTCAGCTGCTTCTGGCCGAGATCGCCCCCGGCGCCGACAGCTTCGGCGTACGGTTCGCCTCCGATCGCGAGCTCCGGCGGGTCAACCGCGACTATCGGGGTAAGGACTACGCCACCGACGTGCTGTCCTTCCCGGGGGAAGAGACGATCGAGGGCGTGCACCTCGGCGACGTCCTGATCTCGGTCCCGGTGGCTCGCCGCCAGGCCACGGAGCGGGGCCATGGGGTCGACCGCGAGTTGCAGATCCTGCTCCTCCACGGCGTGCTCCATTGCCTCGGGCACGACCACGAAACCGACGGCGGCGCCATGGAGCGGCTCGAGCGCAAGCTCGCGCGCCGGTTCGTGATCGACCGCGAGGGCTCGCCATGACCGACCTCGGCGTCCTCGAGGCGGGTTGGTGGTGGGCCGCCGGAGCGCTCCTGGTCCTGACCGTGGGACTTTCGATCCTGGCCGGGCTGCTCGAGCGCAGCGGCCCCATTCGCCTCCACTCCTGGGCGGAGGAAGGGGGGCCCCGGCTGGCCCGGCTGTACCACGATGCCGGTCGCTTCGAAGGCTACCGCCTGGCGCTCTCCCTCGGCGCCGCGCTGGCACCGTTGGCGCTCGGCGCGGTGCTGGAGCGGATTCTGCGCCCCCATTTCACGGTCGCGGCGAGCTCCATCGGCTCCGCGTTCCTGATCGTGGCGCTGGTGATCCTCTTCTGCGAGGTGTTCCATCGGCGCCTCACGGCGCGGTCCGCGGACCGCGCTTTGGAGCTCGCCACCCCGATCTACCGCGTACTGCTGTGGCCGGCGTTGCCGGTCGTGACCCTGACCGCGCCGCTCTTCCACCGTCCCCAGGCCGATCCGGAGGACGATGAGGAGGAGTTGTCGGACGGCGAGATCGACGCCTTCGTGGACCTGGGCGCCCAGGAGGGCATTCTCGAGCCCGGCGGCGAGGCGCTCCTGCGCCGCCTGGTGGAGTTCAACGACATTCTCGTCCGCAGCGTGATGACCCCGCGCATCGAAATGGTCGGTGCCCCCGTCGAGAGCTCTCTCGAAGAGTTGGTCCAGATCGCGGTCGAGTCCGGTCACTCGCGCCTCCCGCTTTACGATGGCTCGGTGGACCACATCGCCGGCATCGTCTTCCTGCGCGACGTGTTGCGCGCCCAGCGCGCGGGGGTGGCGGCGACGGCCCGAGATCTCGCCAAGGCCGCCGCCTTCGTGCCCGAGACCAAACCCGTGGATCAGCTACTGCGCGAGTTCCAGGCCGGGTACCAGCAGGTCGCCATCGTGGTGGACGAATTCGGCGGCACCGCCGGGCTGGTGACGGTGGAGGACGTGCTCGAGCAACTGGTCGGCGACCTCGCGGACGAGGGCGAGCAGGTGACCGCGGAGCGCGAGGAGCTCGCGGACGGCTCCTGGCGTCTCGATGGCGCCACCGAGATCGAGGTGCTCGAGGAGCTCTACGGCGACGACTGGGACGAGTCGCCCTACGAAACCGTGGGCGGCCTGGTCTTCGGGCTGTTCGGCTACGTGCCGCGGGTGGGGGAGTCGGTGGCCGATCGCGGCCTGCGATTCACGGTCGAGGAGGTCGCCGAGCGGCGGGTGACCCGCATGCGGGTCGAGCGCGACGGGGCGACGAAAGAAACGGAGAGCGGGTGAAGAAATTCGGTTCGGTGGCCCTCGTGGGCCGGCCCAACGCCGGCAAGTCGACCCTGTTGAATCGGTTGCTCGGCGAGAAGCTCGCGATCGTCTCGGACAAGCCCCAAACCACCCGCAATCGCATGGTGGGCCTGCTCTCGGACGAGGACCGGGGCCAGCTGGTGTTCTTCGACACCCCGGGGGTCCATCGGCCGCTCCACCGCATGAACCGCCAAATGGTCCAGCACGCGGTGGACGCCTTCGAAGAGGCCGATGTCGTGTGTCTCCTGGTCGATGTCACCACGAGTTTCGGCTCCGGGGACCAGTACCTGCTCGACCGGCTCGGCGAGAGCCGCGGCAGCGGGGTCAAGATCCTGCTCCTCAACAAGGCCGATCGGGTCCACCACAAGGAGAAGCTCCTGCCCGAGATCGCGCGCTACGCCGCCACCGGCCTGTTTCGCGACATCATCCCGATCTCGGCCAAGACCGGCGACGGCGTCGACGCGCTCCTCGACCTGTTCTGGGAGCTCGCTCCCGAGGGCGAGGCCGGCTACGACCCCGAGCTCCTGACCGTTCACCCGGAGCGCTTCCTCGTTGCCGAGCGCATCCGCGAGAAAGTCCTCGCCGCCACCCGCGACGAGCTCCCTTTCTCGACGGCCGTGGTGCTCGACGCCTACGAAGAGAACGACCGCCTGGTCAAGATCTACGCGACGCTTCTGGTCGAGCGCCCCGGCCAGAAGGCCATCCTGGTCGGCCGCCAGGGCGAGATGATCAAGCGGATCGGCACCGCGGCACGCAAGGACCTCGAGGAGTTTCTGGAGCGCAAGGTCTACCTCGACCTGCGCGTGCGCGAAGAGCCCGACTGGCGGGAAAACGCGCAGATCCTCTCGGCCCTGGAGCGGGACGTGTTCGGGTAGGCTCGTCGCCGCCATCGACAGCCGTCCTTGGTTTCTGGCAAGCTTCGCCCACAAAAAAGGAGATCCCGATGTTCCGAGCCCTCCGTCCCCTCGTCGCCTTGCTTGTCCTGGTGTTCACCGTCGCGCTGACCCCGATCTTTGCCGCCGAAGCACCGGCGGAGCGAACGCTCACCGGCACCTACATGTGGGAACAGGCCAACGAGGCGGGCGACTTGAAGGCGATCTTCACGCCGGCCGAGGAAGGTCACTGGAAGGTCGCCTTCCACTTCGTGTTCCAGGGGCAAGCCCACGTCTACTCCGGAACGGCGGACGGCAAGCTCGACCAAGGAGCGCTCTCCGGTCGAGTGGAGACCGACCAGGGGCGCGGGGTCTTCACCTTCCAGGGCGAATTCAAGGACGGCAAGTTCACCGGCAGCCACGCCCGGCTTTCCGCCGGCAACGAGGAGCGCACGGGAACGCTGGTCCTCGGCGGGTAGGGTCTCAGGGCTCAGGACAGCTCCCGGCCCCGCCACAGCTTGTAGATCGCCGGGTAGACCAGGAGCTCGAGGGCGAAGGACGTGACGAGGCCGCCGATCATCGGGGCGGCGATGCGTTTCATGACGTCGGAGCCGGCGGAGGTCGACCATAGGATCGGCAGCAGGCCCATGAAGGCGGCGGCGACGGTCATCATCTTCGGTCGGACTCGTTTGACCGCGCCGTGGACGATCGCCTCGTCGGCGTCGCCGGCGGTGCGCAGCTGGCCCCGGGCCTTGGCGCCCTCCCAGGACAGGTCGAGGAAGAGCAGCATGAAGACGCCGGTCTCCGCGTCCAGGCCCAAGAGCGCAATCATCCCCACCCAGGCGGCGATCGACACGTTGTAGTCGAGCAGCCAGAACAGCCAGATCGCCCCGATGGCGGAGAACGGCACGGCCAGCATCACCACTCCCGACTTCACGGCCGAGCGAGTGTTGGCGTAGAGCAAGGCGAAGATCAGCACCAGGGTGATCGGCACGACGACCTTGAGCCGCTCGCGGACGCGGAGCATGTTTTCGTACTGGCCGCTCCAGGTCAGCGAGTAGCCGGCCGGCAGCTCGACCGCCGCCGCGACGGCGCGCTTGGCGTCCTCGACGTAGCTGCCGACGTCGCGCCCCGCGAGATCGACGTAGACATATCCCGCGAGGAAGCCGTTCTCGTCGCGCAGCATCGACGGGCCCTGCACCAGCCGGACCTCGGCGAGCTGGCCGAGGGGCACCTGGACCTGGGTCGGGGCGGCGCTCGGGGTAGCCACCAGCACGCGAGCGAGCCGCTCGGGGTCGTCGCGCAGCTCGCGCGGGTAGCGCACGTTGACGGGATACCGGGCGCGCCCCTCGATCGTGGTGGTGACGGTCTCGCCCCCGATCGCGGTCAGCAGGACCTGTTGCAGATCGTCGATGGTCAGGCCGTAGCGGGCGAGCTGGTCGCGCCGCGGTACGAGGTCGAGAAAGTAGCCGCCGGCGACCCGTTCGGCATAGACCGAGCGGGTGCCCGGTACCCCACGCACGGCCTGCTCGATGAGGGTACCAAGACGCTCGATCTCGGCCAGGTCGGAGCCGAAGATCTTGATGCCGAGGGGCGTCCGCACGCCCGTCGAGAGCATGTCGATGCGCGCCTTGATCGGCATCGTCCAGGCGTTGGTGACGCCCGGCGCCTGGAGCGCCCGGTCCATCTCGTCGACCAGCTCGTCCCAGGAGATGCGGTCCGGCCAGAAGGGCCGAAATGCGGGCTTCGTCCAGTCCGGCCAGCCCGAGTACCAGCGAGCCCGCGGTCGCCACTCGTCGCTCGGCTTGAGCACCACCGTGGTTTCGACCATCGAGAACGGCGCTGGGTCGGTGGAAGTGTCGGCCCGGCCCGCCTTGCCGAACACCCGTTCGACCTCGGGGAAGGAGCGCAGCACCCGGTCCTGGGCGACCAGCAGCTCCTGGGCCTGGGCCACCGAGACCCCCGGGAGGGTCGTGGGCATGTAGAGCAAAGTCCCCTCGTTCAAGGGCGGCATGAACTCGGAGCCGAGGGAGAAGTAGGCCGGGATCGAAACGGCCACCAGGCAGAGGGCCGCGGCGATCGTCTTCCGCGGATGGCGCAGGACCAGGCGGCACGCCGGCTCATAGACCCGGAACAGGGCGCGGCTGATCGGGTGGCGCTCCTCGGCGTGGTACGTGCCCACGGCGGCGCCGGTCGCGAGCCGGGCCAGCCAGCGGGGCCGGAAGTGGAACGGCTCGATGCGCGCGAACAGCATGCGCAGGGCCGGGTCGAGGGTGATGGCGAGGAGCGCCGCGATCGCCATGGCGAGGTTCTTCGAGACGGCCAGGGGCTTGAACAACCGCCCTTCCTGGTCGACCAGGACGAACACCGGCAGGAACGCCACGGCGATCACCAGCAGCGAGAAGAACACCGAGGGACCCACCTCCTGCAAGGCGGCGAGGCGGATTTCGAAGAAGGTTCCCTGGCGGCCGGTCGCGAGCCAGTGATGGATTTTGTTGTAGGCGTTCTCGACCTCGACGATCGCCCCATCGACGAGCACGCCGATCGAGATGGCGATCCCTGCCAGAGACATGATGTTGACGGTGAAGCCCAGAAAGTGGAGGGGGATGAACGCGAGCAGCACGGAGATCGGTATGGTCAAGATGGGGACTACCGCCGAGGGGATGTGCCAGAGAAACAGCAGGATGACCAGCGAGACGATGATCATCTCGATCACCAACTCGTGCTTCAAGGTCCCGATGGCGCGCTCGATGAGGGTCGAGCGGTCGTAGGCGGTGACCACCTCGACCCCTTCGGGTAGCGAGTCCCGAAGCTCGGCGAGCTTGGCCTCGACGCGGCGGATGACGGAAAGAGCGTTCTCGCCGTGGCGCATGACGACGATGCCCCCGACGGTGTCGCCCCTGCCGTCCAGGTCCGCGACGCCGCGGCGCAGATCCGGACCGAGCGCCACCCGGGCGACATCGCGGAGCAGCACCGGCACCCCACCTGGCCCGACCTTGACCACCACCTGCTCGAAGTCCGCCGTGCTTTGCGCATAGCCCCGGCCGCGGACCATGAACTCGCGGCCCGAAAGCTCGAGCAGGCGCCCGCCGACCTCGTTGTTGGAGCGCCGCACGGCCGCGACGATCGTGTCGAGGGGCAGGCCGTAGGCCGCCAGTCGATTGGGATCGACGGTGATCTGGTACTGGCGTTGGTAGCCCCCGATCGAAGCCACCTCGGCGACGCCGGGAACGGACTGGAGGGCGTAGCGCAGGGTCCAGTCCTGGTAGGAGCGCAACTCGTCGAGGGAATGCTGGCCGCCGCGATCGACCAGGGCGTACTGGTAGACCCAGCCGACGCCGGTGGCGTCCGGACCGAGCTCGGTGCGGACGCCCTCCGGGAGTCGGGCCTGAATCTTCGACACGTATTCGAGCACCCGTGAGCGGGCCCAGTACAGGTCGGTGCCATCCTCGAAGATCACGTAGACGTAGGAGAAGCCGAAATCGGAGAACCCGCGGATCGCCTTGACCTTGGGCGCGCCCAGGAGCGTCGCGATGATCGGGTAGGTGACCTGGTCTTCCAGGATGTCCGGGGAGCGGTCCCAGCGGGAGTAGACAATGACCTGGGTGTCCGACAGGTCGGGGAGGGCGTCGAGCCGGATCTGTCCCAGGGTGTAGCCGGCGACCACCACGAGAGCCGCCACCGCGCCCAGGACGAGGAACCGGTTCTCCGCCGAGAAACGAATGATGCGCTGGATCATGACGGCCCTCGTTCCCTTCTGGCGGAGTCAGTGGACGTGTCCCGGCGCCGTGGGCTTCTCCTCGACGGCGCTGAGCGCGGCGCGCAGCTTGGAGTCGGCATCGAGCAGGAAGTTGGCGCGGGTCGCGACGCGCTCGCCCTCACGCACGCCCGAGGCGAGAAGCGCCCGGCCGGAGCCTCGCAGGGTGACGCGGACCTCTCGGGGCTCGAAGGACCCTGGGGTGATCTCCACGAAGACCACCTGGCGCAGTCCCGAGTCGATCACCGCGTCCTCGGGCACGGTCACCCCCTCGTCGCTGGCGAGGGGGACGGTGACGTCGACGAACATGCCGGGCTTGAGGCGGCCCTCGGCGTTCGCGAGCTCGAGGCGGACGCCGAGGGTGCGGGTCTCCGGCGCCAGGGTGGGGGCGATGAAGGTGATCGGCCCCGCGAGGGCGAGGCCGGGCTCGTAGGGCGAGCGGACCTCGCCGCGCTGGCCGACGCGCAGGAAGGGCGCCTCGCTCTCGTAGAAGTCCGCCTCCACCCAGACGTGGGAGAGGTCGGTCAGGGTGAACAGCTCCATGCCGGGTTCGACCGCCATGCCCTCGAGCACTTGCTTGGCGCTCACGAAGCCGGAGGCGGGGGCCCGGAGGGTCACCGCCCGCTGCGCCTGCCCCGTTTGCTCGAGGGTCGCCAAGAAGCTCGCCGGTACGTCGTAGAGCTCGAGTCGCCGGCGCGCCGCGGCCACCAGATCCGCGGCTCCGCGTTGGACCTCGGGAAGGGTCGAGCCGGCGAAGCGGGCCGCGGCCTGGCGCGCCCGCAGGTACTCCTCCTGGGAAGCGAGCAGCTCCGGGGAGTAGAGCGCCAGGATCGGCTGCCCGGCGCGCACTTCCTGGCCGGTGAAGTTGACGTGGAGCTTCTCGACCCAGCCGGAGATCTTGGTGTGGACGTGGCGGACTCGGCGCTCGTCGGCCGTGACCCGACCGACCGTCCGGGTCGTCCGCGCCAGGCGCTCTCGGCGGGCCGGCTCGGTACGGACCCCGGCGAGGTGGAGGCCGGCTTCGCTCGCCGCCACCCGGGCGAGGCCGGGCACCGGGCTCGGAGCGGTCTCCTGGATCTCCTCAGTGGCCGAGCGCTCGCTCGGTTCGAGGGGCACGAGACGCATGGTGCAGATCGGGCAGTCCCCCGGCCGATCCGACGTGTAGGTCGGATGCATCGGGCAATGCCAGCGGGCGTGGGCGTCGTCGGGCTCGCCACCGCAACCTGAGAGAGGCAGGACGAGCAGGAGGAGGCCACCGAGGAGGAGGAAGACAGGGCCGAGGGAAGACGCGAGCTTTGAGGGTTTCATGGCGACTCCTCTCGGCCGGGGGCGAAGGGACCAGGGCCGGCCAGGCGATCGAACTGGGCGCGAGCGGTAAAGCGCTCGGCCTCGCGCCGGGCGAGAGCGACGCGGGCTTCGAGCCACAGATTGAAGTCTTCGATCACGGTCGAGAAGTCGCCGCGGCCGACCAGATAGGACGCCCGCGCGGCATCCAGGGCGGCGCTGGTCTGGGGCAGGATGCCCTGCCGGTAGCGCTCGACCTGGTTGTCGGCGTTGGTCCAGGCGGAGCGCCAGTGCACGGCCTCGGCGCGGACCATGGCCTCGGCATCGGCCTGCTGGCGGCGCGCCGCCTCGAGCTCGAGCTCGGCCGCGTGCAGCCGAGGAAGTTGCTTCTGGCGGCGCCACAGCGGCCACTCGACCCCGAGGCGAACCGAGAGAATCGGGTCGAATCCGCCCCGCGAGGCGAAGCCCGCGCCGGCCGAGAAATCGGGTTTGAGATCGAGCCGAGCCTGCTCCACCCGGCGCTCCGCGAGGCGCACCGCCGCGGCCGCGCGAGCCACCTCCGCGGAACCGGTGAGGGCTCGGTGCTCCGCGTCGGCGCCCACGGCCGCCACCGCGGGGAGGGTCTCGACCGAAGCCAGAGGGGCGTCGCCGGGGCGATCCAGCCAGCGGTTCAGGGCCGCCACGGTGGCGTGACGCTCGTTCTCGAGGTCGCCGAGCCGCTCGCTGACCCGCTGTGTTTGGATCTGGATCTTGAGCACGCCCTCTTGGTCGCCCTCTCCCGTCGAGTAGCGGCCGAGAGCGACCTGCTCGAGCAGATCGACCAGCTCGCGGGCGGCGGTCAAGGTTTCTCGCTCGTGGTCGAGGGCATAGAGCCGGGCGTAGAGCGTGCCCAGGTCGGCAGCCACGGCGCGCTCGAGCTCCGCCACCGTGGCCGCGGCCTCGGCCGTTTCCGCCACGGCGACGGAGCGGGCCGCCGCCCGTTTGCCGGGGTACGGCAGGCCCTGACGGGCTTCGATGCCGAGCATGGCGTCCTCGTCGTCGCCCAGTGTCGGCTCGAAGCCGACGCTCTGGAGAACCGACTCGACCATCGGGTCGGGCAACGCGCCGGCGGGAGCCTCGAGCTCGCTTCGAGCCGCCACCCGTGCTCGGGCCGCCTGCAACACGGGAGCGCGGGCGAGGGCCTCGGCGACGAGGAGCTCGAGGCGGGCCGCGGGCCGGGGCGAAGGGGGATTCGCCAGCGCCAAGGCCAGCGAGAATGCGGAAACCCATCCGATCATGAAGTCCTCCTCGAGCGGGAACGAGAGCGAGCCGCTTCCCCGCGGGAGGCGGCGGTTCGTTCAGGCGCGAGGGGGCATCAAATGCGGAGGAGGCAGGTCTGACCGAGACAATCGAGCGGGTGGGGAGGCCTTGCAACGAGGACGCGAAGCTCGGAAGCCGGCACGGGGACGAGCGCGCCCGCCACCTGGCCGAGGACGACCGAAGCGTCCATCGCCCCGAACCGCTCCGGCGGGTGCGACGGCGGGGTCGAGGTCTCGAAGCTCTGGCGGCAGCAGGCCGCCGCGATCTCGGCCCCGTCCGGTGGACAGCAGTCGTGACCCGCGGCAGCCAGGGCCGGACAATCCGCCATCGCGCACACCGAAAGCCCGAAGACGAGCCCGGGCAGCACGACGGCTGCGACGAGCCCGAGAGCGAGGATGCGGCCCGATGGCTTCATTTGCTAGCGAGGATAGAACCGAAATGCTTCACTGTCCAACCTCCCCTCGGGGGGCTCGCCCCACCTCGACGGGCGGCGCCTGCTCGTGATCCATCTACCCGTCGTGCTCATGGGTGTGCTACTTCCCGTTCTCGCCGTCGGGCGCCTTGGCGAGCTTCCAGGCGACCGTGCCGGCGGGGTAGTCGTACCAGCCCGGATCGTCATAGCTCGTCAGGCCCTCGCGGATCTTCAGCACCGTGAACATGCCGCCCATCTCGACCGGGCCGAACGGACCCGCTCCGGTCATCATCGGCAGCGTGTTGGGCAGGCCGGGCATGTGCTCCGAGTGCATCGCATGCTCGGCCATGCCGGTCGCACCCATGGCCATGTAGCCACTCACCAGTTGCGAGATCTCCGCCGCGACCCCTTTCTGGTCGACACCGAGCAAGTTCGGTACGTCGTGGCCCATGGCGTTCATCGTGTGGTGGGTCTTGTGGCAGTGGAGCGCCCAGTCGCCCGGGTTGTCCGCGACGAACTCGAAGGCCCGAGTCGCCCCCGGCATGATGTTGATCGTCGTTTCCGGCCACCAGGCAGAGCGGGGGATCTGACCTCCGTCGGTCTCCGTGACCCACATCTGGTGGCCATGGAGATGAATGGGGTGACTGGTCATGCTGATGTTGGCGAGGCGAATCCGGGTTCGGTCTCCGAGGCGGCACACCAACGCTTCCGTCCCCGGAAACGCCTTGCCGTTGAAGGTGAAGAGGTTGAAGTCCAGCATCACCGCCGAATCGGGCGTCTTGGTTCCGGGCCGAATGGCCCACATGTGGGGGAAGAGGCAGAAGTCGCGGTCGATGACCCGATCCGGCTTACGCGGATGGATGATGAAGAAGCCCATCATGCCCATCGCCATCTGGACCATTTCGTCCGCGTGGGGGTGGTACATGTGGGTGCCGTGCTGCCGCAAGGTGAACTCGTAGACGAAGGTCTCTCCCGGCTGGATCTGGGGCTGGTTGAGCCCCCCGACGCCGTCCATGCCGGCCGGAAGGAGAATGCCGTGCCAGTGGATGGTGGTGTGCTCGGGCAATCGGTTCTCGACGTAGAACCGCACGCGATCCCCTTCGACCGCCTCGATGGTCGGTCCCGGAGCCGTTCCGTTGTACCCCCATGCGTTGACTTTCATCCCCGGCGCGAACTCGACCTCGACGGGCTCGGCGACGAGGTGGAATTCCTTGACCCCGTCCTTGTCGACTCGAAACGGAAGCGTCGGAACATTCGGCGTGACCACCGGGGTGTAGGGCAATGGCCCGTGCCGACGAGCGGCCTTCACGGGAGGGCCGGGCAGACTCGGAGACGGCTCGGCAGGCATGGTGTGGCCGGCGTGGGGATCCTGGGCCAAGGCCTCCCCGGCGCCCACGGCGAAGCGAGCGCGCTCGAGGAGCGCTCCGCCCGCGGCGAGAAAGGCGGCTCGAGAGAGCCAGGTTCTACGGCTGATCATCGTTCGTCTCCAGGGGGCTCGGTGGGCGCGGGTTCGTGTCCGGTCGCTTCGGTGGATTCTTGGACGGACGCGGAAGCGGCGGCGTCTCCGGGTTCGGCGAGTCGACTGCCCACCGCCCGCTCCAGCCGCGTCCGCGCCACCCAGTAGTCGCGCAGAGCCCGAATCCCTTCGACCTCGGCCTCGGTCTCTTCGCGCCGAGCCTGCAGCAGGTCGTACACTCCCAGCAGCATCATGTTGTAGTGCAGCAGGGTCTGCTCGAGAACCACCGTCCTCTTGGGGACGAGCACGGATTGATAGGCCGCCGCGACCGCGCGCGTCCCGAGGACTTCGTCGCGAGCGAGCCGAACCTCGGAACGGATCTCGATGGCGATCTGCTCGAGCTGCCGCTGAGACCGTCGAAGCTCGGCCTCGAGCCGGGCGATCGAGGCGGCCCCGGTGTCGAACAAGGGCAGTGCGATCGAGATCTGAGGTCCGCTCAGGCGCAGGCCGTCGAGCTCCCGTTCCCGATTGAGGCCGACCTCCACCCCGATCGGCAAATAGCGTGTCCCGCGTTTGAGCGCCAAGGCTCGGCCGACGACATCGACGCCGAAGCGCGCCGCCGCGAGGTCGAGGCGACGTTCGATCGCAAGCGATTCCAACCGTTCCAGGCTGGCCTCGGTGGTGGGCAACGGAGCGAGTCGCCGCACGGCCGACCAGGTCGTCTCCGCTCCCGTCGACCCGAGCAGGACGTTGAGCTTCTCGCGGGCCATTCCAGCTTCGAGCCGAGCGCGGGTGAGGTCGATGGTCGCCTCGGCCTCGCTCGCCTCGAACAGCGCGACTTCGCGCTCCTCGAGGTTGCCGGCGTCGCGCTGTCGGCGGGCCAGCTCCGCGGCGGCGGCGGAGAGTTGGCGGACGAGTTCCAAGCGATCGGCCGCCTGCTCGGCCGCGACGTACTCGAAGAAGTGGCTCTTCGTTTCGGCCACCAGGTCGAGCAGGGTCTGGCCGAGTCGAAGCTTGGCGGCCTCGAGCTCCACGGCGGCGATCCGCTTGCGAGCGGGCTGGACGAGGACGTCGAGCAGGTCCTCCACCAGCTCGATCTCGACGTTCAGGCCGGAGCCGGAACTGGGCGTCCGACGGAAGGCGGAAAGCGTCGGATTGGCGATCCGGGTGGCCTGAGCGTAGTCCGCCTGCGCGATGCCCAGCTCTTCGACGTCCGCGAGGAGAGCCCGATTTCTGAGCAGAGCGACGCGGGCGGCGCTGTTGGCATCGAGCGGCGAAGCCAGGACCTCGGAAGCCGCCTGCTCCGCGGCGTCTTCCTCGGGGCTCGTCCGTGGCCAGGCCGGTGCGAGGCCGCTGCGGTCCTCCACCTGGCGACTGACCTGCTCGAACGCGGGGCGAGGATCGGTCGAGGCACAGGCCAAAAGGAGAGGCAAGACCAGCACAGCGATTCGCGAAGCGGTCTTCACGGTTTCCTCGGTTCGGTTTCGAGCTCGAGGTTCATGCCGCAAAGGGGGCACTGGCCGGGTGCGTCCGGGCTTCCGACCCGGTCGGCCAACGGAGCGGGAACGCCGGCACAGCCGGCTGCTGCAACGAGCGCGAGGGTCGCCGGAATCAGTTTGGTCATTGACAATTTCTCCACAAAGAGCAGGGTCGCTCGGCCGCGGATTCGGCCGAGCAGAGAACGCCGACGCCGCCGGTCGCTCGAGGAGCGCGGCGGCGGGCTAGCTCAAATGCGGAGAGGAAGGAGGAAGGCCGGAGGGGGCGAGCGGGGAGGCGAAGCGCCCGTCAACCACAAATCGGAACGGGTGCGAAGGTCGCGAGCCACCGACGCGTCGGTCGGCGCCAGCGAGGCCCAAAGGGAGTGCCCAACCGGCGGTTGGGTAGATCTTGGCTCGAGGCTCGGCACCGCCGCGGAGACTTCGGCCGAGCAGCAGCAGGGCTTTTCCAAGGAATAGTCGACCGGACTGGGCGCCGGGGCGGGCTCGTGACAGCTCGCCGTCGGCACCTCCGCGGGTTCCGCACAGAGACAGAACGTGCCGCCGAGGTTGACCAGCACCATCAGGCCGAGCAGGGCCGCGCCGCGCTGCCAGGGTTTCGTCGCTGGGGATGAAGTCGCCATGAGCTTTGGAAGTCTGAAGGGGTTCTTCGACCCTGTCAACGAGGACTCGCCCGACGCGCGGATAGAGCGAGGCCCCACCGTTCGAAGAGCACCGGCACGACCAGCAGATTCAGGAAGGTCGAGCTGAGCAAGCCGCCCAGGATGACGACGGCCATGGGGCTCTGGATCTCGTTGCCGGGCTCTCCCCCGGCCAGGGCCAGCGGAACCAGGGCGAGGGTGGCGGTCAAGGCGGTCATCAGGACCGGCGCGAGCCGCTCGCGCGAGCCGCGCCGGACCGCCTCGGCGAGGCCGATGCCTTCTTCGAGCAGGTGCCGGTAGTGCGAGACCAGGAGCACGCCGTTCCGCGCCGCGATGCCGAAGAGGGTGACGAAGCCGACCAGCGAGGCGACGCTGACGGTACCGCCCGAAAGCCACAGGGCAGCGATGCCGCCGACCAGGGCGAGGGGCAGATTGATCAGCACGATCGCCACCTGCCGGTGGCTGCGGAAGGCGATCCACAGGCAGCCCCAGATGGCGACCACGACGAGAATGGCGATCCATCCGAGGTTTCGGGCGCCGCGGGAAGCCTCCTCGAACTGGCCGCCGAAGACGATCCGGTAGCCCGGCGGCAGGGCCACCGCCGCGGCCACCGCCCGCCGCGCTCCCTCCACCGTGCCCGTCAGGTCCGCGCCCGCGACATTGGCCGAGAGCAGGGCTACGCGCTGGACGTTCTCGCGCCGGACCATTCCGGGCCCGAGATCGAAGCGGGGGGTGGCCACCTCGCCGAGCGGAATCACCGCCCCGTCGGAAGTCGTCATCGGCAGGGCGGCAAGGGCCTTCCGGTCGACCCGCAGCCGCTCCGGATAGCGCAGGACCACCCGCGAGACGATGCCGTCGTCCACCAGCTCGGCGGCCGGCGAGCCCTGGAACAACGCCTCGAGATTGCGCCCCGCCTCCAAGGCGGAGAGCCCGCGCCGAGCCATGGCCGCGCGGTCGAGATCGAAACGGAGCTGAGGTACGGGCGCCTGCTCCTGATTCGAGAGATCGACGATTCCGGGGACCTCGGCGAGCACCGCTTCGACCTGCTGGGCCAGGCCCCGTAAGGTCCCCAGTTCCGGACCGAACACCTTGACCGCCAGGTTCGACTTCGAACCCGAGAGCATGTGGTCGATGCGATGGCTGATCGGCTGGCCGAAGGTGACGACCACGCCGGGGATCGTGGCCACGGCCCGGCGCATTTCGGCGAGCAGCTCGGCTTTCTCCCGCCCGGCGCGCAGGACGACCTCCATCTCCGACGCGTTGGCGCCCTGCACGTGCTCGTCGCGTTCGGCCCGACCGGTGCGCCGCGAGGTCGAGACCACCTCGGGGAAGGCCAGCAGGGTCTCTTCGACGGTGCGTCCGAGGGCATCCGAATCGGCCAAGGAGGTCCCCGGCGGCGCCACGACGGAAATCGTCAGCGAACCTTCGTTGAACTCGGGGAGGAAACTCCTGCCGATCGTCGGCAACAGGGCCAGGGCGCCGAGGAAGGCCAGCCCGGCGGGGACGAGCACCCACGCGGGGCGCCCGAGCACTCGGCCCAAGTCCCGGTCGTAGCGGCGCTTGATCGCCCACAGCAGCCTCGGCTCGCCGTGCTCGAGGGACCGGCCGCCCGGCAGCAGCAACAGGCACAGAGCCGGCGTCAAACTCACCGACACCACCATCGAGGCACCGAGGGCCGCCAGGTACGCGAGTCCCAGGGGCCGCAGCAGCAGGCCTTCGATCCCGGGGAGAAAGAACAACGGCACGAACACCAGCCCGATGATCAGCGTGGCGAACAGGATTGCCCCGCGGACCTCGGCCGAGGCTCGGAAAATGGTCGCGAGGACCGGTGCCCGCTCGCCTTCGGGCTTTGCGCGCTCTTCCCGCAGCCGGCGTAGCACGTTCTCGACGTCGATGATGGCGTCGTCGACGAGCGCCCCGATGGCGATCGTGAGACCCCCGAGGGTCATGGTGTTGATCGACGCTCCGAAGGCGGAGAAGGCGAGGATGCCGGCCACCAGCGAGGTGGGAAGCGCCAGGGCCGAGATCAACGTCGCCCGGGCGTCGCCCAGGAAGAGCAGCAGCACGATGACGACGAGGACCGCCCCCTCGGCAAGCGCCTTCGAGACGTTCCGGAGCGCCACGGCGATGAAGTCGCTCTGCCGAAAGTTGTCCCGCTCGATCCGCACGCCCGGTGGCAAGCTGGGCTCGATCTCGGTGAGCAGGCGGTCGATCGCCCGGGTCAGATCGAGGGTCGAGGCACCGGGCTGCTTCTGGATCGAGAGGATCACCGCCGCTCGCCCACGATAGGCGGCGGTGCCGCGCTTGGGCTCGTCGCCGTCCGCGACTTGAGCCAGGTCGGCGATGCGGACCACCCCGTCCGGCCCCGAGCGGACCACCGCGGCGGCGAAGTCCTCGGGTGTGCGGGCCCGTGACCCTCCGCGCACGAGATACTCCTGACCGGCGTCGACGTGGAACCCCGCCGCCGGACTGGCTGAAGCTCGAGCGAGGGCGTCCGCCAGTTCCCCCAGGCCGACCTGGCGGCTCGCCAGGCTCGCCGGGTCCACCTCGACCTGAATCTCGCGCACCTCGCCCCCCAGCGGGACCACCTGGGAGATCCCAGGAATGGCGAGCAGATTGCGCCGCAGGACGACTTCGGCGATTCGTCGCAGCTCGCGCGGTCCCACGATTTCCGGACCCGCGCCCGGATCGGAGGTGAGGGCGAGGAAGGTGATCTCGCCCATGATCGAGGAGACCGGACCGAGCCGGGGCGCCGTGACGCCCTGGGCGAGCTCGATCCCGGAGATCCGCTCGGCCACGATCTGGCGCGCCCGGTACACGTCCTCGCCCCACTCGAACTCGACCCAGACGACCGAGATCCCGGCGGCCGAAACCGAACGGACGCGACGCACGCCGGAGGCCCCGTTGACCGCGGACTCGATCGGTAGGGTGACGAACAGCTCGATTTCCTCGGGCGCCCAGCCGGGGGCCTCGGTGAGCAGCGTGACGGTGGGGGCGGAAAGGTCCGGAAACACGTCGACCGGCAGCCCGGGGACGACCACCACTCCGACGGCGACGAGGGCGACGAACAGGAGCGCAACGGCGCGCGGGGCGGACAGCGAAAGGGCGATGAGTCGCTTGAGCATGGTGTCGTCCTTCGCTCGATCAATGAACGTGGGCTTCGCCGACACCACTGCCGACCAGGGTCGAACGGCGAATGGCGCCGCCGCCCAGAGTCACCACCCGCTCCCCCGGCTCGATGCCCGACACGAGGACGGTGGCTCCCCGGCGCGCCAAGACCTGGACCTCGCGGCGACTGAAGCTCTCGCCGCCGATCTGCACGTAGCCGACGGCCAGGCCGGCGTCGTCGACCAGGGCCGTCGCGGGCAAGACGACACCGGAGCGAGCCGCGCCGGCCCCGACCTCGACCTCGACGGTCAGCCCGATCGGCAAGCCGGCGATCTCCACCGGCAGCTCGATCAGAACCTCGACCCGCCCGGTACCCGGGTCCACGGCCGGCGCTCGGGCCACCAGTCGCGCGCCGCCGGGGGCGACCTCGATCACCCGGTCCCCGGCCAGCCGCAGGGCGAGGTCGATCGGACCAGGCACCAGGCTGGCCGCTTCGGCAGGTGGCAGGCTCGCCGCGATCCAGAGCGGTTCGGTGGCGACGAATCGCGCCAGGGCTGCGCCGGCCTCGACGGCCTGGCCCGGCGTCGCCGTGACGCTCGCGATGGCGGCGTCGAAGGGCGCGACGAGCCGGAGGCGGTCGCCGGACGAGGCGGCTCCGTTGCGCGACTCCAGGGCCATCCGGAGGTTGCGCCGGGCGCCCTCGAGCCGCGCTTCGAGGGCCGTCTTCTCGCCGTGGGCCAGCTCGACCTCCTCCTGCGCCACAGCGCCCACGGTGGCCAGGCGATCGAGGCGGGCGACCCGAGCCTCGAGGGGCACGAGATCCGCCGCGAGCGCCGCGACCTCGCTCTCGAGCTCGGCCAGGCTGACATCCGGGTCCAAGCGCGGGACCAGCTCGAACAACGTCTGACCGCGGCGGTACTGGCGTCCAACGTGGGGCCAGGGCTCGCCGTCGATGCGCCCGGCGGCCGGCGCGGTGAGGAGGCGCTCGCCACCCGGGCGCGCGACCACCTCACCCGGACCTCGGACGGTGTCGCGAAGCTCTCCCACGACCGCACCCGCGGTGGCGAAGGGGGTCTTCCACTGCTGCTCCTTGAGGAATCCGACCTCGCCCTCCTCCTCTGGGCCATCGGTCGGCCCGCCGGGCTCGGCAGGCGTTCCCACCCGGACGCGGCCCCCCGGGATCTCCTCCCGCCCGGCCGCGGCGTCGATGCGGAAGATCAGCTCGCGCTCGCCAACGGTGCCGGGAGTGATCTCGACCTTGAAGATCCCCGGCCGCAGGGCGGCGGTGGCCGCGAAGACCTCCTCGCGGCCCTCCGGGCTCCGCAGGACGATCTCGACCCGGCCTTCGGCGAGCGGGGAGAAGCCATCAAGCACGGTGACGTGGGTGTGGGAGGTGGCCGTGGCTCCGGCGATCAGGGGGTCGATTTCTGGAAAGAGCTCGTAGCGCTCACCCCAGGCGGTCACCGCCCAGGGTTCGGTCTCGGCGGCGGCGGCGGGCTCGGAAGTCGAGCGCCCACAGGACGCCAACAAGGTCAAAGTCAGCGCGGTGCCCACGAGCAGGGCGGCGCGGGGAGTCGCGGTCAGGAAGGCGAGCATGGAAGTCCTCCGGAATCAGGGTTCGGCCAACGACGAGGTCGGACCGCGGTTTCAAACGAACCACGGGCGGATCGGACGCGTTGCCGAAGCTCAAATCCGGAGGAGCGAGAGGCGATGCAGCAGGAGGATACCGGCCGGCCGGGCAGGTGGAGATTCCGTCGGTCGGGCGAGGGAAGGGAAGTCGTCGAGCAGCACGACCGGGGACGCGCTGGCCTCGGCCCCCTCGAAAGCCGTCAACGCGGCGAAGGAGGCGGCCCGCGCTACCGCTCGTGCCGCGAGCCCGGAGGGCGCCGCCTCGGCGCCGTGGTCATGGTCGCCCGCGGGCTCGTCGTGCCAGTGCCCATGGGCCAGCGCGGCGCCCACGCGCCCGCGCAATCCATCGTGGTCGTGGTGGTCCGCCAACGCGTGCAACGTCAGCCCTGCCGACAACCCGAACGAGGCGGTGAGGGCGCCGAGCAAGAGGAGCGCGGAGAGGAGCCGGCGGGGCATGAAGGGCCGACAGTACTGCGGCGCGCGATCGGGGGTCAACCCGCTCGGCTGGATCGGTGCGAGCCCGTGACGGGCACGGGTCGAGGACCGTAATCCTCCGTCGGAGGCCTCGACCCATGACCATTCTGGCCCTGCTCTCGCTGTCCTTTGGCCTGCTCTTCGCCGCGCCCGGTCGCTCCGAACCGCCCGCTCCGGCCTGGCGGCTCGAGACCGGGGGCTGAGTCTTCCAGAACCCCGCGGTCGCGGGGTCCGTCGCTTTCGTCGGCTCCTGTGGCGGCAGCTTCTTGGCGCTCGCGGCCGAGAGTGGCGAGGTGATCTGGAAATACGACACCGCCAGCGAGGGACTCCGCTCGACCTTTCATGCCGACCCTGTGATCGCGGGGGAGGTCGTCCTCACCGCTGCCGATGGTTCGCCGGATTCTCATCTGTACGCCTTCGAAGCGGCCTCGGGGCGGCTGCGTTGGAAACGGCCCGTGCCGCCCCGTGGCATCTCCACCGCGCTGGTCGCGGATTCCGACACCGTCTTCGCCGTCTCGAGCGCCGGGCAAGTGCTCGCCCTCGCCGTCTCGGACGGGTCTCTCCGCTGGTCGTTCGACCTGCCGGCCGGTCCGGGAGACCGGCGCGGGCGTCCCCTCCTCGCCGCGGGCCAACTGGTCGTCGTCGAGCCCGAGGGCAGCCTCTTCGCCTTCGAAGCGAAGTCCGGACGCGAGCTGTGGCGCCAGGCCCTCGGGGAGCCGATCCATCCCGCGGTTCAGTCGTCCGGTGGGCTGCTCTCGGTCGTCAGTGGGACCGGCGAGCTGTTTCGCCTGGCGGCCAAGACGGGTCAGGTTGAATTTCGATCACCCCTCGCCCCTGGCCCCGCCTTCGGGGCATTCGTGCCGGCCGACCCGTGCTGGATCGCCTTGATCGCACCGCGCACGGTGGTCTGCGCGGACCCGGAAACGGGCCGTGCGCGCTGGACCTTCCGCGCCGGAGCGGACCTGTCGACCTTCCAGGCCTTGCACTACGGGGACGTGGTCTGGATCGGCGACGAGTCCGGCCGGCTGACCGCGTTGTCCCTCTCGGACGGCGCCGAGGCGCGGTTCCTGCGCGTGCCGGGAGTCCCTCGAGGTCTCGCGGTCGCGGGGTCGAGACTCATCGTCGGGACGCTCGAGGGGTCCGTCGTCGCGTTCGAGAACCCGTAGGGCTCGCGGCAGATCGACGGTGTTCCGCGCCCTGGGACCGCCGAGCTCCAGCTCGGCGTACACGACAGTGGCAGGAAACAAGACGCCGAGCTGGAGCTCGGCGGTCCCAGGGAAGAGCGGCCTGTCGCCAGACCCGGGAACGGCCGCGCCGATCTCGGTCTCGACCCCTTTCCGCCACCTCGTACCCCTGGTACATTCGCGGCCGTGCCGGTCGTTCGCCGTCGTTCCGAGGGTCATGTCGAGACCCTGCGTCGCTTCGCGCGGCGGGGGAGCCGGGCCAGCGTGTCCAAGCTGCTCGGCAAGATGCGGTCGGGCGACGTGGCGGAGACGCTGCGGGGTCTGACGCCCTCGGAGCAGATCGAGCTGTTCCGGGTCCTCCTGCTCGAATACCCGGACGGCGCCGCCGACGTGCTCTCGGAGCTCGATCCGGCCCAGCGGCTGGCCCTGATCGAGCATTTCGGGGCCGAGGAGATCGCCCCGATCCTCGAGCGCATGGCGGTGGACGACACGGTCTTCGTGCTCGACTCCCTGCCCGACGACCTGCGCGACGAGGTTCTGGACCTGGTCGAGGAGGAGACCCTCTCCGAGGTCGAGTCCCAACTGACCTACCGCGACGATTCGGCCGGTCGCATCATGACCACCGAGTACTTCGCCCTGCCCGAGTCGACCCTGGTGCGCGACGCCATCGCGGCGATCCAGGAGCAGGACGACGTCGAGATGATCTTCTATCTGTATGTCGTGGACGACGATGGCGGCCTCGCGGGCGTCGTTTCCCTGCGCCAGCTGTTGCTCGCCCGGCCCCAGCGCACCTTGGCCGAGGTGATGACCACCAACGTGGTCAGCGTCACCACGGAAACGGATCAGGAACAAGTGGCCCGCCTCGCCGAGCGCTACGACCTGCTGGCCGTGCCGGTGCTCGGCGCCGACCACCAGCTCGCCGGCATCGTCACCTACGACGACATCGTCGACGTGGTCAAGGAAGAGGCCAACGAGGACTTCTTCAAGATGGCCGGCACCTCGGACGAGGAGGTCACCTACCAGGAAACCTCCTGGCGCGTCGCCAGGATCCGCCTGCCGTGGCTCCTGTTCAACCTCGTCGGCTCGGTCCTGACGGGTCTGCTCCTGGCCCACTTCCAGGTTTCGTTCCACCAGGTGCTGTTCCTGCTCACCTTCGTGCCCGTGATCATGGGGACCGGCGGCAACACCGGCTCCCAGAGCGCCACTCTCGCCGTTCGGGGCCTCGCCACGGGCCGGCTGGTGCCCGAGCTCGAACGGGTCCGCCACTTCCTGTGGCAGCAGGCCAAGGTCGGCGCGTACCTGGGCGCGGGCCTCGGCGCCATCGTGGCGGTCGTGGCCTTCGCCATTAGAGCGAGCCCCGCTTACGCCTTCGTCGTTGGCGTGGCGCTCTTCGGTGCGATCGTCGTGGCCTCCTTGACCGGCGCCCTCATTCCGCTCATTTTCCAGCGCTTCGGCATCGACCCCGCGGTGGCCTCCGGCCCCCTCGTCACCACCGGCAGCGACATCACCGGCATCCTGATCTACTTCTGGCTGGCGAGCGTGATGATGCCTTGGCTGGTGGGGTAGGAGGGCTGAGAACGACCCGAAGACCATCGCGTAGCACTTCTGCTACGCTCAGGGCATGAGAGTGATCGCCCAACGAGAGCTGCGCAATCGCAGTGCCGAAGTGCTCCGTGATGCCGAAGCCGGAGCCGAGTTCACGATCACCGTCGGCGGTCGTCCCGTTGCGGTGCTCGGGCCTCAGCCGCGGAAACAGTGGATCGCGAAGAACGAGCTTCTGACCCTTCTCCGCTCTCTTCCGGCCGACCCGCGACTTATCGAAGACGTGGCCGATTTGGGGGGCACGCTCGCTGACCTCGACGACCCATGGCAGCGCTGACTCAGGGTTTGCTCGATACCTCGGTGTTGATCGGTCTGGACGACGGATCCGTTCTCGAAGATCGACTGCCGGACGAGCTCGCGATCTCGGTGGCGAGTCTCGCGGAGCTGCACTTCGGCGTACTGGTCGCGAAGGATGAGGCGACCCGACAGCAGCGCCTGCGACGGCTCGGAGTCTTCGAGGCGTCCTTTCAGCCGCTTCCCATCGATGGCGCCGTGGCACGAGCGTTCGCTTCGGTGGCCCACGCGGTCAAGGTTGCGGGCCGCCAGCCACGCAGCCGGGTGATGGACCTGTGGATCGCCGCCACCGCCCTCACGCTCCAGATCCCGCTCTACACGCGCAATCCTGCCGATTTCGTCGGTCTCGAGTCGCTCGTCGAGGTCCGGGTCGTTTGAGTTCTCACAGCCGAACGATCGGCTCGGCGCCCTTTCGCTCCGGCTCTGCCGCTTCCTTCGGTCCCACTTCCAGTTCCCACGGCCCGCGGCGATCCGCTAGAACCAGGCCGTTCCGGAGCACCACCAGGAACCGGTTGCGAGTCCAGTTCGTGGCGCCGAAGCGGGCGAGGTGGGCGGTCTCGGCCTGGCAGTCGATGAGCACGAAGCGCCAGCGCACGAGGTTGGCGCAGAGGGTGGCGAAGGCCACTTTCGAGGCGTCGGGCTCGAGGGCGAACATCGACTCGCCGAAGAAGACCCCTCCCAGAGCCAGGCCGTAGAGTCCGCCGACCAACCGGCCCTCCCGCCAGGTTTCGATCGAGTGAGCGAGCCCACGGCGGTGGAGCTCGCTGTAGCCCAAGAACAGCTCGGGGGTGATCCAGGTGCCGTACTGATCCGCTCGCGGAATCCGCGCGCAGGCCGCCATGACGGCCTGGAAGGCAGTATCGGCGCGGACCTCGAAGCGGTTGGAGCGGAGCGTCTTTCGGAGCGAGCGACCAAAGTGGGCGCGCTCGGGGCGCAGTGCGAAACGCGGATCGGGCGAAAACCAGGGCAGAGGCATCCCCTCGTGGGGCCAGGGAAAGATGCCGCGCCGGTAGGCGGCCAGCAGAAGGTCCGGTTCGGGCGGCGCGCCGAGGGCGACGATGCCCTCTTCGTTGGCCCGACTCGGCCGCGGAAACGGCGAGGCGCCTCTCACGGTGCGGTGCATCGGCGCCACAGGGCGTAGACCGGCACGCCGGCCAGGAAGATGGCGCTGCCCAGAAGGGCGTTCCTGGGTTCGGTGAAGAACACGTTGATCACGATGCCGGCCGCCGCCAGGGTGAACACCAGGGGCACCCACGGATATAGCGGGACCGCGAAGGGCCGCGCCGCGCCGGGCAGCTTCCGGCGCAGGGCGATCAGGGCCAAACCGCTGGCGGCGAAGAAGATCCAGTCCGCGAACACGGCGTAGGCGAGGAGCTTCTCGTAGGCGTGGGCGAGGGCGAAGGCGGCGGCGAGGCCGCCCTGGAGGGCGATCGCCGCGGTGGGAGCGCGAAACCGCGGAGAAAGGCGGGCCAGCGACTTGAAGAAGAGCCCGTCGGCGGCCATGGCGTAGTAGACCCGCGGCGCCGCCAGGATCGAGAGATTCAGGAAGCCGAAGGTCGACACCACGATGAGCAGGCTCATCGCCCGCGCCCCCCAGTCCCCCGCGATGCGCGCTGCCAGGTCCGCCGCCGGGGTGGTGGTGGCGGCGAGCGCCGGCGCGCCGAGGACGTGGACGTAGGCCAGGTTGGCTCCGAGGTAGACCGTGATGACGATTCCCACGCCGATCAGAATCGCCCGCGGCAGATTGCGCTCCGGCTCGCGGACCTCCTCCGCCACGTAGTTCAAGTTCTGCCAGCCGCCGTAGGCGAACATCGCCGGAATCAGCCCCGCAAAGAAGGCTGAGAGCAGGCCGAGGCCGGCCAGGTGGGGCGGCGCCAGCGGTGCCAGGGTGATGCCCGCGGCGTCGGGCACCGTGAAGGCCCCCGCGATGAGCACCCCGAGTGCCACGGTCTTGGTCAGGGTGATGATGTTCAGGAGTACCGACCCGGGCTTGATGCCGCAGGCGTGGAAGGCCGAGACCAGGACCAGAATCGTTGCCGCGAGGATCGGTACCCGCCCGGGCTCGAGCCCCACGAGCTTCGAAAGGTACTCCGCGAACGCCACCGCCACAGCGGCCGTGGCCCCGGTCTGCACGATCCACAGGAGCGCCCAGCCGTGGAGGAACGCCGCGAGCGGATGGAACGCCTCGCGGAAGAACGCGTACTGCCCGCCCACCTTCGGCAGCACGGTCGAAAGCTCCGCGAAGACCAGCGCTCCGAGGAGCGCGATGACTCCGCCCGCCAGCCACACTCCCAGGATCAACCCCGGCGTCTCGACCGCCCGGGCCACCACGTAAGGGTTGATGAAGATCCCGGAGCCGATGATGCCCGACACCACGATCATGGTGGCGTCGAACAGCGTCAGACGCCGGGCGAAACCGGGAGAGGACACGGGTGCGGCGGACATGGTGGGGAAGAGTAGCGGGTTTCGGGGACGGGCAAGCAGTGTGTACCATTACCGACCGAATCGACGGAAGGAGGGCCGGTGACTCGACCCCGCAAGATCGAAGTCGAGAACGTCAATACTCCCGGGCGAACCACCCGGCTCGACGCCGACAAACATGCGGCCATGCGGGCGGCGCTGCTGAAGGTGTTGCCCGCTGAGCCGCCGGGCTTGAATCAGGCGGAAATGGCGGCAGCCGTGGTGCCGCATTTGCCGGCGGAGCTCTTTCCCCACGGCGCGAAGGCCGCCTGGTGGGCCAAGACGGTGCAGCTCGACCTGGAAGCGAAGGGCCTGCTAGAGCGGGTTTCCTCGCCGCGGCCGACCCGCTGGCATCGGGCCTCCGGAGGCCCGCAGGCGTAAGCAGGAGCCGCATCGAGCGACGTCCTAGTTCTTCACCGAATTGCCTATATTTTGTCGCTTACGCTTCCAGAGGATCGCTAGCGCCTATATGATGTCTCCTATTGTGCCAGGAGCTGTGCTGTGAAGTCGTTCTCCCTGACAACGCCAGAGCAAGTCGCCGCAACGCTCGCCACCCGGGTTCGCGCACTGAGGCTCGCTCAAGGCTGGAAGCAGGTCACCTTGGCCGAGCGATCCGGCGTCACCGTCGCTTCCCTCCGGAGGTTCGAGTCGTCGGGGAAGGTCTCCTTACAGAATCTGCTCGCGCTCGCCTTCGCGCTGTACCGGTTGGATGACTTCGACTCGGTGCTGAAGCCTCCGGCCGCTCGGTCTATCGCCGAGCTCGAAGCAAGGGAGAAGCGACCTCAGCGCCAACGAGGGCGGCGATGAAGTCGCTCGAAGTGCGGCTGCGTCGAGACCTGGGCCAGGAGCGGGTGGTCGGGCGCTTGGTGGAGACCGGAAAGCGGTCCGAGGGGGGAACCGTGTTCTTCCAGTACGACGCAGAGTTCTTGCGCGACCCCCTCTGGCTTTCGCCGTTCAAGCTGGCACCCCGCGCTGGTCTCATCGAGCATCGCGACCACGACTTTGGGCCGATCTTCGGATTGTTCGACGACTCGCTACCAGACGGCTGGGGCCTCTTGCTCATGGATCGGTTCTTCCAACAGGCGGGTTCGCCGTTGGCCGAGGTTTCGGTCCTCGATCGGCTGGCCTACCTTGGCACTCGGACGATGGGGGCCCTGACCTACCATCCACCGAGCGAGCCCTCCGATTCCTCATCGCGGGTTCTCGATCTGGCAGAAATGGCCGAGGCATCTCGGCAAGTGATCGAGGGTTCACCGGCCGAAGTATTGCCGCTACTCCTGCGAGCCGGCGGCAGTCCCGGGGGAGCCCGGCCAAAAGTACTGGTAGGCCTCCACGGCGAGTCGATTCTCTCGGGCGAGGACGACCTGCCACCCGGGTACAGCCACTGGATCGTCAAGTTCAGCGCGGGCGCAGAGTCGGTGGATTCCGGCCCTCTCGAGTATGCCTACAGCCTCATGGCGCGGAATGCCGGTGTCACGGTGCCCGCAACACGGCTCCTCGAAACCCATCGAGGGGAGCGGTATTTCGCGGTTGAGCGCTTCGATCGCCGGGGGCACCATCGCTTCCACGTCCACACCTTCGGAAACTTGTTGCACGCCAACTTCCGAATTCCGAGTTGCGATTACCGCCAGCTTCTCGAAGTTACCCGCATCTTGACCCGAAACCAAGGAGACGTGGTGGAGTGCTTCCGTCGAATGGTCTTCAATGTCGTCGCCCACAATCAGGACGACCACGTGAAGAACTTCGCGTTCCTCATGGCGGACGACGGCGAGTGGGAACTGGCGCCTGCCTACGACCTCGTCTTCGCGTTCGGTCCCGGCGGGGAGCACTCCCTGACGATCGCCGGCGAAGGTCGCGCACCCACCCGAAGTCACTTGTTACAGCTGGCAGGTCCCGTCGGAATCTCGACCATTGACGCCGATTCGATCATCGACGCTGTCGCAACCGCCGTTGCCCTGTGGCCGTCCCACGCTCGCCAAGCCGGTGCCGACGGCAGAAGGGCACGGGAGATCGGCGAGGCCATCGAGCAGTGCCTTTCCCGCCTCTGACCCCTCGATCCGGATTTCGTAGACTCGGCCTGCCATGACGATCCGCACCGCCCGACTCGACTTGATCCCGGCCTCGGCCGACTGCTTGCGCGCGGCCCTACGGAGCTCCCGCGACCTCGAGGCGGCTCTGGGAATCGCGGTGCCCGCGACCTGGCCGCCGGAGCTCTTCGATGCCTCCGCTCTCGAGTTCGCCAGGGAGAGGCTGACCCGCCACGGCGAGCCGGCCGAGTGGTGGCTGCACTACTTCGTGCGCCGCGCCAACGGCGACCAGCCCGCCCTCCTGATCGGCGGCGGCGGGTTCAAGGGGCCGCCGCGGGAGGGCGTGGTCGAGATCGGCTACTCGGTGCTCGCCGAGCACCGCCGACTCGGCTACGCCGCCGAGGCGACCCTCGGCATGGCCGCCCGCGCCTTCCTGGTGCCCACGATCGAGCGGGTCCTCGCTCACACGCTGCCGGAACTGACCCCCTCGATCGGGGTGCTCGAGAAGTGCGGGTTCCGGCGGGTCGAAGGGACGCGGGAAGAGGGAGCGATCCAGTTCGAGCTCACCCGCTCGGGCTGGCTGCGCTCCCCCGGGGTCCCTGGCTCCGGCCAGCGGTGAGCCGCGGGCCGGCGAGCGCTTTGAATATCGTCCCTAGAGAGGAGATCGGGCAGGATTCGGCCTACCGGAGAGTATTCTCCGGCGATGAACCCAGTCACCCGCAGTGCTTTCAGCCTCGTCGCCCTGGCCTTCGCCGCCTGCGCAGCGCCCCCAGCCGAACCCCCGGCCTTCGATGGTGCCCCCCTCGACGCCCACGCCCGGCTTCTGATGGCGCGCGAGAACGTCCAGGGTCTGGCCGTGGCCGTCATCGAAGACGGCGCGGTCGTCCACCAGGCCGCCTACGGCTGGCGCAATTTCGAGAAGAAGCTTCCCCTCACCGTCGATACCGTCATGTACGGTGCCTCGTTGACCAAGACGGCCGTAGCCCATCTGGTGCTCCAGCTCGTCGACGACGGGAAGCTCGACCTCGACGCCTCGGTCGAGACGCTCCTGCCGCGGCCCTTGCCCGCGTACGAGGACTATGCCGATCTCGCGGGCGACGAGCGCTGGCGGGCGCTGACGCCGCGCATCCTGCTCAGCCACCGGACGGGCTTCGCCAACTTCCGCTGGCTCGAGCCGGACGAGAAGCTGCGATTCCACCACCCGCCGGGTGAGCGGTACGGCTACTCGGGAGAGGGTTTCTACATCCTCCAGACAGTGATCGAGGAGGGCCTCGGGCTCGAGCTCGGCCAGGTGATGCAGACCCGGATCTTCGACCGGTTCGGAATGACGAATAGCGGCATGAAGTGGCGGCCGGACTTCGCGGCGAACCTGGCGGACGGCTACCGGCTGGACGGCTCCTTTGAGCCCCACGACGAGCGTAGCCGGCCGAGCGCCGCGGGCTCCATGGACACCACGATCGCCGATCAAGCGCGGCTGTGGGCGGGCATCGTGCGCGGCGACGGCCTGTCCGCGGCCGCCCGCGCCGAGCTGGTGAGGACCCAGCTTCCGATCGTCTCGGCCCACCAGTTCCCGACCCTCGCCAACGAGGTCGACCCCCGGAACGCGGGGGTCCGCCTCGCGGCCGGGCTGGGCCTGGTCACCTTCCAGGATGCGAGCGGCCTCGGCTGGTTCAAGGGCGGTCACAACGACTCGACCGGCAACATGGTGGTGTGCCTCGAGCGCGGCCGACGCTGCGTGGTGCTGCTCGCCAACGACGTCCGGGCCGAGCGGATCTACCCCGAGCTCGTTCGGTTCGTCCTCGGCGAAACCCGAATGCCGTGGCGGTGGGAGTACGACTGGTTCGAGGCGGGGTGAGGCGATGGCTGACCCGCCACGGCGAGCCGGCCGAGTGGTGGCTGCACTACTTCGTGCGCCGCGCCAACGGCGACCGGCCAGCGGTGAGCCGCTAACTCAATAGCCTTCACCCTCCGCGGCGGCCTGGGCCTTCCCTCGGTGAAGACGGAAGACCACGACCGTGTAGCCGATCGCCAGCACCAGCCCCACCGGCCACCACCAAAGTCCAGCGCGCAGGGAATCTGGACCGGAGGCCGAGTTGAGGGCCGTGAGGGACGGGATCGCCGGGTCCACGCTGCCCAGCATCAGCGGGTAGACCGCCGCTGCGGTGGCGGCGAGCAGGCCCAACAGAAAGGCTGCCGATCCCAAGAAGGCCAGCAGATCCCGGCCTTTCCGACGAGCCATGAAGGAGGTGGCCAGTCCGCCCAGGAAAAGGGCTGAACAGAGCCACGCCAGGGGCCGCCCGGCGAGGCCGCGGAACACCGCGGGAGCGACGCTGGAGGTGGCCGCCGAGGCGACCAGCCAAAGGGCCACCGTGGCCGGGAACAACCCTCCGGCCGCCCGGAGGCTGCGCTCTCGCACCGCGCCGTCCGCCTTCCAGGCCAGGAACAGCGCGCCGTGGTGGAGGATGGCGACGAGGGCCAGGAGCCCGGCCAGCACCGTGTACCAGTCGAGCAGACCGAGCTCGCCCGTGGTCGTGAAGGAGCCGAAGAGCGGCAGGGAGAAATAGCCCGTCGCATCGAGGGGCACCCCGCGCAGAACGTTTCCGAGGGCGACGCCGAGCAGGAGCGGCGCCAGGCCGGAGGACAGGGTGAGCAAGCCGTCCCAGAACGAGCGCCACATCGAGTCCGGCAGGTGGGAGCGGAACTCGATCGAGATCCCGCGCAGGATCAACACCCACAGCACCAGGAAGATCGCCAGGTAGAAGCCCGAAAGGGCCGAACCGAGGACCGCCGGAAAGGCCAGGAACAGCACGCCGCCGCCGGCCAGCAGCCATACTTCGTTGCCGTCCCAGAAGGGACCGATGGCAGCCAGAACCTGCCGGCGCTCGGCGTCGGACTTGGCGACCGTCGTCGACAATGCGCCCGCGCCGAAATCGAAGCCGTCGAGGACAACGTAGACCGCCATCATCACGGCCGCCGCGGCAAACCAGATCATCACCATGACTTCTCTCCTCAGTGGCCGCCCTGAGGGCGGGGTCCGTGGCCGATCTCCCGGGCCACGAGGGCCAGGAAGGCGAGTCCGAGAACGAGGTAGAGCCCGGCGAAGCCGAGCGTCGTGAACAGCGTCGAGCCCCCGTGGACGGTGGGGGAGGCGCCCTCGGTGACTCGCATCAGGCCGTAGAGCAGCCAGGGTTGGCGGCCCTGTTCGGTGGTCATCCATCCCGCCGTGTTGGCGATGTAGGGAAACGGCACGGCGAGCAGCAACGCCCACAGCAGCCAGCGCGTGGCTTCGAGGCGCTTCCGGATCAGCTGCAGGGCCGCCACGGCCATGAGGGCGATGAACAGCGTGCCGAGCCCGACCATGATGTGGAACGAGTAGTAGAGCAGCTCGATGTTGGTCGGCCAGGTGTCCTCAGGGAACTCGTTGAGGCCCTTGACGTTGGCCGAGAAGTCCCCATAGGCGATCCAGGACAGGACCCGCGGTACGAAGATCGGATTCTCGAGCTTCCGCTCGGCCACGTTGGGCTGGCCGATGACCGCCACCGGCGCGCCGGGCCCGCTCTCGAAGTGGCCTTCCATGGCCGCCAGGGTCACCGGCTGGTGAGCCGCCACCATCCGCCCCTGCGCGTGGCCGGTGGGGAAGGCCGCCAGCATCGACGCCGCGAGGCCCGCCACCACCCCCACGGTGAGACCACGCCGGGCGACCTCCCGGTGCTCTCCGCGCAGCATCCAGTAGGCAGAGACGGCGGCGACCACGAAGGCCGCGGTGACCACCGAGGCAACCATGGTGTGGAGGTACTGGTCGATCGCCCAGGGGTTGGTCAGGAAGGTCGCGAGACTCTGGAGCTCGAAGGTACCGTTGGCGCCGAGGACATAGCCCACCGGGTGCTGGAGGAAGGCATTGGTGGCGACGATGAACCAGGCCGAGGCCCAGCTGCCCACGAAAAGGGCCAACGCCGCGGCGAAGTGCCCCTTCGGCCCGAGCTTCTTCTCGCCCCAGACCAGGAGACCGAGGAAGCTCGACTCGAGGAAGAAGGCGAAAATGCCCTCCATCGCGAGGGTCTGGCCGATCACGGCGCCGGTGCGCTGGGAGAACACGGCCCAGTTGGTACCGAACTGGAACTCCATGGGAATGCCCGTGACGACGCCCATGGCGAAGTTGAGGCCGAAGATCCGGATCCAGAAGCGCGCGGCATCGTTCCACACCGGCCGGCCGGTTCGCAGGGCGGCGATCTTGAACACCACGATGAGCAGCGCGAGACCCATCGTCAACTGTGGGAAGAGGTAGTGGTAGGTGGCGGTGAAACCGAACTGGAGCCGATGCCAAAAGAGTGGATCACTCACGGTCTGTCTTCCTCCGAGCCGGACGACGGCCCAACCGAATCCTGTCACGGGGGGAAAGGTACAATCTCCACCCACCGAGAGGGAGTCCGACCGACATGGGCGATCCAACCACATTTCCCGATTACGAAAAGCTGGGCTTGTTTTATTTGGGCAGAAAGCTCGACCCCACCAGCCGCCAGGCCACGCCGGAGCTGCTGCTCTACGACTCGCGGGACTTGACCACCCACGGCGTGTGCGTGGGCATGACCGGCAGCGGGAAGACCGGCTTGTGCCTGTCGCTTCTCGAAGAAGCCGCCATCGACGGGGTGCCGGTCCTGGCCATCGATCCCAAGGGGGACGTCGGCAACCTCATGCTGAGCTTTCCGGAGCTTCGCCCCGAAGATTTCCGCCCCTGGATCGATGAAGCCGAGGCCCAGCGCCAGGGACAGACGCCGGAGGCCTTCGCGGCGGCCCAGGCCGAGCTGTGGCGGGGCGGCCTCGAGAAATGGGGCCAGGACGGCGCCCGCATCGCACGGCTGCGGCAAGCCGCCGAGGTGGTCATCTTCACGCCCGGCAGCTCGTCGGGGATTCCGATCTCGATCCTCGCCAGCTTCGCGGCGCCGACCGCAGCGGTGCTCGAGGACGAGGACCTCTACCGCGAGCGCATCGCCACGGTCGCCGGCAGCCTGCTCTCGATGCTCGGCCGCTCGGCGGATCCGGTCCAGAGCCGCGAGCACATCCTGCTCTCGCGCCTCTTCGACGAGGCCTGGCGGCAGGGCCAGGACCTCGACCTGGCCGGGATCATCCGCGGCATCCAGGAGCCGCCCTTCGACCGGCTCGGGGTGCTCGACCTCGAGTCCTTCTTCCCAGGGAAGGACCGCTTCGAGCTGGCCATGGCCCTCAACAACCTGCTCGCCTCGCCGGGCTTCGCGCCCTGGCTCGAGGGCACCCCGCTGGACTTGGCCGAGCTCCTCTACACGCCCGAGGGGAAGCCGCGCATCGCGGTCGTCTCGATCGCCCACCTGTCCGACGCCGAGCGGATGTTCTTCGTGACCCTGCTGCTGTCCCAGGCCATTTCCTGGATGCGCAAGACTTCCGGCACCTCGAGTCTGCGGGCGCTCCTCTACATGGACGAGATCTTCGGCTATCTCCCGCCGGTCGCCGAGCCGCCATCGAAGAAGCCCATGCTGACGATGCTCAAGCAAGCCCGGGCCTTCGGCTTCGGCGTGCTTTTGGCGACCCAGAATCCGGTCGACCTCGACTACAAGGCCCTCTCCAACATGGGCACCTGGTTCATCGGCCGCCTCCAGACCGAGCGGGACCGGGATCGGCTGGTGGACGGACTCGTGGGCGCCTCCGGCGGCGGGCTCGACAAGGAGGAGCTGACGCGCCTGCTCGGCTCCCTCGAAAAGCGGATGTTCCTTCTTCAGAACGCCCATCGCGGCAAGCCCGAGCTGTTCACCAGTCGCTGGGCATTGTCCTACCTGGCCGGCCCCATGACCCGCCAGCAGATCGCCAAGCTGATGGCTGGCAAGAAAGCCGGAGCTCCGGTTGCACGGCCCGCGGCTCCGGGACCTGCCCCCGCCGTGCGCGCCGGAGCCCTCGGTGGGCGGCCGGTGCTGGCCGCCGAGGTACCCCAGGTGTTCCTGCCGCCCGCGGGGCCGGTCTCCGGGGGGCTGACCTATCGGCCGGCTCTCCTCGGGCTCGCCAAGGTCCACTATTCCGATCCGAAACTCGGCGTCGAGCACTCCGAGGACGCGGCCTACCTGACGGACTTCACGGACGGCGTGCGGGCCATCGACTGGCTGGCGGCGCGGCCCCTCGCGGTCACCGCGGACCAGCTCGAGCGCGAGCCGGCCCTCGAGAATGCCCAGTACGTCGACCCGCCGGACGTGGCGCGCAAAGCGGCCAGCTATCCTCCTTGGACCCGGGACTTCGCCGACGCCCTCTTCCGCAACAAGCGGCTGACGCTGATGCGCAGTCCCTCCCTGGGCCTCGTTTCGGCCCCGGGCGAAACCGAGAAGGCCTTTCGTATCCGGATCCAGCCGCTCTATCGGGACGAACGGGACCGGCGGCTCGCCGAGGTCGAGGCGGCCTATGCGGGCAAGCTCGAGCGGATCGAGGATCAGCTCGCCCGCGCCGAGGAACGCCGCCAGCGCGAGTCCGCGGACGTCTCGGAGCGCAGCTGGGACACCGTGCTCTCCGTCGGATCGGCCATCGGCAGCGTGCTTTTCGGCCGCGGCCGCGTGCTTTCCTCCGGCACCCTGGGCCGGGCCAGCTCCGCGGCCCGCGGGGTGGGCCGCATCGCCAAGGAACGGCAGCAAGAGCAGCTCGCCTCGGATGCCGTAGAACGCCTCCAGGCCGACCGTGACGCCCTCATCGCCGACCGCCACGCCGAGGTCTTGCAGGTCCGCGAGGCGCTGGGCGACGCCAACGAGGGCTTCGAACCGGTCGAAGTGAAGCCGAAGAAGACCGACGTGCGGGTCGAGTGGGTGGGGCTGGCCTGGCAGCCGGAGTAGGGGCGACCCTGGCGGCCAGCCACCCCCGCCCTCCCCGGCCCACCCCGGCCGCCACGGGGGCGGCCGCTGCCCAAGAATCATGGAGTTCTCCTGGGCAGCGGCCGGGCTCGTCCCGGCCGGGGCGGGCGGCGGAAAAGAGAGCCGAGCTGGGGCTCGGCGCCCCCGGGGCGGAGGAGAAGCGATGAACGGGTCGTACCGCTAGGGCACGACGACGAGCGTAGTCCCCGCCGGCAGCGCTCCCTGAATCGTCCGCCGCCGGCCCGTCGGCCAGAGGACCCCGAGCTCCCGGACCTCGCGGGCGCCGCCGAGGCCGAAGTGGACCTCCGGAGCGTTGGCCGAGGCGTAGCTGGCGGCGGTTCGGAGCGTTCGGCGCGCTCGCGGATGGGCCCCGGCGGGGGCGATTTCGACGACGGCACCGAGGGCGTCTGCTCCGTTTCGATCGCGGACCCGGACCTGGATCGACGGCCGGTCCTGGCCGATCCGATTCGCCAGCAGGCGCACCGGACCGGCATCCTGGGTGACGAGCACGTCGGTGTCGCCGTCGAGGTCGATGTCGCCGAGGGCGAGGCCGCGGCTTACCTCGGCCTGGGCGAAGGCGGGGCCGGCCTCGGCGCTCGCGTCGACGAACCGGCCCGTTGCCTGCTGCCGGAAGAGCTGCTTGGTCTGGGCCAGGGGAAAGGGATCGTTCCGCCGTACCTGGGCCTCGATTCGCTTGACGTCCCCGGAGACGACGACGAGATCGAGGCGGCCGTCGTGCTCCACGTCCAGATACCCGGTGCCGAAGCTGGTGAAAGGGAGCGACGGCGCGGCCAGGCCGAAGCGCACCGTGGCGTCGCGAAAGAAGCCGCCGCCGTCGTTCTGATAGAGGGTGTTGGTCTCGCCGAAGAGGTTGGTGATGAACAGATCCTCGTCGAGGTCGCCGTCCACGTCCGCGGCATCGATCCCCATGCTGGCCTGGGACCGGCCGGCGCCGTCCACCGCCACGCCGGCGAGGAGTGCCCCGTCCTGAAAGGTACCGTCGGGCTGCTGGAGCCACAGCTGGTTGGGAGCCTGGTCGTTAGCCACGTACAGGTCGGCGTCGCCGTCGCCGTCGAAGTCTCCCGCGATCGCCCCGAGAGCCGGTCCGTCGGCGGCCCGGAAGCCGGAGCGGGCCGTTGCGTCCTCGAACGTGCCGTCGCCCCGGTTCACGAAGAAGCGGTCCGGCGCCGGCCGGAAGGCGGTGGGGCCGCAGTAGTCCCGAGCCGAGGTCGGCGCCAAACAGACCACGTCGGAGCCGAGGCGGTAGTCGACGTAGTTGCCCACGAACAGATCGAGGTCGCCGTCCCGGTCCGGGTCGAAGAACACCGCGGGCACGCTCCAGGCCGGGTTCTCGATCCCCGCCTTGGCGGTCGCGTCCTCGAACGTGCCGTCGCCGCGATTGCGGAACAGCCGGTCGGGGCCGAAGTTGGTGACGTAGAGGTCCACCGAGCCGTCTCCGTCGTAGTCCCCGGTCGCCACTCCCATTCCGTAGTCCCCGTCGACCACACCGCTCGACGCGGTGACGTCCACGAAGCGGCCACCGGGGAAGCCCACGCCGTCGTTGCGGTAGAGCCGATCGATCAGCGGCAGCATTCGCGGTGGGGGAGGGAAGGTCGCCCGGCTCGGATCGTCGAGGGCCAGGAGCGCTCCTTGGACGAGGAAGACGTCGAGGTCGCCATCGCCGTCGTAGTCGAGCAGAGCACCGCCGGCGCCCATGGTTTCGACGAAGTACAGCTGCCCCGACATGCCGTTCTGGTGCACGAAATCGAGGCCCCAGTCGGCGGCACGGTCCGCGAAGAGCTCCGGCGGAGCGGCGGCGAGGAGGAGAAGCCCGAGAAACGTCATCTCCGGATGATAGGAGAGAAGCGGCTCGAGCTCGCCGGGGAGCCGTCGGCGTCGTTGACCGCGCCCCACCCCCTTTGCTACGGTCCGCGGGCACGATGAGCAAGCTCGACGCCTCCTTCGAAGAGCCGCTGGCCGATCTCCGCCAGCGCATCGAAGAACTCGCCCAATATCCCGACGACCCGGCGAAGGCGCGGGAGGCCGAGCGACTGCGCCGGCAGCTCGATCGCGACACCCAAGACGTCTACGCGACCCTGACGCGGTGGCAAAAGGCCCTGGTGGCCCGCCACCCGGACCGGCCCTACGTGCTCGACTACGTGCGCTACCTGATGACCGATTGGGTCGAGGTCCACGGCGACCGCGCCTTCGCCGACGATCCGGCCATCGTGGCCGGCTTCGCGACATTTCGCGGGCGCAGCGTCGCGGTCATCGGCCACGAAAAAGGGCGGGACACCCGCGAGCGGATCTACCGCAACTTCGGCCAGCCGCGTCCCGAGGGCTACCGCAAGGCCTTGCGGGTCATGCATCTGGCGGAAAAGTTCGGGCTTCCGATCTTGACCTTCGTCGACACCGCCGGGGCCTATCCGGGCATCGGCGCCGAGGAGCGCGGGCAGGCCGAGGCGATCGCCCGGAACCTCATGGAGATGGCGGCCCTCGAGGTGCCCTTGGTGACCACCGTCACCGGCGAGGGGGGGAGCGGCGGCGCCCTCGCCATCGCCGTCGGCAACCGCGTCTTCATGCAGGAGTACTCGACCTACTCGGTGATCTCCCCCGAGGGCTGCGCCGCGATCCTGTGGAAGGACCAGAGCCGCAAGTCCGACGCCGCCGAGGCGATGAAGATCACCGCCCCCGACCTGCTCGAGCTCGGGGTGGTCGACGACATCATTCCCGAGCCCCTCGGGGGCGCCCACACCGATCCCCGCGAGGCGGCCCGCCGGGTCGGCGACGTGATCGCCCGCGCCTTGGCCGAGCTCGAGACCCTGTCGCCGGAGGAGCTCGTCGAGCAGCGCTACGACCGCTTCCGAGCCATCGGGTTCTACGAGGAGGGCTGACCCCTGCCGGCCACCCGCTGGATTCCCGCCCCGGTGCCGGCGGCGGCCTCCCGACTGGCTGCGGAAGGGCGCCTGCCCGAGTGGTGGGCGCGCCTGCTGGCGCGCCGCGGCGTCGACGACCCGGCCTCCACGCGCGCGTTCCTCGATCCCTGCGAAAGCGACCTGTTCGATCCCTTCGAGCTCGCGGGCATGACGCCGGCGGTGGAGCGCTTGCTGGTGGCCCGCGAACGGGGCGAGGTGGTGGTGATCGTGGGCGACTACGACGTCGACGGCATCACCGGTACCGCGCTGCTCCTCGCCGTGCTGCGCCACTGCGGCCTCAAGGTCGAGGCGATCCTGCCGCACCGCCTGCGCGACGGCTACGGCTTCCAACTCGTTCACGTCGAACGCGCCCAGGAGCTCGGCGCCCGGACGATCGTCACGGTCGACTGCGGGACCACCGCCATCGCCGCGGCGGAGGCGGCCCGAAGTGCCGGCCTCGACGTGATCGTGACCGATCACCACCGGCCCGGCCCGCCACTGCCCGCCGGGGTGATCCACATCAACCCGCTCCAGGACGGCTGCCGCTACCCGTTTCCGTTCCTGTCAGGTGTCGGGCTGGCCTTGAAGCTGGCCCAGGCCATGGTCCTGCGTTCGACGGCGCGGCCCGCGGAGCTGGCGCCGCTCCTGCGCGTGGCCTGCCTCGGAACCATCGCGGACCTGGTGCCGCTGGTGGGGGAGAACCGGGTGATCGCCGCCCTCGGCCTTCGCGAGCTGCCGCGGACCCGCTCCGTGGGGCTCCAGGCCCTGATGCGTCAGGCCGGCGTCCACTCTCCTTTGACCGCGGCCGACGTGGGTTTTCGGCTCGGTCCCCGGATCAACGCGGTGGGGCGGTTGGACGATCCCATCCAGGCCCTCGACCTGCTGCTGTCGAAGGACAGGGTCCGGGCCGAGGCCCTGGCAGCGGAAATCGAGCGCTGGAACCGCGAGCGGCAGGACGAAGAGGCACGGGTGGTGGCCGAGGCGCGGGCGGAAATCGTCGGCCGCGGCGAGCCCCTGGCGCCCTTCCTGCTCGCCTGGAGCGAGCGCTGGCACCGTGGGGTGGTGGGCATCGCCGCCGGGCGGCTGGCCCGCGAATTCCATCGGCCAACGATCCTCCTGGCGGTGGCGGGTGCCGAGGCCACGGGCTCGGGGCGCAGCATCTCCGGGCTCGACCTCCACGCCTTCGTCGATCCCTTCCGCGAGCGGCTGGTGCGCTTCGGAGGCCACGCCCAGGCGATCGGGCTGACCGCCAGGACGGACGAGCTCGACGCCCTACGGGTAAGCTGGGAGGAGGCCGCGGCCGAGCAGTTCCCGTGCGAGCTGCTCGAGCGGACCTACGAGTACGAGCTCGAGCTCGATCCCGGCGCGGTGCGCTCGACGCTGCCCGCCGAGCTGGCGCGGCTCGAGCCTCACGGCCCGGGAAATCCGCGCCCGCTGGCGAGGGTCGGGCCGCTGGCGCTTTCGGGGCCGGCGCGGCACTTCGGGAAGGGGCACCTCTCGGCCGTCGCCCAGGGTGCCGGCGGCGCCGAGGTGCACCTGCTCGGATGGGGTTGGGGGGAGCGGGAGCACGAGCTCCAGGGCCGATTCGAAGTGCTCGGCCACATCGAGGAGGACCGCTACCGCGGCGGTCCCGTGGTGCGCCTGGTGGACAGCCGCCCGGCCGGCGAGGAGATCCAGACTTGAGTCCCGAGGCACGTACCGTCCGCCGCCTGCGCACGGCCCTCCTGATCGCCCTGGTGGTGGCCTTGTCGGTCCTCGCCGCCCTGTGGTTCTTTGGGCGACCGCCGAAGCGCGCCACCGTCGCCGAGCGCCTCGCCGCCGACGACCCGGCTGGTGCGGTCGGCTTCAAGACCTCGGGCCAGGGCTTCGAACGGACCTTCAGCGAGGGCGACCGCCCGGTATTCGCCATCCGGGGAGATTCCTACACCGTCGACCAGAACGACGTGGTGCTGCTCCAAGGCGTCGTCCTGAGCCTGTTCCGCGACAACGGCGACCGGTTCGACGTGGCCAGCCAGCAGGCGCGCTACCTCGAGCAGGAAAAGGAAGCACTCCTGCTCGGCGCGGTCCACCTGACCGGTCCCGGAGGCCTCGAGCTGCGCACCGAGAAGCTCTCCCTCGGCCACGGCGGCCGGCGGCTGGTGGCGGACCTGCCGGTGTCGTTCAATTTGACCGACGCCTACCAGGGGACCTCGGAGTCCATGGACGTGGATTTGACCCATCGGATCTTCCGCTTCCACGGCCCCGTGGCCCTCGACAGCGGCCCCGGGGCCGAGTTCCCGGTCAGCATCCGGGCGGCCGACCGGGTGGTCTTCGAGCAGGACCGCCAGCAGCTCCGCGCCGAGGGCGACGCTTCGATTCGGCACGGCGGCGACGTGATCGCTGCCGAGCGCATCTCCACCTTTTTTTCCGAGGATGGCAAACTGCTGCGCTTCCTGCGGGCTCGCTGGGAAGTGTCGGCGCGGCTCGCCGCCGGTAGCGCCTTGCCGGCGGAGCTGTCGCCCGGCTCGGGCACGGCCCTCGAGACGACCGAGATCACCGGCACCGACGCGGAGTTCCTGTTCGCGGAGGACGGCTCGGGCCTCGCTCGAGTCAATCTCGAGGGGACGGAGAAACCCGCCACCTTGACCACGGCGCCCCGCGCCGGCGTGGCCCGACGGCTGAGCGCCGCCCACATGGTCACCACCTTCGCGGGCGGCCGGCCGGTGGAGCTGGTGGCGGAGCCGGCGGTAACTCTCGAAGCCGTGGTCGAAGCTTCCGGCGGGAAGGCCGCGGACCCGCTCGGGATCGACCGTGCCCGAAGCGAGCGGGCGGTCGCTCGCTTCGGGGCCGGCGGCGAGCTCGCGGGCGTCACCCTCGAGAAGAACGTCGAGGTGGAGGGCAAGGGCTTCACTGCCAAGGGCGATCGGGTGGTCTTCGACGCCGCCACTGGCGTGGCGGATTTCACCGGCGACCCGGCCCACGCCGAGACCAGCCGGGGCGAAGTCGACGCTCCCCGCATCCTCTATACTCCGCGCCAAGGCACAGTGCAGAGTTCGGGCGGCGTTCGGGCCCGTCTGGCGGAGGGCGGCGGGGCAGGGGCTTTTGCGGATTCGCCGTTGGCGGGCTCCGGCTCGGGCCCGATCTGGGTGGAGGCGGGGGAGGGCGAGTTCCACGAGGCCAACCGGACCTTCCTGTTCAAGAACCGAGTCCGGGCCTGGCGAGGAGACAACGTGATCGTGGCGGACGAACTGCGCGGCGACGAGACCCGGGGACGCCTGGTGGCGACCGGTCGCGTGCGCACCCGCTTCTTGCCTGAGTCCGCGCCCGAGTCCGGCCGAGCCGGCGGCGGGGGACCCATCGAGGCCCGCGCCGAGAGCATGACCTACGATCGCGGCCAGCGCTCCCTGCGCTACGAAAAGGACGTCTTGGCGGTCGAGGAGAACCGCAGCCTCGCCTGCGACCAGATGGACGTGGCGCTCGACGAAGCGGGCGCCGTCGAGACCCTCCTGTGTACCGGCAATGCCCGCATCGACGACGCCGCCCAGGGCCGCAAGCTGGCCGGGCATCGGGCTCTCTACCGGCCGGCCGCGAAGACCATCGAAGTGTCCGGTGGGGACTCGGCGCCGAAGGTTGTGTTGACCGATCAGAAGGGCAACAAGATCGAATCGCCCCGCATGCTCTACGAAATCGACCAGAACCGGGTGCGCATGCTGGGCCGGGACGAGCCCGCCGCTCCCCCCGCGAGCTCCCCGCCGTGACCGCGCCGCCCCCCGTCGACAATCCTCGAAAGCTGACCACCCGGGGCCTGCGCAAGGCCTACCGCGGTCGCACCGTGGTCAAGGACGTGTCGATCGAGGTGGGACCAGGGCAGGTGATCGGCCTGCTGGGTCCGAACGGCGCCGGCAAGACGACCACCTTCTATATGGTGGTGGGACTGGTGCCGCCGGACCAGGGCCGCGTGCTCCTCGGCGACGAGGACATCACCGACCTGCCCATGTACCTGCGGGCCCAGCGCGGAATCAGCTATTTGCCCCAGGAGCCCTCGGTCTTCCGAAAGCTCTCCGTGGCCGACAACCTGCGGGCGATCTTCGAATCCATCGATCTGCCCCACGCCGAACAGGAGCGACGCATCGAGCAGCTCATCGCGGACTTCGGGCTCCAGAAGGTCGCGAAGACGCCGGGCTACGCCTTGTCCGGCGGCGAACGGCGGCGCGTCGAAATCGCCCGAGCGCTGGTCATCAACCCCTGGTACATCCTGCTCGACGAGCCCTTCGCGGGCATCGATCCCCTCGCGGTGTTGGACATCCAAGGTATCATCCGCCACCTGAAGAAGATGGGCATCGGGGTTTTGATCACCGATCACAACGTGCGGGAAACATTGAAGATCACCGATCGGGCCTATATCATCAACAACGGCGAGATCCTGAAGGGCGGAACGCCCGACGAGCTCTCGCGAGATCCGGAAGTCCGCCGGGTCTACCTCGGCGAAGAATTCAGTCTGTAGTCCTCCTATGGCACTCGAACAGAGACTCGCGCTCAAACTGTCGCAGAAGCTGGTGATGACGCCATCACTCCAGCAGGCGATCAAGCTGCTGCAGATGACGCGCATGGAGCTCGAGGGCCTGGTGGCCCAAGAGCTGGTGGAGAACCCGGTGCTCGAAGAGAACCCCGAGGTCACCACCACCGAACCGGCCACTCCGGAGCCCGAGAAGCCGGCAACCCCGGAAGGGGAAATCGATCATCAAGAGTCGATGGAAAACATCGACCTCGACGCCTACTTCGGCGACTATGGCGACAGTGCCAGCTACTCCTCGATCCGCGAGGACCGCGAGGCGCCGCCCCTCGAAAACACCCTGGCCCGCGACCCGGACCTCTACGATCACCTGCTGTGGCAGCTCCACATGGCAGAAGTCCCGCCGCTCCTGCGCCGGATCGGCGAGTGGATCATCCACAACCTCGATCCCCAGGGCTTCCTGGTGGCGGACCTGGAGGAGATCCGTTCGCTGGGCGATCCCGTGGGCGAGCCGGACGGCGAGTCCACCAATGGGGCCGAGCCCTTCCCACCGGTGACGGTCGAGGAAGTGGAGGCGGCCCTCGCCCTCATCCGTCGGCTCGACCCGCCGGGCATCGCCTACCGCTCGCTGCCCGAGAGCCTGGTCGGCCAGCTCGAGTACCGCGGTGTGCCACCGGAGCACCCGGCGCGGCGCATGCTGGCCGAGCACTGGGAGCTGTTCCTCCACCGGCAGTATCCCGCGATCGCCAAGAAGCTCGGCATTGCGCTGTCCGATCTCGAGCCGGCGGTGGAGTTGATCAAGACCCTCGAGCTGCGACCCGGCCTCAAGTTCTCGGCCGATCGCACCCAGTACATCGAGCCCGACGTCTACGTGAAGAAGATCGGCGACGAGTACGTCATCCAACTCAACGACGACGGCATGCCGCGCCTCCGGGTGAGCCGGGCCTACCGGCGCATGCTGGCCCAGATGCGCGCCGAGGGTCGTGCCAGCGACGCCCAGAACTTCATCAAGGAGAAGATCCGCTCCGCGGTCTGGTTGATCAAGAGCTTGGACCAGCGCCAGCGCACGATCTACAAGGTCTCGACCTCCATCGTCCAGCAGCAGCGGGAGTTTCTCGAGCACGGGATCGAGAACCTGCGGCCCATGGTGCTGCGCGACGTGGCGGACGACATCGGCATGCACGAATCCACCGTCTCCCGGGTGGTGGCCAACAAGTACATCCATACGCCGCGCGGCGTCTTCCCGATGAAGTACTTCTTCCACAGCGGCATCGCCCGGGAGTACACCGAGAACATTTCGTCGCTGACGGTCAAGAGGCGCATCGAGCGGTTGATCCAGTCCGAGGACCCGAAGCGGCCGTTGTCCGACAGCGACCTGATGCGGATCTTGAAGCGCGAGGGCATCCAGATCGCCCGCCGCACCGTGGCCAAGTACCGCGACGAACTCAACATACCGTCGTCGAATGATCGGCGGCAGATCTTCTGACCATTCTTGGGCTCCCGGGATAGACTTTTCTCGGCGCCCGCCGGCGCCCCTCTCTGGTGCGCAGGCGCGGCCCTTCCGGAAAGGATGGGACCATGAACGTTGAGGTCATCGGTAGAAACTTCGAGGTCAATGACCGCCTGCGCCAGCTCACCGAGAAACGTATCTCGAAGAAGGTGCTCAAGTTTCTGGAAGAGCCCGTGGACATCCGGGTCACGCTCGAAGGGGAGAAACACCGCCACAGCGTTGCCGAGGTTCACGTGACTCACCGCCATGGAGTGTTCCAGGCGACCGAGGCGACCGACGACATGGCCGAGGCCATCGCCCTGGCGGTGGACAAAGTGGGGACCCAGGCCGGCCGGATCCGCAAGAAAACCAAGGACAAGAAGCGCCGGGGGCCGACCAACGGAGAGAAGTGGGGCGATCATTGGGGCGTCGACGTGCTCGAGCGCGGCTCGTTGCTCGACGACGGCGGCCCGCGCATCGTCAAGACCACCCAGCTCTCGATCAAACCCATGACCATCGAGGAAGCGGCTCTGTCCTTGGACGGCGCCAAGAACCAGTTCGTGGTCTTCCGTGACTCCTCGAGCGGCGAGGTCAGCGTGCTCTACAAACGCAAGGACGATCACCTCGGGTTGATCGTGCCGGAAGCCTGACCCCAGGTGCCCGCGCTCGCCCTCCGGCCCGAGGTGGTGGCCGCCCGATTCGTCGGTCGAACCCGCGATGCGGTGTTCGCCGAGGCCGCGGCCCGGCTGTCCGATCTCGGGTTGGTGGGCGACGGGGAGTTGGTCCAGCGCCGGCTCGTGGAACGCGAGGCCCTGGGCTCGACCCAGCTGCCCGGCGGCCTCGCGATTCCGCACTGCAAGCTCGAGGGGCTCAAGGCACCGGTGGTCCTGGTCGCGGTACCGGGAGCGCTCCTCGAAGGGGGCGGCTCCGACGGCCAGCCCGTGGGTCTGTTGTTCTTCATCGTCTCGCCGGCCGAGCAGCCGGCGGCTCACCTTCAGACCTTGGCGGCCGTGGCGCGCTGGGCGCGAGTGCCCGGAAACGTCGAGCGCGCCACCCGCGACCTCGACCCGGCGGCGCTCGGGCGGATCTTCGAGGGTTGAGGCCGAGATGGAGAACCAAACCGGCTCGGTCACACAACCCGCTGTGACGGTCCGCGAGTTGCTCGACCCGGAGCTCTCGGCCCTCAAGCTGACCGTCCTCGCGGGCGAAGGTCACCTCGACAACCCCATCGACAACCCGCGGGTACAGAAGCCCGGTCTGGCCTTCGCGGGGTACTACGCCTACATCAAGCCCGGGCGAGTGCAGATCATCGGGGAGAGCGAGACCGAATACCTGAAGACGCTTTCGGCGGCGGACCGGAACGAGCGTTTCGACCGCATCACGGCGCTGCCGGTCCCGGTGTTCGTGATCACCAAGGGCCTCGCGCCGCTCCCCGGCTTCCTCGCGCTGTGCCAGGAGCGCCTCGTGCCGGTGCTTCAGTCGACCGAGCTGTCGAGCACGGTGATCAAGCAGATCAGTTACTTCCTCGAAGAGCACCTGGTGCCCCGCACCCACATCCACGGCGTCCTGATCGACATCTACGGTCTCGGCGTGCTGCTCATCGGCAAGAGCGGGGTCGGCAAGAGCGAATGTGCGCTGGATCTCATCTCCCGCGGCCACAGTCTGGTGGCGGACGACCGCGTGACGGTCAAGCGTTTTCCGACCGGCGAGCTGGTGGGCTTCGCCGAGGGCCCGCACCGGCACCACATGGAGCTGCGCGGCCTCGGAATCGTCAACGTCCAGGATCTCTTCGGCCTGGCCGCGGTGCGCGACCGCAAGACGATCGACCTGGTGATCGAGCTCGAGCACTGGGCGGCCGGCGCGGTCTACGACCGCCTCGGCCTCGACGAGACCCTGTTCTCCATCCTCGACGTCAACTGCCCGTACCTCAAGATGCCGATCGCTCTCGGTCGGAACGTCTCGCGGCTGGTGGAGATCGCCACCCGCAACCACGTGCTCAAGCTCCAAGGCCACCATTCGGCTCGGGAGTTCGCCCGCAAACTGGAGGAACAACTTGCCCGGAAGCGCCGCAAGACCCGCTAAGCCCTCCCGTCCGCAGCTGGTGCTGCTGACCGGGCTCTCCGGCTCGGGCAAGAGCTCGGTCGCCAAGTGCTTCGAGGACCTGGGCTTCTACGTGGTGGACAATCTGCCCCTGCCGCTGCTGCGCCAATTCTTGAACGACCCGCTGTCCTTCGTGGGGGACTGCGACCGCATCGCCGTCGTAACCGACATCCGCGCTCCTGGTTTCGCCCACGAGCTGCCGGTGTTGTTCCGGGAGATCGACCGCGCACGGGTCGAACCTATCCTGGTCTTCCTCGAGGCCTCGAACGAGAGCCTGCTGCGTCGCTTCTCGGAAACCCGCCGGCCCCATCCGCTGGCTGGCGATCGCCCGCTGCTCGAAGGGATCAAGGACGAACGATCCATGCTGGCGGACCTGCGGGGGCTGGCCGACATGGTGCTCGACACCAGCGAGTGGACGATCCACGAGATCCGCAGCCAGATCTACCGCGAGTTCGCCAGCCAACCCGGTGCCAGTCCCTCGATGGTGGTCTCGATCGTCAGCTTCGGCTTCAAACACGGCATCCCCCAGGGTACGGACCTGCTCTTCGACTTGCGCTATCTGCCGAATCCGCACTTCGTTCCCGGCCTCCGGGAGCTCACCGGCAAGGACGCACCGGTGCGGGATTTCCTCGAGGCCCAGCCGGAATTCCCGGAGCTGCTCGACCGGTTGGAGGACTTGCTGCTGTATCTCCTGCCGCGTTACCGCCGCGAGAACCGCAGCTACCTGACCGTGGCGCTGGGCTGCACTGGCGGCCAGCACCGCTCGGTCGCCGCCGCCGAGGCCCTCACCGCCCGACTCGCCAAACAGGGATGGGCCGTGAAGGTGACCCACCGCGACGCGGCGGGGTAGAGGGGGCGTGCTAACCTAATCGCTTCGAGTTCCCTGGCCCGGAAGACCGACCATGATCAAAACCATTCTGCTGAGCCACGGCCCGCTCGCCGCCGAGCTGGTGGCCGCGGCTCGCACGATCGCGGGCGATTTGCCCGATATCGAAGCGCTCTCTCTCGATTGGCGCGAGGGCCTGGACGAGGCGGTGGCGCGGCTCGGTCGCGCGATGGCCGCCCACCCGGACGCCAAGGGTTTCCTCCTCCTGACCGACCTCTACGGCTCGACCCCCACCAACGCGGCTCTGCGCTACTTGTCGCCGGGCACGGTGGAAGTCATCACCGGTGTCAACCTGCCCATGGTGGTCCGCCTCGGTTGCGCGCGCCAGAACACCTCGGACCTGGCCGGCCTGGCCCGGGTGCTGCGCGAGAAGGGCCAGCGAGCCATCTGCATGGCCAGCGACGAGCTGGCCGCCCGTGCCGCCGGCTGCTCGCCCGACACCGGGACCTTCACGCTTCCCGTCCCCGTGGGGGCGAGGTCCGAACGGTGACGGAGGAGACGATCGAGATCGTCAACCGCCTGGGCCTCCACGCCCGGGCGGCGGCCAAGCTGGTCCACCTTGCGAGCGCCTACAGCTCCCGCGTGACCTTGGAGGTCGACGGGGAGGAAGTGGACGCCAAGAGCATCCTGGGCATTCTGCTCCTGGCCGCCGGGCAGGGCACAGCGGTCACCCTGCGCGCCGATGGCGACGACGAAACCGAGGCCCTGCGGCAGGTGACGGGGCTGTTCGCGGACAAGTTCGGAGAAGGCGAGTGACTCCTCCCGCGAGTCTCACCACGGCTGCCATGCAGGTCGTCCGGGGCCTAGGCGTCTCCGGCGGCATTGCCATCGGCCGCGCCGTGGTACTCGAGACCCGCGCCGTCGAGGTGTTTCGGTTTCCCTTGCCGGACGCCGACGTCGAGCCGGAGGTTGCGCGCTTCGAGGAGGCCGTGGAGCAGGCGCGCCAGGAGGTCGAGCACACCCGCGACCGGACCTCCGGCGTTTTCGGGGACGAGCTCGGAGCCATTTTCGATGCCCACATCCTCGTTCTAGCCGACCGGGCCTTTCTCTCTCGGGTGGAAGAGCGCATCCGCGACGAGCAGGTGAACGCCGAATGGGCGCTCCACCGGACCGCCGAGGAGGTCGCCGAGCGGTTCGCCAAGATGGAGAACGAGTACCTGCGCGAACGCGGCGCCGACATTCAGGACGTGGTCAGCCACCTCATGCGTCGCCTCCAGGGTCTCTCCCACCACGAGCTCAAGGAGATCGAAGGCCCGGTAGTGATCGTGGCGGACGACCTGGCACCCTCCGAGGCCGTGCGCCTGGGACGCGAGAATGTGGTCGGCTTCGCCATCGAGAGCGGCGGCCGGACTTCACACACCACGATCATCGCGCGCTCGCTCAAGATCCCCGCGGTATCGGGAGTCAAGGGAGTCACCGACCTGGTCACGGACGAAGCCCCGGTGGTGATCGACGGCGAGGCGGGCCTGGTGGTACTCCATCCCACGGCCGAAGTGCTCGCCGACTACCAAAGACGCTGCCGGGACCTCGCCACCCGCGAAATCGATCGGCGTGCCACCCGCGAGCTCGTGGCCTGCACGAGGGACGGCGTCTCCATCGCTCTGATGGCCAACATCGATCTTCCCGAGGAGCTGGCCGACGCCTTCGAGCTCGGAGCCCAGGGCATCGGCCTGTACCGTAGCGAGTTCCTCTACATCGAAAAGAGCCCCGTGCTGCCCACGGAGGACGAGCACGTGGCGCTCTACCGTCAGATGGTCGAGGCGGCGGCACCGTTTCCGGCGATCATCCGAACCTACGATCTGGGCGGTCGCAAGCTCGCGGCTCAGATTCTCGACAGCCGGGAGGAGAACCCGGTGCTCGGCCTGCGCGGGATCCGCTTGACCCTCGCCCGCCCGCAGGTCTTCCGGATCCAGCTGCGCGCCCTGTTCCGCGCCGCCATCTATGGGGACCTGTGGATCATGGTGCCGCTGGTCTCGAGCCTCGACGAAGTCCGGAAGTTTCGGGCTGTCGTCGACGAAGTCACCACCGAGCTCGCCACCGAGGGTGTGCCCCATCGGCGCGACGTCAAGATCGGGATCATGGTGGAGGTGCCGTCAGCCGCGTTGATCGCAGATATCCTGGCGCGCGAGGTCGATTTCTTTTCGATCGGCACCAACGACTTGATTCAGTACTCGTTGGCCGTGGACCGCAACAACGAGCATGTCGCGGATCTCTACCAACCCCTTCACCCGGCCATCCTGCGCATGCTGCATTCGGTGATCCGTGCCGCCAACGACGCGGGGATCGAGGTCAGTCTCTGTGGCGAAATGGCCACGGACCCGCGCTACGCCGCCCTCTTGGTAGGGCTCGGCATGCGCCGGCTGTCGGTGACGCCGAGACTGCTTCCAGACATCAAGACTCGGCTCCGGGACTTGTCGGCGGCCGCCCTTACGGAGCTTGCGGAGAGCTGCCTCGGGCTCGGCACGGCGGCGGAGATCGAGGCCCGGCTCGACGCGTTCCTGGCTGATCAGCCTCCTTCCCACGAACCGTGACTGGAGGTGTCCCCATTCTCGTCCCCTCCTGGCTCACCGCCCTCGTCCTCGGTGCCCTCGTGACCAGCCTCGCGGCCTGCGTCTCGGCGCCCCCGCGGGAGAACCCGTTCGGAACGACACCGCCGGAATTCACCGTGACGGAGTCGCCCGCGGAGCCGCCCGTCGAGGAACCACCGCCCGCACCGATGCCGGTCGCTCCCCCGGCAGTCCCGGTACCGGAGCGCGACCCCTCGGTGATCGTCATTGACGAGCCCGAGGCGCCCACGACCAGCGATCTGGTTTCCGCCAGCCGCTCCGCCCGCGAGCAGCGGGAGCGCAGCCCGGCGACGACCAAGATCACCAACAAGAATCTCAAGGACTTCGCCGCAGGTGGGTCGGTCACGACGGCCGATCCCAAGACCCCGTCGAGCGCCGAGCTCGATGCCGCCTCGGCGGAATCCTCGCGGGAGGAGCAAAAGTGGCGGGAGCGGGTGCTCGACCTGCGCCTGCGGGCGCGGCGCTCCCGGGACGAGATCCAACGGCTCGAGACCGAGGTGGCCGGCCTGCGTCGCAGCTTCTATGTGGAAGACGACGCCTACGCGCGCGACAGCCGGATCAAACCCGCATGGGACCGCTCCCTCGACAACCTCAATTTCGCCCGCCGGGATGCCGAGGCTCTGCAACTGGAGCTGTCCCGCGTGCTCGACGAGGCCCGCCAGGCCGGAGCGCTGCCGGGTTGGCTGCGGGAAGGGCTCGAGCTCGAGAGTGACCTGACGCCCCCGGCCGACTCCGGCCACCAAGCGATCGAGCCGCCGGTCGCGGGCGAACCCATCGAGCCGATCCCACCGCCATGACGCCGCGCCGGTTCTTCATCGAAACCTGGGGCTGCCAGATGAACGAGCTCGATTCTCAGCGGCTCGCCGGGCAGCTCATGCAGCAGGGCATCCTGCCGACCCAAAGCCCCGAGGACGCCGACCTGTTGCTCCTGAACTCGTGCAGCGTACGGGAGAACGCCCAGAACAAGGTGTACTCCAGGATCGGGGAGTACCGACTCCTGAAGCGCGAGAAGGAAGTCCTGATCGGGCTCTGCGGCTGCGTGGCCCAGCAGGAAGGGGAGAGCGCCCTCGAGCGGGCGCCGGACCTCGATTTCGTGCTCGGTCCCGCGCGGGTAGGGGAGCTGACCCGCGTGCTCGAGGAGCGGCGGGCTGGCCGCCGGGTGGTGGCCACGGGGTTCCCGGCCGAGCGCAGCTTCGAGCTCGACACGATCTCCCGCGACGGCGCCTACAAGGGCATGGTGACCTGCATCGAGGGCTGCGACAAGAAGTGCACGTTCTGCATCGTGCCGCTGACGCGCGGCGCCGAGCGTTGCCGCCCCCTCGAGGAGATCCTGGTCGAGGTCCAACACCTGGTGGCCTTCGGTTTCCAAGAGATCGAGTTGCTGGGCCAGACCATCAACCACTGGCGCGAGCCCGGGGGAGCTGCGGACTTCGCCGATCTGCTCGACGCCGTGGCGACGGTGTCCGGTGTGCGGCGGCTTCGGTTCATCACCTCCTATCCGCGGGATTTCACGCCGCGCATGGTGGCCGCATTTGCGCGCCACCCGAACGTCTGTCCCTATCTGCACCTGCCCGTGCAGTCGGGCTCGAACGCGGTGTTGCGCCGCATGGGCCGCGGCTACACCGTGGAGTCGTATCTGGAGCTGATCGAGGAGATCCGATCGGCACGCCCCGAGGTCTCGTTGTCGACCGATCTGATCGTGGGCTTTCCGGGCGAGACGGAAGAGCAGTTCGAGGAAACGGCCGCGCTGGTTCAAAGGGCTCGCTTCAGCCAGATCTTCGCCTTCAAGTACTCGCCGCGACCCGGAACGGCTGCCCCCCGGCTCGACGGCGAAGTCGACACCGAGACGGCCAATCGCCGACTCAATGATCTTTTCGCCCTCCAGGTGCCGATCCAGCACGGGCTGAACCAGGCGCTCTTGGGTCGCACACTCGACGTGATCGTCACCGGTTGGGGCAAGGAGCCCGGCTCCCTCGTGGGCCGCACGCCGTGCCACCGCGTGATCCACTTCACCGTCGGCGCCGGCACACCGCCCACTCTGGGTTCCGTGATTCCCGTCACGGTCCAGCGAGCGTTGCCCCACAGCTTGGTCGGCGACTCCGCAGCGGTTGAGGCCGTGGCCACCCGTCGACCGAGGTGAAGAGGCGGTCTCGAAACTCGGGAAAGGACGCGCCCCCCACCCCGGCCGGGACGAGCCCGGCCGCTGCACCAAGAGAGACCATCGTTTCTGGCAGCGGCCGGCCTTGTCCCGGCCGGCGGAAGCCCTCCCTTGACCGCCTCCCGCCTCGGACCGAGAATAGCCGTCATGACCGACTCTTCCGACGACCTGCGCATGGAAGTCCGGGGGCTGATGCTCGACCCCACATCGAACGCTCCCGTCGTTCTCCTGCGCGACGAAGCGGGAGAAGCGATCCTGCCCATCTGGATCGGCCCGTTCGAGGCGACGGCGATCTCGCTCGTGATCGAGCGCCAGGAAGTGCCTCGGCCCATGACCCACGACTTGTTCATGACGGTACTCCGCCAACTCGGTGGGGAAGTGGAGAAGGTCGTCATCACCGACCTCAAGGAAGGCACCTTCTTCGCGGAGCTTCACGTGACCAGGGGCGATGAAGCCTTGGTACTGGACGCGCGCCCCAGTGACGCCATCGCCTTGGCACTGCGGGCCGGCCGGCCGATTCTGGTGCGTCGGTCGGTGCTCGAGAAGGCGCAGGCGATAGGCGCTTCGGCGGAAGAAGAGGACGCCCAGGAGCGGCTCCGGCGCATCCTCGAGGAGCTGGATCCGGACGATCTCGGCAAGTACACGATGTGAGCCGCGATCGCCGAAAACTTCTGCAAGTTCAGCCTTCTGAATCGAATGTCGGCGCGCCGACATCGGAACGGGACGGGTGCTTCGGTGGAATGTCGGCGCGCCGACATTGAGCGACCTCGTCTTGACCTGCCCTCGACGCGGGTATAGATTCCGCCGCGTCCATGATCATCGCGATCACCAATCAAAAGGGCGGAGTCGGCAAGACCACCACCGCCATCAACCTCGCAGCGGCCCTCGCCCAGAAGGGCCGCAAAACGCTCCTCGTCGACCTCGATCCCCAGGCCAACAGCTCGATGTCCTTCATGGATGTTCGGGGCCTCGGTCCCACGCTGTACGAGGCGATCACGGAACCCCACATTTCCGTGGCCGACATCATCCGGCCGATCGAGAGCGTTCCTCACCTGTTCATCGCCCCCTCTTCGATCGCCCTCGCCAAGCTCGAGGCGCGACTGATCGGAGAGATCGACAGTCACTTCCGACTCAAGGACACCCTCGGGAAGGTCGACGCCGATTACGAGTACATCATCATCGACACGCCGCCGACCCTCGGCATCATCACAGTCAATGCCCTGGTGGCCGCGACCCATGTGTTGATTCCCGTTCAGTCGAGCTATTTCGCCCTGGAAGGGACCGACGACCTTCTCGAGACGATCGACAAGGTGAAGCAGCGGGCCAACCCTGAGCTACAGATCCTCGGCGCCCTAATCACGCTCTACGACAAGCGAACCCTGTTGTCGAAGGACATTCAGGACCAGATTCACACAGTTTTCGGAGATCGCCTGTTCAAGACGGTGATCACCAAGAGCGTCCGGCTCGAGGAGAGCCCTGCCTATCGGGAGTCGATCTTCACGTTCGCGCCTACCTCGAGTGGTGCCATGGAGTACTACCAGTTGTCCGAGGAGGTGCTGAGCCGTGTCTGATCTCTCCGTCGCCAACGCCAAGAAGCGAGGACTGCCGGTCCGAGTCAAGATGCGCCACGACACCCATTTCGTGGAAGAGCTCGCGGCCCGTCACGAGACGCCGGTGGGCCGAATGATTCCCATCTCGCTGATCGAGCCCGATCCCAAACAACCCCGGGTACTTCTCGGTGACCTCGACGATCTGGCTGCCTCCATCCGGGACAAAGGGGTGCTCGAGCCGATCCTGGTCCGTCGCGTCGCCGAGCCACCGCAGGAGGCCTTCCGGATCATTTCCGGCGAGCGGCGTTACCGGGCGGCTCAGCAGGTCGGCTTGTTCGAGCTTCCGGCGATCGAGCTCGACGTCTCGGAGCAGGAAGCCCTCGAGATCGCCCTGATCGAGAACCTTCAGCGGAAGGACCTCACGCCTTTCGAAGAGGCCGAGGGCTACCGCGCCCTGGCCGATCGTCACGGCTACACGCAGGAGGAGATCGCGGACTCGGTGGGGAAGTCGCGCACGGTGATCACCGAGAGCCTCTCGCTGCTGCAGATGCCGCCCCGAGTGCGGGACGCCGTCCAAGCGCTCGGCATCTCGGCAAAGTCCCTGTTGCTCGAGGTTCTCAAAGCCGGGTCCGACGAGGAGATGCTTCGGTTGCTCGAGGAGGTCTCGACCCGAGGGCTCAACCGCGACGACCTTCGCCGCCGGCTCAGGAAGCGGGACCAGGGCCCCGGAGCGACCGCCCGTCGTCAACCCTACGCCTTCAAGTTCCGCGCGCCGGACAAGAGCTACACCCTGAATCTGACCTTTCGCCAGAGCGAAGTCGACCGCGGAGATCTGATCCGGGCTCTCGAGACGATCCTGAGCGACCTCCGGACCCAGAACTGACCTGGCCTCACCGAGGTCGGTAAAGGAGCCCCGCGCCGGTGACGGCCGGGGCTTTTTTGTTGGCTGACCTTCCCCCGCGCACCCCGGCCGGGACAAGCCCGGCCGCTGCCTAAAATGACTGATTCTCTNNATCTTGGGGCAGCGGCCGGGCTTGTCCCGGCCGGGGCGGTGGCGGGTGCCTTTCCCGGGTATTGAGACAACCTCCCGAGGGCCGGCCGCTGCTCCGATGGTGCTTGGTCGGAGCCTAGCAACCAGCCTGTGGAAGACCTCCGGATATGTCTTTTCGCGATAGGTCGCTGCCACATTTCCGCAGCCGCCCCGGAGCCGCTCCGGACGGAGTAGGCGGCCTATCCTCGGTCCGAACCAAGTCTCAACTTGACATAATGCATCTTATCGGACGTTATGACTGGACGGTTTCGGGCGGCCGGCCCGTTCCCGGTGGCTCCTCAGTCGCCGCGCTGCCACTCGGCGGCCAGGTCGTCGTCCTCTTCGACCCGGATGCCCAAGAGCTCGACGTCTTCGGGCATCCATCCTTCGAGGTGCCGGTGAATCCAAACGACGAGGTTCTCGCTCGATGGGATCTGGCCCCCCGGCCCGAAATCGGCCACCGCGGCGTTCAGGTGCTGGTGGTCGAGGACGTCGAGCACCCGGTCGCGGACGACCGTGTCGAGGCCGACTAAGTCGACCACGAAACCCGTGAGCGGATCGACGAGGCCGGTGACGGTGACCACCAGACGGTAGTTGTGCCCGTGGCCCGGCGCGTTGGCACACTTGCCGAACCGAGCTCGGTTTTCGGACTCGGACCATTCGGCGCGGTGGTAGCGGTGACTGGCGCTGAAGCGGTACCGACGTTCGAGGCGAATTCTCATGGAAGTCTCCTGGGAAGCCAGCCGCGAAGTTCGACCGGGCCGACCGCCCCCGGAGCTTATAATCCCCGGGTGCTCCGCCTGGACCGATACGTTCTCCGCGAGATCCTCGGTCCCCTGTCGCTCGGTTTTCTGGTCTACACCTCACTCCTCATCATCCAGCTGCTGTTCCGAACGGCGGAGATGATCATCCGGCGTGGACTGCCGCTGTCGGTCATGGGCGAGATCGTGCTCCTTTCGCTCCCCAACATCGTCGTCCTGACGATTCCCATGGCCCTGCTGTTCGGAATCCTCATCTCGGTGGGGCGCCTGTCCTCGGACAGCGAGATCGTCGCCATGCGGGCCTCGGGGATCGGTCTGTCGCGGCTCTACCGGCCGATCCTCCTGTTGTCGACGCTGCTCACGCTGGTCAACCTCGCCGTCTCGGTTTGGGTCCTGCCCTGGGGCAATCACCGGTTGACCGTACGGCAGCTAGAGCTCGGTGCCAAGAGTGTGTCGTCCCAGGTGCAGCCGCGGGTGTTCTACGACCAGTGGACCAACAAGACCCTCTACGTCTTCGAGGTCGATCCCGAAACCCGGGAATGGCGAGGCGTCTTCGTGGCCGACGCCAGCCCCAGCGAGACGGTGCACCATTCGACGCTCGCGGAGCGTGGCCGGGTCGAGGTCGACGCGGCCGGCGAACGGGTCGTCCTGAAGCTCGAAAACGCGGTGGTCCACGAGCTCGACCTCGCACGACCCGATCGCTACAACATCAGCAAGCAGCGGTCGACCGAAGTGGTCCTGACCGAACAGTTGACTTCCGACCAGCGGGCCAAGATCAACAGCAGCAAGGGGGCTCGCGAGTTGACCATCCCCGAGCTCGGAGCCTGGGTGAGGGACCCCCAGCGCAGCCGGGAGGACCGCCTCCTCGCGCGGGTCGAGATCCACAAGAAGCTGTCGATCCCGTGTGCCGGTTTGGTCTTCGGCATCCTGGCCCTGCCGCTGGGCGCCGGCCACCGCCGGAGCGGCCGCTCCTCGGGGTTCGCGCTGTCGCTTTTGGTGATCCTGCTCTACTGGGTCCTGATCTCCACCGGTGAGGAATCCGCTCGGGTGGGCCGCATGGCTCCCTGGGTGGCCATGTGGGGTCCGAACCTGCTCTTGACCGCGGGAGGGTTCGTCTTGCTCCGCCGGCGCAATCACGACCGGCCCCTGCTTCCTCAGCGCCTGACCGATCCGGTGGGCCAGTTTCTGGCGAGCCACCTGCAGAGGGTGATCGAGAAACTGCGGGCACTTCCCCACCGCCGCCGGAGCGAGCGCAAGGCACGAGAGAACACCGCTGGCGGCGCCGGCACCCAGATCGTGATCCGAGTGGCCCGGCTACGGCCGTCCTTTCCCAACCTGCTCGACCGTTACGTTGCTCGGGTGTTCGGTACCGTGTTCTTGCTCGCGCTAGCCTCGGGGCTGATGCTCTACATCGTGGCCGACTTCACCGAGAAGGCCAGCTCGATCCTGAGCTCGGGTGCCTCCGCCGGCGTCATTCTCGACTACTACAAGTACCTGTCCCTCGATGCGTTCTTCCGCATCGCGCCGATCCTCGTCCTGGTCACGACCCTGATCACCTTTGCCCTGCTTTCGCGCAGCAACGAAGTGACTGCTGCCAAGGCCCTCGGCATCAGCGTGTTTCGTCTGGCGATTCCGGCCCTGTTCGGAGCCCTGGCGGTGACGGGCTTCTCGGCCTACCTGCAGTCGGTCATTCTGCCCGCCGCCAACGAACGGATCGCGGACCTCGGCAACGAGATTCGGGGAAGACCCTCCCCGCGGACCCAGCGCAGAGTGGACCGGCAGTGGCTGTTCGGACAGGACCGCTACATTTACAACTACCGGCTCTTCGATCCCAAGAGCCAGACTCTCGAGCGGCTCCAAGTGTTCGAGTTCAGCGACGCCCACCAGCTGGTGGGCCGCCTCTTCGCGGACCGCGCCACCTACGACCGCGAGGGGCTGTGGGACTTCGAGCGCGGCTGGTCCCGGCGATTCGAGAACGATGCCCAAGTCGAGTTCCAGCCCTTCCCAGGGAAGGTCAAGGCACGTTATCCGGAAAAGCCGGAGTTCTTCAGCTCCGAGATCCGCAAGCCGGAACAGATGACCTACGCCGAACTGCGGCAGTACATCGAGGACCTCGAGCGCAGCGGCCAGACGACCACCAAGCTCAAGGTCGAGCTCCACAACAAGGTCGCCTATCCGGCGATCTCGCTGGTCATGGCGCTGGTGGCTCTGCCCTTCGCCTTCCGGCTCGGCCGCCAGGGGGCGCTCTATGGTGTCGGCTTGTCGATCGTGTTGGGAATGAGCTTCCTGGTGGTCTACCTGTTCTTCACTCAATTGCTCGGTGAGACCGGCGTGCTGCCCCCCGTGGTGGCGGCCTGGGGACCCAACGTGATCTTCGCGCTCTGGTCGGCCTACTTGTTTCTGGGGGTGCGAACCTGAAGGGTCAGGCGCTTCCCGAGGCCGAGCGAACGGCCCCCGACTCCCCCGCTTCGCTGTAGCCCCCTGCCTGCTCTAGGGACCGGGCGAGAGCCGCGAGGCAGCGGTTGGTGACCTTGCGAATGCTCGAGGGGCGATAGCCCAGCGCCGTCGCCATCTCGTCCGACTCGTAGCCAAAACCAAAGCGCAGGCGTAACAGGTTGCGGCAGCGGTCCGGAAGTTGGACGATCAGAGACTCGAGGTCGCGGCGCAGCTCCGCACGTTCCTGGCTCGGTGGTTCGGCCCCGGAGAGCCACTCGAGCAGCGCCAGGTCGACGGCGTCGCACAGGCGGCGGCGCTCGCTGCGCCAGTAGAGCCGGCACTTGTTCTTGACCGCTCCCAAGAGCCAGGCCTCGGGATTGCGGATCCGGTCCTTCTTGTAAAGCATGGCCAGCAGGGCCTGCTGGACGAGATCCTCCGCTTCGAGGGCGGGAATCCGATACCGGTTCAGGAGGTACTGGATCCGCGGCCGGAGGCGCTCCAAGAACCCGGCGAACTCCAGGTCTTCCGCGAGATTGTGCTCAAGCTGAGAAGAGCGCACGGCGGCACAGTATCATCGCCGGAGAAAATTTGTCCAGGCAAGGAACTTCGTTTTCTTGAATGGGGCGACTCTCGAGGCAGAACCTCTCCTAACGGATAGTCCTTGGACCGAAGACTCGGGGAGTCCGGCGCCTCGGGAAAGTTAGAACGCCAGGCCAGCTTCGTGGAGCTGACGAGTCAGCGAAGCCAGCGTCAAGTTGGTGAGATGACGGGCGCGCTCGGGTTCCAGACCAAGGCGTTCCGCCACTTCGTCGTTGCGGAAGCCGTGGTAACGAAGCTGGATCACCTGGCGCTGGGGTCGAGGCAAGCGAGCGTAGACGCGCTGAAAGTCACGGCGCAGGTCGGCCCCTTCCTGGGGAGGCGGAAGCGCCGGCTCCCCCTCTGCCGTAACCGCGACCTCAGGGTCGACCCGATCACTTCGCTGCCGGTAGTAATCGCAACGATTGCGCAGAGTGGCCAGTACCCAAGCCTCGGGGTTCTGGATGGACTCCCACTTGAAGAGCAGAGCGACGAGAGTTTCCTGAAGGAGATCCTCCGCATCCTGGGCTGGGACTTTCGATTCCCCGAGGACCCGGACGAGGTGAGGCTTGAGGCGCGCGAGAAGCCTCTCGAACGTGGAGTCTTGCAGCGTTGCGCGCGCGATCCTCATAGGTTCGACCTCTCTCTAGAGAGCCGAGAGTAGCAGCGCCGTCGCGTCTTTGTCCAGCCGGCGGACCGACCGCACCGGGTCCAACCGAAGTTCGAACGGTCTGTTCGTCAAAAGCCCTCGGTCGGCTCCTTGTAGAAGCCCGAGGCGGTCAACTGACGCGTCAACGCTGCCAGGCACCGACTCGTGATCTTGCGAATACTCGAGGCTTGGTAACCCATCGCCTCGGCCACCTCCGCCGGTTTGTAACCGAGGCCGTAGCGCAGGCGCAGTAGCGACCGGCAGCGGTCCGGAAGCTCCGCGATCGCCTTTTCGAGGTCCGCTTGCAGCTCTTGCTGCTCTTGGGGCGTGGTTCCCGGCTTGGCGACCAGTTCCAGAATGGTGGTGTCGACGGCGTCGTAGAGCCGCGAGCGCTTGCTCCGCCAGTACATGAGGCACCGGTTGCGGAGGGTGGCCACCAGCCAGGCCTCGGGATCCCGGATCTTCTTCCGCTTGTAGATCAGCGTCAGGACCGCTTCCTGGAGGACATCTTCGGAGTCCTCGGCAGGGATCTGGTAGCGGTACAAGATCCGCTCGAGGCGCCGCTGCAGTGAGCTCAGCAGCTCTTCGAGCGACCAGTCGGGGATGGGCTGCGTTTCCGAGGGATCATGCACGGGGTTCATATCGATGAATCTCTATGTTACCAAGCAACCGCTAGTTTTGTCCACACCTTCTCGGCTCACCGAGAAGGAATCTGCTGAAGGGGGCCATGCCAGGGATCCAACTCGAGGATGCGACCCTCGGGCAAGAGGAAACTACCGCCCAAGGAGAGCGCGGCGGCCGACGACCGGGTTCGCACTTCGATCTCCGCACGCAGCGTGTCCCCTCCATCGACCAAGGGAGTGTAGAGCCTCACTTCGTCGGGCTCTCGCCAACCTAGGATGCCGGGGCGGACCTCTTGGTCCTTCAACCAGAAGCGGTACCGGAGGAAGTCGCCCGGAACCACTCGACCGATGTAGCCACCGCTCACCCTAAGCTGAAGAAAATTAGAATCCATCGAAGCTAAATCGGTACCTTGCCTGCTTTCGTTTGCAAGTACCACCTCGAACACCCAAGTATCGCTACGGTGTGACTTTACCACGATGCGCGGCGTCAGTTTTGGGGCACTCGGGGCATTTCCGAGGGCTGTCACCACATCGTCGAGAGAGAAAGCCAGGCTCTCGCCGCCCCGGGCCAAGCGCTCGACGACCGGACCCAAGTAATGTCGAGGGTTTCGCGTCGTGACACGCTTGAATAGATCCTGTACGACTCCCGAGGAGGTTCGGATGACTCGGACTTCTTCGCCGGCCGCCAACGACAGCCCGAAGACCTCGGCGGGGCGGCGGGCGCGGTACCGGTAGACGATTCGGCCGGCTCCGCCGAAGAGGTCGTCCGGCCGGCGCTCGAGCTCGGGCCGCTCGACGAGGGTGCGCAAGGAGCCGCGGGTGGTCGTCGCGCGGGTGCTGCCGTCGCGACTGCGCAGCTCGATGCGAGGCACGGTCCGGGCGCCCAGGAGATGATCGATCTCCGCCTGCTCGAGCCCGTCGAGCCCGGCCAGCACTCGTTCGGGGTCCCAGGCAGCGGGATCGTCGTCGCTCTCCGGAGTCTGGCCGTAGAGCCAGGCGACCACGAAATCGGCCTGACCCGCGGCTTCGAGGGCCGACTCGCGTTCGAGGGCGCCTCGCCCGATCCCGAGGGACAGGAACTGGCCGGGATCGAGCCGCTCGCGCAAAGCCTCGAGCCATTCGCCCAGGGCTCCGTCGTGCTCCGCGTCGCCGCCGCCGGAGAGCTCGAGGTGGACGCCGAGGGGCAGCAACTGCCGGCCTTCGGCATCGCGGCGCAGGCTTTCGATCTCGGCGGCAAAGGCCTGGGCTCCCGCCTCGAAATCTTGCCCAGGGCTCGGAGCCTCGCCGCGCAGAACGAGCGTCACCGCCGTGCCCGCCGGTAGCTCGGGCAGGTCCGCGCGTTCGAGCCGAGCCGCCCCTCCACCGCCGGCGAAGCGGCCGGCCTCGACGAACAGTTCGTTGGCACCCACCTCCCGCAGGCGGCGGAGCCCCTCGACATCGACCGAGTCCTCCCGACCGGTCAGCCAGAGGGCACCTCCGGGAGCGCGCTCGCGGCCGGTACCCGCGCCCCCTCCGCAAGCGGTCAGGATCACGACGAGGCCGAGAAACGCCAGGGGCCGAGCGCTAGGAGTTGTTGTCCACATCACAGCGGAATCCTAATGGTCACTTCCAGTCCTCCGCCAGTCCGATTCCTGGCGACCACGGTACCACCATGCTCTTCGGCGATGCGCCGCGCGATCGGCAGACCGAGCCCGGTCCCGGCATCGTGGGTCGAAAAGTAGGGGTCGAAGATGCGCGGCAGCAGCTCCGGCGCAACTCCCGGGCCGGCGTCGACGACCGAGATGATCGCCCACGAGCCGTCTCGTGCCAGCGCCACGTCGACTCGTCCGCCCGGGGGGCTCACACGGAGGCTGTTCTCGATGAGATTGCGCACCGAGCGGCCCAGGAGCCGGGCATCGAAACGCGCCTCGACGCGCCCGCCCGGAGCGCTGAAGGCCACTTCCACGGAGCGTTCATGGCTGGTGCGGTAGCCCTCCGTGATGGCCTCGAGGGCCGCGGCCAGGTCCGCCGGCTGGAGATCGATGCGCGGAATCGAGCTGTAGGTCGAAAACTCCATCGCGATCTGACGCAACTCCTCGACCTCGCGCAGGATGCTCGCGGTGCAGCGCTCGAACACCCGGTCGAAGCCCTCTTTGTCGGTCAGGTAGACCTTCCGGAGGTGCTCGGTGGAGAGCCGAATCGGGGTCAGCGGGTTCTTGATCTCGTGGGCGATGATCCGGGCCATCTCGGCCCAGGCGGTGAGGCGTTGGCCGCGCAGGACTTCCGTGGCGTCCTCGACCACCAGCAGGGCGGCCGGCTCCCCCGCCCCGGGCACCGGCACCCAGACCAGGCTCCACTCCTGCTCTCCCCCACCCTCGGGCCCGGCGAGGCGCAGGGTCGTCCTCTCCTGGGTGCCGCCCACCCGCGCGAGAAAGTCAGCCACTCCACCGAGGCGCTCGAAGCGGGCCAGGGAATCGGCGATGGGGACCCCCACCTCCGTCCCGAGGAGATCTTCGGCCACGCGGTTGTGCATCAGGACGCGCCGCTCCTGGTCGAGGGAGACCACCCCCGAAGTGATGTTTTCGACCATCCGCAGGACGACCGCCTTCTCGCGCACCAGCCGCTCGCGGCTGTCGGCGATCTTGCCGGCCATGTCGTCGATGGCCCGCGCGAGGGCCGCCAGCTCGAGCTCCGACGGCGGCGGTAGCTCGAGAGAGGTGGCCCCCGCCGCGATCCGCCGGGTGCCCGCCACCAGATCCTCGAGGGGACCGCTGAATCGGCGAGCGAAGGAGGTGCCGATGGCCACGATCAGCCCGAACAGCGCAGCGGAGACCAGCAGGGTCTGGCGCTGAGAGGCGGCGAGCTCGGCCTGAACCTCGGCCTGCTGGGCCAACAGAGGCATCGACAGCACCAGCTTGCCCTGTTCTCCCAGCTCGACGCCGGGGATCCGCAACGGGGCGTAGAGCTCGAGGTAGGTGGTGTCCCCGGCGCGGGCGGTCCGAAGCCCGCCCTCGGTGCCGAGCAGGGACAGCCCGCTGAAGATCTCGCCCGGAATGCGTCGCGGCAACAGGCCCGTGGCGAACAGCTCGGGCTTGCTCGAGGCGTATTGGGAGCTGCCCCAGTAGAGGTTGATGTCCTGGCCGAGGACCGAGGCCAGCCAATGCAAGATGGAGTTGTCGACCACCGCGGCGATGCTGATGCCCGGTCCGGAGTCGGCGATGTTGTCCTCGAGAATGCGCTGGGCCGCGGCGAGGGCGTTCTCCCCCGCCACCCGCTGGGCCCGCAGGAGCCGGTTCTCGCTGCTCTTCAGGATCACCAGGCTGAGCAGCAGCAGGGGCAGGAGCAACAAGCCCGTGAACACGACGATCAGCCGCTTCGAGTAGGAGCGGTTGGCCTGGGCCAGAAAGTCCCGCACGGCCCGCCGAGGCAGCGCGAGGAGCAGAGCCGCGAAGGACACCAGGCCGAGGGCCGCAAGGCTCCCGGCGGCGTGGGTGCCCACCCGCTCGAGCCCGCGGGCGAGCGTCAGCAGGGGTAGGTAGAGCACCGTAATGCGATCCCCCTCGCTGTCGCTCCAGGCCCGCGCGGAGCCGAGGGGCAGGGAAACCCGCTCGTGCCCTCCGGCGACGAGCCCCGGCGACAGCGGCGGTGGCTCGTGCCAGGGCGAGGCGAGGGCCCGTCCGTCCCGCGCGTAGAGGGCGTACTCCACCGTATCCGGCAGTCCGGCCGGGTGCAAGGCGGCTCCTGGCCGGCCCCGCAGGAGGCCGATTTCCGCAGCTTCGAACCGCAGAGGCAATTCCAGGGAGAACCCCGGCCGAGGGAGAATCCAATAGCGAACCACCGCCCAGGGTGCGCCGTCGAATCGGAGTATTTCTTCACCCACCACGACGCCGCTGGTCGCGGGCAGCGGGTCGGCGGCCGCAAGCGGTTCCGGCACGTGCGTCGGGCCGCCCTCGGGCCAGGGGTCGTAGCCGAAGCTGAAACGCGAGGGCCGGCCCTGGACCGGCGCCACTTCGAGAGCCGAGGCGCTGTTGGCCCGGATCAAGGGGGAGCGTCGCCACAGCGAAAACGCGAGGTCCTGGCGCTCGGTCGAATCCGGATCTCGCGGATTCAGCTGGCCGAGGTCCAGGTCGGCGAAAAACTGGCCCATCGCCCGCTCCACTTCCTCCCGCGCGGAAGGCTCGGACCGGGCCATCTGGGGGAGGAGCTCGCTCTCGATTCGGCGCTCCAGGCGACCTCGGAAAGCCCCTTCCCAGCAGGCGGCCGCGAGCAGCGCGCAAACACTGGCGAGGCCGAGTCCCGAGGCGGCGGACAGCCGTCGCCCGGGCAGGCCCCGCGCCGCCGCCACGCCGGCCAAGAGCGCGAAGCCTCCGTGAAGCCACCGCCAGTCCGCGGCCACACCGACAGCGAGGGCAGCCCCCGCGGCCAGCCAGAACCAGCCGTCGCCCGCCCGCGCACCCCGCGGTGGCACCGACCGACGGGCCAACAGCAGCCCTCCCGTGACCAGGCTAAACAGGGTCGCGCGCAGGGTAACCCCGTTCGCGCCGACCAGGAAGTCGGCCCCCAGGTCGACCGTCGGGGCGAGGTCTCCGAGTCCCCAGGCCGCCGCCAGGCCCGCTCCAGCCACCGTCACGCCGAGGAGCGATATCCGGGCCGAGCCCCAGGGTCGCTGGCCTTCCGGTACCCCGGCTCGCAGGCCCACCAGCAACACTACCGCGGCGGCCAGGAAGGCGGCCACCGGAACGACCCCGGCTCCTGCCGCGAGGGCCAACGCGGCCAGGGCCGCCGCACTGGTGGCCACCGCCACCGAGGCGTCGATCCGGCGGCCGCTCCGGGTCGAGCGCCGGCCCACGGTTCCTGCCAGGCCGGCCAGGGCGAATGCCAGGACGAGCCAAGCGCGGATCGCCTCCCGCCCGCGCGGCGCGGGCTGCTCGAACACCGTGGGCAGCGGGTCGGTGATGACGGAGAGTGCCGGGCCGGGCTCCCCCGTCGCCGGCGGAGGGATCACCACGGCGGCGGCCGGCAGCGACTCACCGGGGCTCACCAAGGACCAGCGGACCGACGTCGGCGCGCCGACAGGCTCGGCGAAGGGCCAGCGGTCGTTGGGGAAACTGCGACCGGCGACGATCCGGAGTCGTTCGCCCCCCCACTCCACCGTCCGCACGACGAACAGGCTGACGGCACCGAAACCGGCCTCGAAATGGCGTCCATCGAGCTCGAGGCTACGCGGGCGGGGCTCGTGGAGCAGGCCTTCACCTGCCCAGGCCCACGCCTCCCCCACTTCGTCAACCAGCAGCAGGGTGACCCGTCCGCGGTCTGCCGAGACCTCGCCCAAGCGGCGGAACGCTTCGAGCTGGACACCCGGACCGCCCGGATCCACGGGCAGCCTGGCGGCAGCAGCGGAAGCATGGTCGGCGAGCTCCAGCCAGAGTTTCTCGGTGGCTTGGGCGAGGGCCTCGCGGACGATCGTGGCCTCGGTCGAGGCGAGATTCGGCTCGCTTCCGGGAATGCGTCCACCGAACCCATGAAGGGCACCGGCAAGGGCCAGGGCCAGGGCGACCGGCACCGCCGTCAGGCGTTCGGGTGCGATCAGAAAGAGGCCGGTCGAGCCGAGGGCGACGAGCGCGGCGGCCCCCGGGAGCCCGGGCAGCAGTGGAGCGAAGACTGCCGCCCCGAGGAAGGCCGTGCCCAGGACCCAACGACTCGTACGCACGAACGGAAGGACCTCCTGGGCCGGCGCCCGGGTCACCGGTCGAGGAGCGGAATGTCGACGCCGTGGCGCCGGGCGAAGTCGATGGCCTCGGGGTAGCCGGCGTCGACGTGGCGCACGACGCCCATGCCGGGATCCCCGGTGAGCACGCGCTCGAGCCGCCGGGCGGCCTCGACCGTGCCGTCCGCCACGATCACCATTCCCGCGTGGAGCGAGTAGCCGATGCCGACACCCCCGCCGTGATGGAAGGAAACCCAGGTGGCACCGTTGACGGCGTTCAACAGCGCGTTCAGCACCGGCCAGTCGCCGATCGCATCGGAGCCATCGAGCATGCCCTCGGTCTCCCGATTGGGGGAGGCCACCGAGCCGCAATCGAGGTGGTCACGGCCAATCACGATGGGCGCCTTGACCTTGCCCGTGCGCACCAGCTCGTTGAACACCCGCCCGGCCCGCGCGCGCTCGCCGTAGCCGAGCCAGCAGATGCGCGCCGGTAGGCCTTGGAAGGCGACCCGCTCGCGCGCCAGGTGGAGCCACCGGGCGAGTGCCAGATCCTCCGGAAACTCGGCCAGGATCGCCGCGTCGGTGATCGCCAGGTCTTCCGGATCTCCCGACAGCACGGCCCAGCGGAACGGCCCTCTGCCTTCGCAGAAGAGCGGACGGATGAACAGCGGAACGAAGCCCTGGAAGTCGAAGGCGTTGGCGACGCCCTCCGCGAGGGCCTGGCCCCGCAGGTTGTTGCCATAGTCGAAGGTGACGGCTCCGCGCGCCTGGAGCGCCAGCATGGCCTCGACGTGGCGGACCATGGTGGCCTTGGAGCGGCGCAGGTACTCGGCCGGGTCGCGCCGGCGCAGCTCGTCGGCGGCGGCAAAGTCGAGCCCTTGGGGAACGTAGCCCACCAAGGCGTCGTGAGCCGAGGTCTGGTCGGTCAGGGCGTCGGGCACGATGCCGAGCGCGAGAAGGCGGTCCAGCAAGTCGACCGCGTTGGCCAGGACCGCGATGGACACCGCCTCGCGCCGGTCCCGCGCGGCCAGGGCCTGCGCGATGCCGGACTCGAGGTCCGGGGCCACACGGTCGAGGTACCGCGTCTCGAGCCGCCGCTCGATGCGGCTGGGGTCGACCTCGGCGATCAGGCAGACGCCCTCGTTCATGGTCACCGCCAGCGGCTGGGCTCCCCCCATGCCGCCGAGACCCGCGGTCACCGTCAACCGGCCCGCGAGGGTGCCTCCAAAGTGCTGACGGGCGCACTCGGCGAGGGTTTCGTAGGTGCCTTGAAGAATGCCTTGGGTGCCGATGTAGATCCAGGAGCCGGCGGTCATCTGCCCGTACATGGTGAGGCCGAGGCCTTCGAGGCGGCGAAATTCGTCGGCAGTGGCCCAGTGGGGCACCAACAGGGAGTTCGCGATCAGCACTCGCGGGGCGTCGGCGTGGGTGCGGAAGACCGCTACCGGCTTGCCGGACTGCACCAGGAGCGTCTCTTCCGGCCCGAGCCGGCGCAGGCAGTCGACGATCGCCTCGTAGCTCCGCCAGTCTCGCGCGGCCTTGCCGGTGCCGCCATAGACCACCAGGTCGGCCGGGTGCTCGGCCACGTCCGGATCGAGGTTGTTCATCAGCATCCGCAGGGCGGCTTCCTGCAGCCACCCGCGGCAGGAGATCTCGGTGCCGCGGGGAGCGCGGACGATGCGGCGTTTCTCGGCGAAGGACGGAGCGGAGGTCGTCGCGCTGGTCATAGACGGCGATTGTACGCCGCGCCCTCAGCCCTTCAAGCCGAGCCGGGCCATCTTCATGGCCAGACCGTTGCGCGACAGGCCGAGGAGTCGCGCGGCCTGGGCCTTGTTCCCCCCGACCCGGCGCAACGCTTCGCGGATGGCGGACTGCTCGCAGGCCGAGACCAGGCGCTCGAGATCGAGCTCGGAGCCGGGCGCGATCCGCGCCAGGGACTGGATCGGGCTCTCGCGCACGGCCTCGGGCAGGAAGTGGGGCTCCACCGGTTGGCCGTGGGGGCACAGGTAGACCATCTGCCGAGTCACGTTCTCCAGCTCTTCGAGGTTGCCGGGATACTCATAGGCCAGGAGCGCCGCATGGGCCTTGGTGGTGATGCCGGCGACCCGCTTGCCGGTTTCGTGGCAGAACCGGTTGACGTAGGACTGGATCAGCAGCGGCAGGTCGCCCTTGCGCTCGCGGAGCGGCGGCACGTCGATGGCGAAGCGCGACAGGCGGTAGGCGAGATCGACCCGGAACTCGTCGCGGGCCACCGCCGGCTCGAGCGGGTGCTGGCTGGCCGCGATCAGCCGCACGTCGGCGCGCTGGATCTCGCGGCTGCCCGTCGGTTCCACCTCGCCGTTGCGCAGGAAGCGCACCAGCCGGTCCTGGAGCTCTAGGGGCAGGCGGTCCACGTGGTCGAGCAGCAGGGTGCCGCCGTCCGCGGCCACCAGCTTGCCCTGGCGGCGGACGGGGGTGCCCCGTCCGGCGACCTCGGAGCCGAACAACTCGGCTTCGAGCTGGGTCGGGTTGGCCCCTGCCGCGCTGGCGACGATGAAGGGACCGCCGCGCCGGGGGGAAGACAGGTGAATCGAGCGAGCCAGCAGCTCCTTGCCCACGCCCGGCTCGCCCCGCAGGAGCACGTGGACGCCGGTTTCGAGGGCGATGCGCAGGCGCTCGACGACGCCCTTCATGACCTCCGACTCCCCCACCACCAGCCGCGGGTCGAGCACCAGCTCGCCGGTGCCCCGATTGCCCGGCAGGATCGGCTCGTAGCGTCCCACGTGGTGAACGAGGCCCAGGCTCAACAGGTCCCCGAGCGCGAACAGCCCGGGCACCGGCGACCAGGCCTCCGGGTCGAACCGGGTCAGCGCCGCAATCATGAAGTAGGGCCGCTCGAGGGCGCTGAACACGCGGTGGAAGATCCACGCGGGCTGGCCCCGCAGGGTTCCCCGGAAGAACAGGTGGGTCGCCCCCGTGGCCTCGGCCGAGCGCTGCCGCACGGCGTCGAGCAGCTCCTCCCCGGCCGAAAGGGACTCGACTTCGCTGGCCGCCACGAACTTGACCCCCGCCTCCGCCAGAGTCCCCACGAAGAGGAACAAGGCGCCGCCGCCGAAGTCGCGCAGAAGGCCATCGACCAAGGACTCGAGGGTGCTGCGGCTCTCGGCGTCGGCAAGCACCCAGTGGCTGATCCGAGACAGGTGCTCGATCAGCAGCTCGGGAGACAGAGGAGTCGCCGGTGCGGTGTCGGTGGCGCGCCGCCGGGGAAGCTCTTCGACTTCACCGGGCTCCGCCACCACATCCTCGACCAGCAGCGTGACGCCGCCCAGGCGGACTTCGTCGAGCACCTCGAGGGGCGTCGATTCGCGCACCCGCCGGCCGGAAACCAGGACGCCTTTGCGGCTGCCGAGATCGACCACCCGCAGCTCGTGCCCGTCGTAGGTGAAACGCGCGTGCTGCTGGCCGACCCCGGGATAGGCCAACACGATGTCGCAGGCCGGGTCGCTGCCCACGAGGAGCTCGGCCCGGAGCACGGGGAAACGGCGGACTCCGTCCGGGGCATAGGCCACGAGGCGAATCATCGACAAGACCTTCGGGAACGGGGTCCGCCCCGCAACGTCCCGTTTCACGGGGTTTCGCGACGGAGTATATGGGAAGCGAAAGTGCAGGATCGCGAAGAGCTCAGGCGGTTACGATCACGCTTCGGCAGAGGGCCGACCAGAGGGCGAAGACCTCGGGACCGGAAGCCTCGACGTAGCGATCGTAGGCCTCCGACTGGGCGGCGACCACGCGCTCCCAAGCCTGCCAGTCGTCGAGCAGGGCGCGTACCTCCGCGGCCACGCGCTCGGAACTGGCCGGGTCGATCGGAATCCCCGCCGGAATCACCTCCGCGACGCCCGCCTCGGCCGGGAAGAACACCGGGACTCGATGGCGGAGCGCCTCGAGCACGACCATGCCGAAGGGCTCGGCCCGCGACGGCACGATCACCGCCGAGGCCCCGGCGAAGGCCTTTCCCCGCTCGTCCCAGGCCAGCGGACCGGCGAGCTCGAAACGGTAGCGGTAGGCGAAGAGATCGGCGCTCTCGCCTTCGCCGTAGACCGCCATCTGCGGCGGGCGAGCCGGGTCCTTGGCCAGCGTGTCGCCGATCTCCCGGAAGCGGTCGGGGCCCTTCTGGGCGGTCAGCCGGCCGGTGAACACCACCCGCCGGGTCTCGAACCGGCCGGACTCGTCGGGGGCGACCGGCGGCTCGGGCGACAGCGGGTTGGGCAGGATGTGGATCCGTTCCGGGGGCGCGCCGTATTCTGCCGCCAGCCGTGCGGCGGTGAACCGGCTAGGCACCACGAGGGCCGAGGCCGTGAGGGCGGCGCGGCCCTCGATGGCGGCGAGCACCGGGTCCGGTTGGTCGCCCGCCCGGCGGTCGGACTCGAGCGAGTGGAAGTGGGCCAGCCACGGCACCCCGAGCCGGCTCGCCAGCGCCTCGGCGGCGTCGAAGGTGATCCAGTCGTGGGCGTGGATCACCTCGGCGTCGCGGACCCGCGGGTCCGCCAGCAGCAGCCGCCGGAACTCCTCCCGCAACCGCATCGCCGCCGAGCCCTCGGCTCCGCCGTCGCTCCGAGTGTAGGAACCTCCGCCGCTCCGGGCGTAGGGTCCCTGGAACGAGCCGTAGACGTCGTAGGCCCGGCCGTAGGGTCCGCGGCTGAAGCTGTAGGGGCCCAGGCCGTAGGGGCCGGAGCCGTAGGGCGAGACCGTGGACTCGGGCGGTGTCAGGCCGAGATTCAGGACCTCGACATCGGTCCCGAATGCGCCCGTGACCCGGCTCGCCGCGGCCCACGGCACGACCACGGCCAGATTCGCTCCAGCGCGGCGCAGCACGCGGACCAGATGGTACGCGGCGGTCCAGGTGCCGCCCGCCACGTAGGGCGGGAATTCCCAGAGCAGCATCAGCACCCTCGGCCCCACCGGCAGCGCGCCGTACTTTTCCTCCAGGTGCCGCAGAACCTCCGGGGCGAAGTGGGCCTGGCGCCAGTGGCGGGTGCGATCGAAGGGCAGCTCGTCGGGGTCGAATCGAGCAGAGCGCAGGTCCGCCTCGGCGAGGTCCAGATCGGCGATCCGCGCGTGGTCGAGCTTGGCGCCCGCGAGGCTCGCCCGGCGAAAATCGGCCCCGGCGAGGTCGGCGTAGGTGAAATCCGCTCCGTCGAGCTTGGCGCCGTCGAATCGGGCGCCCTTGGCCAGGGCGTTGCGAAACGCCGACCCCGAAAGGTCGCAGGCCGTGAGCTCGGCCCGTTCGAGCTTCGCGTCGGTGAAATCGAGCCCGGGGAGCGGGCGCGCCGGCACGTGCAGGTCGGTCAGCACCGCGCCCTGCCAGGAGACCTCCGCCAGAACCGCGGCGGGAACCTCGCGGAAGGCCACCTCGGCGGCCAGGCGGAGCCCACGGACGACTTCCGGGTCCGGGTCCTTGAAGCGCGCCGCCGCGGCCAGTGCGACGAGCGCCCGGCGATGGTCCTCGGGCCGGTCCCGGGTCAGGAAGTGCTGCAAACCGACCGCGCCCACGACCTGTTTGCGCACCTCGCTGCTGACCAGCAGCTCGAGCACCTCCTTCATCTCGGTGGCACCGCGGTCCGCGCGCTCCTTGCGGGCCGCTTCCACGCGCTCCTCTTGCTCCTTGTTGCGGGTGTCGAGGTAGGACCGCCAGGCGACCAGCCCGCCCAGCAAAGCCCCGAGGATCGAAACCAGCGGCCCGAGGCTGGTGTTCAGCTGGTGCCAGAACAACCCCTGCTTGCGCCGCAAGATGCGCGCCGCGATGACCTCCTCGGCGGTCTTGGCGTCCCCGAGGGCGGCGTCCGTCCCCAGCCGCACCTCCGCCACCGCCGCCTGGACTTCGCGCGCCGCGAGCCAGCTCGACAGGACCTGGAGCCCGGCCAGCAGCGTGAACAGCGCGATCCCGACATAGAGGACCCAGGTTCGCTTGCGCATGAAGGGTTGAAGGTTAGCAGAACCAGGATCCACAAGCGCGCCGGGCGCGCCACCCGTCGCGGCCTAGAATCGGCCGATGGAGTTTTTGATCACTCTCTCACCGGGTCTCGCTTTCCTGACCTTCGCGGGGGCGCTTCGCTGGGCATTCCGGCGCTGGTTCGACGCTCTCCCTCTGGCGGTCTTGGCGCTCGCCCAGCTCCTCGTGCTCCTTCGCTTTGGGCCGGAGCTGTTTGCGGGAAAGGCTCCGCTGCCGGTTCATCTGCTCGCCGAGACCTGGCCCTTTGCGGGCTCGGTGGCCGCGGGAACCGCGGGCAACGCCATCCAGGCGGACCTGCTGTTCGAAGTCGCGCCCCTGCGCCACCTCGTGAGGGAGGACCTTCAAGGTGGCCGGTGGCCCCTGTGGAATTCGCACTCCGGTACCGGCATGCCTCTCCTGGGCAATCCCCAAGCCCAAGTTTTCGAGCCGACCGCGTTGGCGAGCGGTCTCTGGAGAGTCCCCGGCGGACTCGGACTCCTCGCCTCGCTTCGCCTGCTTCTTGCCTTCACCTTCGTCTTCGCGCTCGGCCGCCGCCTCGGACTCTCGTCGACCGCGAGCTCCTTCGGAGCCCTGACCTTCGCCTTCGGGGGTTACCTCTCGCTGTGGCTGGGCTGGCCCCTGGCTGCGGTGGCCGTGTGGATGCCGGGCGTGCTCTACGGCACGCTCCTGGTGGCGGGCCGAGGCCGAGGCTGCGACTTCGTGCTCGCCAGCATCTGCACCGCTGCGCTGCTGATGGCGGGCCACCCCGAGACGATCCTCTACGCGCTGGTCGCCTGTATCGCCTTCGCGGGGAGATTGGTGGCCCTCGATGTCGATCCGCGGCGAGCTCTCGGCCGCCTGGCAGCGACCGCCGCTCTAGGATTCGCCCTCGCGAGCCCCAGTGTCCTGGCGGCGACCGAGTACCTTCCGCAGAGCCACCGCCAGGAGCTTCTGTCCCGCCGCAACCAGCGCGGGGCCGAGAAGGGTGCGGCTTCGGGACTCCCCTCCTTCCGTGAGCTGGCGTCGAGGTCGGCGCGCCAGGTGCTCCCGCTCTTCGTTCCCCTGGCCCTCGGCCAGGACCGGACGGGGACCTTTGCGGGGCCGCCGATCGGAGATCGTCCCGGCAGTGGTTTTCCCGGAACGATCGCCCTCGTGCTGGTGCTCGCGGGTCTGGCTCTGAAGGAAGAGCGGAGCGGGAACGAACGCTTTTTCGCCCTCGCGGCGGCCGTGGCCCTGGTGGTGATCGCCAAGCCACCCGGCTTACCGCCGTTCCTGGCCGAAACTCCCGTGCTGTCGTCCCTGCCCAGCCAGTGGACTCGGATTTCCCTGGTGTTCAACCTGGCGATTGCGCTGGCGGCAGCTCACGCGCTCGAGCGGTGGCTGCGAAGGCAGTCCTCGAGTAGGACCGGAGCCCTCGTGGCCGCCGGGCTCGCCATCGCCTTCGGCGCCGTTGCCGCCTTCAGCCGGTCCCCCGGTCCCGTCGAGGCCGGGTCGCTGTCGATCCAGGCACTCCTGGCCGCCCTCTCGGGACTCGTCCTCCTCTCGTCCCCTTCGACCGCGAAAGCCGCTGTGCTCGCCGTGCTGGCGGCCCTGGAACTGACCCAGACCTTTGGCGCCGACTTCGCCCGAATGCCGAGCGGTCAAGGGATTCCTTCGTCGGAGCTGGTTGCGACGCTCAAGGCACGGGCAGCCGCGGAGCCACCGTTTCGCGTCGCCGCGATCGGCAACGTCTGGCCCCCGAATCTGGCCGCTCTCGAGGGCCTCACCGACTTGCGGAGCTCCGACGCCGCGAAGCCTTGGCCCCCCCAACAGTGGCTTCGCCCGCTGAGGGGCGACCTTCGCCCAGTGGGGGATCGATTCGATCGCGCGGACGTCCCCAGCCTTCGTTGGCTCGGCGTTCGCTACCTGCTGGCGGCCCCTGGCGAACGGTTCGGTCTGCCGTGGCGCCGGGTCCGGCGCTCGCGGGAGGGCTCGCTCTATGAGCTGCCGAACGCCTTGCCCCTGGTCTTCCTGGCTCGCGAGGGACGGCGCGAGCCGACGGCGCGGGGCGAGCTTGTCTGGCTCCCCTTCGAGCGCGCGGAGGCCGTGGTGGACACGGTGCCGACCCGGGCACTCGAGGCCGACCATTGGGCGATCGTGAGCGCGTCGACGACACCTCGGCTGCTCGCCACCACGATCTACGACGACGGAAACTGGCAGGCGCTCGTCGACGGCGTCCCAGCAGCCCGGGTGCGCGTTCAGAACGCGTTCGTGGGAGCGGACCTGCCGGCCGGCCCGCGGCGGGTCGACCTCCTTTACCGTCCACGGTCCGTCGTGCTCGGCTTCACCCTTGCCGCCGGGGCCTGGGCCGGCTTGTTCGCTCTCGGTTTCGGACGGCCGCGAAGCGCCTTCCCCCCGGCTTGAACCCTTCGCCGCCGAAGCGGGCTCTCACCCTTCGGCATCCTTCGCTGCGGCCACGAGTTCACGGAAAGGACGGACGGATGAAGACGAGAACAGGCCTTCCGGCCCCGCTCGGCGAGTTCTCCTCGGGAGGCGGGTCGTGAGCCGGGTGGTGGTGCTCGGCGCGGGGATCGCGGGCCACACGGCGGCGGCCTTCGCGCGCCACTGGCTTCCGGCTGCCGACCGCGTGATCGTGGTCTCCCCGAAGCCCGACTACAACTGGATTCCCTCGAACATCTGGGTCGGGGTCGGGCTGATGAAGCCCGAGCAGGTAACGTTTCCCCTGGCGCCGGTCTACCAGCGAAATGGGATCGACTTCCACCAGGCCGAGGCGGTGGCGCTCCACCCCGAGGGTCGCGAAGGAGCGCCCCAGCCCTTCGTCGTCGCGCATTCGACCCGCGTCGCGGATCTGGGGGAGCGGCTCGAGATCCCCTACGACTACCTGATCAACGCCACCGGCCCCAAGCTCGACTTCGCCGCGACTCCCGGCCTCGGCCCGGAGGGCCACTCGCTTTCCGTGTGTACCGAGAGCCACGCCGCGGAAACCGCCGAGGCGCTGTCGGTGGCGGTCGAGCGCATGCGACGGGGGGAGCGCCAGCGCTTCCTCGTCGGCACCGGCCACGGTCGCTGCACCTGCGAGGGCGCGGCCTTCGAGTACATCGTCAACCTCGAGTTCGAGCTGCGCGCCCGCGGCGTGCGCGACCGGGCCGACATCGTCTGGATTTCGAACGAATACGAGCTCGGCGACTTCGGCATGGGCGGGCTGCACCTGCGCCGGGGCGGCTACGTCACCCCGAGCAAGATCTTCACCGAGTCGCTGTTCGCTGAGCGAGGCCTGCGTTGGATCACCCGCGCCCACGTCCACGAGGTCGCGGTGGACCGGATCGACTACGAGACTTTGGACGGCGCCCGCCGCGAGCAGGGCTTCGACTTCGCCATGCTGCTGCCGCCCTTCCGGGGCGTCGGTCTACGGGCCTTCGATCGCCAGGGCGGCGAGATCACCGACCGGCTGTTCGCTCCGAGCGGCTTCATGAAGGTCGACGCCGACTACACGCCGCGGCCCTTCGAGGAGTGGTCGGCCCGGGACTGGCCCCGGACCTACCAGTCCCCTGCCTATCCGAATCTGTTCGCCGCCGGCATCGCGTTCGCGCCGCCCCACGCCATCTCGCGACCGCGGGAATCGCCCAACGGGGCGCCCGTGGCCCCCGCGCCGCCGCGCACCGGCATGCCCTCGGCGACGATCGGCAAGGCGGTGGCGAAGAGCGTGGTCGATCTGCTCGCCGGGGCGGACGCTCCCACCCAAACGGCTTCCATGGCCGAGATGGGGGCCGCCTGCGTCGCCTCTGCCGGGGCGAACCCCTTCACCGGCACCGCCGCCGCCATGACGGTGTTCCCCATCGTTCCCGACTTCGAGCGCTATCCGGAGTACGGCCGGGACGCGCGCCACACCTTCGGCGAGGTCGGCCTCGCCGGCCACTGGATCAAGATCCTGCTGCACCACCTGTTCCTCTACAAAGCGCGGATGCGCCCCGGCTGGAGGATGATTCCCGAATGAGCGCCGAGACCCCTCCGCGGCTCGCCGCCGCCCGCGACGACCAGGCCGGCTCCTGCCCGGCCCCGACACGTTCGACCTTGTTTTGGCGGACGTTCCTGCCCTGGCAGATGTGGCGATTCGTCTGGATCAACTGGAAGATGCTGGCGATCATCCGCCGCAGCCACCGGTCCCGTCACTCGTAGCGCAACGCTTCGATGGGGTCCAACCGCGCGGCGCGCACCGCCGGGTAGATGCCCGAGACCAGGCCCACGGCCACGGCGACGCCGGTCGACAGAACGATGGCCCACAGGGTGACCTCGGTGGCCCAGCCGGCCCAGGCGGCGACGCTCCAGGCGATGCCGACACCGACCACGATGCCGATCAGGCCGCCGACGGCGGAGAGCGTGAAGGACTCGATCATGAACTGGAAGCGGATGTCCTTCTGGCGGGCGCCGAGAGCCCGGCGGACGCCGATCTCCCGGGTGCGCTCGAGCACCGTGGCGAGCATGATGTTCATGATGCCGATGCCGCCGACCAGGAGCGAGATGCCCGCGATGGCGCCCATCACCAGGTTGAACAGGCGTTGGGTGCGCCGGCTCTGGGCCAGCAGGGCCCCGGGCACCACCAACTGGTAGTCCCGGGCACCGGCGTGGAGGCGATCGACCAGGCCTTCGATGGCACGGGAAGCCAGGTTCGAATCGGTGTCGGCGGCGAGCTTGACGACGATTTCGTCGAAGGGAGCCTCCAGGGCCTCGCGCTCGAACTTGCGGACCGCCGTCGACACCGGCACCAGAACGGCCTGATCGGTCGAGCCGACCGCCACTCCCTCGATCGATGCGCCTTCGCCGACCCCCGAGGCGAGCACTCCGATCACCCGCAGCCACACGTCGTCGACCTTGACCAGATCGCCCAGGGCAGGGCCGAAGCCGAACAGATCGCGCCGCACGGCGGCACCCAGGATCGCCACCTGGGCGTGGCCGGCCTCGTCCTGGGCGTCGAAGAACCGGCCCTCCGCGAGCTCCAGCCGGGCCAGCTCGGCATGGCGATGGGAGACGCCGTGGACCTCCGCGTCGTCGCTCTTGCCGGCCGGCGAGAAGACCTTGTAGGGCTGGAGGCGCACCCGCGGCGCCACCATCTCGACCCCCGGCACGCCCTCGGAGATCGCTGCGGCGTCCCGCGGAGACACTCCGAGGGACTTCTTCCGCACCTCGCGCAGGGCCTGGGCCTCGAGGTCCAGGCTGCGCACGATGACGTTGTGCAGGCCGAGCTGCTCGATCATGCCGAGGGCCTGGCGCTCCGCCCCGGCCCCGATCGACAGCATGGCGATCACCGCGCCGACGCCGAAGATCATGCCCAGCATGGTCAGGGCCGAGCGCAGCTTGTGGGCGGAGAGATTGCCGAGGGCGCTGCCGATGGCCTCGGTCGGGGTCATGCGGCACCGCCCACGATCACCATGCGGCCGCCCCCGCCGCCGCTTGGTCCGGGCGGGCCGCTCGGGGGCGCCGGTTCGGCGCGTGGCATGCCCGGCGGCCGGGTCGGATCCTCGAGGGCCACCGAGTCCCCCGCTTCGAGATCCCCTTCGACCACCGCCCGGCCCATGCCGGAGGACATCACCTTGACCACCACCGGCTCGAAGTTCCCGCCCCGGCGGCGGTAGACGACCGTCGTCTCGCCCTGGTCGAAGATCGCCTGGCGTGGCACCTGGAGCACGTTCTTGGCCTCCTCGAGCAGCAGCTCGACCTTCACCCGCTGGCCGGGCTTCAACCCCGGGGTGGGCTCGTCGAAGGACAGCGAGAGCGCGAAGTACTGCACCGGCGAGTTGCGAAAACGCGGCTTGGCCAGACTGTCGAGGGTGGAGACCTTCGCCGGCCACACGCGCTCCGGCGCGGACTCGAGGCTCACCCGCGCGCTCTTGCCGTCGGCCAGGCCCCCGGCATCGGCCTCGAGCACGTAGGCCTCCACTTCCATGGCGTCGAGATTCGGAATCTCCACCAGGGGCTGGCCGGGGAAGGCGTCCTCCCCCACCCGTGGAGGTTCGCCGCGCCAGTCCCGGCGGTAGACCAGGAGGCCCGCGATGGGAGCCTGCACCGCGAGGGCGACCACGCCCCGCTGGGCGCGGTCCAGCTCGAGCTCGATCTTGCGTCGCTCGATGGCGAGCAGCTCAAGGTCCGTGTGGTGAACGCGCTCTTCCCGGCGGCGCGCCGAGCGGGTGTGGTCGAGCCGGGCCTGGGACAGCTCTCGGTCGATCTGGCTCTCGAGGATCTCGTTGCGCGAGAAGATCTCGATGTCCTTGCTGGCAAAAGCGTCGGCATGCTCGAGCTCGCTGCGGGCTCCGCGCTCGTCGCGGTCCAGATTGGCGAGGGTCGCGGTCGTCTCGGTCCGTTCCTTGTCGACCTTGAGGAGGTTGCCGGCGAGATCGGAACCGGAGTCCTCGAGCTTGCGCTGGAGCTCGGTGGGATCGAAGCGCAGCACCACGTCCCCGGGCTGGACCCGGGTGCCCTCGGGGGCGATCCAGGCGATCCGGAGCCGGTCCGGAATCTCCGGCGGAATGGACAGCGGGATCGATTGGGCCGAGCGCAGCACACCGTCGGCGGGCACCCACCGGGCGAAGTCGCCGCGCACGACGACCGCCAGGGGGACCGCGACGGGCCGGCGCAGGAGCGCCCAGGTTCCACCGGTCGCGCCGAGCAGCGCCACCACCGCACCGCCATGGAGCAAGATCCGCTTCATTCGGCCGACTCCGGGGCCACGAGCAGCACTGCGTCGCCCTCGGCGAGGCCGGCTCGCACCTCGATCCACTGGCCGTTGTCCCGCCCGAGCTCGGGGCGCACCGCCTCGGCGCGGCCGAACAGTCCCCGGCGGAACACCACCGGGCCGGATCCGGTCAGGCGGACCGAGGACGATGGCACCACCAGCGTCGCGGCCGCCCGGCCGGTCTCGACCTCGCCGCGGAAGCGCATGCCGGGGCGCATGCGCTCGGGGTCGCTGGCGTCGAGGGCGATCTGCAGGCGGATGACTTTGATCGGTTCGCTCGGCGAGGAGGTGGAAACGGTACGGCCGATGGCGGTGACCTTGCCGGTGACCTCGCGGTCCGGGTGGGAGTCGAGCCGGAAGCGCACCGTCTGGCCCACGGCGAGGGCGCCCGCGTCGGCCTCGTCGACATCGCCGGCGGCCCGCAGACGACTGAGATCGGGAATCTGGATCAGCGGGTTGCCGCGGAAGGCGGCGTCCCCCACCTTCTTCTTCTTGCCGTCCCAGTCGGTGACGTGGACGACGATGCCACCGCGCGGCGCCGGCACGCGCAGCCGGCCGATGGCCTCCTCGATCTGGCGGACCCGGGCCGCGGCCCCATCCCGGGAGCGGGTGAGGCCGCGGATCTCCGCCGCCGTCTGGCGCTCGAGGGCCGCGAGCTTGTCGGTCAGAAAGGCGATCTCGCGCTCGGCGAGGGCCAGATCCAGCCGGATCTTGGCCAGCTCCTTGGCCGCCACGAGATCCTCCGGCGCTTGCAGCTCGAGCTCGGCCCGGCGCTTCTTGGCCCGCGCCTCGGCCAAGGTCAGCTCGGTCTGCTCTCGGTTCGCCTCGAGGTCGGTGCGCCGTTTCTCGATCTCCTCCTGGGCCGACGCCTGGGCCGCCTTGCGCTCGGCCAGGCGGCGCTCGAGCTCCGAGCCGTCGAAGGCCACCACCGGCTGGCCGGCGCGGACCGTGCTGCCCTCGGGGATCAGGAACGCGATGCGGAAATTCCACATCCCCTGCACCAGGGGCGCCCCCACCGAGACGGGGTCGATGGCCTCGAGAATGCCGGTGATGCCGACGCCGGTCACCAGATCCCGACGTTCGACGGGCGCCCAGGCCGTCGCCTCTTCGCCCAAGAGGCCCGCCTGGATGACCGCCCCCACGGCCCCGGCCAGGGCCAGGACCACGCCGAGGGCAAGGAGAATCCGTCCCCGGCGGCTCACGGGGAACCTCCCGCCTCGAGGCCGCTTTCGACGACGCAGTCGAGCTCCGAACAGGGGCCGAGAGTCACCGGGCGCTCACCCTCGGCGAGCCGGACGAAGATGCCCTCGGGGCTCCGCCGCAGTGCCGAGCGGGACACCAGCAGGGCGTCGGGGCGCGCCTCGGCGAGCACCTCGACCCGGGCGGACATCCCCGGGATCATGCGCTCCGGATCGGCCTCGTCGAGGGCCACCACAACCTTGAAGAAGCGCCGCGTGGCCTCCGTCGCCAGCTCCTGGGCGATGCCCGTGACTTCTCGCACCCGGCCCGGGAACACCCGCTCCGGATAGGCGTCGAGCACCACCCGGGCGGCCATGCCGGGCGCCACCGTGCCATCGTCCACGTCCGGCAGGCGGGCCTCCACGACGACCGAGCTGAGGTTGGGTACGGTGCCCACGGTGAGGCCTACGAAGACGTTGTCCCCGACCTGGATCTTGCGGCCTTCCCACGGGTGGTTGCCGACGACCCACACGCCAGCCACCGGGGACAGCAGGGTCAGGGCCGCGATGGAGCGGTGGGCGGCGTCGATCTCGCGGCGGGATTTCGCGATCTCCACCCGTCGCACCTCGAGATCGGCCCTGCGGGCCGCTTCGCTCGAGCGCAGATCTTCCTCGGCCTTCTCGAGATCGAGCCGGGCCTTGGCCAGGGCCAGGAGCTTCTCCTCGTGCTCGCGCCGGGAGACCAGGTCCGCCGGCACCTCGGCGTCGAGCTCGGCCTTGGCCAGGGCGGACTTCTTGTCCTCGACCGCGAAGCGCTTCTCCGCCAGGTCCACGGCAGCCTGGGCCTCCTCGCCCTCGAGCTCGATCAGAGACTGATCGAGGGCGATTTCTTTCTCTTCGAGTTGATCCAGGATGGCCGAATTGTCGAGCTCCGCCGCGCGGTCGCCGGCGGCGAGAAGGGTGCCGTCCTCGGCCAGCCAGCGGACTTCGACCTGCCAGCTCGTGCTTTGGGGGACGACCAGGGAAACCGCTTCCGCGGCCACCAGGTCGCCAGTGATCAGCACCCGGCGCTCGAACGGGCCGCGACGGGTCACGGCAAGGTCTTCGGAGGTGCTCGAACCGGTCGCGCCGGCGCCCACCACGGCCGGCGGCGGGCCGGAGCACGCCGCCGCGAAAAAGGCCCCGCACAGGAAGGGGGAGAGCGAGCGGAAGAGCATCAAGTCACTCATACGGACGGAGGGGGAAAAAGGTCCCATCTGCGCGAATGATTCACCCCTCCAAGACCAGCCGTCGGACCCGCTCACCAATCTCCCGACGCGCCACCACCCCCGAACACCCCTCCCCCACCGGAGAAGCCGCCACCCCCGCCGAAGACCGATCCCCCACC
>CXWL01001446.1_pt1 | contig 93144 bp, 61 predicted proteins | sample 590931 | NCBI WGS metagenome assembly CXWL01 (sample SAMEA3498368, study PRJEB10139) | groundwater metagenome | biome: water well; material: biofilm material | place: Germany | collected 2015-04-27 | reverse complement strand
GCCTTTTCTGGCTCATATCTCCATTATTTTCAGCGGTTTAGCTCCGCCGCGGACAGAAACTAGTGCTAGCGGTCAGGTAGTCGTCAGGTATCCCGGCTCGAATCCGTGTCCTCGCCTTGCCTAAGGACCGTTCTAGTTCGGTGCCCATGCCACCAGCTCGCCGCCAGCCCAATCGGCAAGGCAATAGTGCCGTAGTCGCACAACAATGGCAGCCACCAAAACCGCCGGATGCCCTCCAAGGGAAGCACCAAAAGGCCGAAGGAGACCAGCAAGCCGCCAACAAGCGGAATGACGGACCTCCGCTCGCCCCTCGCAACGTAGGATGCGATGAACCACCAGTTGCCGACAATAGGAATGCTCCCGAGGAGCATCAGGGCGGCGCCCACCATCCATCTTGCGATCGTCATCGCGTAGCCCCTAGGGTCGATAGATGTACTGACCAAGCCACGTGTTGAGGGAACCCATCAGGGCCATGCAGTACGTATAGATCTGTTCATTGCCGCTCAGTAGTGCATTAGACGGCCAATGAGATCATCGACTTTGAGACCCCACGTGTTCGGCTCGTCATCAGCCATCAAACCACTTTGAAGGAACTCGTCTGCCAAGGCTCCTCGCAGTTCCTCGCGCTGCTCCTTCGTCAGCGGCCTCGGTCCAAGGTTGTCGACGAGAGGCAACAGTCCTGGTTGGCGTTTCGCGATGATCTCGCGAAGAATGGAGAGTTCAGCTTCGTTGAAGCGTCTGAGTTTGGACATCACCACCTACCTAATGATGCGCCAGGCCGAGGAAGTTGTTGCCCAGGTAGACACGACGCGACCAGCCTGATTGAGGATGACAGCCGGCTCCGCTCCAACAGGCTTGATCGTAGCTCTGTCAATGTTCGGCACTACTCTGAGTGAATTCTTGACCGCGCCTCGAACTCCACCATCTTGACTGGCAGGACACGAGCCACATAGCGCGCGGCGACCGGTGTACCCTCGGGAAGGTCTCGCACAGCCAAGAGCATCCGGCGGACATGGTCGGCAACTTGTACTGCGGTGGCGTCAGTCCGATGAAACGTCGCAAGAAACCAGTCCAGCGTGAAGCCCTCTGAGCTACACCCGACCCAGCCGTAGCGCGACCGGACTGATTGTCTCTCCGCCGCGACGAAATGATGCCGCATTGGCTTTGGGTCAACGAGCCGCTTCTGGGGCAAGACGGTCAGTAGCTTGCCCTCGTCGACATGGCAACCGTTTGGTGGGCTGAAGCGGGCGACGAGGTGCTTCGTGAAGGTCTCGGCGCTTGCCACTATTGATAATAAGGCCTCCATGGGCGGCGAAGCGGATGATGCGAAGGTGGTCGCTCTGGCGCATCGGGCTGACCCTGCGGGCACGCTTTGTCGCATGGCACCAAGAGTCGCTGCACGGAAGCTCGAGGCATCCGAACTCTCACGCCAGTTCGTCCGGAATGCCAGTGATGGCCCTGTCAAGATTCTGATAGTGAGGCCATGAGAGCCGCCACATCACGGAGTGTGCTCACGCCTTGGACTTCGCGGTCCGTGGGGATCCGCCAGCCTTGGCGCCTCGCAATGTGCGCCAACTCGTCCTTGACGTCGTCTTCAGCGAAACCATAGAGATAGAGGTCATCCTCTGGTAGGGGCGGAAAGCCTCTGACAGCGCAAGCGCTAAAGTGGTCGAAGACAACTTGCGAGACCATCGGACTCGCGATGTCACTGAGATCAGAGACGAAACTTTCCAGACCCGCCCCGGCCTTCACCCTCCTTCTCCGAAGTGCGAGGAAGCGAACTCGGAACAGCAAGGCGGCGGCGAATAGCAGGACAGCTAGGCCTGCCAGCATGAGAGTTGTGGTTCGCATTGCTGGAATCGGTCAGTGGTGCCCGACACAGCTTCCGATCATCGCTGCGTCACGAACAAGCAGAGCCGTCCCAACGTAGGGAACCCAGCGGCCGGCGGCCCTGCCGATCCAAGGTGTAAACGTAAGGGGCCTTATCAACGTGGGGCTCCAGACCCTAAATGGCAGGCGATACGGAAGGAGTCTTCCCAGTGTAACCGAGGCGAGAGACGTTCCTGGGCTGGAGCCGGGCGTAACGAACGGCTTGGCTATTAGGGGGAGGCCAGCCCCGATCGCAGCGGCGCCCGCGGCCGACTGTAAGCCGAAGTGCTGCGCTGAGCACTTCTGCAGGCACTCGCCGAACGAATCGAATATCGAGCATCCCGTGTCCACCGCGGGCGTAGTCCCACTGTCACTAGAGCCAGCGTTCACCCGAGCTGGGCCGGATATCCAGTCTTCATACGAGCTCGTCGAAGCGATCTCGCGCAGCCAGTTCGGTCCATTTGTTGGCCCCACCTCTTGGAAATTGATCAGGCCGCCGGGTTGGGAGTCGGTCTCACCGTGGTAGCACGGACCCGGCTGGCCGTTGGGGCACGGAACCGGTTGAAGCTCGCTGGCCGGCTCCAGCCCTTCTGGGTCCACTAGGTCCAGTGGCTTTCCCCGTACGTACGAGTACCCATTCCAGCTCTGCGGCTGCAGGCGAGTTCCGCCGATCGGGTCAACGCTCGTGAACCTCCCGAGCAGCGGGCTGTAGCTGCGCGCGTGCATATAGTCCAAATCGTCGCCAGTGAACCCCAACCGGAAGGCGTCGCGTTGGTGGCCCGTGAACTTCTTGGTGTCACCCTCGCCGCCGAACGTGACCTCCTCGCCGTACGGGAGGTAGTCGTGACCCGCGACGACATTTCCCTGTGCGTCGGTCAGCAGACGCGGGGTGCCCAGGTGGTCGAGATGGTCGTGCCACATCACGGTGCCACCGGTAAGGCTATTGGTGATCGAGCCCAGCAGAAGCGAGTCGCGGTAGACGTAGTCGCGAATCTCCCAGTAGCGGGGCGAGACCGCCGTCGCCACGGAGTTATCGGCCGACGTCTCGTCCCAGCCCGTGATGTCCGCACCCTCGAGGTCATCGACGAAGATCGAATCGTCGGGATCTCCATCGGTCGTCAACGTGCTCGCGGCGGCCCCGTTGCCCCCACCACCGGGCGGCTTGATGAAGCGGAACTCGCGCAGAACGTTGCCGCCCAGGTCGCGCACTGTCCACGCCTCGCGTGGCGCTGACGCAGCGCCGCCGCCCAGCTTCCAGTCGAGGACGCGCTCGCCGTCGGCGGTGTAGGCGTAGGTGTGCTGCTCGCTCACCGTCTTGTTGTTGACCGTGGACGTGGTGGTCAGGCTCGACATCTGGTCCAGCGCGTCGTAGGCATAGGCGGCGCGCCACTCCGGGGTCGGGCCCGGGTCGAGCATGTTGCCGGCAGCGTCATAGATGGCAGTGACGAGCCGATTGCTCGTCGGGTCGACATCGAACGCGCGGGCCTGAGCGCCAGCGACCTCCAGCAGGTTCCCATAGCGGTCGTACGAGAAATTCTGACTGAACCCCGCGCCGGAAGGCGGCGGCGAACGGACTGTGGCACTGGCGAGGCGGCTCGCCCAGTCGTAACTGAAGAGGTTCCCGCCCATCGCAGCCACATTGCCGGCGCCGTCGTAGCTGTACGTGCCCGTGTCGAAGTTGCTGGCGCCGGGCTCGGCGCCGAGTGTGTAGATGCGATCGGGTCGGACACGTGGATGCTCGGCATCGAGCGCGATCCGATCGGTGACGCCATTGCCGTGGGCGACCTCGGCAAAGAGACCGTTGGCGTGATAGCTCAGGCTCGCAGCGAGCGGGTGGCTACCCAGATCGCTCGTCGTCGAGACGCCGCTCAGGAATCCGCGGTCGTGCTCGAAGCTTGCGCTGAGGCCGACCGTGACCCGCGAGCAGCGACCGCTGAAGCAGGCGGGGTAGCCCAGCTCGTGGATAGCGCCGAGCGGATCGTAGCTGAAGGTCTGGATGAAACTGGCCGCCTTCTCGCCGCTGACCTGGGTCGTGCGGACGGAGGGCCGGCCCTCGCGACCGCCGTAGGCATAGGTTTCCGTGACCAAGGTTTCGCCATCTGCTCCCGGCGTCGGGTTGTGCCGCTCGGCGGCGAGGAGCTCTCCCGTCGCCTGCGAGTAGCTAAAGTGAGTCAACGGAACAAGGATCTCGTCTTGCCCGTTGACCTCGACTCGCCGAACGTCGATCAAGCGCCCGGCAAAGTCGTACGACAGGTCCAGCGTCCGCTCGCCGTCTTCTTGACGATGCGGGTTTCCCAGTGGGTCGAAGCGCGCATATGAGACGCCACGCTCGGGGTGCGTCTCCTGGGTCAGGAAACCGCGTCGGTCGTACGAGAATCCACGATGCTGGGAGTCCATGTCGACAGAGCCCAGGCGGTCCCTAAGGTCATAGCCGTACTGAGTCTCGGCGAAGGTCGGGTTGTCGGGGTCGTCGCCAGGCAGCCGCTCACGAACTCGGACGAGCCGTCCCAGGGGGTCATAGTCCTCGCGGGTCTCGATCGTCGCCTCTTGCCGCCCACCACCGGAAGACTCCTGCATGACCTTCACTCGACGAATCAGCAATTCCTGCCCGGTGTAGGACAGGTCGATCGAGTGTGCCGCACCCTCCGGAGGACGAATTTCGCGGGGTCGACTGTAGGCGTCGTAGTCGCGGTACTTGGTAGTCTCTCCGAGGGCGCCGAGCTCCGAGACGGTGTCTGGATCGCCCGAGACGTGGTAGGTGCGACGTCGTTCACTCCAACCCAGGTCACCTGGCATGCGAATGCGTTCGAGCTCCGGCCTGCCGAGGCCGTCCACGCGGGTCTCCTGGGCTGCCAGGACGGTTGCCCCCTCCAGGCGCTCCGTCAGCACGGAGGCCGGCGTGGAGCCCTGCGCTGGTGTGTACGTGATCCGACTTGCGGCGTCGCGCAACAAGCCCGAGCCCCCAGTGGGCTCGGCGCGCACGAGGCGCCCCATGGCATCCCACTCGAGCGCGGTGGCGAGCCCGCGCGCATCCCGGCTCTCGCTGGGCAGACCACTCGCCACGTCGACGGCGACGTCGAGCGTCACCAGGCGCGCACTGCTGTCGACGGGCGATAGCCAGGTGCTGGTCTCGGACGCGCCCGCGGCATAGGTGTGCTCACGTACGTAGACCGGCGAGCCGGGGTCCAACCCGCAGAGCGCCGAGTCGGCCGGCAGATCACCTGTCTGCGCACCGGTGACGGGGTCGCCTCCGTACAGTGACTCGCGGATCACATTTCCGCCGGGGTCCGGGGTATAGACGGTCAGGACATCCCGGGTCGACTCCTCTCCGGCCGACTGCTCTGTGCCGAGTAGGACGCGGCGCCGCTTCAGGAAGCCCGTCCCGCGGTCGAAGCAGCTGGTTGCCACCTCGCCGTTGTCGACGTCTTGCCGATCGAAGGTTCCCAGAACCCAGGGTGCCGCCGGGCTGCTGGGATCGCTCGGGTCAGCGACCGCGAAGGGCACGTATCCAGGTATGAGCTTGTTGTCGTAGTCGTCCGTGAGCTGGTAGCTCCCGCGTTCGGGGTTGTACCGAGTCGTCGTCGCTCGATGGATCACCGTGCCGTCCCGGCTACGCTCGGCCCGTTGACCGCCACCATGCTGAAAGTCGACCGTTCGGAAGTGGCCCAAACCGTCGAAGTCGAGAAACCGGTGAATGCCGGTATCGCTGACCTCCATCCAGTCGACGCGCCGGTTGGTGTTGTACCAACGATCGGCTGGACCGGTCGGGCTGTTCGCCGGGGGTTGGGGAATGACGTCGTGGGTGTACCGGTAGTCCACCTGGCGGACTACCGTGGGCGGTGGATCCGTCGAGGTCGCCGAGCCCTCGTAGAGCCGCTCGCGAAGAAGGAGTCCGTACTCCCAGCCATACCAAATCGCGATGTCGTCATTCGGATCGTCGGGGTCGTTGATCTCGAAGATGCGTTTCTCGATCCATGGGCCCTGGGAAAAAACGTATTCGTGATCGTGGCCCAAAGGTGAGGTCACCCGGGTTGTCTTGAAGACAGGGAGGTCCTCCGGCAAAGGAACGTCCTCGGTGGACGGCGAGATCGTCTCGTAGACCCACGCGCAGGTATCGTCGGCGCAAGGATCATCTGGGCCGTCCAGGTGGATCCGTCGCCGCAGTCCGGCCGTCGAGTCCAACGCGACGTCCTGCGGCGGACCGTCGAGGTGGCGAAGCGTGAGCCATGAGCTGTATTCGTACCGGTAGATGCCTCCGGTCGGCAGCGTCAACTGACGGATCGTGCCCGGACGGTCAGCCACTGCGTGGTCGTGGTCGGCACAATCCTCCGTCTCGTTGTAGCTCATCCCCCAGTGGGATCCATCAGGTAGGTCGACCCGCGCGAGTAGCGGGACCGTCACCATCGTCGCCGGCGAGGTGTCGTGCTTGCAGGAGCGACGAACTGTGGAGCCGCCTGCGGCCGGCTCACCCTGATAGACGAAGTCGTAGGTAGCCGCCTGCACCGTCGGTGTCGAGAACGCGGTCAGAACGACCTTGTCGACCACATGCTCTCCGGCGATGTCGGTGAAGAAGACCGTCTGCACCCGCCCGTGCGGGTCCGTGAACGTCACCGTGGGCGAGCTCGCCGACTCGTACCCGCTCACCGTAACGCTCTCGCCGAAAGCGCTCGTCATCGCGATCAGCGCCGTGGGACACGCCTGGGCCGGCTGCTCGGGCGGCGGCGTGCAGTTGGTGTCGACGAAGTGCTGCTTCGAGCCGTCCGGGAACTCCACGTCGTAGCCGCCGTCTGGGCGGTCAGTGTGCAAGCGCAGGTAGCTGCCGTCGCGGGTGTAGTAGACGGACTGGGCGGCGGTCTCGCCGGCGTGCAGGCTGTTGTAGAAGAGGTGCCCTCCAGCGTCCTGCCCGACGTAGAGGTACTGCGTCGACGAGCGGTTGCCGGCGCCGGTGGGTCGAATCAGCGAACCCATGCTGAGGCGCCAGCCAAGCCCGGCGTTCGACGACTCCGATGGCTGGGCGTCGACGTGCGGGAAGACGATGATCGGGCCAGGATCGCCAGGGCTCTCGATCAGATCCCAGACGTTCGAGTTGTAGACCAGGGTGAATCCGTAGCCGAAGCCGCCGTTCACCGGGTAGGGCGTCCCAATCGGCAGAGTCAGCACTAGGTTGCCGCTGAACAGGTTCACGTTCTCGATCCCGCCGACCGCGAACGCCTGGTCACCGACCAGGCCCTGCCGTTGGTACTCGGGACGCTGGTTGGTCTCGAGCGCCATCGCGGTCGAAGTGGCGAGGAGGTTGAGCGCCAGACATATGGTAAGGGTACGCATGTGGGGGCTACATTCCGTGTTCGTGACTGGTGGCTCGAGTGGGCGTGCCGACGGGGGAGTCGCTCCCTGCTGCCTCGCCCGAAGACGGGCCAAGAAGCTCAGGGCCTTCGGTTCGTCGGTATAGGGGAGGATATCGCAGACGAGCAGCCGATTGGAACGCTGACGTAGTCCCCACCAACGAGGCGAGGTCGACCCGGTGCCGGGGGCGCGGATGGCCGAAGCGTCGCTTGCTCCCGAGATCTCTCCACTGCGGGCGGCCGATGGGCCGCCCTTCGGTCGAGAGGACGGAGGTGAGGGCCGCCTCTCTGGACCGGCCCGGCGGCTATGGCGGGCCTGTTCCGGCTACCAAGGCGCGTGCACGCATGCGCGTTGCGCTCGGAGACTCAGGATTTCAAGAGTCGCGGGGATGCGCAGACGCTACCGACGACTGAGCTCCAGGATCTTCTCCACCACCGACGGATCCGCCAGCGTCGTCACGTCGCCGAGGTCTTCGGTCTCGCCGGCGGCGATCTTGCGCAGGATGCGGCGCATGATCTTGCCGGAGCGGGTCTTGGGCAGGCCCGGGGTGATGATGATGCGGTCGGGGGTGGCGATCGGGCCGATTGCCTGGCGGACCTGCTCCTTGAGCATGCCGGCGAGCTCGTCGACGTCGTAGGACTCGTACTCCGGCGTGATGATGGCGTAGGCGCAGATGCCGGTGCCCTTGATGTCGTGGGGGTAGCCGACCACCGCTGCCTCGGCGACCGCGGTGTGGGCGACCAGGGCGCTCTCGACTTCGGCGGTGCCGAGGCGGTGTCCGGAGACGTTGAGCACGTCGTCGACGCGGCCGGTGATCCAGTAGTAACCGTCCTCGTCGCGACGGCAGCCGTCGCCGGTGAAGTAGAGGCCTGGGAAGCGCGAGAAATAGGTTTCGCGGAAGCGCGAGTGGTCGCCCCAGATGGTGCGCGCCTGGCCCGGCCACGAGCGGCGCAGGCAGAGGTTGCCGGAGACGTCGTTGCCGAGGAGCTCGTTGCCGGCCTCGTCGAGGAGCACGGGCTCGATGCCGAAGAACGGCAGGGTGGCGGAGCCGGGCTTGGTGGGTGTGGCGCCGGGCAGCGGGGTGATCAGGATGCCGCCGGTCTCGGTCTGCCACCAGGTGTCGACCACCGCGCAGCGGCCTTCGCCGACGACGTCGTGGTACCACTTCCAGACCTCCGGGTTGATCGGCTCGCCCACCGAGCCCAGGATCCGCAGGCTCTGCCGCGAGTACTTCTTGACCCACGAGTCGCCCTCGCGGATCAAGGCCCGCAGCGCCGTGGGGGCGGTGTACAGGATGGTGACCTTGAGGTCGTCGATGATCCGCCAGTAGCGGCCCGGGTCGGGGTAGAGCGGGATCGATTCGAACATCACCGTCGTCGCGCCGTTGGCGAGCGGGCCGTAGACGATGTAGCTGTGGCCGGTGACCCAGCCGATGTCGGCGGCGCAGAAGTAGACGTCGTCGGGTTGCAGGTCGAAGACCAGCTGGTGGGTGAGCGCGGCATAGACCATGTAGCCGCCGGTGGTGTGCAGCACGCCCTTCGGCTTGCCGGTCGAGCCCGAGGTGTAGAGCGTGAAGAGCGGCGACTCGGAGTGCATCCACTCGACCGGGCAGGTCGAGCGCTGGCGCGACATCTCCTCGTCGAGCCAGGCGTCGCGGCCTTCGGTCATCGGCACGTCGGTGGCCGTGCGCTTGGCCACCAGCACCTTGCGGATGGACGACAGGCCTTCGACGGCGCGGTCGACGATGGTCTTCAGGGGAATGCGCTTGCCGCCGCGCAGCGCCTCGTTGGCGGTGACCACCACCTTGGCGCCGGCGTCGAGGATGCGGCCGCGCAGCGACTCGGCGGAGAAGCCAGCGAAGACGACGGAGTGGACGGCGCCAATCCTGGCGCAGGCGAGCATCGTCGCGGCCAGCTCCGGAATCATCGGCATGTAGATGGCGACCCGGTCGCCGGTGCCGACGCCGTGCGCGAGCAGGACGTTGGCGATGCGGCAGACGAGGTGCTTGAGCTCGCGGTAGGAGAGGGCGCGGTAGTCGCCCGGCTCGTCGCCGGCCCACAGGATGGCAGTCTTTTCGGGCTGCGTCGCGAGGTGACGGTCGACGCAGTTGAAGCAGGCATTGAGACGGCCGCCGCCGTACCACGAGAAGTCGACCTCCTTCATGTCGACGTCGAGGATGGTCGACGGCGGGTGAAACCAGGTCAGCAGGTCGGCCTGCCGCCGCCAGAAGCCCTCGGGATCGTCGAGGGAGATGCGGTAACGGCGGTGGTACTCCTCGAGGGACCCGATGCGGGCGTGGGCGGCGATCGCGGGCTTGACGGGAACGGTGGTCATCGGGGCTCCTCCGTGCGGCGGTGGGACGCCGGCTGGTCTGGCTGGCTCAGACGACGGCAGGTGCGCGAGTGGGCTGCGCACCTGCCGATGCAACACATGCGACGGCGCGATCTTAGCGGGGCCGGCGGCTCCGATCGCGCCGGCTCGAGAGCTAATCGTGGATCGAGCGGTCCTTGGTCTCGCGCAGGAAGAGCGTGCCGATGACGACGGTCATCAGCGCGACGCCGATCGGGTACCAGAGGCCGGCGTAGATGTTGCCGGCCCTGGCGACCATCGCCGTGGCCAGGAGCGGCAGCATGCCGCCGAACCAGCCGTTGCCGATGTGGTACGGCAGCGACATCGAGGTATAGCGGATCTTGGCCGGGAACAGCTCGACGAGGAAGGCGGCGATCGGCCCGTAGACCATGGTGACGTAGATCACCATGATGAACAGGATCAGGATCGTCATCGGGTAGTTGATGCGGGCCTTGTCGGCGGTGGCCGGGTAGCCGGCGGCCTTGAGCGCCTCCTTGTACTTGGCCTCGTCCCAGCCCTGGAGCTCGACGTCGCCGATGCGGGTGACCACCGTCTGGCCCTCGACCGCCGGCAACGAGGCGAACGACAGGCCGGACTTGGTCAAGAAGTCGCGGGTGCGGTCACAGTCGCTGTAGCGGGTCTTGGGCCCCGGGAAAACGTGGAACTGACAGTCCGTCGCCGCCACCGTGATGGCGTGGGAGGCGGCGAACTCCTCGAGGCCGGGGTTGACGTAGTGGGTGAGGCCCTGGAACAGGGGGAAGTAGGTCACTGCGGCAAGCAGGCAGCCGCCGAGGATGATCTTCAGGCGCCCGATCTTGTCCGACAGCCGCCCGAAGACGATGAAGAAGGGGGTGCCGAGCAGCAGCGAAATGGCGATGACGATGTAGGCGGTGAGGTAGTCGAGCTTGAGCGCGATGGTGAGGAAGAACAGGGCGTAGAACTGGCCGGTGTACCAGACGACACCCTGACCGGCGGTGGCGCCGAGGAGGGCCAAGAGCACGTATTTGTTGTTCGGATAGTGGAAGAAGCTCTCGGTGATCGGCGCCTTCGACGCCTTGCCCTGCGACTTCAGGAGCTTGAAGACCGGCGACTCCTCGAGCTTGAGGCGGATGTAGACCGAGAAGGCCAGGAGGACCAGGGACAGCAGGAAGGGGATGCGCCAACCCCAACTGGTGAAGACCTCCGGCTTCATGGTCACGCGGGAGATACCGATGACCAGGAGAGACAGGAAGAAGCCGATGGTGGCGGTGGTCTGGATCCAGGCCGTAGCGCCGCCGCGCTTCCTGTCGGGCGCGTGCTCGGCGACATAGGTGGCGGCACCGCCGTATTCGCCGCCCAGGGCGAGACCCTGGAGCAGTCGCAAGGTCACCAGGATGATGGGTGCTGCCATGCCGATGGACTCGTACGTCGGCAGGAGCCCGACACCGAAGGTCGAGGCGCCCATGACGACGATGGTGATGAGAAACGTGTGCTTGCGGCCGACGATGTCACCCAGCCGGCCGAACACCACGGCGCCGAACGGACGCACCAGAAAGCCCGCGGCGTAGGTCGCGAACGCCGACATCAGGGCGCCGGTGTCGTTGCCCTTGGGAAAGAACAGGCTGGCGAAGAACGGCGCCAGCGTGGCGTAGAGGTAGAAGTCGTACCACTCGAACACGGTGCCGAGGGACGAGGCAAAGATGACACGTCGTTCTTCGGCCTTGGAAACGATTTGCCCGTCAGGCAGGGCGGCTGCAGCAGCAGCGGTCGACATTTAGGTTCCTTTCTGAAGAAATCTGATATTTTGATCAATCCTCTTGGGAGGAGGGATGTCGACCGTTCAGGTCGAGATCCTCCTGCCAAGTGACCGCTGCGGGACCGAGCGGAGCGAGGGCGCCGCTAGAATTGGAAGATCTGCCACTGCAGGTTGATCTGGTCGCGCGTGTCGCCGTGGTCGGGCTCGATGCGGGTGTAGGACAGCTTGACGTTGTTGTTGTGGCCGGCGATGAAGTAGCCGAGGCCGACGGTCAGGCGCGTCTCGTCGATCCGCGCGGCGGCGTCGAAGTCCTGGCTCGCGTACTGCACGAACGGCTGGATCTTGGCGGCGGCGAGAAAGACCCCGGCCTCGAGCAGGATGTCGGTCTGCTTGGGAAGCGAGGACAGGAAGGTGTCGCCGTCGACGTTCGAGACGTCGGCCTGGAGGACGACAGCGTTGCCGGTGCCGAAAGGCTGGTCGAAGAAGAGGTCGGCGCCGAAGCTGTCGTACTCCTCCTGTTGGTCGTAGCTGGCACCGATCGACAGCGTGCGGGTCTTGCCGAGCGACGTGCCACGGTAGAAGAGGCCGACCTGCGGCGTGAAGAACGAGTACATCAGCCGTCCGGTGTAGCGGAAGTCGTTCTTGGCGTTGGCGCCGCGCGACCCCTGGTAGACGCCGAAGCGGTACTCGAGGTGGTTCTCGGCCGCGTAGCCGCGGGCCCGCAGGCCGTAGTCACGCCCGACGCGGGCGGTGATGGGAGCGGACTCGACGAAGGTGTACGGGCCGTAGTCGGTCGCGAGCAGGGTGGCCGCCGACTGGTTGTGGTTGTAGCTCGGCTCGGGCAGGAGCATGCCGGCGTCGAGTTGGAAGGTGCCGGAGAACTTCCAGGTGGCGACGAAGTCCTGGAGGTAGACGTCGCCTGCGTCCTTGGCGCCCGTCGTTGCGGCCTTCCCGAGGTTGGGGCTGTCGGTTTCGAGGAAGATCGCCAGCTTGTCGGACAGGGTGAAGCTCATCAGGATGCGTGCCCGCCGCAAGAAGAGATTGCTGGCGGTGTCCTGGGTCCCCGCGACGTCGGCGGACTCTGCCATCGCCTGGCCGAGCAGGCCGATCTTGAAGGTCTGTTTCTCGTCCTTGGAGGTCCACTGCAGTTGCGCGCTGGCGGGGCCCGCCGTGGCCACCACCGCCGCTGTGAGGAGAACTGCCCATGCTCCGGTTGCGCCTCGTGCTCTCACCGATGCTCCCTTCCTGGCCGCAGTGGCCGTGGAGACGTCTGGAACGTCGAGCTTCCAGATTCTGGGTCACCGCCAGGGCGCCGACCCGTTGCTGATTTGTAACTCTGGAAGCGAACTTGAGCAGACTCCGTGCCAGGCTTTTTGGGGCCTTTGGGCCATCCCCTGGCTCGATTGTGTTGCGGAATGGAGCGATACGCTACGGAGCGTGCGGAGCGATACGCTACGCACGGACGATTCGAACCGGCGAGCACGACGTATACTGCACAGCCATGGTGACGCACGCCCGTCTGCCGGCCGGGGAGCCGGAGGTACCGTCCATCGACCTTGCGGTGGTGCTGCGCGTCCTCGGCGCCAGCCCGGCGCCGACCCTGGTGGTGGCGCCCAGCGGGCGCGTGACGGCGGCGAGCCACGCCGCGGAGGTGTCGCTCGGCGCCCGCTCGGGGCTGGTGGGTCGCCCGGTGCGCGACCTCCTGGGCGTCGGCTGGCGCGAGCTCGAGCTGGTCGCCGCCGAAGGCAAGGCGGACCTCGTCGTCGACCCGCCTGGGCGCCTGCCCGGGGCCGGCCGCCGCGGCTGGCGCGTGCGGCCGGAGCGCCTGCTCGACGCCGCCGGCGCGGTGGTGGCGGTGGTGGCCTACCTCGACGAGCCCGCGCCGGGGAGCGCGGGTGACAGCGGCCGGCGGACGCCGTCGGGATTCGACGCCATCTTCGGTGAGGACCCGCGGGTGCGGGCGACCAAGGAGGCGGCCGCCCGCTTCGCCGAGACGCGTCTGCCGATCCTCCTGCTGGCCGAGACGGGCACCGGCAAGGACCTGTTGGCCCGCGCGGTACACGCCGCCAGTCCGCGCCGCGACCGGCCGTTGGTGGCGATCAACTGTGGCGCGCTGTCGCCCCATCTGCTCGAGAGCGAGCTCTTCGGCTACGCCCCCGGGGCGTTCACCGACGCGCGGCGCGAGGGCCAGGAGGGCAAGATCGGCGCCGCTCGCGGCGGCACTCTGTTCCTCGACGAGGTGGCCGAGATGCCGGGGCCGCTCCAGGCGCTGCTGCTGCGGGTGCTCGAGGACGGCGTCTACTACCGGGTGGGCGACAACGCGCCGCGCCAGGCCGACGTGCGCCTGATCTGTGCCACCTGTCGCGACCTGCCGCGGATGGTGGCCGAGGGCGCCTTTCGCCAGGACCTCTTCTACCGCGTCGCCGGCGTCTGCCTGAGCGTGCCGCCGGTGCGCGAGCGCAGCGATGTCGCCGCCCTCGTCGAGCACGTCTTCGACGGCCTGGTGGAACGCGAATGGCCGGCAGGGCGGCCGCGCCCGACGCTCGGCGCCGCTGCCGTCGACTGGATGGTGCGGCAGAGTTGGCCGGGCAACATCCGTCAGCTCAAGACGGCTCTCCAGTACGCTCTGATCCTCGCCGGTGGCGGCGAGGTCGAGGCGCGACACCTGCCACCCCAGCTCGACCTGACGATGGCGCCGGCGGCCCCGCGGCCAGCACCGGCCTCCTGGCCGGCCGCCGCCACGCTTGGCGAGGCGACGGAGCAGCGGGTCAGGCAGGCGGTGACGGCTGCTGGCGGCAACCTCACGCAGGCGGCGCGCCAGCTCGGCATCGCCCGCTCGACGCTCTACCGCCACCTGCGACGGAGCACGGCCGACGCCAGTGAGGCGTCGCCGGCCGCGCGACCGGCCGCGCGACCGGCCGCTCGACCGGCCGCGCGATAGACTGCGGGCCGTCCCGTTCGACCCAAGGGAGGCCCGCCCGTGACTCCGACCCCCAGCACTGCCGGCGACCCGTCCAGCCGGACGCCGCCTTCCGCCCAGCGCCTGTCGGCGGTCGACGTCGCCTGGCTGCGCATGGACGAGCCGGCCAACCTGATGCAGATCAACGGCATCCTCGCCGTGGACCAGCCGATCACCCTGGCGGCGGTCAAGAGGGTCGTGGCTCGGCGGTTGGTCACCATCAAGCGGTTCAACCAGCGAGTGGACTGGCGCGGCACGTCGCCCTGGTGGGTCTTCCACGAGGGCTTCGACCTCGACCAGCACGTGCGCGAGGTGACGCTGCCAGATCCCGGTGGTGACCACGAGCTCGGCGTCTTCGCCGGCCGCATGCTGTCCGAGGCGCTCGACCCGACGCGGCCGCTGTGGGACGTCCACGTGCTGCAGAACTACCAGGGGCGGACGGTGCTCTACGTCCGGATCCACCACGCCATCGGTGACGGCGTGGCGCTGATGATGGTGCTGCTGTCGCTCACCGACCTGACCGCCGACGGCGGCCGGCCGACCGCCGAGATGACCGACGCCGACCTCGAGCTGTTCGACGAGGCGGGCCCCAACCCCTTCGTCATGCTGTTCCGCCACCCTCTCCAGGCTGCCGCGGCGGCGCGTCAGCTGGCGACCGAGGTGATGCCGGACACCATGCGCCTGATGCTCAACCCGATCGAGGCGATGAAGAAGACCGGGCGGGTGCTGAAGACCGCTGGCATGGTCACTGCCCTCGGTCGCCTGGTGTTCCGCCCGCGCGACCCGAAGTCGGCGTTCAAGGGGCCGCTGGTGGTCGAGAAGCGGGCGGCCTGGTCGCGACCGATCGTCCTCGAAGAGGTCAAGCGCGTCGGCAAGGCGCTCGGTGGCACCGTCAACGACGTTCTGTTGGCGGCGATGGCCGGTGGGCTGCGGCGCTATCTGGTCAGCCGCGGCGAGCTGCCCGAGGCCGAGGCGGTGCTCAATTTCCGCGCGGCGATGCCGGTGAACCTGCGGCCGATCGAGGAAATGGCCGAGCTCGGCAACCGCTTCGGCCTGATCTTCCTGTCGCTGCCGATCGGCATTGCCGACCCGCGGGCGCGCGTCGCCGAGCTCAAGCGCCGGGCCAATGCCCTCAAGAAGAGCGCCGAGCCGTGGGTCGCGTTTGGCGTCTTGAAGAGCCTTGGGTTGGTGCCCCACGCGGTACAGCGCATGGTGGTCGGCATCTTCGCGACCAAGGCGACCGCAGTGATGACCAACGTCCCCGGGCCGCGGCAGACGCTCTACTTCGCCGGCTCGCCGATCAAGGACGTCTTCTTCTGGGTGCCGCAGAGCGGGCGCGTCGGCCTCGGGGTGAGCATCTGCAGCTACGACGGCCACGTCCGCCTCGGCGTCGGCACCGACGCCGGCCTGGTGCCCGACCCCGAGCTCGTCGTCAGCGGCTTCCACGACGAGTGGGACGCCATGTGCAAGCTGGCGGCGGGCTGAGCGGTCAGCTCGGCGGCCAGAGCGTGCGTTCGAACAAGGCGTAGATGCGTCGGTATTCGTCCAGCCAGCTCGACGGCTCCTTGAAGCCGTGGGCCTCGACCGGGTAGATCGCGGTCTCGAACAGTGGCCCTTTCTCGAGCTCGATCAGGCGTTGGACGAGGCGCACGCTGTCCAGGAACAGCACGTTGTCGTCGACCATGCCGTGACAGATGAGCAGCGGCTTGCGCAGGCCGGCGGCAAACTCGATCGGTGAGCTCCGGCGGTAGGCCTCGGGGTCGACGTCGGGGGTGTTGAGGATGTCCGAGGTGTAGCCCTGGTTGTAGTGGGACCAGTCGGTGACCGGGCGGAGCGCGGCACCGGCGGCGAAGAGGTACGGCTGGGTGAACATCGACATGAAGGTCAGGAATCCGCCGTAGGAGCCGCCGTAGACGCCGATACGTGCCGGGTCGACGTTCTCGTGGGCGACCAGCCAGGCGACGCCGTCGGCCAGGTCCTCGAGCTCGGGCTTGCCCATCCAACGGTAGATGGCGGTCCGCCAGTCGCGTCCGTAGCCGGCGGAGGCGCGGTAGTCGAGGTCGAGGACGACATAGCCGCGCCGCGTCAGCAGGCTGTGGAACATGAATTCGTGGGCGTAGTCCGACCAGCCCTGGTGGGCGTTCTGCAGATAGCCGGCGCCGTGCACGAAAACCACCGCCGGGCGCCGGCCCGCGGAGCTCGGTGCCGGCAGCCCGCGCGCGGTGGCCGCCGCCTCCGGGGTGTAGACGCGGGCGTGGATCGGCAGCCCGACCGCCGTCGTGTGGGTCGACGGGATCGCCTCGAAGCGGGGCGGTGTCCACTGGATGGCCGTGAAAGCGGCGCTCCGCGAGTCGGTGAGGGGTCGCGCAGGCGTTGGCGCGGCGGCCTCGGCGAGCAGCGGCTGTAGCCAGAGCTCGGGCGGTCGCAGCGCCTCGGAATGGACCACCAGCAGCTGCCGCTCGTCGGGGGACAGGTGCGCCTCGTTGAGGCCGCCCAGGGCAGTGACGGCGACGAGCTCGGGGGGCGTCGCGCTCGGCGGCGTGCCGGCATCGGGCAGGGCCAGGCGATAGATCTCCCACACTCCCGGGTTGTCGCGGTTGGCCTGCACGTAGGCCAGTCTGCCGTCGCGCGTGACGATCGGGCTCGCGACCTCGAAGTTGCCGCGTGTCAGCTGGCGCCGTGGGCTGTGCAGCGGATGCAGGTAGAGGTGGGCGTAGCCGGTCTCCTCGCTCAGGTACCAGACGGCTTGGCTGTCGGGCAGCCAGCCCACCTCCTGAAACGCATAGTTGATCCACGCCGGGTCGCTGAGGCGCTGGAGTGGCACCAGCCGTGGGGCCTCGGCGGTGGCGTCGACGGTGGCGAGCCAGCGGTCCTTGTTGTCGGCGGCGCGCAGGTCGAGCAGCAGGTGGCGTCCGTCGGGGCTCCAGACCAGGTTCTGGACGTCGACGGCACGTGGCGTGTCGCGCGCCGCGGCCGGCTCGCCGTCCTTGGCCTTCTTGGTCGGCGGCGGCGCCTTCGTCGCGGTGGGCTGGGCACCGGCGATCACCGGCGTCGCCTTGGCGGCTTCGGCGTCGCGGGCGGCCTGGGCGGCCTGCCGCAGGTCGGCGAGCGGGTCGACGTCGATGCCCGGCAGGGCAGTGAGGTCGAGGTCGAAGCGACGGTGACCAGTGAGGTCGAGGAGGGCGAGCGTCGGGCTGGTCGCCTTGCCAGTGCCGACCTTGGGCCGCACCGCCTCCTGCTCGACATAGCCGTCGCGCGTGACCCAGCGCGGCATGAGGTCGCGCTTGCCGTCGTCGTTGCCCTTCTTCGACAGGACGGCGAGCAGGGTGGTGCCGGCGGGCGACAGCTCGCTGTCCACGAGCTCCACGTCGTCGCCCAGGTACCACGGGCGGGGCGGCCGGCTGGGGTCGGCGGCGCGCAGCTCGGTGTCGCGTTCGCGGTCGGCCCGCTCGCGGTCGAGCTGAGTGGCAAGAACGGTGAACAGCCGTTCCTCCTGGCGGCCGACGTAGGGCTCGTCGGGGTCGGGCGGCGCGGCGGGATCCTTGGCGAGGCGCAGGTCGGCGGGCTCGGCGGCGAGGCCGGTGACGCTGTCGCGCACCACCCAGGTGGTACCGCGCCGGTAGGCGATGAAGCGGGGATCCGCCTGGAAACGGACCGCCGACTCCAGGTCGTTGGTACGGGTCAGTTGGCTCAGGCGACCGCTGTCGAGGTCGTGCAGCCAGACGTCGCCGTCGCGCAGGAAGACTCGCCGGCGACCCCCGGGGCTCCAGGCGGGGCTCCAGGCGCCACCCTCCCCCGGCGACTCGACGCGCGCTTCGTCGGCGAGGCGCTCGGCGCTCGGCAGACCCTCGCCGCCAGTGGCCGCCAAGGGCAGCCGAAAGAGGTCGCGAATGTTCGCGCCCGGGCGCTTGCGCTCGAAGTAGACCGCCTGGCTGTCGTCGGCCCAGGCCGGGTGTTCCGGAAAGGCTCCCAGCCAGTCGGGGTCGGCCATGATCCGCTCGAGCGTGACGTCGTCCCTGGGCGGCGAGGCGGCAGCATCCTCGGCCCAGGTCGCCTGGGCGGGCGACCATGCAGCGAGCAGGAGGGCGGTGGGCACGAGGGAGCGGGGGCGTCGGGTCATCGGGGGTCGCTCACGGGAGATCGGAGGGGCGCCGATCGTAGCCGAGCCATCCGCCACGTCGGGAGCCCGGAGGGACGTTCACCGGCGCAGAAACGACGAAGGCCACGCCGTGGGCGTGGCCTTCGGGTGAAACTCGTCGAGCGCGAGCTCGACCGTCAGGGGCTCAGCAGTTGCCAGACTTGTGCGCGCAGGCGGTGTTGATGATCGAGGTGAAGCGGCTGTCGGGGATCGAGCTGCCCTGGAGCTTGATCCCGGCGTTGGTGTAGCCGTACGACGTAATGCCGACCACCTGGTTGCGCGAGGTGCCGGCGCTGTCACTCTGGCCGGTGGCGAGGTAGCCGAAGTTCTGCACCCACGGGCCACCCGAGGAGCCACCGGTCATGTCGCTGCCGTACTCTGCGCAAGTCGGCGCCTTCGCCTTCTTGAAGCCGGTGTTGACCTCGTGGAGGATGGTGCCGCTGTCGAAGCCCTGCGGGTAGCCGAGGATGGTGACGTGGTTCGGGTTGAGCTTGCCGGTGGCCCAGCCGTACGTCCCGGTGACGTCACCGATCTTCTTCAAGGCGCCGCTGATCGAGCGGTCCACCGTCTCGATCACCGCATAGTCCGCACCGTTCGGAACGGCGCCGTCGCCGCTCGTCCAGGTGCCGGTGACGACCACGTAGTTCCAATCCCAGGTGCCGTACGGGGCGACGTTACCGCGCAGCGCCGGCACGAACAGGAAGTTGTCGTGGAAGCCGCTCTGACCGCCGCTGCCCTCGTGGACGCAGTGGCCGGCGGTGACGATGATGCGCTTGCGGATGACCGAAGCGGAGCACACGTAGTCGTCGTTGCCGATGGAGAAGTAGAGCTTGCCGGTGGGCAGATACGGGTAGTTGCGCTCGACGTTGACCGGGAAGACCCGGGTGCTCGAGTAGTGGCCGGCGCCGGTGCCGACACTCTCGGGCTCGACAGTGAGCTGCGCGAGCGGGCTGAAGCGCTGGAGGTCGGCGAGGTCGAACAGCACCTGGGGGCGAGCCTTGAGGCCGGCCTGAGGCTCACTGCCGGCGACGGAAGCCGCCGGCCCGGGCTCCGCGGCCTGGGGCGCGGCGTTCAGGTTGACCGCGCCAGGACGGAAGGTCACGTCGTAGGGCGTTGCGCCGGCGAGGCGTTGCGGCGTCCAGTAGGCGCGGGAGGCCGCGCGCTGGGTGTTCTCCTTGGCCAGAAAGGGCGTCTCGGCGCTGGCGGCGGCGGCCGAGAGGATCAGAGTCGACGCGAACAGGGTACGCAGGGCAGATTTCATAGGGGGTCTCCTTGAGGGTGTGGCGCCGTCTTCGGTGCCAGGTGCGGACTGCGAGGACCTCTCTTTTGCCACGGTGCCATAGGTTGGGCGGGTGGTCAAGCCCACGTGGGCTTCGCGACGGTCGAGGTGCTCGCTACAGGTAGAAGCGTAGTTCGGGTGCGGCGAGGGTCATGCCGCGAACCGGTGGCCCAGGAATGACACAATTTCGGGCGCGATGAGTGATCCCTGGTTGCCCACGCCGCCGCCGTCCGCCGGTCCCGTCGAGGAGCATGACTGGGGTCGCCAGCCGGGTGACCCCCGAGTGCGCGACTTCCTGTCGGGGCCGCGCCGCCGCGGCTTCGAGCTGGCGCGCGCCCTGCGGATCTTCGGTGAGCTGATCAAGGGCTTCCGCGCCCTCCACTTCGTCGGCCCCTGTGTCACCGTCTTCGGCTCGGCGCGCCTGCCGCCGGGCGATCCCTACTACGAGCTGGCGCGCGACGTCGGCAGTCGACTCGCGGCGGCCGGCTTCACGGTGATGACCGGCGGCGGCCCGGGGATCATGGAGGCGGCCAACCGCGGGGCGCGGGAGGCGGGCGGCCGCTCGGTGGGCTGCAACATCGAGCTGCCGAAGGAGCAGAAGCCGAACGATTACCTCGACGTCTGGGTCGACTTTCGCTACTTCTTCGTGCGCAAGCTGATGTTGGTCAAGTACTCCTACGCCTTCGTTGCCCTGCCGGGCGGCTTCGGCACCATCGACGAGATCTTCGAGACGCTGACGTTGATGCAGACGCGGAAGATCGAGGACTTTCCGGTGGTCTTGATCGGCGAGAGCTATTGGCGGCCGCTGTTCGACCTGTTCAGTCGCAGCATGTTGCCGCTGGGGACGATCGACGCCGCCGACGTCGACCTGCTGACACTCACCGACTCGCCGACCGAGGCGGTGGACAGCATCACGCGCGTGGTTACGACGCGGTTCGGCCTGCGACGCCGGCCACCACCGCCGCGACGCTGGCTGGGCGAGGCTGGCGGCAGCGACTAGTGGCAGTGGGGCGCTAGCGCCGCTTCCAGCGCGCGGCGAGGTCATCGAGGGTGGGAGCGGCGACCGCCGTCGACTTGGGCGGCGACGGCTTTCCCGGAGACGGCCTGGCTGCGGCCGGGGCGGGAGGCGGACTCGGGCGGCCGGCAGTCGGCCGGGGAGTTTCGCTTGGGCGCGCTGCCTGGCGTTCGCTCGCCGCCGGCGCCGTCAGAGCCCGGATCGACAGCGCGATCCGCTCGCGCTCGCGGTCGACTTCCATCACCTTCACCTTGACCACCTGGCCCACCTGGACCGCCTCCCGCGGGTCCTTCACGAAGCGTCCGGCGAGCTCGGAGACGTGGACCATGCCGTCGCGCTTGACGCCGATGTCGACGAAGGCGCCGAAGTTGGTGACGTTGCTCACTCTGCCTTCGAGCACCATGCCGGGCTGGAGGTCGGCGATGCTGGCGACGTCGTCACGCCACTCGGGGGCGCGGAACTCGGGCCGCGGGTCACGCCCCGGCCGTTCGAGCTCGGCCCGGATGTCGCCCAGCGTGTAATTGCCGAGACCCTGACCGGCGTCGGCGAAGCGCGTGAAATCCAAGCGGCCGACGAGGTCGGGGCGACCGACGAGCTCAGCGAGCGGCACCCCAGACTGCTTGGCCATCGCCTCGACCAGGGCGTAGCGCTCGGGGTGGACGGCGGTGCGGTCGAGCGGGTGAGCGCCATCGTGGATGCGCAGGAAGCCGGCGGCGAGCTCGAAGGTCTTCGGCCCCAGGCCGGCGACCTTCAGCAGCTGCTGCCGGGTGCGATAGGGACCCTGCTGGTCGCGATGCGCGACGACCTCGCGGGCCAGCCGCTCGGAGAGGCCGGACACTCGCCGCAGGAGCGAGGGCGACGCCGTGTTGAGCTCGACGCCGACGCGGTTGACGGCGCTCTCGACGGCGGCGTCGAGCTCGTCCGCGAGCGCCTTCTGGTCGACGTCGTGCTGGTACTGCCCGACGCCGAGCGACTTGGGATCGATCTTCACCAGCTCGGCGAGGGGATCCTGGAGCCGGCGGGCGATCGACACCGCGCCGCGCAGCGAGACGTCGAGCTCGGGCAGCTCCTCGCGCGCGACCGCCGATGCGGAATAGACCGAGGCGCCCGTCTCCGGCACCACCGCCACCGCCACCGCGGCCAGCTGGGCCTCACGGGCCGTGCGGCGCGCGAACCGCGCGGTCTCGCGGCTGCCGGTGCCGTTGCCGATGGCGATCGCGCGGACGCCGTGCTTGGTCGCCAGGCGCACCACGACCTCCGCCGCCCGGCGCTCGGTGGGCGAGCTGCCGTCGCCGTCGGCGGTGCCGTCGCCCTTGAGCACCAGGGGCTGGATGATCTCGGTGGCGACCACCTTGCCGGTGCCGTCGACGACCGCCAGCTTGCAGCCGGTGCGGTAGCCGGGGTCGAGGCCCATCACCGGCTGGCCGCCGAACGGCGGCTGCAGCAGCAGCGCTTCGAGGTTGGCGCGGAAGACGCGAATCGCCTCGAGCTCGGCGCGCTCGCGGATCTCCGCCCGCACGTCGGCGGCGATGGTCGGCCGCAGCAGGCGCTTGTAGGCGTCGGCGCCGGTGGCGGCGAGCTCGCGACCACAGGGGGTGTCGAGCGGCTGGTGCCAGCTGGCGGCGAGCTGGCCGACCTCGGCCTCGTCGTCGATCTGCAGCGAGCTCAGCAGGATCCCCTCGCGCTCACCACGCAGGATGGCGAGGACGCGATGCGAGGCCAGCTTGGCCACCGGCTCGCTGTAGTCGAAGTAGTCGCGGTAGACGGCGCCGGCCGCCTCCTTGCCTGGCAGCATGCTGGCGCGCAGCACCCCGGTCGCGGTCATCACGCGCCGCAGGTGGGTGCGCACGGCGGCGGTTTCGGCCAGGCGCTCGGCGAGGATGTCGCGGGCGCCGGCGAGGGCGGCAGCCGGCTCGTCGACGCCCTTCTCCGCGTCGACGAACGACGCGGCCAGGGCGAGGGGATCGGCGCTGCGGTCGGCGGCGCCCGCGAGCAGTTGGTCGGCGAGCGGTTCGAGGCCGCGCTCGCGGGCGATCTGCGCACGGGTGCGGCGCTTCGGGCGATAGGGAAGGTACAGATCCTCGAGATCCTGCTTGCCGACCGCCGCGCGAATCGCGGCCGCGAGCTCCGCGGTCAACTTGCCCTGCTCGGCGATGCTCGCGAGGATGGCGTCACGACGGGCGACCAGCTCGAGGAAATACTGACGGCGGCGGAAAATCACCTCGAGCTGACCGTCGTCGAGACCGCCGGTGGCCTCTTTCCGGTAGCGGGCGACGAAGGGCACGGTGGCGCCCTCGGCGAACAGCGCGGCGGCGGCGTCGACCTGCGCCGGACGACACTGGACCTCGCTGGCGATGATTTGGGTGAAACGCGATTCGAGAGCGGTGGCTGAAGCGTCGGAGGTCATGCGCGGGTCTCGGAGAGGGATGACGGGCGAGGAGCGTGGCGGTGAAGCGCATCGCGCTCTGCGGCGCGATCCGGCGACAGAGTCTAGCCCGGCCCTCCCCGGGCGCGCTCGGCCTTGCCGCCCGGCCAGGTGGGGTGGGCGCGGCGGAGTGGCGTAGACTTATGTAAATACGATTTCCTGCGCGAGCTCCCACCAGGCTCCAAGACTCCCCCAGACAGATGGCAAACCACGCGGCGGACATCACTCTTCGCGCGTCATCAGGACAGGAGATGCATCATGGCAAGCGTCAGGCGGTCCCTTCTGTACGGTTGTGGCCTAGCGGTTCTCTGGCTGACGGCGGCGCGGGCGCCAGCGGCTGCCGCTGTCGTCCAGCCGTCGGCGGTAACGGTTGCCGGCAGCCTCCAGTCCGAGCTCGGCTGTCCGGCGGACTGGCAGCCGGACTGCGCCGCCACCCACCTCGCCTTCGATAGCGATGACCAGGTCTGGCAGGGGAGCTTCACCCTGCCGGGCGGGGACTATGAATACAAGGCCGCGCTCAACGGCGGGTGGGACGAAAACTACGGCGCCCACGCCGAGCGCGGCGGCGCCAACATCCCGCTCCATCTGGCGACCGACGGCACGGTGAAGCTCTACTACTCCCACGCCAGCCACTGGATCACCGACAACCTCGACACGCCGATCGCCGTCGCGCCCGGCAGCTTCCAGTCCGAGCTCGGCTGCCCCGGCGACTGGCAGCCCGACTGCCTGCGCTCCTGGCTCCAGGATCCCGACGGCGACGGCGTCTCGACCTTCACCGCCATCCTGCCGGCGGGCAGCTACGAGACCAAGGTGGCGATCGGCGAGAGTTGGAGCGAAAACTACGGGGCGGGCGGCGTCGCCAACGGGCCGAACATCGCGTTCACCGTCCCCGGCGATTGCACACCCACCGTCTTCAGCTATGACGGAGCCAGCCACGTGCTCACCGTCACCCCTGGTAGCGGGTCGCCCGCGCAGCCGACCAGTGTCACCGTGGCGGGCAGCCTGCAGTCCGAGCTCGGTTGCTCGGCGGACTGGCAGCCCGACTGCGTCAACACCCATCTCGCCTTCGATGCCGACGACCAAGTCTGGCAGGGGACGTTCACCCTGCCGGCTGGCAACTACGAGTACAAGGCGCCGCTCAACGACTCCTGGGACGTGAACTACGGCGCCAACGCGCAGCCGAACGGGCCAAACATTCCGCTGGCCGTGGCCGCCGACGGGACGGTGAAGTTCTACTACGCGGACGCCACTCACTGGGTCACTTCGTCGGCCAACGTGCCGATTGCCACCGCCGCCGGCAGCTTCCAGTCGGCACTCGGCTGCCCGGGTGACTGGCAGCCGGACTGCCTCCGCTCGTGGCTCCAGGATCCCGATGGCGACGGCTTCTACAGCTTCTCGACCACCGCCCTGCCGGCCGGCAACTACGAGACGAAGGTGACGATCGGCGAGAGCTGGAGCGAGAACTACGGCGCTGGCGGTGCCCGTGACGGCGCCAATATCGCCTTCTCGGTGCCGGCCTCCTGCAGCGAAATCACCTTCACGTATGACGCGGTCACCCACGTCCTCACGGTCGGTGCCGCCGGGGGCCCGCGCGGCAACCTCGCGCGTGCCCAGGCCTACTGGGTGAGCGCCGACACCATCGCCTGGAACCCCGGTACCGCGCTTGCCGCCGACTGGACGGTGGCCCTGCACTACGACGACGCAGGCGGCCTGACGCTCGGACCGGACGGAGTCACTGGCGGCACGAGCATTCCCCTGAGCTACGACCCGGCCGGCTTGTCGCCGGAGGCCAGGGCGCGATTCCCGCACCTGGCGGGTCTCCCTGCCTTCCACCTGGCGGCGGGTCGCCTCGCCGAGGTGCCGGCGTCTCTCCGCGGCGAGCTCGCGGTGTCGGCGAAGGACGCGCTGGGCGCACCCGTCGACGCCACCAGTCTGCAGATCCAGGGTGTTCTCGACGATCTTTACGCCTACGACGGCGCCCTCGGGGCGACGTTCGACGCCAACCACGTTCCCACCCTCCGCCTGTGGGCGCCAACCGCGCGCGAGGTCAACGTGCAGCTCTTCGCCGACGGCGATCCGGCGGCTCCGCCGACCGCGGTGGCGATGACCCAGGACCCCCACACCGGCGTCTGGTCGGCGACCGGAGACGCCAGCTGGTCTGGCCGCTACTACGTCTACGAAGTGGCGGTGTTCGTCCGCGCGACCGGTCAGGTCGAGCGCAACTGGGTCACCGATCCCTACTCGGTGAGCCTTTCGGCGAACAGTCAGCGCAGTCAGCTGATTTCCCTCGACGACCCGGCGACGGCGCCGAGCGGTTGGGCCGAGCTGGCCAAGCCGGCCCTTCGCGGCTTCGAGGACATCACCCTCTACGAGCTTCACGTCCGCGACTTCTCGGCCTCCGACGCGTCGGTGCCGGTCAACCTGCGCGGCACCTTCGCCGCCTTCGCCCAGCCGACCTCGGTCGGCATGACGCACCTGCAGGCCCTGGCCGCCGCCGGGCTGACGCACGTCCACCTGCTGCCAGCCTTCGACTTCGCAACCGTCGACGAGAACAAGGCCAACTGGCAGGCGCCGGCAGGCGACCTTGCGAGCTTCCCGACCGACTCCGAGGAGCAGCAGGAGCGCGTGAGCGCCGTCGCCGACAGCGACGGCTTCAACTGGGGCTACGACCCCTGGCACTACACGGTGCCCGAGGGCAGTTACGCGACCAACCCAGACGGGCCGACCCGGATCGTCGAGTTTCGCCAGATGGTCCAGAGCCTGGCGGCGGCTGGCCTGCGGACGGTGATGGACGTCGTCTACAACCACACCACCGCTGCGGGGCAGAACGCGCGCTCGGTGCTCGACCGGATCGTGCCTGGGTACTACCACCGTCTGAACGCCGACGGCAACGTCGAGACGTCGACCTGCTGCCAGAACACGGCGAGCGAATTTCACATGATGGAGAAGCTGCTCCTCGACTCGGTGGAAACCTGGGCCCGCGCGTACAAGGTGGATGGCTTCCGCTTCGACCTCATGGGCCACCACATGAAGCGCAACTTGCTGGCGCTGCGCGCCAGGCTCGACGCGCTGACGGTGGCCGCCGACGGGGTCGACGGCAAGAAGATCTTCCTGTACGGCGAGGGCTGGAACTTCGGCGAAGTGGCCGACAACGCGCGCGGCGAGCAGGCCACCCAGGCCAACATGGCGGGCACCGAGATCGCCACCTTCAACGACCGTCTACGCGACGGCGCCCGCGGTGGCGGCCCGTTCTCCGGCCTTCAGCTGCAGGGCTTCCTGACCGGCCTCTGGGACGACCCCAACGACACCGATCAGGGGTCGAGCGAGGCGCAACTGGCGACGCTGCTGCGCACCGCGGACTGGATCCGGCTCGGGCTGGTCGGCAACCTGGCCGACTACACCTTCGAGGACTATACCGGCGCCCGGGTCAGCGGCGCCGAGGTCGACTACAACGGCCAGCACGCCGGCTACACCGCCGATCCGCAGGAGAGCATCAACTACGTCGAGGCCCACGACAACGAGACGCTGTTCGACACCATCGCGCTCAAGGCTCCGGCCGACCTGCCGATGGCCGAGCGGGTGCGCATGCAAAACCTCGGAGTCAGCCTGCTCGCCTTCGGGCAGGGGGTGCCGTTCTTCCATGCCGGCGTCGAGCTGCTGCGCTCGAAGTCGCTCGACCGCAACAGCTACAACTCGGGTGACTGGTTCAACCGCGTCGACTGGGCGGGCCAGTCCACGGCATGGGGCAGTGGCCTGCCACGGGCGTCAGACAACCAGAGCAACTGGTCGCTGATGCGGCCGCTGCTCGCCGACCCGGCGCTCGCGCCAACCGCCGCCGACATCAGCGCTGCCGAGGCCCACTTCCGTGAGGCGCTGGCGATCCGGCGCGAGCTGCGCCTGCTGCGCCTGCCGACCGGCGCCGAGCTGCGCCAGCACGTGTCCCTGCGCAACACCGGCCCGGCGCAGGTCCCCGGGCTGCTGGTCCTCGACGTGTACGACATCTGGGGAAGTGCCGACCACCAGCACCAGCGGGCCGTCGTCTTCTTCAACGCCCGGGCGGCGGCGGTCGATTATCGGCTGAGCGCCCTGCCATGTCGCGACCTCGCGCTCGAAGGCCACCAGCAGAGCTCGGCGGACCCGGTCGTCCGCACCGCCAGCGTCGACGGCGAGCTGTGCAGCTTCGGGATTCCTGGGCGCACCGCCGCGGTGTTCGTCGCCACCCGCTCGGCCGAGGAACAGACCTACCTGCTGCTCGGCGACGTCGAGGCCCTGGTGGCGAGCCAGGAGCTGTCGACCCGCGATCTGCCGCCACTGCGCAGCAGCCTGGTCAACGCCATGCGACAGCTGCGCGCCGGGCGGCCAGAGCCAGCGGCCACCAGTCTCGGCCGCTTCGTGGATCGGGTGGAGTTTCTGGTCGACCACGGCCGGCTGGACGGCGAGGTCGGCGCCCGCCTGGTGGGTGACGCCGTGGCCGCGCTGGCCGCCATCGACTGACTGCGCCCTCGCCTGGCGCTCCTACGGCTGCAGCCCGTAGGGCGCCAGCTGACGGGCCGCGCTGGCCAATTTCTGTTCGAGCGTGAACAGGGCGCTCAAGGCGGTCGAGTCGTCGCCCTTGGCGCACGCCGCTGCGACCTCGGCCATCTTGCCGTAGGCGGCGTCGAGGTCCGCGGCGACCCCTGGCAGCGGGGACTGCAGGGCGGCCGACTCGGCGCGCAGCGCGCGGACGCTCGCCGCCAGGTCGCCGCAGGCGGCCACCACGTCGGTCGGCACGCGATGGCGATAGAGCTGGACGACGGGCCCCAGGGCGCGCTTGACCGCTCCGCTGCTCGCCGCGTAGCGCGCATGCCAGTCACGCAGGTTCGCCTCCGCGCGGGCCCGTGGCGTCACCACTGCGCGGGCGGTCAGGCGGATCGGGGCAACCTCGGCCTTGACCGCCTCGGCGAGCCGCGCCTCCTGGTCGTAGCGGCGAGCCTGCGGCGCCTTCCAGGCCACCGGCGCCTGGTCGGTGCCCCAGACACGGAAGGCGCGGTCGAGCTCGGTAGCCGGCATGCCATACACGGCGAGGATGGCCTCGTCGGTGGTGGCGCCGCCGGCGAAGGCGTCGAGCAGGCCGCGGATTTTCGCCACCCCGTAGCGAGCCTCGAGGAAATGCAGGAACCAGGCGCTCTGGTCGTAGGCGATCTCGACGAACTGCGCCTCCGAGAAGCCCGACAGCACATCCTCGAGCACCGAGAAGGCGAGGATGCGGTCGGACTTGACGAGGTCGGGGATCGGGTTGACGACCGCGGCCGAAGTCTCGAGGTGCTGGGCGAGCCCCTCCTGGAACCAGTGCGGCGCCTGGTCGTGGGTGTGCTCGGCGATCATCGCGTGCGTCACCTCGTGCGAGAGGATCGAGACCAGCTGAGGATGCAGGCTGGGCACGTCGGCGAAGGGCACCCGCACCTTGCCGTCGTAGATGCCGATCACCGGCACGCCGTCGGCCGAGTAGTTCTGCATGAACTGCTCGAAGTTGTAGAGCTGAACCTTGACCCGCGGCGGTGGCTGGGTCTCGGGGACCAGACGGGCGAGCCGTGCTCGCTCGCTCTCGAGCACGCCCGCCAATTGCTTGGGATACGTGGCGCCGGTTGCCTTCGGATACAGGAGGTCGAAGGTCTTGCTGGCCAGGCTCTCGCCGTCCGCGAGCAGCGCCGCCTCCGCCTCGAGCTGGCGGACGCGGCTTGCGCGTACCACCCGGGGCGCGATCGCCTGGGCCTTGTGCAGGAGACGGATCGCCAGCTGGTGCTCGCCGGTCTGGGCGCAGAGCTCCGCGAGGTCGACGAGGGTGCCGGGGTTGCGGCGCGCGAGCGCCACCTCGCGCGTCGCCAGGTTGATCATCAGGTCGCGCGCCTCGGTGGCGCGGCCGAGGCGCAGGAGCGCCTGTGCGCGGATGCGGATCAGGTTGGTGGCTACCTCGGTGCCGGTGAGGCCGTTGGTCAGGCGCTCGGCGTCACTCCAGCGGTTGTGGCGGGCCAGGGCGGCGGCGGTCTCCTCGGCCGANNCGGTCTCCTCGGCCTGCTGGCGGCCGTGCGGCGTGGCCAAGCTCGCCGGGTCGAGGCCGCGGGCCACCAGCTCGGCGAAGCGGGCGAGCGCTCGCTCCTCCTGCCGGCGCCCAGTGGCGGCAGCGTCCTCGACGGGCGTGCCTGCTGGCGCCAGGGCAGCTGCCCCGGCGAGCCCGAATTCGGTCGCGGTGGCAGCGTCGCTGCCGACGGTGATCGCCAGGCCCGAGCCGGCGACGCGCGCCTGCGCGCTGGCCGGGAGTAGCAGCGGGCCACCCCTCGCGGTCAGGGTGTTGCGCACGATCGGTTCGACGGTGGCGCCGAAGGCGAACGTCGGGAAGGCCGTCGGACGGGCGGCGAGGGCGGCGAGGAACGCATCGCCGAACAACCGACCACGGGTCACCGGGGCGAGCGACCAGGCGATGCGCAGCGCCGCCTCGGCGCGCTCGACGGCATCGTCCCAGCCCATCTCGAGGGACGCCAGAACGTAGTAGACGTCGGCGTTGCGGGCGCCTTGTGCAGCGGCAGTGCCGAGATGGACGAGGGCATTGCCGGGCTCGCCGGCGAGGAGCTCCGCACCGGCGGCCTCGAGCCGCAGGCCGTCGTGATCGGGTCCGAGCAGGAGCGCTTCGTCGAAGGCCTCGGTGGCGTGCTTGGCGTCGCCGAGAAACAGCGCCAGGCGGCCCCGCAGGAGGGAGACCATGGGCACGTGGTTGGGAGACGGCAGGCCGGCGAGAAGCACGCGCGCCCGCTCGTATTCGCGGCGCCCGAGGAGATCGGCGATCTGCCAGATGCGGCCAGCCCGAGCCACCTCGGCCGGCAGCGTCGCAACCAGCTGGCTGACGTCCACCGGCGCCGTTCCCGCCAGCGCGGCGCGCAGCGGCGCGAGAGCTCCCAGCCTCGCGGGGCCGGTCGACGCGACGGGAGCGGCCGGCGCTACCTTGGCGTCGTGACAGGCGAAGGCCAGCAGAGTGACGACGCCAGCGATGGCGGTTGCGGCCACCGCGCGGTGGACCAGGCGGAGCTCCGGTCGCCGGCAGGCGCCGAGGCCGGCGAGCCCGAGCAGGGCCAACGCCAGCGCGGCGCCGGGCGCTGCCATACCAGCCGCTCGTGGAGCCGCGGCACCGCCGCCAGACGGGGCGCCGGAGGACGGGGCAGGTCGCGGATGGCCGGGCAGCGGACCGTCCGGGGCCCGTTCGTCGAGCAGGCAACGCACGTCGCGCAGGCGGAGCTGCCCGTCTTCGCCCACCGGTTCGACGGACAAGACGATCGTCTCTTCGAGACCGGAGGGGTACTCGAGACCGAAGACGACCGTGCCGTCGTCCGCCGCGGCCGTGTAGAGGGTCCAGGTCGTGCCGGCGGCGGGCCCGACGCGGGCGGCGATTTCGGCCTGTGCCTCGGCCCCGGTCAGCTTCCCGAGCGGGCTATCCGGACTGAGTGCCGGCAACCAGGCGCTCGGCCCCTGGGCGGCGTAGTCGAGCGCTAGCTCGATGCCGCGCCGCTCACGCTCGCTGACGGGCCGCGGGCCGCGTTTGGGCTCCGCGGGGGTGGCGCCCTGGGCGCTCGATGCCAGGCCGACGACAAGGCAGGCCAGGGCTGCCGCGTGACGGGGACGAAGCGACATGTCTCCACTCCGTGGAACACAGTCAGAGGAGCGCCGAGACTATCGCAGGGGCGGCGTGGGTCGGCCGCCGCCGGGGACGAGCGGCGACTTCAGGGACGAGGCACGGCCCGGCTGGCGAATCGCCGCCGGATGTTCTCGACCCGCGCCCGGTTGACCCCACGGTCGCGGATGCCGACTCGCGAGGCCGAGCGCAGGTGAATGACCCCGGCGTGGCGGTCGAGCAGGGCCTCGACGTCGTCGCGAAAGCCAAAGAACGCGGTCGCCGTCTCCGCGCGCAAGTAGCCGTCGGCCTCGGCCAGGACGCGGGTGCGCGGCAGCTCGCCGAGCAGCGATCGCAGGCGCTGCCAGGCCTCGTCGGCCGAGCCGGTGAAGGCGAGCGGCGCGACGTGCCGGCTGGCGTCCTGGGTGTTGACGCAGTTGCTGTTGCGGTCGCAGGCTTTGAGCTGCCCGTTGCGCGCCTCCAGGCGCGGGGCCCGTCGCGAGCGCGCGGCGAGCCCGACCAGGAGGAGGAGATAGGCGAGGAGCAGGGCGGCGACGATGGCGGCGGCGATCTTCACGGCGGCAGCTTACCGTTTCCCTCGCCGCCGCCGTCTCGACGGCCGAGGGCCAGTGCGCGAAGCGCACGATCAGATGAAACCTTACTCGATGCCCATGGCGCCGCCGTAGACGATCGGCAGGCCCATCTCCGTGAGCAGGTTGTGGGCGCCGTCGACGGCGTCCATCACCCAGCGCATGTAGACCGCGTCGACCGAAATCGTCCGCGTGACGGTCGCATCGAACAGGTAGTCGGAGCCGACGCCCTCCCAGTTGCCGTCGAACGCCAGTCCGACCAGCTCGCCCCGCGCGTTGAGAGTCGCCGAGCCGGAGTTGCCGCCGGTGATGTCACAGGTGGACAGGAAGTCCACCGGCACGTTGCCCAGCGACTCGTTGAGGTACACGTTCGGAATCGGCAGCTTGGCCGCCTCGAGCAGGTTTGCCGGGCTGACGAACGGCTTCTCGCTCGTAGCCTTGGCCACCACGCCGGGCAGGGTGGTGAACGGCTCGTAGCGGACGGCGTCGCGCGGCGTGTAGCCGATGACGGTGCCGAAGGTGACGCGCAGCGTGCTGTTGGCGTCGGGGTAGAGCGGTCGCCCGGGAGTGAGCCCCTCGAGGCCGGCCAGATAGGTCGGGCGGACCCTCAGCATGCCGCCGTCGTACGTCTGGTCGCGCTCCTCACGCGCCAGCTGCATGGGCAGGAGAGCCTTGGCGAAGGCGAGCAGCGAGTCGCCGCGGGCGTCGAGCTGGGCGGTGGTCTGCTTGGCCATCGCCTGGCGCTCCGCGAGGTCACCGATTTTGCTGCCGGCGTAGAGCGTGTCCAGGAAGGCCTCGGTCTGCGCCGCGACTTCCGTCTTGCCGGTGGCGGCCAGGGCGGCGTCGACGGCGGGGATGCGCTGGTCGGCGGGCAGCGTCGTCGCTTGTTCGACTGCGTAGCGGAGGGTGGCGCGGTCGCTGGCCGCCTCGAACGACTTCTGGGCGCGCGCGACGGCCTGGTCGAAGCGGGTCATGTCGCGCTGCCGGAAGCCTTCGGCGCGGTCGAGGTCGGCCTTCGGACGTTCGATCGAAAGGCGGTAGAGCTTGACCGCCTGCGCCAGCATTGGCGAGCTGCGGTCGAGCCACTCGAGAACGGCGTCGCGCTCGCGGGTGGCCGTCTTCAGCGCGTCCAGATCGGCGATTTCCGCCATCGTGGTGCTCACTGCCTCGCGGGTGGCCTCTCGCTGCAGGAGGGCGGCCTCGCGCTCCTGGCGCTGGCGGTCGACACTGCCGCCACGCATGCTGAGCAGGATGCCCTCGAACTTCTTCATGGCGTTGGCGGCGCCGCGGACACGGGCGTAGTTCTTGATTTCGACGTCACGGCCACGCGCGCTTTCCTTGGCGAGCAGACCATTCAGCGTCTGCGCGTAGCGGATATAGGTCGGCATGCTGAAAGTCTGCGCCTCCTTGACCTCCTCCGCCGTGCGGTAGCGGAACGTACGGCCGGGATAGCCGGCAATCCACACCAGGTCGCCCGCCTTGACGCCCTCTTGCGCCACCTTCAGCCAGTGCTTGGGCTGGTAGGGCACGTTGGCAGGGCTCGGCTCGGCCGGCTTGCCGTCCGGGCCGACGTAGGCGCGGAGGAAGGAGAAGTCGCCGGTGTGGCGGGGCCACATCCAGTTGTCGACCTCGCCGCCGTAGTTGCCGATGCCCTCGCCTGGGGCGTAGACCAGTCGAACGTCCTTGATCTCGGTCTGGGTGAAGAGCAGGAACTGCGAGCCCTCGAAGAAGGTGCCGACGGTGCAGCGGACGCCGCCCGCCTTCTCGCAGGTGTCGACCAGCTCGCGCCGTTTGTGCTCGATGCGCTTGGCCCGCTCGAGGTCGGTGAGCGCCGGATCTTTCTTCTTCTTCGGCGCGAGGGCGCCGAGGACGTCGGCGGTGACGTCGCGGATGCCCGAGGTGACGTAGACGTAGCTGCCGGGTGACGTCGGCAGCTCTTCGGCCATGGTCTTGGCGAGAAAGCCGTTGGTGATCAGGTCCTTGTCGGCCGTCGAGTTGAACTGGATCGAGGCGGTGGAGCAGTGGTGGTTGGTGACGACCAGGCCCTGCGGCGAGACGAACGAGGCGCTGCAGCCGCCGAGCGAGACGATGGCGCCCATTGGGTCGCCGAGGAGGTCGGCGAACTGGTTGGGGTCGAGCGCGAGGCCGCGGGACTGGAGCTCCGCTGCGAGGCGCGGCACCTGCTGGGGCATCCACATGCCTTCGTCGGCGACGAGGGGGGCGCTGGCGAGCAGCGCGGCGGCGAGGACGGCGGTCGGGGAGATACGGGGCACGGCACTCTCCTTGGGACGGAAGCAAGCCTTCGAGCGGGCGGCGCGGGCGGTTCTCTTCGGCGGCACCCAGTGGCGGGCAGGTCTGGCGTCGATGTCGACCCGCCCAGATAGACCCGAGGAGTTTACGGGAAGGTTGCGGTGGTCGAGAATAGCCCCCGACCCGGCTGTCGACCGGGCCGCCTACGTACCCTCGGCCCGCAAACGAACCCGCACGGAGAAACTCCATGGCTGACCTCCCTCATCCCGTCGTTGCTCGCGCCGGCCGTCTCCACAACGCGACGGCGTTGGCGCTGCTGACGCTCACCGCCGCCTGCGCCCGCGCGCCGGAAGCGACCCCGGTGCCGGCGAAGCCCGCCGCGACGGCGCACGCCGAGGTTCCCTGGTTCACCGGCGACGTCGAGGCCGCGTTCGCCCAGGCCAAGGCCGAGCGCAAGCCGCTGTTTCTCTACTGGGGCGCCGTCTGGTGCCCGCCCTGCCACTACCTGAAGACCAAGCTGTTCACGCGCCCGGAATTCGTCGCCCGCATGCGCGGCTTCGTGCCCGTCTACCTCGACGGCGACACCCAGCAGGCGCAGGTGCTGAGCGAGCGCTTCGGGACCGAGGGCTATCCGACGGTGATCGTCTTCTCGCCGGACGGCAACGAGATCACCCGGCTGCCCAGCATGCTGCCGCTCGAGCAGTACGGCGCGGCGCTCGACCGCGCCCTGAACGCCACCCGCCCGATCGGCGAGCTGGTCGCCGACATCGACGCAAAGGGCCCGGCCCTGATGGCCCCGGCCGACCTTGCGCTGTTGGCCTTCTATGCCTGGGACCAGGCCGCCGTCGACCTCGATGAAGCGGCACGCCAGAAGCTGTTTGCGCGACTCTGGGGCGACACCTCGACCACCCTGCCGCTCGAGAAGTCACGTTTCCTCTCTCTCTACGTCAAGAGCCTGGCCGATGCCGACCCAGTGCCCGTCGTCGCCGACCCCGAGCGTCAACAGCTCCTCACCGGTCTGCTCGACCTGCTCGCCGACCGCGACCGGCGCAACGTCAACCTCGACCTCGTGCTCTACGATGCCGAGACGGTGGTGCCGTTGGTGGCGCCGACGGCGGGCGCCGAACGGACGATGCTCGCCCAGGCCTGGGTGGCGGCCGCGCAGGCCATCGAAGCCGACGCGGTGTTGTCGACCGACGATCGGCTGTCCGCCGTGCTGCCGCAGATCGCCCTTGCCAGGCTCGACGCGGCCAAGGACGCGCCGCTGCCCACCGAGCTCGTGGCGCACGTGCGCGAACGGGTGAAATGGGCCGACAGCGAGGTCAAGGACGACCACGAGCTGCAGGCGGTGATGAACACCATGACGCAGACCCTGGAGGCCGTCGATCTGGCCGACGAGTCGCGGGAGCTGCTGTCGTCCCGCCTGGCCGATACCCTGGCGCCCTACTACTACATGTCCCACCTCGCTGCCCTCGAGGCGAAGGCCGGCGACAAGAAGGCGGCCGTCGCGCACTACAAGCAGGCCTACGAGGCGGCGCGCACCAGCGTCGCCGAGAATGCCGTCCGCCACAGCCAGGGCCCGGTCGAGGCGACGTCCCAGGGGGCGGACGGCGCGATGACCCGCTTTCGCTGGGGCGTCACCTACCTGAGGAACGCCATCAAGCTCACCCCCGAGGCCGGCGAGCAGATCAGCGCCGACGCGCAGACCATCGTCGGCGAGCTGCTGACCAGCCCCGACGCCTTCTCGGGCGGCAACTGGACGCGCCTCGAGTCCCTCGGCGAGGCCCTCGCCGCCTGGGACGGCGGCCCTCACCAAGCGGCCGCCCTGGCCGCCATCCGCAGCCAAGTCGAGGCCGCCTGCGCGCGTCTCGCCGCGGGTTCCGTGCCGGCGACGCGGTGTCAGGGGTTCAAGATGGAGAGGCCGGCGGCGCAGGAAGGGCGGCACGCGCTCGGCGCTTGAGCCGAGCGCGAAGACCCAACATGGGATCGTCCGGCTGACCGGACGGTTGTTCGGCAAGTAGACGCGAACCGCGACGGCGCTTCACTCTGTGGCGCTGGACCGGCACCGGATCGGCGGCGCGAATACAAACATCTGCCGCTTCGCGGTCATGCAAATATTTGCCGCTGTTGCACAAACGCAGAGCCGACTGGTACCGTAACCGCACACGAATCTCAGGGGGCTTCGCTCCCAACGCACGCCGCTCGGCGCCCGTAGATTCCGTGTCCGCCGTTTTCGTTCGACTTCACCGGCACCATCAAACGCAGCCTGACCTGGACGCCCTATGCGCCTACGAACCAGCTCGCCCCCGCCTCGCCTGAGTGGCCCGCTTGCCGCGGCCCTCGGCCTTACCTGCCTGCTTGCCGCGACTGAAAGTCTGCGCGCGCAGACGCCCCCGCCGGTCGTCACGCTCGACGAGGCGGGCGTGACCGTCACCGGACTCTCGCCGGGCGGTTCGGTTGCCGTCTTCGGTGCCTGTCGCCGCTCCTTTGACTACTACGAGCGCCGTGAGCGCTACCTCGAGGTCCTGCACGACGACGACCAGGACGGTGGGGTCCGTTTCGACGTTCCGGAGGGGCTGCCCTGGATGTCTGCCTGGGTGGTGGTAGATCTCGCATCCGGCGAGCGGGCGGCGGTAGCGCCAGAAGGGTGGCCGCTCGAAGAGGCTACCTTCCTGAGTCCAGTCTCGGCCTCTCAATTGGTCGAGATCCAGGCGAGTGCCACGGAGCTCGAGCTGCTCTGGGTGCGGCCGGACCTGGAAGCGCCCTCGACTTGGACCGACAGCGTGGCGAGCTTCGAGGACCACGCCATCACTGCGTTGCCGGAGGCCTTCCAGAATGCTGGGGAGACTCGCACCGGTGGCACGAGCTTCGCTGCGGGCGACGTTCTCGTCGGGATCGATGCCGACAACCTCGCTGTCTATTCGGCTCGGTTGGAGGAGTGAGGCCGATGCGCAACCAAGCACTCTCGACTCTCCTCGTCGCCTCCCTGGCTTTCGCCGTTCCGGCGTCCGCCCAGGAAATGGCCAACGTTGCCCGCGGATTCGCGCCCGAGAAGGTCTACGACTTCGGCGGCATCGACGCGATCAACACCTTCAATGGTGGCCTAACGCTCTCGATACCAATCGGCCAGAGCTACCCCGTCAACAGCGCGCTGTCGTACCAACTGCAGCTCACCTATGGCTCGCAGATCTGGGACTATCGCGAGAAGGTCCTTACCGGGACCGGTACCTTCATCCAGGCCTTCGCGCGGGATACCGCCAACGCTGGAGCGGGCTGGATGCTCTCCCTGGGCATGCTGCTACCGCCTGGTTCCGCGCCCAGCCAGACGAACCCTTCGACCCCGGTCAACAACACGATCTACTGGGTCTATGTGAGCCCGGATGGTGCTCGGCACACGTTCTTCAACACGCTGCGTGACGGCCAAGCGACCACGGCGGGCACGTGCTTCACGCGCGACGGAAGCTACCTGCGGCTCAAGGGGGCGGTCGCGTGCTACCAGAACGCCAACGGTCTCGACGTGACCGTCGAGCTTCCGAATGGCGTCAAGCACCGCTTCCAACGCACCGCGAACACCGCGAGTGTCCCGTTGCGTTTGACCGAGATCCGCGACGCGTTCGACAACGTCGTTACCATCGGCTACCCAGCAACGGGTCAGGCCCGCTGGGAGATCAGTGATGGCCACCGCCTCCAGACGGTGTACTTCAAGCCGTTTGCTGGCGCGACGGTCGTCGACAAGGTCGACCTCGCGACCCCTGCCGGCATCGGCCGCTACACCTTCAACTACGAGGATGCCACCATCAGCCGGAGTTGCAAGGACAACGATGAGCTTGCGGGGGCGGCCATCTCCAACCCGACGCCGCTGACCGCGCGCGTCGCACTCCTGCGTTCGCTACTGCTCCCCGACGGCTCCTCCTACACGCTCAACACCTACGAGGCCCAGTGCGGGACGTCGGCAGGCCCCGACGGCCCGGGCATGATCCGGCAGATCACCCTCCCCACCGGAGGGCGGATCGTCTACGACTACCAGCTGCTGACGTTCGTCCAGCAGCGGGAGCCCATTGGAGACGGGACCGGCTTGTGGGTGGTGGGTTACGGCCAGACCACTGGTCTGGCCAGCAAGACGCTGTTCGACCGGAATGGTCAGCAGCTCGGCCAGCCATGGACGTACGTTGCGACCACGGGCGTGGCCAGCAACAACTACGAGCGGCAAGTGCTGGTGACGACGCCCCGCGGCGACCAGACAGTGAACTGGTTCGTGGAACGTTCGGTCAACCAGAATGGCTTTCCCAGCCAGAGTTGGGACTACGGGCTGCCGATGCGCAAGACCGTGGGCGACGGGTTCGGTCGGCTCCTGTCTCAGGAGATCTATGCCGGAACGGTCGCTGGGGGCAACAAGGTGCGCTCCACCTACGTGACCTACGAGGGCGACAGCACTGCCAACGAGAACGTGAACCGGCGCGTGTCCAAACAGCGCACCACCTACCACGACGACGGGGGGCGCTGGCAAGCGGTCGACTCCAGCGACTGGGACTACATCGGGCACTATCGGCAGCAAGTGTTGAGCGGCAACCTCAGTGCGTCCGATGCGCGGACCGACCGGACGGAGTATGGCGTCCAGCCGGCCACGGGAGACCGCTGGATTCTCGGTCGGTTCTCCCAGAAGAGCACGGTTGCCGACGGCGGGAAGCTGGTCAGTGACTACTGCTTCGACGCCGACGGCTTCCTGCTGCGCACTCGAACACGGGCGGATGCCTCCGCGGCCGCGGCCCTGGGAGTGCACGACATCGTGACCGCGTTCGGGCGGAGCTGGCAGGGCAACGTGGCCTCCGAGTACCGCTATGGCGGCGACAACCAGACGCTGTCGACGAGCACCGACCTTTGCAATGTCGGTTTGCCCTGGCCAGAGTCCGGGGCCGAGTATGCGTACCAGTACGGCACTCGCAGTCAGTCGACGCAGCTCAGCGCGCCCTTCTCTGACTACCAGGCGGTCAACTCGCCGGCAACTGGTCAGGCGTTGACGAGCACCGACCCGACCGGCCTGGTGACGACCTACGAGTACGACACCATGGGCCGCCTGCGCTGGGTGATGCCGCAGGACGGTGACGGCTCGCGAAGCTATCCTGCTTGGAGCGAGTACAAGTACACGCCGCAGACCGCCGGCCAGCCTGCCGAGGTACAGATCTTCGGGCGCACCGGTTCGCCCCCGACGCAGGGGGGGACGATCTCGAGCGAGCAAGAGGTGTACTTCGACGGCTTCGGCAGGGTGGCCCGTGAGCGTCGGCGTGTCGAGAACGCTTGGGTCGAACGCACGACGAGCTACCATCCGACCGGCGAGAAGTCTGCTGTTTCCGAGTGGGGCGCGACGCCTGGCGGCCTGACGCAGTATCTCAACCTGGATCCGTTCGGGCGGGCGACAACCATCCGGCCGCCGGATGGCGCCTCCCACGACGTCACGATGACGTATCTCGGCGCGCGGGAGGTGCAGCGCAACAGCCCGATTGCCACCACCTGGAACGGCAGCCAAACCGCGAGCACGGAGACCACCGAGACGCGCAAGGAGCGCTACGACGCTCGGGGGCGACTGGTCGAGGTGATCGAGCACTCGGCCGTCGACGGCTCGAACGTCAGCACGTCCTACAACTATGAGGTGGGCGGCCACCTCTCCCGAGTGTCCACCGGCGCTCAGCTCCGCACCTTCACCTACGACGGCCTCGGCTTCCTGCGCAACGAGAAGCACCCCGAGCAGGGTGGTGCCGGCGTGTCCTACAGCAAGGTCGACACCCGCGGCAACGCTGGTGAGGTCAACGACGGTGTCACGATCCTCGCCTACGAACGCGATTGGCTGGGCCGGGTGACAGCAGTCCGTCGCAAGAGCGACAACGCGATCCTCCAGAGCGTCTACTACAACGACGACGGCAATCCCGGGGGGGGCACGTCGTCGCGCGGGCAACTCACACACGCCGAGCGGGTCAACTACGTTTCCCTGAACGGAGGCTCACCGACGCAGCGCGTGACCATCGCTGAGGACTTCAAGTACTGGGGTCTCCCAGGCCGCGTGAGCGATCACACGACGAGCCTGATCGTCGACGGTCAGGGCCAGGTGGAGAGCTTCACCGATCACTACGGGTTCGACGGTCTCGGTAACCTGAAGGCCACGGGCTATCCCGAGTGCAACTTCCCTGACTGCACCGAGTTTAGGCCGGCGAGCCCGAGCTTCGGCGACGTCCCGAACGGTCACGCCAACCACGACGAGATCGAGGCGATCCTGCGGGCGGGGGTGACCGCTGGTTGCGGTGCGGGGAATTTCTGCCCGGCGACCGCAGTGGTGCGTTGGCAGGCGGCGATCTTTCTGTTGAGGTCGAAGGAGGGCGCCAGCTACAGCCCGCCTGCCTGTGGCAGCCCGATTTTCGCCGACGTGCCTTGCTCGGACCCGCACGCACCGTGGATCAACGAGCTCTACCGGCGGGGCGTCACCGCCGGCTGCGGCTTCGACGCGAACGGCAACCGCCTGTACTGCCCGGATCAGAATTTGAACCGCAACCAGGCGGCGGTCATGCTGGTGAGGACCGCGGACTCGACCTTCGTGCCCGCGATCTGTGATGGCTTCTTCACTGACCTGCCAGCGTGCGCCACGAGCACGCCTCCGTACTTTCCGGAGGAGGCGGTTCGCCGCGGGTACCTGGCGGGCACGTCGGGCTCGACCTTCGCGCCGTCGACCGTGGTAACGCGCGCGGCGATGGCCGTGGCCTTGGTCAACACCTTTGATCTCGACCGCTCGGGTAACGCGCGCTCGCCACGCACGGTGGACAATCAGTACGTCTTCGGATGGCTGTCAAACGTGACGCCAACCGGACTCACCGCGAGCACACTCGACTATCACGCGAGTGGCCTACCGTCGCTGGTGAGCTTCGGCAACAACACCAACGTCTCGACGAGCTTCGCGACCAATGGTCTCGGTCGGCCGACGTCGATCCAGACCTCAGGCATCCGCGGCCTGGCGAACTGGTCGAGCGGAACCTACTCCTACGACGGCGACGGCAACGTGAAGGGCATCGGCAACTGGGTCTACCGGTACGACCAGGTGGATCGCCTGGTCGGAGCTCGCAACTTCGCGAGTGGGACCAACGCCACGATCGCCGACCAGACCTACGCGTTCGACAGCTTCGGCAACTTGACCGGGATCGCCAGCTCGACCGGCTACGGCCGCACGGTCTCTGTCAGCAGCAGCACCAACCGGCTCAATGGGGCCGGCAGTGCTTACGATGCCGCGGGCAACCTGACGCAGTGGAACACCGGTGCGCTCTACGACTACGACGCGTTCCACCAGGTCTGGCGGATGCGCAACGGCAGCGAGCATTGGGTCTACGCCTACAACGCCGCCGGCGAGCGCACGATCGCCTTCCGCGTCGACGCCGCCAAGCCGCGTGCACGCTGGACGCTGCGCAACCCGGCGGGTCAGGCCCTGCGCGACTACGAGGCCCGTGGCGGCTATTTCGTGTCGAGCACGCCGAAGCCGGTATGGAGCCTCGACCAGGACTACATCTGGCGCGGCAGCTCCCTCCTCGCCACCGTCGCTCCGGGTACCGAGGGCGTGCGCTACTACGCCCTCGACCACCTCGGCACGCCGCGAGCGATCTCGAACTCCTACAAGCAGCTCGTCGGGCGGCACGACTACCTGCCGTTCGGCGAAGAGGTCACCGCCCGGCAGGAGGGCTTCAGGCTCAAGTTCACCGGGCACGAGCGCGACCTCGCCAACCCGACGAGCACGGCGGATGACTTGGACTACATGCATGCCAGGCACTACAACCCGCAGATCGGGAGGTTTACGAGTGTCGATCCGGTGCTCGGCACGCCAAGGATTCCGCAGAGCTGGAATCGATATGCCTACGGCCTTGGTTCGCCGATACAGCACGCGGATCCGGATGGGCGCCTTCCGATCAACGTACTAATGAAGGCCGCGCTGATCGCGCAGCTGATGCTGCAGGACGGATCTGCACAGGTGGGCGTAGTTGGCCCGGTGTTGCCCGGGAAGGCCCTCGGCGCACTCGTTCCTCAAGCCCGAGGAGGCATCAAAGGCCTCGAGTACTACTCCGTGGACTTAACGGACGCAATGAGCGGCGGCGACGCTATTTCCATAACCCTACAGAAGTCCGGTCTTGGCGTCAGCGCTACGGGAGCGGTGTCCGTGCCACCCCACTTCGATGAACTTTCTGTCCTTTTCGGGCCTTTCGAGCACTCATTCATTGGTTCCGAGCCGGACAAGCTGACCACGGGCCTCGGTTCGGTCTTGGGTATAGAGCTGGATGTGGACCTACCTGTGCTATTGAACTACACAATGAACTACGACATCAAAGCTCTCCTCACTGAGAATCTCCGTCAAAGAGGCCTCCTGCCTGGCGCTACGCTGGTATACGGCGAGCCGATTCGGGTGCGGCCGTGAGTCCCGCCCTTGTCTGGGGGCTGGCCATCGTCCTAACGTGGATCGGCGGGATTGGTGCGAGGTTGTGGAAGCGGGAGGGCCGACTGAGCTTGCTCAAGGTTGTGTTCTATGAGGACAACATCCCGAAGGTCTTCGTTGAGGCCTTCCGGGCCGAAGGGGCTCGGGCCCTCTTGCGGCTCGACATTGCTCTCTTGTCTTGCTGCTTTCTGCTTGTCGCACTATTTTTTGTGGTTCCCGCGGTTTGGATGGTCGGAACAAGGTTGGTGGAGGCGATACACGCGCTCCAGTAGGCGGCCCTGTCAAAAGGTGCTGCCCTCAAGTAGGTGCCAGGCGATTAGTGGTCATTCTTAATCAGTAATTTGCGAGTCGCTCAGGCTAGCGTTCTTCGAGTGCACTGTCGACGTCTGAAGGCCGGCGACCTGTCCTAGGTCGCCGGCGACGTCGACTCGGGCGTGGTCGTCTTTCTCGAGAGCTCCGAGCCCTGAGGGCAGCGTTTGCCTGGCTGCTCCTCGCCCCTCGCTTGCCACTGATCCACCGCGGCGCGGAGTGCGCGGGCAAGGGGCGCTGGAGGCGCCCGCGCGAGCGGCGGCAGAGCCGCCCTTGCGCGTGCCGAGCACCGCGGTAGGTTTTCTGGCGAGCGTGGGGCGAGGTCGGCCTCGCACCAAGTGCCCTATGAAACGGCGCCGCCGCGGGGCCGTTACGAGCTGGCGCCGGAATGGGCTTGCGCCAGCCGCCGAACGCAGAGCTCAGGCGCAGCACCCCGAGTGGGAAGGTGGCGGCGAGCTTGCCGCGGCCGGCACGAATGCAAAGACGCGGGTGCTGTCGCCTGGGCGAGCTGTTCGGCGGCGGAAGGAGCTCGCAGACGTCGGGCGAGGGAGGCGGCGAGCGTCAGCGAGCCCCGGGCCCGAGCCCATCCAATGCCTCACAGATGGCGCGCGGGGCGAAGCCGAGGGCGCCCGGCGCCGCGGCCGACGCGAGCCCCGCGGGCCGTTCCTTTGTGTTTGCTGGTGGAGCCGAGCCGAGGGTGCGGCGGCCGCAGTCAGCGCGGCAACCCACGCGCCGGCCGGGTCAGTCGCCGGTGCCGTACTTGGCGACCAGTCCGTCGATGTGCTCGAGGACGGCGCGGCGGGCGTGCGACGGTAGTTTCTCGACCTTCTGCAGCTGACGCATAAGCCGTTGATTGCTCGGCGCCTGGCTCTTGGCCCTGCGGCGGCGGCCGAGGAGCTCGTCGACGCTGAGTCCGAGGGCGTCGGCGAGGGCTGGCAGGAGATGGGCCGGCGGGTGCGAGGTCTGCACCTCGTAGTAGGCCATCATGCGCTGAGAGATCCCGACCTCGGCTCCGAGCGTCTGCTGGGTGTAGCCGGCCTCTTTGCGCAGGCGAGCAAGCCGGCGCCCGAAGATCTCTGCTTCTACAGATGCTGCCTTCTTGGGCATTCCAGGCCTGACCCCCTCCGCCGGATTGTAGGGGCAGGTATTCGGTTGCCAAGGCTTTCGGCTTGTCTCGCGCATACAAAGAGTGTATCGTGTTTCCAGCAATGAAAGTCGGGCAAGAGAATCGCGTCACCCTCTTGACAGGGTTTTGGTGAGAGGGCCTGTGGCGCGAATCCCGGAGGCGGAGCTCGAGCTGCTGAAGCGTGAGGTCGACCTGGTCGCGCTGGTGCGTGGGAGTGGCGTCGAGCTGCGCCGGCACGGCGCCGACCTGGTGGGTCGGTGCCCGTGGCACGAGGACCGTGAACCGTCGCTGATCGTCTCGCCGGCCAGAGGGCTGTGGCGGTGCATGGGAGCCTGCCAGGTAGGTGGCTCGCCGATCGACTGGGTCATGAGGTTTGACCACGTGACCTTCCTCGGGGCGGTCCAGCGTCTCTCGACGACCGCCCAGCTACGCCCAGCACCACCGGCCCAACCGAGGCCAACCAACCGACCAACGGCGCCGACGGGCCTTCTTGGCCGTGTGGCCGCCTGCTACGCCGAGAGCCTGCGGCGCACTCCTGCCGCCCTCGCCTACCTCGAGGGTCGCGGCCTCGACAACCAAGTGGCGCTCGAGCGCTTCCGCATCGGCTACGCCAGCGACTCCCTGCTCGCCCGCTTCGCCAGCGACCGGCCGGGGCTCGAGGCGCTCGGACTGGTGAACGATCAGGGCGCCGAGCACTTGGCCGGCTGCGTGGTGGTGCCGCTCGTCACGCTCGCCGGCGAGGTCGTCGGGCTGTACGGTCGGCGGATCGAGCCCGGCCGCATCCGGCACGTCTACCTGCCAGGCCAGCGGCGCGGCGTCTTCAACCCCGAGGCCTTCGCCGCGGGCGGCGAGCTGGTGTTGTGCGAAGCGGTGCTCGACGCCCTCACCTTCTGGGTGCACGGCATCCGCAACGTCTCGAGTGCCTACGGCGTCAACGGCTTCTCCGCCGACCTCCACCAGGCGATCCGTGAGCGCCGGATCGCCCGCCTGGTGATCGCCTACGACCACGACGACGCCGGCGAGCGCGCGGCGCTTGCCTTGGCCAGGAAGCTCGCCGGCGAGGGCCTCGCCTGTCGCCGCGCCGTGCTGCCGCCCGGCCTCGACGTCAATGCCTACGCGCTGCACGTCGAGCAGCCGCGCGAGGCGCTCGCGCGGCTCGTCCACCACGCCCAACCAATCGCCGAGGAGGCCGCGCCGTGCCTGAGCTTTTACCTTTAGCCGCCGGGCGGGCGGGTGGCCCCGCCGTCGCACCCGAACCAGCAGTCGACCCCGCGGCGCCGATCCGCCTCGACGTCGGCGCTCGCTCGTACGCCGTGCGTGGCTTGGCCAAGAACCTCTCGGCCGAGGCGCTGCGCGTGGTGGTGCGGGTCGCCGGCGAGGGCCGCGTCTTCGTCGACACGGTCGACCTGATCTCGGCGCGGCAGCGCGCGGGCTTCGTCAAGGCGGCGGCGGTCGAGCTCGGAGTCAAGGAGGACGTGGTGCGCGACGACCTCGCCAAGCTTCTCCTGGTGCTCGAGGAGGCTCAGGAGCGGCTGCTCACCGTCGAGCTCGGCAAGTCCCGCCGCGGCCCCGAAGCGCCGGCGAGCTCGCCCGAGGTCGAGCGCGAAGCGCTCGCCTTCCTACGGCGGCCGGACCTGATCGCCGCGATCCTCGAGGACTTCGCCACCGCCGGCGTGGTCGGCGAGGCCACCAACACCCTCGTCGCCTACCTCGCCGCGGTGTCGCGCCTGCTCGACAAGCCCTTGGCGGTGCTCGTCGAGAGCTCCTCGGCCGCCGGCAAGTCGGCGCTCCTCGAGGCGGTGCTCGCCATGGTGCCGGAGGAGCACCGCGTGCAGTACTCGGCGATGACCGGCCAGTCGCTCTTCTACATGGCCGACATCGACCTCAAGCACAAGGTCCTGGCGATCGCCGAGGAGGAAGGCGCCCAGCGTGCGAGCTACGCGCTCAAGCTCCTCCAGAGCGAGGGCAGGCTCTCCATCGCCTCGACCGGCAAGGACCCTCAGAGCGGGCGCCTGGTGACCCAGGAGTACACGGTAGAGGGCCCGGTGGCGATCCTGTCGACCACCACCTCGATCGACGTCGACGAAGAGCTACGCAACCGCTGTCTCGTGCTCACGGTCGATGAGGGCCGCGAGCAGACGCGAGCGATCCAACGGCTCCAGCGGGAAGAGGAAACTCTTTCCGGGCAGCTCCGCCTGCGGCGTCGCCCGCGGGTGTGGGCCAAGCACCACGCGGCGCAGCGGCTGCTGCGCCCGGTCCTGGTCGTCAACCCGTTTGCCGAGGACCTCACCTTCCTCGACGACCGCACGCGCACGCGGCGCGACCACAAGAAATACCTGGTGCTCATCCGGGCGATCGCGTTGCTCCATCAGTACCAGCGCGAGAAGAAGCGTGGCGTCGACGACGACGGCGCCGAGGTCGAGTACATCGAGGCCTCGCTCGACGACGTCGCCACCGCCAACCGCTTGGCCGCCGAGGTCTTCGGTCGCACTCTCGACGAGCTGCCGGCGCAGACCCGGCGCTTCCTCGACCTGCTCCATGCCTGGGCGAAAGGGGAGTGCGGGCGCCAGGGCATCGAGCCCTCGAGTTTTCGTTTCCTTCGTCGTGATGCCCGGGCCGCCACCGGCTGGAGCTACTTCCAGGTGGAGAAGCACCTCGACCGGCTGCTCTCGCTCGAGTACGTGCTCGCCCACCGTGGCAGCCGCGGCCAGAGCTTCGAGTACGAGCTGCTCTGGGACGGCCAGGGCGCCGATGGCGCACCCTTCGTCATGCAGCTCGCCGACGTCGAGGCGCTACGACGGAAGGCAGCAGGCGCCGAGAGTTTGAGCCCACTGGAGCCGAGTTTGAGCCCCCAAGGCCTCAACCTCGAGCCCCCATTCAGCCCCCATAAAGCGCCCATTAGGCCCCCTTCAAGCCCTCCACCCCAGAGCAGCCGGCCCAACAACGGCAGGCGTTTGCACACCGCCGAGCCGCCATTGCTCGGAAAAGCACAGATACGGGCAGCGGTCGCCCCGGCCGCCGGCGACGCTCGCCATGGCTGACCGTCGCCACGACAAGGCCAAGCGCCTCGAAGCCCTGGTCACGATCGAGCCCGGCTCTCTCGGTGCCTACGCCCTGCGCTACCTCGAGGACCTGCGGGTGCGTAACTACTCGCCGCACACCGTGCGCACCGCGGCGGTCCACCTGCGGCTCTTCCTGGTGTGGGCAGAGGAGCGCTGCATCACGACCCCAGAAGCCCTGGTGCTCGAGGTCCTCGAGCGCTACCAGCGGCACCTCTTCCACCATGTCACCGAAGACGGCCGGCGGCTGTCGTTTCACTCCCAGTACGACCGGCTCGGCGGCCTGCGCCGCTTCTGCCGCTGGCTCACCCGTAACCGCGTGCTGCTCGGCAACCCCGCATCCGCGCTCGAGCTGCCCCGTGTCGAGCGCCGGCTGCCGAGAAATGTGCTCTCGGCGCGGGAGGCCGAGCGCGTGCTCGCCCAACCCGACCCGACGACACCGCGGGGCTTGCGCGACCGCGCCATCCTCGAGACGCTCTACGCCACCGGCATCCGGCGCCAGGAGGCCGTCGCGCTCGCGGTGGGCGATATCGACTTGGTCGCCCTGACACTCATGGTGCGCCAGGGCAAGGGCAAGAAGGACCGCCTCCTGCCGCTCTCCGAGCGCGCCGGGGCGTGGATCGAGAAGTACCTCGAGGAGGCACGCTTCAAGCTTCTGCGCGGGCGCTGCGACCCTCGCCTGCTCTTCGTCTCTCGCCTCGGTGGCGGCCTCGACGTCGGCCAGCTCGGCAAGCTGGTGCGCACCTACGTCCACGCCGCCGACATCGGCAAGGAAGGCGGCGCCCACCTCTTCCGCCACACCGTCGCCACCCTGATGCTCGAAGGCGGCGCCGATCTGCGCTACGTCCAGGAGATGCTCGGTCACGCCGACATCTCCACGACTCAGATCTACACCCGCGTCGCCATCCGCAAGCTCAAAGAGGTCTACGAGAGGAGCCATCCCGCCACCAAGCTCCGGCGCCAACGCCCGGCCGAGGACGCCGGCGACGGCACCGACCGCGAGGCCGATAAAGTGCCCGCGTCCGGCCCGCTGCGCTGACCCCAGCCGCCGCGCCACGGCGGCACCGCGCGGGGCGCTCCTGCCTCGCCCGCCCGCCCCAAGCGGCGGCGTGGTGGCCGCCCTCGCTCACCGCGAGGGATCGGGCAAGCCGCTCTCTGCGGCATGCGCCGCCGAGCCGCCAGCTGCCGCTGGCGGTCGCTGTCCGAGAATCGCTCGATTCTCGTACCTTGCCCTCGGCAACCCCGCCTTGGGCCTCCCGGCGGGCCATCCGTCGCTGCGCTCCGTGCGGCCCTTCCTCGGCCTTGCACATAACCTTGCTATGTCAACTTGGGCGGGCTACGACCTCTGCAAGCTCATCTCGCGCCCCACCCGGTGCCGCCTCCCGCCCGAAGACCAAGAAGGTGGCCGGGCAGCCTCTCCGAGCCTGCCCAGTCCAAGGCATCTCATGGCTGTCACGCCGCGTGCAAGAAACCGCACGCGTCGCGCCAGCCGGGGGCGCCCAGCCGGGGGCGCCCAGCCCCGACTCCAACCGCTCACCCGCACGCAACCCCTTCACTCGCGGCCAGTCTGCCGCGGTGCTCGGAACGCGCAAGGGTCCGCTCCGCGGCCCGCTTCGCGGCGGCCTCCGGCCGCCCTTGCCCGCCCCTGCGCGCCGCGGCCTCGCCGTAGGCGAGCGAAGGGTGACGGGCGCCTCCGGCGGGAGCTCCGGGATCCAGGCTCCACGAGAACGACAACAGCAACGACGCGGCTAAAGGAAGAATCGGCTCGGTCGAGCGCCCGAGCGCGAGGTGTAGCATCCCGGCGTCGTGCTCGCCCAGCTCAAACCCGCCTCCCGGCACCGGCCCAACGCTGGCGACAGCCACGCCCGGACCAACCGCTTCCCGCGGCAGAGCTCGCGTCGGCGAGCGGACTACATGCATGCCAGGCACTACAACCCACAGATCGGGAGGTTTACGAGTGTTGATCCTGTCTGGGGCACGGCCAAGCGACCGCAGAGTTGGAATCGGTTCGCGTATGCCTTAGACAGCCCTGTGACGATGCGGGACCCCGATGGCAAGTTCGCATTGGTCTTCATTGTCGGAGCAGACCCGAGGAGACTCAAGTCGTCCTTTGGCCACTCCGCCCTCTTCGTGAAGACCCCAACCAGGGCGGCTGGAATCAGCTACGGCGGCGACTTCACGTTCGACAAGGGTGTCAAGGCCTTCGTCAAGGGCTACAACAGCGAAGGGCGGAAAGTGAGCATGTATGTACTCAAGACCACGGAGAAGCAGGATGCACGGTTGCTCGACTTTCTCACCCAGCACCCTGACGGTAACGTAGACAGAAATGGTTTCGGGGCAGATCTGATGCTCCGCCAGAATTGCACGACAGCAGTCTGCAACACCCTTCAGTCTGGCGGCGTGCTCAAGGAAGGGGATAGTGCCGATGGTACACTCAATTTCCTACACCTGCCGTCGGAGCTCAAGGACTCTCTCGACTCTGGCTCGCTGAGCAGCGAGGTGCAGGCCCTCATCGAATTCGATCCGCAAGGGGACGCGCCATGAAGCTCTATCCTTCGAGGAGTCGGCAGTTCTACTGCTTCCTCATTTGCGTCGGCGCTCTAGCTGCATCCTGTCGACAACTATCCGAGCTCAAGCAGCTGAGGACTTTTGCTGACATGCAGACGATCTGCCACAAGCTGGACGGTCTTCGCGCACAAGGCCAGGAAGGCTTGAGCGAGCAAGGACCGATGGCGAAAGCAGCGATAGAAAGCGTTAGTGAAGGGCACGATGCATGGGGCCGCCGGTTCGCCTTCCACATCAGATCGGCGGGAACGGGTGTGTCCTATGTCCTCGTGTCGCTCGGGAGCGATGGGGTCGCGGACTATACGGATCCAACCTCCTATTTTGGCGCTGCCGAAACTTCGATACACAGCCAACCGGCACGAGACATCGTGTTCCGTGATGGTCGACCAATTACGCTCGCCGGTAAGTAGGCGCCGCTGCGAGCGGGATACAAAAGAACAGCCCCTGCCGCCCCAAGAGCAATGGAACAGAGTCACTACGTAGGGAGCAAGAGGACAATTGCCGATGACAGGGCGGTCGACACGAAAAGCGCACATCACGGATCGCAAAGCTGGAGAGCTAGGGTTTTCAAGGTTCGAGCGCGTCGGTCTGAGCGAGGACGGCCAGGCCATCAGCGTCCGCTACGAGTCGGGTGCGGCCTATTTCCTGCCAGGGAGGTATTTGCTGAGTTGGTTTCGGGAGGCTGCTACGCCCTCGGTTACTGAGCCGAGCACGAGTATTCTCAAGGTGCGCCGCCTTCCAGGATCGGAGAGCTTCCGTGTCTACCTGTCGGGCGGGGAGACTCGCGATGTGGCCTGGGATTCAGTCCTGATGGCAATGGAGCCAAGCTACGAGCACTACGAGGGGCTCACTGACGGTTCCAAGGCGCTCGTCAGGGCCTGGGCGCGAGGGTACACGGGTGACTTGCCCTGAGCAGGACCGTTGTTCTGAGCCCGGCCAGCTGGCCGGGCTCGAGGTGCCGATCTTCTCGGTGCCAGCCAATACCCAGGTAGGCTCAGCAGCCAGACGGGCGCGCTTACCCGACACCTTCGACTGGAAGATTCCATGCCATTTTCGACGATTCTCCTCCTTGCTCTCGCCACCGCCCGGGTCGAGCCGCTCGATGACGCGTACCTCGTGGCGGACCTCGATACTCGCATCACCGGCACGGCGGACGGCGCTGCCGAGGTGCTCGGGCGGTTGCCTGGCGGGGTGCTGGCCAGCGCCCTGGACCGGACGGGCCAACGTGCCTTGTGGTTCCGCGAAGACGCCGACGGCGCGGTTCGGGAACTGGTCAGGCTGTCGGAGGCGCCGGGCATCGTCTATCTCCTCGGCGTCGCCGGGGAGCGCGCCTATCTGGCGTTGGGGGGGCTTCACCCAACGCTTTGGTCGACCGACGGGAGCGTCGAGGGCACGCAACGGCTCATCGAGGCGACGCAGGCGCCGATTTTCCTCGGGGCCCTGCCGGACGGCTCGGCGCTTTTCAGCATCGTTACCGACGATCGCGGCGGCGTGCTCTGGCGTAGTGATGGCACGCGAGCTGGCACGCGACGCGTGGCGCCCTCCGTAGGCGCCTACACTCCGGCGCTCGCCGGCTCTGGTGGCGTATACTTCCAGGGCTATACTCAGCGGTCAGGCGTCGAGCTCTGGTTCACCGACGGCACGCGCCGCGGGACGCGCCGCCTCACCGATCTCGTCCGTGGTCCGGGCGACGGCTGGTTCGGCGAGCTCCAGTCCTGGCAGGGCGACCTCCTGTTCCTAGCCATCCACGGCACTCGATCCGAGCTCTGGAGATCGGACGGGTCGGTTGCTGGAACGCGGAAGGTGGCCGACGTGGGTCCGGCGTCGGCGAGGCTCAGCTCGCCAGCGGTCGATGGTGAGACGAAGGAACCCGCGATGTTCGCGCCCGACGGTGTGGGCTACGCCTTATTCAACACCGGCCACGGACTGTGGCGCACCGACGGCATCGCCAGCGGCACCTTTCCCCTCACCGGCGAGTCGGGTGCCATCGACGTGAACACCGAACCGGCCGTCGCCAACGGGATCGTTTACTTCGGCGGCTTCGATGAAGGCACGGGCGCAGAGCTCTGGCGCACGGACGGCACGCGGGCCGGAACGTGGCGCATCACCGACCTGTGTCCGGGTCCGTGCAGCGGCTTCATCGACAGCGCGGTTGCCGGCGCGGAATCGCGGGTGGCGTTCGTGGGGTACACGCCAGGCAGCGGTCGCGAGCTCTGGGCGAGCGATGGCCGCACCGCCGGGACGCATCGGCTGGCCGACATCTGCCCTGGTGAGTGCGACGGCATGGTGAGTCGCTTGATCGCCCTGCAGGGTACGGTCTTTGGCACTGCCAAGACCGGCTGGGAGGTGAAGCCGACCCTCTGGCGCAGCCGGGGTACGCGTCGTTCGACCTACGCACTTACCGGCCCGACGGTGGACCGTATCCCGCTGTTCGCTCCCGTTGGTCAGGGGGTGTGCTTCGCCGGCAGCGACGCCTTCCATGGCACCGAGCTCTGGTGTTCCAACGGCACGAGCGCGTCGACCCGCCTCGCTGCCGATCTCGACGATGCGCCGTTCGGCGTGGGCTCGCATCCGCACGACTTCGCGGAGCTCTCCTCGGGCCTCGTCTATGCCGCCTCGGATGGCTTGGGGGCCGTCAGGCTCTGGCACTCGGATGGCACGCCCGGCAACGCTACGCCGCTCGGCACGGTCGCCACGAGCCTTGATCCAGCCGCTGACGTCCGCAGTGCCGCAGCCGGCCCCGAGCGGGCCTACTACACCGCCGATGGCGCTACGAATCACCAGCTCTGGGCGACCGACGGCACGCCGGCAGGCACGGCAGCCGTCTGGTCGGGGCTGACACGCCCGACGGTCGCCAGCCTCGGAGACGGCAATGCCGTCGTGCTAGCGGACGCGATTTACGTCGCGAACGGCGATCCCGCCGGCACAACCCGGGTGGCGGACCTCAGGAGCCAGCCGAGCGAGGCGCTCGCGCTCCCAGGCGACCGGGCCGTTTTCGCCGGAGCCCCGGGCGACCCGGTGTGGCGTGGGTTGTGGACCTCGGATGGCACTGCGCAAGGGACCTTCCAGGTTTCGTCTGAACCGTTGCAGCCAGTCTGTCTCACCGCCTTCGGCACCAACACGCTCTTTGCCTCCCAGACGGCAAGCTCGACGCCGGCGCTTTGGCTGAGCGACGGCGAGACCGCCGCTGCGACCGTGGCCATCGCCGATTGGTACTTCGAGCCACTGACTGGCTGTTCGCCCGAGCGGATCGCAACAACACCCGATCATCAGGTCTACTTCGCCCAGAGCCCGTGGACTGCTCCTTGGTTCTTCGACGGCATCTCGTCCCGCCAGCTCGCTGAGGTCGGCACCGGCAGGCTGGGCAAAATGCTGCCGTTCGGGAACGGTGCGCTGGTGCAAGTGGAGGGCGCCCAGGTTGGCTTGTGGTTCGTGCCGTCGAACGGTGAGGCAGCGACTCCGCTCACCAGCCGCTTCGTCCGGGCCGGCTCTCTCCTGCAGGCGGGCGAACGAGCCTACTTCGCCAATGGCCCCGACCTGTGGTCGACCGACGCCACACCCGAGGGGACAGTCCTGGTGGCGTCCCTGGGAGAGCTTGGTGACACGCTTCGGCTGTACCCTGCCGGGAATGACGAGCTCCTCATCATGGGCAACGCCGCCGTCTGGACTTCGGATGGAACCGCTGCGGGTACGGTTCGCCGGGGCCAGTTCTTGCCCCGGCACTGCTGCGGGGCGGCCAACGTCGGAGCACCGGTCGTGATCAATGGTCGAGCCTTTTTCGCGGGAACCACCGAGGCGTTCGGCGAGGAGCTCTGGGCGATCGACCTGCCGTGATAGGGCTGAGTGTTGCGCGGGTAAGGGCATAGGCTGGATAGGTTGCAGTGAACAGGCGGCCCGTCACGGGCCGAGGTTCGGCCCAAAGGTGCCGCCAGAGGATTACCGGCCGCGAGGCTGGAGACCTTGGGTTCTCAAGGTTCGACGGCGCCAGCCTGAGTCAGGACGGGCAGGCGGTGAGCGTTCGCTGTGTATCGGGTGCGAGATAGGCCGTGCCTGCGCAATGCCTGGAGAGCTGGTTTCAGGAGTCAGGTGGCTGGCTCGGGACCCCAGGAACGGTGACGAGGCCCATGCGATCAGGGCGGAGAACGGATTCCTTGGTCTGGCGCCATTGAGATGAGGGCGCTACGTCGTGTGGGCTCGTCTCGTGGACGCGACGAGCTTTGATTCATCGCGTCAGTTGGCACTCGTTTCAGAGTAGGGCCGCTGGTGATTTGGTCGGGCCCTCCGAGGCGCCGGGTTGCGAACGGTGACCCTGGATGGTGACACCCTGAATGGCAGCTCCCGAATTAACCGCTGCCGGCCAGCGTCGTCATCCACCGGTGCGTGCAACCCCGTCTCGAATCGCCGCTTCGAGCACGGCGAGGTTGATGCTGCGAAGGCTGCTGAACTTGATGCAGTAACCGGTTACGCTGGCCTTCCCGAGCTGACTGCCGTAGGTCGCGGCCAGGTAGGTCTTGTCGTCGAGGCCCATGATGTAGACGGAGATGCCAGTGGTATTGGCGCTCAGCCCGACTTGATAGAACTCTCGGGTGCGGCCGTCGGCGTAGGTCATGGTCAGCGACCCATACCCGATGTTCGGGTTGGAGACCGTGTTGCCGATCTCGTCCTTGCCGTCCAGGAACCACAGCCGGCAGTCTGGCATCAGCCTCGAGATCATGCCGTGCAGCGCCTGCATGTCGCCGCGTTTGCGCTCTGACTGGGCCGCCAGGTAGTCGCTGATCTGCGCTTGCACGTTCATGCGTCGCTCTGTTCTTGCATCTTGTGACTAATGGTGTGTGGGGCACCAGGCTCACCATCTGGCTGCCGCGTGCCTGGAGGGCCGGGGCACCAGCAACAGACAACAGGTAGGGACGAGCCGCCGGTCAGGCTGGGTCCGCCGGAGGAAACGGTCGCCGAGACCATGTCGAATCGTCAGGCGAGCGCGGAGTGCGGCCCGGCGGCTTCCTGCCCGCTGTGGCGACAGCGCGAGCGGCGGTCGAGCGAGGAAGCGCTAGCCGACGATCTCCAGCGTGAACGCCAACTCCACGCCGACATCGTAGCCTGAGGTGCCGTCCGTTGCCTGGAACCGCACTGGCTGGATACCAGTAATACGGCCGTCCTGGTAGGTACCGCTGAAGTCAGATGCGGTGGCCCGACAGAAGGACCACCGACGTCCGTCACAGGAAAACGACTCCCACCAGCAGTTCGGCTGACACTTGTAGTCGAACCAGGCGATCGAAGCTCCGACCCTCTCTCCTCGCACGACGCAACTCTCGCCGCCGGTGCCGGTTTGCAGCGTCGTGAAAATCGGAGCAGAACCTGTCGGGAGTGCCACGGTGACGACATCCGGAGGGTGGGACAGCAGCGCCTGTGCAAGGCAGGTCCCCTCTCCGGTCGTCACTCTAGCCACTGAGCGCGAACCCGACCAGACCTGATCAGGCAGCCTCGGCTGTGTTGGCGTCGACGTCGAGCTGTCGCACGAGGTAAGCCCGGTGACCACCAGGCACATTCCAGCCAAGGAGGCGAGGTGACGACGGTGCTGCGGCATGAGAGTCCTCTCTCCGGCCGGCCGAGGTCCCGCAACGAAGGCCAGGCAGCCTCGACCGGAGCCCGGCTGCCAGGCGTCTCTAGGTCCCGCCGAAGCCGGCGGCTTCCTCCAAGCTGATTGTAGGCCGCCCTGGCTGGCTTGGTACCGCGCCCTAGGGTAGGGCCCTGTGCTTCGACGGCTACTTGCCGTCTCCCAGCCGCTGGCGGAGCCGGTGGCCGCCGTAGACGCCGCGGGTGCAGTGCGGACAGGGGCACGGGGGGCGGCCGTGGGCGTCGGGAGCGTAGCGCCAGCCCACGACTTGCCGCAGGGCCCGGCTGCCGACGATCTCGCGCGGGCTGATCCGCCGCGGCACGATCACTTCCCAGCCGAGGCGCGGTGGGTCGCCGAGGAAAACGGCGATGGCAGCGGCAGCGCTCATCTGCGGGTGGGGCCCGGCGTATGGTCCGACGTGCACCGGCTCGTCGTCCGGGAGGCGGAAGTACACCGCGGCGATCGGGCCGCCATCGCGCCCGGAGATCTCGCGCAGCCACTGGTGCGAGGCGTAGAAGGACGGCGTAACCGGTGTCGCGAAGATACCCCTGTCGCCCGAGGCTCCCGCCCGACCGAGGGCGATGCCGCTGCGCAGCAGACGGGGGACCCGCGCTTGCCGGGTCAGATGGACGAAGGTTGCCATGGCCGACTCTCCAACGCCACGCGATTGCCTGCCGGCTCGGGCACCGAAGCTTCGCGGAGCGTCCAGCGCCCTTCGTCGTAGGCGAAGAGCAGCCCGGATTCGTCCGCCTCGTCTTCGGCGCGAGCCTCGGCCTCGATGACGTTCGCCTCGAGGGCGACCGCGAGCCGCGAGAAAGCGTCGACGGCAGCGCGGTGTTCGTCCTCCTTGATGCCGCCGAGCCCCGCCGCCGGGATCGCTGTGCTGTCGTCGTGGCCGTCGACTTCGTCGCGAGCGTCTTGGTCCATGCCATGGGATACGTCGCTGCGTGTCGACAGGGGTCAAGCTAGCCCAGGAACGAACCGTGCCTGCGAAAGCTCTATGACTCCCCGCCAACCGCGTTGCCAACCACGAAGCTCGCGTCGATCCGGTCCACGACGCGTCGCACGTTGATTCCCGTGGCGTTGGTCATGAGCACGGTGCCGAGCGCGGCGTCGGGGTAGAGGCGCATCATGGCGTGGAAGCCGGCGCCTCCGCCCTCTTTGAACAGGACGGTCTGGCCAGCCAGGTGGTCGACGTGCCAGCCGAGCGTTATGGCGATCGGCTGGCCGTCGGAGCGCCGCTGTGGCGTGCGGAGGAGGGCGTTGCCTTCGGGGCCCAGAACAGCTGAACGACTCCGCAACTGGTCCTGCAGGAAGGCCGCGAAGCCGTGCGCTGTGCCGACGGCGCCGCCGAATGCGGCGCCGTTGACGTAGTGGGGGCGAATGTGGGTCCAGCGCCCGTGACTCTCGCCCAAAAGCCCGCCGTCGATGACAAGGGGCGCCAACAGGTGCATCAGCGACAGCCGCTCGAGGTACCCCTGGGCGTGGCGAGCGCCGTCGGGCACGACGTAGTCGAGGTCGGTGGCGCCAATGCGCAGGGGTGCGAAGACGTGTGCGCGCATGTACGCCGGGAATGGCTCGCCGCTCGCCCGCTCGATGAGCCGTCCGAGCAGCCAATAGCCGACGTTCGAGTAGCGATAGCGCTCTCCGGGTGGCGACGACAGCTCGGGGTGCGCGCGCAAGACCGCATCTAGGGCGGCGCCGTCGTCGAAGTGCGGGTGGACGGCGGCCGGATGCACCCAACGCAGGGGGAGCGGATTCGGAAGCCCCGCGGTGTGCGTGAGCACCTGGCGGACCGTCATCGCGGCGCCGTACGGTAGGGGTCCGGTGTAGCGCGCGAGCGGCTCGTCGAGACCGACCTTGCCGGCCTCGACGAGCTGCAGCACGGCCACCGCCGTCAGCGTCTTGCTCATCGAGTAGGCCATCAACGTGGTGGTCGACTCCATTGGGCGCCGGCCGGCGAGGTCGCCCCAGCCGCCGGCCCACGCGAACAGCACCCGATCGGCGTTGACCACGACGTACTGCAGGCCCGGCGCCTGGCCGTCGTCGAGCAGTCTGGCCAGGGCGCTGCGGGCGCCCTCGGCCGCGTGCACCTCAGCGACATGCCCGCTCGCTGCCGAGCACAGCTGGGTGACGAGGAGCGGTGCGGCGAACAGGGTCAGGGCGCCGGCCACGTGTGCCACGACCGGGACTGCCCTCCCGCTACCAAGGTGCGTCGTCCCCGTTCGGGCCCTCGGACAGACCCAGGTCATCTCGGGTGCGAATCTCGCCGGCCACAGCCAACCAGGCGCTAGCTCGGCGGGCGTGGAGCCCAGCAGCGCCGAGCCCGACGGCGGTCCCGAGGGCGTGTAGCGCGAGGTCCGCTCTGTGCAGACCGGCAAGGAGGACGAGGAGCCCAGCGGCCTGGCCGAGGCTGAGCAAGGTGTTGGCAACCTCACTGGCGCGGATCGAGCGCGCGGCCCAGAGGCTGTCGTGCCCATCTTCGAGGTGCAACCAACCCCAGGCCTGCACCAGCTGCGGCAGCAGAGTGACGGCGAAGGCAGCGGGCCTGCCGAGGGCCGGCGTCCAGACCTCACAGAGGACCATTGGTCCGCCGCACCAGCCGAGAACAGCGGCGGTCTTGGACAGAAAGAGCCCGGCGCCCGGGTGTCGGGCGAGAAGCTCGTGGTCGGCTGGCGGCCCGCTCATGGCGACTGATTGAACCATTAAACGGACCTCGAGTGGGCGGGCGAGCCTACACGGCCCCCTGTGCCATGCTTCGCCTCCATCATGGACCCCGACGAAGCGCTCTCGAGCTCCGCCCCGCCACGCCCGACGTCCGCCGAGATTGCGTCGTGGATGCTCGCGACGATCGCCCTGTTCTTGGTGCTCCGCCTGCACCTGCTGGCCGCGCTGGTGGGTGGCCTCGCGGTGTACGAGGTGGTGCACCTGATCGCGGGCCGGCTGCCGTTCATGCGCAGTGGCCGCCGCGGGCCGCGGCGAGTGCTGGCGGTGACGCTGCTGTCGACGCTGGTCATTGCGGCGCTCGTGGGGGTCATCCTTGGCGCGCTCGCGTTCTTCCGCAGCGACCAGGGAAGCCTCTCCGCGCTGCTCGCCAAGATGGCCGACGTGCTCGAGAAGTCGCGGGAACAGCTGCCGGAGTGGTTGGCGATTCAGCTGCCAGCGAATGCCGACGAGCTCGAGGTGTCGGCGGTCGCCTGGTTGCGCGAGCACGCTGGCGAGCTGCGGACGTTGGGCACGAACGTCGGGAAGACCCTCCTGCACGCGCTGATCGGGATGATCCTCGGCGCGCTGATCTCGCTCCACGAGACGCTCGCGCGGGACAACCCGGCGCCGCTCGCCAAGGCGCTGACGGACCGCGCCGAGATGCTGGGCGAGGCGTTCCGTCGCATCGTGTTCGCCCAGGTGCGCATCTCGGCGCTCAACACGGTGCTCACCGCCGTCTACCTGCTGTTGATGCTGCCGCTCCTCGGGGTGCCCCTGCCGCTGGCCAAGACGTTGGTCGCCGTGACCTTCGTGGTGGGGCTCGTGCCGGTGCTCGGCAACCTGGTGTCGAACACCTTCATCGTCATCGTGAGCCTCTCCCACTCCCTGGGCGCCGCGGTCGGCTCGCTGGCCTTCCTGGTCGTGATCCACAAGCTCGAGTACTTCCTGAACGCGCGGATCGTCGGCACCCAGATCAAGGCGAGTGCATGGGAGCTGCTGCTCGCGATCCTGTTGCTCGAATCCGCCTTCGGCCTCGCCGGCGTCATCGCGGCGCCGATCTACTATGCCTTCCTGAAGATGGAGCTCACCGCGCGCCGTCTGATCTGACGCGCTTGTCTGATCCGACGCGCTTGTCTGATTCGAAGGCGCGCGGCGAGGTGCTCCTCAGTACGCCGACGCCGTCAAGGTGACGTCGGCCCGACCCCAGGCCTTGGCGAAGCGGTCCTCGATCGCTGCCGCCTCGGAGGTCTTGCCCGCGGCCCGCAGCGACTGCGCCAGGCCGTAGAGCGACCAGCCATTCTCCGGGTTGATGCGCAGGTCCTCGCGGTAGACGGCTTCGGCGTCGGCGGCACGGCCGGCGGCGAGCAGGGTCTTGCCGAGGGCGTGGCGGATCGGCCGGTACCAGGGCGGCGGCTCGTTGTAGCGCAGGGCATCTTGGCGGTCGACGGCGTCCTCGAAGGCGCTGATCGCCTCGTCGAGGCGGCCGGCGTGGGCCGCGATCTCCCCGCGGAGCTCGCCGCCGGCCATCTGCAGGAGCTCCTTGGTGGTGTAGAAGAAGCCGGTGGTGCGTTCGGCCGGCACTGCCTTTTCGAGGGCCTCGAAGGCCGCCAGCTCGGCGCCCGCGGCGGCGCCCTGGCCCGTGGCGGCGAGCGCGATACCGCGGCCGAAGTGGCGGATGGCGGCGGTGAAGAGCCAGGTGGTGGGCGGCTCGGGCACCGCCAGCACGTCATCCCAGTGGCCGAAGACGACGGCGGTCAACAGCGGCTGGACGACCATGATCTCGAGGTCGGGGAGCTCGTCGACGAGCTCGGGTGGCATCGCCTCGGCGGCCTGCTTGGCGGCGCGGAGAGCGGCCGCGCTGCGGCCTTCGAAGACGGCGGCGGCGCGCAGGAAGTCGACGTTGTGGGGCGCCAGCGCGATGTCGTAGAACTGCCCGCTCGGTGGCACGCGGGCGAAGTAGGCGTCATCGACCTTGATCGCCGTCTCGTTGGCGATCTCGGCGTCGGCGTAGCGGCCGGTGCGGATGTAGACGTGGCTCGGCATGTGCACCATGTGGCCGACGCCGGGCACCAGGCCAGGCAGCCGGCCGGCGGCGGGCAGGGCGCGCTCGGGATGCTGCGAGCCCTCGACGGCGTGGATGTAGTAGTGGTTGGCGCCGGGATGCTCTGGGCTGGCGAGGAGCACCGACTCGAGGGTCGCCACCGCTTCGAGCGTGCCCTCGCGCGGTGTGCCGTCGGCCGTCCACTGATCCCAGGGATGGAGGTCGAGGAGCGACTCGGCGAACAGGGCCGCGGCGTCGAGGTCCTGCGGGAACGCGGCAGCCACCTTGCGCATGGCGTCGGCGTACGTCTGGTCGAGCGCCGCGCGGTCGGGGCGCGACTCGGCCCCGTAGCGAGTCGCCAGGGCTTCGATCAGGGCGCGATCGGCCGGCGGCGAGCTCGCGCGCTGGGCGAGCGCGCGTTGTGCCGCCGCGTAGGCGAGCTTGCCGCGTTGGTCGTCCATCGGCAGGTTGATGTTGGGGCCGTAGGCGAGGGCGATGCCCCAGGCGCACATGGCGCAGCTCGCGTCGAGACGTTCGGCCTCGGCGAAGGCGCGGATCGCCTCGTCGTGGTTGAAGGAGTAGACGAGCCGCAGGCCCTGGTCGAAGTAGACCTGGGCGGCGGGTACGGTGGTGACGATGGCGCGGTGCCAAGTACCCAGGTTGTCGAACACCGGCGGCGTGGCGCCCTCGGTGTCCGCTGTCGCGGCGGCTGTCGCCTGCGTTGCCGCGGCGGTGACCCCGGGTGCCGGTGCGCCGCTGGCGCAGCCAGTGAGCAGCCCGGCGAGCGAGGCGATCAGCGCGGCCAGCAAGGCGGCCTGCGGGGTTGGGCGGACGCGACGGTGAGCCATGGTCGTACCTCCAGGTGCCTGTACGCTACATCTCCCGATGGTGGATCGCGTCGGATCGGTCGGGTGTCGGCGAGGTCAGGCGACGGACGGATGTTGCCAGGGGTATGCTCGTACCTCGCGATCGCCCCACTAGACCCCATGCGTCAGATCATCCGCGTCGCCGACCAACATGTCGAGCTGCCCCCCGGCGTCAACGTCGCCGACTGGGCGATCGAGCGCGTGCGCTGGCAAAATCCCCGCATCCGGGCGTTCCTGGGCTGTATCCGTCTGCTCGATGGCGTGCTCGAGAGCAACTACGCGATCCTGCACAGCTCTCCCGAGCGTCTGCTCGAGATCTGGCGCAAGGTGCGCGAGGTGTCGCAGGTCATCCGCGGCCAGTTGACCCCTCTGGTGCGAGCGGGGTCGGCGTTGCCCAAGCTCGAGGAGGCGCGGCAGCGTGTCGAGCTGGCGGCGGACATGCTGTCGCGCACCGTCCTTGCCGACCTCGACCGCTTCCCGGAGACCCTGCCAGAAGGTCGCGTGCTCGAGGTACGCAAGCTGCTCTGCGTCTCGATCGGCCAGATGCACGCGTTCCTCACCGACTCCTTCGGCCGCATCGTTGCCGGCGACCCGCGCAGTCTGCACAATGCCGACTACTACCTGTCGCGCCGTTTCCCGCGCGACATCGAAGAGGCCGAGTGGCTGCACTTCTCGGTGGCTCGCCTGCGGCGCTACGCCGACCGCCAGATCGAGCCGCTGCGCGAGTCGCGGCTGTCGGCCGTGGCACGCACCCTCCGCGACGGAGCGCTGCCGAGCAGCCTGGCGTGGACCGACACCCAGGCCTTCCTGCGCGAGCTGATCGACACCCTGGCGCCACGCCTCAAGGAGCTCCTCGCTCTGCGCGGGATTCGCTTCGAGGAGATGGAGATCGTCGACCGCTACGCCGTCGAGATCCCTGCGCGCTGTCGGATGGCCAGCGAGCTGCATGCCGCCGCCGGTGAGGAGGGGATCGGCCCGGCGTTGCCGATCCTCACCCGCCGTGCCGCCATGCAGCTCGAAGAGGTCGACCGCTTCCTGCGTGACCTCAAGGCTTTCGTTCCCTTGTGGCTGGCCGGCATCGAGGGTCGCCGTGCCCTGCTCCTGGTGCGCAGCAGCCGCGACGGGCACGAGGACGACCGCCCGCCGGCGCCCCGCGACACCCGTCCGTCGGATTTCGAGGACGACCTGGTCTGACCGCTCGCCTCCCTTCTCTCCAGAACCCGCGCTCGAGGAGCATCCGATGAAGCGTCCCGATCCGAGTCTCGTCGTCGACCGTCGCACCCTGCTCGCCGGCTTGGGCGCGGCGGCCACCCTGGCCGCGACGGGGACCGCCGCGCGCGCCACCGCGGCCGACCCCACGATTGACCCCGACGGCCGGCCGCGCACGGCCGGTGCCGCGCCGGCGTTCGAGCTGGCCGGGGCCACCGTCGCCGACCTCTCCGCGCGCATGGCGAAGGGCGAGCTGACGGCGCGGCGCATCGCCGAGCTGTACCTGGCGCGCATCGCCGCCGTCGACCGTCCGACCGACGGCCGCCTGGGCACCAACGCGGTGATCGAGATCAACCCCGAGGCGCTTGCCATTGCCGACGCGCTCGACGCCGAGCGTCAGGCCAAGGGTCCGCGAGGGCCCCTGCACGGCATCCCGGTGCTGATCAAGGACAACATCGAGACGGCGGATCGCATGCAGACGACGGCGGGCTCTCTGGCGTTGGTCGGCATCGCCCGAGCGCAGGACGCCCACATCGTCACGCGTCTGCGGGCTGCCGGCGCGGTGATCCTGGGTAAGACCAACTTGTCGGAATGGGCCAACTTCCGCTCGACGCAGTCGATCTCCGGATGGAGCGGACGAGGCGGCCAGACCCGCAACCCGTACGCGCTCGACCGCAACCCCTGCGGCTCGAGCTCGGGCACCGGCGCCGGCATCGCGGCCGATCTCGCGACCTTGGGCGTCGGCACCGAGACCGACGGCTCGATCGTCTGCCCGTCGTCGATCTGCGGGATCGTCGGCTTGAAGCCCACCCTTGGCCTGCTGTCACGCAGTGGCATCGTGCCCATCTCACACAGCCAGGACACCCCGGGGCCGATGTGTCGGACGGTGCGCGACGCCGCCCTCCTGCTCGGCGCGATGACCGGCGTCGACCCGCGCGATCGCGACACCGCGCCGTCGAACGGCCGCAGCCACACCGACTACACCAAGTTCCTCGACCTCGAGGGATTGGCGGGCAAGCGTCTGGGCATCGCGCGCAACCACTTCGGCTTCGACCCGCGGGTCGAGAAGCTGATGGACGAGGCGATCGCTGCCCTGCGCGCGGGCGGGGCCGAGATCGTCGACCCGGCGCCGCTGCCGCACGCGGGCGAGTACGACGAGGCCGAATTTGCGGTCCTCCTCTACGAGTTCAAGGCGGACCTGAACGCCTACCTGGGAACGCTGGGGCCGGCGGCGGACGTGGCCAAGGTCCGCACTCTGGCCGACCTCATCGCCTGGAACGCGGCGCACGCCCAGGCGGAGATGCCGTGGTTCGGGCAGGAGCTGTTCGAGCAGGCGGAGGCCAAGGGGCCGTTGAGCGACCAGGCGTACTTAGATGCCCTGGCGAAGTGTCGACGGCTGTCGCGACAGGACGGGATCGACGCGGTTCTCGCCGAGAAGAAACTGGACGCTCTGGTGGCTCCGAGCAACGCCCCGGCGTGGCTCACCGACTATGTCCGCGGCGACCACTACGGCGGCGGCAGCTCGACGCCGGCGGCGGTCGCCGGCTATCCGACGATCACCGTGCCGACCGGCTTCGTCTACGGCCTGCCGATCGGCATCACCTTCTACGGCGCCGCCTGGAGCGAGCCCAAGCTGCTGTCGATCGCCTACGCCTACGAGCAGGCGACCCAGGCGCGCCGCGCGCCGCGGTTCCTGCCCACCGTCGAGCTCGGGTAGCCGTCGGGGCGACCGCCTGGTCGCCCCGGGCCAGTCGACCCGACTACGGCTTCGGCGGGGCGACGGGGGCGTCGGCCGCCGTGGCGCGAGCCAGGCCGCGTTGCGCCGACTCGCTGTCGCCGTCGATCGCCAGCGCCTTCTTGAATGCCTCGGCGGCGGCGGCCTTGTCGCCGCGGTCGAGGGCGAGGCGACCGATCATCACGTGGGTGTCGGCGGACGCCGGGAAGATCTCGAGATTGGCCTGCAGCACGGCGAGCGCGTCGGCCGCCTTGTCGGCGTCGGCGAGGGCGAAGGCAACGCCGGGCAGGGTGTGCTCGCTGACGTCGTAGGTGCCGTCGTCCGGATGCTCGGCGCGTAGCGTCTTGAAGCGGGCGACGGCGGCGGCGGCGCCGTCGGCGAGGGCGACCTTGCTCAGCACGTCACGGGCGGCGAGCGGCGGCTCCGCCTGCCCGTGGTGGCAGGTATAGCAGGTCAGGGTCGGCGCCGGCATCTCGGCCTCGGCGGTGGGCAGGTTGGCCAGGTACTGCTTGTTGATCGCCTGCACCATCTGCAGCATCTGCCGCGCGGTCTTCTTCTCGGCCTTTTCGTCGCTCGCGAAGTCCATGCCCTTCGTGTCCTTGGCCTCGGCGTGGCAGAAGTCGCAGTGCTGGCCGAGCCCGACCGACCAGCTGCGCATGACGCCGACGAGCTGTTCCTTGGCCATGTCCTTGGGCAGGACCTGGAGGTTCGTGAAGTGGTCGGGGAGCTGGGCCGAGACGGGTGTGGCCAGCAGGACGGCGAGGGCGCCGGCGGCGCTGATGAGCAGGGCAGTCCGACGGCGACGGGTAGGCAGGTGGGTCATGGTGGTCTCCATTTTGGGCTGCAAACTGTAACCGATCCGCGCCGGGGAGCCGCTTATGATGGCCGCCATGCCGACTGGTAGCTGGTTGCGTCCCGTGCGCTCGATGTTGCTCGTCGTGCTTGCGTCCTGCGCGGTTGGATCCGCGGGTGGCTGTGCAGGTGCCCGGCATCCGGCGACCCTTGCCGGGAGCGTCTGCGGGCCACGGATGCTCGACCGGTTGTTCTTCGGGTTGGCGCGTCCGGGCGGCGGCGTGGTGAGCGACGAGGAGTGGCAGGCCTTCCTCGCGACGGTGGTGACGCCACGGTTTCCCGCCGGCCTCACGGTGTTGGCGGCGCGTGGCCAGTGGCAGGACCAGGTCGACGGCACGGTGGGCGGTGAGGACGCGCGGGTGGTCGAGATCCTGCACGATGACTCCGCCGCGGCGAGCGCGGCGGTGGCGGCCATCGTCGCCGACTACAAGGCGCGCTTCGCCCAGCAGGCGGTGCTGGTGGTGCGCAGTCGGGTCGAAAGCTGCCTCTGAGGCTGCCCCAACGGCAGGCATTTCGACGAGTACTCACCGACCGAACGGACGCTTCCGAGGCACGAAAGGCAGATGAGCCAACTAGAGGCGTCCATCGGATCACCCCCCTCACCCCCCGGCCCCCTCTCCCACCCTCCAGGTGGGCGAGGGGGAGGCGGACCGGCCTGCGTAGCCGCACTTTCCTTGTAGCATCCGCGCCCTCATGCCCGAATTCACCTGCGCCGACTGCGGTCAGACCTTCACCGTGCGCCCCGACGTGCTGGCCCGTTTCGCCGGCTGGCAACCGCGCCAATGCATGCCCTGTCGCGACGGCGGCAAGGCTTCTGGCAAGGGCGGTGGGGCGGCCAAGGTCGGCGGGGCGACCCGGCCGTCGGCCGGCAAGGCGCGCAAGCCGGTGGCGGTCGACGCCGACCCGCAGGCGGGGCTGTTCACGGACGGCGCTTGCAGCGGCAATCCGGGGCCGGGCGGCTGGGGTGTGGTGTGGGTGCGCGACGGCGAGGTCGTCGCCGAGAAGAGCGGCGGAGCGGCGCAGACCACCAACAACCGGATGGAGCTTGCCGCCCTGATTGCCGCCTACGAGCTGCTGCCGGCCGACGCCGTCGAGACCATCTGGAGCGACAGCAACCTCTGCGTGCAGACGGTCAACGAGTGGGCCGCGGCGTGGGAGCGCAACGGCTGGAAGCGCAAGACCGGCCCGGTCGAGAACCTCGACCTGGTCAAGCCGCTCTACGCCCTCGCCAAGGCGCACCCGAAGGTGCGCCTGCGCTGGCTCAAGGGCCACGCCGGTCTGCGCTGGAACGAGCACGCCGACCGCCTGGCGACGGCGTTTCAGCGCGGCACGCGCGGCTGAGATCCGACCTTCTGGGTGGTCACACCCGCGATCGGGTCTTTCTCTGCGCGAGCTGGCCAGCGCGATCGAATGGCTGCGTCGGAGCCGCGGCTACGCCGGTTGGCGCCTAGACGTTGCCGATCTCGCGCAGGAACGGTGCGAACGCCCGCGAAGATCGCGGTCGGATGGCTGCGCCCCGGGGTGGGCTGGGGTCCACTCTTCGGGACGGTGTGGAGGCGCAAGCCTGGGAGCACCGTCGAGTGAGGAGGGTTTGCCATGCCAGTCAGGCGCGCCTTCGTCCTTGCCCCCACCCTCATCAGTCTCGCGACTTCGGCCATGCCGATGTTGGCCGCCGAGGTGACCTTTCCCGCCGCTGCTCAGACCGTGGCGGCCTCTCAGGAGACCATGGTCGGCGACGTGGCGACCGCGCTGATGCCGTCCGGCCGTCACGTCGTCGTCTGGCGCGATACCACGCCCGGGGACAGTCACCGGCTGTACTTCCGGATCATGGACCAGGCCGGTGCGGTGACCGCCCAGCTGGCGGTGACCCCGGAGCTCATCGAGCTCGACCCCCATCCGGCCGTGGCGATCAACGATGCCGGCTCGTTCCTGATTGCCTGGCGGGGTAACGACGCCCTGTGGTGCCGGCTGTACGACGGCCTGGGGCGGCCCCTTGGCCCGCCGCGCGAGGTCGAGCCGCCGGCGGTCGGCTGGCACGCCAACAACCCGTTGGTTTTGGGCTTCGGCGGCCAGTTCTTGGTGCTGTGGAACCGCCTCTCCGCGACGCCCGAGGCCTGGGCCCGCTGGTTCGGCCCCGACGGCCAACCGACGGGCGAACCGGCGGTGGCGTCGACCTGGGGCCGGGTCTGCGCCGGCTCCATCAGCACCAACGCCTGGTTCGGCATCCTGAGCCCGGATGGCACCGTGCCGACGCTGTGGGCCACCCGGGTGCTCGACGGCATCCCGAGCGGCGAGTACGCGGTGGTGGCGATGCCGCCGGGTGGGTTCGTCGGTGAAGGCTGCGCGATCGCGGCCCTGCGCGACGGCGGCGCTCTGATCTTCTGGAGCCAGGTACCGGACGACGGCCACGGCACCGAGGTTCTGGTGCGCGGCCTCGACGACGCCGGGATGGTGACCGGGACCGCGGAGCGGGTCAGCACGGGCAGCGAGGCCAGCAACCCAGCCGCGACGCCGATCGCGGGCGGCGTGCTGGTGGCCTGGGAGGAGCTCGACGCCGGCGATGTCGTCGCCCGCGCCTACGCCGAGGACGGCACCGCTCTGGGGCCGACGGTGGTGGCCGCGGCAGGCGATGCTAGCGAGCATCACGTCAAGCCACGACTCTACGTGCTCGGCGTGGAGGGGGAGGATGGCGTGCTGGCATGGGAGGGCGCGAGCGTTGGCGGCGTGCCCAGCGCCGTCCACAGCCGGCAACTGACCACCGCCTGCTCGGCGGGGAATCGACTCTGCTTGGGCCAGGAGAGCCGCTTCCGACTGACGGTGAGCTGGCGTACCGAGGCCGGCCGGACGGGATCCGGCACCGTCCATCCGTTGACCGAAGACACAGGGGCCATCTGGTTCTTTGACGACGGCAATCTCGAGCTGATGGTCAAGATCCTCGATGCCTGTACGTTGAACCAGCACTTCTGGGTCTTCGTCGCCGGCCTCACTGACGTCTACGTCGAGCTCACCGTGACCGACAGTGAGACGGGGGTCATCCGCACCTACGCCAACCCGCAGAAGCATGCCTTCAGCCCGATCCAGGACACCAGCGCCTTCGCCACCTGTCCGTAGCTCGCAGTCCGCGGCCGGAGACCTCTCATGCGTGCAAGCAAGTGGACCTTTCGGACGTTCGTTGGAGTGCTCCTCGTCACCGGCGCGACCACCGCCGAGCCAGCCGCAGTCGCCAACAGCGTGACCCTCATCGCCGATCCTTCGACGGTGACGACCGGCGGCGAAACCGAGGTGGGTGACGCGAGCGTCGCCCTGCTGCCCGGGGGTGGGCACGTCGCCGTCTGGCGGCAGCGCGATCCGGTGACGCATGAGCAGCAAGTCTTCTTTCGAGTCTTCGACGAGGCCGGGAACGGCGGCGAACCGACGCCACTCGGCGCCCCGGTGGTGTGGAATCCCGACGCCACGGTGGCCGCCAACGCGGCCGGGTCCTTCCTGATTGCCTGGACCGCCCAGGGAGTGCTGTGGGGGCAGCTGTTCGACCGCACCGGACGCCCGCTGGCGGAAGCCGGGGAGGTCGACCCGGAGGCGATCGTCTCCGCCTCCGAGCCCCGAGTGCTCAGCCACGAGGGGCAGTTCCTGGTGATCTGGAATCGCCAGGCCTCCCAGAGCCACGAAGCTTGGGCTCGGTTCTACGGCGCGGACGGGCGGCCGCTGGGTGATCCGAGCCTGGTTTGGAGCGGTGGTGGCGCGTGGGGTGGGGCGCTGCGCGACGAGGCCTGGCTGGCCCTGATTGGTCGTGACCCCAGCAATGGGGATTTGCCTACCCTGTGGGCGACGCGATCACAAGGTGGGCTCTTCGGTGGCGAGGTCGTTCCGGTCGTGGCGACCAGGGATGGGTTCAGCGGCGAAAACTGCGGGGTGGTGGCGTTGGCGGACGGCGGTGCGCTCCTGTTGTGGGGCCAGACCGACGAGACGACCGGGGCGGACGTGGTGCGTGCCCGCCGGCTCGCTGCCGATGGCAGCCTGGTCGGCACGGAGGCGACGATCAGCGCCGAGAATGCGAGCTACGTGCACGCCGCCGAGGTGACCGGAGGCGCTCTGGCGGTGTGGCAGGAGGAGAGCCGTGCCGTGATCATCCAGGCCTTGACCGCCGATGGCCTTGCCATCGGCCCCTCGCAGGTGGTTGCCCCGGCCGTTGCCGGGGAATACTCCTGGCGGCCCCGGGTGTCGGCTCTGAACGAGGAGGGCGTGGTCGTCTGGGAGACTGAGCAGCCGGCGACCAACGCCACCGCGGTGTATACGCGACGGGTCACGACCCGCTGCTCGGCCGGCAACCGCTTGTGCCTGGGTTCCGCCGGGCGCTTCGAGGTCGCCGTCGACTGGCGAACGCAGCAAGGCGACGTCGGCCACGGCACGGCCCTGCAGCTGACGAGCGACTCCGGCGCCGTCTGGTTCTTTGGCGCCACCAATCTCGAGCTGATGGTGAAACTCATCGACGCCTGCTCGTTCAACAACCGTTACTGGGTGTTCGTTGCCGGCCTCACCGATGTCCAGGTGACGTTGACGGTGACCGACACCGCCAGCGAGGCGGTCAGGACCTACGTGAACCCGCTCAAACAGGCGTTTCAGCCGATCCAGGACACCAGCGCCTTCGCCACCTGCCCGTTGACGGCCTACCAGCCTATGCCGTAGTCCTCGCCGTGGTTGGACGAGCCGCCCCACAGGGTGCCGTGGAGCTGGTCGATGAGAATGGCGTTGATCGGCCCCGAGGTGCGGGCGTCGAAGTCGAGTCGGTAGCCGAGCCCGCGCAGCTCACCGCGGACGGCGTCGGCGGTGTCGTCGCGCAGGGTCAGCCGGCCGGGCTCGCTGGCGTGGTCGCCGAACGAGCTGCGCATCTGGTACGTAGTGAAGTTGGCGGCCTCGGTGGCCTGCTGCGGCGTCATGCCGAAGTCGACGACGTCGAGCAGGAACTGGAGCAGGTTCTGGTCCTGGGTGTCGCCGCCCTGGACGGCCGCCGCGAGGTACGGCTTGCCGTCTTTGAGCGCCAGCGTTGGGGTCAGGGTGACGCGGGGGCGCTTGCCGGCGGCGATCACGTTGTAGGGCCCGTCGGCGGCGGTGAGGACGAAGCTCTGCATGCGCTGCGACAGGCCGATGCCGGTGTGTCCAGCGACCACGGCCGGCAGCCAGCCGCCCGACGGCGTCATCGACACCACCCAGCCCTCGGCGTCGGCGGCGAGCACGCTGGTGGTCCCGGCGCGGAACGTCTCGTCGAAGGAGTCGGTTGCCGGTGACACCGTTGGCGGGCCGGACAGGCCCTGGCTCGACACCTGAAACCCCGGCCGCGTGTCGGTTGCTGACGACGGCGCGTTCCAGGCCCGCAGCAGCTCGCTGAAGGGGTTGGAGCTCGCGGCTCCGGGCGCGGTCTGGAAGGGGTAGGGATCGCCGGGGCCGACGTCGGTGCGGTTGTGCGCCGGGTCGAAGAGCTGCCAACGGGCGGCGGCATAGGCCGGCGACAGGAGCCCGCTCACTGGCTCCGCCGGGGGGAACGCCGGGTCGCCGTAGTAGAAGTCGCGGTCGGCGAAGGCGAGGTGCATCGCCTGGGCCAGAGTGTGGATGTACATGGGGCTGTTGAAGCCGAGGTCGGCGAGCGGCCGCGCCGGCCTGCCGTCGCGGCCGGCCTCGCGGGCGTTCAGGAGCTCGAGCGTCTGCAGTAGCGCCGGGCCCTGCGTCCAGACGTCGAGCTTGTAGACGTCGACGCCGTGGTAGGTGGCGTGCAGGGGCTCTTCGAGCTTCACCTGCCAGTCGGCGAGGTCCGCGGGCTGCCATGGGGCGCCCACCTCGCGCGCCGCGGCGACGAGCTCACGGGCCAGGTCGCCGCGGTAGAAGAGCTCGCTGGCGGCGAGGATGGCGTCGCTGCGACTCTTGCCGGCGACGAGTGCCTGCTGCTCGGCAGCCACCAGCCGGCGCAGGGTGCGGGCGAGGTCGGGCTGGCGGAACAGCTCGCCGGCGTCGGGTGCCTGCCGCGGGCGATCGGGATGGACCAGGAACAGGTCCTTCGAGAATGGCCAGCCGCCGAGCCGCACCGTCTGACGGTGGATGGTGTTGGCAAGCTGGGCCTCGATCGGGTAGCCGTCCGCCATCTCGATCGCCGGTGCCAGGACTTCGCTGAGTGACAGGCGCCCCCACTGAGCCAGCATCACCATCAGGCCACCGGGGGTGCCTGGAGTGACGGCCGCCAGTGGCCCATATTCCGGGGGATACCGCAGGCCCTGGCGTTGATAGAGCGCGGCCGTCGCCGCGGCCGGTGCGACGCCCAGCGCGTTGACGCCGATCACGCGCTTCTCGATTGGATTCCAGACCAGGGCCTGGGTCTCGCCGCCCCAGCCCAGGGTGTCCCACATGGTGGCGCTGGCGGCGAGCATGGCGCACGCGGCGTCGACGGCATTGCCGCCGTGTTCGAAGATGCGTGCGCCGGCGGTAGCGGCCAAGGGCTTGCCGGTGATCGCCAGCCACTTGCGGGCGTGGAGCGGTGGCTTCTGCGTGGCGGCGTCGGCTGGGCCCGCGGCGAGCAGAAGGGCGACGGCCACCAGGACGGCGGAAGGTCGAAGGCGGCGGCGCGACGTGTTGGGCATGGGAGCCTCCCGGGTTACAGTCATCGTAGCCTGCCCGCCGTCCGGAGGCGCCCCGAGGAGACCCACGTTGAACTACCGCCTGTTGTTGCCCCTTCTGATTCTCACCACCAACGCCGCCATGGCGGCGCCGGTGCCACCCACCAGCTTCCAGGATCTGCGCTGGCGCCTCCTCGGGCCGATGCGCGGCGGCTGGTCGATCGAGGTCGCCGGGGTGCCGGACGCCATCGACACCTTCTACTTCGGTGGCGCCGACGGCGGCGTGTGGAGGACCAACGACGCCGGACTCACCTGGCGACCGATCAGTGACGGCGCCGGGTTCTCGTCGGTCGGCGCCATGGCCGTCGTGCCGACGGCGGAGGCCGACGGCAAGCGCGGTCGGGTGATCTACGTGGGCAGCGGGCAGATCCAGACGCGCTATGACGTGATGGATGGCAACGGCATCTGGAAGAGCAGCGACGACGGCGCCACCTGGACCTCGCTCGGCCTCGCCGACACCCGGCACATCGGGCGCCTGTGGGTCGACCCGCGCGACGCCAAGGTGGTGCTGGTGGCGGCGCTCGGCCATCTCTACGGGCCCAACGACGAACGCGGGATCTTCCGCACCGACGACGGCGGAGCGACGTGGCAGCGGGTGGCTTTCGTCGACCAGGACACCGGCGCCGCCGACCTCGCCGCCGACCCGGCCGAGCCCAACCGGGTCTACGCCTCGTTCTGGCAGGTGCGGCGGTATCCGTGGCAGGGCTATCACGTGCCGCAGAGTGGTCCCGGGAGCGGCATCTGGCGCTCGCGCGACGGCGGCCGCAGCTGGCAGCCGACGCCACGGCAGGGGCTGCCGACGGCACCGATGGGGCGCATCAGCCTGGCGGTGGCGCCGGGCACCGACGGGCAGCGCGTCTACGCCTCGGTCGACTGCCGGGAAAAGGGCGGCCTCTATCGTTCGGACGACGGCGGCGACAGCTGGCAGCTGGTCAACCCGGACCGCTCGATCCCGAGCACCTACATGGGCCACGTTTTCTCCGACCCCCGCAGCGCCGACATCGTCTGGGTGGTGGGCCAGTCGCTCCGTCGCTCGGACGACGGCGGGGCGACGCTCCACTTCGTCAAGGGCGCACCGGGTGGCGACGACTACCACTTCTTCTGGATCAACCCGCAGCACCTCGAGCGCATGGCGGTGGCGAGCGACCAGGGCACGGCGGTGACGGTCAACGGCGGCGAGACCTGGAGCCCGTGGTACAACCAGCCGACCGGGCAGTTCTATCGCCTGGGCGCCGACGACCGCTTTCCCTACTGGGTCTACAGCGGCCAGCAGGACAGTGGCACGGTGGCGATCGCCACCCGCAGCGACTACGGCCAGCTGACCTTCCGCGACTGGCACCCGGTCGGCGGCGACGAGCGCGACGGCGACCTGCCCGACCCCGAGGACCCGCGCTACGTCTACGGCTCGGGCCTCGGCGGCCGTCTGTCGCGCTGGGATGCCGAGACCGGCCGGGTGGCGAACGTCGCGCCATGGCCGATCGGCAGCTACGGGCGCGATCCGCGCACGGCGCGCTACCGGACGACCTGGATCACGCCGATCGCCGTCTCGTCACGGGCGCCCCACGCCCTCTACTGGGGCACGCAGTTTCTCTTCCGCTCGCTCGACAAGGGCGCGTCCTGGCAGCAGATGAGCCCCGACCTGTCGGGCGCCGACCCGGCGGCGCCGGGCTGCGACGGCGTGCTGGCCGTCGAGCGGGCCACCCTCTGTGGCTACGGCGTGATCTTCGCCATCGCCCCATCGCCGGCCGCCGACGGCGTGATCTGGGTCGGCACCGACAACGGTCGCGTCCAACTGACCCGCGACGACGGCAAGACATGGGTGGACGTGACGCCCCCGGAGGTTGCTGACTGGAGCCAGATCGCGTCGGTCGACACCTCGGCGAGCGACCCGGCCACCGCCTATCTGGCGGTCAACCGACGCCGTCTCGACGACCAGGCACCCTACGTCTACGTCACCCACGACTTCGGCGCCAGCTGGCGGCGGGCCGACGGCGGCCTGCCGCCCGGCGAGCCGGTCAACGTCGTGCGCCAGGACCCGGTGGCGCCGAGCCTGCTCTACGCCGGCACCCGCACGGGGGTCTGGGTGTCGTTCGACGACGGCGTCGGCTGGCAGGTGCTGGAGGGTGACTCGACCGCGGGCAGCCTGCCGCGGAGCGGCGTCAACGACCTGCTGGTCAAGGGTAGCGACCTCGTCGCCGCCACCCAGGGCCGGGCACTGTGGATCCTCGACAACCTGACTCCGCTGCGGGCCCTGGCGGCGGCCGGTCGGACGTCGTTGCCGGGGGCCGAGGTCAAGCTCGTGGCACCGGCCGCGGCCGTGCGCCTCGCGGTCAGCGAGAACCGCGACACCCCGCTGCCGCCGGAGATCCCGACGACTGCGAACCCGCCGACCGGCGCGGTCATCGACTACCTGCTGCCCAGCGAGGCCGGCGCGGTAACGGTCGACGTGCTGGCGGCCGACGGCGCCGTGGTGCGGCACTTCGCCAGCGACGAGCCGCGCGAGCGCGCCAAGGCCCGCCAGTATTTCCACGACCGCTGGCTCCGACCGCTGCCGGTGCCGAGCAAGCGGGCCGGTCACAACCGCTTCGTGTGGGACCTGCGCCTGCCCCAGCCGCAGGCCACCGGCTACGGCTTCGGCATTGCCGCCACGCTCTACGACGGCACACCGACCCTGCCGCAGGGCGCGCTGGTCCTGCCCGGTCGCTACACGTTGCGCTTGAGCGTCGACGGCGTCGTCCGTGAGCAGCCGCTCGAGGTGGTGGCGGACCCGCGAAGCGCTGCCTCGGCCGCGGACCTCGCCACCCAGGCGGCGTTCACCGCCGAGGTGACCAGGCTGCTCGAGCGGGTGGCGGCGACCGCGTCGTCCGCCAAGGGGCTCGAGGATTGGCTAGCCCCGATCGCCGACGGCACCACCAAGGGCTTCTCCGGTGGTCAGCGTCGCCGGGCCGGCGAGCACCTCGCGAAAATCCAGCCGCTGCGCGAACGCCTCGAAGCCCTGGGCGACGACCTGACGTCCCTGGTCGGCGACCTCGAGGCCGCCGACGGCCCGCCGACCGCCCCGCAACGCGCGCTGCTGGCCGAGACGGCGCCGGCGGCCGAGGAAGCCCTCGCCGCCCTGCGTCGGGCGACGGTGCCGTTGAGCGGGCACACGATCCGGTAGCGGCAACCCGGCAGGTCGCCCTCGCCGCCTCAGACCCGCAGCAGAAGCTTGCCGCTGGTCGCTCGGCTCTCGAGCAGGCGGTGGGCTAGGGCGGCGTCGGCGAGCGGCAGGACGCGGTCAACGGTCACCTGGAGCCATCCCTCCTCGGCCCAGCCGAAGACGTCGCGGGCCCGCGATTGGAGCTCGGCGGTGCTCCGGGTGTAGTCGAAGAGGGAGGCGCTGGTCAGCGTCCGGCTGCCGAGGAAGGGCCGGATCTGCACCGGCTCCGGCAGGCCGCTCGACTGGCCGAAGAGGACGACGTGGCCGCGCACGCGCGTCGCCTTGACGCTGCCCAGGAGGGTGGTGCGCCCGACGCCGTCGAGGGTGAGGTCGACGCCATGGCCGCCGGTGAGGCGCAGGACCTCGGCGGCGAAGTCGGTCTCGGTGTAGAGGATGACGTGGTCGGCACCTGCCGCGCTGGCCCGCTCGGCCTTGGCCGGCGTCGAGCAGGTGGCGAACACTTCGGCGCCGACCTGTTTGGCCATCTGGACGGCCAAGAGGCCGACGCCACCGGCCGCGGCGTGGATCAGCACACGGTCGCCGGGGGTGAGCGGCTGGATGGTCTGCGTCAGGTAGTGCGCTGTCATGCCCTGCAACGGCAGGGCGGCGCCCTCGAGGAACGACAGCCCGTCGGGCAGCGCCAGCAGGCGCTCCGTGCGTTGGACGACGGCGTCGGCGTAGGCGCCCTTGGCGTCGAAGAAGGCGACGCGGTGCCCGACCTGGACGTCGTGCACGCCGTCGCCGACGGCTTCAACCACGCCGGCGCCCTCGCCGCCGACGCGGGCGGGGAGCGGGCCCGGGTCGTAGAGGCCGGACCGCAGATAGGTGTCGAGAAAGTTCACCCCGGCGGCGTGGACTCGCACCAGGGCTTGTCCGGGGCCGGGGAGCGGGGTGTCGACGTCGTCGAGCTCGAGGACTTCCGGGCCGCCGAGGCGGTGATGGCGGATGGCGCGCATGGCGAGATCTTATTACCCACACCTCGCCGCCCGACCTCGCCGGTGATCCGCGCGTTCGCTCGCCGCGATGGGACTTGTGAGAAACTCCGCCGCGAACAGTTGAAGGGAGACCCTATGTCGCGCAAGCCCATGCTCGTCGCTCTCGTCGGTGCGTTCGTCCTTGCCGGTTGGCTGCCGGCCTCGGTCGCCCACGCTGATGAGCCGGCGGTGACGCCGGATGCGGCGGCCGCCTGCACGGTCGACGCTCAGCATCTCTGCCTGCAGGGAGGGCGATTCCGGGTGTCGGCGACCTACTCGACGCCGCAGGGGCAGTCGGGCAACGCCACGCTGGTGTCGATCTCGGCCGACACCGGCTACGCCTGGTTTTTCAACTCGGCCAACGTCGAGCTGATCGTCAAGGTCCTGAACGGCTGCGGCGTGAACAGCAAGTTCTGGGTGTTCGCCGGCGGCCTGACCAACGTGCGCGTCGACCTGACGGTGGTCGACACCAACAACGGCGCACAGCGGGTCTACACCAACCCGCAGTCCACCGCCTTCGCGCCGATCCAGGACACGTCGGCGTTCAGCTGCCCGTAGGTTCGGCTCTTCCTGGCGCGTCCTGAGGTGCCCGGCGGGCACCCCATGACGCGTCAGTTGGCTCTGCAGCGCCTCAGGGCGCCGGCGTCACCACCTCGAAGTCCCCGAACTGCTGGAGCGACTCCGCGATCTTCGCGCGGTCCCCGCCGACCACCACGATCTGGTCGCGTGAGCGCATCATGGTGCGGCCGAGGCGCTGGACGTCGTCGGCCGTGACCGCGTCGACCTTGGCCACGAACTCCGACAGTGCCTGCGGCGGCAGACCCTTGATCCAGTTGCCAACCAAGGTGCCGACGACGGCGCCGGTGATCTGGTTGCGCAGCAGGTAGAGGCCGGTCTGGTAGCGCTTGGCGCGCGCCAGCTCATCGCTGCCGACGGTCGTCGTGCCGACGCGGTCGAGCTCGTAGAAGATCTCCATCAGCGACGCCGCGGTGACTTCGGTGCGCACCGCCGCGTTGGTGGCGAACAGACCGCCCTCGGCGAAGGTCTGGGCCGCCGAGCCCGGGGAATAGGTGTAGCCCTTGTCCTCGCGGATGTTCTGGGTCAACCGGCTGCCGAACGAGCCGCCGTAAATGGTGTTGGCCACCAGTAGCCGGTAGTAGTCGGGGTCGCTGACCTTGAGACTCGGGCGGCCCACCCGCACGGTCGACTGGATCGAGTCTGGGCGGTCGACGAGCAGCGCCTTGCGGGCGTACGTCCGCGGCGCTGGGCCCGGCAGCGCCACCGCCTCGCCGCTCGCCTTCCAGCGGCCGAACCGCTTGGCGATGTCCTTGGCGACCGCCTTGGCGTCGAAGGCACCGGCGACGATCAGCAGGGCGCGTTCGGGGCGGAAGCGGCGCAGGTGTTGCTCGCGCAGGCCGGCGGCGGTGACGGCGCCGATCGCCGCCTCGCTGGCGTGGGTGATGCGGTAGGGGTGCTCGCCGAAGACCGCACGGGCGAAGGTCTCGTCGGCCCAGAATTCTGGCTGCGCCATGGCCGCCGCCAGACCCTGGAGGGCGTTGGCCTTCGCCAGCTCGACCTCGGCGTCGGGGAAGGTGGGGTTGATGGCGACGTCGGCCAGCAGCTCGAGCATGCGGCTGGTGCCCGAGGAGAGTGAGTTGGCGGTGACCAGGACGGCGTCGTCGTTGGTGGTGGCGTCGATCTGTCCGCCGATACCCTGGAACTGCTCGGCGAGCTGCTGCGAGCTCCGCGTCTTGGTGCCTTCCTTGAGGACGCCGGCGAAGATCTCGGCGGTGCCCTCGAGGCCGGCGGGGTCGCTGGCGGTGCCGCCGCGGACGGCGAGCGTGGCCGCCACGCGCGGCATGCCCGGACGCGGCAGGAGCCAGACGGTGAGGCCGTTGGCCAGGGTGCTCTCCTGAATGGCGGGCACCGGCAGCGGCTTGTCCGGGCCGAAGGCGGGCAGCGCGGCGGGCAGCGGCGCTTCCTTGGCGAGGAGACCGGTCGGCAGGCCGACGAGGGCCGCGGCGGTGAGGCAGACGAACGTCGTGAGATGGCGTCGGTTCATGGCGGTCGTCCTCACTGCTGGGCCGCCGCGGCGGGGGCCGGTGCCGGCTGGCGGTCGATGTAGGAGAGGTTGTCGTGGGTGAGGTAGGTGGCCGCGGCGCGTTTGACGTCCTCGACGGTGACTGCGGCGAGCTGCGCCGGCACTTGGTTGAGCGTGGCGGCGTCGCCGGTGAGGAGCTGGCGGATGGCCAGCGAATCGGCGCGCGAGATCAGCGGCTCGTTGGCGGCGAAGAAGTCCGAGAGCATCTTGGTCTTGACCCGCTCGAGCTCCTCGGCCGCCGGCCCGGCATGGGCGACCTGGGCGATCTCGGCCTCCATCTGCGCCACCACCGAGGCGGCGGTGTGACCCGGCTTGTAGATCGCGAACACCACGACTTGGGTCGGCCCGCTGTTGGTCAGGTAGTCGCCGAGGGGCCAGTGCAAGCCGCCGGTGACCTGGAGCAACGATTCGTTGCCTTTGACGAAGCGCTGGTAGAAGCGCGACGCGTCGCCGCCGAGCAGCAGCTCGCCGAGGACGGCGGTGGCGACGTAGCCGGGTGCCGTCGGCCCAGGCATCTTCCAGCCCAGAGCGAGGCCTGGAACGCGGGCGAAGGGATCGGTCTGAGTCTTGCTCCGAAGGCCCTTGTTGAGGGTCTCGCTGACGTCGGCGTGGGGGACGGCGGGGCCGGCCGGAATGGCGCCGAAGTGCTTTTCGACCAGGGCAAAGACGGCCGCCGGGTCGACGTCGCCGGCGATGCCAATGACGGCGTTGCTCGGCGCGTAGTAGGTGGCGTGGAAGCTCTCGACGTCGGGCACGGTGGCGGCGTCGAGGTCGGCGAAGGAGCCGTAGCCGTCGTGGGCGTTCTCCCACTTGTCGAAGGCGAGGGCCGAGAGGTCGGTCCAGAAGAACAGGCCGTAGGGCCGGTTCTTGACGTTGACGCGGATCTCCTCCTTGACCACATTCTGCTGATTGGCGAGGTTCTCGGCGGAGAAGTCGAGGGTCTTCATGCGGTCGGCCTCGAGCCAGAGGATGGCGTCGAGGGCGGAGACGGGCGCCGAGGCGATGTAGTTGGTGTAGTCGAAACGGGTCGAGCCGTTGTTGATGCCGCCGCCGCCCTCGATTACACGCTGGAAGACGCCCTTGGGGGACGCCGGCGTGCCTTCGAACATCAGGTGCTCGAAGAGGTGGGCGAAGCCGGTGCGACCCTGGGGCTCGCGCCGGAAGCCGACGCCGTAGACCACCGAGATGCCGAAGGTCGGCGAGGCGTGGTCCTCGGAAACGACGACGGTGAGGCCGTTGGGGAGGGTCTTGCTGCTGGTCGGCAGGTTCCAGGTCGGATTTGCCGGTTTGGCGGCGACGGCTGCCGTCGCCAGGCCGGCGAGGGCGGCGAGGCCCAGCGCGGCCGTCTGGGCGGCGCGTGGAGAGCGTCTGTGCATGCGGGCTCCTTGGTTGAGCGAGAGGATACTGGGAGACGGAGTCGTGGTCGACGACTCTGCGGGGACGAGCGAGCTCAGGAGGCGAGGGCCGCGAGCGCCGTCAGGACCTCGGCGTCGTGGCCGTCGACGTTGACTTTTTTCCACACCTTGACCACCACGCCGTGCGGGTCGAGCAGGTAGGTCGAGCGCTGGATGCCCATGCTCTTCTTGCCATACATGTTCTTCTCGCGCCAGGCGCCGTAGGCCTCGGCTATCGCGTGATCGGGGTCGGCGAGGAGCGGGAAGTTGAGCTGGTACTTGTCGCGGAACTTGCGGTGCGCGTCGACGCTGTCCGCCGACACGCCGAGCACCTTGGCGCCATGGTGCGCGAGGTCGCTCTGGCGATCGCGAAAGGCGCAGGCCTCGCGGGTGCAGCCGGGGGTGTCGTCCTTGGGGTAGAAGTAGAGGACGACGGGCGAGCCCGCCAGGCTGGCGAGGGAAACGCGCGTGCCATCGTCGGCGTCAAGGGTGAAGGCGGGAGCGGGGGTGCCGGGGGTGAGCCAGTCGGCCATCTTGCGTGATTCCTCTCGGCTGGAGTCGAGCCAACGTGCGCCTGCTACCGGCGCGTTGCCGGTGGCATCCCTACTCTACGTGGGTCTGGCGTCCGAGGTTCCGACCGCGCGGGTCGGCGCAGTCGCTGATGCAGATAGCGCAGGACCATGGCCAACAACAGCGTGACGCCGGCGAGCAGCGCGACGCCAGACAGGTCGAGCGACGGCGGCCCGAGGTTGTCGTCGGGCCAACTGCCCGGGCCGCCGAAAAGGTTGCGGGCCAGGAACACCAGGGTAGCGGCGGCGCTGGCGATGCACAACAGAAGCGTCGTCACGGCGGCCTTTGTATCCCGGATCTGCTCCCGCGCCCGTCGGTCGAGCGGTGGCCCCGCGTGCCGCCTCGCGACGAGCCAGACGACCAGGCCCAGGGCGATCATGAAGAAGAAGCGGCCGAGCAGGTCGCGGCCCGGTCGTACGCCCTCGTCACCGAGCGAGGCTTGGAGCCAGCGGGTGAGCGGAGCGCCGACGCGCCAGCCGAGCAGGTTGGCGTCCCAGCTACTGAGCAGGCCCCAGGCGGCGAGCACGAGCAGCGCGATCGGCCACGGCCCGGCATCGCGGACCGGGGGGGTGAGAGGCGGCGGCGACGGGACGGGCATCGATCGGGTCCGGTCGGGCAGGATGGCACAAAAGGCGAGCGCGAGCCGAGGGAGCGGGGACGGGATACCAGCGCAGGAATCCGGAAGACGCGCCCTCGCCCGCGACGTACGATGCCGGCATGCTGCGATGGTCGCGAGAAACCATGCTCGAGCGGAGTCGGGCGCGCGATGCGGCCTACGATGGCCGCTTCCTGACCGGTGTGTTGTCGACCGGCATCTATTGCCTGCCTTCCTGCAAGGCGCGGTCGCCCAACGCCGAGAACGTGGTCTTCGTCGCCACCGCCGAGGAGGCCAGGTCGCTCGGCCTGCGGCCGTGCCTGCGCTGTCGGCCGGACGACTTCCTCGCCGGCCGGGATCCCGGCCACGAGCTGGTCGTGAACTTGTTGGCGCGGCTCCGCCGCGAGCCGGCGACGATCGGCGACGTCACCGCCCTGGCAAAGGCCGCGGGTTGTGGGGTCACCCGTCTGCACAGCCTCTGTCGCGAGCACCTCCACCTGTCGCCCGCCGAGCTCCTGCAGCGCGAGCGCGTGGCCGCGGCTCGCGAGCGTCTCCTCGCGGGCGACGAGCGCGTCGCCGACGTCGCCTTCGCGGTCGGCTTCGAGAGCCTGTCGACCTTCAACGACAACGTCCGTCGGGCTACCGGCCTGGTGCCGAGCGAGCTTCGTCAATTGCGGTCGAGGAGCAACTTCACGCTCACCCTGCCGTCCGACCTGCGGGTCGACGACATGCTGCGCATCCTGGCGAGGGATCCCGCGAGTCGCAGCGAGCGGCGGGTTGGGGACACCTTATGGCGCGCGGTCACCCTCGATGGGGTGCCGTCGGTGATCGAGATCGCGCTCGCGGCCGGCGAGAGCAGCGACCGGACGACGGCCGTTCTGGCCCACTGTCGGGTCTACGACGGTGGGGGGCCGCCGTCGCCCGCGGCGATGACAGAGGCCCAGGCGATCGTGTTGCGGCTATTCGGCCTGCCGGTCGACACCGCAGCCTTCGAGACGCGTCTGTGCCAGCGGCCCAGGTCGGGCCGCCGCGCGGCGGACGGGCCCGAGGTGCCGCGCCTGGCGGTGATGGTCGCGCGCCGGCCGGGTCTGCGCGTTCCCCGGATGGCCGACGTCTTCGAGACCGTCTGCTGGGCGATCCTCGGTCAGCAGGTCAACTTGACGTTCGCCCTCAAGCTGCGCCGCACCCTGGTCGAGCTGGCCGGGAAGCCGGTGCCCGGCTGCGACCTGATCGCCCCGCCGTCCCCGGCAGCCGTCGCCGCGCTCGATCCCGCTGACCTGGTGGCGCGGCAGCTGTCGCGGCGCAAGGCCGAGGTTCTGATTGACCTCGCTCGCGCGGTGGCCGACGGCACGCTCGACCTCGAGGCCCTGGCGAGTGGCACGGCGACCGCGGCGGACAAGGCCCTGCGCGAGATCCGCGGGCTCGGCCCATGGTCGGCGGGCTACATCTCGATGCGCGGCCTCGGCTTCGTCGACGCCGTGCCGGTTGGTGACAGCGCCCTCGCGACCGCCCTCGGTCGCCTCCTCGACCGCGACCCGCGACCGCGCGGCGAGGAGCTCCGTGAGCTGCTCGCGCCGTTCGCGCCGTACCGCAGCCTCGCCACCATGCACCTCTGGCTTTCCCTCGGAGACAGCCCATGAGCCTTGCGTCCCTTGCCGCCGATGTCGTCGACACCACCATTGGGCCGCTGCTCCTGGTCGCCGACGGCGACGGCGCCGTGGTCCGTCTCGACTTTCTGACCGCCGACGCTGATGCCGCGGCAGCGCTCGCGCGCCTGCGTCGTTCGGCGGCGGACGGCAGCGTCGCGCTCGCTGTGCCGCGACTCGGCGCCGTGGCCTGGGATCCCTCACGGTTGCGTGCCCTCGGCGCGCGCTTGCACCGCTACCTGGCGGGCGATGGCGACATTCTGGACCTGGTCGTCGCACCGCGCGGGACGGCGTTTCAGCGCGCCGTCTGGGAGCAACTGCGGACGATTCCTGTCGGCAGCTTCAGCACCTATGCCGCCGTTGCCGCGGCCTGCGGCCGGCCGCGGGCGGTGCGCGCCGCCGGCGCGGCGATTGGCGCCAACCCGGTGGTGTTGGTGATTCCCTGCCACCGCGTCGTCGGCAGCGACGGCTCGCTCACTGGCTTCGGTGGCGGCCTGCCCAGCAAGCGCCGGTTGCTGGAGATGGAAGGCGTGTTGGCGCCGGGAGCCAGGCGGGTGGAGGTTCGCCGCCCCCAGGCTGGGTAAGCGGGTTTGGCAGACAGGCGACGCCTGGGGGAGACTCGCCGGCGATGCGTTACCAGCCCGTCGACCCTTACCCGCGGCGCCCGTTGTTCGAGCTGTTCCGGGCCCACCGCGATCCCTTCTACAGCGTCACCGTCGAGCTGCCGGCCGGCAAGGTGTTGGCCCGGGCCCGCGAGCTCGGGGTCAGTGGCTACCTCGCCCTCTGCTGGCATGTCGCTCGTGGCCTGCTGACCGTCGAGGACTTTCGCCACCGTTTCGTCGACGGTCGCGTCGTCCGCTTCGAGAGTCTCGACCTGTCGCTGACCGTGCCGGCGCCAGGGGGTTGTTTCAGCTTCGCCCACCTCGCCTGGGACGACGACTTTCAGACCTTCGCCGCACGTGCAGCCCCGACCTTGGCGGCCGCGAGCGCCGCGGTGACCCTGCCGGAAGTGCCCCACGAGGGCTACGTCTACTTCACGTCGCTGCCCGGCGTGCCGTTCACCGAGTTCTCGCATGCGCGACCGAACGACCCCCTCGAGGGCCGGACCCAGATCGGCTTCGGTCGCTATCGGCGGGAGGCCGACGAGGTCTGGGTGCCGACCGGCCTTCTGGTCAACCATGTGTGGGTCGACGGCCGAGCGCTCGGGGAGCTCCATGCCGCGGTGGTGACTTCGCTGGCCAGCCCCGGCTGAGGGCGGCACCTGGCGCCGACGGCTATGCTTGCGCGGTGTCGCGCCTCGCCGATCTGCCCCGCCAGCTTTCGCCCACGGCGGCGCGCCGCCCCCGGGATCCCGGGCTCGGTCAAGCGGCGGTCGCCGCGGTCTTCCGCGAGCCGTCGGCGACCCATGACCTCGAGCTGCTGTTCATCCGCCGGGCCGACCACCCGCTCGACCCCTGGTCGGGACACATGGCCTTCCCCGGGGGCCGCGTCGACCCGGGCGACGCCGACCCCCTGGCCGCTGCCCTGCGCGAGACGCGCGAGGAGCTGGCCCTCGACCTCGAACGCCACGCCAACCTGCTCGGAGGGCTCGACGACGTGCCGGTCAGCGCTCGCGGGCGGCGTCTTCCGATGGTCGTCGTCCCTTTCGTCTTCGCCCTCCACGGGGCCGAAGACCTCCCGGCATTCGAGCCGAGCGACGAGGTGGCTGAGGCGCTTTGGGTGCCGTTCTCGCACTTCACCGCGCCCGGCAACCGGCAGCGGCTGGTGTACGAACGCGACGGTTTGCGGGTGGAGCTGCCGTGCTACCGCTTCGAGGGGCGCGAGATCTGGGGCCTCACCTTGCGCATGGTCGACGAGATCGTGGCGCGGCTGGCGCTGGCCGGCGCTCAGGTCTGAGCGGCTTGCCGGCGTCGTGCCTCGAGTGCCGAGATGAAGCTGTCGAGCTCGCGTTTGGCAGCGTTGTAAGCGAAGTAGGGGTCGTCACTCGTGGCGCCCAGTAGACGGTAGAGCTCGAGCTCTGGCTCGGTTGCCGAGGCAGCGTGAAGAGGAAGTTGCAGCCCGAGTCCCGCCAGCCGACTGGCGGCGATGGTCAGCAGGGTGGCGTTGACTGATTTCCGGCCGGCCGCCAGGTCCGCCAGTCCGGCAATCACGCGGTCGGCGGCCGGCAGGCCGGCGAGCAGTCGCTCGATGGTGTCGACGTCGGCCGGTCCTCGCACCGGGCGAGCTTACCGCTGGAAGGCGTACGAGACCTTGAGAAAGATCTCGCGCCCCTCGACCTCGAGGTCGTCGCGTTCGTCGAGGGCGCGACTGTCGCCAAGGCCGACGAAGAGGACGGTTTGCCAGTTGAGCTTGTAGGAGAACAGCAGTGAGGTGTCGACCCCGCCCGTCTTGCGGTCGACCTCGAACAGGTAGAGAGCCGGGTCGCGCTCGGTGGCGACGTGCTGGACGATGCCACGTAAGAACATCCGACTCGAGAAGGTGTAGGTGGTCTTCAGACGCTGGACGTCGGCGGTGAACAGGCGACCGGCGTCGAGGTCCAGCCAACGGCGGTTCCAGTTGCCGTTGACCTCGAGGTGATCGCTCGGCCGCAGGGTGGTAGAGAGCGCCACGCTGCCGCCGTCGCCCTCGCGGGCGCCGGCGAAGTCGATGTCGCTGCCGACGAAGCCCTCGATGGCCACCGCCGACCAGCGCCTGCCGGGTACCGCGTTGGCCTCGAACACCAGTCGGTCGCGCGTCAGGATCTGGTCGCCGACGCGGAAGGCCTCAGCGGACCAGCGCATACGCACGAACGAGCTCCAGCGCGCATCGAGGCCGAAGCCGGCCGAGAGCTCGCGGTAGATCAGGTTGCCGTCGGTGTCCTGATCGTAGGTGTTGATGTCGTAGAGACGCAGCCGCCGGACGAAACCCTGGGGCCGGAAGGTATAGCCGACTTCGCCGTAACCCTCGCGAAAGCCGACCTGCGGAATGAAGCCGACGTCGGCGCGGAAGTCGTCGCTGTAGTGCAGGCCCTGGAGGAACCAGTCCCAGGTCTGGGTGCCGTGCGACCACGAGAGCCGGGCGGCGCTGCCGTCGAGCGAACGGCCGTCCCACTCCGCCGCCAGGTCGGGTCGCTCGGGGGTCAACGAGCGCGACAGCAGGAGCTGGCCGGTGACGGTGTCGCTCCCCGAAGCCTGCCAGCGGAAGTCGGGCCCGAAGACTCGGTTGTGGCCGCCGCCACCGTCGTCCTCGACCTCGCGGTCGGTGGCGAGGAAGCTGATGAACGAGCCGGCGGCCAGGTCGTGCCGGACGCGGCCGATGGCGACCGTCGAGGCGAAGTCCTGGTCGGCGAAGTCGGAGCCGAGCGGGCCTGGGATGATCACCGAACCATCGCCGCTGTCCTTGGTGACCAACACGGTGTAGGCCGTATCGCCGAGCTTGCCGGTGCCCCGTGCTCCCCAGTCGGGATGGGTGATGGTTCGCGTGTAGACCGCCTGGAGGGGCGTCGACAGGAGGTCGACTCCCTCGAGGAAGAAGGGTCGCTTCTCGGGAAAGAAGAGCGCAAAGCGCTCGTTGGCGGAGATCTGGGCGGCGTCGGACTCGATCTGCGAGAAGTCCGGGTTGATCGTCGCGTCGAAGGCGTGGTCCGGGCTCGGCAGCCACTTGGCGTCGACCCCGACCTCGGCCTGCGGGTCGTCATAGGCGAGCGGCGCGCCGAGTCCGTCCTCCGCCGCCCCGGAGCGGCGGCCGGAGACGTAGGGTGCCACCGTGTAGTGGCCGCCGGAAGGCAGGCCGCTGAGCCCCTCGAGACGCGCGGCGTTGCAGATGAAGCAGTTGCTGCTGCGTGGCTGGTGCGAGGTGAAGAACTGGTAGCGGTAGTCGCGTGGGTAGTTGCGGTAGAACATCAGACCCCAGGTCTGCGGGTCGGCGGGGGAGTAGCGCAGGCTGGAGAACGGGATGCGGATCTCGAGGCGCCAGCCGGTGGCGGTGATCTTGGCGGCGGAGTCCCAGAAGAAGTCCGGCGAATTGTCCTCGCCCGACGCGTCATCGGAGGTGGCGTCGTACTGAATGCCACGCGGATTGGCGAGGAACAGGATCGCCGTCCGATGGTCGTTCCTGGTGTCGACGATGATGCCGCCGTAGTCGGTCGGGCTGCCGACGTTGTCGCGGTCGACATAGGGGGCGCGGATGGCCGCCGGATTCGGGTCGGCGAAGTCCATCGCCGCGTAGAGGAAGCGGTCGTCGTAGGCCAGCCAGCCGACGTTCGCCACCGGCGGTTCGGTGTTGTCCGTGACGTTGGTTTCGAACCAGGTGGTGATCGGTTGCGCACCCTGCCAGCCGGGGTCGGAGAGGTCGCCGTCGATGGTGATCGCGCCGGCGGCGCGGCGAATCTGGAGCGGCGGGTCGTCGGGCGAGGCGTGGGCGGGTGTGCTCGCCCAGGCAGCAGCGAGGGCGAGCAGGCAGGGGGCGGTGGCGACGAGCCACGGGCGACGCGAGCGCGGCGAGCTGGACATGGCGCTAGGAACGAAGCGGCGCGCCAAAGGTTGCCGCCGGCGGCCGCGGCAGGGAGCAGTAGGCGCTGGCCAGGGACGAGTTGCCGCCTGGCCATGCCGTAGTTGCGTTCAGGCGACGGCCGGCGGCCCACCCTCGGGCCAGTCGCCGAGGCCCGTCGCCGCCGGGTCGAGCGGCGGCACTTCCTGGTCGAGGATCACGTGGCGGACCACGTAGACCGTCACCGGCACGGCCAGGAGCAAGCCCCAGATGCCAAAGAAGTGCTCGCCGATGGCCAGCACGGCGAGGACCAGCACCGGGTGCAGGTTGAGCATGTCGCCGAGGATCTTGGGGTTGAGGAAGGACGTCTCGAGGAAGTGGATGACGATGATCGCGACGATGACCTGCGCCGCCAGCCCGAAGCCGCCGTCGGGCTGGAGCAGGGCGACGAGCGCGATCGGCACCGTCGAGACGAACACTCCGACGATCGGGATGAAGCCGAAGACGAAGACGATCGCCGTCAGCAGCAGGTCGTTCTGCACCCCGAGGAAGTGGATCGCCAGGTAGGTGAACGGGGCGTTGGCGAGGGCGATGATGAACTGCGCCTGGAAGGCGCGGCCGATGAGCTGGCCGAAGCTGACGAGGGAGGGCGCGATCTCGCGGTAGAAGTGGCGGAGGCGGGTCTGCTCGAGGCGGAAGAACGCCCGCCGCAGGCGCGGCACGTCGAAGGTGATGAACAGCGCCAGGACGAGCGCCAGACTGACCTGGGCGGGAAGTGAGAGGAGGAAGCCGAGCTCCTTGCGCAGCCAGGCCGCGGCAGTCTTCGCCACGCTCTCGAAGTAACCGGTGAGCATTTCGCGCAGCTCGACGGCGAGCGGGCCGGTCGCCCAGCGGCGGGCGAGGGTGCGCTGCGTGCTGTGCCGGAACTCGAGGTGCTCACGCAACGGGTTGCCCACCGGCTGGACCTTGGCCAGCGCCTCGGCGAACGCCTCGGAGCCCTGGTTGTAGGCCGCCTCGAGGCGCAGGTAGCCGTCGAACGTGTAGGGTACGGTGCCGGGGTCGGTGCGGCGACGATCGGCGTAGTACTGCGCGAAGCCGGGCCGGCTCTCGAGCGTGGTGGCGTCCTTCAGGTCGGTAGCCAGCTGCTCCAGGCACAGCTCGGTCCACTCGTTCTGGCGCAAGCTGCGCTCCGCCGCGTTCTGGTAGGCCCGGTCGTAGATCTGTTCGAGGATCTGCTGATCACGCTTGAGCTGGTAGTCGGGCTCGCGCGCGAGCTCTGCGAGCGGCCGCAGGCCCATGGTCCGAGCGAAGTCGGCGTAGTGCTGTTCGAACTCGCGGATCCGAGCCTCCCGATGCTTGGCAAAGAGCTCGGGCGCGCGGGTGCGCAGGAACCACTCGCGGAAGTCGCGGTCGACGGCGCCGCCGGTGCCCAGCTCGTCGGCGATGCGCCGTCGTTCGGCCGCGAGCTGGGCGGCGATGAACGGACCCTCGATCGCCGCCTGGAGGGCGGGGAAGTCGGCGTGGGCGTGGACCTGCAGGCCGTGCTTGCGATAGTCGGCGAGGGCGCGCTCGTAACGCTGGTCGCCGGCGGTGCCGTAGTCGCGCTCGAAAAGGTAGGCGCCGATGCTGCGGGTCAGGAAGTCGTCGAGCTCGGTGACGGGGTTGATGCGGGTGATCCGACCGACCATCGACTCGGCCTGTTGGACCAGCCTGGGCCCGAGCCAGGCGCCGACCAGGTACAGGCTGCCGATCAGCAGGCACCAGCAGAGCACCGCCAGGCTGCGCTCGAGCCAGGGCCGCAGCCGCGTCGGCGAGAACCAGCCGAGCAGGCGGACGACGGCGCTGCGCAGGAAGTAGGTGAGCAGAAAGGTCAGAAAGATGATCAGGAACAGCTCGCGCAGGATGTAGACCAAGCCGAGAAAGAGCGCCCAGATCAGCCACTTCTCCCATGGCAGGCCGGCCAGGCGGGTGCTCAGCGCGCTTGCCGTCGTGTTCGTGTTCGCCATCCCGAGCAAGGTAGCAGAAGGCAGGCGCGGCTGGAACTACGCGCATCACGGCGAGACACGGCCGGCGTACAATGCGCGCGGAGCCCCACGTGAGCACGTCTTCTCTTCCGGCCGCTGTCGCGTCGTCGCCCGGCGCGTCGGCAACCTCGCCAGCGGGCAGCCGCCACGCCGAGCCGCCGCGCCCGTCGAGCGACGGCGAGGGCCTGCGGCGTTTCCATCGCGCGACGCAACGCCGGCGCGCCATCGTCCACCTGTTGCTGTGGGTGGTTCTCGCCACCTTGGGCCTGTTCGGCCAGCAGCCGATCGACTTCCTCGACCAGGCCGCGATCACCGGCGTCGGCCTGCTGTCGTGCCTGATGTTCGACCTGCTCTATCGCGAGCGGGTCGATCAGCGCCTCGGGGTGCGCCTGGACCCGATCTGGATCGCCTTCGACGCCGTCCTCCTGACCTGGTTCCTCTACCTCACCGGGCAGCCGCAGGGCCTCTACATGGCGGGCTACCTGCTCAACGCCATGGGGGCGGGCTTCGTCCTCGGTCGGCGCGGCATCGTCGGCACCGTGCTGTTTCAAGCGGTCCTCTACTTCGGGCTGCTCGAGGTGATGGGCCTGCTCGATGGTCGCACCGCGGTCTTGGCGGCGATCGGTCGCTTCGGCTTCCTCTACGGCACCACGGTGTACTTCCTGCTGGCGATGGCGGATCTGCGCTCCAAGCGCCAGCTGGTCAGCGAGCTCCTGGCCGAGCAGCGCCGTGAGACGGCGGAGCTCGAGCGGCTGGCGGTCGAGCTGCGGCGGCGCACCGCCGAGGCCGAGCTCGCCAACCAGCGCAGCGAGGAGGCCAACCGCCTGAAGAGCCAGTTCCTGGCCAACATGAGCCACGAGCTGCGGACGCCGCTCAACTCGATCATTGGTTTCTCCGAGCTGCTGCACGACCGGGTCGGCGAGCAGCTCGAGCCGCGCTACCGCAAGTTCCTGGGCAACATCATGGGCAGCGGCAAGCATCTGCTGCAGCTGATCAACGACATTCTCGACCTGTCGAAGATCGAGGCCGGACGGATGGAGCTGACCTGCGAGCGGGTGGTCCTGCGCGACGTGCTGTCGGGGGTCGAGAGCGTCGTCGCCGGGCTCGCCGGACAGTCGCGGATTCGCCTCGAGCGGGAGGTGGTCGAGCCCATCCCGACCCTCGTCCTCGACGGCCCCAAGCTCAAGCAGATCCTCTACAACCTGCTGTCGAACGCCATCAAGTTCTCGCCCGAGGACACCGCGGTGCGGATCACCGCCCGCACCCTGCCGGCGGCGGAGTCGCCGCTGGCGGTCGAGACGCTCGACCTGGCGGTGCGGGACCAGGGGATCGGTATTCGCCCCGAAGATCAGGATCTCATCTTCCGCGAGTTCCGCCAGGTTGACGGCGGCTCGACGCGAGTCTACGGCGGCACCGGCCTCGGTCTCGCCCTGGTGCGCCGCTTCGCCGAGATGCAGGGTGGCCGGGTCACGGTCGAGTCGGAGCTCGGCAAGGGCAGCACCTTCCGCGTCCTCTTGCCGGTCGACGCCACGCGCGCCGTGGTGGTGCCCGTGAAGCGTGCGGAGGCAGAGGGCTACGAGGTCTCGCCGCCGATGTCGGCCGCCGATCGCCCGGTGGTGCTGGTGGTCGAGGACGATCCCGAGTTCTACCGTGCCCTGGCGATGGACCTCGAGGCGGCCGGGTTCGCCGCGCTGCGGGCGCGCCACGGCGAGGAGGCACTCGAAATCGCCCGTCGGCTGCAGCCGATGGCCGTCACCCTCGACCTCGTGCTGCCGGGGCTCGACGGCTGGGAGGTGCTCAAGGCGCTCAAGGCGGACGCCAGCACGGCGTCGATCCCGGTGATCATCGTCAGCATGGTGGCCAACCACGAGCTCGGCTTCGCTCTCGGCGCCGACGATTACATGGTCAAGCCGCTCAACCGAACCGCGTTCCTCACCCGGCTGAGCGAGCTGGCGCCGCATGCCGGCGGCGGCCGCGTGCTCCTGATCGACGACGACGCCGAGGTCCACGAGCTCCTGGGCATCGAGCTCCGCCGGGCCGGCTACGAGGTCGAGTCGGCGTTCGGTGGTCGCGACGGCATCGCCATCGCCGGGCGGTCGCGGCCGTCGGTGATCGTCCTCGACCTGATGATGCCGGGGGTCAGCGGCTTCGAGGTGGCGACCGAGATCCGGCGGCAGCCGGCGACCGCCGACATTCCGATCATCATCCTGTCGGCGAAGGACCTCTCGGTCGAGGATCGCCAACAGCTCTCGGGCAAGATCAGCGCCCTGCTGTCGAAGGACCCGGGGCAGCGACGCCTGCTGCTCGAGACCATCCGTCGTCTCGACCGGCGGCGACCGCGCGTCGCGCAGCCCGCCTAGCCCAGTCTGGATCGAGGAGCCGTACCTGACCATGCCCCGTCTGTGGATCGTCGAGGACAACGACCAGAACTTCGAGCTGGCCGAGTTCCTGCTCGCCGAGCGCGGCTACGAGGTCGCCCGCGCTCGCGACGCCGCCGAGCTACGCGCCCTGCTTTCGACGCCGGCGCCCGATCTCGTGCTGCTCGACATGCACCTGCCGGGAGCCTCCGGACTCGAGCTGCTGGCCGAGATGCGAGCCCGCCCGAGTCTCGCCCGGGTGCCGGTCGTCGCGCTCACGGCCCACGCCCTGCGCGGCGATCGCGAGCGGTTTCTGAGCCAGGGCTGCGACGGCTACCTGTCGAAGCCGATCGAGATTCGAACCTTCGTCGCCGAGGTCGACAGCTTCCTTCAGCTGGCGGCCACGCGGGCAGCGGAAGGCGAGCGCTGAGCGGTGGACGAGGTCATTGCGCCCCTGCCGGTGCGAGTCAGCGACGAGGAAGGTCGCCTCGCGTACGCGTCGGGCCGCAAGCCGTCGATCCTGGTGGTCGACGACCATCCGGTGAACCTCGAGCTGCTGAGCGAGATTTTGCTCGACGCCGGCTACGAGGCGCGCACGGCGGTCGACGGTCAGCAGGCGCTCGACGAGGTCGCCGCCGAGCTGCCGGATGCCGTGCTGCTCGACGTCATGATGCCGCGCCTCGACGGTTTCGAGGTCTGCCGGCGGCTGAAGGCGTCGCGGCGCAGCTGTTTCGTGCCGGTGGTGATGGTGACCGCGCTGGCCGACGTGCTGTCGAAGGTGCGCGGCCTGGAGGCCGGCGCCGACGACTTCATCAACAAGCCGGTCAACCGGGCCGAGCTCCTGGTCCGCCTCAAGGCCCTGCTGCGCATCCGGCGACTGCGCGACGAGCTCGATTCGACCGAGGGCATCATCCTCGGCATGGTTGCCGCCCTCGAGGGCAAGCACCCGCAGATGCGCGACCACGCGCGGCGGGTGGCGACCCTGGCGCGCACCGTCGGCGAGCGCCTGCGCCTGCCGGCGGCCGACCAGGAGAGCCTGATCTGGGGCGCGCTGCTGCACGACATCGGCAAGATCGGCGTCCCCGATCGGGTGCTCGACGTGCCGGTGGGCCTGCGCAGCACCGAGGAGCGGATGTACTACGAGGCCCATCCGCTGATCGGCGAGCGGATGCTGGCGGCGCTCGACTCGCTCCGCGAGGCGCGGCGGATCATTCGCGGGCATCACGAGCGCCTCGACGGCAGCGGCTACCCGGACGGGCTGACGGGCGTCGCCCTGCCCCTGCCGGTCGAGATCGTGGCCGCCGCCGATGCCTTCGAGGTCTACTGCGGCGACGCCGGGTCCAGCCTGGACGCGGCGGCAGGCCGGCTGCGGGCCGATGCGGCGGCCGGCGCCTTCCACGCCGACGTCGTCGAGGAGGTCATCCGGGCTGCCCCGACGATGACCGCGCCGCCGGCGCTCGCGGACCTGCTGCCGGTGCCGCCCCCGCGCAGTGGCGGCAAGGTGCTGCTGGCCGACGACAGCGCGGCCACGCGCGAGATCTACGAGTCGATCCTCACCGAGGGCGGTTGTCGGGTCACCACCGTCGGTGACGGCGAGTCGGTGTTCACGTCGCTGTGGCGGGGTCGGCCGGACCTGGTGATGCTCGACATGCGGATGCCCGACATGTCGGGTGACGCGGTCTGCCGGCGGTTGAAGAGCGAGCCGGGCCTCGGCTTCCTGCCGGTGATCCTGGTCACCGCCTACGAGGAGGGTCGCCAGCGCCTGCGCGGGCTCGAGAGCGGCGCCGACGAGTTCCTGCTGGCACCGGTCGACCGTCAGGAGCTGCTCGCTCGTGTCCGGTCGCTGCTGCGCCTGCACTCCTACCACTACGACCTCGAGCGCCGCGAGAGCGTGATCCTGTCGTTGTCGGACACCCTCGAAGCCAAGGACCCCTACACCCGCGGCCACAGCGCTCGGGTGGGCGATCTCTCCTCGCGTCTGGCCGCCGAGCTCGAGCTGCCGCCGAGCTTCTGCGACAGCCTGCGCATTGCCGGCCTGGTCCACGACATCGGCAAGGTGGTGATCCCGGAGCGGATCCTCAACAAGCCGGGGCCGCTCGACCGTGACGAGATGGAGGTGGTCAAGAGCCATCCGGTGGTGGGCTGGGAGATCTGCCGCAACCTCAACAGTCTCCGCGAGGTACTGCCGGTGATTCGCCACCACCACGAGCGCTTCGACGGCAGCGGCTACCCCGACGGCCTGGTGGGGGAGGCGACGCCGCTCGGCGCCCGCATCCTCTCGCTTGCCGATGCCTTCGACGCCCTCACGTCAGCCCGCTCCTACCGCCACCTGATGTCGCAGGACGAGGCCGCGTTCATCCTGGTCAAGGAAGCGCGGACCGGCCGCTGGGACCCCGACATCTTCGCCGCCTTCAGCCGCATGCTGCAGCGCGGCCCGGTGCTGCCGGCGCGGGCCTAGCTTCGCTCCTCTGAAAACGGGCTGGGTCCTGCAGACGCCGCAGGGGGTGTCGGCGCGCGGTGAAGCGAGGGACCCGCCGCGCGACGGCGCGCCCGGTCTGCCGGCCCTTTCATCACCCTGCAGTTGGCCCGAACGGGGCCATGGGACACTGCTAGGCGCCCGCGAGCGCCGCGGCCACGGCGCGTGTGCGCTGGATGGCCTCGCGACAGTCCTCGCGGTCGAAGCGGCGCCGGCGGATCTCGACGGTCAGGCGCCCGTTGCCATCCAGGCGGCAGCGCCGGACGCGGCCCGGCGCAAAGAAGGCGGCGACGGCACTGCGTACCGCGCGGTCCCCGAAAACCCGAGCGATCACCGACGGCGCTCCGCCGCGGAGGATGACCTGGCCGTCGAAGCCGGCGTCGCCGGTGGTCACGGGTGGTGTGGCAAAGACCAGGCGCCAACGGTTGACGCGAGTGTTCCGGTAGAGCTCGAGCGTCGACCGTCGTCCGAGGGCGACGTTGTCAACGGTGACCCGCCAGTAGTGCCGCCCATGCTGGCCGCCGCGCTTGACGGAGCGCAGGCTCGTCGGC
>CXWL01000923.1_pt1 | contig 93164 bp, 76 predicted proteins | sample 590931 | NCBI WGS metagenome assembly CXWL01 (sample SAMEA3498368, study PRJEB10139) | groundwater metagenome | biome: water well; material: biofilm material | place: Germany | collected 2015-04-27 | reverse complement strand
GATCTACGAGACACCGAAGGGAACGGGTCGGGCTCGTGACTGTCCTGGGGCGCAGGCTCCTAGACCGGCTACCGAGGTGCTACTATTCTTCTGAACATAGCAAGATCTCAGCCGAATCGGTAGCTACGATATTCGTCAAGTAGGCATGGCCCGCCGCGCTTTGCCCGCCGTAACACCAAGCATTCAGAGAGTCTTCGATTGGCGTCGGGTTTATATAGGTATAGAGGGAAGCGCGAAATGGCTCTGGCCTTGCCTGGCTGACTGAGTGCCATATTTCGCAAGCTTTCCGCACTGTGGCCGCCTCGAGCTGTTCTACCAGCGTCGAACCGTTGATCTCGGTGATAAAAGTGAAGAGTGGCATGTTACCTCGGTCCTTGCCCAGATCTGGCGTGTTCTTCGGAGGCCCTTAGGCGCTCTTCTTGCTTGCGAATCTCTCGCAGCAATCTTTCTCGCTCTTGCTTGTCAGCCTGGGTTTTGTTCTTTCGAATTTCGACCTCTTTCAGCTCTGCGCGTAGGCGGTCTAGTTCCTTCTTTGCAGACTCTACTCGAGCAGCGTTGGTCTTACGCCCGGTCTTACCTCCGCCCCGCCTGTTGACCTGCCCATCGCGGCTCTTCTTGGCCGACATCGTCGACCCGCCGGAAAGTCGAGGCCCCCCGCCCATGGCTCCCAGCATCGCTTCAAACTGCTCGGGCCCGTCCGGTCCAATCATCTCCTCGTCTGGATCGAGCGTTGGAGCGTTGGCGGCGTCCGGCGTGAAGAAGAGTCTAAAGCCGATGTAGAGAACCCCGATGATGATTGGGTTCTGGCCATCAGGATCGACTTTGTTGACAGGGTTTCCGTGAACGTAGGCATAGCGGTTCCAGCTCTGCGGGTTGGTCGGCTCACCTCCTACGGGGTCTACGCTCAAGAATCTCCCCGTCATGGGCGAACCATAGCGAGCGTGCATGTAGTCGAGGTCGTCCGTCGTCCCGCCACCGAGATTGTCGCGCTGGTGGCCGGTGAACTTCATCCTCTGACTGTCCTGGCTCGAGCTTGTGGCCTCTTCGCCGAAGGGGTAGTAGGCGTGGTACGCCACGGTCGTTCCTGTGGGACCGGTGGCGAGTCTCGGGCTGCCGAGGTGGTCGAGGGTGAAGTGGGTGGTGGCGGTGGGGGTGGCGCTCGCGAGGAGCTGGCCGTCGCGGTAGACGAAGTCCTCAGCCAGGCTCCAGTTGCCGGTGGCGTTGCCGCCGGTGAGCTTGTATTCGCGGAGCACCTGGCCGCCGAGGCCGCGGAGGGCATAGGTCTCGACGAAGGTGGCGGCGTTGAACGGGTCGGTGTAGGCGAACTCCCAGATGCGCTCGTCCCCGGGGCCGTAGATCAGGAACCGGCCTGGAGAGGACTTCATCATGCGTAGCACGTCCCAAGCGTAACTCTGTCCGCTGAAACTCGTGACATTGCCGAAAGCGTCGTAGGCCGCGCCGGAGAGGCGATTGGTCGTGGTCACGACCGGGCTCGTCCGGGTGATCGGCGCGCCGGCACCGATCTGAGTCGTGGTCGAGCCGAGGTTGCCGTAGCGGTCGAAGGTGTAGGACTGGAGCCGGTCGACGCCGGGCAGGTCCGGCTGGTCGTCGACGCGGGAGCTGACCAGGCGCGAGCGTGCGTCGTAGAGGTACCAATCCGTGCCGATCTTCACGATGTTGCCCGCGGAGTCGTACTGGTAATCGCCGGACTTGAAGTTGGACGAGGCACCGGTGGTCTCGATGCGCAGCGGCCGAGCCATCTCGTCGAGGTCATTGGTGATCGTGTCGACTACTCCGTTGCCGTGGCTGACTCGGGAAACGAGGCCGTTCGGGTGGTAGCCGATCGTGGCCCAGCCCGAGACGTTGGTGAGCTGGCCCCAGGTGTAGACGTAGGAGACCGTTCGCGGCGCGGTCGTGCCCGCCGAGCCGGTGCAGGTGGCGTGGCCGCAGACCGGGTAGGTCTCGCTCTGGAGCAGGCCGAGCTCGTTCCAGGTGAAGGTCTGGGCGTAGCTTTGGCCGCCGGAATTGATGGTGGTCGACTGGGCCGAGATGCGGCCAGACCGGCCGCCGTAGGTGGAGGTCTGGGTGACGATGAGGTCGACCTCGGTCGAGCCCCAGGGCGGGACGATCCAGTTGTGCCGGGTGGCGGTCACTACTTTAGCGGCGCTACGGTTCGCGGACGTTTGGCCGAGGCCGTAGCTCCACTCGCGCCAGGGGCGGCGGGTCGAGTCGGGGCGCAGCTCCTCGAGTTTGGCGGGGCGGCCCAGAGCGTCGAAGGTGGTGTCGAAGGTGATGCCGGCCTCGACTCGCCGGCCGGGATTGCCCAGGGCGTCGAAGCGCGAGTAGGCCACGGCACCGTTGCCCGTGGCTCCGAGCTCGGGGTGTTGCTCGGCGGTCATCACGCCGCGGCCGTCATAGCTGAAGAGCCGAGTCTGGGTGCCCTGGCTGACGCTGACCAGCCGGCCCGCGGCGTCGTAGTCGTAAACCGTCTGGTCTCCGACGGTGGCGCCGACCTTCGGCTCGTTGGCCTTCCACAGGCGACCCTGGCGGTCGTAGACCTCGCCGACGTTGATCGTCGCCTCGGTGATCGCTCCCGTCGAGGCGTTCCGTGTGTTGCCGACGAAGACCTGCCAGGACCGGCCGCGAACGCCGCCGTAGAAGTAGACCTCCTTGCTGCCGTCCGGCAGGATCTTGCGCCAAGGCCGGCCGAAGGGGTCGTAGAACTTGAATTCCGACTTCGCCGCGGTCGCGTCCGGGCCCCATTCCGAACGAGTCTTGACGTTGCCCCCCGCGTCGTAGGTGGTGAACCGCTTGGCCGTCGAGCCGGGCATGGTCCGCTGCTCTTCGATCAGGCGGCCGAGGCCGTCGAAGAGGTAGATCTCGCGAGTCATGGCGGCCGAATCGGCGCTGTTGCGGTGCTCGACCTGAAGCTGAGGTCCGGCCGAGCCCACCGTCTTGGTGTAGGTCATCCGCGTCTTACCCTCGGCGCCGGCCTCCGGCTCGATCGTCTCGAGCCGGCCAAGCAAATCGTAACGATAGGTCGTCGTGACCCCAGCCGGATCCCGCTCGGAGACGACCAGTCCCGAAGCCGGGTCCACCGTCTGATCGGTCGACTTGAAGCCCACGGAGACGCCGGTTCGCGAAAAGGCCTCGGCGGTCTGCACGACTCCGCCCGAATAGGTGTAGTCGGTGCGGTAGCTCGGCTGCGCCGGCAGGGGCAGGGCGCACAGCTCACTCGTGCCGATCGGATCGACGTCCCCGCCGTAACGGCGCTCGCTGGTCGCCTGGCCCTGGACATCTGGGGTCCAGACGGTCAGCAGGTCCTTCGACTGGGCCGTGGTGCCCGCCAGGGTCCGCATCCGCAGGAGGAAGCCCTTGGTGTCGAAGCAGGCCTGTTGGACGACCGTTGAGGTGCCTTCCGTCGTCCGGCGCTCGTTGAACGTTCCGAGCACCCAGGGTTCGGAAACCCCTGGCAGCACGAAGCTTCCCGGGAACGTGCCACGAGTCGGGTTCCACTTGGTGATCGTGGTCGCCACGTCCGCCTGGCCGAAGTTGCCGCCCGTCGTCTCCGTTCGGTAGTGGCCCAGGCCGTCGAAATCCAAGCGTGCCACGTCGGCGTAGCGATAGGTCACGGGATTCGTGTTCGGGTTCTCGATGTCGTCCAGGTAGCGAGTGCGCTCACCGAAGAGCCGGCGGTTGGAGTTCGAACAGTTTGGAGCCTCCACCATCGGACAGTCGGTGGCCGGATCTCGGTCGAAACTGACATAAGTCTCCCGCTTGGCCACGCATGCAGTGCCGTCGTCCGCGCAGTCGTAGATCACGGAAGACAGGTATCGGCCTCCTTGGGTCGGCTGGTGCCGGGTGAATGGCAGGCCGAGGTCGCGTTGGTCGTAGGTCGTCGTGAAGTTATTGAAGTCTGCGCCTGGAAAGACCGAGAAGTAGTGTTTCTCCTGGTCCTTGAGCGGCGTCGTCACGGTTACCGTCAGCTCTTCCGCTGGCGGCGTGTATTGCCGTCCACTCGCACAGTTTCGATTCTCGGTCGCCACCGGGGGTGTCGACAACGAGCTCGTATAGGTAAAGGTACCCACCGGATTGAAGCCAAAGTTGAACTCATTGCGTGCTGCCACACCTGCCGAGTGGGCCTGCCACTGCCTCTGGCTGCACCCTCCGGGCGGAAGAACGACTCCGTGCCAGGCGTATTCGAGCCGCCCACCCGTGGGATAGGTGACGCCTGCGATCACTCCGCGCGAATGACAGCTTCCTCCACCGGAATCGGCCAAATGGTATGTGAAGACCCACTGCGAGGCGTCCGGCTGGCCGACCAGAGCCAGCATCGATGTCGTGACCGTGGACGTGGACACGTCAGTGTTCGAGCAGGCAGATTTGAAGGTGGAAATCGAGTAGGTGAACGGCCAGATTGCGGTTCGAGCCGAACCGGCGGAATCCGGAGCAGCGGTGAGCCTCACCTCTTTGATTCTTCGGGTGTAGGTGCCCTGACTGACCGATTCAAACACGACTTCCTGAATACGTCCGTGGCGATCCTTGATACTCCACCTGACCGGGAGGTCGATCGGGTAGGTCACCGTGACGTCATCAATCGACTCGGCTTCACTGCCGGGAGGTCCGAAGCGGTCACCCATGGCCTTAACCCGCCACTCCCCGACAACATCGCCGGGCTCGAACAGGTGCCTTTCCCCGGAGGGGAACTCGATCACCTTCTGGGATGCGCTGAGGTGCCGAAGTCGTAGGTAGGAACTGTCTCGCGTATAGCAGGTCGAGGTGCCGCAGGTTCCGGAATTCGTACCATGGAGATCAGGATAGAAGGCGTGCGAACCGCCGCTGGGGTCGATGTAGAGCCAGTTGTTGAAGTCGTTGGCCGCGTGGCTGGTGGACAGCAGCATCCCCAACGACAACGACCAACCCATCCCAGCATTCGAGATCCGGTTCGGCATTGCGCGGATCACGGTGTCATCACCTACCGGCATGCCAACCTCCTCGTGGTCCCAAGCTTTCGAGTTATAGGTTAGCTTCAGGCCATAGGAGAAGGTGGGTGTTACCAGGTAGCTCGGCCCAATCGCAATCTCGAGAGCCAGGTTCCCGTTCATCAAGTTGATGCTGTCGACCTCGGACACTTGATAGGCCTTGACCGGATCGAAGCCGCGCTCGAAGCTCGGGTGCTGCTGACCGAAGGCAGCGGGAGCCAGGGCGACGACCAGGGCCAGAAGGGCGAACCGCCTCATGGCGCACCTCCCACGATCTCGAGCGCGTAGGTCATGGCGTCCGAGTCGATCTCGACCACCCGATCCCCCGCGGCTAGCTCGAGCGGTGGCGGTGGGCCATCTGCCAAGGGTTCCAGCCCGCTGAGCGCTGCCACAATGGTTCGGTTGCCTTCACCATCCTCGTCCGCGGTCGAGCCGTCCGTCAGAGTGGCCACCCAGGCGCCAACACCGGGGCGAACGACCAAGACATGAGCGCGGATGGCGTTGGCGCCGAGCCGATTGAAAGTCCCGCCAGCGACCGACCGCGCGAATCCACCGCTCAGCCCGCTCACGAGCGGATAGTCTGCGGGCGTCGCGGGCGCAACCGCCCCGGTCGCCAGGTCCACCACTACCCAGATCGAGCGCAGCGGAACCGGCCCGTCGAAGTCGATGGTCACGACACCGTCGTTGTCGTTGTCTTTCAAGTGATCTTGCCGGCGAACGACGGCCGAAACGTAGCCCGAAGCTTCGCGCGCCACGGACAGGTAGACGATCTCGCCCCCCGGCGCGAGCGCCGAGACAACCAGGCCGGCTTCGGAGAAGGAAATCTCGAGAGCTTTCAGGGGAGGAACGGTGAGAACGACTGCGAAGGCAAGGATCGCAGAGAACGCCAGCAAACGATGTTTCATCCCTTTCAACTCCTTTTCACGCTGCATACTCTTCGTTGCGGCCAGGCGACCGACCGGCCAAGGAAGCCGACACGCCGAGGCCAACTCGACACCGACGATCACGACTGCGCCCCAGGGCCGCTTCGCGTACGAAGTCTTGCGCATGGTCAGATGTCCCGTGGGGCCGAGGGGCGAGCGTGCATAAAGGGGGAAACCCGGGAACGGTGAAAAGGGGTTAGTCCGTCACGCCGCCGCCGGGTCAACCGAGAGGTCGAGGAGTGAAGGCTCAAAGTCGTCCTCTTCCGAACCGGCGATCCGGAACAACTAGATTGCGCTGCCCAGTGCCGCGAGCGCCATCGGCTGGCGCCGCTCGTCGAACGCCAACCAAAATGAGGCGCCCCGGTCAGGGGGCGCCAAGTCTGAGCGAGCACTCTTTTCCCAGTGACGTGGAGCGAGGCCGGTTACCCGGCCTCGCCTTTTGGACACCGCTTACGGCGTGTAGGTCACGGTCAGCTGGGGCTTGTTCGCCGTGGTGGCGTTCTCGCCGGGGTAGAAGGCTACGTAGTCGAAGCCCAGGTCGTCGTTGTCGTCGAGGGTGCAGTAGAGGCGGAGCTGCGTGCGGGCGGTCTTGCTGATCGCTCCGAGGCCGGTGGCGGAGAGGGTGCCGGTCGAGGCTGCGCCGTTCGAGGCCGGAGCCGAGAGCGTGGCGACGTTGGTGGCGCTGGCCGCGGCTTGCCAGTCGGCCACGGCGAAGGTGGCCGAGCCGCCGAAGCCGCCGGTTGAGATGTCCGCCACGCAGGTGCCGTGGGTGGTGAACGGCGAGGTGCCCGAGAGGCTCGCGCGCACCAGCCGGATCGTTGCGGCGGTGATCGTGGCCGTGTCCGGAATCGACGAGGTGTCGAAGGACACGATCGATTTGTACTGCTCGTCGACATTGGTGTCGCCCACGCGCAGGGCCGTCGTGTTGTTGTCCGTGGAGTTGCCACCACCTCCGACGTTGCCGGTCTCACCGCTCTCCCACAGGCGGCCATCCTCGGCGGCCACCGAGTTGAAGGTCACGGTCACCGGGTTGGCGGTGGGCAGGCTGGTGACGGTCACCGGGATCTCGTTCGACGTCAGCGCGGCGCCGCAACCGGGAGTGCCGCGGTCGACCAGGAAGTAGCTGCCGACAGCCGGGAAGTTCGCGCAGTTGAGCGGGTAGCTGGCGGCGGTCTGGCCGGCGAGGTTGGTGATGGCGCCGCCCGAGGTGGTGCGGTAGCCCCACTGGTGGGCGACCGAGCCGCCGCCGGTGGCGGTGGCCGTGGCGGTGCCGCCGAGGCAGGGGCTGCCGATCGTCGTCGAACCGGCGACCGCGATGGTCAGGTTCGACAGCGGCGCGGCGATCGAGATCGTGGCACTACCCGCGCCGGGCTGGTTGCAGCCGGTCGAGGACACGCTGGTCAGGCTGTAGGTGGTGGCCACCGTGGGCGACACGCTGCGGGTGGCGGGATTGGTGGTGACGCCGCTTTGGACGACCCCGTCGGACCAGGTCAGGGTCCACGGGGCGGTACCAATCAAGTTGACGGTGAGAGTGGCCGGGCTGCCGGCGCACACCGAAGTCGAGCCCGAGACCTTGGCCGGGACGGCGCAGCCCAGGTCCAGCCGGCCGTAGCCATAGACGTTGTTGGGCCGGGCGCCCGCGGCGCTGCCGCAGGTGGTTGAGCTCAGGGTGATCGCCTTGGCCGAGGAGGTCAGCCGGCTTTCGATGGCATCGACGTTGCCGGCGAGCGCGGGGAACGCAGAGAGCAGCACGGCGACGCCGCCGGCAACGTGGGGCCCCGCCATGGAGGTGCCCGAGAGCGAGGAATAGGCCGTGTCGCTGGTGCGGTAGGACGAGCGGGTGCTGGTGCCCGGGGCCATGATGTCGGGCTTGATCCGGCTGCTGCCGTCGACCGTGACGGGGCCGCGGCTGCTGAAGGTGGCCACCGTGTCCGTGCCGGTGTTGAGGGCGCCGGTGGTGAAGGACGGGTCGTAGAAGCTCGGCGGATCGACGATCGTGGAGCAGGCCGAGCCCGAGTTGCCGGCCGAGACCTCCATCACGATGCCCGCGGCCCGGGTGTTGGTCACGGCGGTGAGCAGGATGTTCGGGGTCGTGCAGCCCTCGGACGTGGGGCAGCCCCAGGAGTTGACGGTCACGTGGGGTGCCCGCGCGGGGTCGCCCTGGGCCGGCGTGCCCGCCACCGGGTAGGGGGCCAGAAAGAACTCCATGCACTCGAGGTAGCTGGTCGGCGTGCCGGCCCCGACGTTCATGTTGCGGCAGCCGATCCACTGGGCGCCCGGCGCCATGCCGATCTCGTTGGTGCCGACGCCGCCTACGGCGGTGCCCATGGTGTGCGTACCGTGGCCGTTGTCGTCGCAGGGCGCGGCGGAGTTGGCACCGCACACGCCGCCGCCCGAATGCACCGAATCGTGCCAGTGGTAGTCGTGGCTGGCGGTGGAGCCGTTCCAGCCGCGGTACTTGGCCTGGAGGGCCGTGTGGGTCCAGCGGTAGCCGGTGTCGGCGCCGCCCACCACGATGCCCTGGCCGGTGTACCCGAGGCTCCAGACCTGGTTGGCCCGCACGTAGTTGACCCCGGGCTCGACCGCCAGCAGCTCGTCGGGGGCCCAGTCGGGGTTGAAGTCGAGGGGCTTCGGCTCCTCGGGCTCGGGCAAGGCCGGCCGCATCTCGGGATTGCCGTCGATGCGGGCCACGTCCGTGCGAGCGGCCAGCAGCTCGGCGAGCGCGCGGTCGCCCTTCACCCACAGGGCGTTGACCAGGTAGAACGAGCGGTGCTCGGCGCCGCGGAGGCCGAGCTCCTCGAGGATCGGGCTCTGGGTTGCCTTGGCGGTCTCCTGGAGCGTCTCGAAGACGAAACGGCCCTTCTCGAGCTTGGTCTTGAGGGCACTGGCGGCCGAGAGGTCGGCCTGCTTGGCGAGCACCACGAGAAACTCCGCCTGGGCACCGGCCCGCGTGTTCTCGAGCACCCAAGGATCGATCTTCTCGGCGCCCGGCTGGGCGAGGGCGACGGCCGAGAGCGCGAGGGCGGACGTGAGTCCGAAAACGAGGGACTTCATCGACAATCTCCTTAGGACGGTTTGAGGGTCGGGACGCGGCACGACCGGGCACACCCCCACGGGTCCCGAGCCGGGGGCTCGACCACGAAGGCTTTCCAGAACAGGAGTGACCGCGAAGCTGCCGAGAATGAGACACCACGACGAGCGCAGTGTCAACGCGTTCAGAGCTCCTCGAGCCACGCGGTGTCGAACGGGTGGCGGACCGCCCCACGAGGTGGGTTCGGAACCACCTGGCAGAACGGGGCGTCCGGCCCGGTAACTCGGTAGTTTTCCCCCGGACGAGGGGCATCCCCAGCCGACTCGTACCTTGGAGGAAAGAGCCTTGAACAAGAAATCCGCCTCGGTCGCCATACTCGCCGCCCTGCTGTTCGCCGCCACCGCATCCGCCCAGGACAAGGGCTCCCGTTGGGTGAACATCGGTGCCCACGTGGTTGACCCGAAATCCGACAACGGCAGCCTGGCCGGCGGCACCCTCGACGCCACCGTCGGGGATTCGATCCGGCCCTCCGTCATGGTCGAGTACTTCGTGGCCAAGAACCTCGGCATCGAAGTCCTGGCCGCCTGGCCCTTCCGGCACGACGTCGAGCTGAACGGCGTCGAGGCGGCCACCGCCGACCAGCTGCCCCCCACGGTGTCGGTGCAGTATCACTTCAACGGGGAAGGGAAAGTCTCGCCGTATCTGGGCGTCGGTCTCAACTACACCCTGTTCTTCTCGGAAGAGACCCGCGGACCCCTTGCCGGCACCGACCTCGAGCTCGATTCCTCCATTGGTCTCGCAGCCCATGCCGGGCTCAATTTCTCGATCGGCGAACGCTGGTCGCTGGGTGTCGACGCCCGCTGGATCGACATCGACACCGACGTGAGCGTCAACGGCGCCGACGTGGGCACGGTCGAAATCGACCCGCTGGTCTACGGCGCGTACCTCCGCACTCGCTTCTGATCGGCCCTTCCCGGGGCCTCCCAGGGCCCCGGGCCTTCCGCCACGGGCTGCTAAACTCATCAGCCCGATGCTCCGTCGCTTCCTCCTGGGGCTCCTGGCCCTGGCTCTGGCCCTCGGGAGTCACCCCGCGGGCGCCGAGCATCTCCCTTTCCGCATCTACACCACCGCGGATGGCCTCGTCGGCGATGCGGTGAGCGATCTGCTCGCGGACTCCCGCGGCTTTCTGTGGATCGCCACCACCTCGGGCCTTTCCCGCTTCGACGGCGAGGCGTTCCGGAGCTACGACGCCGCCCAAGGACTGCCCAGCCCCCGGGTCTATTCGCTGTGGGAAACCCGCGCAGGTGTTCTGTGGGTGACGACGGGCGCGGGCCTCGCTCGATTGGACCCCGCGCGGCGCTCCGGTGGTGCCCCTTTCGAGCCCGTGCCTGTGCCGGCGGGGGCCGGCAACTCGAGGGTGAGCTGCCTGCTCGAGGACCGGTCCGGCCGGTTGTGGGTCTGCCAGCCGGACGCCCTCGTCCTCTTGGACGGCACGTCGCGCCCGCCCCGCCGGTTTCCGCTGCCGGCGGGCACCCTCAGCCAGGACGCGGTCGTCGAAGGGGCCGACGGCAGCCTCTGGGTGGGTCTCAGCGCCGGCCTCCTCCGGCGGCTGCCGAACGGCGCCGAGCGGCGGTACGCCGTCGAGCCGCCCAACGATGCGGTTGGGGTTTTGGCGGTGGACGACCTTGGGCGGCTGTGGATCGGCCGCGGAAACGGCCTCTACATATTCTGGCCCGAGGCGGAATCGGCGCCAGGAGACGCCGTTCCCCTCGCCGAGCGGGCGCGGCGGCCCGCCTGGCCCGGCGAGCTGCCGGCACGACCCGGCGAGGTTCTCTTCTACGACCGGTCCGACGGACTGCCGGGAGCGACGATCTTCCGGGTTTCGATCGGTCCCTCGGGCACCGTGTGGGTGGCCACCCTGGGCGGGATGGCGGCCTTCTCGAACAGCGGCCTGCGCACCCTGACGCCCGACCAGGGACTGCCCGAGCCGGCCGCCACGGTGGCGATCGAGGACCGGGACGGGACTCTGTGGATCGGCAGCGAGAGCCGGGGTCTCGCGCGGCTGGGCACGGCCGGATTCACCAGCTTCGGCACCGACGACGGCCTGGCGAGGGACCGCATCTCGAGCCTGCTCGAAGACGCCGAGGGTGTTCTTCACGTGGTGACCGGGTCCTCCGAGCTGCACCGTTTCGATGGCCGGCGTTTCGAGCGCATCACGCCAGACCTTCCGCGGCGCGCTCCCGGGTGGGGATGGAACGAGTATTTCGTCCTCGACCGCCGCGGTTCCTGGTGGTTCCCGACGAGCGAGGGGTTGATTGGCTACTCCCCTCCGGCCCGGCCCGCGGACCTGGCCACCGCGCGGCCGGCGGAACGCTGGGGAGTCGCGGAGGGGATGCCGAGCGGCGACCTGTTCCGCGTCTTCGAGGACCGCCGGGGGGATCTCTGGGTGTCCCTGATCGCTACGCCGCCGCTGGTGCGGCTCGTCGGGGGCCGGCGACTCGAGGCCGTACCCCAGCTCTCCGGTCCTGCCAGCGGCGGCGCCCCCACGGCGTTCGCCGAGGACGCCGCCGGCAACCTCTGGATGGGCTTTTACGAGGGGGGATTGGCCCGGGTTCGCGGTGCCGAATGGCGGTTCTTCGGCGCGGCCGAGGGTGTCCCCCCAGGTTTCGTCTCGGATCTCCATCGGGATCGTCGCGGTCGCCTCTGGCTGGCGACGGTGTCGGGCGGTGTCGCCCGGATCGACGACGCGGATGGCGCAAGTCCGCGGTTCGAGCGCTTCACCAGCCGCTCCGGCCTGACCACCGACAGCGCCCGCTGTTTGGCCGACGACGCCCAGGGTCGGCTCTACATCGGCACGTCGCGGGGTGTCGACCGCCTGGAGCCGGAAAGCGGGCGGGTGCGCCACTTCGGCCGGGCCGATGGCCTGCCCAACGATCTCGTGATCACCTGCCACGGGGCTCGCGACGGCCCAATCTGGTTCGGCACGCTCCACGGGCTTGCCCGCCTCGACCCGACGGCCGAGCCCGCGGCGCGGGCGCCGGTGGTGCGGGTGGCCGGCCTGCGCGTGGGGGGCGAGGCACGGCCCCTGTCGGACCTCGGCGTCGCCGCCGTGGCCGATCTGGTGCTGGCCCCCCGCGAGGACGATCTGGCGATCGACTTTCTGGTCCTCGGCGCTTCCGGCGCCCGACTCCAGCACCGGCTCGAGGGCGGCGCCGATTCCTGGAGCGTGCCCACGACCGCCCGCACGGTCGTCTTCCCGCGCCTCGCGCCCGGCCGCTATCGTCTGCTGGCACGGGCCGTGAGCGCGGAGGGCGCGGTGAGCCCGGAGCCCGCCACCGTCTCCTTCGTGCTGCGTCCCCCGGTCTGGCGCCGGACCTGGTTCCTGGCCCTGGTTGCCTCCGCGCTCGTCGCCGCCGGTTCGGCCCTCTACCGCCTTCGCCTGCGGCGCCTGCTCGCGGTCGAGCGGGTGCGCACCCGGATCGCCGCCGATCTGCACGACGAGGTGGGAGCGAGCCTGTCCCGCATCGGCTTCCTGGGGGAGATGGCCCGCGCACGGGTCGTCTCGGACCCCGGAGAGGCCGTCCGGATGCTGGCGCAGATCAGCGCGGACGCCGGTGAGGTGACCGAGGCGACGGCCGATCTGGTGTGGGCGGTGGACCCGCGGGAGGACGACCTCGGCAGCCTACTGGTCCGGCTGCGGCGCTTCGCCACGGATCTGCTGGGCACGCGGGGCATCCGTCTCGAGGTGGTCGCCCCGGCGGATGCGGCCAGCGTGACCCTGACTCCCGAAATCCGGCGGGGGCTCCATCTGGCGCTCAAGGAGGCCTTCCACAACGTCGCCAAGCATTCCCAGGCCCGGACGGCCCGGCTCACCTTGACCCTGGGCGAAGGCGAGATCCGCGCCGTGGTCGAGGACGACGGCGTGGGCATCGCGGAGGCGGCCACCGTGGCGGCCCAAGCGGCCGGCCGGCGGGGGCTGCCGGGATTGCGCAGGCGACTTCGGGAGCTCGGCGGGAATCTCGAGATCGTGACCGCCCCGGGCGAGGGAACGCGGATCGAGCTCCGCCTTCCCCTTCACCCACGGCGGCGCCCTCGCATGAATGGGTGAGGCTCGCGCGGGGTGCGAGCTGATAAGAAAGGGATGATGGAAGAACGCCCGATTCGCCTGACGATCGTCGAGGACGACCGCGTGCTGCGCGACAGTCTGCGCATGCTCGTCGCCGGCAGCCCGGGATTCGCCTGCCACGCCGTCGCGGGCTCGGTGGAGGAAGCGCTGGCACTGCCCCGGGAGCCGCCGCCGGACGTAGTGCTGCTCGACATCCACCTGCCCGGGCTGCCCGGCTCCCTGGGTGTGCGCAAGATCCTGGAGCGCTGGCCGAGCGTGCTGGTTCTGATGCACACCGTTTACGACGAGGACGACAAGGTCCTCGAGTCTCTCGGGAATGGCGCCGTGGGCTACATCCTCAAACGCACGCCCCCGGGGCGCTTGCTCGAGGCGATCCGCGAAGCGACCGAGGGCGGCTCACCGATGTCCCCGGCCATCGCCCGCAAGGTGATCACCTTGTTTCGCAAGTTCCAGCCCGAGCCGGGTCCGCGGGAGCCGCTCTCGCCGCGAGAAACCGCCCTGCTGACCCTGCTCGTTCAGGGCCTTTCCTACGCCGAGGCGGCCAGCGAGCTCGGCGTGACCCTCAACACCGTCCGCACCCACATCCGCTCCATCTACGAGAAGCTGTCGGTCCACAGCAAGTCCGAGGCGGTCTCCCGCGCCCTCCGTTCGGGCCTGATCTGAGGGCCGGGCGCCTCGCACATCCGGGGGATACCGCCGTTTGCGGCGGCCCGCTAGCCTCTCGGGCGACTCGGCCGCGTGGCCGAAACCCCCGCCAGAGGAGCCCCAATGCGCCCGATCGTCCCTTCGTCCATTCCCCAGCGCCGCCCCGCGCTGGTCCTGTCGATTCTCCTGTCCTTGCTCGCCACCCTGCCTTTGGCGGCGGCCACGCTCACCGTCAACTCGACTGCGGACACGGTGGCGGCCGGCGACGGCCTGTGCACTCTGCGCGAGGCGATCGTCGCCGCCAACACCAACACCGCCTCCGGCGGGGTGGCGGGGGAATGCGCCGCGGGCGAAGCCCCTCCGGCGGTCGACATCGTCGCCTTCGCCCTTCCCGGCGGCGGAGTCCAGACGATCTCTCCCGCGACCGAGCTGCCCATCGTTTCCACCCGCATGGTGATCGATGGCTACAGCCAGCCTGGAGCGACCGAGAACAGCCTGGTCGAGGGCACCAATGCCGATCTGCGGGTGGCCCTCGACGGCGTCGGCGCCGGCAACGTCTCGGGTCTACGGATCGAGGGCGCCGCGGCGGCCCTCACCACCGTGCGCGGCCTGCGCATCACGCGATTCGTGAACAATGGAATCCTCGTGAACAACGCCGCTCAAGTCACCGTGTACGGCAACTTCCTCGGGACCGACGGCACCGCGGATCTCGGCAATGACTTCGGCGTGTTCGTCTTGAACGGTGCCCACGACGTCACGATCGGTGGCAGCAGCCCCGAGACGCGCAACTTGATCGCCGGGAACGACCAAGGGGAGGTGGTCATCGGTCACTTGCTCACCTCGGGCGTCAAAGTTCGAGACAACCTGATCGGGACGAACGCGGCGGGCGACGGCGCTCTGTCGGGGTCCACCGGGATCATCGTCAACGATGCGCCGGATGCCCAGATCTCCTTGAACGTCGTCGCCGCCGCCGACACCGGCATTTTGATCGTGGGTGGCATTGCCACCGGCACCAAGATCACTTCGAACCGGATCGGGGTCGGGGTCGGCGGCGCGGATCTCGGAGGCGCCCTGGATGGCGTCGCGATCTCCGACGGCAGCTCCGGCGCCGCCTCCTCGACCGTCGTCGGCGGCACCGCGGCCTCGGCCGGCAACTCGATCGGCCACTGGGGGCGCGACGGAGTCCGCGTGACCCGGAACATCGCCCTCGGCCCGACCAGTACCGGCAACATCATTCGGCAGAATGCGATCGCCGCCGTCGGCGGGCTTCCCATCAACCTCGTCGACACGGTGACCGGTACGGGCGAGGGGCGCAACTCCAACGACGCCGGAGACGCAGACGTCGGGGCCAACTCATTCCAGAACTACCCGCTCCTCGGTGCAATGGCCTGGAACGGGACGGATCTCGTGGCGCACCTGACCCTCGATTCGGCTCCGAACGAGACCTTCGAGGTCGACTTCTACCGTCAGGCGGTCTGCGACGACAGTGTGCCCGAGGGGCGCACCGAATTCCTCGGCAGTGCCACCGTCGCCACTGACGGTGCGGGTCAGTTCTCGGACACCCAGCTCGTTCTGACTCCTTTGATGCCCGTCACCGACGGCTTCGTCGTCACCACCGCCACCCGGACCTCGACCGGCGACACCTCGGAGCTCGGTTTCTGCTACCACGTGCTGAACCACGCCCCCGGTGTGCCCTCGAGCATCGCCATTTTCGGCGGTTCCCCCCAGCAGACGGTCGTCGGCACGACCTTCGCGCAGCTCCTCCAGGTGGTGGTCGAGGACTCCTTCGGCCAACCGGTGCCCGGGGTGACGGTGACTTTCGAAGCGCCTCCGATGAGCTTCCAGAGCGCCACCCTGTCCCCCAATCCGATCGTGGTGACCGACGCCCAGGGCATCGCCGAGGTTTCTGCACTCGCCAATTCCAACACGGGCGCTTACCTGGTCCTGGCCTCCGTGGAAGGGGCTCCGATCAAAGAAGTCGCTTTCGAGCTCGAGAACCTCGAGGCCACTCAGATCCCCACCCTCGGCACCTGGGGCCTTGTGGCCCTGGCCGCCACCCTGGCCCTTCTGGGAGCGGGCCAGCTCCGCGGATTCCGCGGGCGCTGAAGGGGCGGCGTCTCGCCGCCGCCGGATCGGGCTTCAGCGCCCGCGCTGGCCGACGAAGAGCGCCAGGGCGCGCAGGGGATCGGCCTTCTTGCCGAAGGGCGCCAGGGAAGCGGCGGCGAAGGCGAGGAGTTCTTCGGCCAGGGTCTGGGCGCCGGAAACACCGAGGAGCTTGACGAAGGTGACCTTGTCCGCGTCCTGGCCCGCGTCCTTCCCGGTTTCGGCGGTGGTGGCCTGGACGTCGAGCACGTCGTCGGTGATCTGGAAGGCGAGACCGACGTTCTTGGCGAAGAGGGAAACGGCGTCGAGCTCCTTGCGGCGGGCATCCGCGGCCATGGCGCCGAGCTCGGCGGCGGCCAGGAACAGGGCGCCGGTCTTGCCGCTGTGGATCCGCTCGAGCCGCTCGAGGTCGAGGTCCTCGGGTCGGCTCGACAGGTCGAGGGCCTGGCCGCCGATCAGCCCCCCGCTGCCGATCGCCACCGCCAGGTGGTGAACCATGTCCTCCGCGCTGTAGCGCCGCGGCGCCAGATTCTGGGCCGCCTCGGCGACGATCGAGTAGGCGCGGTTCAGGAGCCCGAAGGCCGCGAGCAACGCCACCGCCTCGCCGAACTCGCGGTGGGTGGTGGGCCGGCCGCGGCGGAGCCGGGCATCGTCCATGGACGGCAGGTCGTCGAGAATCAGCGAGGTTGCGTGGACCAGCTCGATCGAGCAGGCGAGGTCGAGAATCGGCGGGGAGCTTGAGCCGAAGAGCTCGGCCACGAGCAACGTGACCACCGGGCGGATGCGCTTTCCCGGCCCCAGGGCCGCGTAGCGCATGGCCCGATGAACGTCCCTTGGGAGCTCGTCCTCGGGCGGGAGCAGCTCCGGCAGGCGGTCGTCCACGCGCCGGGCGAGGACCCGGAGGTCCTCCCCGAAGGATCGCGGACGGGAGGGGTTCACGGCGTCAGGCGAAGGAGGCGACCGCCTCGGCCTCGGTATCGTAGACCTCGAAAACCTGGATGAGCTGGGTGATCGTCAGGACGTCTTGGACCTTGGCGGGAAGCGTCGCGAGCTTCAAGCGGCCGCCGCGGCTGCCCACCCGGGTGTAGGCGCTGACCAGCTCGCCGACCCCCGAGGAGTCGATCGTGGATACCCCGGCGAGATTGACCACGAGCTGTGAGGCCCCCGAATCGAGGGCCTGGTGGATCGCGTCCCGCAGCGCCACGTCGCCGACGCCGATCGTGATCTTGCCCTGAGGGGAGAGGACGGTGACGCCATCGCGCTGCTGCACATCGATTCTCATTCGATTCTCCTAGCCTGATCGGACGCGTTCAGCTCGCGTCGGCGGGGGTCGAGGTCACCCGTTTCTTGAGCGTGACCACCGTGCCGCCCTCCGGCCGAAAGTCGTAGTCGACCGAGTCCATGAAGCGTTGCATGTAGAAAATGCCCCGGCCGTTCGGCCGGAGCCGGTTTTCGGGAGCCAGTGGGTCGCCGAGGCCGGCCGGATCGAATCCCGCCCCCTCGTCCTCGACCCGCACGACGAGCTCGCCGTCCTTGACCTCCAGGTCGACCGCGACCTGTTTGTCCTCGGCGAGCCGATTGCCGTGCTTGATCGCGTTGGCGACCGCCTCGCGCACCGCGATGTCGATCCAGTGCCGGGTTTCGGTGTCCACCGCCTGATTTTCGAGAGCGTCCGCCAGGACCGCCTGCACCAGCTCGATGTTCTCGAACCGACTGCCGATCGCGAGATGAAAGCGTGGGTGATCCGAGACCGACATCGTGGCGCGCTCTTTGGACGGCGAAGTCTAGCAGAGGACCGCACTCGACGAGGTCGCGCAGCGCGCCTCCGGCCGCCTCACCCCCGACCCCTCTCCCAACCGCCCTCGAACCCCCGGCCGGGAGAGGGGCGCCCCCAACCAACCCTCTTTTCTTCCTTCCCCCTCTCCCGGGGGCGGGTTCGAGGGCGGTTGGGAGAGGGGGACCGAGGGGGTGAGGTCTGCCGCCGGCACGGTTTCAGGGAGCTAGCTGCCCCCGCCGGCCGACTCGAGCACCTGGGGAATGACGAACAGCAGCTGAACGGCGTCGAAGGCGAAGTGGGCCGCGATGGCCGCGAGAATCGAGCGGCGCCACACCACCAACGCCGAAAAGAACAGCGACAGCACCGTGATCCCGATCAGCATGAACGGCTGGCCGTAGGAGAGGTGGGCCAGGGCGAACAGCGCGGTCGAGGCGAGCACCCCGATGCGCGCCTGCAGAAAGCCGCGGAAGAACAGCTCCTCGACGACACCGGCCGAGAGCGAAAGACCGATCCGCAGGACGATCGGCAAGCCCGCCAGGAGCGGCACCATGGCCGGCGGCGCCGTCGGCACCAGGTCCGTCTGGCCGGCGAGGAGCAGGATCAGCACCACGGCCAGCATCACCGCCACGAGGGCGATCCACCCCGCCACCGCGGCGCCGAGCCCGATCAGAATCTCCCGGCCCGGTCGCGCCGCGATCAGCCCGAACTGGCGAAGAAAGGTCGGTATCAGGGGCAGGCGCGGCGCGACGACGGGTTCCGCCGCCGGCTCTCCGTCGACAGGTTCGAGGTCCTCCACCGGCGGCCAGCGCACGCCGCCGTAGCCGAGCAGGAACCACACCACGACGCTGCCCGCCAGAAGCGCCTGGGTGACGAACAGCGCCGGGCTCCGCAAGGCTTCCGGGGTCGGCAGCTCCTGCGGCGCCCCGATCACGGCCAAGGGCAGGAACAACGCCACCAGGAACACGAACCCCGTCCACAGGAGGGCGGCCGTCCGCCGGCCCGGCCGCGAAAAGGCGGGCGGCAGGACTCCCCGGCGCTCGGTGGCGCGGTCGAATCCCGCCGCGGTCAGAGCGGCGAGGGCCATGGCGAGGAGCAGCAGTGCCGGATTCACCGGCGGAGATTATCCGAAACCGGCCGCGGCGGACGGCGCCGATAGATCGTGGAACAGCTCCGCCCACTGGGCGCCCAGCCGATCCCACCGGTACCGAGGGACCGTCGCCGTTTCGAAGGCGCGGCGGGCTCGGTCCCGGAAATAGGCGGGATCGTCGTAAAGGCGAGCGAGGGCCGCGGCCAGGTCGCCGGCGTCGACCTCCTGGTACTCGCACAGGGCCATCGGGGCTCGCCAGGCCTCGCCCGGCTCGAGAAACACGCCGGCCTCGCACCAGAGCTCTGCCAGCGCGCTGTGGCGCGGCACCACCTGGGGAGCGCCGGCCGCCGCGTGCTCGAAGGAGACGAGGCCCCAGCCCTCGCCGCCCGAGGTGTTCACGCCGACGTCGCAGGCGTTGTAGAGCCGATTGAGATCCGCCGGCGGCAACGGCTGGTCGCTCCAGATCACCCGATCGGCGAGGCCGGCGCTCCCGACCATCGACGGCAGATCGAGATCGTGGGTCGGGTCCATGTGCAGGCAGAGGAACGCGTCCGACCGGGTCCGTGCGAAGCGGGCGAAACCCTCGATCGTCAGGTCGGGGCGCTTGCGGCGATTGTTGCGGTTGGCGTTCAGCACCACGAAGCCGTCCGCGCGGCCGAGGAGCTCCCGTCGGTGGGAGCGGCGCTCGTCCTTGCTCCAGCCGAGGGGCCGGAACGTCGTGGCGTCGAGTCCGTGGGGGAGAACGGTAATGGGCGGCAGATCGGCCGGGCTCGCTGCCGCCATCACCGCTTCCCGCGCCGTCTCGGTGAAAAGCACCAGCAGCGCGAGGTCCGACAGCCGGGCGATCGTCTCCGGCGTCGGATTCGGGCCGTCGATCGGGCAATAGAGCACCGTCGGAAAGCCGGCCAGAGCCTCGCGGTGCACCAAGTAGAGGGCGGCGTCGTAGACGATCCAGACCAGGTCGGGCTGGAGCCGGGCGACGAGCGCCGGCACCTGCTCGACCCCCCAGACGTCGCCGGCGACGGCGTTGGGATGCACCGTGCGGCGCCCGACGAGTGGTGGTCCGTGGTAGGTGCGGGAGAAGACGTGGATCTCGAACCGCTCCTCGAGGAAGGGCAAGAGGGCCTCGAGCACCGTCGAGTATCCCGATGGTTGGAGAACCTCTCCCAGGACCAGCAAACGCGGGCGCCGCATGGCCTTGGCTCCTACTTCCGGTCGGCGGTGCCGAGCACGTAGGGTTTGCCGCCCCCCAGGCCGTAGAAGTAGAGGTCCAATGTCGCCGTCTTGCGGGTGCGGCCGCGGGCCGGCATCGGGAGGAGATCCAGCAGCTCGACCGCCGCGTCCGGACCGCTTTCCACGATCCCGACCAGGATGTAGTTCACATCGGCGGTGATGTGGCCCGTCCCCGCGCCGGCCCCGGCGTTGGCGATCCAGGCGGCGAGCCGGGAGCCCGCGCCGCTCTCCTGGAGGACCCGGAGGAAGCTGGGCACCGGCGGGAAGGCGTTCATGGCGCCGTAGGTGGCCAGGACCAGGAAGTGGTCGCGGGAGAGCAGGCCACCGCCCCGCAGGTCGCTCTCCATGGCGGCGAAGACCTCTCCGTAGCTGGCGCCGTCCCCGGAGGGCACGTTGTACAGCTTGCTGAAGCGGACGCCTTGGGTCGTCGGGTTGGCGCGGTCGATCACCACCAGGCGGAAGCCGCCGAAGCCCTGGTTGGGCGTGGTGGCCGAGGTGGCCGGCACCAGCGAGCCACCCAGGAAGACGCCGGGAGTGTAGCTGTCGGTGGGGTGAACGTCGGTCCGCGTCTCGATGTGGAGCAGCGGCCGCATCAGCTTGCCGTACTCGCGGAAGGCGTCCTCGACGGCCTTCTTCTTCGCGCCGCAGACCTCCCAGATGCCGGTCAGGCGGAAGTCCATGACCGCGGCGTTGCTCGCCAGAGTACGCAGCCAGTTCCGGTAGTTGGTGACGGTCTCCGAGCTCATGCTGTCGAGCGACTTGGCGTCGACCTGGGCGAGCAGGTTGCGTTCGAGGTCGCCGCCGCCCTTGGCCCGAATCACCGCGGTCTTGTTGTGGCGGTAACGCTCCCACTTCGAGTCGGAGGACATCTCGGCCGAGGCCTTCCCCGACACGAACAGACCGTTGTACTCGGCCTCGGCCTTGGCCTGGATCTCCGTGGCCTCCATGCTGGTCGATTGCTGGACGGCGACGTAGTACTCGAGCGTGCCGCCGAGGCTGATCTGGGTGACGAAGTAGGCGCCGAAGGTCTGGAAGAAGTCGGAGAACCGGTCGAGATTCGAGGGCTCGGCCTTCGCCGGCAGCGTCGCGACCGCCGCCAGGAACTCGTCGCTCAGGTAGCGGGGATCCAAACGCTCGAGCACCAGGTTGCCGAGAAAACTCCGGAAGCTGACGTTGGCGAACGAGTACTGCGAGCTCTCCGCCACCTGCCGGCCGTAGGCCGCCTCGACGTGACCGCTGAAGACCGCCCCGCTCGCCGAGATCTCGGCCCGCGCGGCGAATTTGCTCTGGAAGGAGTCGCGCCCCTCGCCGCTCGCGTGGAAGAAGTCCGAGTGCCCGACCGACCGGTAGGTCAGGTAGGAAGGCAGGCGCCCGAACGGCGTCTGCTCCTCGCTCTTGGGCGCCTTGGCGGGATCGAAGACCTTGCTGCGCAGAGCCGAGATCGACAAGTCGTAGGCGCCGTACACATTGAAGCCCGCGCTCATCCAACTGAGCACGTTCGAGGACTCGGCCTCGAGCAGGGTAAGGGTGGGGGTGGGTTTGGCTGCGGTTCCCATCGGGTTTCTCCTTGAATTTCTCCGCGGCGCCCGGGGATTCGGGCGACTCGGACGGCCCAGTGCAGGAGCACTCCCGGTACCAGCCTCTTGGAAACCAGCCAAACCAATGGGAACATTGAGCTTGTATCCAATCGAGCCACGACCGCCCGCCGCTCGGCGAAGGCACCCTAGCAGTCGCCCATGCTTCCTGTGGAAGCACCTCGCGGGATGAAAACGGGTTCGCGGCGTCCGGGTAGGGGCGCACGGCGGTGCGCCCCGGGAGGGCGGCCACGGGGGGCCGCCCCTACGGCACCCGGTGGGCGTCGGCGGCATTTTCTGAGCAGCCCGTGGCAAAGAGGCACCGCCCACGCACCCCGGCCGGAACGCCTCGGATATGCTCCGCCTGAATCCAGCGACAGGTGTCATCGGGGGGAGGCAGGCAGGGATGGACCTCTACCGCGAGCTGTTCCAGATCTCGAAGCTCCTGCTCGCCGAGCCGGACGACGAGCGGGCGCCCGAGCTTCTGCTGCGGCGGATCGTCGAGCTCACCGGCGCCGAGTCGGGGTTCGTGGTGGTGCGCGAGGACGGCTCGTTCCAGGCGCAGTTCGACGTCGGCTACGACCGCGCAGAGCGCTCGGTCGAGGAGCGCCGGTTCAGTCGGACGTTGGTGCGCGAGGCGATCGAAACCGGCCGCGTTCTCTACCTGCCCAACGTGATCGACGACGACCGCTTCCGGTCGAGCGAAAGCGCCCTTTTGATCGGCCGCTGCTGCGCGCTCGTCGCGCCCCTGCGGCCCGCGGCCGACGGCGAGGTCTACGGGGTGATCTACCTCGAGAACCGCCGCCAGGTGGACAGCTTCGCGCCGGAGAGCCGGGTACTCCTCGCCGAGCTGGCCGAGCTGGCCGGCCTTTTCCTGCTGCGAGCGAGCGAGCGCGAGACCCTGCGGCGGCACAGCCGGAGCCTCGAGCGCGACCTGTTCTCCCAGCACGACTTCACCGGCATCGTCACGCACGATCGGCGGATGCTCGAAGTCCTCCAGGTGGTGGCTCAGGTGGCGGACGCCGATGCGCCCGTCCTCGTGCTCGGCGAAACGGGCACGGGCAAGGAGCTGATCGCCCGGGCGCTTCACGTCAACAGCGCCCGCCGCCGCCGGCCCTTCGTCACCGTCCACTGCGCGGCCCTGCCCGGCACGCTCCTCGAGTCGGAGCTGTTTGGTCACGTCGCCGGAGCGTTCACGGACGCCCGGCGCGACCGGCCGGGGCGGCTCGCCTCGGCCCATGGCGGCACCCTGTTTCTCGACGAGGTGGGCGAAATCCCCCTCGAAGCCCAGGCCAAGCTGCTGCGCTTCCTCCAGTTCGGCGAAATCCAACGGCTCGGGACGGACCGCACCGAGCGCGTCGACGTGCGGATCGTCGCCGCCACCCACCGCGACCTCCGCCAGCGGGTGCGGGATGGATTGTTCCGCGAAGACCTCTACTTCCGGCTGAAGGTGCTCGACCTCACCCTGCCACCACTGCGGGAGCGCCGAGGGGATCTGCCGCTCCTCGTCGAGCACTTCCTCGCCCGCCACTGGCGGCGCCCCGGCGAGACGCCCCGACTCACCCCTCGGGCCGAGCGGGCGCTCTTTCGGCACGACTACCCCGGCAACGTCCGCGAGCTGTCTCACGCTCTCGAGCGCGCCTGCCTGCTCGCCCGCGGGCCGGAGCTGGACCTCGTCCACCTGCCGCCCGAGCTGGCGGAACGGGCTGGTGGTGGGCCGGTGCCCGAGCCCGTCTTCGGCGCACTGACCGGCGACGCGCTCCAGGCCGCCCGGGAAGCCGGCATCGCCGAGATCGAGCGGCGCTTCGTCGACGAGCTGATGACCCGGTGCGCCGGCAACGTTTCCCGCGCCGCCCGGGAATCGGGGCTCCACCGCAGCTATCTGCAGAAACTCCTCGCCCGGCACCGCACCGAGCGACCCGCCGCTGCCGTCCCTGCGGGCGTTTCCTGATGGCGACGGTCCACTGCCCGGCCTGCGGGCGCGGCTCCTCCGAGTTCGACGCGCGCTGCTCGGCCTGCGGCGAGCCGCTGCCGCTCGATTCGACCGGAGCCGCCACGAGCTCGGACGAGGACCCGCTTATCGGCCGGACGATCGGCCACTTCCGGATCGACGCGCCGCTCGGCCGCGGGGCCATGGGCGTCGTCTACCGCGCCCGGGACCTCGATCTGGGGCGCGACGTCGCCCTGAAGGAGCTGGCCCCGGCGGGGGGCCGGACGGCCCGGGACGACGAGCGCTTTCGCCGCGAGGCTCAGGCCACGGCGGCACTCGACCACCCCAACATCGGCACCCTCCACGAGATCTTCGGCCACGGCGACCGCCGGTTCATCGCCATGGCCTTCTACGACGGAGAGACCGTGGCCCGGCGGATCGCTCGCGCCCCGGAACATCGCCTGCCGGTGCCCGAGGCCGTGGCGATCGCCGGGCAGCTGGCCTCGGCGCTCGAGTCGGCCCACGCCGCCGGCATCGTCCATCGCGACGTCAAGCCCGACAACGTGATGCTGTTGACCGATGGCCGCCTGAAGCTGGTCGATTTCGGGCTCGCGCGCTCGGCCGAGACGCCCCCGCTCACCGAACGCGGCGTCACCGTGGGCACCGCCGACTACCTGCCGCCCGAGGCCTACCGCGGGGAGGGCAGTGGCCCGGCCGCCGACCTCTGGGCGCTCGGAGTGATGCTCTACGAGCTGCTCGCTGGCCGGCGCCCGTTCGGGGGCGAACGCCCCGGCCTGGTCCACCAGATCCTCCACGAGCCGCCGGTCCCCCTCGCCGACCTCCGTCCGGAGCTGCCGCCGGCCCTCGTGCGGATCGTCGAGCGCTGTCTCGCCAAGGCCCCGGGTGAACGACCGGCGGCCCGCGAGGTCCTGGCGGAGCTCGCCGCTGCGGGGCTGTGGACGGGATCGCCGAGGTCACCGAGGCCTGCTCGCCGTGCCGCCGGACCCTCCGCCCGCCGGCGCGCCGGAGCCCTGGCGGCGGGCGTCGCGCTGGCCCTCGCCGCTGGCGCGGTCCTTCACTTCCGGGGCAAGACGCCAGCGCTGCCGATCTACGTCGCGGTGACGGAGCCGCGGGTTACGGGCCCGGAGCCCGAAATCGACCGCGCCCTTATTGCGGCCAACCTGCAGGTCGCCATCCTGCGCGCCGTGGCGGCCCTAGAGGGTGTCGCCGCGGTCGATCCGGCACAGGTGCGGGCGGTGTCCGGCTCGACCGTCGAGGTCGCCCGCGCGGTGGCGGCGGGCGAGGTGCTGGGGTCCGAGGCGGATTGCGCCGCGGAGCTCTGCCGGGTCCGCCTGAGCCGCCTGAACGGGGCCGACGGCGCCGTGTCGTGGGCGACGGCGCTCCAGCTCCCTCCCTCTCGGCCGCTGCTCTTCGCCGAGGCCATCGCCGCCGCGGTGCACCAGGGGTATCCCACGAGCCGGCCGCGATTCGAGTCCGCGACGCGAGGGTTCGACGAAGCGGACTTCGCCCGCTACCTCGAGCTGCGGCAGAACCTGGCCTCGACGGCGGACCTCGACCGGCTGCTCGCGGACCTGGGCGAACTGCGCCGGCGCGCGCCCGGCCTGGTCGACCTCTACGCCCTCGAGGCGAGCGTGGCGCGGCGCCGGTTCAGCGAGACGGGAGAGCAGCGCTACCTCGACCAGGGACTGCGGATCGCGCGAGAGGCCCGGGAGCTCGCACCCGGCGATCCGCGCCCGCTCACCAACCTGTTCGAGCTGGAGCTGCACGCGGGGAACCTCGACGAAGCCCAGAATGTCCTCGCGACCCTCAGCACGATCGACCCCGCCGCGACTCTGCTGCGTCGGGGCCAGCTCGCCGAGCGGCGCGGGCAGGACATGGAGGCGCTCGAGCTGATGATGGCCGCGGTGAGGATGCAGCCGTCCTGGCGGGCGCTCCTGATCCTCGCCAACGCGGAGTACCGGCTGGGGCGCCTCCCGGCCGCCCGGGCGCACCTCGGCGAGCTACTCGACCGTTCGCCGGGCAACGTCGAGGGTCTGCGCACCCTCGCCCAGCTCGAGCTGCTGAACGATCCACCACGGGCCACGGAACTCCTCGAGCAGCTCGTGCGCCGGCGTCCCGAGGCGGGAGCCCTCTCGAACCTGGGGGTCGCCCTGTTGCTGCAACGCCGCTACGGCGAGGCGGAGGTCCGCTTCCGCGAGGCCCTCGCCCTGCAACCGGGGGACCCGTCCGCGACGCTGAACCTCGCGGACTGCCTCACGTTGCTCGACCGGAACGGCGAAGCTCAGGCGCTCTATCGAGCGTTGGTCGCCGCGGAACCCCCAGCCCCGACCCTCGGTAACTGGCCGCGATGGAGCATCGCGGCCCAGGCCCACGCCCACCTCGGCGAGACCGACGCGGCCATCGCGGCGATCCAGCAGGCCCTGCGGCTGACTCCCGACAACGCCCAGCTGGCGCTCGAGGCGGCGGTCGTCTACATCGCGATCGGTGACCGCGGCTCCGCCCTCTTCCACGCCCGCCGAGCCGCGGCGAGGGGCCTCGATCCGCGCTGGTTCGCCTTCCCGTGGTTCGACGGGGTCCGGGATGAGCTGGGGATGTCGGTCAAGTAGGCACGCTCGTCACGTGGCATAGAGGAATTGCTTCGTGCGTTCGATCTCGCGCGCGAGGTATGGGTTCTTTACGGCTCCGACCATGACCAGATCGATTTTCGAGTTCAACAATACCCGGAGTTCATCGAGCATGCCGAAGTAGGCATCGACTCGGGCATACGGCTCCATGGGGGCGAACTCGACGAGAAGGTCCAAGTCGCTCTCGTCCGGCCTGAAGTCGTCGCGCAGCGCCGAACCAAACGCGTCAAGGCGTGTAACGCCGTAACGTGCACATAATTTCGCCAACGCTTCGCGCTTGTTTTCGAGCAGACCGATCATGTTGGTATGCCCTCCGTGGCCATCGTATCCACAACGCTGAATACGCCGCAACAGCGGCAGAATGCGGTGAGGAACGGACGGCGCCGGCCGAGCTGGAGCTCGGCGGTCCCAGGGCTGACGCTTGGCCGCGAAGAGGGCACGGCATGCCGTGCCCCTGCGCGAAACGCTACATCAGAGGACATCGGCGGCCGGCGTGCTCCCGGCCGCCTCTGGTGGATCAGGGTTCGGCGCAGCCGTCGCAGATCGGAACGATCTGGTGGGCGTGGGTCGGACGAATGTGGTACTCGATCAGCTCGGCGTCCGTTATGTCTGAGGCCACCATGGCCTGGGCAGCGCCCTCAAAGGCACCGCCGGAGGCGATGGAGCCGGGAGCCAGCCCGGCGATGAACTCGGAGCGGGAAGCGACGCGAGTGTCGACCCGGCCGTCGCCGTTGGTGTCGATCATCATCTCGCGGGAGGAGGAGAGGCTGTCGGTAGTCCGTGCCCACGGGAACCGAGCGGGGCGCTCGAAGACGATCGTGTGGTCGAAGGTGCGCGCGGGGGCGCGGCGGCCGACCGGGGTGAAGGTCATCCGCACGGTCAGGGCGAGATTGGCGGTGAAGGTGCCGCCCTCGTCGTTGATCTGCTTGATGCGCATGCGGTTGAGCGGCTGCTCGCCGGGGGCGAGGGCGACGCGCACGTGGTAGGCGCCGCAGGAAGTGCTGATGGCGGCGAGCCCCTCGAGTTGGATGGCGCGCACCCGGGTGCGGGTGACGGCGACGCCGCGCTCGTTGAAGTCGGCCTCGTCGAGACGCTCGACGACGGTATCGACGTGATTCGGAGCGCCCGCGACTTGGACGCCGCGGAACTCGATGCGACCGTCGAAGGGCGCCCCTCCCGCGCAGAAGAAGCCGGCCGGGATGGGTTCGGCCGAGAAATCGACGAAAGTCTTGCCGTCACCGGGGGTGCCCCACAGGTCGACACCGGGGCCGATGGCCAGGGCCGGGCTCGCAAGGAGTGCGAGGGCGAGAAGGAACAGGAGTCGGTTGTTCTTCACGGGAACCTCCTTCGTGTAGTCGGGTCAAGCGTGGAGATCCCCGGCCGCGAGCACGGCGGACGAGGGTCTCGTCGACATCCATCAATACGAAAGGTCGCAACTGAAAACCAGTGTGCATTCGGCGTGAAGAAAGGGGACAAGGTCTGGCGAGCAGGGCGCAGACCGATCGGAATTTCGAAGGCTCGCGCGGGGTGGCTCTGTTACGGCGGCTCGATCGGATCCTGGGAGACCACGATCGTGGGGTCGTGGCGGATCACGTGGCGATTCTCCGAGGTGTACAGCACCGGAGCATTGCCGGCGCCGCCGGTGGGATAGAGGAAGGTCACGATATAGAAGAGCGGGAAGGCCTTGGATTGGTCGGCCTTGGCGCCGTTCGACACCGAGGCCACCCACTGGGTCTCGGAGATCCGCATCGACGAGTTGAAGTTCTGGGGCTGCCCGACCATCAACTCGATCCCGCGCTCCTCGGGGAAGGTCGCGTGGGCCAGCTCCGAGTAGTGAACCGTGACCAGGTTCCACACGATCACCCAGTCGCCGGGCGGCACGATGAACGGCGGGCAGACCAGCTGCGGCTCCTTTCCCGGGAGGAGCGGCGGCACCACCGCGATCGGCACGATGAGGTTGTTGCGGTAGGTGGTCGGCGCGGGAGAGATCATCGGTTCGCCTCCTCGTCGGTCCGGAATTCCGGGCAGCCTATCCGAATCGACAAGGTGGCCGACGGCTGGCCGCGGCGGTGAGCCCGTTCGCGGCGAGGAGCTGCCGAAAGCGCGGGTCCGCGCGGTAGGGATCGAAGGCCGGGCTGCGCAGGAGGTGGAAGAACTCGCCGCGATCGGCCATGGCGCGCTCGAGCTCGGTCAGGGATTCGTCGAATCGGCCAAGCCCGGCTAGGACCTCGGCGAGTTGGAACGCGTTGCCGCTGGTGCGCCGGTTCTCTGGCCGAGCGAGCTCCAGAAGCTCCCAGCGGCGAACCTCGGCGAGGCCGCGGTCCGCCGCGACGGCCAGCTCCGGCCCGAGGTCGGGGCCTCCACGCCGGTGAGCGCGTGCCTGCGCCGCCTCGGAGGGCCGGCCCAGCTCCTGGAGGGAGTAGTCACGGTAGAGATGCAGCCAGAAAAAGCGCGGATCGAAGCCGAGGGCGTCGTCGAGTACCGCGAGGGCCTCGGCGGGGCGCCCGGCGGCGTGGAGCACCAGCCCCTTGACGGCCAGCAACAGCGGTGAGTACGGCTCCCGGTCGATCGCCTCGTCGATCGCTGCGAGGGCTTCGTCGTGGCGTCCGAGGGCCACATAGGCCTCGGCCAGGAACTGGCGCGCCGGGGTCGGCCCCGGAGTCAGCTCCACGGCCCGTTCGTAGTCCTCGGCGGCGCCCTCGAAATCCCAGTCCCACTGGTAGCGGATCAAACCCCGGGCGGTGAAGGCCTCGGGGGACTCGGGGTCGAGCCCGAGGGCGTGGTCGGTGGCCTGGCCGGCGCGTTTTCTCGCTAGGTCGAGGGGCATCTGGCCGTAGTTGGCGAGCGTCACCAGGCATTGAGCGAGGCCCGCGAAGCCCTGGGCGAAGGCCGGGTCCTTCTCGGTGGCCGAGAGAAAGAGCTGATGGGCTCGATGGAGATCCTCGAGCCCGCGGCGCTGCCAGTGCCAGCGAGCGCGCAGAAAGTCCCGGTACGCGGCGGGGTCGACCTCGAGCTTGGCCGCACGGGAGCGGGGATCGAGCTGCGCGCGGGCCCCGGTCGCCACCTCGCGAGCGATCTTTCCCCGCACCGCCGCCAGATCGTCCGAGGCGTTCTCCCAGGTCCGCACCCAGAGCACCTCGTGGGACTCGGAGTCGAGCAGCCGGGCGGTGATCCGCAACCCCTCCCCCCGCGCCTCGACCCGGCCCTCGAGCAGGGCGTCCGCGGGAAGCGTTCGGGTCAGGTCGGCCAGGCCCCGCCGGGCCAGCTCGTCGCGAGTCACCAGAAGCACCCGCGGACGGGGCAGGCGGGCGAGCAGGTTGACCACTTCGTCGTGGAGAGCGTCGGCCAGGTGGAGCCGCTCGTCCGATCCGAGCCCCTCCTCGAAGGGGCCCTCGAAGGGCAGAACCGCCAGACGCTCGATGGTTCGCGGGTCGTCCAACGTCTTGCGCCAAAGGTCCACCGCCGCCACCAGGCCGACGACCAGGGCCACCGCGGCTAGCCAGTAGGGCCAGCGACGGGGTCGCGATGGCAGCGGTCCGGTCGACGGCTCGGGCGCGGTCCGCCACTCGACCGGGGCCACCAGGCGATAGCCGCGGCGGGCCACGGTGACGATGAAGCGAGGCTCCTTGGTGTCGTCGTCGAGGACCGAGCGCAGGGCCGAGACGTTTTTCGCCACGACGCCGTCGGAAACGAAGGCACCGCCCCAGACGGCTGCGAGGATCTCGTCTTTGCTCACGGTGTCGCCCGCGCGCCGGGCCAGCAGCACGAGCAGATCCATGGCTTTCGGCTCGAGGGTTCGCCGTTCCTCCGCGTTCCGCACCTCGTTCAGGGCCGGCTCGATCTCGAACGGGCCAAGCCGGAAGGGCGGAGTGAGCGGCGGATTCATAGCTGGCGCTCGATTCTAGTTCCCCGCTCGACGGAACGAAGCGCGAGGCCGGGAAACCTCGATCCCGCCGCGGGCTAGGATAGGCCGATGCGTTTCAGCGTCGTGATCCCGACCTTCGACCGGATGGACGTGCTGCCCGAGGTTTTGGCGGCGGTCGAGGCCCAGGTCGACGCGCCGGCCTTCGATCTGGTGGTGGTGGACGACGGCTCGCGGGATGGCACGGCGGACTTTCTCGCTGCTCGGGCTTTTTCCGTGCCGGTCCAGGTAGCCCGGCAGCCGAACCGGGGGCCCGCGGCGGCTCGCAACCACGGCGTGCGTCTGGCGACGGGGGAGCGGGTGGCCTTCCTTGGGGACGACACCGTCCCGGCGCCCGGATGGCTGGCCGCCCACGCGCAAGCCCATACCTGCCGCGGAGCGGGCGAGAATCTGGCAGTGATCGGTTACACCCGCTGGCACCCGCGGGTGCAGGTGAATCCGTTCCTCGACTACATCAACGAATACGGCTTGCAGTTCGGCTATGCGTTGATCTCGGACCCGGAGAACGTCCCGTTCAACTTCTTCTACACCTCGAACCTCTCCCTGTCCCGAGCCCGGCTGGCCGCCGCGCCCTTCGACGAGACCTTTCCCTATGCCGCGTGGGAGGACATCGAGCTCGCCTACCGCCTGTCCAAGTCGCTGGAAGGCCTGCGCCTGGTCTACGAACGAAGGGCCGTCGTGGACCACGATCACCCGACCCGGTTCGAGCGGTTCTGCGCTCGCCAGGAAAAAGCGGGATACTCGGCAGTGGTCTTCCACCGGCTCCACCCGGAGCTGGGGGGCTTTCTCGGCGTTGGGCCCGGCGGTCCTCCGGGGCTGCCGCCGACGGGCCGCCAACGCCTGCGAGAAGGACTGGCCCGGGCTTTGCAGTTTCTGCCCGTCCGTACGCCGCGGCTGTGGGAAAACGCTCTTAGATATCACTACATCGCCGGCCTGAATCGGGCCTGGCGGGAGCGAGCGGCGACGACAGACTTGAAAGGAGAAGGATCATGACCGCGTTCTCGAACCATGGCGTGAGGAGCTCGCGCCGCACCGCACTCGCTCTTGCCGGAGCGGCCCTCCTCATGGGGGGGCTGGTCGGCACTCCTGCCGGAGCCGGGCAGCACAAGCCTCATTCGGGGTCCTCGTCTTCTTCCGGCGGCTCGGCGTCCTCACGCTCGGGTTCGTCGTCCTCGTCCTCTTCGTCGGGCAGCTCGGCGTCGCGTTCTTCGTCGTCGAGCTCCCATCGCGCGGTGCCGCGCGGCTCAGTGAGCTCCCACCGCTCCGACGGCCGTACGCCGCGGCATTCGAGCCACCATCACGGCGGCTATTACGGGGGCCACTACTACGGCGGCCACTACTACGGCTACTACGGCCAGCCCTACTACTACCCGTCCTTCGGCTATTACTGGTGGAACAGCTTCTACTCTCCGTGGTGGGCCTACAGCGTGCCCCACGTCTACGTTTCGGGTTATTCCGACCGTGGCGGTGATGGCCTCGGTGCCCTCGATCTCGACGTTTCGCCGGAGAACGCCGAGGTCTACATCGACGGTGAGCTGGTCGGCACCGCGGACGACTACGACGGCTGGCCGAGCTACCTGTGGCTCGAGAACGGTACCTACGACGTGGTCTTCTACCATCAGGGCTACCGGACTCTGGCCCAGCAGATCACCGTGCGTTCGGGCTCACTGGCCGACATCGAGGACGAGATGGAGCGCGGCGACGCCGTGCGACCCGAGGACCTCGGACCAAAGACCCACGAGCGACGCGACGCCCGCCTGGCCGAGGAGGCCGAGAAGCAGGCCGCGGCCGAGGCCCGAGAGTCGAGCGGCGACGGGGACTGGCGTGACCGGATCCGCACCGAGCGTCGCCAGCGGGTTCCCGTTCCGCCGCCAGCGCCGCCCGCCGAAGAGGACGAAGTCGACCGTGACCTCCGTGGGGAGCCCGGCCACGTTTCCCTGGCGATCGAGCCCTCGGACGCCGCGGTGTACCTGGATGGCCGGTTCCTCGGCACCGCGGACCGCCTGAGCCGCCACGACGGACCGCTCCTCGTCGATGCCGGCGATCATGAGATCGAAGTCGTCCGCCCGGGCTACGGCTCCCGCAAGATGCAGTTCTCGGTCAAGGCCGGGGAGAGCGTCGAGCTGGACATCAGTTTGAACCGGCAGGAGTAAGCCGCATCCCCGAGGTAGGGGCGCACGGCCGATAGGGGCGCACAGCCGTGCGCCCCTACAATCGTGGGATCAGGCCGGTTCGGACGCCTGGTCTCCCAGGTGCCGAATGTCCCGACCCTCGACGTAGTAGACGACATCCTCGGCGATGTTGGTCGAGTGGTCGGCCACGCGCTCGAGGTTGCGCGCGATCAGCAGCAGGTGGAGAGCGCGGGTGACCGAGCGCGGGTCCTCGATCATGTAGGTCAGGAGCTCGCGGAACAGCTGGTGGTAAAGCGCGTCGACATCGTCGTCGCGCTTGCACACCTCGACGGCCTGCTTGGCGTCGCGCCGGACGAAACAGTCGAGGGCGTCGCGCACCATGCCGTTGACGAGGATCGTCATGCGCGGCAGGTCGACATAAGGCTTGAGTGGCGGCTCCTGGTTGAGCACCAGCACGGACTGGGAGATGTTCACCGCCGCGTCGCCCATGCGCTCGAGGTCGGTGTCGATCTTCATGGCCGAGACCAGGAAGCGCATGTCGCTGGCGGTCGGCTGGTAAAGCGCCAGCACCGTCTGGCACTCCTCGTCGATCTGCTTCTGGAGCGAATCGACCGCGTTGTCGTCCTTGATGACCGCAATGGCCAGGTCCGAGTTGCGATCCACCAGGGCCCGCATCGAGTGGGTGATCATCTCCTCGACCAGACCTCCCATGCGGAGGATGTCCTGGCGAATGCGGTCGATGTCCTGGTGCTGGTGACGTTCCATCGGATGGCTCCCTCGGCGGGTGAGTGTAACGGTAGGGGGCGACGCATGCGTCGCCCCCTACATTTCAGGCGGGTTGTTCTCTGGGAGGGATCGGCTTGGCGCCGACCCTCGGACCTCAGAAGATGATCTGGTACTGGAGGCGGATTTCCTTGTCCTTGTTGTTCCGCCGCGCCTCGTCCTCGATCTCGCGGTAGTCGAGCTGGATCTTGTGGGCGTGCTTGTTGAAGAAGTAGTTCAAGCCAAAGCCGGACTCGGTGCGGACATCGTTGGCGCGGTCGAGGTTGGGGTCGATCTCGGCCCAGCGGACGGCGACCTCGAACTTGGCCGGGATGACGAAGTAGCCGACCTGAACGTGAGTGCCCTCGTCGTCGAAATCGGAGACACCGGCGGTGCGATCGTTGGTGCTTTCGAACCGCTCGCCCATGACCGACAGGCCCTTGTACTTGAGGACGGCGTCGAAGGCGGTGATCTCGCGCTCGCGGTCGTGGGCCGGGGTGGTGCCGGCGGCGACGATGGGGCGGGTGTTGGTTTCGTAGCCGGCGGCGAGGGCGAACAGCAGCTTGCTGGTGCCCTCGAAGTCGCTCTCGGAGTACTTCACGTCACCGAAAGGCTGCCAGGCGAGCCGGGCGTCGAGCTGGTAGTCGTCGTTGTCGTTGCGGGACGTGGTGCGGCCGTTGCCGTTGAACAGACCCACCCGCCAGTCGAACTTGCCACCGAGGGGCTGACCCCACAGCTGGACGCCGATGTCGCGACCGCGGGCATACTCGGCCGACACGATCGACCGGTCCACGAATTGCTGGGAGCCCGAGGAGGTCAGCTCTTGACGGCCGAACGGCACTTTGTACTGGCCGGCCTTGATCTGGAAGGCCTTCTTGCCGTTGGTGAAGTCGTAGTTGACGTTGGCGTCTTCTAGCGGGTTGGCGGTGTCGGGCCAGTTGAGCTGCAGCTCGTAGGTGAGGTTCTTGGTGTAGACCCAGCCCTCGAACTTGGTCTTGGCGCGCCGAATCCGGAAGCTGCCCCGCTCGGGACCGGCGGTCGAGGAGTTCTCGCCGAGGTCCTCGTCGGTCCAGCGGATCTGGACGCGGTTCGAGATGTCGAGCTTGGCTGATTTCGACTCGATCGAGGTCTTGCCGTCCTTCCAGCCCACCGTGAAGGCCGGCGGAGCGGGCTTCGGGGTGGGGCGGGCGTAACCCGGGAGGTTGTGCTTGAAGAAGTAGAGATCGGCGGCGGTTTCGTTCTCGGCCACCAGGGTCTTGCCACCCTCGGCGGCACCGATCAGCGTGATCGCGGTGCCGATCTCCCCGCTCTGAGACCAAGCCTCGAAGCGGTCAGAGCTGTTGAACACGTAGACCCGGCCGTCCTTGTCGACTTCCTGGTAGTAAAGGCCCTGGACCTGGGCCGAGGCGATGGACGGCATGACAGCCGCCGCCGCGAGGGCGAGACCAAGGGTCAAGACGAGCGCTTTGCGCATGGGTTCGAGTCTCCTCTCCGATGGACGAAACGAAGTTCGGGTAGTCGCGGGGCGAATGCCCCGATCTGTCGAGGCACGATAGGTGGGTCGGCTCGCGATGCTGCGACGGGGCCGTGACAGCGGTGCTACAGCAGAGGCGGCCGCGGCAAAGTCACGCGGAATTTCGATCCCTTCTCGATCTCGCTCTCCACTTCCACCGTGCCGCCGTGGGCCTGGGCGATGTGCTTGACGATCGCGAGGCCCAGCCCGGTGCCGCCCTCGGCCCGGGAACGGCCCTTGTCGACCCGGTAGAAGCGCTCGAAGACGCGTCCCAGGGACTCCGCGGGAATGCCGATGCCGGTGTCCTCCACCTCGATCAGGGCGGCGTCCGGCAGCTCGGCGAGGCGCACCACCACCCGGCCGCCGGGCCGGTTGTACTTGACCGCGTTCTCGAGCAGGTTGACCAGCAGGCGTTGAATCTCGTCCGGGTTGCCGGGCAGAGCCCGAAGCGGGCCGCCCTCGAGCACCAGCTCCACCTGGCGGGTGGCGGCGCTTTCGCGCACCAGCTCGAGGGCGTCCGCGGCGATGGCGTGGAGATCGAGCGGCTCGATCACGGCGCGGCCGCCGGCGCCCTCGAGCCGCGACAGCGTCAGCAGGTCGTCGAGCAGATTCTGGAGCCGGCGGCATTGGTCGAGGGTGCGGTCGAGGAACCGCGCGGCCGTCGCGGGCTCGGCGAGAGCGCCTTCCTTGAGCGTTTCGGCGTAGCCGCGGATGGCGGCGAGCGGAGTCTTGAGCTCGTGGGAAACGTTGGCCACGAAGTCCCGCCGCACTTCGTTCAGGCGGGTGGCGGCGGTGGTGTCCCGGGCGACCACCACGGCGCCCTGAATCTCTCGCTCTCCCGGCTGGCCCGAGGCGAGAGCCACCGCCTGGAGGGCCAGCGTGCGCCGGTCCGGCAGCGGCCGGTCCACTTCCGCGGCGCTCGGCTCGCCGGTCAGGAGGGTCGTGTCGATCACCCGCTCGAGCTCGCGCTGGCGGGTGACCTCGAGGGGCCGGCGGCCGGTGAGCTCGGCCTTGCCGAGCTGGAACAGGCGGCGGAAGGCGGGGTTGGCGAGGAGCGCCCGTCCGCCGCGATCGGTCACCAGCACGCCGTCGGACATGCTGGTGACGATCGTGGCCAGGTGATCCCGCTCGGCCTGGGCCGCCGCCAGCTGCTCCTGGACGCCCTGGGCCAGGCGGTTGAGAGCAGCGGCCAGGGCGTCCAGGTGGGGTTCGCCGGCGGGCGCCAGGGAGCGGTCGTAGCGCCCCCGGGCCAGCTCGCCTGCCCCCTCGGCAAGCTGGGAAAGCGGCCGGAAGAACCGGCGGGAGACCCACAGGCCGACCAGTACGGTCACCAGGAGAGCCGCCGCTGCGGCTGAGAACAGTGCGCTGGTGATCCTCTGCTTGACCGCGGTCACTTGGGCCAGGGGCTCTGCCAAGCGCAGCACAGAGACGACGCCGTCGGATCCGGCGAAGGTGCGGGCGGCGTAGCTGTAGGTCTCGCCGGTGGTGTGGCTGGTGCGGACGGCGGTGCCGTGGCCGGTCTCGAAGGCGGCCTGGACCTCGGGCCGGGCGCCGTGGTTCTCGATCGCGACCACCGCGGCCAGGTTCTCCGCGGTGCTGTCGGCGAGCACCCGCCCATCCCCCGCGATCACGGTCAGGCGCAAACGGCTGCCCCGACCGATCGAGCGGATGAAGGCCTGAAGCTCCTCCGGCGGGCCGCCGAGGCGCGGCGCCACCACCGTCGCGATCACCTCGGCGGAGTCGGACAGGGGTGCAGCTGCGCCTTCTTCGGCCAGGCGCAGCAGCGACGGCCAGGCGAAGGCCGCCGCCACTACCAGGGCCGCGAGGGCTGGCCATAGGGCGGTCGTCTGGAGCTTCCAGTCGCGGGCGAACGCCATCGGCGGCTCAGTTGCGGAGCCGGTAGCCGACGCCGATCACCGTCTCGATCATGTCGGCTTCGCCGCGCAGCTTCTTGCGCAGGCGGCGGATGTGGGTGTCGACGGTCCGGCTGTCGACATCCTCGGCGTAGCCCCAGACGTCCGAGAGCAACTGGCTGCGGGTCTGCACCCGGCCGGCGCGCTCGATCAGCAGCTTCAGGAGCCGGAACTCGGTGGCGGTCAACTCCACCTCCTGGCCCGCCAGGTCCAGCCGGTGGCCCTCGACGTCGAGGCGCAGCTTGCCGGCGGTCAACACCTCGCCGCCGGCGGCTTCCTGGCTGCGTCGGCGCAGCACCGCCTTGGCGCGGAGCACCACCTCGCGCGGGCTGAAGGGCTTGGTGATGTAGTCGTCGGCCCCCAGCTCGAGGCCGACGATGCGGTCGAGCTCCTCGCCGCGGGCGGTCAGCATGATGACCGGCACCGCCGCGGTCTTGGGATCGCGCTTCAGGATGCGGGTGAGCTCCAGGCCGTCGAGGCCCGGCAGCATGAGGTCGAGCAGGAGCAGGTCGGGAGTCTGACGCTTGAGGCCCTCGAGGGCCAGGTCTCCGCGCTCGAACAACGAGACCGCGAAGCCTTCCTTCTCGAGGTTGTACTGGAGGACCTCGGCGATGTCGGGCTCGTCCTCGACCAGGAAAATCCGTCCACGTGCCATGTTTTCAAAGGCTAGCACGCACCCATCCGCAGAAGCTGTGGAAAAGTCTGTGGAAACGGGCCTGGGAAGACCGGTCGAAGGCTGTCCGGACGAGGGTTTACGCGAATTGAACAGATCTTTGTGCATCGAGTCAAGTCTTTCATTCCAAACGACTTGAGAGCGGCGGTGGGGGTCCGTAGGGAGCTCTCCGCGGCTTTCTGGGTCTTTTTCCACAAAGAGGGCGGTGACGGCGGCGTGTCAAGGCCGTGAAACCTCGATGACCAAAGGGAAATCGGGTTCCAGGAGGTGCTCTGGGGACCGATTTCAGCGCTCCTCGATCTCGGGAATCGGGGACGGCTCAGGCCTCGGCGTCGCGGTCCGGGCTCTCGAGTCCCTGCCGGATCTCGAGCTCGCGGCCGAAGGCCCGCTCGAAGAGGGGAGCCCGCTCCCGGGCCGTCTTGAGCTCCACTTCGACGTCGAAGGGCGACAGCACTTCGATCGTCACCCGCTTCTTGCGCACCGTGGCGTAGAGCTCCGAGACCCGCGAGGCGTGGGTCCGGTCGAGGGCGTCGGCGATGCGCAGGAGAGCCGCCAGGCGCACCACCGTGTCGCGCTGCCAGCGGTCGAGGGCGGCGAAGGTGGGGTGCTTGCCAGCCCGCGGGTCGCTGCCCCGGTGGAAGCGCGCCACGTGAGCGATGATCGCGATCTCCCGCGGGTCGAAGGCGTCCAGCTCGGCGTTCACGATCAGGTAGTAGCTGTGCTTGTGGTGCTCGGCGTAGCGCACCAGGTAGCCGAGGTCGTGGAGCTGAGCCGCGTGCTCGAGCCACTCGCGCTCACGCTCGCCGAGCCCGTGGATCGAAGGGAGCAGGTCGAACAGGCGGACCGCCAGCCGTGCCGTCTGCTCGCCGTGGCGGACCACCGCCGGCGCTCGTTCGGCGAGCCGCTGGACCTGCCGGCGGCGCCGGCTCTCCTGGCCGGCGGCAGCTGGCGCGGCGTGGCCCAGGGACTCGAGCACCAGGCCGTCGCGCAGAGCCCGGTCGCTGACCTGGAAGCGGTCGACCCCGGCCCGCGCGAGCAGCTCGCCGAGCAGGACGGCGCCGGGCAGGATCGAGTCCGAGCGCGGCTCGCCGACCGGCGGCAGGGCGGCGATCTCCCTCCGGCGCAGGCGCTCCAGCCGCTCGATCACGGCCTGGAGCTCCTTGACGCGGATCTCGCGCAGGCCCCGGGGGGCGTTCGAGCGGTCACGACCGGCGGCGAGGTCCGCGAGGTCCGCCACGCACACCGCCGTCCCCGAGGTGGCCACCACCAGCTCGGCCGGCGGGGTTGTGGGCAGGCGCTCGATCGCGGCCACGATTCTCTTGCGCAGCTTGCGCAAGGAAGCCGCCGTGGGGGGCGCGCCGGTGAGCTCGGCCGCCAGCCGGAGCGAGCCCAGGGGCAGCGAGACCGCGGTGGTGACGGCGCCGTCCTCGCTGGCGATCCACTCCGTTGAACCGCCGCCGATGTCGATCACCAGCGTGCGGCCCTGATCGAGGTCGACCACCTCGCGCACCGCCCGGTGGATCAGCAGCGCCTCCTCCTCACCCGACAGCACTCGCACGTCGAGCCCGGTCTGGGCACGCACGCGGGCCAGGAAGTCGGCCCCGTTCTCCGCCTCGCGCACCGCGGAGGTGGCCACCGCCACGATCCGTTCAGCGCCTTTGAGCCGGGCGATGGTCGTCATCTTGAGCAGGGCGCCGAGGCCGTCGTCGATCGCTTTGTCCGAGAGCCGCCCGTCCGTGAGGGCCGAACGACCCAATCGCACCATGTCGCGCTCGCGGTCGAGCACCCGGTAGCCGGCACCGCGGGCCTCGGGGGCGACCACGATCATGTGGATCGAGTTCGAGCCGACATCGATGGCGGCGAGAGGCGTGAGGGCCGAGGCGGCCGGGGGCGCGGGAGTGGGGGACACCCGGCGATTGTAGCGAGAAGGCCGCCGCGACAGGGCGAACCGCCGGGCGGCCAGGCGCTCGCTCCGGGGGATCACGCGGCCCACGGCTTCCGCTCGGGCGCCGCGCAGGGATCGAGGTCCGCGTGGTGACCGAAGAGGCGATCGAGGAAGCTCTCCCAGGACGCGGAGCGAGCGGCCCCGAGGGCGCGCTCGCGGGCCACGAGACGGAGAGCGCCACGGTCCTGGAGCAGAGCCAGGGCGTCGGCGAAACCCGCCACGGTGGGCTCGGCGACCAGCCCCGAGTCGTGGCGGCGGACGATCTCCTGGGGTCCGCCGAAGGGGGTCACCACCGCCGGCAATCCCGCCGCGTGGGCCTCCAGGATCACGTTGCCGAAGGTGTCGGTGGTCGAGGGGAAGGCGAAGAGGTCGGCGCTCGCATAGGCCGTGGCGAGCTCGTCGCCGTCCAGAAAGCCGGTGAAGGCGACGCCGGGAACGCCGCCGTAGCGCGCTTCGAGTGGGCCCCGGTCCGGGCCGTCCCCGACGATCGCGAGCTGCACCGGCCGGCCCCGCTCACGCAGCCGCAGGAAGGCTTGGCCCAGCAGGTCGAGGTTCTTTTCGGGCGACAGGCGACCGACATAGAGCAAGGTGAAGGCCTCGTCGAGGCCGTAGCGGCGCCAAAAGCCAGAGTCCCGTCGCCGGGGATGAAACCGCTCCGCGTCCACCCCGCGGGGCATCAAGGCCAGGCGTGCGCGGGCGAAGCCGTGCTCGACCAGCAGGTCGCCGTAGAACCGGCTGGGTACGTAGAGCCGATCGAGCCCGCCGAAGAACCAACGCATGTAGCCCCAGGCCAGCTCTTCGAAGTGCGCCTCGCCGGTCAGGAAGCGCAGGTAGAGCGGGAAGTCGGTGTGGTAGATGCCGGTCGTCTTGAGCCCCAGGAGGCGCGCCGCGCCGAGGGCCGCGAGCCCTACCGGCCCCGGCGTCGAGACGATCACTTCTCCGAAGCGTCCGCGCTCCATCCGCGACAGCAACTCGAGCACCGGCGGCACGGTCAAGGTCAGGCTCTCGTAGCCCGGCATCGTGAACGAGCGGAGCGGGGTCAGGGCTTCGATCCGCCCGCCGTCGACGGGCAGCGCCTGGTCCGGCGGCGCACACACCAGGGTCACCAGCTCCTGGCCCCGCCGTTCGGCGAGAGCGCCCACCGAGCGGATGGTGCGGGCCACGCCGTTGACATCGTGGAGGGTGTCCGTGACCCACAGCTTGCGATTCGGATCGGCGGCGCCGTGGCCGACGCCGAAGCGGCCGGCCACGGCGCGCAGGAGACCGTCGTCCTTGGATTGGGTCCGAAACGCCACCGAGAAGGGCGCCAAGGCGGCGGCCACCGGAACGAGCTCGGCCAGCGCACCCACCGAGCCCGCCAGCTGCCCGCGCCGAAACCTGCCGACGCTCTTGCGGAGGAAGCGCTCGATCGCGGCGCCGATCAGGGCGTCCGCCGCGGCGGGGCCCGGGGGCTCGGTCGGCCGGCGGAAGAAGGCAAAGGCCCGCTTCGGCAACTCCTCGGGCCGGCCGAGCGTGCGCAGGACGCTTGCGAACGGGTCCCGCCGCCGCCCCAGCCCCCGGCCGAAGCGCTCTTCGAGATAGCGCGAGGAGATCGCCCCCAGGCTGCGGGCGAGGCGCAGGGCCGAGCCGCTCTCGCCCCCGGCCTGGTGGCGGCCGGCGGCCAGGTGGGCCAGAAACTCCTGAACGCTGGCCGCCGGGGGGGTCTCCGTCCAGGTGGTGGCGGCGAACAGGCCGCCGTGGTCGTCGCTGCCGCCGGTGCCGGTCTTGGCCCAGGGTTGGGCCGAGCGAGGCGCGAGGTGGTGGCGCTCGGCCAGGTCTGCGAGCATGTCGGGCGTCAGCTGGGCCAGGATCGCCGTGAGGAGCTCGTTGATCCGCCGGTCGTGCATGCCGTTCCGGGTCTCGAAGCGGTCGAACAGCACCAGCAATCGCTCGAGGTGATCAAGGGAGAACGCGGCATCGACCCGGTAGAGCGGATGGGCGACGGAGTGCAGGATGCCCGCGTCGTGGACATAGTTGCGGAACGCGTAGAGGTCCTCCCGGCAGCGCTCGATCTCGGCGTGCTGGGCCTCCGTCACGCCGAGTACCAGGCAGTGGATGCGGGTGCCGTCCTCGGGGAACCGGACGGTCACCTCGGAGGACAGGAAGGTCCCTGGCAGGTGGGCGATCTCGAGAGCACCGGCCACCGAGTCGTGGTCCGAGATCGTCACGAAATCCATGCCGCGCGCCCGGCACAGCCGATAGAGCGCAAGGGGGTCGCTGAAGCTCTCGGGCGCCGCGACCTGGCGAAGAAACCACTCCGAGGGCCGGTTCGAATGTCGGGAATGGAGGTGGAGGTCGGCGCGGGCCGAGGTCGCGGAAGGTCTCACGGGGATGCTCCTCGCTGGATTCCGTGGATCGAAGGGGCCTCGTCTCTCACGAATCCAGGGTAGCCGCCGCCCGTGACGAGACCATGGCCACGGGGTGAAAGCCTCGCCGGGGATGGACGCGGGATTGTCACAATCGAGGATTCGGCGCTGGCCTATACTGAAATACGCACCATGGCCAGAGAAAAGACCAGCTCCTTGACACCCGTCGAGAATCCGCCCGTCGAACCCCCGGCGCAAACCCGGCGGCTCGAGCCCGAAGCCCGCTTCTTGAATCGCGAGCTGTCCTGGCTCGAATTCAACCGGCGCGTCCTGGCCGAGGCTGAGGACCCGTCGGTGCCGCTTCTCGATCGAGTCAAGTTCATCGCGATTTTCGGCAGCAATCTCGACGAGTTCTTCATGAAGCGGGTCGGCGGCTTGAAGCAGCAAGCCGCCTCGAACCTGCTCCAGCTGGCCCCGGACGGCCGCTCGCCACGCCAGCAGCTGGCCGAGATCACGTCCGCGGTGCGCCCTCAGCTGGCCCTACAGCGCGAGCTTTTCTTGGACAAGCTGCTGCCCGAGCTCGCTCAGCACGGCATCGAGCTGGTCCGCGGCGCGGCCGGCTTGAAGGCCGGAGAACGCCGCTTCCTCGACGACTACTTTCGGGAGAAGGTGTTCCCGATCCTGACGCCCCTGGCGGTCGATCCGGCGCACCCGTTTCCGTTCATCTCGAACCTCTCCCTCTCCCTCGCCGTGGCGGTACGCCACCCGAAGGACGGCGACACGCGGTTCGCGCGGCTGAAGGTGCCGGACACTCTGCCGCGATGGGTCGGCCTGCCGCATCCCTTCCGCCTGATCGCTTTGGAGGACTTGATCGCCCTGCATCTCGATCGGCTGTTCCCGGGCATGGAGGTGGTCGAGTCCTGGCCCTTCCGGGTGACCCGCAACGCCGACGTGCAGCGGGCCGAGGAGACCGCCGAGGACTTGCTCGAGGCGATCCAGGAGGAGCTCCACGAGCGCCGGTTCGCCACCGTCGTTCGCCTCGAGGTGCTGCCCGGCATGACCCGCTGGATGCGCGACCTTCTCGTCGAAGAGCTCGGTCTCCACAGCGACGACGTCTACGAGGTCGAGGGCCCGCTGGCCCTGCGCGACCTGACCCAGTGGCTGAAGCTGCCGCTCCCTGCCCTCAAGGAAACCCCGTGGGTGCCGGTCAGCCACCCGCGGCTCGCCGGCGTGGGCGACGACGGCATCTTCGACGTGATCGCGGCGGGCGACGTGCTCGTCCATCACCCCTACGACTCCTTCGTCACCAGCGTCCAGCGTTTCATTGAGGCCGCCGCCGCGGACGACCGGGTCCTCGGCATCAAGCAGAGCCTGTACCGCACGTCGACCGACTCGCGACTGATGAAGGCTCTGGTGAGGGCCGCCGAGGCCCACAAGCAGGTAGCCGTGTCGGTCGAGATCAAGGCCCGGTTCGACGAGGCCAACAACATCGAGTGGGCGGAAACCCTGGAAGAAGCGGGCGCCCACGTCGTCTATGGCCTGGTCGGACTGAAGACCCACGCCAAGCTGACTCTCGTCGTGCGCGCGGAAGAGAGCGGCGCCCTGCGGACCTACGCCCACCTGGCCACGGGCAACTACAACTCCGAGACGGCGAACCTCTACACCGACCTCGGACTGTTCACCTGCCGCCCGGAGATCACCACCGAGGTGGTGCAGGTGTTCAACGTCCTGACCGGTTACGTCCATCAGCCCGAGTTCAAGAAGCTGCTGGTGGCACCCTTCAATATGAAGGAGCGGTTCCTGGGGTTGATCGAGCGCGAGATCGGCCACGCCAAGGCCGGTCGCAAGGCCTCGATCGCCGCCAAGATGAACGCCCTCGAAGACACCGACGTGGTCGAAGCCCTCTACCGGGCCTCAGCCGCCGGAGTCCCCATCGATCTCATCGTCCGTGGCATCTGTCGCCTGCGACCGGGAGTGCCGGGGCTGTCCGAGACGATCCGGGTCATCTCCATCGTGGGCCGCTTCCTCGAGCACCCGCGGCTCTTCGTCTTCGGCAACGCGGGCAAGCCCGAGTACTACCTGGGCTCCGCCGACTGGATGGTGCGCAACCTCGAGTACCGGGTGGAGGTGGTGGTACCCGTCGAGGAGCCTGCCCTTCAGACCGAGCTCCAAACCATCCTCGACCTCCAACTCGCCGACAACGCCAAGGCTTGGGAGATGCACGCCGACGGCTCCTGGCAAAAGCGCACACCGGCCGCAGGGGAGCCCCGCCGCGCCAGCCAGGAGCAGCTCATGGAACGGGCGAGGAACCGCGAGCTGCACCGGATGGGGTGAGGGTCAAGCCGAGAACCCAACCGCTCCAGGAAGCGAAAAACTGGGCGTCTTCGCGAGGATTGGCTACCAACCAGTCCGGAGCCTGAAGCGGGGCGCCGTCATGGGCCACGGTCCAGGTTTCGGCGCCATCTCGGCTGAGGTAGATCGGGGAGGTTCCGACCATCAGCAGGTCTCCCTGCTCGATATTGCCAGCCGCGGCGAGGGGGGGCTCGAAGCCCCCCGGCGGGCCGTTTACCGAGGACCAGGTGTGGCCCCCATCGCGCGAGCGATGCCACGACTCGGCGAGCTTGCCGTAGAGCCACTCGCCGGCGAGCACGAAGTGAGGGTGATCGGCCACGACGCGCCAGGTGCGGCCAAAATCCTCCGAGGCCAGCAAGTGCTCGTCCGCCTCGGGCCCTTGAGTGAAGAAGGGACGTTCGAAAACCGCCGCGTACACTCGGCCCGGTTGTCGGAGGTCCACCTCCAACTGGCGAACCTCACGCTCGCTCTGGAGGACCGGGTTGTTCGGGTCACCGAAGATGCAGGGCAGCACCACTCGCCAGCTCGCCCCGCCATCGGTACTGCGGTACAACCCGCAGCCGGCGGCGATGATCGTCCTGGGGTCGAGGACTCGAACGCGGTCGACTGGGATTTCTGCTTGCTTCGTCCAGGTCCCTCCGTTGTTCTGGCTGCGGAAGACGCCCGGGGAGGTGAAAGCTGCCGCGGCCCACAGCTGGTTGGGCCGAACGGGGTGGAAGGCCACGTCCGTGAAGATGGGGAACAGATCTCCACCCTCTAGTGTCGGCTCGATCTCCCCTTGCCAAGACCAGCTCTTTCCGGCGTCTGTCGTGCGGTAGAGACCCGCGTGGGCTGGCGTCAACATCTCGCCCCGCCGCGTGGGGTGGAATCGTAGCGGTCCCGTCACCCCCGAAAAACGCCGCATCTGCCAGTGCTCGCCGAGCGCCGTGCCGACACCGAACAAGTGGTTGCAGCCCGCCAGGAGAGTGCCACCCTTCGCCACCGCCAGGACGGTCGGAGGGCCACTGCGCAGCCGTGCCCGAGGCCGCCAGGTGGTGCCTTGGTCGCGCGACACGAACATCGTGGCGCCCGCGAAGGTGAAGAGGGAGGGCGTCGCGCCGCGGCCGAGCGCGAGAATGCTCGGCCCGAGTTCATTGACCCGGGGTGTCTCCAAGTCCTCCCACGTGGCACCGCCATCGCGGCTCCGCACGAGCGATTCGCTCCCCGTGGCCACGACCAGCGTCGTAGCCGGGCCGGGGATCGCCACGATTGCCCGGACGCCGCCGGGAAAGCCGGTTCCACCGACCCCGGCGAGACCCGACCAAGTCGCGCCGAGGTCCCGGCTCACCCACAACCCACCGCCCTCGCCGAGAGTACCGAGGTAGAGGACGCGAGCATCGCCCGGGTCGAGGGCGAACGCCGAAATCGCCCAAGTGCCGGCGAAACGCTGCTGCCAGGTGCGACCGCTGTCGGCGCTGGACCACAGATCCAGCTGGCGCCCCCGATACAGCCGCGAAGGGTTGCGGGCATCGACGATCAAGCGGGGGAAACGGAGCTGGTCGGTGTCGATGCTCTCGGGCGAAAAGGCCAGATGGCTGATGCCGGTAAACACCTCGTCCTCGGGAGAACGCCGGAAAATCTCACCGAAATCTCCACCGACGTAAAGAGTTCCGTCCGGTGCGTAGGCGGCGGAATCCACTCCCTGGGACCCCAATCCCGCCCCGGCCCACCGCCAGGAGACCCCGCGATCCAACGTCTCGTAGAGGCTGTTCGGGCCCGTGACACCGAGCCAGCGATCGGGCTCCCCGGGGTGCAGGACCAGATCCTTCAACAAGCCGCCGGGAGGCCCAGCAGGCACCCAGGTATCGACCCCCCCGTGCAGCGGCAAAGCCCCCACTGCGAACCACCCGAGAAAAACCACGACCCACGTTCGTGCGCGCATGACGCCCTCCAGTGGACCCCGAGGTGACTCGAAGAGGATACTGCAACTTTGTCAAGCCGTCCGGCCGAGGGGATCACTCACCCCCGCTTTTTCACCACCATCCGCGGCGCCGCCACCCAGACGATCCGGGCCGCGCCTTTGGCCACTTCGCCGGGAAACTCGATCAGCGCGGCGCCGGTCTTCTTGAATTCGTGGATGGGGCGTTTGCGGCCGGTGACGAGGTAGGCGAGGAGCACGCCGAGGTCGGGCTCGTGGCCCACGGCGGCCACGCTGGCGCCGTGGGCGCCGCTGCGGAGCCAGGCCAGTACCTGTTCCGGGTCGCCGCCGGGGGCGAGGGCGGGGAGGGTCAGAACGGGGATCTCGCTCCAGGCCCGGGCCAGGATGGCGGCCGTTTCGGCGGCGCGGATGAGCGGGGAGGAAACCAGCCGGTCGACCGCCGGAACCACCCGCACGAGGCCGCGCGCGACCCGTTCCGTACGCTTGCGACCGGCCTTGGTCAAGGGGCGCAGGTCGTCGGACTGGCCGGTTTCGGCAAACGCCGCCCGGTCCTCCGCGAGGCCGTGTCGAACCAGCAGCAATTGCAGCATGGGCCGAGAATACCCGGGAACGGCCGCGGAGCTGCAACGAAGCCGTGACTTCCGGGTGCCCGAACGGGCATATCGATCGAGAAAAAGAGGGCGACGACCGGGAGAACCCGGCCGCCGCCCTCACCTGAGTCTCTGGCCGGGCCCTGGCCGGGAGGAGATCCGGCAGGGCTTCGGCCAGGGATCATGCCCCGCCATCGAGCGCTGCCGGATCGCCCCCTCGCCGGTCTTGCCGGAGGTTTTTGCGCAACTCCCGGAGCATCTCGAACCGTTCTTGCTGAGAAGGCGTCAGGAGCGCCGTGAACTGCGCGAGGTACGCCTCCCGTTTCGTCGTGAGCTGGCTGCGCAGGCCGTGGAGCTCGCGCGCCAGCCGGCTGATGGTGGCGTCGTCGCCTTGCGGGTCCTCGAGCTGCCGGCGCAGCTCAGCACGCAGGGATCGGAGCTCCTCGCGAAGCGGCTTGGTTTCTTCGATCGCCTGTTGCAGGAGCTCGCGGGAGCGGGCGGTCTGCTCGTCGGAAAGGTCGAGGGCTCGGGCCAGGAGGCGCGGGCGGAAGCGGCCCATCTCGCCGCCGCGGAGCTCGTCTCCGCCGGTGGGCTGGGCAATCAGGGGCCAGGTCGAAAGGGCCAGGGCGGCGCCGGCGGCGAGGGCGAGAAGGGGCTTCTTGGTCATCGGGGTCTCCTTCGAGAGCGGGGGTTCGGGCGTGTCCCCGGGGCCGTTCTCGGGGGCTGGAACCCGCGCGATGCCGGGTTTCCTGCGGGGCGCTGTGATAGTTTCTCGGCCCGTCTTCGAACCGCTTCCGAGGGGAGCCCCACACCATGAGCAATGCCGCGTCTCTCCTGCGCACGCCTCTCTACGCCTGCCACCAGAAGGCCGGTGCTCGGCTGGTGGACTTCGCCGGGTGGGAGATGCCGGTGCAGTACTCGGGGGTGATCGAGGAACATCGCGCCGTCCGCACCGCGGCGGGCCTCTTCGACGTTTCTCACATGGGCCAGCTCCGCGTGCAGGGCCCCGAGGCCGAGAAGTACCTCCAGTGGCTGACTCCCAACGATTTGACCAAGCTCGCCCTGGGCCGAGCCCACTACAGCGCCTTTCTGACCGAGCGCGGAACCTACGTCGACGATCTCCTGGTCTACCGGCTCGGTCCGAACGAGTTCCTGGTGGTGGTCAACGCCTCGAACGCCGATCAGGACTTCGCCTGGGCCAAGGAGCGAACCGCCGGGTTCGATGTCCAGCTCGACGACGTTTCGCACCGCTACGCGCTGCTCGCCCTCCAGGGGCCGCGGGCGGTCGAGATCCTCGCTCCGCTCACCGCCACGGACCTTTCCGCGATCAAGTACTACGGCTTCGCCCACGGCGCGGTGGACGGCGCGCGGGCGATCCTCTCGCGCACCGGTTACACCGGCGAGGACGGCTTCGAGCTCTACGTCGATCCGGAGGAGGCGCCGCGGCTGTGGGATCGCCTTCTCGAGGCGGNNCTCGTGCCCGCCGGTCTGGGCGCCCGCGACACTCTGCGGCTCGAAGCGGCCATGGCCCTCTACGGCCACGAGATCGACGCCGAGACCAATCCCCTCGAAGCCAACCTCATGTGGGCCGTGAAGCTCGACAAGGGCGACTTCGTGGGGCGCGACGCCCTCGTGGCCGCGCGCGATCGGGGCGTCGGCCTCACTTCGGGGCGCCGGTTGGTGGGTTTCGAGGTGGCTGGCAAGGGCATCGCCCGCCAGGGCCACGCGGTCGTGGCCGGCGACGCGGTGGTGGGTGTCGTCACCAGTGGCACCTGGAGCCCCACCTTCGAGAAGGCGCTCGGTATGGCCTACGTGCCGCTTGGTTCCATCGAGCCCGGCAGCCCGCTCGAGATCGACGTGCGCGGCAAGCGGCTCCCGGCCGTGGTGGTGCCGCTGCCGTTCTACCGCCGCCCGCGGTGACTCCGCTTTTTTCAGCTTTGACCGTTATGATCCCACTATCCGGACCGACGCCAAGGAGGAGATCGACCCATGTATCCCAGTGAGAACCTGTACTCGCGCGAGCACGAGTGGGTCCGTATCGAGGACGACATTTGTGTGTTGGGGATCACCGAGTATGCCCAGCACGAGCTCGGCGAGGTGGTCTTCGTGGAGTTGCCCGAAGTGGGGCAGGCGTTCGACTCGCAGGACGAGATCGGCACGATCGAATCGGTCAAGGCGGTCGCCGAGGTCTACACCCCGGTGGCGGGGGAGATCGTGGAGATCAACGAGGCGGTGGTGGAAGATCCCGAGCTACTGAACGACGATCCCCACGGCGACGGCTGGCTGATCAAGATCCGCTTCTCCTCGGCGGACGACCTGAAGGCCCTGATGAGCGCCGAGAAGTACCAGGAGTACCTGAACAGTGGCGAGTAAGGCCCCCACGCTGGCCCATCGCTACCTGCCCACCGGGGCCGAGGACCGTCGGGAGCTGCTCGACGCGATCGGCGTCGCTTCGATCGAGGACCTGTTCAGCACTCTCGGCGACCTGGTACTCGACCGGCCGGTGGACATCCCCGGTCCCATGGGCGATGGCGCTCTGCGCGACCACTTCCGCGGCCTCGAGGGCAAGAACAAGATTCCGGGCCGGGACCTGGTCAGCTTCCTGGGCGGCGGTGCCTACCGCCACGAAGTTCCGGCGGTGATCGATGCCCTGCTGCTGCGGGGCGAGTTCCTGACCGTCTACACCCCGTACCAGCCGGAGTTCAGCCAGGGTACCCTCCAGGCGATCTTCGAGTTCCAGACCTTCCTGACCCTTCTGACCGGCCTGCCCGTCGCCAACGCTTCGATGTACGAGGGCGCCTCCGCCTTCGCCGAGGCAGTGCTGATGGCCGACCGCCTGCAGAAGAAGCGACGCAAGGTCGTGCTCTCGCGGGCGATCCACCCGCACTACCGGGCCACCCTCAGGACCTACGTTCAGAATCTCGACTTCGACCTGGTCGAAATCGGCTGGGACGCCGACGGGCGGACCGACGCCGTGGCCCTCGAGGCGGCCGTCGACGAGCAGACGATCTGCGTCGCCATTCAGTCGCCCAACTACTTCGGCGTCGTCGAGCCCTGGCGGATCGGCGCGGACCTCGCCCACGCCCGGGGCGCCCTGTCGATCGGGGTGGTCACCGAGGCCTTGTCTTTGGCGCTCCTCAAGAGCCCGGGCGAGGGCGGCTGCGACATCGCCTGCGGCGAGGCCCAGTCCTTCGGCCTCAGCCTCTCCTACGGCGGGCCCTACGTGGGCTTTTTGGCCGGCAAGGACGAGCACAAGCGGGCCATGCCCGGCCGCCTCGCGGGCGAGACGCTGGATTCGAAGGGCGAGCGGGCCTGGGTGTTGACGCTTTCGACCCGCGAGCAGCACATCCGCCGCGAGAAGGCGACCTCGAACATCTGCACCAACCAGGCCCTGTGCGCCCTGGCCTCGACGATCTACCTCTCGCTCTACGGCAAGGTCGGCCTGCGCGGCCTCGCGGAGGCCAATCTGCGGCGCGCGGCGGCCTTCCGCCAGCGCCTGGTGGGCGTCGGCGTGGGCCTCGCGCCACGCTTCCCGTCGCCGGTGTTCAACGAGCTCACGGTGCGCGCCGGTGAGCCCATCGCCGGGCTGCTCGCGGACCTCGAGGCCCAAGGCATCCTGGCCGGCATTCCCCTCGGCCCCGACTATCCGGAGCTCGACGACTGCCTGCTGATGGCGGTCACCGAATGCAACCCGGCGTCGGATTTCGATCGGTTCATCGCCGCCCTCGAGGCGCGCATGTCGGCCCGGATCGGCATGCCCTTCCCGACCGCGCGGTAGGAGACGAGTCCCATCATGAGTACGCCCACCCCCGAAACGGCTCGTCCCGAAACCGATCCTCGCCGGCCCCGGATCAGCTGGGAGCATGAGGCCCTGCTCTTCGAGCGCAGCCGCCCGGGCCGCATCGGCGTCACCCTGGCCGCGCCCGAGGAGGGCTCGCCGGCCACGGCGGACCTCCTGCCCGCCGACCTCCTGCGGGACGAAATCCCCGGCATGCCCGAGTTGTCCGAGGTCGACGTCGTGCGCCACTTCACGCGGATCTCGCGGAAGAACTATGCCCTCGACCTGGGCCTCTACCCCCTCGGCAGCTGCACCATGAAGTACAACCCGCGGGCCAACGAAGAGATGGTCCGCCTGCCCGGCTTCGCCGTCAGCCACCCGATGCAGCCCGATTCGACGGTGCAGGGCAACCTCGAGCTCCTGTGGCAGCTCGAGCGAGCCTTGATCGACCTGACCGGGCTCTCCCGCGTCTCGCTGCAGCCCGCGGCCGGTGCTCAGGGGGAGTTCGCGGGCATCCTGATGGTCAAGGCGGCCCTCGAGGCTCGCGGCGAGAAGCGGCGCTACGTCTTGATCCCCGACTCGGCCCACGGCACCAATCCGGCCTCGGCCCACTTCGCGGGCTTCGAGGTCCAGCAGCTGCTGTCGAACGCCCAGGGCACCCTCGATCTCGCGGACCTCGAGCGCGCCATGACCGACGAAGTGGCGGCGCTCATGTTGACCGTGCCGAACACCCTCGGCGTGTTCGAAAACCACATCCGCGAGATCGCTCGCATCGTGCACGCGAAGGGCGGCTTCCTCTACGGCGACGGCGCCAACTTCAACGCCTACGTCGGCAAGGCGCGGCCTGGCGATATGGGCATCGACGTTCTGCACATGAATCTGCACAAGACGTTCACCACTCCCCACGGCGGCGGCGGCCCGGGCGCCGGCCCGGTGGCGGTGTGCGCGGAGCTGGTGCCGTTCTTGCCGGCGCCGACGGTCGAGAAGACCGGCGAGGGCTTTCGGCTCGACCACGACCGGCCTCAGTCGATCGGACGCGTGCGCTCGTACCAGGGTCAGTTCGGAGTGCTCGTGCGCGCGCTCTCCTACATCTACGCCATGGGCGGCGAGGGCCTCCTGCGCGTGGCCGAGAACGCGGTGCTGAACGCGAACTACATTCGCAAGAGCCTCGAAGACGTCTACCACCTGCCTTACCAGACGCCCTCGCTCCACGAGGTGGTGTTCTCGGACAAGCTCCAGCAGACCCACCACGTGTCTACCCTGGACATCGCCAAACGCTTGATGGACTACGGCTTCCACCCGCCGACGATCTACTTCCCCCTGATCGTCTCGGGCGCGATGATGATCGAGCCCACGGAGACTTCGGGGAAGGAAGAGCTCGACGACTTCATCGCCGCCATGCGCGCGATCGCGGCCGAGGTGGAAAGCGATCCGGCGCTGGTTCAAGGGGCGCCCTACACCACTCCAGTGGGCCGTTGCGACGAAGCCAGGGCGGCGCGCAATCCGATCCTGGCCTGGAAGCCCTAGGGAGCAGCAAGGATGAGACGGCTCCTCGTTCTCCTGGCCGCTCTCCTTGCCGCTTGCACCGCCGCTCCCCGCCCCGTCCTTCCCACCGACACCGAGCTTCAGACGCGCGCCCTCTTGCTGCTCCTGGCCGACCGCCAGAGCCACGAGGGGGTGACGGCGCGGCTCGCACTCGATGGCGGCCCGGCCGTTCGCGAGGCCCTGGCGGTGGCCCTCGGGCGCACGGGCGATGGCCGGGCGGTGGAGTCCCTGGCGGGGCTCCTGGTCGACGAGGCCGTAGCGGTGCGGCGAGCGGCGGCCTTCGGGCTGGGAGAGCTCGCCGAGGCAGCCGAGACCGTTCGGCCCCGGGCCGCGGAACAGCTGCTGGTGGCGGCGGTGGACGCCGACCGGGAGACCGGTCGCCTAGCGGTGGAGGCCCTGGGCAAGATCGGTGCGCCGGTGCTCGAGGTCGGCGAGGCGTTGCTGGCGCTGCCGGAGGACGAGCGCTGGGAGCGGCTCGCGCCGGCCCTCTGGCGGTTCAAGGGCGAGGAGGTAATCCCCCTGGCGCTCGCTGTCCTGAGCTCCGAGGACGCCGGACAGCACCGTTGGGGCGCCTTCGCTCTGTGTCGCAACCCGCGGTCCGAGGCGCTGGGCTCGATCCGCCCGTTGCTCGCCGATCCGAGCCCCGAGATCCGCGCCTGGGCGGCCCGGGCCCTCGGTCTCGTGGGCGAGCCGGCGGATCTCGATCGCCTGCGACTTATACTCGATGATGCCTCCGAGCTGCCTCTCTACCCGGCCCTCCGCTCGGCCAAGGCCCTCGTCGAGCGCGGGGCGCCAGCCTCGCCGGAGTGGCGCGGCCGGCTGCGCACCCTCGTCGACGACCCGCGACCCGCCGTCCGGCAAGTCGCCCTGGACGGGATCTCCGCGTGGTTGCCGTCTCCCGAGTGGGTGCCCGTGCTGGTGGCCCGCACGGCGTCGGGGGCGCCGATCGGTGAGCGCGCCGCGGCGCTTTTGGCCCTGGCGACGACCGGCGAGCCGGCGGCCGGCGCGGTGGTCGAGACGTTGTCCGGAGCCCCCGAGCCCGTCCTGCGGGCACGAGCGGCCGAGGCGGCAGGGCTCCTCGGGCAGACCGCGGTGCTCGATCGGCTCGCCGCGGATTCCGCTCCCATGGTGCGCGGCGCGGTGCTGGCGGCTCGGCTCGCCCGGGCCGGCGACGATCTGACCTTGGCCCTGCCGGTGGCCCGGGCCGGCCTCGTGGACCGCGACTCCGCCGTGCGCGGCGGGGTACTCGACTGGCTCACGGAGCATCCGGTGCTGCCGGTGGAGGACCTCGAGCTGGCGCTACGCCGCTCCTTGGGCGATGTGGGGATCGAGGAGCGAATCTCGGCGGTGGCGGCGGTCGCCGCTCGGGCCGAGGCCGAGCCCCTCGAGCGAGGCGCCCTCGTCTCGATCCTCGAGAAGGTGGCGCGGAGCGCCGACCTCGTCACCCGTCGCCGTGCCGCGGACGCCTTGGTGAGCCTGGAGCGCCCCCGTCCTGCCGAGGCGGAGGCCCAGGACATCAAGCCGGTCGAGGTCTACGAGAGCATCGTCGAGCAAACCTCCGGGCCGCGCACGGTCGAGGTGCGGACCTCCCGCGGAGCCTTTCGCATCCGCCTGGCATGCCCGGACGCACCGCTCACCTGCCTCAACTTCTTGAAGCTCGCCGAGTCCCGCTTCTTCGACGGCGTGACCTTCCACCGGGTAGTGCCCGGCTTCGTGATCCAAGGGGGCGATCCGCGGGGCGATGGCACCGGTGGGCCCGGCTACACGATTCGGGACGAGATCAACCGCCGTCGCTATGAGCGGGGCGCCGTCGGCATGGCCCTGTCCGGCCCCCACACCGGCGGCAGTCAGTGGTTCGTCACCCTCTCGCCCCAGCCCCATCTCGACGGCGGCTACACCGTCTTCGGCGAGGTCGTGTCGGGCATGGAGGTGGTCGACCGAATCCTGGCCGGCGACCTCATCGAGTCGGTGCGGGAAGTGGACTGAGGGCGCCGGGGGCGACTCACTCCAGCAGGCTGCGCTGGTACCGCGTTCCCAGAGCGAGGAAGCCGTAGGCCAGGACATAGCAGGCGTTCGAAACAGGGCCGATCCAACGCTCGTTCGAGGGCCAGGCGAACAGGGTGTCGGCCACGACCCAGGCGGCGAAGCCGGTGAGGATGGCGAGCCAGACCCGCCCGACCCGGCCGTGTCGGAACGGCAGGACGGCGCGCAGGACGAGAATCGCCGGGGCGACCAGGAGCAGATCGAGCACCGGGTAGGCGATGCCCAGCCATTGGCCGGGACCGGTGGCCGGCGAGAGCACCGCGGCGCGCAGTACCGGCCAGGCCAGGGCCACCCCGAGGCCGGTGGCGAGGGTTGCGATCACGATGTCCCGCCCCCGGGAGGCCACCCGGTAGCCCGCCGCCCGGTAGGCGACCAGGAACGAAATCAGGGAGCCCAGGAGCGGCGCGTAGGCGAGCACGAACGGAACGTCGGCCCAGGTCGGATAGGGCGCGGTGGCCCCGCGGAGCTGGTACTGGGCGAGCCAGGCCTGGCCAAGGAAAACCAGCCCCAGCCCGAGGCCGAGCCAGCGCCAGGCCCGTCGGGCCGGGCTCCCGAGCGGGAAGCTCGCGGCGTTCCAGGACGCCCAGATCGCTCCCGCGAGCTGGAGGCCGAGCTTGATCATGGAGCCATAGCGTGCGATCCACCGGCCTTGGTGCGGGATGAGCTCCGGCCACAAGGCATGGGCCAGGTAGACCGCGGTGCCGATCAGCACCAGCGCCAGGAATCCGCGGTCGTTGCCGTCCCGGGAGGTCATTCGAGGGGCACTCCGGCGATGCGGCCGCGGGCGGCGGTGACCACTCCGGCGGCCCGTTCGGTGCCGATGAAGAGCTCGAGGGCCAGGCTGACATGCTGCAGGAGCAGCTCCACTTCGTCGGGGGACAATCGATCCGGCGACAGCCCGAGGCGTTCCCGTTGGCCCTCCACCGCGTTTTTCGACATGAGATCGCCGAGGTGCGGGCTGAGGACGCCCACCACGGCGGCGACGACGGCAGTCGTAGGACGGCTCGAGCTCATGGAGCAGCCCGAAGCCTACTCGATCTGCAACCTCGAGATTCCGACACCGTAACAGGCTCGAGACACGGACGGGAGAGCTCCAAGCCTTCTCCTTCCGGTTCCGATCCGTTAAGATGACCGGTCATGTCCCCCGCCGTTACGGGGGGCGAGTACCCGAGGAGATCGCAATGAACTCTCCCTCCCGTGCCGCGGCCCGCCACCGCGGCCTTCTGTTCGCCCTTGTGCTAACCCTTCCCGCTTTTCTCCCGATCGCCTGTGGTGGGACCAAGGCCGGAGCTCCCGGCGCCGGTGGCCCGCCGGGTGGCATGCCGCCGCCCCAGGTCACGGCGGTCACGGTCGAAGCCCAGACCTTGCCGGTGCCCTTCGAGCTGACCGGTCGCCTGGAAGGCTCGCGGGAGGTCGAGGTTCGCGCGCGGGTCGCGGGCATCCTGCTCGAACGCAAGTACGACGAAGGCGGTTCGGTGCGCAAGGGCCAGACGCTCTTCGTCATCGACCCCGCGCCCTACCGGGCCGAGGTGCAGGCCGCGCGGGCCGAGCTCGAAGAGCAGAAGGCCGGCCTGGCCCGGGCCGAGCGCGACGTCAAACGGCTCGAGCCCCTGGTGGCGGCGCGAGCGGCCAGTCGCAAGGACTACGACGACGCCCTGTCCGACGTCGAAGAGGCCCGCGCGATGGTGCTGTCGGCCCAGGCGCGGCTCGATCGCGCCGAGCTGAACCTCGCCTACACGCGCGTCGACGCGCCGATCTCTGGCCGGTCGAGCCGGGCGGAGCGCTCCGAGGGCAGCCTGGTGGGGCCCGGTGAAGCCAGCCTGCTGACCCGGATTTCCCAGGTCCAGCCGATCTGGGTGCGTTTCGGCGCCAGCGACCAGGCCATGCTCGAGCTGCGTCAAGGCATCTCGACCGGCAAGCTCACGGCGCCGGCCACCGACCAGCTCCAGGTCGAGCTGGTCCTGCCCGACGGCACGGTCCATCCCGAAAGCGGTCGCGTCAACTTCTCGGACTCTCTGATCGACCCGACCACCGGCACCGTCGGTTTGCGGGCCGAGTTGGCGAACGCCGCCGGCGCGCTGCTTCCGGGCCAGTTCGTGCGCGTGCGCCTCCAGGGCGTCCTACGCCCGGGGGCGATCCTCGTCCCCCAGCGCGCCGTGCTCCAGGGCCCCCAGGGCAAATTCGTCTTCGTGGTCAACGCCGCGGGCAACGCGGAGCTCCGGCCGATCACGGTGGGGCCCTGGTCGGGTCAAGAGTGGGTGGTCGAGTCCGGCCTCGCCGCGGGCGACCGGGTGATCATCGACGGCGGCATCAAGGCCACTCCCGGCCAACCGGTCCAGGTGATCGATCCCAACGCGCCGGCTCCCGCGGGAGCGGCCCCGGGTGGCGCTCCCCACGGCGCGGCCGGCTGAGATGGACCGAGGTAACAAGATGTTTTCCCACTTCTTCATTCGCCGTCCAATCTTCGCGACGGTCCTCTCGATCGTCATCGTGATCGCGGGGCTGGCCGCCATCCGCAACCTGCCGGTGGCCCAGTACCCGGAAATCGCGCCACCCGGCGTGACGGTCACCGCGATCTACCCCGGCGCCACCGCCGAGGCTCTACAGAAGACCGTCGCCGCACCGATCGAGGAACAGATCAACGGCGTCGAGGGCATGGACGCGGTGAGCTCCATCTCGACTTCGAGCGGTCTGGTCACCACCACCGTGACGTTTGAAGTCGGCACCGACATCGACCTGGCGGCCAACAACGTCGCCAACCGGGTCCGCCTGGCGGAGCCGCGGTTGCCCGAGGAGGTGCGCCGGAACGGCGTCACCGTCCAGAAGGTCTCGAACGCCTTCATTCAGATCATCACCCTGACCTCGCCCACCAAGCGCTACGACACGGTCTACCTGTCGAACTACGCGTCGATCAACATCCTCGAGCCGTTGAAGCGGGTCAACGGGGTCGGCAATGTGCAGATCTTCGGCTCCCGCGACTACTCGATGCGCATCTGGCTGCGGCCGGACCGGCTCGCCCAGTTCGGCCTGACCTCGACCGATGTGGCTCAGGCCGTGCGCGAGCAGAACGCCCAGTTCGCCGTCGGCAAGATCGGCGGCGAGCCCGCGCCGCAGGGTCTCGAGCTGACCTACACGGTAACCGCCGAGGATCGGCTGAAGACTCCGGAACAGTTCGCGGCCATCGTCCTGCGGGCGGACCCGACGGGCGAGATCCTGCGCCTCGGCGACGTCGCCCGGGTCGAGATCGGCGCCCGGGACTACGCCGGCGAGGCCCGGCTTGACGGCCAGCAGGCGATTTTCCTGGGCGTGTTCCTCCAGCCCGGGGCCAATGCCCTGTCGACCGCCGAGGGCGTGATCTCGGAGCTCGAGGGCCTGGCCGAGAGATTCCCGGCGGGGATCGAGTACCAGCTGCCCTTCGATACCACCCGCTTCGTGCAGGTGTCGATCGAGGAAGTGGTCAAGACCCTGGCCGAGGCCATGTTGCTGGTGCTGCTGGTGGTCTACCTCTTCCTGCAGAGCTTCCGGGCGACGCTGATCCCCATGGTCGCGGTGCCGGTGTCCCTGATCGGCACCTTCGCCGGCATGTACGCCCTCGGCTTCTCGATCAACACGCTGACGCTGTTCGGCCTGGTACTGGCCATCGGCATCGTGGTCGACGACGCCATCGTGGTGCTCGAGAACACCGAGCGAATCATGCGCACCGAGGGCAAGAGCGCCCGCGAGGCGGCCTTCAAGTCGATGACCGAGGTCACCGGCCCGGTGGTGGCGATCGTGCTCGTCCTGTGCTCGGTGTTCGTGCCCGTGGCCTTCCTGGGCGGCCTCGCCGGGCAGCTGTACCGCCAGTTCGCGATCACCGTGGCAATGTCCGTGGCCATCTCGGGCCTGGTCGCCTTGACTCTGTCCCCCGCCCTGTGTGCGCTGCTCCTGCGGCCCCATCGGGAGCCCCGCGGCTTCTTCCGGTTCTTCAACCGCAGCTTCGAATCGGGCACCAGCGCCTTCGTGGCCACGGTCCGCCGGCTGCTGCTGCAACCCGTGATCGCCTTCCTGCTCTTCGCGGGCGTGATCGCGGGGACTTTCTTCCTGTTCCAGCGGGTGCCGGGTTCGCTCGTTCCCTCCGAGGATCAGGGCTTCTTCATCGCCGCGGCGCTCCTGCCCGACGGCGCCACCCTCTCGCGCACCCGCGAGGTCTCGGCCAGAATCGAGCAGATGCTCCTGGCCGACCCGGCCATCGAGCACGTGGCCACCATCAACGGCCTCGATTTCGTGGGCGGCGGCTCGAACAGCGCCGTCTCCACGATGTTCGTGATGCTCAAGCGGTGGGAACACAGAAAAACGCCGGAGCTGTCCATCGAGGCCACCATCGGCCGGTTCTTCGGCATGACCTTCGGGATCCGCGAGGCCTTGGTGTTCGGCTTCAACCCGCCGCCCATTCAGGGTCTCGGCTCGACCGGCGGCTTCGAGGTCTACGTCCAGAATCGGGGCGACGCGGACACCCCTCGCCTCGCCCAGGTGACCAGCGACTTCATGGCCAAGCTGAACCAGGACCCGCGCCTGCTCGGCGTGCGGACGCTGTTCCGGGCCAACTCGCCGCAGTTGTCCGTGCGGGTCGACCGCGAGAAGGCGAAGACGCTGGGGGTCGCCATCGACGACGTCTACGCCACGCTTCAGGCCGCCTTCTCGACGCTCTACGTCAACGACTTCGACCGCGCCGGCCGGGTCTTCCGCGTGCAGCTCCAGGCCGAGGGCGAGTTTCGCTCGAAGCCCGAGGACCTGACCAAGCTGTTCGTCCGTTCGTCGACCGGTTCCATGGTCGAGCTCGGCTCGCTGCTCGAGGTGGACTACGCCGTCGGGGCCGAGACCCTCGAGCGCTTCAACCTCTATCCCTCGATCAAGGTGCTCGGCGCGCCGGCCCCGGGCAAGAGCTCGGCCGAGGCGATCGCGGCGGTCGAAGAGATGGCCGCCCGGGAATTGCCGGCGGACTTCGCCATCGACTGGACAGGAAGCGCCCTCGAGGAGAAGAAGAGTGGCGGCAGCTCGGCCCAGGTGCTGCTCTTCGGGTTGGTCCTGGTGTTTCTGATCCTGGCCGCCCAGTATGAGAAATGGTCGCTGCCGGTGGCGGTGCTGCTCGGGGTGCCCTTCGCGTTCCTGGGTGCCCTGGTGGCGGTCTGGGCGCGGGGCATGCCGAACGACGTGTACTTTCAGATCGGCCTGGTGACGCTGATCGGCCTGTCGGCCAAGAACGCCATCCTGATCGTAGAGTTCGCGGTCCAGGAGCGGGCGCGAGGCAAGTCGGTGGTGGAGGCGGCCCTGTCCGCCGCGCGACTGCGCTTCCGGCCGATCGTGATGACCTCTCTGGCGTTCATCCTGGGGGTGCTGCCCTTGGCCATCTCCACCGGCGCCGGCGCCGCGGCGCGCCGCTCCATGGGCACCGGCGTCTTCGGAGGCATGCTCGCGGCGACGATGCTCGCCACGGCCTTCGTGCCGCTGTTCTTCCGCTGGGTTTCCGGTCGGGACGACGGCGGTGGTGGCGAGATTTCCGAGGACACACTGCCCGGCTGGGTCGAGAAGGAAGGAACCGCGCGATGAGTATCGTTCTACCCAGACTCCGTTCCGAGTCGCGGCCGGCCTCCGTGCCGGCCGATCCAAACGTCGAACGCATCCGCATCGGCCTGGCGCTGGTTCTCGGTGCCGGTCTCGTCGTCTCCGGTTGTCGCACGGTGGGGCCGGACTACGCCCGGCCCTCCGTGGCCTCTCCCGTGGCCTATTCGGCGCCCGCTTCGAGCGTTTCGATCCCGGACGCCTGGTGGACGCTCTTCGGAGACCCGACCCTGGACCGGCTGGTCGACGAAGCCCTCGCCGGCAATCCGGACCTGGCTGCCGCGGCGGCGCGAGTCGATCAGGCGCGAGCCCTTCTCGGGCTCGCTGACGCCGAGCGCTTGCCGACTGTCGACGGCGCGGCCAACGCCGGCCGAGCCCGGCTCTCGCGCAGCACCTCGGCATTGCCGCCGGGGATCGGCGCCGAGTTCAGCCGCTTCCACATCTCCGCCACGGTCAACTACGAGCTCGACTTCTGGGGCCGCTACCGGCGCGCCTCGGAGGCGGCCCGGGCGGAGCTGTTGGCGACGGAGGAGGGCCGGCGCACGGTGCGTCTCGGGCTCGCCGCGGCGGTGGCCACGACGTACTTCGATCACGCCTTCCTCGATCGCCAGCTGACCGATGCCCGTGGCACCCTGACCTCGCGCCAGGAGTCCGTGCGTCTCCAGCGGGTGCGGCTCGACGCCGGGACCATCTCGGAGTTCGAGCTGGCCCAGGCCGACGCCGAGCTGGCGGCCACCGAGGCCGCCATTCCCGTTCTCGAGCGCGAGCGGCGGCGGGCCGAGAACCGCCTGGGTGTGCTGCTCGGTCGCATCGGCCCGGTGGCGGGCGGGTCGGAGCTGCCCACCCCGACCTCCGCCAAGGTCCCGGAAGTGCCGGTCGGCCTGCCCTCGGATCTGCTCGCCCGGCGGCCGGACATCCTCGCCGCAGAGGCTGGCCTGGTCGCTGCCAACGCCCGCATCGGGGTCGCCCGGGCGGCGTTCTTTCCCTCGATCAGCCTGACCGCCACGGCCGGCAGCGAGAGCCGCGAGCTGGGCGACCTGTTCTCGTCGGCCGCCAACATCTGGCAGCTCGGGGCCGGTCTCCTGCAGCCGATCTGGAACGCCGGGCGGACCAGGCGCCAGGTCGAGGCCGCCACCGCTCGCCAGGAGGAGGCCCTGGCGCTTTACTTGAAGTCGATCCAGAGCGCCTTTGCCGAGGTCGAAGACGCTCTCGCGGGTCGCGCCGCGAGCATCGACGAGGTGGCCGCCCTGGAGCGCCAGATCGCCGCCCTCGAACGCGCCCGCGAGCTCGCCGACCTCCGCTACGAGGCCGGCGAATCCTCCTACTTCGAAGTGCTCGACGCCGACCGCAACCTCTTCCGTGCCCGCCTCGAGCTCTCCACCGCCCGTCGCGGTCAGTACGTGGCGGCCGTGGACCTGTTCAAAGCGTTGGGGGGAGGGTGGGAGGGGCGGTAGCGGGGTCTCGTCGTGGTGCAGGTTGAAACGGCGGCTTGTGCGTCGGCGCAAAAAAAGTCACGTCGCTGAAGCGCGCTCCGGGAGACGGATCTCGGTGCCCCCTCCCCTCGGAGGGGCTTACGGGCTAAGATCGGGCGCCATGATCCGCTCGACACTTCTCGTTGCCCTTTCGCTCGTCACCTTTGCCTGTGTGTCTACCCGGAAACCGGAGAAGCCGGAGCTGGTGGGAGAGACGAACCGCGAGGCGGTGGAGGCCGTGGTTCCCGACTGGGTCGGCCAGGAGGTGGCGTCGGAAATCGACCACGACGCCGCCCAGGCCCTCGTCGCCGTTCCCCCGGGTGCCGACGTGACGATCTTCTTCGCCACCTGGTGCGGCGACAGCAAGCGGGAGCTCTCGCGCTTCTGGCGCGCACTCGACGAGGTCGGGGGCGAAGTCGGCTTCTCCTATCGGCTGATCGGCGTTTCCCGCGACAAGGCGGAGCCGCTCGCGCTGATCGCGGGCAGTGACCTGCGTTACGTGCCGACTTTCATCGTGCGACGCGATGGCCAGGAAGTGGGGCGGATCGTCGAGTCGTCCCCGCACGGCCTCGAAGTGGACCTCCTTTCTTTGCTCGAAGGCCGCGCTCAAGGTGTGCTCACCCTGCGCGACGACCTCGGTGGCACCGCCGAGGCCCCGCCGGCCCAGTGAGCCGGCCGCCGCGTCGCGGCCGACTCACCCCGAGTGTGCAACCTTGCTTCGAGCCCTCCGTAGTTACCCGTGGCTGCAATGACCCGCGAGGCGTCCTCCGCGAGCGACGAAGAACTCGTCGATCGGGTCCTCTCGGGCGACCGAGAGGGCTTCGGCGATCTGGTGAGCCGTTACCAGAGTCGGCTGGTCAACTACCTGTACCGGTTGCTCCGCAGCAGCGAAGACGCCCACGAGCTGGCGCAGGAGGTCTTTCTCAAGGTTTATCAGGCGCTCGATCGCTTCGATCCGCGGTATCGGTTCTCCACCTGGGTGTTCCGGGTGGCGCAGAATGCCGCCATCGACTTGATTCGCAAGCGCCGCGTGCAAGTGGTCTCGCTCGATCGCCGGGAGGACTCGGACGGCGAGGTGCGGGATTGGGAGTTGCCGAGCCCCGAGCGAGGGCCCTACGGCGACCTGCGGAACCGGGAGCGGGGAGTGGCGCTCCAGGAGGCGATCGACGCACTCCCTTGGGAGTACCGGGAGCTCGTCGTGCTGCGTCACTTCGGCGAGCTCTCCTACGATGAGATCGCGACGCACAAGGCGATGCCGCTCGGGACGGTGAAGAACAAGTTGTTTCGCGGCCGGCAGATGCTCAAAGAGAAGCTGGTCGAGTACCTGGAGGATTGACGACATGTCGGAACCCGCGACCCCCGAGAGCCGCGATCACTCGCCGTTCCGCGAGTGGCTGACCCTCGAAGGCGCCGATCGCCAGGCTCTTGCGCCTCCGGAGCGCCGCCGGCTCGAGGATCACCTCTCGGGGTGTACGGCCTGCCGAGCGGAGCGCGATCGGCTCGCGCGACTCGACCTGCTGATCGCCGAGGAAGCGATTCCGGTGCGCGCCAGCTTCCGGAATGAAGTGCTTTCTGCCCTGCCGGCGGCCGGCTGGGAGGGTCGCAGCCCTCGAGCCTGGGGCTGGCCGGTGGCGGCGATGCTGGCGCTCGGAGTGGCCGCGGCCGCCCTGTTGGGCGCGTCTTCCACCCGCATGGCGCCGGGCGCGTCGTTCCTGGCTGCGCTCACCGCCGTCGGGGAGCTCTTTCTGACCGGCATGCTCGCTGGGGCCGGCCTGCTTTCGGCCTCCTGGCGCGGGCTCGGCCTGGTGCTCGATCGCGCGCTGACACCGGGCTCGACCGCTGCCTTCACGCTGCTCGTGATCTCGGTCGACATCCTGCTGGTCTCGATGATCCTGCGCCGGCGCCGGCGGGCCCGGGCGCACTCGTCCTCGCCCCGCGCATGAGATCCGGTCCTCTCGTCGTCCTATTGGGTCTGCTCGCCGGAGCGGCGCCGGTAGCGGCGGCCGGTCCACCGGCCACGGTGATCGAGGAGGGCAGCGTCGCCTCCCAGCAGGTCGTCTCGGTCGGCCGCGACGCCGTCATCGCCGGCAAGGCTCACTCGGACGTGGCCGCCCTGAACGGCTCCATCTACATCACGGGGTCGGTCGAAGGCGACGTGATCGTGCTCTCCGGCGACGCCCACCTCGGCCCCAAGGCCACGATCGGCGGCGACGTGTTCGTCCTCGGCGGCAACGTCAAGGCCGACCCGGGCGCGCGCATCGCCGGTCGCAGCGTTGCATACCCGACCGCTTCCTCGGCGTGGCTGACGCTCCTCGAGGGCCCGTCGCTCGGCATATCGCCCTTCTCGCCCCTCGTCGTGGGCACCAAGCTCGCCCTGCTGGCGGCCTGGATGGCGCTGGTCCTGCTGCTCTTCGCGGCCGGCGGCCGACCCATGCTGGCCACCGCGCGGACGGTCCGAGACGAGCCGCTGCGATCCTTCGTCACGGGGCTCGTGGGGGTGCTGGCGTTGGTGCTGACCGGCCTCCTGTTCACCGCCGTGGCACCCGGACTGGTCGGGGCGCCGCTCCTGGTCCTGGTGGCGATGTTCGGGCTGATCCTCAAGCTGTGGGGCATGGTGGCCGTCTTTCACGCCCTCGGCCAGTGGCTGTTCGGTCTGCTCGGTCGCCGGTCGTCCTTGGCCTTGAACGCCGCGACGCTCGGCCTGGTCGCCCTCGGGGTGACCAAGTTCTTGCCCTTCCTCGGTGCTTGGACCTGGGGTGTCGCCACCTTGATCGGCGTCGGCGCCGCCCTCGGCTCGAAGTTCGGTCTCGGTGAGGCCTGGTTCCAGCTGGGCGAGTTGGACGCTCCGCCGGCGAGCTGACGGCCGCTTCAGACCTCGCCGATCGAGAACATCCGGTCGAGGTCGTGGCGGGAGAAGACTCGGAATGCAGTCAGAGTCTCGGAGCTGGTGATGCCGGAGACCTTCAGCATCTTGCCGGTGACCACGTCGGCCAGGGCATCGGGGCTCGGAGTTCGCACGATCGCGACCAGGTCGAAACGGCCGGCCACGGAGTAGACCTCGGTGATGCCGGTGATTGCGAGTAGCTCCTGGGCCACTTCGTTGATCCGGTCCCGATCGACGTTCAAGAGCACGACACTGCTGACCATGGCGTTTCCTCCCCGGGGGTCGCGCGCCACCGAGCGAGCCGGAAGCGCCTGTCTATAATGCCATCATGTCCGCTCTCCCCCCCGTCCATGTCATCGGTGGTGGTCTCGCCGGCACCGAGTGCGCATTTCAGCTCGGTCGCCGAGGGCTGCCCGTGGTGCTGTGGGAAATGCGCCCCCGGAAGTCCACCCCGGCCCACAAGACCGGCGACCTCGCGGAGCTGGTGTGCTCGAACTCGTTGCGCAGCGACGACCCCTTCCATGCGGCGGGGCTGCTCAAGCGCGAAATGGAAGCTCTGGGTTCCCTCGTGGTGGGCGCGGCCCGGCGCTCCGCGGTGCCCGCCGGCAGCGCCCTGGCCGTGGACCGGGAGCGCTTCGCGGCGGAGATCCACGCGGGCCTCGCGAGCGTGCCGATCATCGAGCTTCGCCGGGACGAGGCGACGGAATTTCCGACGGGCGACGTGGTCATCGCCACCGGCCCGTTGACCTCAGAGGCCTTGGCCGGGCGGCTCGGCGAGCTTCTCGGTACCGAGTGGCTGTACTTCTACGACGCTCTGGCCCCGATCCTCGAGGCCGAATCCCTCGATCACGGCAAGCTCTTCGCCCAGTCCCGCTGGGACAAAGGCGACGGCGCCGACTATTTGAACGCGCCCTTCGACAAGGAGGGCTACTTGGCCTTTTACGACGCCCTCACGAAGGCCGAACTGGCCGAGCTCCACGAGTTCGAGAAGGCGATGTTCTTCGAGGGTTGCCTGCCGATCGAAGAGCTGGCCCGCCGCGGCGTCGACACCCTCCGCTTCGGACCCATGAAACCGGTGGGACTGCGCGGGCCCGATGGTCGGCGGCCCTACGCGGTGGTCCAGCTGCGCCAGGAAAACCTCGCCCGTACCCAATACAACCTCGTGGGTTTCCAATCCCGCATGAAGTGGGGCGAACAGGGCCGGGTCCTGCGTCTCATCCCGGGGCTCGAGCACGCCGAGTTCGTGCGCTTCGGCTCGGTCCATCGCAACACGTTCATCAACGCGCCCACCCATCTCGACAAGCTCTACCGGCTGCGGGCCGAGCCGCGGCTGCGGCTGGCCGGGCAGTTGACCGGCGTCGAGGGCTATCTCGAGTCCGCCGCCACGGGGCTGGCCGCCGCGCTCCACCTCGCGAGCGAACGGGCAGGGCACGCGGCGGAGCCGTTTCCGCCCACGACCGCCCTCGGTGCCCTGGCTCGCCACCTGACCGAGTCCGACCCGAAGCACTTCCAGCCCGCCAACGTCAACTATGGCCTGTTCGAGGAGCTGCCCGCGCGGGCCAAGAAGCTCGACCGGCGGCGGTTCTACGCCGAGCGAGCCCACCGGGACCTCGTGGCCTGGGGCGGGCGCCAGGGGGTGGCGGTCGATGCGGAGGTGCTCGCGCCGAGTGTTTCGACCGTTCCGATCCCTGCCGAGGTCCCGGCGTGAAGCTGGAGACCTTGCCCGCCTTGGTCGCCGGGTATCTGACCCACCTCGAAGCGGAACGCAACTTCTCACCCCACACCGTCAGGGGCTACGGCACGGACCTCCAGGCCTTCGTGGAGTTCCTGGCCGCGGATGTCTTGAGCAAGGAGGCGCGAGAGATCCGTCCCGACGACGTGGATCGCCTCGCGGTGCGTTCCTTCGTGGCCCATTCGAGCCGCCGGGGCTTGGCGAAGTCCAGCCAAGGCCGGGCGCTCTCGGCGGTCAAGGGCCTGTTTCGGTGGGCCTGCCGTGAGGGCCACCTGGCGGCGAACCCGGCGCTGGCGGTCCGGACGCCGAAGACGGAGAAGACGCTGCCGCGGCACCTGCGGCCGGGGGAGACGGAGACCCTCCTCGAGGCGCCGGACACCTCCGAGCCGCTCGGTCGCCGGGATCGGGCGTTCCTCGAGCTGCTCTACGCCACGGGCTTGCGGGTCGGCGAGCTGGTCAGCCTGGACTGGACGGAGCTCGATCTTTCGGCGCGGGTCCTGCGAGTGGTGGGGAAGGGCGGCAAAGAGCGGATGGTGCCCTTCGGCCAGCCTGCCGCGGACGCGCTGCGCGCCTGGCTCGCCGACTGGAGCGCCCTGCGGGAGCTGGCGCGGACGGCGGACCCGGCGGAGCCGGTGTTCCTGAACCACCGCGGCGGCCGCCTCACGGACCGATCAGTGCGGCGGCTGCTCGACCGCCACGTCGAGACCGCGGCCCTGGCCGCTGGCGTCCACCCCCACACATTGCGCCACACCTTCGCCACCCACCTGCTCGAAGCCGGCGCCGACCTGCGCTCGATCCAGGAGCTGCTCGGCCACAGCTCGCTTTCGACCACCCAGCGCTACACCCACCTCGAGGTCGACCGGCTGCTCGCCGTCTACCGCCAGAGCCATCCCCGGGCGCGGGGAGGGGAGTGAAAGTTCGGTAGACTTGCCCGAGTGCGCGTATACCTTGATCTCTGCTGCCTCAAGAGGCCTTTCGATCTGCAAGATCAGCCGGTTGTTCGGCTTCAGACCGAAGCTGTACTGAGTCTCCTGGCCGACCCGGCTGCGCCGATAGAACTTCTCCGCAGCCGAGCGATGTGGCTTGAGAATAGCCTCAATTCTGTTCAGTCCAGGCGCGAAGCGGTAGCACTGTGGATCACCGAGGGTCATCTCGCCGAACTCGACGAGGCAGAACTGAAATCCCGGACGACAGTGCTTCAGGGCCTGGGTTTCAAAGCCTTCGATGCCCTGCACCTGGCCAGCTCAGAACTTCTCGGCGCAGGCGTTTTTCTTACCGTGGATCTTTCACTACTCAGGCTTGCAGGACGAGTCGAGCCCAAGCTCTCGGTTCGGGTCACCGACCCTGTTCGCTTCATCGAGGAAATCTCGCCATGGAAGAACTGATCACCAACCAGAGTGAGCTCCGTCGCACTGGTTTTGCGGCTCTCGCCACGGCCCTAGGTTGGGCCAATGCTGTCCGGTTCTTACGTCAGTACGACCCGGGATCGGGGAACTACACCGAAGAGCGACGAACCTTGCTTCCCGACTGGGATGCACAGACGCTGGTTGAGCAGTCTCGGCAGTGCCCGACGAAGTAGGCTTTCCGTCTCGCCTCTTGACCGCCGACCTTGGCGCTCGAAACGCTGATGGTCGCCTTTCCTCGAGACGTCCCGGCTCCCTGCTAGAATGCCCGCTCCAATGCAAACTCTTCGTTCGACGACCGTCCTTCTCGTCCGCCGGGGCGGTGTGACTTGCATGGCCAGCGACGGCCAGGTCACCATGGGCCAATCGACGGTCGTCAAAGCCGGAGCGCGCAAGGTCCGGAGAGCCGGCAAGGCGGGCAACGTGCTCGTGGGATTCGCGGGCGGCGGGGCGGACGCGCTGGCGCTCTTCGCACGCCTCGAGGCCAAGCTCGAGGAGTACTCGGGCAATCTCGAACGGGGAGTCGTCGAGTTGGCGCGGGACTGGCGGACGGATCGAGCGCTCCGGCAGCTCGACGCCCTCATGCTGGTGGCCGATCGTGACCGGGCGTTCCTCGTGGCCGGCAACGGCGAGTTGCTGCAGCCCGACGAGGACAACGGTGCCATCGTGGCCGCCATCGGCTCGGGCTCGAACTTCGCGCTCGCGGCGGCCAAGGCCCTGTTGCGTCACACGAGCCTCGCCGCCCGCGAGATCGTCGTCGAGTCCATGGGGATCGCCGCCGACATCTGCGTCTTCACCAACCACCACCTGACGATCGAAGATCTCTGAGCGCTCGCGAGCACCAGAGTTGGGCCGTACCCGATGTCGAGTAGCCGAGAGAAAGTTTCCGTGAGCGTCGATGCCCCGGTATCCGCTCCGCGTGAGATCGAGAACATGACCCCGCGGGAGATCGTGGTCGAGCTCGACAAGTACGTCGTCGGGCAACACCGCGCCAAGCGTGCGGTGGCGATCGCGCTGCGCAACCGCTGGCGCCGCCAGCAGCTTCCGCCCGAGCTGGCGGAGGAGATCGCGCCCAAGAACATCCTCATGATCGGGCCCACCGGTGTCGGCAAGACCGAGATCGCGCGGCGCCTCGCCAAGCTCGCCCGCGCTCCTTTTCTGAAGGTCGAGGCCTCGAAGTTCACCGAGGTGGGTTACGTCGGCCGGGATGTCGAGTCCATGGTGCGCGACCTCACCGATATCGCGGTGGCCATGGTCAAGGAAGAGCGCCGCTCGGCCGTATGGGAGACCGCCGGCTCGCGAGCCGAGGATCGGCTGCTGTTGTTGCTGGTGCCGCCGCCGAAGATCCCAGGACTGTCGAGCCGGTCCGAGCCCGACGACGATGCCGAGCCGCGCGACGATCTCGCGGGCACTCGGGAGAAATTCCGCGAGCGCCTCCGCACCGGCAAGCTCGACGAGAAGATGGTCGAGATCGAGATCGAGGAGAGCGCCTTCCCGAGCCTCGAGAACCTGCCGCCCTCGGCCGGCGAAGAGACGGGCTTCAACCTCAAGGAAATGATGCCCGGCCTCTTCAACCGCCGCCGCCGCCAACGGGTGCGGGTCGCCGAGGCGCGCGAGATCCTGACGCAGCAAGAGGCCGACAAGCTGATCGACCGCCAGCTGGTGGCCCGCGAGGCCCGCCAGAGGGTCGAGCAGGGCGGAATGATCTTCCTGGACGAAATCGACAAGATCGCCGGCCGGGAAGGCAGCCGGGGGCCGGACATTTCGCGCGAGGGCGTCCAGCGGGACCTCCTGCCGATCGTCGAGGGCACCACGGTGTCGACCAAGTACGGCATGGTCAAGACCGACCACGTGCTGTTCTTCGCTGCCGGGGCGTTCCACGTCTCGAAGCCGTCGGACCTGATCCCCGAGCTCCAGGGCCGGTTCCCCATCCGCGTCGAGCTCGACGCGCTGACCGAGGACGACTTCGTGCGCGTCCTGACCGAGCCGGAAACGGCCCTCACCAAGCAGTACACGGCCCTGTTGTCGACCGAGGGCCTGACCCTCGACTTCACCGCCGACGCCGTGCGCGAGATCGCGCGGCTGGCGGTCGAGGTCAACTCGACCACCGAGAACATCGGCGCTCGGCGTCTCGCCACTCTGATGGAGCGGCTCCTCGACGAAATCTCCTTCGAAGCCCCCGACATGGACGATTCCGCGCTGACGATCGGCGAGGAAGACGTACGGCGAACCCTCGCGGACATCGTCCAGAACCAGGACCTATCACGCTATGTGCTGTGAATCGCCCTCCCGCGTCCTCGTGGGCGCCCTGCTCCTCGCCGCGCTCACGTTGCCCGCCTGCGGCAAGAAGGGCGATCCCTTGCCGCCGGAGCGTCTGGTGCCGGCCACCACCACCCATCTGACCGTGGCCCAGCGGGGGCGCGAGATCGTGATCGCCTTCCCCTATCCGAACGCCACCGCCGCCGGCACCGCTCTGCCCGGGCTCGAGCAGATCTCGCTCTGGCAGCTGTCGCTGTCGCCGCCGCCCGGTCCCGCCGGCGTGGCAGCTCCTCCCGTCGCGCCGCCGGACCTCCGCCTGTTCAACGTTCAGGCCGTGGCGATCGAGCGGCTCGACGCGGCCGGTATCGGCAGCTCCGTCCAGGGCGATCGGATCGTGCTGCGCCGGAATCTGCCCGCGCCACCCGACGATGGCAACCGCCAGGTGCTGGTCCTCGCGATCAAGACTCGCGCCCAGGGCGGCGAGGAATCGGCGTTTTCGAACCTCGGCCTGATCGAAGTGCTGGCGCCGCCGCCCGCGCCCCGGGGGCTCGCGGCCGAGGGCGAGGCAGAAGGCGTCCGGGTGAGCTGGGACGTGCCCGGAGCTCCGGGCGAGGCGAGCTGGGTGGGTTTCAATCTCTATCGCCGCGAGGCTACCTCGAAGGTCTACGGTGCGCCGATCGCGACCCTGACCACCGAGCGCGAGTTTCTCGACCGTGGAGCGCCCCTCGGTAGCCAGCTGATCTACGCCGTGACCACCGTGGCCGCCCGCCAGCCCATCCAGATCGAAAGCGGTATCGAGGCCGAGAAGGAAGTCCACCATCGCGACCTCTACCCTCCGCCCGGTCCTCGCGGGCTGGTTGCGCTGGCCGAAACGGGACGCGTGCGCCTGATCTGGGATCCGGTGTCGGCCACCGATCTGGCCGGCTATCTCGTCTACCGGCGCGATCCGGGCAGCGAGGATTTCGTCAAGATCGCCGGACCGGTCGAGAAGCCGGAGTTTGAACAGACCGATCTACCCGCGGGCGAAACGTTCGTCTACCGGGTGACCGCGGTCGACCGCGCGGGCAACGAGAGCGAGCCGTCGGGGCCGGCGGCGGGACGCGTCCGCTAGATGTACCGGCTCTCGGGCGGCGGCAACGACTTTCTGGCGCTGGCCGAACCCGCGTCGCCGCCCGCTCGCGACGACATCCGTGCTTGGTGCTCCCGCGGAGTTTCCCTCGGCGCAGATGGCCTGTTCACCCTCTCTCGCCACGGGCCGGGACGGGTCGAAATGACCTACTGGAACGGCGATGGCTCGGACGCCGAGCTCTGCCTGAACGGTACCCGCTGCGCCGCCCGCCTGGCGTTCCAGCTCGGCTGGGCCGCCGGTGAAGTGGTGGTCGAAACCGGCGCCGGCCCGTTCCGGGCTTGGCCGGTGGACAACACCACGATCGAGATCGAGTTGCCACCTCCCTCGTTCGGGCCTGTCGAGCGCTCGCCGGTGGTCGAAGGAACCGCCCGAGCCGGCCTGTTCGTGCAAGCCGGAGTCCCTCACTTCCTGCGCGGCGTCGAAGGCTGCCTGGGCGCCGCGCCGGTGGCTTCGGAGGGTCCGGCACTGCGCCGTCACCCGGAGTTCGGCCCGAACGGGACCAACGTCGACTGGGTGCGGGCCATCTCTCCCCACGAGCTCGAGATCCGCACCTTCGAGCGCGGCGTCGAAGGCGAGACCCTGGCCTGCGGGTCGGGAGTCATGGCCGCCACGATCGCGGGCCTGGCGACGGGAACCCTGGCGTTTCCGGTCGAGGTGCTGACCGCCGGCGGCTTTCGTTTCCGCCTCGACGGCAAGGCCGGCCCGAACGGACTACCGGTGAGCTGGCGGCTCGCCGGCGACGCAAGATTGCTCGCCGAGCTGACACCCGAGCCAGGCGCCTCGAGGGTGCCCACTCCCGCCCGATGGACCCCGTGACCACCCGTCCGCCAACGGACCGGGTGGCGGTAGTGATCCCGGCGTTCAACGAATCCGAAACCCTGGCCGAGGTGCTGAGGACGTTCCGGGCAATGAACCTGTGGGATGAGTTGGTGGTGGTCTCCGACGGCTCCACCGACGGCACCGCCGAGATCGCCCGGCAGAGCGGCGTCCACACCGTGGTGTTGGCCGAGAATCGCGGCAAGGGCTTGGCCCTGGCCGCGGGAGTCGCCGTCACCACGGCGCCGGTGTTGTTGTTCGTGGACGGCGACATTCTCCACCTGAACGAGTCCATGCTGCGCCGGCTGGTCGAGCCCGTGCTGGCGGGACGGGCCGGCATGGTGGTCGGCATCCGTCATCGGAACCGCTTGTTCGACCGAATCCAGATCCGGTTCGGGCCGCTCCTCTCGGGCATTCGGGCTCTGCGGCGGGAGGTCTTTCTCGCCGTGCCGGAGTCCTACCGGCGCGGCTTCCGGATCGAAACCGCCCTGAACCACTGCTGCCGGCGACTGGGGCTGGCCATCGAGGTCAGCGTGCTCCACGACCTCGCCCATCGGGTCAAGGAGCAGAAGCGCGGGCTTTGGCGAGGACTTGCCGCGCGGCTCCGCATGTTCACCGCGGTCTTCCTGGCCTGGTTGAGTCTTACCCTGGCGCCGCCGGCTCTGGCGGACACGGCGGAGGCTCGCCGGGCCGATCTCGGGTAGCCGTTCGGCCCCCGCGCCCGCGAGGCAGCGCATGAATCGCCTATCATGGCGACCATGCAGCTCTCCGTCGCCTTCTGCTCGATCCTCCTGCTTCCCTCGGCACTCCCACCCTCGACGGTCTTCGAAGGCACCACGCCCGGTGGGGCCGTGGTGCAGATCGAGATCGTGGCCGATCCGGCGACGGCCGAGACCAGCCAGCGGGCCGCTTTCGATCGCGTGGCCGAGAGCGAGCGCCTGTTGGCCGAGGCCACTACGGCGCTCAACCTCGCGAGCGGCGTCGCCCGCGCGGTGCCGGTTTCGCCCGAGATCCTCGATCTGATGGTGCGCGCTCGGGACTTCTGCGTCTGGTCCCTCGGGGCCACGAGCCCCCTCGGGGGCAACCTGCGAGACCACTGGCGAGCCGTGGCGGGTTCCACCGTGCCACCCCCCCCGCCCGCGGGGGCCTTGGCGAGCGCGGCCTGCGACCAGCTGCGCATCGACCGGCCGCGCGGTACGGTGTCGATCGCCGCCGGTAGCCGGGTCGATCTCGGTTCCTTTGCGCGCGGGTTCGCGGTGGACCGCGCCGTCGCCCTGCTCCAGGACCGGGGGGTCGCGGCGGGCTGGGTCGCGGTCGACCGGGTTCGCCGCGCCTTCGGGGCGCCTCCCCAGACCTCCGCGAAGAAGGTCGGCTGGCCGGTGGAGCTGCCCCAGTTCGAGGGCTTCGACGGCCCGCTCGACGTGCTGCGCCTCGACAACCAGGCCCTGGCCATCGCCTGGCGCCGGGACGAGCGGGGGAGCGAGCCCCTGGCCTTCGATCACCGGACGGGCTCGCCCGCCGAAGGAGTCTGGGCGACGCTGGTGATCACGGACCTGGCCGTGGATGCCGAGGCCCTGGCCGCCACGGCCCTCGCCCTGGGCAGCCGGGAGGGGCGGTATCGGATCGCTACCTTGAAGCCCGAGCCGGCGGTGCTCTGGCTGCTCGGCCGAGGCACCGGTCGGCCGCTCCTCGAGGAGCTGCGCTGGTCGCTGGGAAAGCGTCGCTGAAAAGACGCATCGGTCGAGGAATCTCCGCCCTGGCGAGGCTGTTGCCGTCAGCGACATGGAACCGGAATACCTCCTCCCTCCCGAAGATCCCAGCCCGACCGGCCCGCCGCCGGCCGGCGAACGCCAACGGCGACTGCTCGATCCCTTTCGTCCTCGGCCCGCGAGCGCCCGCAAGCTCGCACCGTTGCCCTGGCGTACCCGGATGGTCTTTCTGGCCATCGGCATACCCTTGGCGATTCTCGGCGTGGCCGGCCTGTTTCTGCCCATCCTCCAGGGCGTGCTGTTCCTGATCTTGGCGGCGGCTCTGTTGTCGCTCGCCAGCATTCGGGTCGAACGCTTCCTTCATGGCCTCTTCCACCACCGCTGGCCCCGGTTCTGGCGGCGCCTCGAGCGCTTTCAGACTCGCCTGCGCTGGCGCTTCCGCGAGCGCCGCCGGCGCAAGGCGGAGCAACAGGGCGCCTCGTAAATCCCGAACCGCGCTTCGTTATCGCCTCTGTTACACTCCGTCCGGATGCGCATCGAGGTCCTGGGGAGCTATGGGGGTGAGAGCCTCGAGTGTCGAATGACGTGCCTGCTCATCAACGGCACCGTCGCGCTCGATGCGGGATCGCTTTCCCAGGCCTTGCCGATCGACCGGCAGGTCGGAGTGCGGTCGATCGTTCTGACCCATTCCCACATGGACCACACCAGCGGCCTGCCGTTCTTCATCGAGAACGTCTATGGCCGCCAGAGCGCCCCGATCGACATCTACGCCTCGGCGGCCACCATCTACGCCATCCGCAAATACCTCTTCAACAACGCCACCTGGCCCGATTTCTCCCGCTTGCCGAACCAGTTGCTTCCCGCCATGCGCTTCCACGAGCTCGAGCCCGAGCGGCCGGTGACGATCGATGGCGTGACCTTCACACCGATCCCGGTCAATCATCCAGTTCCGACGTTTGGGTACCTGCTCGAGCAGGGTAGCGCGGCGGTGCTGTGGTCCTCGGACACCGGGCCGACCCAGCGGCTGTGGGAAGTGGCCAACGCCACCCGCAATCTGCGCGCCCTGGCGATCGAGACCAGCTTCGACAACTCCCTTCAGGAAGTCGCCGACCTCTCGCTGCACCTGACGCCCCAGAGCCTCGAGCGCGAGCTGCGCAAGCTCACGGCCTCGGTGCCGGTTTACGTGCACCATCTGAAGCCGCCGTGCCTGGCCAAGGTCCGCCAGGAGGTCGAGGCCCTCGGGCGCCCGAACCTCGATTTCCTCGACCAGGGTCGGATCTACGAGTTCTGACGATGAAAGTCGTCGTTCTCGGTTCCGGCAGCCGCGGCAACGCCGTCGTGGTGGAGTCGACTTCCGGCCGCCGGGTGCTGGTGGATGCCGGCTTTTCCTGCCGGGAGCTCGAGAAGCGGATGCACGCGGTGGGCATCGTGCCGAGCTCGTTGTCGGCGCTGATCCTGACCCACGAGCACCAGGACCACGTGATCGGAGCGGATCGTTTCGCCCGCCGCCACGGACTGCCGATCTACGCCACCCAGGGCACCCTCGGCGCCACCTCGCTGCGCCCGGAGCTGCGCTCGAAGGCCCTGCGGATCTCCTCGGGAGTGCCGGTGGAAGTGGCCGGATTCGAGCTCGAGCCGTTTTCGATTCCTCACGACGCCTTCGAGCCGGTCGGGGTGGTCCTGACCGACGAGGCCGGTCGCCGCTTCGGCCTGGCGGCGGATCTCGGCTACCGCAGCCGCCTCGCCTGGGGGCGGATGGGGGAGCTCGACCTCGTGGTTCTCGAGACCAACCACGACCTCGAAATGCTCAGAAGTGGCCCCTACCCGTGGCCGCTCAAGCAGCGCATCGCCGGGCGCCACGGGCACCTGTCGAATCGCGAGGCGGCCGAGGGCCTGCCCGAGCTGTGCTGCGACCGACTGCGATGGGTGGTGCTCTACCACCTCTCCCAAACCAACAACGACCCGGCCTTGGCGCTCGACGCCGTCCAGGAAGCACTTCAGGAGGCGGGTTCGGCGGCCCGGGCCGAGGTGAGCTTCCAGGACCGCCCGACGCCCTGGCTCGAAGTGGGGCTGGAGGTGGCTTGACGTGAAAGCGATCGTGACTGTCTTTCCCCGCCGCGAAATCCTCGACCCTCAGGGCAAGGCGATCCAGGGCGCCCTCGTCCGAGTGGGCTTCGACGCCGTGGCGAGCGTGCGGGCGGGCAAGGTGTTCGAGATCGAACTCGCCGAAACCGATCCGGATCGCGCCCGCGAGCTGCTCGCTGCGATGTGCCGGAAGCTCCTTGCCAACACCGTGGTGGAGGACTTCTCCTTCGAGATCGTCGAGGGCACGGGATCATGAAGTGTGGCGTCGTCGTCTTCCCGGGCTCGAACTGCGATCACGACGTCTACCACGTCCTGAAGCACGTGGTGGGGCAGGAGACCACCTTCCTCTGGCACGAGGAAGAGACGGTTGCGGGCTGTGACCTGGTGGTTCTGCCCGGCGGGTTCTCTTACGGCGACTACTTGCGGGCCGGAGCCATGGCGGCACTTTCGCCGGTGATGGCGGCGGTCAAGCGCCACGCCGAGGCCGGTGGGCTCGTGCTGGGCATCTGCAACGGCTTCCAGATCTTGCTCGAAGCGGGCCTGCTTCCGGGCGCCATGCGCCGCAACGAGAGTCTGCGGTTCCTCGGTCAGGACGTGTTCCTGCGTGTGGAACGCGACGATCTCGCCTTCACCCGCGGCTACCGGGTCGGCCAGGTGATTCGCCTGCCCATCGCCCACGGTGAGGGCAACTACGAGGACACGGACGAGCACCTCGACGCGCTCGAGCGGGCCGGTCGGGTGGCGTTCCGCTACTGCGACGCCCGAGGAGCGCTGAGCCCCGAGGGCAACCCCAACGGTGCGGCCCGAGCCATCGCGGGCATCGCCAATGCCGCCGGCAATGTGCTCGGCATGATGCCTCACCCCGAGCGGGCGTCGGAAGCGATCCTGGGCGGCACGGATGGCCTGGCGCTCTTCGCCGGTCTGGTCGCGGCCACGGCCGAGGTGGCTCGATGAACGCCCTCGTGACGGTCGAGGAAGCGGCCTCCCACGGGCTGAACGCCGAGGAGTACCAGCGGCTGGTGGACCTTCTCGGACGCCAGCCGAACCGGGTCGAGGTGGGCATCACGAGCGCCCTGTGGTCCGAGCACTGCTCTTACAAGTCGTCCAAGGTCTACCTGCGCGAGTTTCCCACCGAGGGGCCCCGGGTGATCCAGGGGCCGGGTGAGAACGCCGGAATCGTCGACATCGGCGAGGGCTGGGTGGCGGCCTTCAAGATGGAGAGCCACAACCACCCGAGCTTCATCGAGCCCTACCAGGGCGCGGCGACGGGCGTGGGCGGCATCCTGCGCGACATCTTCACCATGGGCGCCCGGCCCATCGCGTGCCTCGACAGCCTGTTCTTCGGCGAGATCGATGCGCCCCGCATGCGCACGCTGGTCGACGGGGTCGTACGGGGAGTGGGGGACTACGGCAACTGTGTCGGCATTCCCACGGTCGGCGGCCAGACCTTCTTCCACCCGGGCTACAACGGCAACATTCTGGTCAACGCCTTCGCCCTGGGGGTCGCGCGGCGCGACGAGATTTTCCATGCCCGGGCCACCGGCGAGGGCAACCCGATTCTCTACGTCGGCAGCCGCACGGGTCGCGACGGCATCCACGGGGCGACCATGGCCTCGGAGTCCTTCGGTGAGGAGAGCGAGGCCAAGCGGCCGACGGTGCAGGTTGGGGACCCGTTCACCGAGAAGATCCTCCTCGAAGCCTGCCTCGAGGCCATGAAGACGGGCGCCATCGTGGCGATCCAGGACATGGGCGCGGCGGGGCTGACGAGCTCGGCGTTCGAGATGGCCGAACGCGGCGGCACCGGCATGCACCTGGCGCTCGACCGCGTGCCCATGCGTGAGGAGGGCCTCGGGCCCTACGAGCTGATGCTCTCGGAATCCCAGGAACGCATGCTCCTGGTGGCCCAGCGGGGGCGCGAGGAAGAGGTGGCTCGGGTCTATCGCAAGTGGGGGCTCGAAGTAGTGCCGATCGGCGAAGTCACCGGGACGGGCCGCGCCGAGCTCAGCTGGCACGGCGCCTCCGCGGCGGACTTGCCGGTGGCCGCGATCACCACCAACGCACCGCTCTACCGCCGGCCGACCACGGACCCTGTGCCGGCGCCAGCCTTGGCCCGCCACGAGGTGCCTGAGACGACGGACCCCATGGCGAGCCTGCGGGCGCTCCTCGACACCCCGGACCTGGGCTCGAAACGCTGGATCGTCCGCCAGTACGACCACACCGTCCGTGGCAACACCGTCCGCGGACCGGGCTCGGACGCGGCGGTGCTGCGCTTGAAGGGCACCGGCGTGGCTCTGGCCCTCGCGACCGACGTCAACCCGGTCTACGGCGCGCTCGATCCCCGCCTGGGCGGCGCCCAGGCCGTGGCCGAGTGCGTGCGGAACCTCGCCTGCGTCGGGGCCGAGCCCGTGGGCCTCACCGACTGCCTCAACTTCGGCAACCCGGAGCGGCCCGAAATCATGGGCCAGTTCCGCGAAGCAGTACGGGGGATTTCGGACGCCTGTCGGGCGCTCGGCGTGCCGGTCATCTCCGGCAACGTCTCGCTCTACAACGAAACCGGCGACCGCTCGATCCCCCCGACGCCCACGGTGGCGGTGGTCGGCGTGCTGCCGAATCTCGCCGGCGTGCCGCGCGCGGGTTTCGTGGCCGAGGGGCACCGGCTGGTGCTGCTGGGGGACTCGCGGCCGGAATTCGGCGGCTCGGTCTACCTGCGCCTCCTCCACGGACTCGAAAAGGGCCGGCCGCCGAGCCTCGATCTCGACGCCGAGGCCCGGCTCGCGGGGCTTCTCCGCACGCTCGTCGCGCGCGGCGAGCTCGCGAGCGCCCACGACCTCGCCGAGGGCGGCTTCCTGCTGGGCCTCGCCGAGATGACCTTCGGAACCGGCCTCGGTGCCCGGGTCGAAGTCCCCATCGGTGGTGCCGAGCTCTTCGCCGAGTCTCAGGCGCGGGCGATCGTGGCGGTGGAGCCGGCCAAGCTCGCTGCCGTCCTAGCGGCGGCCGAGTCCGCGCGAGTTCCCGCGCGGGAAATCGGAGAAACCGGCGGCAGCGAGCTCGTCGTCACCGCGGCCGGCGAGCGGCTCCGGCAAGGGGTGGCCGAGCTCGAGCGAATCTGGGAAGAAGCACTGCCGCGGGCGTTGGGGCTGTAGCCTCCCAGGCTACTCAGGTGATACCCTCGGCGGTGCCGATGGAGGTGCCGTTGTGAATACTACTTTCAATACCGTTCCCGCTCTCGAGGTCAAGCGCCGCGGGGTTCGTGCCATTACGGACCAGCTTGTCCGCGGTCCGGTTCATGTGATTCAGCGGGACCGCCCCGCGTTCGTCGCTCTGTCGGAGGAGAGCTTTCAGGACATGCTCGGTGAGCTCGAAACGGCGCGGATCGCGGCGTCTTTGGCGGATCTCGCAGCCGGGCGGGTTCGCAAGGGCTCGGCGACGGACTTGATGGCGGAGATTCTCGACGAGTGAGCCGGCAACTCGTCTGGACCGAGACTTTTACGCGGACGGCTCGGCGTTTTTTGCGCACCCGTCGGGACCTCGCTCCCGTGGTCGCGTCCGTCTTGAGTCGGCTGGAAGCCGACCCGTTCGACCCTGTGCTCAAGACCCACCCCTTGCGCGGGCAGCTCGAGGGACTTCATGCGGTCCGTGTCACCTACGACGTCCGCCTCGTGGTGAAGATCGAAGCTGACCGGTTGACGATTACGATGATCGATATCGGCTCTCACGACGATGTCTACCGCTGACCCGGAGCCTTGACCCATGTGCGGAATCTTCGGCATCGAAGGCAGCGCCGACGCGGCGAATCTGACCTACCTGGGGCTCTATGCGCTCCAACATCGGGGCCAGGAGAGCGCGGGGATCGTCTCCTGGGACGGCGGGCGGATGCACGTCGAGCGGGGCATGGGCCACGTGGCGGATCTGTTCAGCGCGCCGGTGCTGGCGCGTCTGCCCGGTTCCCGGGCGGTCGGGCACACCCGCTACTCGACCGCCGGCTCGTCGGTGATCTCGAACGCCCAGCCGATCGTGGTCAAGACGGCCCTCGGTCCCCTGGGGTTGATCCACAACGGCAACCTGACCAATGCCCTCGAGCTGCGTTCGGAGCTCGAGGGGGACGGCGCCATCTTCCAGACCACCAGCGACACCGAGGTGATCCTGCACCTCATGGCTCACCACCCGCGACCGCGGGCGGTAGAGTCGCTGCTCGCCGTGCTGCCGCGGGTGGAGGGGGCCTATTCGCTGCTCTTCGTCTCCCAAGACGGCCTGATCGCGGCCCGGGATCCGTTCGGATTCCGGCCCCTGTCGCTCGGCAAACTGGACGGCGCCTGGTGCTTTGCGTCGGAGACCTGCGCCTTCGATCTGTTGGGCGTCGAGCACGTGCGGGACCTCGAACCCGGTGAGGTGGTAGTGGCCCGCGGCGGCGAGATCGAGACCTTCCACCTGCCCGCGTCGCCGCAACCCAAGCGCTGCATCTTCGAGCAAGTGTATTTCGCTCGACCGGACAGCCGTTTGTTCGGGGACTCAGTCTCCCTGGCGAGACTCCAGATGGGCGCGGCGCTGGCCCGGGAAGCACCGGCCGATGCCGACCTCGTGGTCCCGGTGCCGGACAGCGGTCTTTTTGCGGCCCTCGGCTACAGCCGGGAGTCCGGTCTGCCCTTCGAGTTCGGACTGATCCGCAATCACTACGTGGGCCGCACCTTCATCGAGCCCAAGCAGTCGATCCGCCATTTTGGGGTCAAGGTCAAGCTGAACCCCGTGCGCGAGCTGATCGGCGGCAAACGGGTAGTGCTGGTCGACGACTCCATCGTCCGCGGCACCACCTCGCCGAAGATCGTCAAGATGGTCCGCGACGGCGGCGCCTCCGAGGTCCACCTGCGGATCTCCTGTCCCCCCACCTGCTTTCCGTGCCATTACGGGATCGACATGCCGACGCAGTCCGAGCTGATCGCGGCCAACCACAGCCTCGAAGAGATCCGCGCCTTCCTGGGCGCCGACAGCCTGGCCTATCTCTCCCTCGATGGCCTCCTCGGCTCCGTTACGGGGGCCCGCGACAGCTACTGCACCGCCTGCTGGACCGGCCGCTATCCAGTCGCCATCGCCCCCCGCGACGACCGCCAGGCCGAGCTGTTCCCGATCCGGGCGGACGGGGGGGAGTAGGCCTGAAGAGATGCTCTTCGTGCCCACGACCCACGGCCCGGTCACCCGGCTTCACCTCGCCACGACCTTCTTCGGACGCCCCCTCGTGGGGGTGTCGGCGTACCGCATCGGCGACCTCTTGATCGACACCGGGTTGCCGTGGACGGCGCGGCGGGTGGTCGGTTGGGCGCGGGAGGTGGGGATCGAGCGGGTCGTTCTGACCCACCATCACGAGGATCACGCGGGGGCCGCCGGAGCCCTGGCGGCTGAGCTGGGGTTGCCCGTGGCGGCTCCGGCCCTCGGGATCGAACGGCTGGCGCGTGGGCCGCGGGTGCCCATCTACCGCTACATGGTCTGGGGGCGGCCCGCGGCGGTCCGAGCCTCGGCGCTCGGCGAGCGGGTCGAGGTGCTCGATTTCTCGTTCCGGGTCATCCCGACCCCCGGCCACGCCTTCGACCACGTCTGCCTCTACGACGACGATCGCGGCTGGCTGATCGGCGGCGACCTCTTCGTCCACGAGCGGGTCAAGTACCTGCGCCGGATCGAGGACGTGGGGCTTCATCTCGAGTCCCTGCGGCGGATCGCCGCCCTCGAGCCGAAGCTCCTTTTCTGCGGCCACGCGGGCGTGGTGCCGGATGCGGCGGCGGCCTTGCGCCGGAAGATCGCCTACTGGGAAGACCTCGCGGGACGGGCCTCGAACCTGGCCGGGCGGGGTTGGAGCGTCCGGCGCATCACCCGCGAGCTCGTGGGCGCCGAGGGTCTCTTCGCCTTCATTTCTTGCGGCGACTTCTCGAAAGCGAATCTGGTGCGAGCGCTGCTAGACTGATCGCAGTGTTCCCACAACACGATCCCGCGGAGCTGCCGACCGAGGTGGAGTCGGAGAGATTCGCTCGGGTCACCGAGCGCGCTCGCCGCGTGCTCGGCCTGACGGTCCTCGCTCATCGGGATCGGGAGCGAATCGGCGAGCGGGCCATTTTGCCCGGGCTCACGGCGGGAACACCCTGGACGCTCGGGAGACTCGAGCCCCGGTTCGCCCCTCCTGGCTCGGGGACCCTGCGCGCGCTCGAGGATCCGGGCCTCAGCCGGCGCCCGCTTCGCTTCGATTCCGGCTCGCGGCCCGGTAACGTCCGGATCTCGAAGAACGAGAGTCCGATCGATCTCGAGGTCGAGGGCGTGGGGGGCGACGGACCCTGGGAGCTGAGCGCCGCCACCCTCGAGCGGGGCGCCGTGTTGCTGCTCGCGAAGCGTCTGGCCCTGCTCCTGTCGTGGCTCGATCCGCTGGCGGACTCGACCGCGCCCGACTTTGGCCTCGTCGGCGCCAGCGCTGCGATGTCCGCCCTGCGGCGCCAGATCGCGAGCGCCGCCGAGCTGGCGACACCCGTCCTCGTGCGCGGCCCGACCGGTGCGGGCAAAGAGCTCGTGGCGCGCGCCATCCACCAGGGGAGCCGACGGGCGCGTGGCCCGTTCGTGGCGGTCGACCTCGGGGCGCTGCCCGCGACCCTCGCGGCCGCCGAGCTGTTCGGCACCGTCCGCGGGGCCTTCACCGGTGCGGATCGCCCGCGCCAGGGGTTGTTCCGGCGCGCCCACGGCGGCACCCTGTTCCTGGACGAAATCGGCGAGGCCACACCAGAAATCCAGGTCCTGCTGCTGCGGGCGCTCGAGGAGCGCGAGGTCCGGCCGCTCGGCGCGGACGATCCGGTGCGGGTCGATGTGCGCATCGTCGCCGCCACCGACGCCGATCTTGAGGCCGCGGCGGCGGCGGGCCGCTTTCGAATGCCGCTCTACCATCGCCTCGCGGGCTCCGAAATCCAAGTGCCGCCGCTGTCCGCAAGACGGGAGGATCTGGGCCGGCTGCTTTGTCACATCCTCGAGCGGGAAGCTCCCGAGGAGCCGGCCTCGTTGCCTGCGCCGATCGTCGCGCGGCTCGCGATGGCCGATTGGCCGGGCAACGTTCGCGAGCTCCAGAACGCGGCGCGCCGCCTGATGGCCGCGGGGCGCACGGGTGGCGAGGTGGCCCAGTGGGCCGAGCTCGAACGATTGTTTCGTCGCCCTGCGCCGGTGCCGATCGAGGCTTCCCGGCACAAGCGGCTCTCAGCGCGAGATCTCTCCGAGGAGGAGATCCAGGCCGCCCTCACGGCCTGCGGCGGCAAGATCCTGCCGGCGTCGCAGCTGCTCGGCGTTGCGCGCGCCTCGCTCTACGACCGACTCCGCCAGCTGAAGCTGGGACCGTTCCGTGCGGGAACGATGCCGTGACCCCGGACGAGTCGGCGCCGCGCATCGGTCCCTACCGGTTGGCGGAGCGACTCGGAGCGGGAGGCATGGGCGAAGTTCACCGGGCGTGGGACGAGCGGCTCGAGCGCTGGGTGGCCGTCAAGCGCATTCGGGCTGACGTCGAATCGACGCCGGAGACCCGGGAGCGCTTCCGACGGGAGGCACGGGCCGCCGCGGCGCTCGCCCACCCGGTGATCGTCCAGATCTTCGACATCCTCGAGGCCGAGGACTCCGATGCCATCGTCTTCGAGCTGGTCGAAGGTGAGCCTCTGAGCAGGCGCATCCTCCAAGGTCCGATGCCTCTCGGCGAGGTCCTGCGGACTCTGACGCTCCTCGCGAACGGCCTCACGGCGGCCCACGCGCGGGGCGTGATCCACCGGGACCTCAAGTCGAGCAACGTCATGCTGACCTCGGGCGGTGCCTTGAAGATCCTCGATTTCGGTGTCGCGAAGCGGGTCGATCACGAGGAGGCGACGCTCACCCCGAGCCTTGCGGCCGTGGGTACGTTTCGAGCGATGTCGCCGGAGCAGGCATCCGGTGCGGAGGTCGGCCCGGCGTCAGATCTTTTTTCCTTGGGCACGCTCGGCTACGAAATGCTGACTGGACGCCACCCGTTCGCGGCGGACTCGGTCTACGAAACCCTGCGGCGGGTGTGCACCGCCGTTCCGGAGTCTTTGACGACCTTGCGACCCGACGTGCCGGACCGGCTCGTCGAGCTGGTGAACCGGCTCCTGGACAAGGACCCGGCGCGACGCCCGACGGCCGAGCAGACGGCCACGACGCTCGACTCGTTGGTCTCTACCGCGCAGCGGAAACGAATCGAGCTCGAGTTGGAGCCGACCCAAGCGGACGCCCCCGTCCCTCCGCCGGGTCCGGCCCGCTCGGGCGCCGCCAGCGGCCCAGCTTCGGCGCACGTACGGCTTTGGAGGGTACTGCTCCTCGGTGCAGTCGCCGGGTTGCTCGTGGTCGGCGCCTTCTGGTTTGGCCGGGAGCCTCCTTCGGCGCCGCGCCTCCGGCTCGCGGTTCCCGAGCCGAAGGTGACGCTCGAAGGCACCGTTGGGGCCGATCTGCTCGGTCCCAGCTTGCGGGCGGCGCTCCTGGGCGCGGCACTGTCGCTCGAGGGGGTCGAGCCCGTGCCGCCCGAGCAAGTGGATCGTTTCCCGGGCGGCCCTGTCGATGTGGCTCAGGCGGTGGCAGCTGACGAGGTGCTCTCGGCTGCCGTCGTGTGCCGCGGCGAAGCCTGCCAGGTCGATCTCCAGCGCCTCTCCGGCGCCGAGGGCCGCCTGCTGTGGACGGGCTCGTTCCCCGCCCCGCCCGGCGAGCCCTTCGCCCTCGCCACGGCCGCCGCGGCGCAGCTGCAGCAGGCTTATGCCGAGCGCAAAGTGCGCCCCGGGAGCGGCGTGCGGGCGATCGACGCCGCGGAGTGGCGGGCCTACCTCGAAATCCAGCAAGCCGTGGGCGAGGCCCGCAACCTGCCGCTCGACGAGCAGATCGAGCGCCTCGGAACCCTGCGGCGACGGAACCCGAGTTTCATCGAAGCCGCCCTCGCCGAGGCGCGGCTGCTCGTCCGGAGGTTCGCCGAGGGCCGCGATGGCGCCGATTTGGAGCGCGCCGCGGCCGGTCTCGCCGAGGCGCGCCAGCGTGCCCCGGCCGATCCGCGTCCACTCCTGGCGGGGTTCGACGTCGCCTTCATGGGCGAGGACCTCGAGCAAGCCGACGCCGCGCTCGCCGAGATCGAACGTTGCTGCGCCGGAGAGCCGGGACTCGAGGTCCGGCGGGCGCGTCTTCTGGAACGCCGCGGCAAGGGCCAAGAAGCCCTCGAGCTGATGCGCCGGGTGGCCCAGCGGGCGCCCGCCTGGGATCACTTGTACCTCTTGGCCAATCTTGAGTACCGGCTGGGGGAAACCGCGGCGGCCCGGTCCCGGCTCGAGGACTTGCTCGGCCGCTTCCCGCAGGACGTGCCCACCCGCTCCAAACTCGCCCAGATCGAGCTCGTGAGTGGCGATCCGGCCCGAGCGCGCGATCTCTACGCCGAGCTGGTAGCGAAGCACCCGGAGTTCCCCGAGCTGTCCAACCTCGGCCTGGCGAACATGTTGCTGGGGGACCTCGCCGCCGCCGAGCGCGATCTGCACCGCGCCGCGGAGCTCGAACCCAAGAACCCAGGAGCGCTGCTCAATCTTGCCGACGCGGTCGAGCTCCAGGGCCGCCGCGAAGAGGGGGAAGCCTTCTATCGACGCACCCTGGAGCTGGCCGAGAACGACCCCGCCGCCGGCCACTGGCAGATCCAGACCATCCGCGCCCAGGCCCTCGCCCACCTGGGTCGTGGCGAAGAGGCCGTCGCGGCCATCCAAGGCGTGCTCGCCCAGGAAGATTCTCAAGCGAGCTACGAAGCCGCCGTGGTCTTCGCGCTGGTGGGCGACCTAGCCTCGGCCCGAGTCAACGCCGACCGGGCGCGGGCTGGAGGCTTCGGGGACGCGTGGTTCGAGCTTCCGTGGTTGTCTAGCCTTCGCTGAAGGTGGCGGTGGCGGGCCGGGCTCTCGGTTGATGATCGTCGGGTCCGGAGAAGAGTACAGCTGGCCGTTGTAGCTCACGTTGATGTGGAAGTGGTATTTGCCGTAGTTACCTCCTGGGTCTGTGATCTTGAGCACTGCGGAGCCTTGACCTGTGACGCTCCACGTTTGTGCAATGGCCGTGTTGGTCTCCCAGGTGATTGGAGGGTTCCAGAAGACCAAGGCGTTGGTATCCGAGGTGTTCGAGTTCTTGAGGGTGATCTTGACGGTGCCGGATGACCCGCGGGGGATCCGCACGAACTTCCGGTTGAACATGAAGACAGCCGGTGACACGGTTGTGGGCGGCGTAAAGGTGACAGTGAAAGCCCGTTCGAATCGCATGCGTGGTTCCTTTCCTCCAAGGGACTTTGATTCTTGCGGCAGCAGGCCACGGTGGAATGAAAGCGGAACCCGTGCCGATGCCTGGCCTGCCCACGGCCGCGTGCGGAACGGCTGGATTCACTAGGACTTGGCGCTTCTGTGGCAGGAGCGAGTAGGCCGCCCGAGCGGAGTCGCCGACATGTCGGCGGCATGTCGCCCGGCGGACTCCCGCCGCTCGGCCGCTGGTGACCAGCGGGCCGGGACGATAGACTGCCGCCCGTGTTCCCGAAGAAGGACGTCTCTGCGACCGACACCCGGGTCGCCAGCGGGGTCACGCCACCGGCCCGTTCCCTGCTCGTACCGGGTCTCACGGTTCTGTTCCATCCGCACCTCGAGCGGATCGGCGAGCGCTTCGCGTTGACCGGGCTGTCGCGGGGTGAGGAAATTCGGCTCAGCCGCGGTGAGCCGGACTTCTCGGTTCCAGGCGCGGGCGAACGCCGGCCTCTCGACGATGTCTATCTTTCGCGGCGGCCCGTCGTGCTGCGCTCGGGTGCCCGGCGTGGCTGGGTGGTGGTCGATGCGCGGGAGAGCGGCAGCACCCTCGCCGCCGATGGGCGACCGGTCGAAGGCGTTCTGGAGGTCGAGGCCGCCGCGCTCGAGCGCGGGGTGGTGCTGCTGTTGGCGGAGCGCGTGGTACTTCTGCTCGGGAACATCGATCCAGTCGGTCCAGGGTCTCTGCCCAGCTACGGCCTGATCGGCGAGAGCCCGGCGATGATGGCGCTACGGCGGGACATCCGGCGGCTCGCGCCGCTCGATCTGCCGATTCTCCTGCGCGGCGCCACCGGCACCGGCAAGGAGCTCGTGGCAGCGGCTCTCCACGCGGCGGGCAAGCGCCACAACGGACCCTTTCTGGCGGTGGACATGGGCGCCATTCCGGCCACCCTGGCCTCGGCGGAGCTCTTCGGAGCGGTCCGCGGCGCCTTCACCGGCGCCGATCATGCGCGCACCGGTCTGTTCCGCCGCGCCGACGGCGGGACGCTGTTTCTGGACGAGATCGGCGAGACGCCGATCGAGGTCCAGCCGCTCCTTCTGCGCGCCCTCGAGACCTCGGAAATTCGCCCGGTCGGCGGAGACGAGTCGCGACACATCGACGTGCGAGTTGTGGCCGCCACCGACGCGGACCTCGAGCAGGAGATCGAGCGCGGGCGCTTTCGTGCGCCGCTGCTGCACCGGCTGGCCGGAGACGATCTGCTGCTGCCCACCCTCGCCGAGCGGCGGGAGGATTGGGGGCGGCTTTTTCGTCACTTCTTGGAGTTCGAGATGGCCGCCCTCGGTGCCGCCGACCGGCTCGCGCCTGGAGAGGGCTCGGCGATCGTGGCGGCGCCGCTGGTGGCTCGGCTCGCGATCCTCGACTGGCCGGGCAACGTGCGGCAGCTGCGCAACGTCGTGCGTCGTCTGGCGGTGGCCGTCCGCAACGACGATCGCGAGGCGATGTGGGCCGAGGTCGATCGCCTCGAGCGCGGCTCACAGACCGTGCCGAACGACGAAGCCGGCCCGTCCCCGGTCTACCGGGAGGTCGCCGGAGTGACGCGCGAGGAGATCGAGGATGCCCTGCGGCGCGAGGACGGGCGGGTTCAGCGGGCCGCTCGCGTGCTCGGTGTCGCCCGCACCTCGCTCTACGCCCGCATGCGGGAGCTCGGCCTCGATCCGCGGGGAGGTCCAGGGTGACCGAGCTGTCCCGTTACGTGGGTCCGTACCGATTGGGAGATCGGCTGGGAGTCGGCGGAATGGGCGAGGTGTACCGCGCCTTCGACGAGCGGCTGGAGCGCTGGGTGGCGGTCAAGCTGGTCCGGACCGACCTCGAGACCAACGACGACGCCCGGTCCCGCCTGCGCCGCGAAGCGCGTTCGGCAGCGTCTCTGTCCCACCCCTCGATCGTTCAGGTCCACGATGTGGTCGAGTCGAACGATGGCGACGCCATCGTGCTCGAGCTCGTCGACGGCCAGTCCCTGGCGCGGCTGTTGGAAGAGGGGCCGATGCCGATTCCCCAGGTGCGCCTGCTCGCTCGCGAGATCGCAGAGGGGCTGGCGGCGGCCCACGGGCGCGGGTTCATTCATCGCGACCTGAAGCCCGAGAACGTCATGGTGACGCCCGACGGCCACGCCAAGATCCTCGATTTCGGCCTGGCCAAACGCTTCGAGGGAGAAGAGGCGCCCCTCACCCGCACCGATGCGGCGGTGGGTACGTTCCGCTCGATGTCTCCCGAACAGGCCCGCGGGCTGCCGCTCGACCATCGGTCGGATCTGTTCTCCCTGGGCATCCTGATCTACGAGATGCTCACCGGCCGGCCGCCCTTCGCGGCTCCGTCTACTTACGAAACGCTCACCCGAATCTGCACCGCCGAACCGGTTCCGGTGATCGAGCTGCGGGCGGACGCTCCGCTCGACCTGATCCACCTCGTCAACAACCTGCTCGAGAAGGACCCGTCCCTGCGCCCGGCATCCGCTCACGATGTGGCGGCCGCGGTCTTCGGTTCGAGCGCCCAGGCGGCAGCGGCCCGGGATCGCGCCACGGTCACCCGGGTCGAGCCACGCATCGCGCTGGCGCCGACCGAGCCGCCGGGCTCAGTGCCCGACCGGCGCCGCCGCCGGTGGCCCGCCGCGGCGCTGCTGGCGGTGCTCGCGGCCGGCGGAATCGGCGCGTGGTGGGCCTGGGATCGGCCGGTTTCGGCCCCGCGGCGCACGGTGCTCGCGGTGCCAGCGCCGACGTTGGTCGGCCCGGCCTCGGAATCGGTCGACCTGATTTCTGCCGGCCTCCGGCAGGCCCTGCTGTCCGGCGCTCTGGCGCTCGAGGGATTGTCTCCCGTGGTCCCTGAAGAGGTCGATCGCTTCTCCGGTTCGGCCCTGGAGGTTGCCGCCGCGGTGGCCGCCGACGAGGTGCTGGCGAGCCGCCTCGAGTGCCCGGGCGAGGTTTGCCGGATCACCCTTCAGCGGATCTCCGGTCGCGACGGCTCGCTCTTGTGGACCGCCGCCCTGTCGGCGCCGCGTGGCGACCCGTATCTGCTGGCCGAGGCGGTGTCGAGCCACGTTCGCCAGGCCTACCCCGAGGCCGAGACGCGGGCCGGCATGGCGCGGCTCGACGTCCGGCCCTCCGACTTCGCCGAGTACCTGCGACTCTCGCGGTCCGCGGGCGGAATCGACACCACGGTTGAGAAGCGCCTCGAACGGGTGGCGGTGATTCGGCGCGGCTCGCCGCGATTCCTCGATGCCTACGTCCTCGAGGCCACTTTGCTGGGGACGCGGTTCTTCGATCGCCGCGATCCCGCCGATCTCGACCGAGCCTTCGCGCTCCTCAACGAAGCGCGGAGCTTGGCGCCCGCGGACCCGCGTCCGCTTCTGGCGGAGGTCGACGTCGCGATTCAGGCCGACCGACTGGATCTGGCGGAGTCCGCCCTCGCCGAGCTCGACAAGCTGGTGCCGGGAGACCCGGGCCTTCTGGTCGGTCGTGCTCGGCTGCTCGATCGCGCCGGTAAGGGGGTGGAAGCACTCGCCCTGCTGCGCGAAGCGGTGCGCCAGCGACCCTCCTGGCAGCACAGCTACCGGTTGGCTGAGCTCGAGAACCGCCAGGGTCTGATCGACAGCGCTCGGTCCCGCCTCGAGGATCTTCTCGCACGCTTCCCGGGCGACCTCGTGGTGCGTTCCCTCCTCGCTCAGATCGAGCTGGTCAGCGGCGACCCTACCCGAGCGGCCGAGCTCTACGCGGAGCTCGTGACGGCGACGCCCGAGCTGGCGGAGATCTCGAACCTGGGGGCGGCGCAGCTCGTGTCGCTCCGTTATGCCGAGGCCGAGGCGAGCTTCCGGCGTGCGGTGGCTCTCGAGCCCAAGAACTCCGGCGTCGTGCTCAACCTGGCCGATTCGATCGGGCTCCAGGGTCGAGCCCCGGAGGCTCGCGAGCTCTATTCCCGCGTGTTGGAGCTCGTCGCCGCCGATCCGGCATCCTCCCATTGGCAGCTCCAAACCGTTCGCGCCCAGGCCCTGGCCCACCTTGGCCGGGTCGATGAAGCGGTGGCCACCATCCAGGAAGTGCTTTCTCTCGAGAACTCCCAGGCCAGCTGGGAGGCCGCGGTGGTCTTCGCGGTGGCCGGCGAACGGGCTTCCGCCCGGGTCAACGCCGAGCGAGCCCTGACGCAGGGCTTCAGCCCGGCATGGTTCGGTTTTCCTTGGTTCGACGAGCTGCGGGCCGACCCGGCCTTTCGCGAGCGTCTCGCGGCGGCCGGGCCGGCCTGACGGTGGATCAGGTGGGTTGCTTGTTGATGATCGTCGGATCCGGCGAGGTGTAGGGCGTGCCGTTGTACAGCACGTTGACCGTGAAACCGAAGGAGCCGTAGGAGGTGTCCTGGTCGGTAATGGTGACGGTCGTTCCTCCCCCCTGGGGCGACACCGAGAACTGTCCCGCAGGCGTTCCCGAGTCCCAATTGATCGCCGTCGTGTTGTAGACCAGGGTGCCGGTGGCGCCGTTCAATGAGAGCGCTACGGCGATCGTCGAGCCCTCCTTGCTGATCTCGACGGAGTCCGGATCGTCGACCCAGGTGGGGCTTCCTCCGGGTTGACTCGGAGGGGTGAATTTCATCGTGATGTTCTGGTCCGCCATGGTGCTCTCCCTGAGCGTATGTACAGCGTTGATGGGAAGCGAACCGGCTTCAGGCGGTCCTGTGGCGCGTCGCCAGCAAGGAGACCGTGATTTCTCCGGTCGGCTGTTTGTTGATTATGGTCGGATCCGGCGACGCGTAGGTGAAATCCAGGTAACTCACATAGACGATGAATTCATAGGTGCCGTGAGTACCGGCCACGTTCTGGTCCTGAAGCAGGAGTTGATCCTGGGAGTAGGTCAGCGCGAAAGCTGGTGGAGCGACCCTCACGAAGCCATCCTTGTCCGTCCAGTCGATCGCCCGCGGAGCGAAGACGGCATTGATTCCGGGCGCTCCACCTTCCGTCACGAGGTTGATGAGAATCAGGTGGACCCCTGCGTCCACCTCCAGTAGCTCGGGCTCGGCGGTGAATTTCGGCAGCTGATCCCCCTGCGGGGGCTGGAATTTGATGGTCATGAAGTATTCGGACCCGGCTTTCATCGGCAGTACCCTCCTTGAGCGTCGAGATTTCAGGAATTCGCAACGGTCGACAGCACAGAGCGTGCCGTCGCGAAAAGTCTGGGACTGGCCGGACCTCACAAGGCCGAAGGTGTGTCCGACAGTGTCTTCCGAGTGTCGGTCACTATACTCCGTCGGCTCCGAAATTCTCTTCCGACCCTGGTCGGGGACTGCTATCGTTGCCGCCGCGCGGACCCATTCATGAAGAAGACCAGCGCATACGCCGCGGCCGGTGTCGACATCGATGCGCAGGACCGTGCCTTGTCCAAGGTCAAGAGCCTCGCCAAGGCGACCTTCACACCCGGCGTTCTGTCCGAGATCGGCAGCTTCGGCGGTCTGTTCCGGCCCGACCTCGAGGGAATGGCGGAGCCGGTCCTGGTAGCGTCGGCGGACGGCGTGGGCACCAAGCTGGCGGTGGCGAAGATGGCCGGGGACTACTCGACCGTCGGTCGCGATCTCGTCAACCACTGTGTCGACGACATCCTGGTCCAAGGTGCTCGACCCCTCTTCTTTCTCGACTACGTCGGAGCCGGTGTGCTCGAGCCGGATCAGATGGTGAGCTTGGTCCGCGGCGTCGCCGACGGCTGTCGCGAGAACGGCTGCGCTCTGCTCGGTGGAGAGACCGCCGAAATGCCGGGCTTCTACCAGCCCGGTGACTACGAGCTGGTGGGTTTCGTCGTCGGGCTGGTGGACCGCTCACGCTTGCTTCCCGGCGGGCGCGTTCGCGCGGGCGACATTCTGGTCGGGCTGCCCTCCGCAGGGCTCCACACCAACGGCTACTCGCTGGCCCGGCGTATCCTGTTTGATCGCCTGGGCCTAGGGCTCGGCGACCGGCTCCCGGATTCAGAGGACGACCGCTCCGTTGGAGAGCTGCTTCTGGCGCCACACCTGTCTTACCTCGAGGCCCTTGGCCCTCTCCTTGACGACCCTGGACTGCACGCCATGGCCCACATTACGGGCGGGGGCGTCACGGACAACCTGCCCCGAGTCCTGCCCGCAGGCACTCACGCGACCGTCCGCATGGGCACCTGGGAGGTGCCGGAGCTGTTCCGAGCTCTTGCCGAGCACGGGGAAGTCGAACCGGAGGAGATGCTGCGAGTCTTCAACATGGGCATTGGCATGATCTTGGTGGTCGACCCGGGAAGGCTCCAGGAAGTCCTTCGCTCGCTCCGGAAGCGCGGCTGGAAGTCGTCGATCCTCGGGTCTGTCGGGGAGGGTGGATCGGGAGTCGTGTACGACTTTGGCCCGGGAGAGTCCGACTGTGAGGACTCGGGGTGAGCGGCGTCGCGCGGCTGGCTGTACTTCTCTCAGGCCGCGGCAGCAACTTCGTGGCTGTCCACGAGGCGATCTGTCGCGGAGAAGTTCCCGCGGAGATCGCCATCGTTCTCTCCGACCGCCCAGAAGCACCGGGTCTCGAGCGGGCTCGGGAGCTCGGCTACCCCGCGGAGGCCGTTTGCGTTGACCGGAGAGCGCCGCGGGAGTGTCATGAGGACGAGATCCTGACTCGCCTGCACCGCCACGAGGTCGAGTGGCTCTGCCTCGCCGGCTATATGCGTCTGCTCTCGGGGCACCTGGTGGCCCCTTATCGCGAACGGATCGTCAACATCCACCCTAGTCTCCTGCCCGCCTTTCCCGGTCTTCATGCCCAGCGCCAGGCTGTCGACTACGGCGTGCGCGTGGCGGGTTGCACCGTTCACCTGGTCGACGAGGGTCTCGACAGCGGGCCGATCGTGCTGCAGAGGGCCGTGACGGTCCTTCCCGAGGACGACGCAGAGAGCCTCGCCTCACGCATCTTGGCAGAGGAACACCGGGCCTATCCGGAGGCCCTGCGACGGCTGCTGACCGAGCCCTGGCGAGTCGAGGGTCGGCGCCTTCTCTTCGATCGACGCTGAAGCCGTTTCAGGCCGAAGCGACTTCCTCGAGATAAGGGGTTGACACTCTCGGGGCACCTCCCTACAATCTGCCCTCCCGAGCCGGATGGCCGAAGCGGGACGCTCTTTGAAGGGACTTCGAGACCGAGCCGACGAAACAAAAGTCGACTCGGGGGCTTGACAAAGCGCTCGAAGGTCCCTAGAGTACGCAGCTCGCCGCCGCTGCAAAGCAAGCAGCGGTTCGGTCCTCCCCGAAACAAGTAAGGGCGACTGAGTAAGACTGAAGGGGTTGACGCCCTGGATGCCGGGTGGTAGGCTCGCAAGTCCCGCCGGGTGAAACCGGCAGAGGATGACGGTCGGTTCTTTGAAAACTGAACAGAGAGTAAGGAAAAGCGACGCACTTCCTGTCCGTCGTCTTCGGACGCGGACAAGAAATTCCGAAATAGAAATACAGCGGACGCGACCTCGGTCGCGGACGTTCTGCAGAATCAAACTGGAGAGTTTGATCCTGGCTCAGAATGAACGCTGGCGGCGTGCTTAACACATGCAAGTCGTGCGCGAAGGTGGCTTCGGCCACCGGAGAGCGGCGAACGGGTGAGTAACACGTGGGTGATCTACCTGGGAGCGGGGGATAACCTGGGGAAACTCGGGCTAATACCGCATACGTTGGCGGGGCTTCGGCTTCGTCAAGAAAGCTGGCCTCTGACTCAAGCTAGCACTCCCAGAGGAGCCCGCGGCTGATTAGCTAGTTGGTGAGGTAATGGCTCACCAAGGCGACGATCAGTAGCCGGCCTGAGAGGGTGATCGGCCACACTGGAACTGAGACACGGTCCAGACTCCTACGGGAGGCAGCAGTGGGGAATATTGGACAATGGGCGCAAGCCTGATCCAGCAATGCCGCGTGGAGGAAGAAGGCCTTCGGGTCGTAAACTCCTGTCAGGTGGAAAGAAAAGGCGCCGACGAATAATCGGCGACGTTGACGGTACCACCAGAGGAAGCCCCGGCTAACTCCGTGCCAGCAGCCGCGGTAATACGGAGGGGGCAAGCGTTATTCGGAATTATTGGGCGTAAAGGGCGCGTAGGCGGCTCTGCAAGTCATAGGTGAAATCCCTCGGCTCAACTGAGGAACTGCCTTTGAAACTGCTGAGCTTGAGGCCGGAAGAGGGTGGCGGAATTCCCAGTGTAGCGGTGAAATGCGTAGATATTGGGAGGAACACCAGTGGCGAAGGCGGCCACCTGGGCCGGTTCTGACGCTGAGGCGCGAAAGCGTGGGTAGCAAACAGGATTAGATACCCTGGTAGTCCACGC